>Ga0209066_10000001_pt1 | contig 614732 bp, 540 predicted proteins | sample All_14_2_FD_187198 | JGI IMG/M metagenome (GOLD analysis project Ga0209066, IMG submission 187198) | Freshwater microbial communities in response to fracking from Pennsylvania, USA - Allegheny Zone_MetaG_DW_15 (SPAdes) (version 2) ...
GGGCGGGTGGGGTGTTTGGGATAGTTCCCGGTTTAGTGTTTCACCGCGTCGAGTCTGTAATTCAGGAGTTTGGGCGATTTGCTGAGAAGTTCAAGCAAAACTTTAGTTGGGCCAGTTGGATAGCGTTTCCCCTGTTCCCATTGCCTGACGGATGATGCGCTGACATTGAGAAGTTTAGCGAATACAGCCTGACTCAGATGGGTTGATTTTCGAATTTCTTTGATTTGGGTCGAGGTCAGTATGACTTCAGGAATCCTGACACCCAACTCATTCAATTCACGTTCTGTAAAAGAAGACTTTAATCCGGAGTTAACCATATCCTGAACGGTTGTTCCTATTGCATCTTTTATGGACTGTCTCATGTTATTCCTCCAGATCAAATAACACGTTATTTGATAGAGCATCATCAAGCTGTTTTTGATTCAAAGATAAAAGGTCATCTCCCAATCATGGTCGCCTGTTAAGGGTAATCATCGTAATTCACGATATGAGCGTTACCATTTTTATTAACACGGCAATTAAATATGCGAAGTAGGTCGGGCTTTCGCCCGACAATGACGTCGGGCGAAAGCCGACACATGGATTTCATCCGCTGTGTTGTTTGCCGAGTGGAACTCGGCATGGTTGATGTGGATGGTGGCCATTTGTCGGGTTTGGAGAACCCGACCTACGATTTTTGAGGTTTCGGGATCGTTTTCAGTTACCGATCATGGACATGAGTTCGGCCAGGGTCGATCCGGTTTTGATTATGGCCTTCAGGGTTTGAAGTTTTTCGATGCTGTCCAGGGTCTGGATCTGTGATTTGATGTGATGGGTTTGGGATCCTGTTCCAAACTTCACGTCGATCAGATCCATCACGGCTTCTTTGAGTTCCTGAAGTCGGCCTTGTTGCATGCCCTGTTGCATGCCCTGTTCAACGCCCTGATAAAAGCTTTTTCCAAGCATGGTGTTTGCAAATGCCATGATTGTCTCTCCTTGTTTTTCCGACATGGATTGCTCCACGATGGTTTTAAACTTGTCGCCGCCCATGCCTTCGATGTTGGCTATGAGGTATCTTAACAAAGTTTCCAGGTATTGCAAACCTGTTTCCTGGTGCATCAGATCGTCAAGAAGTTTTAAAATTCCCGGCACCTTGTGTTCGAAATCCGGATCGAAAACGTATTTGAGCATCATAAGAACGACGCGACCCAGAATGGTTCCCCGGATGTCTTCATCGCTGTACCGGGCAAGGTCGAACAGGAAGTATTGGAAATCTGGAATGAAAACACGGGCTGGCGCTTCGGGGTTGTTGAACAGCAGGGAAAAACGCTCCGGTATGTTCCAGGTACTGCGGCCATGGTACATGACCAAGGGCACGATGATGTCCAGTTTGGTAGACCGGTTCTGTTTCAGATAAAGCGTCCAGATGCCCGCCATGTATTTCAAAAGTTGCAGGTGGATCAGGCCGTCGGGATAGCTTTTGTGTTCAAACAGAAGATAGATGAAGGCATGGCCTTTTTCCGTTTTCACTCGATACAGAAGATCGGAATGATATTCTTTCAGATTCTTTTCCACAAAACTGCCTTTGTGGATTTCAAGGCTCGACAGATCCATAACGCCCAGCAGGTCCGGTGGAAGATAGTTTTCAAGAAAACCTCGGGCGCATTCCACGTCACTCCAGACTTCCTTGAAAAGACGGTCATGGGAAAATTTCAGGGTGGATCGTTTTTTCATGCTTTTCTTATTCGAGCATTGGGGTTGCCGAGTGCAACTCGGCGTTCATGGGCGGGGGCTTTTTTCAGGGAACCACGAGGAGGTCGCCGCGTTCGAGGACGATGTTCTGGTTGAGATTGTGGCCTTTGGACACGTCGTCGTAGTTGAACTGGAAGGTGTGTTCTTTGCCGTTTACGGTGCGGAAAACGGTGATTTTATCTTTGTCGGCAAAGGGGTTGGGGCCTTTGGCCAGGGCCAGGGCTTTCATGACGGTGAGGTTTTCCTGCATGGGAAAGGGGCCGGGGGCGTTGACCTTGCCGATGACGTAGATCACCATGCTGTTGGGCTGGACCACCTGCACGGTGATGTTGGGGCCGGGCATGAACACGGCGACTTTTTTCTCGATGTGGCGTTTGAGCTCGTCCACGGTTTTGCCCTGGGCTTTGATTTCACCGATCAGGGGAAAGATGATGTTGCCGTCGGGAAGGACGGTGGCCTGGCGTGTGAGGGCGTCTTCTTTCCAGGCGGAGATGAACAGAACGTCGCCGCAGCCGATGATGTAGCTCTGGCCCATGGAGGCGGGTTTTTTGAATTCGGCGGGCACGGTGACCTGGGGTGACGGGGTGCTGCATGCGGTGAGGCACAGGGTTGTGACAAGGAGCAGGAGTGTTTTTTTGATGGGGTTCATGTTTTATCCTCTTTATATAATAAGGTATATGTTTTGGGTTTCGGTTATATCGGTATCGGTATCGCCATCGGTATCGGTATCGGTATCGACGGGCAATCGTGTTTTCGGGTGGCGTTGCATGGCTGCGGGCAGGGCGAACACAAGGTTCGCCCCTACGCGGGCGGCCTGAAAGCGGATGGGGCCAATTTGTCGGGTTTGGAGAACCCGACCTACGATGGTGTGTTGGTTTTACGGGAAAGCCGACACATGGTTTTCGGGTGGTTCAGGCCCGGGTTTTGAGCTGGTTCAGGGTGGTCCGGGCTTCGTCGATTCCACGGTACGGCTCTTTGGTTCGCAGGGCCTTTTCCAGGTGGGTCCGGGCCAGGGCGGTCTGGCCTTTTTTGAAAAGGATCATGCCCATGTGGTAGTTCAGCTCGGGGTGGTTCGGGGCCAGAGCCAGTGCCTGGGTCAGGGCGGTCTGGGCTCGGGTGTAATCACCGGCCCGGTAGTGCAGCCAGCCCAGGGTGTCTTTGATCAGGCTGTCGCCGGGTCTGGCTTTGATGACCTCTTCGATCAGGGCGATGGCTTTTTTCAGGTCTCCGGGCGAGGTGGAGGTTTCACCGATCAGCACGGCCAGGTTGTTGGCCACGGCGTGGTTTTGGGGATCTTTGTCCAGGAGGGTCCGGTACAGGTCGATGGCTTTGTCCACGCGGTTCTGGGTCTCGTACATGTTCCCGAGGAACAGGGCGATGGAGGTGTTGGCCGGGTTGCGTTCAAGGGAGCCGGTGAGAATTTTTTCGGCCAGGTCCTTTTTTCCGGCGGCCAGGTGCATGCGGGCCAGGTTGTGGGCCGGAAGATCCCACAGGGGTTTGAGGGCCAGGGCTTTTTCGTAGGAGATAAGGGCTTCGGCTTGTTTTCCGGCGGCTTCGAGGATGCTGCCTTTGAGGTTCGTGAAAATGTCGGCGTTCTGCCCGGCCTGGATCTGTTCGTCACAGAGGGCGATGGCTTTGTCGTAGAGTTTGCGGGTGGACAGGGTTTTGGCCAGGAGGGAGATCAGCTCGGCGGTGGGCGGGGTCTTTTTCCTGGCGGTTTCAAGTTCACGGATGGCCTGGTCGAGCTGGCCGCTTCGGATATGGATTTGGGCTGTCTTGAGGTAACCTGTGGGGTGGAGCGGATAGGTTTCCTTGATGCGTGCCAGGGTTTTCAGGGCCTGGTCTTTCCGGCCGGTGATTTCATAAAGGGCGGCCAGGTTGGACAAAAGGTCGGGGTTGGCGGGATGGGCCGCCAGGAGTTCCTTGTAGGATTTTTCAGCATCGGCGTAGCGTTTGCTGGTCAGGTTGTAGTCGGCCAGGTCTTTTTTCAGGCGGTCTGAATCGGGCATGGCCTGGAGACCCTGCTTGAGAACTTCCAGAGCCAGGAGGTTTTCCCGGTTCATCATATGTGCTTTGGACAGCAGGCTGTAGGCGTTTTCGTTGTCCGGGGTCTGGGAAAGCAGGGTCCGGAACGAGGACACGGCATCCATGGGGCTGTTGCTGGATATGCCGATGAGGCCGTGGGTGTAGAGGCCTTCCAGGCTGCCTGGGCTTGCTTTGAGGATGTCATCCACGTATTGGCGGGCCTTGTCCACCTGGTTCATGCTCATGTAAAGGGTGGCCAGGGCGTTTTTCGTCTGGATGACGCCTTTGGAAGAGGGGCTGGAATCAAAGTTAAGGGCCTGGTTTAAGATATCTATGGCCTGGTCGTTCTTGTTTTCGGAAACCAGGATCGAGGCCAGGGCCAGGTGGATGTTGTAACATGTGGCGATGGTTTTCTTGCCGGTGGTGAGGAGGGTCCGGGCGTCTTCACGGCGGTTCCGGTCCAGGTAGAACTGGGCCGCGCGAAGGTAGAGGTCCTCTTTGTCCGGTTTCTCCTGGATCATGGCTTGGATGACGGCATCGGCTTCCTGTGGTTTTCCCTGACGGGTCAGGGCGTCGCTCAAGGCAAAGCGGTGGGCGTTGGAGTCAGGATCGATGCGGATCATGGTCCGGAGGATGTGGACGAGATCCTGGTCCCTTTTGTCTGCGGTGTAGATCCGGGCCAGCATGGCGTAAAGGGCTATGGCGTCGGGATGGGCGGCGATGCCCTGTTTCAGGGCTTCTTCGGCTTTGGTTTTCTGGCCGTCCCGTCCAAGGGCCGTGGCTTTGAGCACGACGTATTCGGGTTCGGAGATGTTTTTCGCCTCGAGTTTCCGGAGGATGGCGGCGGCGGCTTTTGTCTTGTTTTGGGCCATGAGCACGGCGGCTTCGAGAAGTGCGGCTCCGGTGTGGTCTTTTTCAGCGTCCTGGATCAGCCGGGCTTTTTCCATGGCTTTGTCGTAAAGCTGGGCGGCCAGGTACAGGCGGCCGAGGAGAAGCTGGGCGTCCCAGAGTTTGGGGTCCACTTCCACGGCTTTGGTCAGGACGATGGCGGTGTCCCGGTAGTTGCCGCTCATCATTTCAACCAGGGCCAGGTAGTAGTAGGCCTGGGCAAATTCAGGATCGATCTGGATGGCGTTTTTCAGTTCCAGCCGGGCCATGGTGGGGTTCTTCTGTTCGTACAGGGCTTTCCCTTTGTTGAAGAAGGCGGTTTTCTTTTCTTCCGGGCTGGCGCAGCCGGAAAAGCTGGCGGAAACCAGGGCCAGGAGGACCAGGGCACAAACGAGGCGGTGTTTAATCATGGATTGGGTCGTCCTTTTTTTCAGGGCGCTGAACATAGCTCCGCCCGGTCGATTACAGGGCCGGGGTTTTAGGGGCCGGTCCCGATCGAAGCGGGTGGTTTCTGGGGCGCGTGAGCGCTTTTTGTTTCCGGGTAAGTTTACATCATGTGTGAGGATCTGGAACGCGGATGCCCTGCTCGTCAGCCATTCCCGGCTAAAGTGAACCAACGAAAAACCCAGCACAACTCTTTGTCTTACAAACCAGCTCACCGCCCATGACGATCCGGGTGAAATGTTCACCCAAATGCCACGGACGGTGATGAGGAGGTGTCCAACCTTTATCTTTTACCGACGCCTCAAAAGACGCCGGGTTTAAGCTCGCGCGGCCTTGAAACGCTTGAATCCCACGACCGCCGCCAGCCCGGAAATCAAAAAAATCAGGGCCGAAGGCAGGGGCGCGGGGGTGTAGTTGTACTGATGGGAGAATTTCATCTCCTTGAACGCCGATTGAAGGGAAGGTGTTGCATCTTTATCCCCATTTACCGTGATAATGTCGTTGCATGTTCCGGTGAACGTCAAATCAATCATTCCAATTCCGGTGAAAAAACTCAAAATAGCTGGGTCCGTGAATGTGAAAACATTCGTGAATGTATCGTTCACTGTCAAAAGAGCTGTTTTATCGGGTTTCACTTTAAAACCGATGAAATCGTAATCAGAGTCATTTTCAATGGTAGCATTGGCAGGGGACACAATTGAGATAGAGTATGGGTTGATCGACCATGTCCCGGTTGCGATAGCATGATCTTCATTGTTTTCAACTGTCAGTGTACGGTTGTATGTCCCTTCAATCGTCAGCTCAACACTCTTCAAAAAAGAATTTGGATCGTTGAACTGGGCCAGCTGAACGTGAAAGTCGGTGGTGTCACCCAAAGTAATGGGGGTTGTCGTCCCCATGGCTGTGGAAGCAATCGAAAGAGATAATGCCAGAAATGCGATGATGCGCGTTAATTTGATTTTTTTCATGGTTCACCTGCTTTAAATTTTTTTTGTGAGGCCTGTCTCCATAAAGCCGAGGCAGCGGGCCTTGAAAATCTTAATTTATCCGTTCAGGCTTGTCTGTTTCCTGAACTTTTTGAATCCGGCCATTCCCAGGAGCCCGGAGATCAAAAAGATCAGAGCCGAGGGCAGTGGCGCCGGGGTGTAGCTGTAGGATGCCTTGATCAATCCGTTGAAGGTGGATTGCACGGCTGTGGTCACATACCAGGGGCCGTAAAAGTTGTCCTTCGATGCGGACCCGAAATAAAAATCCACGAATCCGGGGCCTGTGAACACGCTCAGGTTGCTGCCCGAAAAGGCATAGGTTTTGTCGACGCCCAGTACAGGGGCTTGGACGGATTCTGTTTCATCACCCCACAACCAGATGAATTCGGCCACGGCGTCCCTGGCAGAAACGGAAAGGGACGAATTCTTGATTTCCATGGAATAGGGCCGTATGGTCCACGCGGCGCCCGCAGGAAACCAGGAGCTGGTGTTTGTCGCGGTCAGGGTGCTGGAATAGTTTCCCGAAAGGGTCAGCGTGACGCCGGTGAGGGTTCCCAAACTGCTGTCGAACTGGGCCAGCTGGGCTTTCTGGAAAGGAATAGAGACGTCACTGCTGGTGGCATTCAGGACCACATCCGCAGTGATGGTGGCCGCCATGGTGGAGACGGTGGAAAGGCCAAAGGCCGCTCCCGCGAGGATGATCAGGGTCAGTTTTTTCTTGAGGCGTTTCATGGGTGTCTCCAATCCGTTTGATCGATTACCGTGCAACCCGTTTGACAAGTTGTCTGAAACCCAACAGTCCCAAAAGCCCCGAGATCAGGAAAAATGCGGCGGTGGAGAGGGGAACCGGGGTGTATTCGTACAGGGCGCTGATTTTTCCCGTAAAGGTGGACTTCAGGTTCAGAGTGGCCACATTCATCGTACTCAGCATATCCAGGGTATCTGCGCTAAGAAAAAAATCGATGAACCCAGTCCCGACAAAGGGAGTGATGTCGGTCATGGAGAATTCTTCTTCGAAAGACTGCTTCGGGGTTTCGAAGGTCACGTGGCGGACGTCATTGAAATCTGAAAAGAATCTGTAGCGATTGTTGTCTGTTACCTCGGAAGAAGCTGTAACCCCGACAGATCCGCTTTCGATGGAGATCGTGCTCACGTATCTATTCCAAGTCAATTCACTGAAGGGATAGCTGTTTCCGGCCTCGGCTTCAAGAACGCTATGATACGTTCCTTCCAGCTTCAGAACCACGCTCGCCAGGGTACCGAGCTTCGGGTCGAACTGGGCCAGCTGCATCAGAAGGCCGTTTGGGGTTCCGATCCCTTCGACCCCAACGTACGGGTTAGGTTCCAGAGTTGTTGTGGTGCCCCCGATAGTCGCGGCGTTTGTCATGGAAACTGGTGCCAGGAACAGCAGACATGCTGCAACTATCCATTTGATTCTTTTCATATTTTCCGTCTTCCTTTTTTTATCCATATCTTTAAACCTTTATTCTTTATCAGTCAAAACCAAAAACCCATCGTTTGTTTACAGGAACGACAATCCCATGGTCCGGATGAACAGAAACAAAAACAGCATCACGATGACGCTGTTGGCAAAAAAGACCTTTTCCCTTCGGGTTTCCCTGACCACCACGTTGAACGAGGCCAGAAGCAGGGTGGTGTGCAGAATCCATATCAGAATCGCGCTGTTCTGGATATGGAACTGATGAATGGCCAGAAGGACCAGGCAGCTGAACAGCACGCTGAAGCATGCGGGTCTTCGGTTGATGCTCCGGTTTCTTCGGGTGAACTTCAGCGTCAGGATCGTCAGAAGGGAAATAAGGATGAAGACGCTGTTGTACACGGAACCCAGGATCCCCGTCATGGCGTATTCCGGATTGAACTCGATGGAGTAGAGCACCAGGGGGGCGCTGATGAAGAAACAGAGCTTCATGATCAGGGTCAGGTATCGGCCTTTGAAGATCCGGATCAGGAACAGGAGATTCAGGATGAAGACCAGGCCGTATATCGAGTACTCGGGTTTCTGTCTGGGAAGCAGAAACAGAAACATGACGAACAGTCCGAGGCCGTGAAACAGACCATAGAAAAAGAGCTTGATGGGAATGTTCTTCTCACGGACAAAGGTTACGATGCGTTTCAGGATGTTCAGGGGTGACGAGGCCTGATTCCAGGTGCAGCCCCAAGTTCTCGCGATGAAAAAGAAACTGTGGATGGAAACGGCAAAGGTCAGGTACGTGAAAAGGATCATCCAGTCCGATGCGTGACGAAGGAGAAAAGCGGAGATCACCATCATGGCCTGGACAAGGTTGATGGAGAACACGGCCTCGCCGTGGCTCATGCCCATTTGCATCAGGCGATGGTGAAAATGGGTTTTGTCGGCTTTGAAGGGGGAGTTCCCCCGGACCATGCGGCCTACCATCACCGTCAGGGTGTCGAGAACGGGGAAGCCCAGCAATAACAGGGGAAAAAGCGGGCTGACCGGCGGAACCTCTGCGGTGACCGGGGGAACATACTGGCTGATGAAAATGGAAAGGGTGATGGCAAGAAAACCCAGAAGCTGGCTTCCAAGATCCCCCATGAAGATGCTTGCCGGGTGAATGTTGAATCCCAGAAAGCCGAAAACAGCCCCGGCCACAGCGATGGACATCACCAGAACCGGGGTCACTCCCAGGGTGTGCGCCACAAAGGCGAGACACAGGAAGCAGAGGAAAACAAATCCCCCGGCGAGACCGTCAAGCCCGTCGGAAAGGTTGACTGCATTGGTCACGCCGATGATGGTGATCAGGGTGAGGGGGACGGATATGATGGATGGAAGAGATACTCCTTCGGAAAGAAGATTTCCCAGTGTGGCGATATGAATGTCTCCTGCCGTGACCACAAGGATCGAGGCGATAAATTGTCCCAGGAGTTTCATGCCGTAGCCCAGCTCCCGGATATCGTCCCACAGGCCGAAAAGGAAGATGACCGCCGCTCCGGCAATGATGGATTTCAGGAGGTTGTCCGATGGAAGCCAGATCACGATGGGCAGAAATACCCCGAATGTCATGCCCAGCCCTCCGATTTTGGGGATTGGCTGTTCATGGACTTTCCGGTCATTGGGGACATCGACGATGTGCAGTACGGATGCATACCTTTTAAAAAGGGTGATCATCGACACGGTCACAAAAGTTGAAAGGAACAATGTGGATAAGTAAACCATGGGACACCATGCGTTTCAATTAAACGAATTTTGACAAAATCGAACAAGTAAATTTTTTTTGGGTTAATTTCTTTGATCCGCTTTGTCCTATATCTTATGAATTTAAGAAAATCAAGTAATAATTTTAAAAGAAGATAGGCGTGTAATATATTGAAATATAACGTTATAGCGTAAATCTATCAGGCTTTTAGTTTGTTTAAACAGGTAAAAAAACAACTTTTTGTTCCCGATGAATGGGTAATTTAAGTAATACCTTTCTGTGTAATTCATGTAACAGAAATTCGCGGAAAATAGAGTTGATCGGCTTTTTGCCGAAGAACAGTGTTCGGAAATACGTAACCGGTTATTATGCATAGTACGGTGTTCAAGAATTTAGTAAAACCAGGAGGTTGTCGGGTAAACGTACCAGGAAAGCCGAGCTGAACCCGACACGATAGAAAACACACACGAGATGCCTTCGCAGCTTCCGTAAGAACATGGTTGGAAAGCAATTCCCGGTGAATATTCTTTGACGACGGCATGTGTGTGGCAGGAGCGGGCCATGCCCGCGAATATGACCTCCACCATCCCGGGTGTGCTCCGTTCCTGCAGGGCGTCAGAGCATTCATCGATAATTGCTGATGGATAGAAGCTTTAGTTGATGTGACATAGTTAAAAAAGAGTTTGTTGAGTATTTTCATAGACATAATAAACCGGCAATTGAATAGACCAACTTCGTGTATTAAGACGTCACAGTTCCCATGGCGGTCATTCCGGGTGGGCCGGCATGTCATGTATTTCTATTCCGAAACCGTTGCACCCGAAATGACAAGCGAGAGTTGTTAAATAAAAAAACCGGTGCCAATCCGGAGTTGCATTCTTCGGGGCCAGTCTTTATAATAGGCGAAAAATCAAGCGTTTCTCGTACCATAGCTTTCACTCAGAGCACCACTTTCGCCAACCGAAAACCGTCTTCATCTGAAACGTCCGGTTACCGCGTTTCAGCCGAAAACCGACGGGTTTTATTAATTTTGAGGTCGTTATGTCTGCATTGAAAGAACAGTACACGAGCATGATCGAGAACATGGGGGTTCCGGGTCTTGTGATTCCCATGACGGCTGTCCGGTTCTTCCGGGGGAAAAACACGATTATTCCTCCTGAGGTTTTGAAATACAGGCCCGGCGGAATTACCCTTACCAGTTGCCAGGCGGCACGGCAGGCGGCCCTGGGGGACGCGGTGTGTCTGACCCGGGACAATATCGGCTGCGTGGCTGCCGCCATTACCTTCGGGCTGGTGGACCAGAATCAATCCGAGCCCCTGGGTGGTTCCCGGGTCTATACGGACCTGATGGAAAAACAGGCGTCCAGGGAAAAAACCTTCCAGCCCCCCTCCCCGAAAGATTTCACCGAAGGCCGTGTTTACGCCTGCAGGGACGCGGGATGTGACCAGTTCGCCCTGTTCGGAAAAGACGACAGCGGACGGTACAGGGATGTGGAGACGGCCAGGCGGGCGGTGTCGGACATGATGGCCATCCAGCCAGCGGACACGGAAGCGGTGTTTTTCTATTCCACCGAATACGAGGACCTGGACCTGGCCCCGGACGTGGTGATCCTGAGCGTCCGGCCGGTGGAGCTGACCCGGATTATCCAGGCTTACCAGTACAACACGGGCAAACGGGTCACGGCCAACATGGGCGGACTCCGGGTGGTGAACTCCGACCTGATCGTCCGGCCCTACCTCACCGGAACCATCAACGTGTCCACCTACTGTCTGGGTGCCCGGCTTATCGCCGAGTACGAGGGGGACCGCATGGGCATGGGCCTTCCCTACGCCGATTTCGTGGAAGTGGTCCGGGGCATGGCCGATTCGAGAACGGGTTTCCCGTTTCATCTGTACCCCGGCGCCGACAACACCATGACTTACTGATCCGAGAGAAAACAACGAGCGGAAATCCGATATGCTGAACAACTACGTAAAAACCTTTATCAACCAGATGGCCCGGCGCACAGGAACGGCGGTGACGGAAAGGCACAGGACCATTCTGGAATTCGCCTACGACTACTACGAGAAACACCGGGTGGGCCCCCTTTACTCCAACATCGAACGCTACACCGGTGCGACACGGGAAGATATCGAGCAGCTTTTCCCCCACGGCCTGAACTCGGTGTACACCTGGGTGGGCATTCCCATCCAGTCGGTGGACCAGCTTTGCAAGCCCATCGCCCAGGTCCATGTGGACAACCGCCGGGAAGTGTACATGGACTACAACGCCACCACGCCCATCCGGAAAGAGATCCTGAGCGTGCTGACCGGATACTATCAGGGCTCGGTGGGCCACGGCAATCCGTCGAGCAGCACCTTTCTGGGGAAAAAAGCCTTCGAGGAACTGATGAAGGCCAGGACCAGCATCGCCCGCTGCCTTGGGGTGAAACCCCAGGAAATCGTGTTCACGGGCAACGGGTCCGAGGCCAACAACATGGCCATCAAAGGCGTGGCTATGCGTCATATCCAGAGCAAATCCCAGGGCCACATCATCACCACCCAGATTGAACACCCGTCGGTGCTTGAAGCCATCCAGTTCCTCGGGATGTTCAACTTCAGTGTGACCTTTCTCGATGTGGACCGGCAAGGCCTGATCACCCCGGCCCAGGTTCAGAACGCCCTCAGATCCGACACCATCCTTGTGTCGGTGATGGCGGTGAACAACGAGATCGGCACGGTGAATCCCATTGCCGAAATCGGCGAGATCTGCGGCCTGGCCGAGGTGCCGTTCATGGTGGACGGAATCCAGGCTTTCGGGAAAATGCCGTTGAGGCCCAAAGAGATGGGGATTTCCTTTCTGTCCCTGTCGGCCCACAAGATCTACGGCCCCAAAGGGGTGGGCGCCCTTTTCGTGGATGAAAAGTACAACCTGGTGCCCCTGATCCACGGCGGCGAACAGGAGTTCCACCGCCGGGCAGGCACGGAGAACGTGGGTCATATCATGGCCTTTGGCAAGGCGGCCGAGCTGGCGGACCGGGAAATGACCGCAGAGATGGACCGGATCCGGCGGCTGAGGGATTATTTTATCACCAAACTCGACGAGCATGTGCCGGGTTACATCATCAACGGGTCCATGGACAAGCGGCTTCCCACCAACCTGAACGTGGGTTTTCCCCATGTGGACAGCGGGGCTCTCCTGATCAGCCTGAACCAGATCGGGGTGTACGTGTCCGGCGGTTCGGCCTGCGGCGCGGGCAGCAAGGAGGCGTCGCCGGTGATCAAGGCCATCGGGGTGGACACGGAGATTTACGGAACCCTGCGTTTCAGTTTCGGACTGTACACCACGAAAGAAGATATCGATTACCTGTTCACCTATCTTCCGGAAATTATCGAGCAGTTGCGGGACAAGGTGGTGTGAGAAAGGATAAGGATGGGGGGCATTTGTCGGGTTTTGAGAACCCGACGATGGTGAGACGCTTCATCGTAGGTCGGATTGAGGAGCGAAATCCGACAAATGGGTTTCATCCGTTGTGATGTTGCCGGGTGGAACCCGGCGGTGTGGATAAGGATGGGATCATTTGTCGGGTTTTGAGAACCCGACCTACGATGGTGAGTCGCGGGTCAAGGTTTTCTTTTCGATTCAGTGGTGGCTGTCGTGGCCGTCGCCGGACAGGCTGTCCTTGGCGGCTTTGACCAGGCAGTAACCCAGGCCGGTGGTCAGAATAAGGATCACGTACCACATGGCGCCGAAGAAAATCAGGTGGCCTTCGTCCCAGACCCATTCAAATATAAAAGGAAACATAACCAAACTCCTTTGTCAGTGTTCTTGATGAGATGAAAAGCCCTTCCCCGTGGAAGGGCTTTTTTCGTTCAGGTCAATCCATGGGGTTCAGCTCCCGTTCCTGGGGAAACACGGGCAGGTAACGGTAGGACAGGGCCACGACCATGATGCCTCCGGCAAAGGGAAGGATGGTGGTGGCCACCTCCTGCCATGAGGGGAAGTAGCTGACCCAGGATTCGAAGGGCATGACCGGCATGGCCATGGGGGCCATGATCATCACCCAGCGGTTGATGCAGACCCCGAGCACGGCCAGCACGATGGCGGTGATGAACAGGGGTTTGGTGGCCCGCCCTTTTTTCGTGATCAGGATCAGGGCCGGAACCACACCGCAGACCACGATTTCAAGGAACAGGATCCAGACGCCGTGGAGCAGCAAATCCTTGGTGTAGAAATCCATCAGGGTGAAACCCATGGACGGTGCGGTGGTATAGGCCCAGTACACGGTGTCGGCGATTTTGGCGATGATGTAGGTTCCGATCATCCAGCCGGAGATTTTGGCCAGAAGGTCGTAGACGCTGTCCTTGACCAGCCGTTTCCGGGTGACGGCCTCGGTGATCTTGCAGGCCATCATGGTGAAACAGGGGCCGCAGGCCGCGGCGGACCAGGTGTAGAGGAAGAAGGTCCAGGGCCAGACAAAGATGCCTTCACGGTACACGAAAGGGCGGCCGAAAAGAACGCCGGACACGCCTCCCAGGGAACCCTGGTGGAAGCAGGACAGGAACGCGCCGGTGGCCGCGAAAACCGCCATGATCCCGTGCATGTTGTGTCCCAGGTTGTGGAAGAACGGGACCTCGTCGAGTTTCGGGTTTTCCAGCAGGATGGGGATGTACTCGATGGCCAGGACGCACAGATACAGGGACAGGCAGAAGGCCACCTCGGTGAGCATGGAGTGGACGTTGGCGTGCCAGAAGATGAACCAGCCCCGGAGCGGCTGCCCGATGTCGATGGCCAGGATCAGCATGGCCGAGCAGTAGCAGCAGAATCCCACGATCACGGCGAAGTTGAGGATGTTCTTCAGCTCGTCCAGGCCGATGACGTAGCGCAGGAGCCCGGTGAAGAACGCCCCGCCTCCGATGGCGATCACGGCCAGGTCGGCCCAGATCCAAAGAGCGAATCCATAGGAATCGTTCATGTTGGTCTGGTTGAGGCCCTTGATCCAGCACAGGGCCGCCGCGTAGAACCCCCAGGCCACGATGGCCCCGAGAATCAGCATGCCGACGAAGAACGCCCCGAATGAACAGCGGTAAACCCCTTTGGGTATCAGATCGTAATCATTCATAGTCTTGTCCCTCTTTCACCCCGCGTCAGCCGTGTTGGGCCTGGGCGGCGGGTTTCGTTATCGTGGGTTCGTTTTTCAGATAGTTGTCTCCGGACCGTCTCACCCACTCCCTTTCGGAAATGTAGTAGACCTTGGGGTTGGTCTGGAGCCGTTCCAGGAGCCTGAAAGCGTTGGGGTGGTCTTTCATCTGGGCCACCTTGTGGTCCGGGTTGTTCAGGTCCCCGAAGGTGATGGCCCCCGACGGGCAGGCCTGGGTGCAGGCGGTCTGGTATTCGTGTTCTTCCAGCTCTTTCCGACCTTCGAAGTAGGCTTTTTCCATGGCGATCTGGTAGCGGTGAAAACAGAAACTGCATTTTTCCACCACACCACGCATTCGGGGTGACACGTTGGGAGACAGGGATTTTTTGAGATCTCCGGGCCAGACCGGGTCCCACCAGTTGAAGTACCGGGCGTGGTAGGGACAGGCCGCCATGCAGTACCGGCATCCGAAGCAGCGGGTGTAAATCTGGCTGACCACGCCCGTGCCCTTGTCGTAGTCCGTGGCCGTGGCCGGGCAGACGGACACGCAGGGCGGATGGCCGTGTTCGCCGGGGCCTGAGCAGTGCATGCAGGGCCTTGGAAGGTAGCAGATCTCCGTTTCGGGAAAGGATTTTCCGTTGGTCAGACGGTAGACCCTGATCCAGGTGATGCTGTCCAGCTTGTTCGATTCGTCGTCCTTGCAGGGGACGTTGTTTTCGGCCATGCAGGCCGCCATACAGGAGCCGCATCCGGTGCACTTGTCCAGATCGATGACCATCCCGTATTTCTTTCCGGGTGTGTGTTCAGTTTCTTTGTTCATCGGAACCTCTTCCGCCGTGGTTGTCCATGAATATGGGTCAGGGGCCGCATGAGCCGCCCCGGATGATCTGTCTAAGCCCTCTTGAGGCTGGCCCGTGAGATGGTGGCCGCATCAAGTCCGGACACGGGATCTTCCGAAGGAGCGATCAGGGCTCCCACGCTCACTCCCTTGTCGGCCAGGTGTTTTCCGAAAGCCTGGTGCCCCAGCCCCCGGGGAATGGCCACGACCCCTTCCATGATGCCTTCGAAAAAGGACACCAGGACCTTGGCGTTTCCAGATTTCGTGGTGATCACGGCTGGCTTGCCATCGGCCAGGCCCAGGGAAGCCCCTGTTTTCGGGTGGATTTCCACCACGGTGTTCTGGCCCTTGAGTTCGGTGTCGGGAACGGTTTTCAGGGCAAAAGGCGGGCTGGCCGAAGGCCCGCTCCACAGGCGCATGGATTCTTTGCTGACAAGCACGAGGGGCAGGGCTTTTTCGTCGCCATCCAGGGCCGGGGCCGGGGGAAGTTCGGCCGGAAATGCGAAACCCCGGCCTGCTAACGCCAATACGTCGCCTTCCCAGAACCCTTTCTCTTTCATGGATTCGAATTTATCGCCCAGGGTCTGGGCCAGGCATTCCTCGTAGTTTTCCCAGGGAAAGGCTTCGGCCACGTTTCCTTCCAGGGCCTTGGCGATGCTGATCACCACGTCCCCGGCGTTCCGGGTGTCGTACTGGGGAGCGGTCACGGGTTTGGCCAGGTTGATCAGGGGCTTCATCAGGCCGGCCCGGACCGGGATGTCTTCGTATCGCTCCAGGTAGCTGTGGTTTGGAAGCACGATGTCGGCCATCCGGGTGGTGTCATCCATGGTCGTGGAAAAGCTCACGATATAAGGGATGTTTTTGAAAGCGGCCTTGACCTTGTCCGTAAGACCCAGATCGTACATGGGGTTGGCTTCGGACACGAGAAGGAGCCCGATGGACGCGCCGCCGTCGGTGAGTTTTCCAGGAAGCCTGTTCAGCAGGGAAGCCGAGTGGGGGAATGCGCCGGACCCGGCTTCGTCGATGCGTGTTTTTCCGGCCGCTCCGTCCATGACGGCGTCGTTGGCCCAGGCGATGTAGTTTGGAGGCGTCACGGCGAAAACGCCGCCCGGTGCGTTGATCCGCCCCACCAGGGCGTTCAGGGCGTGAACGGCCATGAATTCCCTCATGCTGCCCGGTGCCGTGCCCTTGCCATGGCCGCAGACGGCCAGAGACCGGTTGGCGGGATTGGCGAATTTTCGTGCCAGATCCTCAATGGCTTTGACTGTGAGGCCTGTTTTCTCGGATACGGTGGCGGCGCTGAAGTTCTGTTTCACCATGGCGGCAAAACCGGCGAAACCCTCGGCTCCGGAGGCCTGGCCGCTGTAAAGGTTTTCGGACACGATGACCGAGGCGACACCCAGGGCCAGATCGGATTCGGTTCCCGGTTTCACGGCCAGAAGGTTCCGGGTGAAAGCCGCTGTGCCGGAAAGCCGGGGTTCAACCTGGACCATCTGGGCTTTTTTCTCTTTCCAGGCGTTGGCGGCCCGGATCATCCGCAGGGGAGATCCCCAGCCTTCCACGATGCCTGAGCCGAAACTCAGGAGAAACCCGGTGTTGTCGAAATCAAAGGCCGCATCCACGGCACCGGTGGCGCCCTGCATTTTGCGGATCGCCGCGTTGTAGCTGTCTGCCATGGAAGGAACGGTGATGAAATTGGGGGAGCCCAGGGCCACCAGAAGCCGCTTGAACAGCATGGCTGTGGTGCCGCGGTCCGAGCCGGTGATGCAGGCGATGGATTCCTGGTTGTCACCTTCGACCAGGCTGTTGATCTGGCCGGTGACCTCCTCGATGGCCTCATCCCAGGACAGGGGTTCCCACTTGTTCTGGCCGCGTTTTCCCGAGCGTTTCATCGGGCTGGTGATCCTGTCGCCGCCGTAGAGAAGCTGGGGGCCGGAAATGCCTAAGGCGCAGATGCTTCCGTCGTTCACGGGATGACCGGCGAGTCCCTCGATCTTCACCACCCGGTCCTTGATTTTCCGGACGCTGATGCCGCAGCCGCCGGGACAGAGGGTGCAGGCGGAGGTCTCATAGGTGGTTTCCCCGTCTTCGGGAACGGGCAGCCAGCGCCAGTTCTGGGTCCAGATCGAGATATCGTCGGTGAGTTTCCAGGGAAGGGGCGTAAACACCGTGCCCGCCGTGACTCCGAGTCCCAATGCTAAAAAACGTCGTCTGTCTATTTTCATCGTTATCCTCGAAAGCTTAAGTCGTCGTGGTTATTTATGGCACTGGAAGCAAGGGCCTTTGCTGCCCATCTTTTCCTCATGGCATCTGGCGCAGTCGTTCATCTTCATGCCGTCCCAGGGGTTTTTCTTGAACCTGGCGATGTTTTCGCCCCAGATATCCTGGCTGTAGCCGGAGATCCTGTTTTCCCTGTAAACTTTCAGGCTTTCCGATTCGCCGATATCGCCGTGGCAGTCTTTGCACTCCATCTGGGCCATTTTCACGTGGGCCGCGTGGGAGAAAAACACGCAGTCCGGCTGTTTGGAGTAGATCAGCCAAGGCACTTCCTTTTCGTTGGCCACGTATTCGTTGACGAAAATTTCCTCGTCTTTGCTTTCGCCCTGGACATCCTGGTGGCAGTCCGTGCACTGGGCCAGGGTGGGCACACCGGCGTAGGTTCCGTCTTCCCGGAAGAAATGGCAGCTCTCGCATCCGTTATCCACCAGATCCAAGTGGGATTTGTGGTTGAAATCGAAAGGCTGATTTTTTTCGGAATAGAGGAGTTTGGGGAAAACCAGCCAGCCGAAGGCTATGCTGGCCGCGAAACCGACAATGAAAAACAATACGATGACGCCGTTCGAAGCCCCTTGGTTCTGGTCTGTGACCGGCGCAAGGCTGTTCGCCTCGAGGTTTTCTGTGCTCATCTGCCGCCGCCTTATCAATAAATGTTAGTCAAAATATATCGAGCGACAGGCCTGTGCCTGTTTGACGCGGCCGCCTGTCTTGCTTTTTCTGTTCGGAAGTGTTTCGGGTTTTTCAACAACGTATAGTCAAAAACCTATAGTAGTCCCCTCTGTGGCTGTCAAGGAAAAGATAAAAAAATTCTCTGGCGCCCTGATCCGGAAGGATTTGAGCGATGAACCCGTGCGTCGTCAGAGGAAACGGGGATTACGGCGACATGTGACCGGCAAGGATGTCGCTCAAGGTGACGAATTCCGCGATGGTGAGGGTCTCGGCCCTTCTGTGATGGTCGATGGAGGCCTCCGACAGGGCAGAGAGGATGAGTTCCGGAGTCATGCCGAGCTGGCTGCCGGTGAGGGAGTTCTTGAGGTTTTTCCGCCTCTGGCCGAAAGCCGCCTTGATGACGGCAAAGAGAAAGTCCTCGTTCTTAGCGGCCCGCTCGGGTTTTCCGGCGAAGGAAATCTCGATGACTTCCGAGTCCACCTTGGGTCTGGGGAAAAACTGGCCCGAACCCACGGAGGTGAGTCGTTTCACGGTGGCGCAGTACTGGATCACGGCGGAAAGCCGTCCGTAGTCCCTGGTGCCGGGAGGGGCCGCGATGCGCTCGGCCAGCTCTTTCTGGAGCATGAACACCCCCTTGTCCGCATGGTTTCTTGCCCTGACCAGCCAGATCAGAATCTGGGAGGAGATGTTGTAGGGAAGGTTGCCCATGACCCGTAATTTTCTTCCGTGTTTTTCCGCGAGGGGCGGCAGGTCCACCCGGAGGATGTCGCCTTCCAGGATCTCTACCCGGTCCGCCACGCCGGCCACGAGAAGTTCGCTTCGGAGAAGGGGCACGAGGCTCCGGTCCCGCTCCACGGCGTAGATTTTTTCCGCCACCCGGGCCGACGCGATGGTCAGGGCGCCCAATCCCGCGCCGATTTCAAGAACCACATCTTCCGGACCCAGGCCGGACTGGGCCACGATCATGGAGGGAATGGCCGGGTCGACGAGAAAATTCTGCCCCAGCTGTTTTTTCGCGTGCATTTCATAAGCGCCTAAAAGGGTGCGGGGAGAGGTCATGGTTTGTTCTCCAGGGGATATTTGTTTCCGGGGCAAAAAAAGAAGCCCCCCTTACGTTTTCGGACCGACAGATAACATAATTCACGGTTAAAATACATGAAAATTATGGGAGGTTGTTTGCGGTCCCGAAGCCGGGAAGCCTCTGTTTTCCTAACTTTTGCCTTTAGGCTGGAAAAAAAATGAATAGAGGATATGTTGTTTTCTTATGTGGTCTTGACTTTTTATTTATAAATGAGTTACTTATAGCTCAGGCTTTGTCTAGGGACATTTTCCGGTTTCGTTTTTTTGACAGAAAAGGACATCGAACGGATCGTCAGATCATATTAACTATTTGATAAAAATAGGTATTTAAGTTCTAACCACGTTCGGAAATCTTTCGTTGAAAACAAGAAGATCGACGATGAAACGCGCCGGGAAATATAAAATGAAAACGCGGTAACGGGAGGCAGAAATGACCAAGAAGAAACCAAAAGGAGTCAGTGTGGATACGGTGTTCAAAACATTCATCAAGAGTTTCGAAATTCCTTCAAAACAGGATATCGACAAACTTTCCGCCAAAATAGACCGTCTTGAAAAACTCATCAAGCAATCCGGCGGCAAGACGATGAAAATGTCCTCGTCAGCAGACGGAGAGGTTTTGGATAAATCCGATTTGACTGCTTCCGGAGCGGTTCTGCGGGTAATCAAGAACTCAAGACAGGGAGCCGACTTTGCTCGGATCCAGGCCAAGACCGGTTTTGAGGACAAAAAACTGAGAAACATCATTTTCCGTCTGAACAAGATTGGAAAAATCGAACGTAAAACCAGGGGGATATACACGATCACCACCTCCGAGGCCGAGACCGAATGATCCCGTGATGCCCGGCCGTCTGAATGTTCTGTGCTCAGACCCCGGGCCTTGTGGACAAGAGGCATCAGGGTAAAAAGCCCTTTGCGCCAGGTGCGGCACGGGGCTTTTTATTTATGACGTACCGTTTTTCCATACGAAAGAAGTGTATCCTATGACGGATTCAGACAGCATCCATGCCCGTTTCCAGCCGGGACAGATTGTATCGGGCTACAAGGTCGTCCGGGTGGAGGATCTCCATGAACTGGAATCCACCTGCATTGAACTCGAACATCTTGAGACCGGGGCCAGACACATTCACATCGCCAACGCCGACGAGGAAAACACCTTCAGCGTGGCGTTCAAGACCGTGCCCAGGGATTCCACGGGCGTGGCCCACATTCTCGAGCACACCGTGCTCTGCGGTTCCGAACGGTTTCCGGTCCGCGACCCTTTTTTCTCCATGATCAAGCGCAGTCTGAACACGTTCATGAACGCGTTCACCTCGTCGGACTGGACCATGTACCCCTTCTCCACCCAGAACCGGAAGGACTTCTACAACCTGATGGACGTGTACCTTGACGCCGCGTTTTTTCCGAAAATCGAAGAGCTGAGCTTCAAGCAGGAAGGCCACAGGCTGGACGTGAACGAAGACGGGAGTCTGGAATACAAAGGCGTGGTCTACAACGAGATGAAGGGGGCCATGAGTTCCCCGAGCCAGGTCATGGGCCGGTATCTGCTGAAGGCCCTTTACCCCACCAGCACCTACGGCTGGAATTCGGGCGGCGAACCTTCGGATATTCCCGGCCTGACCTGGGAACAGCTCAAGGCTTTCCACGCCACCCACTACCACCCCAGCAACGCGTATTTCTACACCTACGGGAACCTCAACCTGGAAGACCACCTCACGTTCATCGACCGCCAGGTGCTTAGCCGTTTCCAGCGGACCGTTCCCGACACGGAAGTGAAGCCGGAAATCCGCTGGGATGCGCCCCGCCAGGCGACGTATACCTATCCCCTGTCCCGGAGCGAAAGCACGTCGAAGAAAAGCCAGGTCTGCCTGGCATGGCTCACCGCCGATATCAACGATTCCTTCGAAGTTCTCGTTCTCACCCTCCTGGGCCATATCCTTATGGGGAATTCCGCTTCGCCCCTGAGGAAAGCGCTGATCGATTCCAAACTGGGTTCGGCCCTATGTGACGCCTCGGGTTTCGACTCGGAAAACAGGGACACCCTCTTTGCCTGCGGCCTGAAAGACGTGGATCCGGAGGACGCAGCGAAAATCGAGGCGATCATCTGGGACACCCTCAAAGGTCTTGCGGAAAAGGGCGTGGAAAAAGAGCTGATCAGCACGGCGATCCACCAGATCGAATTCCGGAGAAAAGAAAGAACCAACAGTCCCTACCCCTACGGAATCAAGGTGCTCATCGGAATCGCGGGGTCCTGGTTCCATGGCGGCGATCCGGTGAAGACCATCCGCCTTGACGAGGATCTGGAACGGCTGAACCGGGAGCTGGAAAAAGGGCCGTTTTTTGAAAACCTCATCCGGAAACATTTTCTGGACAACCCCCACCGGGTTCTTTTCACCCTGGTTCCGGACCAGGAACAGGAGGAACGTGAAAACCGGCGTGTCGCCGAAAAACTGGAACGGATCCGGGCCGGCCTGAGCGAATCCGACATTGAGAAAATCCGGGAGGAGAACAAGACCCTGGAAGCCATGCAGGCCAGTGAGGAGGACATTTCCTGCCTGCCCACGCTCCAGGTGGACGACGTGCCACCCGACGTGACGGTGGTTCATCCCGATTCGGGATACGACGGCGTTCCGGCGGCCTGCTACAGGAAACCCACCTCGGGGATTTTCTATCTGGTGTCCGCAGGAGGCCTTGACGATGTGCCGGAAGATCTCCTGGGCCTGATGCCGTTTTTCTGCTCGGCCTTTACCCGGCTCGGCACAAAGAAACGGGATTACGCCTCCCTGGCCAGGGCCATGTCGGCGGTCACCGGCGGCATCGGGCTGGACTGCCACGCCCGGTCCCGTTACGCACCGTCACCAGGCTGCCTTCCGTTCCTGTCGTTTAACGGCAAATGCCTGAACCGCAACATCGCCCCGTTTTTCGACCTGGTTCAGGAGTGCGCCTTCGAGTACGATTTTTCAGACAGGGAACGGTTGAAGAGCCTGCTTCTCGAGTACAGGGCCGGTCTTGAGTCCAGTGTGGTCCAGAACGGCCATGCCCTGGCCATGTCCCTGGCCAGCCGTCATTTTTCCCCTGCCAGTTACCTCAACGAGCTGTGGCATGGCGTGACCCAGGTGAAAACCATCAAGCAGCTGGCCGATGCCATGGCCGACCCTGCCGGCGAGAAGAAGACCCTGGACGACCTCACCGACGCTTTCGGGCGGCTGGCAACCTGTGTTTTCAAACCCGGCCGTTTCCGATTCGCCCTGGTCGGCGAAGACGAGGCCTTGAAAACCGCAGACACGGGTCTGGCTCCTCTGGCCCGGGCCTTTGCCTCGGCCGACGGGATTCTTCCCACCTGGGGTGACCGCATGGGCCGCCTGGAAACGAACATCGTCCGGGAAGGCTGGAGCACCAACAGCGCCGTGTCCTTCGTGGCCGAGAGCCGTCTTGCGCCGGCCATGCCCCATGAACACGCCCCGGGTCTGGCGGTGATCGCCAAGATCTTGAGGTCCCTGTATCTCCATCGGGAAATCCGTGAAAAAGGCGGGGCTTACGGCGGTTTTGCCGTGTACAACGCCGAGGACGGGATTTTCAGCATGGGTTCCTACCGCGACCCCCACATCGTCACCACCCTCAAGGTGTTCGAGGAGGCCGGGGATTATCTCCGGAAAAATCCCATCCGCGATGAGGACGTGAGTGAAGCGGTGCTTCAGGTCTGCTCGGGCATCGACAAGCCGGACACACCCGGCCCTGCGGCCAGGAAGGCGTTTTACCGGGATATCGTGGGCCTGGACGACGACATGCGGCGTCAGTACAAGGCCGGTCTCCTGAAAGTCAGGAAAAAAGACCTGGACGACCTGGTGGACCTGTACTTTACCCGTGATCCGGCAAAAGCGTCGGTGGCGGTGATTTCAGGCGAGGAAAAGCTGAAGGAAGCCAACGGGAAGCTGGGTCCTCGTCCCCTTGACCTGCATAAAATCTGAAGAGGCTGTCACGGGCCGGATTTCGTTGGCCATACCCGGCAACGAAATCCGGCACCGGCGTCTGTCGGGGCGAACCTTGTGTTCGCCCTGCCCGCCATATCAAAGATCTCCGAAAAGGCAAGCCCCTACGTTTGACCTGTGGGGTTTTTTGGTGGAATTGCGAAGCCAGGCAAATCCAGGGCGAACACAAGGTTCGCCCCTACGCCCGGTGTGATTTGTTTTTCAGAATCTGAATGATCTCCCTCACATAGGCGCATTCGCATTCGGCGGGGCAGGGCTCGGTGTTGGAGCTGTGCAGGCAGTGGCTTGGGCAGGAATCTCCACCGGTGAGCCTTTCATGAAAAACAGGCCCGTGGTAGAGATCGGCGAAAACCCGCACATCCAGGGTGAAGGTGGTGCCGCAGATGTGGTTGAACAGAAAAAAACCGGCCTTGAGGTCCACGAAATTCACCTGGTATCCCACGACAAACACGTTGTCGTCCGAAAGAAACGCCTTTCTCGTCGGCCAGATGAACCCGCAGTTCGGACAGGTCATGAACGGTTTCATCGTGTATCCCCGGTGTCTCCGAGCAGGCGGTTCAGTTCGGCCAGGGCCTCTTGGCTCAAACTGTTTCTCTGCCTTGAGATATCCACGGTATGACGGCCCAGGATCTTGTACAGGGCCAGACGGTCCGGTGTTTTGTCGGCGATTTCCCGGAGATGGTCGGCCACGGTGCCCGCGTCACCCCGGACAATGGGCCCTGTCAGGGCCTGGACCGGGCCTGTTTTTTTGATGTTGGCCAGGGTGCCTTCGATGAGGGGACCCAGCACCGAATAGGCGTCGCTGGCGTCGATTCCGGCCACGCCGAGAAGGTGGTAGGCGAAATCCACCAGGGTCACCAGGAAATTGGAGGCCACCACGGCCGAGGCGTGGTACATGGTTTTGGCTTCGGTTTTGATGGTGAGCCCTTTCGCGCCCAGGTCGGCCGCGATGGCGAGGCCTGTTTCAACGGCTTTTTCATCTCCTTCCACGGCGGCGATGATCCCTTCGAACGGGTTGCGGTCCACATGGATCGTGGCGAAACTCTGAAGGGGGTGGATGGAGCCGATCAGGGTCCCCGAATGCCGGGCGCTGTCCAGGATGGTGGAGGGCAGGGAGCCGCTGCAATGGAACACCATCTGTCCGGGTCTGAAAGCTCCGGAACCGGCCATGGATTCGCAGACCTCACGGATCAGCCCGTCGGGTGTGGTGATGAAGACCATGTCCGCGTCACGGACAGCCGCCACAGGATCGGTTCCCGCGTTGGCCGATCCTGAAAGTTCCGCCGCTTTCACGGCGGATTCAAGGGTCCGGCTGGCAAAACCCCGGGCCGGATACCCTTTTTCCACAAGAACCCTGGCCAGGGTGGCGCCCAGCCTGCCGCAGCCCACGATGGAAAAACCTGGTTTCATGTAACATCTCCTTTGTTCGTTCGGTCATGGGACGGTGTCACGGCTTTTTTTTGAAAAACAGGGTCTCGAGTGTTCTGAAATGGAAAAAAAGCACGATGACCAGGATGGCCACCAGGAAGTACTGGATCATGTGAAGGTGTTTTTCCAGAAATTCGAAGCAGATCACCCACATGACAATGGCCGAAAAAGTCCCCAGAAAAACGGCGCTGAAATTGCGGAAAAGTTTCATCCTGAGGAGATAGCCGATGATCGCTCCCATCACGGGACCGGTGAAGGGAAGGGGAACCATGACAAACAGGAAAAGACCGAACCAGCCGTAACGGGCGATTTTCTCCTTGTTTTTGTCCGCCGTCTCCTTGAGGTTGGCGGTGAAGTTCAGCACCCAGGCTTTCCGGATGTGGTTCGTGATCGAATAGACGAAGAGAAAGTAAATGAAACAGACGATCATCACTTCCAGGTACATGTTGTAAAGGATGTTCAGATACGGCGTGAAACCGGCCATGATGCAGAGGCCCACCCCGGCGGCCCGTCCTCCGAAACTGTGGGTGACGAAGGTGGCGACAAGAATTTGGGCTTTCTTCATGTCGGTGAAGCCGAAATACACGATGGCCGAGACAAGGAGCGCCGCCATGGCGATTCCTGCGGCAAGAACCAGGATTTCATGGCTCTTAGGCTGGTTCCCGTGGTTCATCGTTTGGCCCATCCCTTTCCCTGTTGTGCCGTTTTTCGTCCATCCGGTCATCAATTCGTCTGGAATCATTCCCGGAACCTGCGTCTGTCCGGTTTTCATATCTGATTCGCCGCCAATCTGCAACCCAATGATTTTTTTTCGTCAAAAACAGGACGTTCTCAGGGATGGACGGATAAGTCTTGGGGGCCGCTGTCAACCCAGAGCTTGAACAACCCGACACAGACAGGGCAGAGCTGGGGTCCGGTGGCGTCGTCGATAATCGCCATGGCCTGCCGGTGACCCATGCCTTGGCGGTAGGGGCGGTCGCTGGTCAGGGCGTCGTAAGTGTCGGCCACGGCGGTCATCCGGGCCCACAGGGGAATGGCTTCACCGGCCAGCCCCTGGGGATATCCTTTGCCGTCCATGCGTTCGTGGTGGGAGAAGACCACAGGCAGGATGTCGGAAATGCTGGGGATGGTCTGGAGGATCGAGGATCCGATGGTGGGATGGTTCTTGATGTGGCTGAACTCCTCCTCGGAAAGGCGGCCCGGCTTTAAAAGCACGTCGTCCCGGATGCCGATTTTGCCGATGTCGTGAAGCCGGCCGGCGATCCTGGCCCGTTCCACGTCATGGGCGGATCCCCCGTATTTCGCCACCATGCCGGCCAAAATCATGGACACCCGGTCCGAATGGCCCCGGGTGTACTGGTCCCTGGCTTCAAGGGCCTTGACCAGGCTGGCGATTCCCGCGACGAGCAGGCGCTGCTCGGTGTCCAGCCGCTCCTTTTCCTTGAGCAGAATCAGGAACTCGTAGGAGAAGATGTTGTTGAGGGTGATGATCAGCTGCTCAATGTTGAAGGGCTTGACGATAAAGGCGGCGGCCCCGTAACCGATCATCTGGCGCATGTTGTTTGCATCGTTTTCCGTGCTGATCACCACGATGGGGATCGAGGAATATTCCGGGGAACCGTGCAGATGTTCACACAGCTCAAGGCCTGTCATTTCAGGCATGTACACGTCGGACAGAATCAGATCCGGCCTGATTTGGGAAAGCAGGGCCAGGGCCTCGCGTCCGTCTTTAGCGCAGCGGACATCGTAGCCGTGGCAGGAGAGCTGGTCTTCGAGCATGGCCCTCATGGATCTGGAATCCTCCACCACAAGAATCATGCGCTTTTTTTCGCCTGTTTTCATCTCAGGCGTCTGGTGTGTTGCCGTGTTCATCGTCAATGCATTTCATTCTTTCATGAAAACCCGCGGGGCGCAGGGTTCACCACCGCCCCGCAGGTGTTGTTCAAAAAGGATCCATAGTCCGTCTATCGGCCTGATCCGGACCCGGGTTCAGTATTTTTCGAAATCATGGTCCATGTCATCGGCACCTGTTTCAAGGTCGTCTCCCATGTCCAGACTGATCCCTGAATCTTTAGCGGCAAAGGATTTCTTGTTCGAGATCATTGCCGGTTTCTTGGTCGTCTTATCCGCGATCCTGGGTTTTACCACGCGTTTTTCAGCTGGCGCGAGCCTTGCGATCCGCCCGAAACGCTCGTCGCCGATGTTGAAAAAGGAGATGGCTTCCTTGAGCTGTTCGGCCTGGGCCGCCAGTTCTTCGGCGGTGGAGGAGATCTCTTCGCTGGACGAGGCGTTGAGCTGGATGACCTGGTCCAGTTGCTGGATGGCCAGGTTGATCTGGGTGACGCCGGTGCTCTGCTCGTTGGACGCGGCGTTGATTTCCTGGACCAGTTCGGCTGTTTTCCGGATATCGGGCACGATCTTGTTCAGCATTTCCCCGGCGCTTTCGGCGATGGCCACACTGCTGCCGGAGAGGGTCCCGATTTCTGCGGCGGCGGCCTGACTGCGTTCCGCCAGCTTCCGGACCGCGTCGGCCACCACGGCGAAGCCTTTGCCGTGGACGCCCGCCCGGGCCGCCTCGATGGCGGCGTTCAGGGCCAGCATGTTGGTCTGACGGGCGATTTCCTCGATGATGGTGATTTTGTCGGCGATTTCCCGCATGGCGGCCACGGTCTGGGTCACGGCCTCACCGCCCTTGGCCGCGTCTTCGGCGGTCCGCATGGCGATTTTTTCCGTCTGCTGGGCGTTGTCGGCGTTCTGCTTGATGCTTCCCGCCATCTGTTCCATGGACGAGGAGACTTCTTCCACGGATGCGGCCTGTTCCGAGGCCCCCTGGGCCATCTGGTCTGCGGCTGAGCTGAGCTCCTGACTGCCCGCGGCCACGTTGTCCGTGGCGGATTTGACCTCCACCACCACGTTCCGGAGTTTGTCCAGCATGTTTTTCATGGATTTCAAAAGCTGCCCCAGTTCGTCCTGACCGGGGATGTGGATATCCATGGTCAGGTCGCCGTCGGACATGCTGTTCGCCACGGACACGCCCTGGGCCAGGGGTTCTTCCACGTATTTACGGCTCATGTAGAACACCCAGACAAACGCGCCGCCCACGAAAAGACCCACGGTGAAAAGGATCACGAACACCTGCCACCACATGGACGAACGGAGATCGCTTTCTTTTTCCGCGATCATTTTTTCCAGATCGTCCACGTAGACCCCGGACACCACGAACCAGTTCCAGTTCTTGAAATGACGGACATAGGACAGTTTGGGTTCGGGCTGGGTCGAACCGAGCTTGGCGAAATGATAGTCCACATAGGCCTCACCGTTGGCCGTGGCCTGGTCCACCTGTTCCTTCACGTACAGTTTTCCGTTGGCGTCCTTGGCGTCACTCAGGTTTTTGCCCACCAGGTCCTTGTTGGGGTGAATCAGCACGGTGTAGGTGTTGTCCACCACATAAAAGTAGTCTTCCTTGTTGTAGCGCATGCTGGCGATGATTTCACTCAGGCGGGCCTTGCCTTCCGTTTCCGCCTGGTCCACGTTGATTCCTGTTCCGATGATCCAGTTCAGAGGTTTGAACAGGCGGACATACGAGAGCTTCCGGACCTGGCGGTTGGGGTCGTCGGGTGAGGGCCAGAAATAACTGACGAACCCGTCTCCCGTGGGAGAGGTCTGGCAGACGCGGATCATTTCAAGGAAAAGAGGGGTGCTGGTCCCTTCGGCCGTCACCAGCCTTCCGTTGATGGAATAGCTGGAAAGATCGGTGCCGTTGAGGGCCCGGTTCAGGGGGTGGGCGACCATTTTTCCGCTGGTGTCGTTGATCCAGAAATACCCGTCACCTTTGTAACGGATGCCGTTGACCGTGGCGATGATCTGGTCCCTGGCCTTGGGGTTCCTTTCGTATTCCTTTTTCATCATGGCATAGGGAATGTCCACCATGGATTTCAGGCTGTCGGCGTACTGCTGGGTGATACCTTCCGCGGTGGCCGACTGCTGGTAGGTCTTGTCGATCATGGTGTAGGTGGAGTCCACCAGGTCCTTCAGCTTGGCCTTGGCCTGGCCCATCAGTTCGGTCCTGTAGGTTTCCACGTCCGACCCTGCCTGGACGATGGTCCGGATCAGAGAATAGCCGCCGACCACGCCCACCGAGCTGACGATGCCCACGATGACGATGAAAATGATTTTCGATTTGATCTTGATGTCCCTGAAATTCATGTGAACCTCCCCTGTCGATTATGATTACGTACTCAAAACAACGTGATATCTCCCGCCTTGGCCAGTTTCTCCTGGATGGCCCGAAGTTTTTCCCGTTCCATCTGGGCCAGCCGCCGTGATGAAAGGGTCTGGCCTCGTTTCAAAAACACCTGGGCCGTGTCTGTATGAAAATAAATCCGTCTCGACTCCAATCCGCCGAGATCTTTGCAGACCACCGGGATGTTTTCCCTGTCGAGAAATTCCAGAACGAAATCGGCGTTTTTCCGGCCCATGGTTTCCCGGCCTGAATCCGAGGGAATCACCTGGGCGCCCCCGAAAACCTTGGCCTTGAGACAGGCCCGGGAAGCACCCAGTTTCATCAGGGCGTTGATCAGAAGCTCCATGGCGTTGATGCCGTATCGGGCCTCCACGTTGAAGTCTCTGAAACTCGCTTTTCCGGGAACCAGGATATGGTTCATACCCCCGATTTCCCTGTCCAGGTCGAACAGGCAGGCCGCCACGCAGGACCCGAGAAAGGTGGTGATCACCAGTGGCTCGCTGCTGGCGAAATAATCCCCGATGTGAATGGCCTCGATATGTTTCTGGCTGTCCCAGGGTAAGTCGTGTCGGCCCATGGGCACACTCCTTGACGTTTCATGGGCCGGCGCAGGCTTTCAGCACTTCGCCGGCAATGCGGTCCAGGGGCAGGACCTTGTCCACGCCACCCAGCTTGATCGCCTCCTTGGGCATGCCGAACACCACGCAGGAATCTTCGTCCTGGGCGATGGTCCAGGCTCCGGCGTCTTTCATTTCCCGCATGCCTTTTGCCCCGTCGTCACCCATGCCGGTCATGATGACGCCCACGGCGTTTTTCCCGGCGTACCGGGCGGCGGACCGGAAAAGCACATCCACCGAAGGCCTGTGCCGGGACACCAGGGGGCCTGTTCGCACATCCACGTAGTACCTGGCTCCGCTCCGCTTGATCATCACGTGAAAGTTACCCGGCGCGATGAGCACCTGACCCCGGAGCACCGAGTCGTTGTCCGCCGCCTCTTTCACCGTGACCTGGCAGATCCCGTTCAGCCGGTTGGCAAAAGCCCGGGTGAAATTTTCCGGCATGTGCTGAACCACCACCATGCCGGGGGCGTCCGGGGGAAGGGCTTCGAGAAACACCCGAAGGGCCTCGGTGCCCCCGGTGGACGCGCCCACAGCCACCACCTTTTCCGTGGTCTTCAGCATGGCTTTGGTGGACGGCGGCAGCATCACGTCGGCTGAAAGCTTGGGTGACACGGCATGGATCTGGGGCCGGGGGGCGGACAGCTTTTTCAGGCTGACCGCAGCCGCAGCTTTCACGCTGTCGCAGATGCGGATCCTCGATTCCTCGAGAAACTGGCGTGTCCCCAGGGTGGGTTTCTGGATAATATCCACCGCCCCGTATTCCAGGGCCTTCAGGGCCGTTTCCGACTGTTCGGCGGCGAGGCTCGAACAGATCACCACCGGCACGGGATGCTGGCTCATCAGCTTCCTCAAAAACGTGATGCCGTCCATCCGGGGCATTTCCACGTCCAGGGTGATCACATCCGGAACCTCGTCCCTCAATTTTCTCGCCGCCATGTAAGGGTCGGACGCCGTATCCATCACCTCGATGGAAGGATCGGAAGACAGCACCTCCGACAGGGTCTGCCGGACCAGGGCCGAATCATCCACCACAAGAACCTTGATCTTTTTACCCATGTCAGGTGTTTTTCCTTTAGATATATAATGATCGAAGCAGCTGTCTTTCCCCTAACCACCACACGTTCCGTTGAGCCATCCATTGATCATTGGATGTTGGACGTTGAGCGTTGAACGTTCCCACCATCTTGCATCGCCTCATCGCCCATTCAAACCATCGTCCCCCGCTTCGCGACCCATTCACCATTCGATGTTGGATGTTCAGTGTTCGATGTTCTCCCCTTCCGTCTCTGTTTCTTCACCGCGCCAGAACTTTCTGGTAGATCGTCGGGGCCACGGGCCGAAGGGGGTACAGGCTGGTGTCCAGAAGTTCGGAATGGCCCATGAACAGGTAACCTCCCGGAGCCAGGACCCGGCACAGCCGGTCGATCAGTTTCTCGGTGGTGGGCTTGTCGAAATAGATGATCACGTTCCGGCAGAACAGGATGTCCATGGAATCTCCCAGTCTGTAATCCGAATCCATGAGGTTCAGGCGTCGGAAAGTGACCTTGTTTCTGAGCTCCGGCCTGATTCGAATCAGGCTTTTGTCCCGGTCCCTGCTTTTCAAGAGGTACTTTTTCCTGTAATCCAGGGGCACGGGATCGATCACCGATTCCTCGTAAATGCCCTTCACCGCCGTGGCCAGCATCCGGGTGGAGATGTCCGTGGCCAGGATGCTGAAATCGAAGGGGCCTGCCTTTTTACCGAATTCACTGAGCACCATGGCCAGGGTGTAGGGTTCGTCACCCCGGGAACAGGCGCAGCTCCAGGCCCTGAGCTGCCGGGTCCGTCCGGTGTCAGTGCGGCGGACCAGATCCGGAAGGGCTTTTTCCAGGAGATAGCTGAAATGATGGGGCTCCCGGAAAAAATCCGTCTTGTTGGTGGTGATCACGTCCGTGAATTCATAGATCTCCCGATCCATCCCCTTGCCGCTGAACAGATGATCGCAGTACTCGGTGTAGGATGCCATCCCCAGGGCGCTGAGCCTTTTTCTCAGACGGCTTTCCACCATGCTCCGCTTGAAGTCCGGAACCTTGATGCCCAGCTTTTCGTGGATGAACGAGGCCAGCCGCCGGAAATCCTGGGTGGACAGCTCGATCCGTGTAAAATGGTCTTTGATGGAGTCAGGCATACAATCCTCGAACCCCGGGCTTTATGGAATCATGCCCTCTGGCTCTGATCCTCGATGTTGTCGGAGACCTGACTCAGCTCCTGGGCCGTGAACACCTTGTCGATATCCAGAATGATGATGAACCGGTCGTTTTTCTTGCCCATGCCCCGGATGAATTCGGTCTTCAACCGCGTGCCGATTTTCGGAGGCGCCTTGATCTGGTCCTGGTCCAGGTCCATCACTTCCTGGACCGAATCGGCCAGGGCCCCGATCAGGGTGGTTTCGCCGTCCAGGTTGATTTCGATGATGATGATGCAGGTGTCCACGGTTCTTTCCGTGGCGTTCAGTCCGAATTTGAGCCGGAGATCCACCACGGGAACCACGCCTCCCCGGAGGTTGATCACACCCCGCATGAACTCGGGCATCCTGGGGACCTTGGTGATCGTGGTCAGGTCGAGCACTTCACGGACCTGACGGATGTCCAGGGCATAGATTTCCTCGTCAAGGACAAAGGTAAGAAACTGACCGGTGTTTTCGGTGTTGATGCTTTCCATGCGTTCACTCCGTGTGGCTATTGGGTTTTGGTCAACCTGGTGTTGCAGGTCGGGCGAAAGCCCGATCTATCTCAGGTCCACGATTTTGTTCACGTCGATGATCAGGGCCACCGTGCCGTCTCCCAGGATGGTGGCTCCGGAAATGTCATGGGCGTTCCTGAAGGTCCCGCCCAGGTTTTTGATGACGGTCTGATGGCCGCCGATGACCCGGTCCACCACGAAACCCACCCGCCTGCCGGAGGTTTCCATGATCACCACATGTTCCAGATCCGGGGTGTTGTCCCGGATGTCGTACTCGTCCCGGAGCCTCACATAGGGCACGATGTCTCCCCTGATGTTGAGGATGTTGCCGTTTTTGCCCGATTTTCTCTGCTCCCGAGTCAGCTCCACGCATTCTTCCACCGAAGACAGGGGAAGAACGAAGAACCCTTCGCCGATCTGGACCAGGAGGCCGTCGATGATGGCCAGGGTCAGGGGGAGTTTCAGGGTGATGGTGGTTCCCCGTCCTGTGCGGCTTGCGAGGTCGATGTTTCCCCTCAGGCTTTCGATACTTCTTTTTACCACATCCATGCCCACGCCCCGGCCCGACAGGTCGGTGATTTTTTCCGCCGTGGAAAAGCCCGGGGCAAACAGGAGGTTCCGGACTTCGTTGTCATCGAGTTCGGCGTCGGCGGTGATGATGCCTTTTTCAACGGCTTTGCGGCGGATGACCACGGGATCGAGCCCCTTGCCGTCGTCCTCGATGCGGATCAGCACATGGGCCCCGGAATGCTCGGCGGACAGGTGGATGGTTCCCGTTTCCGGTTTTCCCGCGGCCAGCCGTTCGGCCGGTGTTTCGATGCCGTGGTCCACGGCGTTCCGGATGATGTGGACCAGGGGGTCCTTGAGCTGGTCGATGACGGTCTTGTCCAGTTCCGTTTCACCGCCGGCGGTGGTCAGTTCGATGGTTTTTCCCAGTTCGTTGGCGATGTCCCGGACCAGGCGTTTGAAGCTGGCGAAGGTGGTGCCGATCTGGAGCATGCGGATGCTCATGGCGTTGTCCCTGAGCCCGCTGGTCAGGCTTTCCACATCCTCGGCGATGGAGACAAGATCCGGGTCTCCCTGGATGGCGGCTTTCTGGCTGAGCCTGGCCTGGACTGTCACCAGCTCGCCCACCAGGTCCACCAGGTGATCGAGTTTTTCAGAAGGGACACGGACACTGGATGTCTCGGTCTTCTCGTTCCTTTTTTCGAGACGTTTCTTGATCTGCCCCTGTTCGGTCAGGGCGGCGGTCACGGCGGTCCGGGTCGTGACCTTCTCATCCACCAAAATTTCCCCGATGCGCTTCTGGCTGCCAAGGGCCCTGACCAGATCCTGGGAGTTGAGATCCCCCCGTTCCACCAGAAGCTCTCCCAGTCTGGGCTGGGGCTGTTCGACCACGGCGTAGGGATCTTCTTCCATCAGCGTGTCGATGGTGATGTCCGAATCGTCCTCCACGAAGATGAACACATCCCGGATGGCGTTCAGGCCCTTGTCCGTGGTGAGGACCGCGTCCCAGAAAAGGTACAGGGCCTCGGGGTCCAGGTCTTCGAGAACGGGGATGTTTTCGGTGTGGACCGTGACGGCGCATTCCCCCAGGTCCCTGAGTTCGTTCAGGAGCAGGAGGGGGTTGGTGCCCTGGGCGAACAGGTCGCGATGGGGTTTGAAGCGGATGCGGTAGGTGGCCATGGGAGCCGCCTGGGGAGACGGTTTATCCTTTTGTCCGTCTTCCGACAGCACACCGCCGGGGATGAGACGGTTCAGGCTGTCGATGATCTGGAGGGCGTTGGCCTCGTCCACCGCCTCACCGGACACCGAGGCGTCGAGCAGTTCCCGGATGTGGTCCCTGGCCGACAGGGTCAGGTTCACCAGTTCCCGGGTTACGGGAATCCTGCCGCTCCGGACAAGATCGAACACGCTTTCCACGTTGTGGGTGAACGCGGCGATATCCTCGAATCCGAACATGGCTCCGGAGCCTTTGATGGTGTGCATGGCCCTGAAAACCCGGCCTATCTGTTCCTGGTCGTCCGGTCTTTCCTCCAGCTCCAGGAGGGATTGTTCCAGTTCAGCCAAAAGTTCGAAGGCTTCCTCTCTGAACGTTTCTTTATGGGCATCCATTCTAAACTCCTTGTCGGGGCGGCTTTGCCATCACCCGGGTCACGTCGTCAGGCGAACACTTTCTTCACCACGGCCACAAGCTGTTCGGGTTTGAAGGGTTTGACGATCCACCCTGTGGCCCCGGCTTCCTTGCCTTCTTTTTTCTTGTTGTCCTGGGATTCGGTGGTCAGCAAAACGATGGGAATGAACTTCAGGCCGGGCAGGGTGCGGACCTGCCGGATCAGCTCGATGCCGTCCATGTTGGGCATGTTGAGGTCTGTGATGATCATTCCGATGTCGGTTCCCTTGATCTTCGCAAGGGCGTCTTTTCCGTCCACCGCTTCAACCACCTCGTATCCGGCCCCTTTCAGGGTAAAGGTCACCATCTGCCGCATACTGGCCGAGTCATCCACCGTCAGAATCTTTTTCGCCATTGTCAGTTTTTTCCTTTCCACAGACAGGTTGCACATTTTTTTTCCGGACAGCCGTTATGGGGATCGTAGCCCGATCCACCGAGAACGTTCCGGCAGAGCTTGTCACTTTTCCCAAGGCGCACGCTGAGGTGTTTGCCTTTTTCCTCGAAACTCCTGTTCGCGGAGCAGAGAAGCTGAACGCAGGACACATCCAGATGGTCCACAGCGTCCATGTCCACGGTGAGCGTATCCGACTCGGCCATGAGGTTCATGATTTCGTTCCGGAGTTCCGCGGCCAGGGAGATGTCCGCCGTACCGTCGATCACAAGGGCCGGCGGCTGGTTTTTGTTTTTTTTCACGCGAAGTCCCATGGGTTTCTCCTAAAACAGTTCGATGTTGTCTCCAAGATCCTCGGCCGTGGTCCCTGTGCCAGGGTGTTCTATGTCCGCGGACCCGGAAAGGCTGGATCGGTGGATCATCCTCTCTTTTTCCATGGTGTACCTTTCGATGATCCCCCGTTCAGCCAGCCTTTCACGGCCCCGGCTGTCGGCGTAGGGCGAAAGCGCCGCAAGGACGCCGTCGAGTTCACGTCTCCGCTCGCCAAGAGCCTTTCCGGTGGCCGGAATGATCTCCAGACGGTTTTTGACGGTGCGGTGGATGGAATCCATGATTTCCAGGCTTCCATGGAGATCACCGGCCATGGATTTCATCGAGTCCACCATGCCGACGATGGTGACCAGGGCCTCATCGAGCCGGCTGTCCAGGTCGTCGGCGGATTCATCTCGGGCCTGCTGGTCTCCCAGAGCGGAAACCACCTTGCCGATGATAGCTTCCACGTCCTTCACGAAAACGTCGGCCAGATCGGCAAGCCGTTTCATTTCTCCGGCGAGGACAGCCAGGGTCCTTCCCTCGTCGCCCAGGTTGCTGGCGGCGATGATGGCGTTGAGCCCTTTGATGTGGGCTTCCATGCTGATGTTGTGAATCCGGGTGGTCAGATCGGTCAGGGTGCTGGTGGTCTTAAACGACATGGCGTAGATATCGTCAAGCCGTTCGACCATGGCAAGCCCGCGTTTTCTTAAATCAGCCAGCCGGTGTATCGAGGACAGAAGGAGCTGGCCGGCGTTTTCCTCAGGCCGCTCGAACCGCTTTACCGAGCCGCCGGTCAGGCGCATGACCTCGTCGGCGATGGACTCAAGACACTCCCCGATGGCGTCGAAAGCCTGGGAACACTCGGCGTGGGTGTGGTCGACGTCGTGGATCATATGGTCCATGTGGTCGCCCATGAGGGCAGCCAGGGCGTGGGCCATGGCCAGGGTTTCCCTGTCCGGATCAGGGCCGCCCAGGGAGGCCATGTCCGAAAGGCCTTCTTCCATGTGTTCCAGCCGCTGACGCATGGCGTCGTGAAACTGAAGGGCCATGACAATACGGCCCACGTGACCGTAAAGCCGCTGGCCGTTTTCCGCGATGGCGGCTCCCGCGATTTCCGCGAGATTCAGCCAGCCGTCCGTGGTGGCGATGGCTTTTTCCACGGCTTTGTCCGCGTCCGAAGACACCTGGTCCATGTCGTTGAGGCCCTGGAGGATTCCCGTGTACAGGGCGTTAAAACGGGTGTTCGCTTCTCCCAGGGTGGCGCTGATGGTTTTGGACAGGTCCAGGATGTTTTCGGACAGTTGCTTGATTTCTCCGGCGATGATGGAGAAATTGTCGCTGAGGGCCCGGGAACGGGATGTTTCGATGAAGATGTTGAGGGCCACGGCTCTCAGGTACCTGGCCATGCGGTCGATGTCGCCGTTTTTGGACTGGAGTTCGCCCAGGTGGCCGAGGACGACACGGACCGAAGCGATCTTTTGGCCTGTTTTGTCCTTGCTGGACAGGAACCGGTCCAGGCTTTGCCTCACCAGGTCCTTCATCGACGCCAGAGCCGCTTTTTCAAGATCTCCCTGGCTCAGGGAAACGATGCCCAGAGCCCTGGATTCCATGTCCCGTCCGGCGGTCTCCCCTTCCATAAGCGATTGCCCCAGGGCCATGAAATCTTTTTCCGAACCGGATCCGATAGCGGCAAGGGCCCGGCTCACAGCTGAGACGCGGTTCAGAATGTCCGGCCACGATACGGTCGGCACCGGGCCGCCTGTTTCCAATGTGTGTACATACGGTTCGTCAACCATGTTTCCCCGCCGTTTTAACGGTTTGAAAAGCGAAAGGAGCTAAAAAACAACAGGAACCCGTTCCCGACGAAATCCTGAACGAACAGGGTTCGGTGAATATATTGTTTAATTAAAAAAAGAATGGATGCTGGATCTGGACGCCAAGTTACAGGAAAGTTATTCAATTTGCTCCTATCCTACCAAATGGGATCAGGCAAGGCAAACTGAATTTGAACCCGAAGGTATCCATCATCCTGTCAGAAAGTCCATCCGGTTTTTCGCGATGGAGATCTGTTAACGGGAAGTCAATCCAAACTCACTATATTTCATCGGACGGGAATGCCCGGGTCTGAAGACCTATTTTTTAAAATTTTTTATGGCCATGCGGGAGGACTTTGAGGTTTCCCTCACCACTTCAGGGCGACGATGGGAACGGCCATGAGCACGGTGGATGCCGCGCCGATGCCCCCATGGCTGTCGTCACCCGCTCCGAGGATGGCGGTGACGATGAAACCGGCCGTGGCTGCCACACCGCTGGCGATATGGATGTTCGTTGCGTTCCATCCGTCATCCAGGTTGAAATAATCGGCGTATTCCAAGTAGCCGGTGACACAGGTCAGGGTGGCGAGACCGGCCGCCGCGTAACCCAGGGATTTGTGGAGGTCCTCGCTGGAGCTGGACACGGCGGCACCCACCGCAAGGCCGAGGGTGGTGTAGCCCATGACTTTGTGGGCAGAGGCCATGTTCAGGCGGCATTGTTTTTCAACGGAGGGTGTTTCGGTTTCGGTGGCCGTCACTTCCGTGTCAAGCATGGGCAGAGACGGATGGGTCACGAGAAGGGCGGGGAGAGCCGATCCCCCGGTAAGCCATTTTCCCATGGCTCCTCCGGCCCGGGCCGGACTCATGGAGCCTGACACCAGGCTGATTAAAGCCGCAACGAGGATGGGGACAAGGCCTTTGGATAGTTTTTGACTGTGGGACATCATGCACGCTCCTTTATTAATTGGGTATAAGACGCGAGGGTGAGAGCCGCGCCTTGGTTGCTTCCCTTCCATCGGATGAACCATTCCGATGGCCAGGTCACCGTGATTTTAAGTTTGTCGTCCAGGGCCTTTGAATGGAGACGCTATGGATGATTCCACGTATTCCGCCAGGGACACGGGCTGTTCATATCCGATGAGAATCAGTTTATCGGTTTCCGCAAGGGCCAGATCCTTGGCCTGGTATTTCGGGTTGATCACCATCACCGAGCCGATCTGGTTGTTTCCTTCCTTTTTCGGGGCGGCGTCGGGAAATGGCAGTAAGTAACCGATGACGACGAACGGGGCCTTGGACTCGATACTGGCCCTGGCAATTTTCCGGAAACTGAGACCGGCCAGTTCCGGCCCCAGTTCCTGAAGGAAAATCTGGGGTGTGCCCCGGCCCGTGGTGAGAAGGTTTTCGAAAATGTTTTTCACGCCAGGAGAAATGCAGCTCCTGGCGATCAGCTTTTCGGAAATTTCTCCAAGACAGATCACCTCGTCCACGTTCATGGCTTTCAGGTGGTCCCGGTTGGTGGTGAGGATCAGCTCCTGGATGGTGTGAACCTGGGGGTTCTGTTTTTCAATGGCCACGGCCATCAGGGTGGATTGGGCGTCGGCGAGCTGACCCTGGTTGGGATCGGCCAGGATGATGGCGGCCCGGGCCTTTTCAATGCGGGCTGTTTTCAGGACATCCCGGTCAAAGGGGCTGCCGTGGACGATGATGAACCGGGCACGGTCCGTTTCCCTGGGATGCCATTCGGGATTGGATTCCCAGAGGGTTTTGTCCTGGATCAGCAGCACGATGTCGTAGGGTTTTCCCGTGGCGTCCATGTGGAGCTCTTCCACAATGGCCCGGACCTTTTCGTTGCAGTTGCAGATCACCACATGGTTTTCCACGGGAAGCCCGGTATCGGTGGTTTCCATCATCAGTTCCTCAGAAAGAGTTTGCCCCGCCAGAGCTGGTGCTTCGTCAGGTCGCTGAACGAGGGTTGATCGCCGGCGATGATAATCAGGCGGTCGCCCTGGCGCAGGATCAGGTCCGCTGTCTTGAAGCCGCTGTCCGAGGCATAGGGGCAGAGCTTGAACGCCGTCAGGGGGCGTTCCGGGGGAGAGCGGTCCACCCCGACCAGTACCATGGGTTCCTCATCGTAGTCGAGAAAATAAAGCTGGGCCTTCATGAAGGTTTTGCCCACAAGGCCCGGCGGCACGGGGATGGAGAAAAATTCGCTTCCGTCGTGGTTGAACGACATCAGGGCGTCGTAAACTTCCGTGACGCCGGGGTTGAGGACGGCCTGGCTGATCAGCCGTTCACCGAACCTCCGGCTCAGCACGAACTCCACACCTTCCAGGGTGGACGCGCTGTGAAGGTTTTTTTCGCTTTGCAGTTCGGCTACGATGGGGATGTCGTCTTTTTTCCCCAGGACCGCCATGGTTTTCATCAGGGTCCTGTTGTCCACGTCCTGCTCCGAGTCGCCGGCGCGGAAAGACGCGGAGAGAAGAACCACCCGGCAGGCGTTCCGGATGTTCGCCGCATCCAGAATCCTTGTGTCCAGGGCGTCGCCCTGAAGGGCCAGGACCTTGCGGTGGATGCTGTGTTCCATGGCCTTGAGGTCTTCGGCGGCCCGGCTGACCACCAGGATGTGGTGGCTGCCTTTCAGGGCGTGGTGGATCTGCCGGATCACGTTGAACAGGTGTTTGTTCTGCCCGATGATGACGATGTGGTCATCGAGAACGCTACCCGGCGGTTTCAGGTTGAACTTGCCGCTGCGCTGGATGTGCCGGACCAGGATGCTGACGATTTCACCGGTGATCAGCCCGGCGAAACAGATCCCGGCGATCAGGAGGATGGCCGCCTCGGCTCTTCCGGGAATGGACAGGGGGGCTTTGTCCTCGATTCCCGAAAAGAGGATGATGATGATGTTCCAGTAAGACTGCCAGTAATTGACGTAGGGGCCGTCGTGGGCGTCTCCCAGGTGGATTTCTGTGACGTAGATCAGGTTGGAGCCGATGATCCAGGTGACCAGGGCGTAGAGGAAAATTTTGACCAGATGATTGGCCCTGTTTCTCTCTTTCATGGTGATGAACCAGAGGACGCATTCGGAGTACCAGCGCTGGAGAAGAAAGCTGTAGCGGATGATCTTCATGAGCCGGACAAGCCGAATGCTCCGGATGATGCTGAAGTACACGGGACCTTCGGCCGTGGCGATGAACGTGGGAACAATGGCGACGAGATCGATGAGGGCCAGGCCTGTCAGGGGGTACCTCAGCCGGTCTGGAGCCGAGTACCAGCGGAGAATGTACTCCACGATAAAGATGGCGGTGATGACCACCTCCACCCTGAAAAAAAACCGCCGGTGCTGGGGGAAAAGGTATTCCGCAGGGATCAGGAGGCAGGCCGCCAGGATGCAAAGGAGAATGATCACGTCGGTCACAAGGCTCAGGAGCGTGGAATCCTGGGCGTTGCGGAACGGTTCCATGATTTCACGGATGGTTTCCCTCAAGGTTCTTTTTCTGTGAAAAGCAGTTTTCACGGTTTGCCAACCTTTCTACGGCACGAGGGGCGCCCAGGACGCCCGGACGGAAATCATCGAGGCAAGGTTTGAACGGGCTGTGTTTCTATCTGGATTCATTCATATTTTAAGTAAAGAAGTCAGGGGTATGCGATATCAGACGCGGGAAAAATTCTAACACAGTTCCCCATGGGGCACAACAGATTATCCGGGGTGGATCAGGGCTAACGCATGTAACATTGGCATGGATCTTAACCATCGCTATCGGTATCGCTATCGAAATGTTCTGACGATCGAACCCGACAGCGATACCGATACCGATTAGCAGGAAACCATGCCCGAGAAAGAGTTTGCATAAGGTACTTAGCCCATGCCGGCGTGGATTCCGGGTCGGCTTCGGATCTCGAATGGTTTCGTTTTGCCAAATCCTGAGAGATTTCAATCTCTCCGGCCTATCGGAGGCCGCCCGGAATGACAAGGTTGGGAGCTGCGGTTCAACATGACATGTCGGTAAAATTCTTACATGCGTTTGCCCTGCGGGTTGGATCATCTGAAACGACGTGACAAGAATGGAAAGATCGCTGGTCAAAAACCGACAAATATGTCACATTGTGACGGGGGGCCGAAATCCGGCCGTGGGCCCGCAGGTGGTTTTTGATCCATTTTTCGCACGTTTCGCCCATAAATCACGGATTATCCGATCTGGCAGATATTTTGCTTTACCCTTTCAATATGGCCCCTTGGATTGAAACGTTTGCACAACCAGCAAAGCTGGGTCTGGAAAAGCACCATGCAAAAATCAGCCACGCAGTTGAAACAGAACCGGGATCAACTCAATGCCGCCTATCACAGGATGACCGCCACGGCCTATATCCGGGAAAACGCCCGCCTGCTGGACGATTATTTTCTGGAGACCTTTGTCAAAAGTTCCGTGGGTCCGCAGTTGAACCAGAACAGGAATCCCTGCGCCCTGGTGGCCCTGGGCGGTTACGGCCGGGACGAGCAGTGTGTCTATTCCGATGTGGATATCCTGATTCTGTTTGACAAAAAAGTACCTGACGAGGCCGAAGACCTGGTTCGTGAGATCATCTATCCCCTCTGGGACGCCGGTCTCGATGTGGGGCATGCCACCCGGTCCATCGACGAATGCATGAAGATGGCTTCGGCGGACATGGAGGTTTTCACCTCTCTGCTCAGCGCCCGTTTCATCTGCGGCATGTCGCCCCTTTTTTCGAAACTGACCGCCGCCATCAACGACCGCCTGATACCCTCCATGAAAAACAGGATCGTGGACTGGATCAAGACCAGTTGTGAAGAACGCCACACCAGTTTCGGCGATTCCTCGGATTTGATCGAACCCCATCTGAAAAACGGCATGGGGGGGCTTCGTGATTACCATACCATGCTCTGGCTGGGCCGGATCCGTTCGATGATCCATCAGCCCGAGGATTTCGTGACCAAAGGCTATCTCACAGACAACGAATATTCGGGACTTATGGAGTCTCTGGATTTTATCTGGGATGTCCGGAACAGGCTTCATTTTCTGACCGGGCGGAAAACGGACCAGCTCTATTTCGAGCACCAGGACGCCCTGGCCCGGTCCCTGAAATTCAGGAAAAAAGACGGACAGAAGCCTGTGGAGCGGTTCATGGGCGAGCTTCACTCCCGTATGGATTTCATCAAGCAGCACCATCATATTTTCCTCACGGAACTGGGGCAGCCCCGGACGTTTTTTTTCGCCACCGATCTGTTCAGGAGAACCCAGGTTCCGGGGCTAACCATATCCAGGGGGGCTTTGCGGTTCACTTCCGACGAGAAAATCAGGAAAAACCCCGCGATTCTCATGGACATTTTCGCGGAAAGCGCCAGGCTCAAGATGCCCCTGTCCGTGGGAGCCCGGCGAAAAATACAGGAATACGGCGAGCTTGCCGCCCAGTTCCGTCATTCCAGGGAAACCACCCGGACGTTCGAACGGATTATGGCCTCGGTGTCCGACGAGTTCAACGTGCTGAACGACATGCTGAGCACCGGTTTTCTCCTGAAGCTGATTCCCGAGTTCAACACCATTTCCAACAGGATTCAGTACAACCAGTACCACATCTATCCGGTGGACAAGCATTCCATCCATGTGCTTCTGGCCGTGGTCTCCTTCGCCTCGGAAAAGAGCATGGAGGAAACCCCGTATTACGGTAAAATTTACGGGGAAATTCAAAGCAAGAAGGCCCTGCACTGGGCCGCCCTTTTCCACGACATCGGAAAAGGCGTTCCCGGAGGCGAGCATTCCATCACGGGAGCGAAAATCGTCCGGAAAATTCTCGAATCACGGGGAATGAATCCCCGGACCGTGGAGACGGTGGCCTTTCTCGTCGAGCATCATCTGTACCTGATCAATGTGGCCAAACGGCGGGATATCGACGACGAGGAGACGGTCATGGCCTGCGCCAGGACAATTATCGACGCCGACCGGTTGAAGATGCTGTACCTTCTCACCGTGGCCGATTCGGTCTCCACCGGGCCCAACGCCTGGAACGGCTGGACATCCACGCTCCTGCGGGATCTTTATTTCAAGGTGCTAGAAATTCTGGAATCAGGAGAGGAAGTGTCCAACCGCAAGGAAAAAACCATCCAGAACAAGAAGGAAAAGATCCTGTCCGGGGAGTACAGGCCGGCCATGGGGCAGGAGGCGCTTTCAGAACTCATCGACAGCATGCCGCCACGGTATCTTCTGTCCATGCCGGAAAAGAAGATCACCGAACACATCGCCCTCTACGAATCCCGGGGAGACCAGGACTTTGTCCTGAAAATCAGGAAGATCCACCAGTCCAGCAGCCGCCAGGCCGCTGTCTGCGGTCTGGACAAACCCGGCTTCTTCTCCAAGCTGGCCGGCGTGTTCACCCTGAACGACTTCGACATCCTGGACGCCCAGATTTTTTCCTGGGGACGAAAGACGGCGCTTGACCTTTTCACCATCAAGCCTTTTTACGACCTTAGCCGGGAGGACGAGCGCTGGGCAAAAGTTCGCAAGGATCTGGAAAATGTTCTGAACGACCGCCTCGACCTGGCTGAGGCCCTTGAAAACAAAAAGCGGAACCCTGTTTTCAAAGCCAAGCCCAGGGCCTCGGACCAGGAGGATCGTGTGGAGATCGACAACAAAAGCTCCAGTTTTTCCACCATCATCGAGGTGTTCACCTACGATTCGCCGGGCCTTCTCTTCACCCTGACCCACGAGCTTTACAAGGCCGGGTTCGATATCGTTTACGCCAAGATCGCCACACACGTGGAGCAGGTGGTGGATATCTTCTATGTGCGGAATCTTTACGGCGGGAAAGTGAACGACCCGGTTCTTCTTTCCGGGATCAGGCAGGACCTTCTCAGGGCCATTGGAAAGCCTGTGGCCTGGGGTAAAGATATTGAGGCTGCGCATGTATTACCTGTACTGTCTGTGGATTAGAGCCATGGATTCATGGGAACAGGCGATCTTAAGATCTTGTGAAAGCTTGGGCATTGGTGTATGCTGGCCAAGTTTATCTGATCATGGGGAACAGGGCTCTTCGCCCTCCCGTGCGGCCTTAACCATGACAAGACGGGAAAAAGGAGTTTGGCGATGAAGAAAATTGATGCGATCATTAAACCATACAAGCTCGACGATGTGAAAGACGCCCTGAATGAAATCGGCATCAAAGGCATGACCATATCGGAAGTCAAGGGTTACGGTCGTCAGAAGGGGCACAAGGAGATTTACCGGGGCGCGGAGTATGTGGTCGATTTTGTCCCAAAAATCAAAGTCGAGGTGGTGGTGCCTTCGGACATGCTGGAGCAGGCCATTGAGGTCATCAGAAAAGCTGCCAATACAGGCAAGATCGGAGACGGGAAAATTTTTGTCACGCCTGTGGATGTGGCCCTCCGTATCCGCACGGGAGAACGGGGGGAAGGGGCGCTTTAATTTTTTCGGAAGTATCCTTGTCAGAAGATGATGAGCCCGGAGGCCACCGCCTCGGGGCTTTTTTTTTGAGAGCAGGCCCGTCCTGTTCGAAGCGTGTGGTAAAATGACAAATTTGCCGGTTTTAAGGGCGAATGCCATACAAAAATGAATGAAATATTCAGGGTTATCACAGATATGTCGCGAACAACAGGCGGCTTTTTTATTGCTGAAACCAATATTGATCATATAATCAAATAGTTGAATGTTTGGCTGCTCCGTGGTCCGGAAATTGCTAAGTGGGGTCCGAGATGTGTTCGCTATTAATCCCACGACCCATGGAGGAAAACATGTTTGTCAAACGAATCCGGAACGGCCTGCTGCTGTCATGCCCCGCAACCCTCATGATTCCCATGGCCGCCATGGCCGATCAGACCCAGGTCATCGACACGGGCGGTACGTCCTGGATGCTGATGTCCACAGCCCTTGTTCTGCTCATGGTCCCGGGACTGGCCATGTTCTACGGGGGGCTCGTACGGACGAAGAACGTGCTTGGAACCATGATGCACAGTTTTGTATCGCTGGCCGTCATCGGAGTTCTCTGGGTGGTCTTCGGTTACGCCCTGACCTTTGGCCACAGCCTGTTTGGCGGTCTGATCGGCTGGGATTCCGATTACTTTTTTCTGAAAGGCATCGACGAGCGTATCACCCATGGAATTCCCGAATACATCATCGCCATGTTTCAGGGAAAATTCGCCATCATCACACCGGCTCTGATCAGTGGAGCCCTGGCCGAACGGGTGTATTTCCGGGGGTATCTCCTTTTTATCGCCCTCTGGTTCCTTTTGGTCTACTGCCCTTTGTGCCACTGGATCTGGAGCCCGGATGGATGGCTGTTCAGGATGGGGGTCATTGACCTGGCCGGCGGGCTTGTCATTCATGTGTCCGCCGGAGTGAGCGCCCTGGCCGTGGCTCTGTTCCTGGGGCCCAGAAAAGGATTTCCTAAAATGATCGTCCAGCCCAACAACCTGGTGATGACCCTTATGGGGGCCGGACTTCTGTGGGTGGGCTGGTTTGGATTCAACGCCGGATCCACACTCCAGAGCGGGCTCGATACGGCCCGGGCCCTCACCATGACCCAGATTTCCGCGGCAAGCGGGGCCCTGACTTGGCTAACCATCGAAGCGTTGGCCTTTCGCAAGGCTACAGCTCTGGGCTTTGCCTCGGGGATTCTTGCCGGCCTTGTGGCCATCACTCCGGCCGCAGCGGTGGTCCAACCCCTGGGCGCCCTGACACTGGGGGCTCTTTCGTCCATCATCTGTTATTACGCCCTTAAACTGAAGATGCGTTTCAACTACGACGACTCCCTGGATTGTTTTGGCATTCACGGTGTGGGAAGCGGAATGGGAGTCCTCGTACTTTCCTTTTTCATCCGGGACAGCTGGATGGCGTCGGCATCGGAAGCTGCCGGCCGGACATGGACGTGCTGGGACCAGTTGTGGATCCAGGTCAAAGGCATGGGGGCCACGGTTCTTCTATCCGTGACCATGACCCTTCTGATCTGTTGGATGGTTCAGAAAACCCTGGGCTTTCGTATCCATGAAGAAGGAGAGATTCTGGGGCTCGATCAGGCCCTTCATGGTGAAAGGGGATATGATTTCACTTGAAGCGCGATGAAAGCCCGGTATGAAAAAAAGATGGCGGATGTTAAGGCCCTGTAACATAATTCCCCTTGACTGACCTCCAAATTTTTTATAGTAAGTACCGGTCAGACAAACGTCAGGCCTTTCAAGGGCCGACGGAGCTTGCTGGGAGATCGTCTAAAGGTAGGACTGCGGATTCTGATTCCGCCTATCGGGGTTCGAATCCCTGTCTCCCAGCCAACACAAAAAAGAACAGGGCTTACGGTTTCCGTAAGCCCTTTTTTTGTTTCCAGGTTATCTTTTTACATTTACATCGAACAGGACTGCACCACTGTGCCTGTATCAACATGGTCTCCGGCGAAACGGTCCACATGCTGAAAGGCCACGCGGTTGCCAGGTCCCATGACGAAAAGCCCGCCCTGCTGCCAGAGGTCTCCGGCGTGCCGACCCTGGCGAAAGCCCTGACCCATGGCCTTGAATCCAAGGCCAATGGACCTTGGCCCCAGGGTTTTGAAGAAACCGCGCTCAAGACTGAAGGCCCGGTAGGCGCTGAGATCCTCGTTCACATAGATTTCCCCGGTGAAACCGGAATTTTCCGCAAAGGTTTTGGCCTGTGCCGGCGTTGAACTGCCAATCACCACAACCTCCACGCCTGTTCCTTCCAGCTGTTTTTTCATGTCATTCAGGGCAGCAGCCTGCTGCCGTGCGAACATTCACCCAAAATGCCGGAGAAAAGCCAGCACCACTTGCCTGTCTTTCCACAGTGATTCAAGGACCACGTCGCCGCCTTCGGTGTTTTTTACCGTAAGGCCTTGGATTTTTGAAGACAATTGTTCGTAGTTCATCGTCACGCTCCTTTGGTTTTGTTTACCGGAACATCCCACCACCAGGGTACACGACAGGAAGACCAGCATAACGAAATGTTTAACCATAAGACATCCTTTCTAAACGGTTTCTATCGTGGTTGCCAGATCCATGCACATCGGAACGATATTCTGACAAGCCTCTTACATGGGCCGCCGAAGCGGATATGTTTTTACTGAACGTCTGATTATCAGGAGGATGTTACAGAGGTATGACCGTCGATGTAAAACATATGACAGGACAATGACGGCTGAGGGAGAGATCATGTGCCGATGTCAGACAAGTTTGCCAGCCCTGCCCAGGATGGCCATCCGTATCCGCATCTTTACGATAGTCCGCCCCATTTCCGGGCATTGGGTTATCCAGTCAGGACAGCCAGTCTGATCTGACGGCAGGATTGTTGGGATGTCCTCTGGATCTCGACGGCCAAATTTCAGCGGAAATTGCCCGGTTCAGGCATCGTTTCCGTTGACTTTGTTTCTCAGAATGGTGGAGCCTTTGAAGGTGACAACCCGTCGTTTATCGAGGATCAGGTCTTGGCCGGTAGCGGGATTTCGCCCCTTACGAGCCCCTTTGCTTTTGACACAGAGTTTTCCGAAACCAGAGATCAGGACATCGTCTCCCTCCTGAAGGGATTGCTTGATGATTTCAAGGACGGTTTCAACGACCTCGGATGATTTGATCCGGGAGTAACCCAGTCTCTCCGTGATAATGTCCACGATATCGGCTTTGGTCAGAGTCATGTCATCTTCTTTTTTAATATTTACGGGATAATGGAGCAAATGGCGTTCCAAATGTTCAGTGTTATTACTTGCAACGGGCCCTTGTGTCAAGAACTTAAAAACAGGTTTATCGCTCCGTCAGGATCAGTTTGACGGCAAGGGCCAGAAAAACCGTTCCGGCCGCGCGGTTGAGAATCGCCTGGGCTTTGGGCGAACTGGAAAGCCATTCACCGACGGCTCCGGCCATGAGGGCGATGGACCCGAAAACAAGGATGGTAGCCAGGATGAATACATTGCCAAGAAGGATCATCTGGACGGCCAGGGAGCCTCTCGAAGGATCGGCGAACTGGGGAAGAAAGGCCAGAAAGAAGATGCTGACCTTGGGATTGGTGATGTTCATGATGATGCCCCGGCGATACAGCCTGAACCGGTTCAAAGCAGGCCCCTCGTCCTTTTTCACGTCAGTGGAAGAAGCCCTGAAGGCCTGATAGGCGAGATACAGGAGGTAGGCGGCACCGGACAGTTTCAGCACGGTGAATGCCAGGGCCGAGGCCTTGAAAACCGCGGCCACGCCAAAGGCCACCAGCGTGGTGTGAACGATCAGCCCGGTGCAGAGCCCCAAGGTGACCAGGATTCCCGCAGATCGTCCATGAACCGCCGACTGGGCCAACACGAACAGGTTGTCAGGTCCAGGGGACAGGGCCAGAAGAAGGGACGCGGCGAAGAAAGCCAGCAGGGATTCGCAGGGGATCTGGATCATGGGCAACTCTCGTTTCTTAGAGATTTTTTGTTTATCCAAAAAAAACACCGCTTTTTTACAGCGGTGTTTTTTGTTCTGTTAAACAGGTCAATCGAACCGGGTGGTTAGATTGTAACCACAATTTTAACGGTTTGTGCTTTGTTGTTCGGATAACCGGGGCTGTAAGCGGTGACATAAACCGTTTCGGCTACCGCGGGGTTGGCCCTGAACAGGATTTCCGCCACACCGTCATCGATGTCCACACTGATGGCCGTAAACGGCTTGTTGTCTTCATCCACAAGGGTGCCGCCGGCGCCGCCCGACAGGGTGAAGACCATGGTTCCGTCTTCCGCGGGGTTGCCACGGCTGTCGAAAATGGTGACAGAAATCAGGCAGTAACCCGTTTCATCGGGATCGTTGAAGTCGATATCCGCATTGGTCACGTCTACCCAGTAGGGCAGACCCTCGTCATCGCCACAGCCTGAAATCAGCGTCACGCACATCAGCATCAGTGCCAGTGAAATGCCTTTGATGATTTTTTTCATAACCATATACTCCTTCGAAATGATTCTTTTTTATCCGTTACGCTGACTACCGTTCTGTTTCTTCGTAGCTGACAATCCTCGGTGAAAGGAAGACCAGGAGTTCCTGCTTGTCTTCCGACTGTATCCTTGATTTGAACAGCCAGCCAAGAACGGGGATGTGCTGGAGAAGGGGAAACCCTTTTTCAGTGATCGCCTTGTTGGATTTGATTATACCGCCGATCACGATGGTGTCGCCATCGCTGATCAGAAGTTCACTTTCCACTTTCTTCGTCGTGATGGTGGGACCGATGTCCGTGACCGTTCCGATGTCGTTCTTGTCGATAAGCACCTTGAGGGAAATCTTGTTGTCAGCCGTCACATGGGGTGTCACCGTCAGTTTCAGCTCGATTTTCTTGAAGGTGGTCTGGGTGCCTTCACTGCTCACCGTGGAGAAGGGAACTTCCACACCCTGAATGATGGTGGCTTCCTTGTTGTCCATGGTCAGGACTTTAGGTGCGCTGATGATCTTGCCCTCACCCTTGGATTCCATGGCCATGAGCTTGGCGTTCAAGAGGAACTGGGCGTTGGTGAGTTTCGTGAAGTTGATCCCGATGCTGGAGTCGGCCGCGACGCTATTGTTCATGGCCACAGCGTAACCGTAGGTTCCACCCAAAGTGTCGTTGTAGATGTCGTAGTTCGGATTGGAATTGATACCCCACTCGGTGCCCAGGTTCCTTGAAAAGGTGGTGGTGGCCTCGACGATCCGTGCTTCGATGACGACTTGGGGGGTGATCTTGTCCAGTTTCCGGATCAGGGCTCTGGCCTGGTCGATCACGACCTTGGTGTCCGTGAGAATGATCTGGTTGGTCCGGACATCCACGCTGACCTTGCCCCTGTCTTTGGTGAGCAGTTTTTCAATGTGGGGAATAATTTCCTTTTCCGCATTGGAATAGTTGATCAGGATGTACTCGGTTGAAAGGGGTTCGAGTTCCTTTTTCTTCAGCTTGGTTTTTTCTTCGGCGGCGATGTACTCCAGACGTTTTTCCTCTTCCTGTTTCAGGGTGTCGAGGGTGGCGATCCGGTTGATACCGCCTTCGGTGGTCATGCCCAGCATGTTCATCTTCAGGACAAGGTCGAGAACCTGATCCCAGGGCACCGGCTTGTCAAGGGTCATGGTCACTTTGCCGGTGACGTCCTTGTCAATGGCGAAATTCTGGCCGCTGACGGCGCGGATGATGCGGAACACGTTTTTGATATCGGTTTCAAAGAAATCCACGGAAATTTTTTCACCGGTGTACCTTTTTTTCGGAGCCCAGCTGGAGAATCCGGGATCGGCGGCGCGTGTGTCAAGGGGTTCGGCTCTGTAGAGAGAGCTGGAACTCTTGGAGTCCATGGAAGATCTCGATCCGGCACCGTAGGCTTTGATTTCTCCGCTGTCAAGATCTCTGACAGGTTCGGATGTGGAGCCGGCCCGGAGCTCAACGGCTTTTCCAGAAGAAACAGGTGAACCTGAATCAGCTCCTGAGGCTTCGATTTCGATGTCCCGGATTTCAGAGGTCTGACTCAGAACCTGTTTCCAGGGGGCGAGTCCTGCTTTGCCTTCAGGCTTGGGCGCTACGGTGGATCTGTCGAAATTGATCCGGATGACGTCACCCTGCTGGTCCACGTTGAACGGAACGGCCTGGCGAAGTTCGATGATGAACAGGGCGTTGTCCTTCATTCTTCTTGTCTGGACAGGAATGATCCGGTTAACCGCACTGTCGAAGCGCGTCGTGATGAAGGGGTATTTTCTGCTTTTGGGAAGCTGGGTATCGTACAGCCTGACATGAAGGGTTTTGCTGTTTTTCTTGTTCGTGGTGTACTTCACGGCCTGGGCTGTCTCAATGATAAACGATGATTTTCCGTTTTTCTCGGACGTGAAATCCACCCGTTTGACCCAGTTTTTTCCGTCTTTTACCGTTTCTTTTTCAACCACGGTTTCTTTGACAGCCACAGTTTCCTGAGTGTCTGCACCATTATCAGCGTAAACTTCTACAGGAACCGGTGTTTCAGGGGATTCTTCCGCCGAGGTTGACGCATCGGCCACAAGCCGGGAGCCGATCTGAATTTCGAGGCCCTGGGCATAGGCGTTTGCGTTGTAAGCTTTAAGGTTGTCATCGTTGGTGTCCACGACCACCCGTGTTTTTTCCGGGAAACTGCAGTACCGGACCTGGGTCACTCCCTTTGAGTTGACGGCGATTTTTTCTTCGCCCTTGGTTCTGATTCCGTTGAGCTTGAAGATGTCACAGACAATACGCGCTGAGTTTTTCTTGTCGCCGGGGATGGTGAAAATTTTGTAGTCGTCGATCTTCCCGTCAGCCTTGATGTCCACCACCACGCGGTCATCTTTGACCATTTTACTGACGGTGATCAGTTTTGTGGCGTTTTTCCCGGGTTCGGACGTGGCGGCAACAACGGGTTCGGGCGTTGTGGCAGAGGTGTCCTTGACAGGTTCAGGGGCAGAGACAACAGCGACTGGTTCTGGTTCCACAGCAGGCGCCGGAACTGAGTCGGCCTCGGTTTTTTCTGGCTCAGGGTCGGTGACAGTGGCGACAGGATTTGAGTCCGCCACAGGTGCCGGAGTTGCAGCCGCCACTTCCGGAGTTTCTGCCGGATTTGTCTCATTTTCCGCGATCACCGTGCTTACCGCATCATCCACAGGTTCCTTGACAGGTTCCGCCACATCGGGCGCATCTTCTCCTGAAGTAACGGGAACAGGCTTCACCTCGTCGACTGATTCGGAAGATTTGACGGTTTCAACCTTGGCGAGACTTTCGTTCGGAGCCACGGAATCGGAAGTGGCAAGGGTTGCATCTTTTGCGGGGTCGGTGTCTGTTTCAGTCACCACAGGGGAATCGGAAGCAACCAGGTCTTCTGTCTGCCCCAGGGTGATGAACAAGTCGTTTCCTTCACGGACAACGTCGTAGTCGACATCTTTGGCCAGAAGAATTTTGACCCTGGAATCGGAACCAGACGCGTGATCCTGCTGGGCTGTCTTGACGGAGCTCAGAAAATCGCTCTGGACGGGATAATCACTCTGGACATCTTTGAGTTTCGTTTCGGGAAAGTAGAGGACGATTCCAAGTGGTGAATCCTGTTTGACCGATGTGTAGCGCAAGGGGCTGTTTCCACTGATCTTGATTTTGACAGCCCCCGGTTCATCGGAGGTGGATATGCCCGTAATGGTTCTATCTACACGGGTGTCAGCGGAGCCGGAAGCAACAACGCTGCCTGGTTTTGTCGAAGCGCAACCCGCTCCAATCAGCATGACTGTAAGAACAATCAGCAATGCCTTTGACCTGATGTTAAGACATTTCGAAATAGTGTAAAGCATATCACATTTCTCCAAGAGGTTTTTGAAGCTTCAGTTCCCTTTTCCGCACAATGATTTTACCGAGTAAGTCTTCCACTTCTTCTTCAATAATGACTTCGTTTTGCCTTATATCGACAACTCGACCTGAGTTTATTCCGATGAACGACCCTTTTTTAATGACATGCCCTTTGCCGGTGGATTCCTGAACCATGGCCATTTTCTGCTGGGGACTGATGATGATGGCCGTCAGTTTCATCTGGCTGATGTCGAGATTTTCAAGGGGAGTCAGCTTGCCTTTTCTTGCGTCTCGAATGGTCTGCTGGCGCATTCCTCCGGCCGACCCTTTGGATTTGGCCTGGAAAAGGGGTACAAATGGATCCACGCGTCCGGCCGGGCTGTAGGTGGCGGTATCGGATTCCGTCTTGATATCCGACCCGAGGGCGAGCATCGGCGTCAATGGTGCCGGACCAAGGGGAAGGGCGCCTGATGCGGCTGGTGCTCCGGGTGCGGTCTTGCCGGAAGCATCCGTCATCTGGGGGCTGCTGCCGTATTTTGCCAGGGTGTCGAATGCCCCGCCGGGAGCCTTGCCATCCGCCGGGGGAGCCGAACCTTCCGGAGGAGACGCGGGTTTCACGATCTTGTAAGACTTCACCTCAGGTTCCTGAGCTGATTCATCCTGCTTCCCGCAACCCGAGAAACAGACCATAAGAATCAAGAGAATGGGCAGACTGCTTACTGCTATTGTTTTTTTTAGCATATGGGCACTTTAATTCTTTGATGGTTTATAGGTGTATATACATGACAATGGTTTATCCTACTTTTTCCCGACGACTGGAGCAGGCGCTGGATTTTGTTCGATAAATTTGTACGTTACCGCTTCACAGGTTGTTTTTAGTTTCGTACCGGTTTCAGCCGTATTGTCTTTTGCAGGGGCGACATCCATTTTAATGTTTCTTATGTTTACGATTCTGTTGAGGCTTGTCACTTTGTCAAAAAACATCAGGGTGTTGTGGAAATTTCCAATAATTTCCATGTTGACGGGGATTTCACCATAAAACCCCTGATTTTTCTCATCTTTTGGTTCAAACGTGTTGAATTCCACGCCCGTTCCTTGGCCAGCTTGAGATATGCTTGTCAAAAGAGCAGGGATCTCTTTGGTTTCCGGAAGGGCCTTCATGACTTTCCGGAATTCCATTTCTTTCATTTTTCTTTCATTTTTCAACGCCTCAAGTTTCATCGCCTTCTGTTTTGCAACGGTGAGCTGGGTGTTTATCGTCTCGTATTGGGCTTGATACTGTTTGGTCTGATCAATGATTGGAGAAATCATCAGCCAGAAGAGACCTAAGAACAGAACAACTGTTCCAATGCAAATGAGCAGACGTTGCGTTTTGTCGAGGGCTTCAATTTTTTTAAGAACGGGTTCCAAAGAGTGGGTCGACAAAGTGATGTTTTTCATTATTTCACCGCCTTGTTGGAAACAGTGGGGTCCGCTTCTTTTTTCACGATGGTTCCAGCGAGCTTGAATGATTTCAATCGAACGTTATCCGTCTCGGTCTGTTTCACGATTTTCAGATTGGCTTCTGAGAACATGGGGGCCTTTTGGAGCCTTTTGTTGAAATCAGCTACGGTTATCTCATCAAGGGCGAGCCCTTCGATCCCAACATTAGATTCTTTCATCTCGAAGCTGGTCAGCCACATTCTCTCCTCGACGATGGTGTCCGTCAGCAACGCCAGAAGCGATATCGGTTCTTTGCGGACTTTCTCAAGTTCGTTGATGATGTCGATTTTCTTCTGCAGCATGTCGTTTTCCTTGTTGATCTCGTCAACCTCTTTGGCCTGCTGCGTGTATTTGACCAGCTCCTGCTTGACGTTTTCAAGCTTCAGTTTTTCCTCTTCCTCCTTGCTGGCGAGGTGAAGGTAGACCGAAAACAGGACAAGCAGCAAAATACCGATCATTCCCAGGAAAATCGAAATCTGGCGTCTGACGTTTTCTTTCGTTCTGGCTGCGCGGAACGGCAGTAAGTTTATTCGTATCATTTGTCATCCACTTTCCTGATTGCTAATCCCATGCAAATGGCGCTTTGAGGAGCCATTTGGTCCATGTAGTCCTTGTCAAAGCGGTCGTTGTTTACGTAGACTTTCTTAAAAGGATCTATCACCTCGACTTCCGTGGAGGTTCTCAAGGCAAGCAGTTTTCTGAAATCGACGATATTGCCGCCACCGCCGCTCAAAATGATTCTATTGATACGTCCTTCGGGATACGTTGAGTAAAAGAAGTCAAGTGCCCGGCTAATTTCCGTGCACCAGTCACTGGTGACCGAGGATATGATTTCCCTGAGATCTTCCGTCGATATCCTCGACCGGTCTTCGTCGAGCTTGATGTCTTCGGCCTCTTCCATGGAACAGTCGGCCAGGGATGCGATTTTCCGGTTGATCTGGTTGCAGCCCAGGGAAACGTCGCGCATGAACAGGGATGTTTTCCCCTTGAGGATGTTCAGGGTCGTTTTTCCGGCTCCCACATCGATCAGCGCCACGTATTCTTCGCCTGGGTCGTCGGGATCGAGGTAGCAGGCTTCGTAGATATTCTGGAGGGCAAAAGCGTCCACATCGACGATGCAGGGATTCAGCCCGGCCATTTCAAGAACGTTGACGTAGTCCGAGATCATTTCTTTTTTGGCGGCGACCAGGAGGACGCTCATCTGGTTGGGATTGTGCTCGCTGTCTCCCAGGATCTGGAAGTCAAGGTTCACGTCACTGATGTCAAAGGGGATGTACTGTTCCGCTTCGAAATGGATGGTTGACTGGAGAGCCTCTTCTGTCATGGTCTGAACGTTGATCTTCTTCACGACGACAGAATACCCGCCGATGGAAATGGCCACGTTGTCCTGCTTGATATTGAACGTCCGGAACAGCTGGCGGATCGCATCGGCGACCTCTTCCGGATCCTTGATGACACCCTCTTCGATGGCTCCGTGGGGCATGTCAACAATACCGAATTTTTTCAGGACGGGCCCGTTCTTCGAGTCGGCAATCTCCGCGACTTTAATTGCGCTGGAACCAATATCAAGTCCAACCAGATTTTTTTTGTTTCCAAATCCCATAGTTTGCCCTTATTCGCCAAAAATCTTGTCTTTGTCAGAAAGTTTAAAGTTCAAGGCCAAAATGATTTTTCTCTTGGTCTCCATGCGACACGGCAGGCCTTTTTCAATACGATCAATGGTAATGGGAGATACATTTGCTTTCTTGGCAAGCTCCGCTTTACTCATCAACATAGATTCGCGAATCAGTTTCAAAGAGTTCTTTGCCATGAGTCCATATCCTGCATGTCCTGCCTTATCAGTGTGAATTACAGCGGAAATAAAAATGTTATCGGTAAATGGCATGTTTGAGCACTTGTTAGAGATAATTATATGTTATTAGCATTAAGTCAAGAAATTTATATTGGTATTTTAGTCAATTAGCTTATTTAGCAGTAGTGAACGCCCATCATACAACATCTTGTGTCATAAAAAATACGATTAAAGAAAAATCCCATTAATATCGATGGTTAGTGACACTTTTTTAAAGCGTTGGATAACGTTTTAGGGGCTGTGCTCTGAAAGACGGAACCTTGATCGGAAACCTTCCTTATTATATAAGGGCAAGGCAGATATAGCCACGGGATATACCTGAAACAAACGTTGGACAACCTGCAGTTGCGTGTTATGACATAATAACAGAATCGGAGATGGGGTAAACAAAAAAATGTGATCTTGGCGGAACACGGATGTGTTCGGACAGGATGCGGATGGGGGCTTTCATGGATACGATACTTGTAGTGGATGATGAAGAAGATTACCTGATACTTCTGAGGAGTGTTCTGGAAGAGGAGGGCTACGGAATCGCCACGGCCAGATGCGCCCAGGAAGCTATCCGTATATTGCAGAATTCTGATATCGATCTGATCATCACCGACATGAAAATGCCCGGGAAAAACGGGCTTCAGCTTTTGGAAATCGTCAGGGGCCAGTGGCCGAATATCCCGGTGATCATCATGACGGCCCACGGATCCATTGAACGAGCCGTTGAAGCCATGCAGAAAGGGGCGTTTTCCTACATCCAGAAACCTTTTGAAAACAACAGTCTTCTTGTGTTCATTTCCAAAGCGCTCAACCTTTCCCACGTGGTTCAGGAAAACATTAGGCTGAAAAAAACCATCCGTTCCAACTACAGTTTCTGCAATATCATCGGAAAAAGCAGGGCCATGGGAGAGGTCATGGCCCTTGTGGACAAGGTTGCCCCGACGGCGGCCACGGTTCTCATCGAGGGCGAAAGCGGAACGGGAAAAGAACTGGTGGCCCGCTCCATCCATTACAACAGCCAGCGGCAAAATGAGTCGTTTATCACGGTGAATTGCACGGCTCTGCCGGAGTCTCTGCTGGAAAGCGAGTTGTTCGGCCATGAAAAAGGAGCTTTTACCGGAGCCGGATCCATGCGAAAGGGACGGTTCGAACTTGCCAGCAAAGGAACGATATTTCTGGACGAAATCGGAGAGCTCAGCCCGGCTCTTCAAGTGAAACTGCTACGTGTGATCCAGGAAAAGACCATCGAGAGGGTGGGTTCGGCAAGGCCGTTGAAAGTGGACTTTCGTCTGATCACGGCCACCAACAAGAATCTGAAAGAAGAAGTCAGGGCCGGGCGGTTCCGGGATGATCTGTATTACCGTCTGAATGTGGTGACGGTCCATCTTCCGCCGTTGCGGGAAAGACTGGAGGATATCCCGTTACTGGCCAGGCACTTTCTCGAACAGGCCATGGAACGGCACTCCATGACGGGCCGTCTCAGGGGGTTTGATCCGGAATGCGAGAAAATGCTGCTCAAGGCGCCCTGGCCCGGCAATGTCCGGCAGCTTGAAAACACGGTGGAGCGGGCCATGATTCTCTGCCCCGGGGATCTGGTGACCATTTCGGATCTGCCTCAGGATATTTTCGAGCCCTGTGAAACCATGCCCGGTCACACTGAAATCGACACGTCTCTGGGACTTTACGACGCCCTGGAAAATTATGAGAAACGTATCATCGTTCAGGCCCTGAAGCGATCGAAAGGGGTCCAGGCCCATGCGGCCAAGCTGCTGAAGATAGGAAAAAGCGGTTTGAACCAGAAGATCAAGAAATTAGGCATCGATCATGTCATGATGAAATAGACCGGACGCGGATCACATTCCGTGTCCGGTCTATTACCAAATTACGCGATAGACTCTCGGAGAAAGGGAAGAAGCCTGTCCCTGATGTCGGGGCGATCCAGGGCGAAGGCCACATTGGCCATCTGAAAACCGGCTTTGTTCCCGCAGTCAAAGCGCCGTCCTTCAAACCGGTATCCGAAAATGGGCTGTTTTTTCAACAGGATCTCCATGGCATCGGTAATCTGTATCTCGTTGCCCGCCCCTTTTTTCTTTTCACCCAGAATGGAAAAAATCTCAGGGGTCAGGATGTACCTTCCGATGATGGCCAGATTCGACGGGGCTTCCGAAGGCTTTGGTTTTTCCACCAGGCCGTCGATCTGGATCACGTTGTCTTCGATATCTTTTCCGCGGATGATGCCGTATTTGTCCGTGTCCTCGGAAGGCACTTCCATGACCGCCACCATGGACGCCCTGAGCCGGCAGAACCTCTGGATCATCTGGCTCAGTACGGGCGTCTTGGATTTGACGAGGTCATCGGCCAGAAGAACGGCGAAAGGTTCGTCACCCACCACATCCCTGGCGCACCAGATCGCGTGCCCAAGGCCTAACGGTTCGTTCTGGCGGGTATAGACGATGGTGCCTGTCTCGGGAACCAGGCTCAATACCGCCTTCAGATCCTCATCTTTGTTTTTCGAGCGGAGAATGTCCTCGAGCTCGTAAGATTTGTCGAAATGATCTTCAAGGGCTGTTTTTCCTCGGCCTGTCACGAAGATGATCTGTTCGATTCCGGCATTCAGGGCCTCTTCGACGGCGTACTGGATCAGGGGTTTGTCCACCACAGGAAGCATCTCCTTGGGGAGCGCCTTTGTTGCGGGAAGAAAACGGGTCCCAAGACCCGCCACGGGGAAAACGGCTTTTTTGATTTTCAAAACAGGACCTCGTTCACGTCGTGTTATGGCTGAAAGGGTGTTTCCGGCTTTCTGTTTGTTCATTGCACCATTTGTATATGAGGATTCGGTGGTAAAATCAACACCCAAAAATATTTATTGAATAATGGACGAAATATGTTTACCCTACAGCACCTGACCGCCCTGGCGGAAAAGAGAATATAATAATTAAAACAAAAGGATATGGTTCAAATGACATCTTCCGGCACCCAAGATAAGGCCCAGATCACTCCCGTGAAGTTCGGGCTCGACAACACATTCAAGTTTGAATGCCATAAAAAAATAAGCTGCTTCACCCGGTGCTGCCGTGGCATCGATATCATGCTGACTCCTTACGACATCGTGCTTCTGAAAAACAAGCTGGGGTTGAGTTCCGAAGAGTTTCTCGCGGTTTACACGGAACCACGGCTCCTTGAGAAAACAGATCTGCCCGTGGTGACACTGAAACTCCTGGACGACGAGATCAAATCCTGTCCGTTTGTGACGGACGAAGGCTGTCTGGTCTACGACAGCCGGCCCACCACCTGCCGGTATTACCCTCTCGGCGTCGGGTCCCTGAGCCACAAAGAAGGCACGGACGAGGACGCCTTCTATTTTTTCGTTCATGAACCCCACTGCAAAGGGTTCGAGGAGAGCAAGGAATGGACGGTCAGGGAATGGCGCAAGGATCAGGGCGTGGACATTCATGACGAGATCAACGAAGGCTGGACCGATCTTCTGGTGCTCAAGCGGTCCTTTCCTCCCAGTGTGATGTTCACGGAAAAGGCCAAACAGATGTTTTTCATGGCCTGTTACAATATCGACAAGTTCAAGGAGTTCATCTTCGGGAGCGCTTTCCTGAAAATGTATCAGATCGACGATGAGGTCATCGAAAACATTAAAAAGGATGAGGTGGCGCTTCTCGAGTTCGGTTTCAGCTGGCTCAAGGATGTGTTTTTCAACAAGGGTGAAAAGGTCTACAGGCTGAATGACACGGAAGTGGAAAAACGCAAGGCGGGACGCGACGGCGGAACGTCTGAATCCCCATCATGATACATATTTCCGGCCGCCCCTGAAATCAGGGGGCGGCCGGCGGTCATGTCCGGTTTTTCTATATGTCCTCGTAGCTGAGGCTCTGAATCAGGTCCGTGTCGGCCAGTCTTTTATCGATATCGACGCCGAAAAAATCGGCCACAGGTCTGAGAACTTCCGGGCTATCATTCTGCACCTGTTTCAACGTCTCCACGACAAATCCCACACCACGCTTCGTCATTTTTCCAAGAGGTTGTCTGCATCCCCCTGAAGGCATTCCAAGAAGGCACATGGCGGTTTTAACGCCCAGCGGATTCCGTGCCCGGCAGCTGATCTCCCCGTATGGCGTTTTCTCTCGGGTCGTCACGGTGGTCAACCTGAAAAGGGGTTCAAGTTTTCTGAACAGGATTTTCGCTTCTTCGGTCCGGTTGTCCAGGACAAGCTGGACCAGCTCGGTGGTGAAACCAGGGGCAATGTTGGAAGCCACGGAGATAAGGCCGCAGGCGCGGATGGCCGGATCGGTCATCATGTCGAGAACCAGAGCGTCATCACCGGAAAAGATATGGTAATTGTCTCCGCACACAACCCGGGTCCGCCGCATGTTGTCCAGGTTGCCGGTGGCTTCCTTCACGCAGTTTACGTTTTGATACCGGTCATGAAGAAGGGCCAGGTCCTCGGGAAGCAGCTGGGTTCCGGTCCGGCCCGGAATCACATAGGGAATGATGGTCAGGTCGGGGAACGATTCGGCAATGGGAGCGATATACTCTTTTCTGATTTCAATGGAACTGGGGCCGTTGTAGTAGGGGTCAACGAGAAGAACCGCGTCCACTCCGGCATCCCGGGCGTGACGTGTGGCGGCCAGGGCCTCCCCGGTGTTGTTGCTCCCTGTTCCGGCGATGCACAGACATTTTCCCCTGGCTTTGCCGGCCACGGATTCAATGACCTTGTTGTGCTCTTCCCAGTTCAGAGTGGGACTCTCACCCGTGGTTCCCACGGCAAGGATGCCAGTGATTCCGTTGCTGATCTGGAATTCCGTCAGCTGTTCGAGGCCCTGGTGGTCCACTTCGCCATCGAGAAATGGCGTTGTAATGGCGGTATAGCAGCCGGCTCTCATATCTCCTCCTGTTCATGGTGTGGTCTTGTCGAGTAACTTGCAAAAATAAAAAAGTGCGGCTCTGTTGTCAATGAAATATATTTTCCCCGAAGATATTCTTATAATTCATGTATTTTCAGCCGGATAAAAATCCGGAATCGGATTGTGGCATTTTATGGATTGTAAAAGGACGCGGAAGAATGATAGAGACAACTTTTTGAACAACTTAACTGTAACAAAGAGGTATATATATGGTACAAGCCAGAAACGCCGACGAATACATTGCCCAGTTGAGGCAGTCCATTGCATCCAATCCGGAATGCGGAACGACCCACTACAATCTCGCCGTCGCCCTGATGGGGCAGAAAAAATATGAGGAAGCGGAAAAAGAGCTGCACGAGGCCGTGGGTTGCAGCCCCACCCTGGCCGAGGCCTACGTCCAGCTCGGGGCGATCTGCCTTCAGCGAGAGGATGTGGACGGCTGCCTTTACTTCAACAAGCTCGCCACCAAATCTCGCGCCGGCTTTTCCATCGGATACGGCAACATCGGGTTTATCGAACTTCAGCGGGGTAACATCGACGAGGCCATCAAGAATCTCCAGAAGGCCATTGTCTTCAACTCCCTGTTTCTTCAGGCCTATACGACCCTGGCTAATGCGTACCTGATGAAGGGCCTTGTGGACGAAAGCATCGAGGCAAGCCTGAAAGCCCTGGAGGTTGAGCCGAATTTCCCTATCGCCCACAACAATATCGCCATCGCCTACCTGGAAAAAAAGGAATTTAAGAAGGCGATTGAACACTTTGACAAGGCGATGGCGCTGGGCTATGAGGTCGCACCTGAGCTTCTCGAAGAAATCAAGCCTTACAGAGACTGAGATCCGGGAGAGACCATGAAGGCTGTAAACCCCGTGATCGGGTTTTTCCTGGGTGATGCCACCTGTGCCGTGGCACCCGAATCAGCCCTTTGGAATGCGGCTCTGCCCACGGACAGGACATCCGGTCCCGGTGACACGGGTGATGTGTCGGTGGGGGATTATTTCCTTGCGGCGGAGCGATTCTTCAGGGACGATGACTTTCAGACGGTCAGAAACGCCGCCGCTTGTCTGCTCAAAACCCCGGTGTTATCCGAAGATATCCGGGATATCGGCGTCTGTCTGGTCAAGCACGGCCGTTTCTACCACCCCTCGAAAGTCACCGTCCGTCTCCACGACGGGCGCTCCATGTCTCTGGCCCTGAACATGGCCTTTTCACCTGAGGGAAATGATACGGTGAGCCGAGAATGTGCGGCATTGAACATGTTGCAGGATCGGGTCGACGGTGTTCCTGCGGTCTTTGGGAAAAAATCCGGAGAGAGGCTCTTCGGCCGGATTCACTCGGCTTTCTGCGTTCCGTGGTTCGAGGGATTCCACGAATTTCACCTGACAACCGATCCTGAAGGAAACCAGCGCACCGTCCTTTGGGATACAGACCTTGGCAACCGCTACCTTTCAGAAGACGAGGTCTTCAGCCTTTACCACGGTGTCGCAAGGATTTTGACGGACAGCTACAATCTTTTCACCTGCGAACAGATCCAGCCCTGGCATCATGCCGCCGGGGATTTCGTGTTTGGCACGGCAAACGGGACGCCGGAGGTTCGACTGATCACGGTCCGTCAGTACACGTCACTTTTCCAGGCCTGCCCGGAAACTCCCGGCGAACTGGCCGAGGCGGCTCTGATTTTCCTCGCGGGACTGGCCATCCGCACCCGGCTCGACCGCGCCGATGGGTTGGGTGAGATCCTGTGGGCCAGATCCACAGCCGTTCAGGCCACAATCCAGGGTTTTTTTGAAAGCCTGGCCGTCAAGGCAGGGAAAAGCGGGGACGCGGAAACGCTTGTTCTCGTGATTCAGGCCATGGCCGGGCAACTGGACGAAGCCGACCTGTTTGATTATTCGCAGATGATCATCGACTCTTACAACCCTCTTTCACCTGAGGTGGCCATAGTCAGGCAGAACCTGAAGGCCCATGCGGAAGAATGCTTCCGGGCTTTGAGGGCCATGGATTTCTGAGACGGCACAACATCTTCAAGGTGTCGATACGGCCGCCCCAAGATCCTGTTCTTTTCCGATGGAACAGGAGGGGTGAAACCTCGCGTAATACGGCGTAAAAACGTGAAAAGAGACCTTTTTTATTGACAATGATTCTCAATCCCTTTATATGATGTAGCTTGAATATCAGAGCTAAGCATATCGAATAATTGTAAAACGGATTAAAATTTTATAATTATTTTAGTTAGTTATAGTCTGGTGGAGTAACTTGACAGCCCGGTGGACGGGTGAGACGAAGGACCTTCGTATTGTCGAGTTGAGAACATTTTTATCAAATGGAGGTAAGGTAATGGCAAAGCATCAAACACCTTTGTTAGACCAGCTTGAATCAGGTCCATGGCCAAGTTTTGTGTCCGACATCAAGCAGGAAGCGGCTGCAAGGGCAAAAAACGTCAAAGGACTCGACTATCAGATTCCCGTTGACGTGTGTGACGATCTTCTCGGTATCCTCGAACTCTCTTACAAAGACGGTACAACCCACTGGAAACACGGCGGTATCGTAGGTGTTTTCGGTTACGGCGGCGGTATCATCGGCCGTTACTGCGACAAACCCCTTGATTTCCCCGGCGTGGCTGCTTTCCATACCGTTCGCGTGGCCCAGCCCGGCGGTAAATACTACACCTCAGACTACCTGAGAAAACTCATGGACATCTGGGACCTCAGAGGCAGCGGTCTGACCAACATGCACGGCTCCACCGGCGACATCATTCTTCTTGGAACCACCACTCCCCAGCTCGAAGAGATCTTCTATCAGCTGACCCATGATATGAATCAGGACCTCGGCGGTTCCGGCTCCAACCTCCGTACCCCGGCTGACTGTATCGGCAGCTCTCGCTGTGAATACGCCTGTGTCGACACCCAGGAGCTCTGCTACTACCTGACCATGAGATACCAGGACGAGCTTCACAGACCGGCTTTCCCCTACAAATTCAAATTCAAGTTCGACGGCTGCCCCAACGGCTGTGTATGCTCCATCGCCCGTTCCGACCTTTCCTTCATCGGTACCTGGAAAGACGCGATCCGCATCAACCAGGCCGAAGTCAAAGCCTATGTTGATGGAACGACCATCCCCGGCGGCGGATCTCACAGAGATCGTGACTGGGGTAAATTCGACATCCAGAAAGAAGTCATCGACCTCTGTCCGACCGGCTGCATGTCCTATGCAAACGGCGAACTGAAGATCTACGACAAGGAATGCAACCGCTGCATGCACTGCATCAACGTCATGCCCAAGGCCCTCAAGCCCGGTCTTGACAGAGGCGTTTCCATTCTCTGCGGCGCCAAGGCTCCCATCATCGACGGTGCCCAGATGGGTACCCTGATCCGTCCTTTCATCGCCATCGACCAGACCATGGACAAACAGCTTGGTGATTTCGACAGCGAAGACGAATGGATCGAATACCTCGACGAAAAATACGAAGCCGTTACGGAATTCGTGGAACTCGTCTGGGATTACTGGATGGAAGAAGGTAAAAACCGCGAACGTCTCGGTGAGCTGATGATCCGCCAGGGTCTCCAGAAGTTCCTCGAAAAAACCGAAACCGAACCCATGGCCGTACACGTACAGCATCCCCGTACCAACCCCTACATCTTCTGGAAAGAAGATGAAGTTGATGGCGGCTGGGATCGTGACATTGAAGAATACAGAAAAGCGCATGCTCGCTAGGGAGGAATAAAAATGGCTTTTATATCTGCAGGATACAATCCGGACAAACCCATGGAAGGCCGTATCACCGATATCGGTCCCAGGCATTACGATGAATTCTATCCGGAAGTGATCAAAAAGAATAAAGGAAAATGGTCCCATCATGAAATCCTCGAACCCGGCGTTCTTGTGCACGTAGCCGAATCCGGAGACGAGATTTTCACCGTCCGTTGCGGCGGCGCCCGTCTGATGAGTATCACCCACATCCGTGAGATCTGTGACATCGCCGACAAGTACTGCGACGGCCATGTTCGTTTCACCACCCGTAACAACATCGAGTTCCTGCTGACCAGCAAAGACAAAGTCGACGCCCTCAAAGCCGACCTGGCCCAGAGAAAATTCGACGGCGGTAGCCAGAAGTTCCCCATCGGCGGAACCGGCTCCGGTATCTCCAACATCGTTCACACCCAGGGCTGGATTCACTGCCACACCCCGGCCACCGATGCTTCCGGTACCGTTAAAGCCACCATGGACGAAGTTTTCGAAGATTTCCAGAGCATGAAGATGCCCGCGAAACTCAGAATCTCCATGGCCTGCTGCCTCAACATGTGCGGCGCTGTTCACTGCTCCGACATCGCGATCCTCGGCTACCACAGAAAGCCTCCGATCCTGGATCACGAATACCTGGACAAAGTGTGCGAAATCCCTCTGGCCGTTGCCTCCTGCCCCACCGCAGCCATCAGACCTTCCAAGGTTGAGCTGCCAAACGGTACGACGGTTAACTCCGTGGCTGTTAAAAACGAACGCTGCATGTACTGCGGTAACTGCTACACCATGTGTCCCTCGATGCCCCTTTCCGACAAGGAAGGTGACGGTATCGTTCTCATGGCCGGTGGTAAGGTTTCCAACAGAATCACGGCTCCCAAATTCTCCAAGGTCGTCGTGGCCTTCATGCCCAACGAAACTCCTCGCTGGCCGACCATGACCAACACCATCAAGAAAATGATCAATGCCTACTCCAACGGTGCCAATAAATATGAGCGTCTGGGTGACTGGGCTGAGAGAATCGGCTGGGAAAGATTCTTTGAAGTATGTGACCTCGAGTTCACACACCACCTGATCGATGACTTCCGTGATGCGGCTTACCACACATGGCGTCAGTCCACTCTGTTCAAATTCTAGAGATAGGGTTCAGGGTGTTATAAAGACACGAGTCGGCCGGGGTCAGCTCCCGCTGGTCCCGGCCGCTCATTAAAAAGGGAGAAACGAACATGGCATTAGACAAGGCCGAAGCTCAAAAAGTCATCGTTGAAGAGCTTGTAAAAAAAGGCAAATCCAAATCAAAATTCTACCTGAAAGATTTCTACGCTTTTTTTCCGGATGAAAAACCCAGAGCCGTGAAAAACCTGGTGAACGAACTGGTCGGCGACGGTATCCTCGAATACTGGTCAAGCGGAAGCACCACGATGATCGGTCTCAAAGGCGCTGGCAAACAGGCTGGAGCCGAAGGCGAAGATTGATCTGATTTATTGAAGGACCCGAAGGCTTGTGATGTCCCATGTCTGAAACGAAGGTTGGATGCCCAGGATTTTTTGTTTCCGCTCTTCGTGGAGGTTCGGGGAAAACCCTGCTTACCATTGGACTTTCAGCGGCTTTCAAGGCCCTTGGCAAGAAAACAGCTCCTTTCAAAAAAGGTCCTGATTATATCGATGCCGGCTGGTTATCTCTGGCAGCCGGCCGGCCTTGCTATAATCTCGACACCTATCTGATTTCCGAATCCCGGGTTCTCCATTCCTATCTTCGAAACACCGTCTACTCCGGCGTGGATATTGCCGTGATCGAGGGAAACCGGGGACTGTTCGACGGCATAGACCTCCAGGGACTTACCAGCACCGCCGAAACGGCCAAACTCCTCGGGCTGCCGGTGATTCTCTGCCTGGACTGCACCAAATCCACGCGAACCATGGCGGCGGCCGTACTGGGTTGTCTTCATTTCGATCCCGATGTCACCATCGGCGGGGTGATTCTGAACCGTGTGGCGGGGCCAAGACACCGTGACAACGTGGCCCAGAACATCCTCCACCATACCGGCGTGCCTGTTCTGGGAGCCATTCCCAAGCTCCGGAGCCACGATTTTCCCGAACGTCATATGGGCCTTGTTCCCACGGCCGAGCATGACTGGGCGAACCAATCCATCCGTGCCGCAGAGCAGCTGATCCGGGAAAATGTGGACCTTGACCGGGTTCTTCAAATGGCCGTCGAGCACTCCAGACCCCATGCCGTATCCGAGGTTCTGGACGATCCGGAAGACCCTCGCGTTCCGGCCGATCTCCTGATGAAGGACAGCAGTAAACCGGTTATCGGGGTCGTTCGTGATTCTGCGTTTCAGTTCTACTATCCGGAAAACCTCGAGGCCCTTGAGAAAAACGGGGCGCGTCTTGTGTATATCAGCCCCCTTAAGGACAGCGTTTTCCCCGATCTGGACGGCCTTTACATCGGCGGTGGCTTCCCGGAAACCCACGCCCGTGAGCTTGCGGCCAACGAGGAATTCCGGCGTCAGATCAAGGCCCGGGCCGAAAAGGGTTTTCCCGTGTATGCCGAATGCGGCGGCTTGATGTACCTGGGGCGTGAACTGGTCATGAACGGGGAAACCTACCCCATGGTGGGCCTTTTCCCCCTTTCCTTCGGGCTTTCGGAAAAACCCCAGGGTCACGGTTACGTGGTGGCGGAAGTGACCAGGGACAATCCTTACTTTGAAACGGGTCTTGAAATCCGAGGTCACGAGTTCAGGTATTCGCGAATTCTTTCCTGGGATGAAAAATCCGGCGAAACGGCGTTGACCATGAAACGCGGCACCGGAATGAAAGACAGGAAAGACGGGATCTGTTACAACAACGTATTCGCCAGCTACACCCACATCCACGCCTTGGGCGTTCCAGGCTGGGCCCCCAGTTTCGTCCGGCGCGCCAAAGAGTATAAAGCCCTTCAGGTTTCATCCTGAAATTTTTTCGATTTCATCTCTCCATAAAAAAAGGGAAAAACCGAAGTCTTTCCCTTTGTTAAGTCTATTTCACGATTTGAAGACTACTTGATTTTGCCCCCGGGGTGACAGTCGTTGCAGGCCACAGGAGACTTTTTCTTGGAATCCTTGGGCAGCTTCTTGTTGTGTTTCCGGTGACAGTCGATGCAGTTGTCGTGAACCGCTTCCGCATGGTATTCACGCTTCTCTTTGGGCGTCAGTTTCGGGCCACCGGCCGGTTTCTTGCCGGGTTTCTTGTGGCATTCGTAACAGGGCTGAACATTGTCGCCTGCTTTCAGCTTGGTGAGAGGCTTGCCATTGCTGTCGTGATGACAGTCGCCGCATTTGGCCTTGTACTCATCCACATGTTTTTTATGGGTGAGTGTCGGGGTGGCGTAGGTGTGTTTCTTGTAGATCTTCGACTGCATCTTGAAGGTGTCTTTGACAGTCGTGCCGGCGAAAAGGCCGGCTGTGATGAACATCGAGAAAAAAACTGCGGCACAAACGACAAGGACGGATCTTTTGTTCATAGCGAATTCTTCTCCTGCTGAAATGATAAAAAAACGAATCGGTTGGTAGCCCTACGAAAACTTTGTTGCGAAACAATAACAGGGGTGTTCCGGGTTGTCAACGACAAACATCGGAGCCCCTTTTCACAAGGTTTTCGCCTGTTTGAGCCCTATTTCGCCAGCCGGTGCCTCACATGACACTTCTCGGAAAATACGGCGATCTCAGCTTCGAGGTTGGACAGCTCCGAGTCGCCGAAAATCGCGTCCATGAAAGGGATGATTTTTTCTTGAACAGTGGTGGCCGACTGCCGGATCCTGCGGGAAACGTTCTGAATCTGGGAGGTGGCCGCCGTTTCCTGCATGCATCCGAAGGGACCCACGTGGTATATTCCCGAAATATCCTGGAGTTTTCCTGAGGCAAACAGGTAGGCCTCACCGATGGACAGGGGGGATTCGCCCTGGATATTGCCGTCGTAGACCAGGTCTTTTTCCACATGACCGATGATGTGTTCCGAATCGTGGGGCTCCCTGCCCTTGAGGTAATCACGGAACGGTTCGAAAAGGGCTCTTGAGACGCTCTGCATGTATCTTTTCTTCACCATGGCTTTCACGTATTTTTTCCAGTGGTTGCCCATCCTGAAATTCTCGATGCTGGCTTTGTTCGTGTATTCCATCCAGAGGGACAGGGGGGCGAGCCGGGCTTCGAGGCCGTATTTTTCCAGCATGATAATGGAGTTGTTGTTGGCGTGGGGGTTCAGACGCATGAAGATCTCACCGGTCACAGCGATGATGGGTTTTCTGGGGCGAGATTTGTCGAGAAGACTTTCGTAGCGGTCCTGGGCCTTGGCCATAAAATCCGCCAGGGTTTTGAGATTGGCGCTCCTGTTTTCCACCAGGCGGACGAGATTCCGCCACAGATCCTGGTAGCAGGCCAGTGACGAACCTTTCACCTTTTCGTAGGGTCGGGTCCGAAGCAGGGCGTCGTAAAGCACGTCCATGCAGAAAATTCCTTTGAACAGGTCCTTGGCCTGGGAGATGATCTCTGAATCTTTCATGGGCAGGTTGGAATAGTCCCTCTCGGCGTCGGGGCTCAGGATGTCCACACCGGGATACCCGCTTTCGGCGATGATTCGTTTGAGAAGCACATGGTACTGACCGAAACGGCAGGGTCCCTTGGCCATGGGTTCCATGATCACGGCGCCTTTTTCCGGATCGATGCCACGGGTTTTCAGGCCGGTCAGCCAGGCCAGGCTGTCACCGACCTGGAAAGAAAAGGGCTGACAGATGTTGGTTCCGCCCAGCTTTTCCGAGTAGAGCCTGGACTCGGGCGTCTGGGTGGGCATGACTTCGGAGGCGTATCCCAGGGCGCGGAACGTGGCGGCCAGAATGTGGGAATGGTCTCCCATGTAGGGGATTCCGATGATTTTCTGTTTCAGGACCACAGGAGGAGACAGGCTGACGAAATCGCTGTATCCCACGTCTTTCGGCCGACAGGTTTTTACCACCTCGTGGTTGGCATGAATCCGGGTACCGAACTGGGCGTTGCTTGAATGGCCGTCGGTCTGGAGAATCAGATGGGGCTTTCCGGCTTTTTCCATGATCCGTTCCTCGTGGAACAGGAGCATGGAGTCGCTGCCGCAGTTGAAATTCGTGGCCCTCACCGGAAAAAAGTGGGGGTTCATCGCCGTGTCCAGGTTGGCCCGGATGATTTTCCGCCCCTGAACCCAGTACATGTTTTCGGCGACGTTTTCGATGTCCCAGGACTCGGGCTGAAAAAAGAACGACGGAACGTAATGGAGCCCGTTTTTCACGAAAAGTTCATGGACCCGTGAACTGGCCTTGTCGTCGAACAGGGTGTAACCCCGGCCAAGGCCGATATAGATCTTCTCCCCTTTGTGGATCAATCGGGAGATCAGGGCGTTTCCTGTTTTATGGGCGTCGGCGAGAAAGGAAGCCTCGTCTTTCAGGGCTGCGCCCAGGGCCTTTCGGACCTGCTTCAGGGAAAACCTCCGGCCGAAAACACGCTTCAGGTCCTTGTGAATGGCCCGGTCCAAAGGACGGGAAGGGTCGTTGAAATACACCACGGGGATCAGGACATCGTTGTTGTCCATGGCCAGGGCGTCTTTCACCAGAAAACCGGCCGCAGACACGTAGGGGCAGAACTTGTATTTTTGCTGACTCTCACCGATGGCGTTGATGAGAAGAATCTTGTCTTTGCCGGGCCTCAGGTGGGGAAGAAGAAACGAGGCGTGGCCGTGGGCGATTTTCACGGGGAAGCAGGTTTCCGAGTGGGCCGAGGAAAGGCCCATTTCCGTGATGGCGTCGTTGGATTCCGGCGACAGGCTCACGTCGAAGCCCAGGTGGGTGTAAAGGGAGGCGTAGAACACCCCTTTGTCGTTCCAGAAACTCAAGGCCCTGGGAATCAGGATCCGGTCGTTCGGCCCGGGCTCGTCGAGGTTCCGGCAAAGGGGGGCGAGGTGTTTGTCCAGGACCCGCTTGTACAGTTCCACGTAATCAGGGGCCCTTTTTCCCGAAGCGTCCGTGTTTCCCTTGGGACAGGCTCCCCCGGTGATGATTCGTTCGGAACCCACCGAGTAAACGGACAGCCGGCAGTCTTTGAGGCCGCAGCTGTCAGGGATTTCATGGGAACAGGAATTTTCGGTTTTCTCGAAAGTCTGGAGACAGGCGCTCAGTCCCCTGAAGCGGCATGTGTACGGGATGCCTTTCAGATCGAAGGATTCGGCGGCTCGGGCTACAGCCAGGGCCGCGCCCAGGGCTCCGAAATACTGGCGGTGGGGAAAGGCGTGGATGTCCATGCCTGTATGCATGGCCAGGGCCGCCAGGGGCGCCGGTCCGGTGAAGGGGCCGCCCTGGGCCGAGGCGCAGTCGCCGAAGGATTCGTTGCCGATGAAGGTGTTCACATAACCTCCCATGAAGCCGTAGGCGATGGCGGCGGCGATTTCCTCTTTGGGAAAACCCAGGGACACGAGCCGCGCGATTCCTGCTTCGGTGAAAACCCCGCAGGTGTCGTCCACCACCGGAGTTCTTTCCGCCGCCAGGGCGTATTCATGAAAGGTGGACCGGATGTCGAGGCCGATCATTTCCACCATGTTCTGCATGGTCTGGCCTGTGCCGGCCATGCAGGAGAGATTCATCCTGGATTTTTTCACCGTGCCGTCGGGGTTGAAACGGGTGAATTTGGCGTCCTGGCCGCCCAGTTCGAAAATCGTGTCGGTCCGGTCGTTGTAATGCTTGACTCCCAGGGCGTGGCAGGTGATCTCGTCCTTGACCAGATCGAGGGTCCGCACGCCCGAACCGTTGGGGCTCCGGGTGAAAAGTTTGTGGTAGAACGCCCCGGAAGAGCCGGTGTAGGCTGTGGCTTTGATGAGGATGGTTTCTCCCAGGGATTCCATGAGATGCCGGAAAATGGTCTGGATTGTTTCAAGCGGTTTCCCGTTGGTGTACAGGCAGACCCGGGCCAGGATTTTCATGGTGTCCCAGTGAACCACCACGGCCTTGGTTGTGGTCGAACCGCCATCGATTCCCAAAATCACCGGGGTCTTTTCCCCGCTGTTTCCGGCGTAGATTTTCAGATCTCCCAACGTCTCCACCGGTTCTTCTTCCGGATAGATCCTGACTTTTTCAAGGGCGTTTTTCAAAGCTCCAACGGTTTTGACGGTTTTTTTCTCCGAATCACCAAGACGGTCCAGGTCTTCCATGGTGAAGCAGGCTGTGCTGTCCAAGGATCGGATGACCGCTCCCATGGCTCCCAGATGTCTGAAATGACGGTGAACCGTGACATCGAAACCCAGGGTTTTTCCGGCCATTTTGGCGATGTGGGAACTTTCGAACAGGCCGCCCGAGGCCAGTGCCCGTGCGGAAGGGTCGAACACCCTGGATTTGAGCACATCGGACTGGAAATTTTTCATGACCCGCTGGTACAGCCCGGCCAGGATATTGTGAACTTTTTCTCCGCTGTTCTGGAGATGGATCATGTCGGACTGGATCACCACGCCGCAGCGGCCGCCCACATCAAGGTGTTTGTCCGACTTGCGGATTTCCTCGTCACCCCGCTGAAAGATCCGACAGAGACGCTCGTTCAGATGCTGCCGGATGTCCCGGTCCGTTTTCCCTGACAGATCCATGGGAAACTCGTGCTCGAAAAAACGGCGGCACTGCTTTGTGACCAGAATGCCGCTGCCACCGCCGCATTTGGTCCCCGTGCCATGGTCCGGCACGAACGTATGGTGACCCTGGCCGGTGTGGATCTTTTCGATTTCGAAAAAGTACGCGTCCCTGGCCCCCATGTGAAAAATGTAACGGGCCCCGGGATCAAGGTGGGCCGCGCCGGCGGGAATGGCGATGGTGTCGTGGTGATAGGGAACGGAAAGACAGTCGGCGAACCTTCGGCCCCCACTTCCCGTGAACGACGAGGCCAGGCTGAGCTCAGGGCCGAATCTTTGAAGGATGTCTTCATAGAGATCCCGCAAAACGAAGACCGGGTTTCCGAAATGAAAAAGGGGCCGGGGAGCGAAGACCACCGAGAGGCCTCTTTTATCGCCGTCCTTTTTGAAAACGGCTGCGGACACGCAATCCGTACCAATGTCGAATCCTGCATGAAATCTGATCATGGTCGTATTCACATGTGAGATGGTTTAAAGAAACATGGTGACGTTCAAAGAAGATGTATCGCCAGTATTAACTGGAAACCCTTTTCAAGGCAACAGCTAATTGATGCGTGGCTGTGGAAATCTGTTACCTTTGGACGCTCAGGAGCCGGGAAGGAGCCCCTGTTCCCTGAAAGAAAGAAGATCGTTGCCCGCGACGATCACATGGTCGAGAACGCTGATTCCAAGGATGGTTCCGGCCTTGCAGAGACGGTCCGTCACCTGAAGGTCCTCCCGGCTCGGAGAAAGGACGCCCGATGGATGGTTGTGGACAAAAATCACCGAGGCGGCCCTGTCTGAGATCGCGTCGGCGAAAACTTCCCTGGGGTGGATCTGGCTGGAGTTGAGAAGTCCGATGGTGATGGTTCGGGTGGCGATGACCTCGTTGGCGCCTGTGAGGGAAAGGCACAGGAAGTGCTCCTGCTTTTTTTCGGCGATATGGGCCACCAGCGGGTAGATGTCCCCGGCGCTGCGGATCACCAGGTTTTTCTTCATCAGGCGTCGTCGTGAAAACTCCAGGGCGGCGGCCAGTTGACAGGCTCGGGCCAGTCCCACGCCGTCGACGGACAAAAGATCGTCTACCGAGGGCGGGGCTTCCCCTTCGAACAGGGCCAGGACACGGCGAGAAAGATCGAGCACATCAGCTCCCCTGGTCCCGCTGCCCAGGATCAGGGCCACCAGTTCCTGGTCGGTGAGGGCGGAAGGGCCTTTGGCCATCATCCGTTCACGGGGTTTGTCGATATCGGGGATATTCCTGAGGCTTTTCACGGGAGTTCCGATTCTTTTGGAACGGGTACTGTTTCCTTGGGGTTCCCATGGGCCGCGTCGTTCTCTTCGGTGTCAGCGTCCAGGGGTTTTTTCCGTCCGAAAACCCGGGCTCCGAGGATGCTCATTTCATAGAGGACGATGAGGGGGCCGGCCATCATGACCTGGCTGACCACGTCAGGCGACGGCGTCAGGACCGCGCCGATGATAAAGGCCAGGACAATGGCGTACTTCCTGTTGTTTTTCAGGAAATCGGCCGTGATCACCCCCAGGGCGGCCATGCCGGTGAGGATGATGGGGAGTTCGAAGGCGAAACCAAAGGCCAGGAGCATCTTGGACGTGAGGCTCAGGTATTCCTTCATGGACGGCATGGCCTGAATGGTGTCGGATGTGAATCCGATAAAGAACTTGTATCCGACCGGCAGCACGAAGTAATACCCGAAAAGAGCGCCGCCCGAGAAAAACAGCAGGCTGACCAGGATGATCGGGGCAAGGAACAGCCGCTCTTTTTTGTACAGCCCGGGGGCCACGAACATCCAGAACTGGTAGATGATCACCGGCGTTGCGGCGAGCAGGCCGGTGATGAACGCCACTTTGAAATAGGTGAAGAACGCTTCGGGAAGGCCGGTGTAGATGATTTTTCCTTCAGGCGGCAAGGCCTGGACCAGGGGCCGGGTCAGAATGTCGAAGAGCTTTTCCTTGAAGGAATAGGCGGCCACAGTTCCGATGAGAACGGCGATGGAACAGCGGATCAGCCGGGACCGGAGTTCTTCCAGGTGGGCGGTAAAAGGGATTTTGTCCTCGTCAGGCTCAGTCATGGTCCGCCTTTTCTCTGGTTTCCGGGGAAACGTTTTTATCGGTGTCAGCGGCGGATTCCAGGGGTTTTGCCTGCTCTCCGTTCACGGTGACGGCAGGGTTCTGCGGCAGGGAATCCATGGGTCTGTAAGTCGGAGGTGGATCATTGATGCTGAAGGAGTCCTTCAGATCGTTGGTGGCCCGCTTGAACTCTCCCATGGCTTTTCCCAGGGATTTGGCGATTTCCGGAAGCTTTTTCGGTCCGATGACGATCAGTGCGATCACGAGGATCACGAGGATTTCCGACATGCCCATGCCAAACATAACGATGGTCTCCTGGTGTGAAACGTTCCTTCGTCACTCGACCGAGATGAAAGGGACGTGGTTTCAGGGATTTGATGGAGCGCAGACGCCGCTTCAAATCCAGTCAGCGGGATTTGTACTTATTTTGAAATAGGCTGTCAAGATCAAGAGTGGAGCAGGCGGCACGGAAAATTTTCACCTGACTCGGAATGTCCAATGTTGACAAACCCGAATCGATCTGATTTTAAAAAAGGCGGCCCGGGAAAATTCTTTCCCGAGGCCATGGATTCAGAAGGAGCGCGCATGAAACGGACGACCCTGTTGATGATGATTGTGCTGGCTGTGTTGTTGACAGCACCGGATCGGGCGGTTTACGCCAAGCCCGAACCGGGCAAGTCGGAATACGTGCTCATTCTCCACGGCATGGGGCGGACCCGTTTCAGCATGCGGAAAGTGGCCCGGTTTCTGGAGGAAAAAGGCTACAAGGCCATCAACCTCAGTTACCCGTCCACATCCGAACCCATTCCTGTCATCGCGGACACCTATGTGCGTCAGGCCATCGAGTCCTGTGTGAAACAGGGGGCGGACAAGGTGCACGTGGTCACCCATTCCCTGGGCGGTATCGTGATCAGGCAGTACCTCCAGAACAACAGCCTCCCCGAGGGAAGCCGGATCGTGATGCTGGGGCCCCCGAACAAGGGCAGTGAAGTCGCCGATGTCCTGATGAACTCCTTTATCTACAAGTGGCTCATGGGCGATGCGGGCCAGAGCCTGGGCACGGACGACGACAGCTACGTCAACATGCTGGGCCCGGTGGAAGAGGATATCGGTATTATCGCCGGCACGCGGACCGTGGACCCCGTCAGTTCCCTGCTGATACCGGGACCCGACGACGGCAAGGTGTCCGTTGACAACACCATGCTCGATGAAATGGCCGATTTCATCTGTATCCCCAAAAGCCATCCCTTCATGGCGTCCAGCCGAACCATCATGCACCAGATCGAGTACTTTCTTGAACACGGCCGGTTTGACAAGACCGCCATCACCAACCCGGACCTTTCCTGATCACATATCGTCAGTGTTGTAATATCATCAATTTTTTTCGGGAAATGTGATACCCTTGTTTATGACAAGAACACCTGTTTGACCATTTTACCTGCACATTAAATCAATCATATCAAATAAATAGATATAAAAACCCTCTTCGGCACAAATCTTGTCATGGTCATCGGCAGGATGCCTGCGCATTGTATTTTGTTTGCTTAAAGAGGAGCCTTAGAATGAAACACCTTTCAGCCACAGTTCAAACCATCACCAACCGGGGTAAGATGATCCGGTTTTTAACCGCCGTCATCAGCACCGTTTTGGTTATCCACGGACTTGCTGTCATGGCGGCGGCCATGGATGTCACCCTTCAGTGGGACCCCAATGACGAGGCCGACTACTACGTGGTGTATTACGGCACTGAGTCGGGAACATACAACCAAAACAGTGAAAATATCCCGTCTCCCACTGTGTCCCACACAGTCACAGGTCTTCCGGAAACTACTTGGTATTTTTCCGTGAAGGCTTTCAACCAATGTGGGAACTCCAGCGATTTTTCCGATGAAATAGTGTACGTTCCTGTGTACAGCCCTCTGAGCGTTTCCATTGAATCTCCTGTCCTCTACACCACCATCATTCAAGGAGAAACCCTGAATTTTCAAAGTCTTGTATCTGGAGGAGCGGCCCCTCTCAGCTATGCATGGAATTTTGGAGCGGGCGGACCTGCCGGCAGCGCCTTGGAAGATCCGGGCAGTGTGGTGTTCAACGATCCGGGCACGTACACGGTGTCGTTTACCGTGACCGACGCCAACGGCGCAGTGGAAACAGCCACGGTGATTGTCACGGTGGAACAGATCTATGTGGATGTGTATCCCGTGGCCGGGATTTCAAGCCCTGCGGCGGACATCACCATCACCGAAGGTGACAGTGTTTCGTTCGAGGGTCTTGTGACCGGCGGCAACGGGCCCTTTGTCTACGCCTGGGATTTTGGCAGCTCCGCCATCCGGACCAGCAGCCTGGAAGATCCGGGAACTGTTGTTTTCGACACAGCGGGAGTATACACCGTGACATTCACTGTCACAGACAGCGACGGGGATGTGAGCCATGACACGGTGACAATCACCGTGGACAGCCGGATCATCGATGTGGAGCCTGTGGCCGCCATCTCAAGCCCGGAAACCGACGTGACCATCGTCGCGGGTGGATCGGTAAATCTGTCCGCCACGGTTTCCGGGGGCAACGCGCCCTTTGTCCACGCCTGGAGCTTCAGCGATTCCAGGATGTCCGGTTATATCGAGGAAGATCCTGGTGAGGTGGTGTTCAGCCAGGTTGGAGTCTACACCGTGACCTACACCGTGACCGACGCGGACGGGGACACCAGCACCGCGACCCGCACCGTGACGGTTGTGGAACCTGACACCAACCCAACGGCGGCCATCACCAGCCCCGCGTCCAGCGTGACGGTTACCCAGGGCAGTTCGGTGAACTTTGCAACCAGCGTGAGCAGCGGTAACGCACCTTATACCCACAGCTGGAATTTCGGTTCATCGGCTATCGCATCAAAAACTGTGGAAGATCCGGGAGCCGTAACCTTCAGCACAGTCGGCACCTATGCCGTGACTTATACCGTGACCGATGCGGACGGGGATACAAGCAGCGCCAGCCGCACCGTGACCGTGGTTGAACCTGACACGAACCCTGCGGCGACCATCGCCAGCCCCGCGTCCAGTGTGACCATCACCCAGGGCGGATCGGTGAATTTCACGGCCAGCGTGAGCAGCGGCAACGCTCCCTATACCTGGCTCTGGAATTTCGGAACATCCGGCTTGAGTGAAAAAACTGTGGAAGATCCCGGGAGCCTGATGTTTACCAAAGCCGGAACCTTCACCGTGACATGCACGGTGACCGATGCAGACGGAGATACCGGCAGTGGCAGCCGCACCGTGACGGTGGTTGCACCTGACACGAATCCCACGGCGGCGATCACCAGCCCGGCCTCCAGCGTGACCATCGTCCAGGGCGGATCGGTGAGCTTTGCGGCCAGCGTGAGCAGCGGCAACGCGCCCTTCACCCATAACTGGAATTTCGGTTCATCGGCAATCGCATCAAAAACCGTGGAAGATCCGGGAGCCGTGACCTTCAGCGCAGTCGGCACCTATGCCGTGACCTACACGGTGACCGATGCGGACGGTGACACCAGCAGCGCCAGCCGCACCGTGACGGTAATTGAGCCTGACACCAATCCCACGGCAGCCATCACCAGCCCCGCGTCCAGTGTGACCATCGTTCAGGGCGGTTCGGTGAGCTTCGCAGCCAGCGTGAGCAGCGGCAACGCGCCCTTCACCCACAGCTGGAATTTCGGTTCATCGGCTATCGCATCAAAAACCGTGGAAGATCCGGGAGCCGTGACTTTCAGCGCAGCCGGCACCTACACGGTGACTTACACGGTAACTGACGCGGATGGTGACACCAGCAGTGCCAGCCGCACCGTGACCGTGACCCCGGCCGGACTTCTGGCCACCATCACCAGCCCGGCCTCCAGTGTGACCATCGTTCCCGGCAGTTCCGTGAACTTCCAGGGGAAAGTGGAAAACGGTGCCGCGCCGTACAAATACAGGTGGTACTTTGGATATGGCGGACCCAGGTCCGTAACCGTGGAAGATCCGGGATACGTGAAGTTTCCTACGGCCGGAACGTACCTGGTGACCTTTATCGTCACGGATAAATACCGGAAAGTGAGCCGTGACACGGTGACCGTGACCGTGGCTGTGGGAACCAAATCCGTGGCAGACCCGGAAAAGGCCCGTCTTGTCCTTCCGGCTGAAGGGGCCCGTGTGTCACTGACGCCCACCCTGGTGGCCGACGCCGGTGAGATCGACGGGGACACCCAGTGGCAGGTCAGCCTTGACGAATCCTTTACCCAGGTGGTCGTCGATGCGACCCAGGCCATGGGTTCGTCCGAATTTACCGTGCCCACCCAGGCCCTGGATGGAAGCACCACCTATCATTGGAGGATGAAACACAACAGCGCCAAGCGGAACACGTCCAGCTGGTCCGACGCCCGGACTTTCGTGACCGAGGCTCCGGCCTGGAACGATCACAACGGAAACGGCGTGCCCGACAGCCAGGAAACGGACGAGAACAACGATATCAACCATGACGGCGAAGCCGACCACGGCCAGGATCTGCTGAAAACCGTGAAAAGCTACAACGGGAACACAAGCTTCGGTCTCCTTAAAATAGACAAGGTCCTGGATATCGAACTCCTGGAAGCCATGGACGACAGGACTGTGGAAGACAGAAAGGGTCGGCCCGGCCTCATGCCCTACGGCCTGATCGGATTCAGGATTCTCACCGAACAGCCCGGCGACTCCGTCCTCCTGGGAATCTGCCTGGCCGATGCGGCTCCTGAAAACGCCGGCTGGTTCAAGTACGACACCATGGCCGGCTGGCAGGACTACAGCTCCCTGGTGACCTTCAGTGAAGACAGGAAAACCCTGGTGGTCGAACTGGAAGACGGCGGGGCCGGTGACGCGGACGGCTGCATGAACGGCGTGATCGTCGATCCGGCAGGCCTGGGAATCGCGGTAACGGAACCTGGAGACGATGCCGGCGTCACAGATTCCTCATCAGGTGGCGGCTCAGGCTGTTTTATCGGAAGCGCCGAAGAGGCGGGCCATGAACAAGCAGCGGTGGCAATCCTGCTGGCGGTCCTTGCTTTCGGCCTGATCGCAAGGAGAAGGGCCGGCGGAAGATAAGGTCCGGCGGGAACAGCTTCAGGCATGGAAACCCGGTTTCACACGGCGGGGCGGCGTGGCCGCTCCGTCAGGTGAGCCGGGTTTTTCATGTGGATCCAATCGGTTTGTATGAAAGTACGGCCGGAACCGTCCCGAACGTCTTTCATGCATCGTTGCGGGCTGTGCCATTTAAAGGCCGGCCCATGGCCGTTATTTTTTTTCCGGGGGAAACTGGCCCAGGTTCTTTTCAACCATGCTGTTGAAAAAGGTCGTGGTTTTTTCCGGTGTGGCCTGGGTGTCCACCCGGCTGGTGGAGGTTCCACGCCATAACAGGTCTCCGGTGATGCCGTCGGTCAGGTCGATGACCAGCTGGCCTTCATCCACCTGCTCCACGTCTGTTCCCAGTCCGGAACTGATGCCCACGGCGCTTCGGCGTCCCCCCATTCCAAAACCGAACCCGATCACAGGACCACCTGAAGACCCGTTGATTTTAGGCCGGATGGTATACGTGTAGGCCACGAGCACATCGGGGCGGCTGGCGGACAGGCTGTAACCTTTGGCTGTCAGCACCTTGTCCACGGCGGTTCGGATACGCTGGTCGATGAGGGGGTTGTCGATCCGGACGTCACCTGTCGCTTTCTGTTTCACGGTTTTCCATCCGTAGGTTTTCATTTCGCTGAACGTGATGCCCTGCTTGTAGTCCTGGCTGGCCCGGATGCTTGTGCAGCCGGTGGCCAGAAGCAGAGCTCCCAGAAATCCTGTGAAGATGAGGGTTGATCGTTTCATGGTGCGCCTCCTTGGCGTGTGAATCGTGCCGTTCCGTGTTTTTTCCAAGGACGACCGGTCAACCGGGAGATTGACAGAGGCTTCTCTTATCATGTAGGTTTATTGGCCTGATCGCCTTTTTGCCTTTTCCATGTTTATGAACCCAATATAAGTGAAGGAGGCCATAATGACAAGTCCGTCCCTTTTTATCGGGAGCGCCGATGGGCAGTCCATCGAACAGCCCGGAGTGATGAGCAACCGACACGGCTTGGTGGCCGGGGCCACGGGAACGGGAAAAACCGTAACGCTCCAGGTTCTGGCCGAAGGATTTTCCCGGATGGGCGTGCCTGTTTTCGCGGCGGACATCAAGGGGGACCTCTCCGGTCTCGCATCTCCCGGATCTTCCAATCCCAAAATCGAAGAGCGTCTCAAGGCCATGACCCTTCCCTCCTTCCGGTTCCAGGGATGCCCCGCTGTTTTCTGGGACATGTACGGGGAAGCGGGCCATCCTGTACGAACCACCGTATCGGACATGGGGCCCCTTCTTCTGTCCCACCTCCTCGAACTTAACGAAACCCAGACCGGGGTGCTTTACGCCGGGTTCGATGTGGCCGACGACCAGGGCCTTCTGCTTCTGGATCTCAAGGACCTGCGGGCCCTCCTGGCCTGGATGGGAGAAAACGCCAGGGAGCTGACCAGCACTTACGGAAACATCACCGCCGCCAGCGTGGGGGCCATCCAGCGGCGGCTTCTCGTTCTGGAAGAACAGGGGGCCGAGATGTTTTTCGGAGAACCGGCTCTTGCCCTGGACGACATCATGCACAGAGATTTTTCAGGCCGGGGCGTGGTCAGCGTTCTGGAAGCCAGCCGTCTTGTCCACCAGTCGCCAAAAGTATACGCGGCTTTCCTGCTCTGGCTTTTATCCGAACTGTTTGAAAACCTTCCCGAGGTGGGGGACCTGGATGCGCCGAAACTCGTGTTGTTTTTCGACGAGGCCCATCTTCTGTTTGACGGGGCTCCCAAACCCCTGAGGGAGAAGATCGAACAGGTGGTCCGGCTGATCCGGTCCAAAGGCGTGGGCATCTACTTCATCACCCAGAATCCCCTGGACATCCCCGAAGAGGTGCTGGGTCAGCTGGGCATGAAAATCCAGCACGCCCTCCGGGCCTTTACCCCCAATGACCAGAAAACCATCCGGGCCGTGAGCCAGAGTTTCGTGGCCAATCCTTCTTTCGACACGGCGGAGGTGCTGACGTCCATGGGCATCGGCGAGGCCCTGGTTTCCGTCCTGGACCGGGAAGGACGCCCCCAGCCCGTGAGCCGGACCCTTATCGCCCCTCCTGAGGGGAAAATCGGCCCCTTGAGTCCGGACCAGCGGCGAGATCTCATCGGGCGTTCGCCTTTGAAGGGCCGTTACGACCAGAGCGTGGACCGGGAGTCGGCCTATGAAATGCTGAAAAACCGGGCCGAGCAGGTCCAGGCTGACGAGGCGTGGAAAAAGGAACAGTCTGCCAAAGACGAGGGTGACGGCTGGCTGGAAGCCGGTGAGAAAAAGGGACGGCAGCGCCAGGGTGTGGGCGAGGCCATGCTGAAAAGCGCGGCCCGGTCCATTGGAAGCCAGCTCGGCCGACAGATCGTCCGGGGGGTTTTGGGGTCGATTTTCGGGGGACGGCGTTAGCCCTTTGAAAACTTTCGGCCTGTCATAGCCTGTCATCGACAGATGAAAAAATTAGCATCCCGAGGAGCCGGCCTCACCGTATAACCCTGAACCGGACTTGTCAGATCCCCCACCGCTGATTATCTTTTTGTCAAACCATGGTGTTCGCGGGACAAACCCGCGAACACCTGTCTGTTCCATTGATTTGACACGAATTCAAGGAAGGCCCTATGAAAATAAGCATAACCGTCATGGCCGTTGTGGCTTTTGCCCTTGTGCTGGCCGCAGTGACAGTGGACGGAACCAAACGGAAGCAAAAGGAGGGTGTGATGAAACCCGGAGATGAAAAGCCTCTGATCGGGCAAAAAGAGCTGGCGACCTTTGCGGGCGGATGTTTCTGGTGTGTTGAGGCGGACCTTGAAAAAGCGGAAGGTGTGCTGTCCGTGGTTTCGGGTTATACCGGTGGAAAGGAAGAAAACCCCCGTTACGAAGACGTGGCCCGGGGGCTGACAGGACACCGGGAATCTGTTCAGGTGACCTACGACAACGGCAGGACATCCTACGAAACGTTGCTGGAACTTTTTTTCAGAATCATGGACCCCACGGACAGGGGAGGACAGTTTGTGGACCGGGGATTTCAGTACAGCCCCGCCGTGTTCACCCATAATGAAAAACAGAAAGAAGCGGCCGAACGTTTTTTGAAAAAACTGGCGGCTTCGGGACGTTTCAAGAAGCCTCTGGCCACGGAGATCCTCCCTGCGACCGTCTTTTATCCGGCCGAAGAGTACCACCAGGGTTTTTTCCTGAAAAACCCCGAACATTACAAAAGGTACAGGACCGGTTCCGGACGGGATGCGTTTATAGACACCATGTGGTCTGACGAACCTGGGCAGGGTGATGCGAAGGCGTTCAGTAAACCGGAAGCGTCCGTTTTGAAAAGCGTTCTGTCGCCCATGGCTTTCCATGTCACCCAGGAAAACGGTACCGAACCGCCGTTCCAGAACGAGTACTGGAATTTCAAGGAAGAGGGAATCTACGTGGATGTTGTTTCCGGCGAGCCTCTTTTCAGCTCCAGGGACAAGTTTGATTCGAAAACAGGATGGCCCAGCTTTATTCGCCCCATAGAAAAAGACCGGGTGGTGGAAAAGAAGGACAGGTCCCATTTCATGGTGCGGACCGAGGTCAGGAGCGCCCGTTCCGATTCCCACCTGGGCCATGTGTTTGACGACGGTCCGGCTGAAACGGGTTTGCGCTACTGCATCAATTCCGCAGCCCTGCGTTTCATTCCCAAGGACAGGCTGGTCGACGAGGGATACGGAGCTTATCTCGAACTGTTCCGGCAGGACAAATAAAAAAGCCGCCGGTTGTCTTGAACCGGCGGCCCGGCCGGGAAGGATCGTCCTTCCCGGCTTGACATCAGAGTTGGTCCTGGAAATCAGTCCAGGTAAATCAATGTGAAGGTCTCCCAGGTGCTGGCGGCATCCCGGTTGGCGTAAAGCGGACCGCCCCCGCCCTCGGCGCACACGTATTTGCCGTTGAACGCCTTGAAGGCCACGTTGCCTCCGGGGCGCTGGATCATGGTAAAGGTTTCCCTCTCACCGATGCTCGACGAGACGGCGTTCACATGGTTCCAGTTTGTCTCCATCACCCTGAAATACTGACCTTTCTGGGCTCTGAAAGCCACTTTGTCCCCGGGCATCATCACCATGGTGAAGGTTTCCCATTCCTTGATCTGGCCCCGGTTGGCCGCCAATCCTTTTCCCCCGCCCCCGTCTGCACACACATGCTGGCCCGCCAGGGCTTTCAGCGCCACTTTCCGTTCTTTGTACGACGGCCGCCTGTGGTTCCAGGGACTGACATGGGATGAGGTCGCTTTGCCGCAGATGTAGAAATCCACGTTGCAGGCGACAGGTTCGTAGCGTTCATGAGCCCCATTCACCGAGACGTTCACATGGGTGCAGTTAGGGTCTTTCTTGATTTTTTCAAAATACTGGGCCACGGGGAACTCGGTGTTGGGTCCCTGGTAGATGGTGTTCCAGTAACCGCCGTTGTACCGTGCGTGGAGGGTGATGTAGCGGTAGTTGCCGGAGGTGGGAACGATTTTCAGGGTCTGGCCCTCGTTCAGGTCCCTGATGTTGATAGCGGCGTAGTTTCCACCCCGCTTTTTGGTTCGATTGTCGCCTGTGCCGTCATTGAACACAGAACCACCTTTTTCGCAGTCTCTGCCGATGACCGGAGGTGTGAAGGTGGGGGCCGCTTTGCCGCAGATGAAGAAATCCACGTTGCAGGCCATGGGCTCATATCGTTCATGGGCCCCATTCACCGAGACGTTCACATGGGTGCAGTTGGGGTCCTTCTTGTATTTTGCGAAGTACTCTTTAACAGGGAACTCGGTGTTGGGCCCCTGGTAGATGGTGTTCCAGTAACCGCCGTTGTACCGTGCGTGGAGGGTGATGTAGCGGTAGTTGCCGGAGGTGGGAACGATTTTCAGGGTCTGGCCGTCGTTCAGGTCTTTGATGTCGATGGCGGCGTAGTTTCCGCCCAGTTTTTTGCTGCGGTTGTCGCCTCTGCCGTCATTGTAAACCGAACCGGCTTTGTCGCAGTCTCTGAGATCCGGTTTGTCTCTTTTTCCAAAATCGTGGCGGCGTCCCCGTTCTTTTTCACAGACGGTGACGTCGGCCCGGCAGGCGATGGGTTCGTACTTTTCATGGGCCCCGTTCACCGTGACAATCACATGGGTGCAGTTGGGGTCGGCCTTGTATTTCGCCAGGTACTGGCTTACGGGAAATTCGGTGATGGAACCCTGGTAAATGGTGTTCCAGTAGCCGCCGTTGTAGCGGGAGTGGAGGGCCACGTAGCGGAAAGAGCCCGATGTGGGGGTCACTTTCAGGGTGTCGTCGCTTTCCAGGGTTTTCAGCTCGATGGCGATGTAATTTCCCCCGCGTTTTTTTGTCCGGTTGTCTCCTGTTCCGTCGTTGTCCGCCGTGGCGATAAAACGGCAGTCGTCGTGGCCGCCGTGCCGTTTGGCCTGGGCCATCCCGGGAACCAGGAGCAGGGAAAGTAGAATAACACACAGTAATTTTTTCATGAGCTCGTCCTTCTGATAAATGGTTAATAAACTCACAGCCGAGCGCCTGTGAACATCATTATCCCGCCTGTCGGGGGAAGGGACCATCTGTTTTTCCGGACAGGGTATCCGTTAAAACAGGGGTTGGATTGGATGGAACGTTGGTGAGCCGTGATACCCAAAAAACTTTTCCTGAAAACAAGCGTCAACGCCAGCCTTTATATCTGAAAAATGGACAAACGAACTTTCCATTATATTACAGAGCAGTGCGGGAGGGGTCAAGGAAGAATCCGGCAAACAGGGCTATCCCATGTGAGATGCTCATGGATTGTACCATCGCTATCGGGATCGGTATCGGTATCGCTATCGAAATGTTCTGACTATAGAACCCGATACCGATTAACCGGAAACCATGCCCGAGAAAGAGGTAGCCCTCGATTTGCATAGGGGACTTAGCCCATGCCGGCGTGGATTCCGGGTCGGCTTCGGCTCTAGAATGGGTTCTTTTTGCCAAATCCCGAAGATGTTTCAAACACTCCATGATATCGGAGGCCGCCCGGAATGACAAAGATGGGAGCTTCGGCTTAACATGACATGGCGGTAAGATCCTTACGTGCTATCGCCCTGTCCGGCAAACAGGGCGATCGGAAAAAACATGGGCAGTGCCAGTTCTGTCGGGTAAAGAATTCCGGGAGGCTGAAAGGCGTGGCCGCAATATGATTTATATCAAAAAAATATAAAAAGTAATGGATTGATAATTAGGGCGATAATTCCGGGGATGTTTCGCCATGAGTCAAGGTAATAACCCGTTAAAACAGATAAAAAAGCGTATGAATATGATTATAAATAAGAATTACTATATTGACATCACCAAAACCGAGCCTATGTTGGGTATGTCACAAACATGGAAAATTCATCTGGAATCATAAAAACATAAGGAGTAACATCATGGGAAAAACCATCGGCATCGATCTTGGAACAACCAATTCCTGCGTGGCGGTGATGGACGGTCAGGAGGCCAGGGTCATCACCAACGCCGAGGGCGGCAGGACCACTCCGTCCATCGTGGCCATTTCAAAAACAGGGGAACGGCTGGTGGGGCAGATCGCCAAACGCCAGGCCGTGACCAATCCTGAAAACACGGTTTTCGGGGTCAAGCGTCTGATCGGCAGGCGCTACGAATCCAAGGAAGTCCAGGACGACAGAAGGATCCTGCCTTACGGCATCGGTCCCGCAGCCAACGGCGACGCGCAGATCGTCATCCAGGGCAAACAGTACAGCCCGGCGGAGATATCGTCCTATGTCCTGGCCACCCTGAAGAAAGCGGCGGAAGACCACCTTGGCGAAAAGGTCACGGACGCGGTGATCACCGTGCCGGCCTATTTCAACGACAGCCAGCGCCAGGCCACGAAAGATGCCGGGAAAATCGCGGGTCTCAACGTTCTGAGAATCATCAACGAACCCACGGCAGCGGCTCTGGCCTACGGCCTGGAGAAGAAGCGCGAGGAAAAAATCGCCGTGTTCGACCTGGGGGGCGGCACCTTCGACATCTCTGTCCTTGAAATCGGGGACGGGGTTTTCGAGGTGAAATCAACCCACGGCGACACCCATCTGGGCGGCGAGGATTTCGACCTCAGGCTGATTGATCACATGGCCGACGAATTCATGAAAGACCAGGGGATCGATTTGCGCAAAGACACCATGGCCCTCCAGCGTCTGAAAGAAGCGGCAGAAAAGGCCAAGATGGAGCTGTCCACCTCCCTTGAGACAGACGTGAACCTGCCGTTCATTACGGCCGACGCCGGAGGACCGAAGCATCTCACCCTGAAGATCACCCGGGCTAAACTTGAAAGCCTTGTGGCCGACCTGCTCGACAGGCTGGAAGGCCCCTGCCGGACAGCCCTGGCCGATGCGGGCATGACAGCGGGGGATATCTCCGAAGTGATTCTCGTGGGCGGCATGACCCGGATGCCCGCAGTTCAGGAACGGGTCCGGAAGATTTTTGGAAAAGAGCCGAGCAAAGGCGTGAATCCGGACGAGGTGGTGGCCGTGGGGGCTGCTGTCCAGGCCGGGGTGCTCAACGGCGATGTGGAAGACGTGCTGCTTCTCGACGTGACCCCCCTGTCCCTTGGGGTGGAAACCCTGGGCGGAATCATGACGAAGCTGATCGCCAAGAACACCACGATCCCGACCAAGAAAAGCGAGATTTTCTCCACGGCCGAGGACAACCAGGCCTCGGTCTCGATCCATGTGCTCCAGGGCGAACGGGAGATGGCGGCGGACAACAAGAGTCTGGGCCGTTTCGAGTTGACCGGGATCTCTCCGGCGAGACGGGGCCAACCCCAGATCGAGGTGACCTTCGACATCGACGCCAACGGCATCGTCAACGTGTCTGCTGCGGACAAAGCCACCGGAAAGGCCCAGTCCATAAGCATCACGGCGTCTTCCGGGTTATCGAAAGAAGAGATCGACCGGCTGGTGAAAGACGCGGAGCGGCATGCGGCGGATGACAAAACCCGGCGGGACCTGGTGGAAGCCAGAAACGGGGCGGATTCGACGGTGTACCGTGCCGAAAGCCTTCTCAGGGAAGCGGCCGGGCTTGATGCCGGGCTCTCGGAGTCGTTGAGACAGGCTGTAGGCCATGTGAAAAAAGCCATGGCCGAAGGGTCTGTCCAGGCCATCCGTGAAGCCGCGGGTCGCCTGGAGCAGCTCATGGCCCGTGCTTCGAGCTCCACTTCGGAGAGCGGCGGCGCCCGGGACGGACACCAGAGCGCCACGGGCGCGAAACCCGACGATGACGACGTGGTTGACGCGGAATACAGTGACGTGGCCTGACGGGCTTTGTTCGGGGCGGAAGGTCGTGGTGATCGCGGCCTTCCGCCCTTGTTTCGGATTAATGCACCTTATAAGGGCGCATAAACCATATCGCGTGTCTGTTGCAGCATCATAAAAATCAAATATTTAATTGCATTCCATCCTATTTTTTCATATAACCGTCCCAAAATTTTGTTCCTGAATCGAAAGATCACAAAATATCTATTGTTTAATCTATTGTTTCCATTGAAATGATTGTGTCTGTCCGGTTGCTGGGCGTCCCTGCCCAGCCCCAAGCTGATCCGGTCGGGAGCGTTTCCGGACTGACCCTGCACCCCAGAACAACCATCGAGGTCTCCATGACGCAAACTGTATTCAAAAAGATCCGTATCGCGGAAAAGCACAACAGGCGCCTTGCCATCGTGGAGGTGGCGGAGCATCTTCTTTCCCGGGAAGGCCTGGACGCCGTGACGATCCGGAAGGTGGCCAGTGCGGCTGGGCTTTCGTCCGGCGCCATGTACATGTATTTCAAGAACAAGGAAGAACTGCTGCTCTGCATGCTGGTCCAGAACCTCAAGGTTTTGAAGGAGGATATGGCCCAGTGTATCGACAACCACGATCCACTGGAAGCCATCAAGAAAATGGGGTATCATTACAGGCGTTATTTCAGCCGGTTCGGCAGACATATCAGCATACTCAGCTTTTCCACCCGGGGCAGCCGGAAATATGGCGATCTCAATCCGGAGATGCTGGATGAACTGGAAGCGGCCCTCGCAGACCTTCTGGACCTAGTCCAGGGTCTCCTGTCATCACCTCCCATGGGCGGCAGTCTCAAGGGTATCCCGCCAGAACGGGCTGTCCCGGTACTGTGGGCCCTTATTCAGGGCCTCGTCCAGATCACCTCGCCCCCGTCACGTGACGAACAGGCTGTTTTCGATTTCGATCAGCTGATCGACGACGCCACCCGGATCATTGCCAGATGAGGTGATACCAGGGGCGCTTGAACGATCAAGAGAGACGTGGCGTTTCGTCCCGATGAAAATAACTTGACACCCGTATAAATCTGGCCTATCAGTTTGATGAAACATCTGGGAAGCCGTGATCGGAACGACAGCGAAATTTGAAGATCGGGTCACGGGGTTTCAGCGTCAAACAATAAACATTGTACACCACAAAAAACACAAACGCCCAAACAGGCGTGGACATGTGGCCCGGAACAGTGTACAGCTTTGCGAAGTCTGTCATCGAAGAGTGGCAACAGCGGAAACGTAGGCCGGTGAACGGGAAAAGACGGGGGCTACAAGCATCTAAGGATTTGTTTTGAAGAAAGGCCATGAGGCCTGTCATGGAGACTGTCAACCTATGGAACTGAAGGAAGTCACCAAGCTGGTCGCCCATCTGGCGGCGTACAAGATCACCCAGAAACGGTACGATATCGATTACCGGCCCCAGGGGCTCGACCCGGAAAAATTCATCAGTGCCCGGGAGGCCGTGTATCAGATCAATGACGACGCCACGGTGATCTCAACGGGCATGGCGTCCCACGCCCGCGGGGCTATTTTCTACTGGGCGTTCCGGGATGTGTACAAGAAGAAAAAAAGCCCGAAAAACCTCACCTGGATCACGGTGAGCGCCCAGGGAGGACGTGGAAAAGCCCCGGGAACCATCGAGGATCTGGGGGTTCCGGGTCTTCTCCGGGAATACATCTGCGGCCATGTGGAAACGGCCAAATCCCTTCTGGCCCTGGGTGACAAAGGCAAGCTGGAAATCCATACCCTGCCCCAGGGCGAAATCACGGCCCTGCTCATGGCCCAGGCCCGGGGCGAGACCGTGGTGGAGAGCCGGACCGGTATCGGGACTTTTTACGATCCTGAGGCGGGCCGGGGCACCACGGCGATCACCCAGGGCACGGACAAGACCTACATCACCCGGAACAACGGGTGCCTGCGGTTCACCATGCCCAAGGTACAGGCCGCCTTCATGGTGGCGCCCTACGCGGACCGTGAAGGAAACATCTACTTCAAGCACGCGGCCACCATCACGGAGAACATCGAGGCGGCGGAAGCGGCCCATCGAAACGGCGGGAAAGTGTTCGTCACCGTGGCCGACATCATCGAAAAAGACGAGAACGACATCCGCATCCCCAAGGAATGGGTCACCGGCATCGTGGTGAACCCCTGGAACGAGCAGACCGGCGCCGTGCGTCAGAAGCAGTTCTGGCCCCTTTTCACCGAGGGGGCCAGCGTGGACCCCCAGGAGGCCGTGGAAAAGTTGAAACTGGTCAACAAGCTGGCCCGGATCACGCCGCCCCGGGGTGCGGTGGAAAACACCATGGCCCGCATGGCCGCGTCCCTGTTCACCCGGGAAGCGAAAAAAGGCGACCTGATCAACCTGGGCATCGGGCTTCCCGAAGAAGTGGGACGCCTGATCTACGAGGGCGGCCTTCACCGTGACCTGACCTTCAGTTCGGAAACAGGGGCCCTGGGCGGCATCCCCACTCCGGGCTTGTACTTCGGAGGGGCCATCAACCCCATCAAACTGAACAGTTCGGCCTGGATGTTCGAGCATTACAAAAATCACCTGGACATCACGGTTCTTGGGATTCTCCAGGTGGATTCGGAAGGTAACGTCAACGTGTCCAAGCGAGGCCACAGGGTCTACGATTACGTGGGGCCCGGCGGGTTCATGAACATCTCGTCCAGCGCGAAAAAAATCATCTTCCTGGGCAGCTTCATGGCCAAGGCCGATTTCCGCCTGAAAAACGGCCGGCTGAAAATCGCCAAAAAAGGCATCCCCAAATTCGTGGACACCCTGAACGAGGTGACGTTCAACGCCAAAGAAGCCCTGAAGCAGGGAAAGAAAGTGTACTACGTGACCACCGTGGGGATTTTCAGGCTGACCGAACAGGGAGTGGAACTGTTCAAGGTCATGCCCGGCATCGACATCAAACGGGACATCCTGGGAAACAGCCGGGCGAAGATCATCGTCCCGGACCATGTGGAAACGGTGAGCCCGGACATCGTCACAGGCGAGGGCTTCAAACTCAGCTGGCCGGAGAGCTGAACGGGGTCAGTGGACAACAATCGCTGAAAAATGACGGGGCGCTAAAAACGCCCCGTTTTTTTATGTATACCATGGACTTCGGCCGAGCTTTCCATGACACATTATTCTTTCATGATTCTTATCACCCGCTCATCCAAACAGGATCGAAGAAAACTATTCATCGGTTTCTGATGGCCCGTTTCATAAAAAGCGAGCATCAACTGATTAAACTCCAGTTGCCTCTTCGCGGGAAGATTGATCGCAGGGTATCCGTTATCCAACAAAAGCCCGTTCATGATAAAACGTCCCATACGCTTGTTGACATCATAAAAAAACTGGCATCTCGCCATTGTCAGAAAAAAATGGATAGCACGATCGTAAATGTCGGGTATCAGACAGGCGTCCTGAATCATTTTATCGAACAAAGCTGGCAACGCATCAGCCTGGGGCGGCATATAGTCTGTCCCTGCTATCGTTACCCCGCCAGATCTGAACCTCCCGTACTCCAACGCCTCTTCCTTACCCGCGATGAGATGGAGGGAGCAGACTTTTTCACAGGTGATTTCAAACTGATTCTTTTCAACCAACTTGAATAACGCGCGCCATGTATCGGCCTGGTTCAAAGCGATTTGCTGGTCAGATAATTTATGTCCACCCACGGTAATCCCATCCAGCAAGGTCTGGATTTCCGGCAAGGTTAAATTAATCCCCTCCAGGTTAACGGCATCACAGACAAACTCCGCCAGTTGACGTTTGGCAAGCATTAATGCTTTGGCTTTATTGGGTTTCATGTTCCATTGAGTTTCAATCATTTCACTCACCGGCTTCATTATGGGGTTTCTGATTTTGAACGCTGGTCATCAAGGGTTTTTCTGATGTGATACACCGTATTCCCTTTGGTCTCAATTGGTTTTTTGACGGATAGGCTGATATTCCTTCAGGTTCCTTGGCCTATGGATTTCGGAAAAGAGGCTGGTCCCCAGGGAAAGGTGATCGAGCATTCGATGTGGAACGATTTTCCATTCGGACCATGGAGCAGGGCAAACGCATGTAAGAATTTTCCGACATGTCATGTTGAGCCGCAGCTTCCAACCTTGTCATTCCGGGCGGCCCCGATATCACGGAGTGGTTGAAACATCTTCAAAATTTGGCAAAACGAAACCATTCGAGTTCCGAAGTCGACCCGGAATCCACGCCGGCATGGGCTAAGTCCCCAATGCAAATCGAGGGTTACCTCTTCCTCGGGCATGGTTTCCGGTTAATCGGTATTGGTATCGCTATCGGGTTCGATAGTCAGAACATTACGATAGCGATACCGATCCCGATAGCGATGGTTAAGATCCATGCCAATGTTACATGCGTTTGCCCTGGACCATGGAGCTTGACCACGGGGCGCATCCGTTATACACCTTTTTCTAACCCAATAACGAAAAGGACCTGCCGATGATCAGCCCATCCTACATTCTGGAAAATCTCATCCGGTTCGACACCAGCAACCCTCCGGGCCACGAGAAGGACTGCGTGCTCTGGATCAGGGATCTTCTGGCCGGCCATGGATTCCAGACCGAGCTTTTTGCCAGGGATCCGGAGCGTCCCAACCTGATGGCCCGGATGAAAGGTCAGGGCAACGCCCGCCCCCTTCTTCTCTACGGACACGCCGACGTGGTCCCGGCCCGGGAGCCGGACTGGACCTGGCCGCCTTTTTCCGGAAAAACGGTCGACGGCTGCGTCTGGGGCCGGGGCGCCCTGGACATGAAAGGGGGGCTTGCCATCATGATGTCAGCCCTGCTGTCCCTGGCCAGCCAGAACCATGTACCCCAGGGTGATGTTATTTTTTCGGTTCTCTGTGACGAGGAAACAGGGGGCGACCTGGGGGCCGGTTTCATGGTGGATCAACATCCCGGACAGTTCGAGGGGGTCCGCTACGCCATCGGGGAATTCGGGGGTTTTCCGTTTTACGCGGGAAAAACCTGTTTCTACCCCATCCAGATCGGGGAAAAACAGGTCTGCTGGATGAAGGGCCGGCTGAAAGGCAAGGGCGGCCACGGGTCCCAGGTCTTCCGCGGACAAGCCATGGCCAGGCTGGGAGCCCTGCTGAACACCCTGGACAAACGTCGGATGGACGTGCACATCACGCCCATTGTGGCGGAAACCATAGGGCAGATCGCGGCGGCCCTTCCGTTTCCGGGGTCCAAAGTTCTCCCCCTTCTTCTGAATCCCCGCCTGACCGATGCGGTGCTGTGGATTCTGGGAAAAAACGGGGCGATGTTCGATGCCCTGCTTCACCACACGGTGAACGTCACGTCGGTGAGGGCCGGCGACAAGATCAACGTGGTGCCTTCGGTGGTGGAGTTTGAGATGGACGGGAGGATCCTGCCGGGGTTTACGGCCGGTGATTTTCTCAAGGAACTCAGGAGCCTGATCGGCGGGGAGGCGGAGATCGAGATCCTTCGAAACGAACCTTGCCCCGAGACTCCGGACATGGGATTTTTCGATGTGCTGAAAACCGTGCTCACCGACATGCACCCGGGCTGCATCCCCATTCCCATGCTGCTGCCGGGCATCACCGACGCCCGGCATTTTTCACGGCTCGGAATCCAGACCTACGGGTTCATCCCCATGAACCTGCCCCCCACCTTCGATTTCGGGGAGCTGATTCATGGGGCCAACGAACGGGTGCCCGAGGACAGCCTGGTCTTCGGCATGTCGGCGATAGAAAGCGTGATCCTTCGCATGGGCGAACAGCCTTGATAGCGTCGTAAAAAGTCCCATATGCGGCGTTATCGTGTTTGGCCTCTGGGCCTTTTCCCATAGCCATCGGGCGACTCTTTTACGAGTCCATCAGCCTTAAGCGACGCTACATGGGGTGATGGGAGGATTTGGCCCGTTTCGTCTTTTTTGCTTTGTCCTTTTTCCCGTCCTGTTTTTTAAAGCCTGTTTTTCTGGGACGATCTGTCTTCCGTTTCTCCGGTTTCGCCTCGGAAAAGGCCGGAGCCTGACCTTTGGGGGCGGCGAAGTCGATGACGATCTTCCGGCCGTCGAAGGTCACATCTTTGAGGGCGTTTCTCACACGGTCCGCCACCGACGGGTCCACTTCGAAAAAGGTGAATTCCCGCATGATGTCGATGGCCCCGATCTTGTCGGAACGGATGCCCGAACGGTCGCAGATCAGACGGACAAGGGCTCCCGTGTTCAGGTTGTCCATGTTGCCGATGCCGGCGAAAAAGCGGCGCATGTCGGAGGTGTTCCGTTCGGCCCGGACAGGCCCCCTTGTTTTCCCCGGACGTTTGGACCAGTCGCCTTCGGCTTCCTCGTAGCGCTGCTTTCGTCTGTTTTCCGGTCCGGACACGTTGATGTCCTCGGAATCCTTGTAATAGGTGAGAAAGCGGTTGAACTCGAGGCTGACGAACCGTTTGATGATGTCTTCCCGGGACAGGCCGTCGAGGGTGGTGTAAACAGGCGGGAGAAACTGGGCGATCTCATCGTCGTTCACATCCACGGTCACCAGTTTTTCCACCATGGCGTAAAGCTGTTTTTCACAGACGGCCCGGCCACCCGGAACCCGTTTCTGGGTGAAGCGGATCCCCGTGCTTTTCTCAACCATCTGGAGCTTTCGGCTTTCCCGGGTGTTCATGAGAACGATGGCCACCCCGGATTTTCCGGCCCGGGCTGTGCGGCCGCTGCGGTGGGTGTAGCTTTCGATTTCATCGGGAAGTTTGTAGTGGATCACGTGACTGATGTCTTTCACGTCGATACCCCGGGCCGCCACGTCCGTGGCCACCAGGATCTGGAGATTCCCTTCCCTGAACCGGCCCATGACCTTGTCGCGCATGGCCTGGCTCATGTCCCCGTGAAGGGCCTCGGCGTTGTAGCCGTCCTTGATCAGTTTTTCGGCGACTTCCTGGGTTTCCACCCGGGTCCGGCAGAAGATCAGGCCGTAGATGTCGGGGTAGAAGTCGATCACACGCTTCAGGGCCTGGTACCGGTCCTTTTCCTTGATCACGTAGTTGACATGCTCGATGTTGGAGGCGCCTCCGCTGATGTCTCCCACCCGGATCTCCACCGGATCGTTCATGTATTCAGACGCGATTCCCGCCACTTCCGCCGGCATGGTCGCGGAGAATAGCCAGGTCCGCCGGTCTTTGGGGGCGGTTTCGAGAATGGCGTCCAGGTCTTCCTGGAACCCCATGTTGAGCATCTCGTCGGCCTCGTCCAGGACAAGGCAGGTGATCTTGTCGAGACGAACCACCTTGCGGTTCATCAGGTCCAGGAGCCGGCCAGGGGTGGCCACGATGATCTGGGCGCCGCGCTTGACGGCCCGCATCTGCTCGACGATGCTGGCCCCGCCGTAAACGGCCACGATGGACGCGTTTTTCGTGGTGGTGCAGAAACCGTTCATGTCCGTGGTGATCTGGAGACAGAGTTCCCGGGTGGGGCAGAGCACCAGGCCCTGGGTGTCTCGTGAGGAGAAGTCGGTCAGCTGGATCATGGGAAGGCCGAAGGCGGCCGTTTTTCCTGTGCCGGTCTGGGCAAGGCCCACCAGGTCACGGTTTCCGCCGATGATGGCGGGAATGGCTTTGCTCTGGATGGGGGTGGGGTGTTCAAAGCCGAGTCTGGCGACGGCTTCGACCAGGTCACTGTTCAGGCCTAAATCTTTGAAACTCATAGTATGTTGTGTGCCTCGATAAAGTTGATAATAAAAACCGTGCACATTAGCATTTCTGAGGGTGCTTGGCAAGCATTATGCTGTTTAAAAACAGAAAAGGCAAAAAAAAGGCGGCCTTGCGGCCGCCCCAACCAAAGAGTCGTGCTCAGGAATTCAAGTTATGCGTGCTTTGAAGACCGCCTCATGGCGGCGGCTAAACTGATCAGCCCGAAGCCAAGGAGAACCAGAATGGCCGGTTCTGAAAATTCACTTTCAGGCAGAAGATAAGTGTTTTGGACAGATCCGAACAACCCCGCGCTCAGGGTTTCCTGGCCGGCCACAGTCTCTGACAGGGTCGTCAGGGCAGGGTGACGCAGACCCCTCAGCCAGGGATGGGCCCCGAATACGGTCAGCACCAGGGCTATGTAGACGGTGGCTATGATCAGTGCGATGTGTTTCTTCATCATTTTTACCTTTATTAACTCCCTTGTTCATCACGATGTCCCCTATTGGAGAGCAAGCTTTGTGCCATGGAGAGGGTGTTTAAAAAGGCTTTATGTTTTCAACATGTTCGCGTTTTCTGACAGCAGGGGTGTGAAACGGATTGCCCAATGTTCTGTGGAGTTGGAGGGCAGGATTCTGAAAAATACTTCAGGGCAGGATCACAAGATCACGATTCGTCTCATCCCCGGCTGAGCCGGTAGACCTGGTCGATCTCCCTTACGGCCAGGTCGAAAAAACGGCCGAAGAACAGAACGAGGAGCGCTTTTCTTCCGGCGTACCATCCGGCGTCGGCGGCGAATTTGAAAAACACGCTGTGGCTTGCGGCCAGGTAGAGCCTGAGGGGCCATTTCAGCCAGCCGAAGTTTTTCAGCGCTTTTTCGGCCATGTCACGGACAGGGCGGGGGACCACAGCCCGGTCCAGGCTTCGCGCCCGGAGCAGGGTGGACAGGCGGATGGAGAGGATCTTCCGTTTCAGGGTCATGCCTTCGGGGTTTGACAGAGCCACGAGGAATATCCGTCCCCTCTCCAGAAGGGGGCCGATCCTGGCCTGGTCAAGGGGCCGGTCCGACCGGGGAAAATGGGTCGCGGCGACCAGCTTTGCCACCTGGACCAGGGTTTCCAGCATGGCCGACGGCGTGGGCTCGTTGACCAGAATGCCGGGAAGTCCCACCAGGGAGTTCCGTAAGCGCTGGATCTCCCCTGTCCAGTCTGAGAGGGGCCGTTCATCCAGGCCGCTGAGTTCGCGCAAGGTTTCTTCCAGATCGTCATCTTCCCGGGCGGCTTCAACCGGAGCCAGATCGTCGAAGATGGCCACGGTCAGGCAACCGAGAACGAGCACCATGTCGGCGGCAAGGGTTCTCAAAAGCCCCAGGGACCGTACATGGAGAATTTTTTTAAATAAAGAGGGTCTTGTTTCTCCGGCAGACGCGCTGGAAAATGGAAGGAGTCCTTCCAGGTCGGCCAGGGAAAGCCGGGCCACGTTAGCAAAACCCGGCCGGTTCAGGAGGCGTTCGTAATCCGGAAGGGCGCCTTCGATGCCCTGGAGTATCCGGGCCGGGGTGGCCTCGAGCAGGGGCTCCCGGCTTTCAGGATGGAAGCAACCGGCCAGGGATTCAAGGTAACGGGCCAGGATTTTTTGGGGGTCGTCGCCGGGCCGTCTGGTTTTGAGAACGGTTCGGCAGGTAGCGGCCACAATTCCCAGGGCTTTTCTCGCCTGGGGCGACCGAGTTTCCCTGTGGTCCAGCAGATCGTCGAGGTCTCTTTCCAGGGATTTCCGCCAGAGGGTGTTGTGCCTGAAAAAGAACAGCAGGCCCTGGAGACCGAGAAGAAGCACGATGAGAACGATGGACAGCAGTTCCATGGATGACCATCCCGGTTTTCTAACGCCGTCAGGGATTCGGGGCCTGGCCGGAATCCCTTGGAATTCCAAAAGGTTGAATTCGCCGATCAGGTTCCCAGCTCATGGATTTCCGGATGGCTCATCACGGCCTTCAGGAACTGTTCGGTTCGTCTGTTCAGACGGTGGGCGAACACGGCGATGATTTTCTGGAGCACCAGAAACCCCATGGTATGGTCTTTGCGGAGCACGTCCATCATGGCTTCCCCGTTGATCACGATCAGCTCACAGGGGTCGGCGGCCACGGCGTTGGTGCTGTAAGTGCCTTCCTGGAACATGGACGAGTATCCGAAACATTCACCTGCGGTGGCCGTTCCCGCTGTCACGGTGATCTTGTCGGAAAGCCGCTGTTCGGTCAGCACCGTGCCCCGTTTGATGATGAAGATGTTTTCCACCCGGTCCCCTTCCCTGAAAACGTAATCCCGGGCTTCCACGTTGATCCGTTTTCCCAGGGGAATGAGTTTTTCGATCATCTCGTCTGACAGATCGCTGAATATCGAGGTGGTTCTGAAATCATCTTTAGAGAGCATGGCTCGTTCCTTTTTCTTAAATAAAGCAGAACAGAATGACTATGAACAGGGTGGACAGGGCCGCCGTGACGCCCACCGGCATGGTGCCGGTGGCAAAGGCCCTGTCGATGGTTGTTTTCAGGTTTTTCGCTTTTCCCTCTTCCGCGTCGACCATGAACCGGAACGGACAGACCACAAAGCAGACAATCCGGGCCGGGGCGTTCCGGGCGAAATCGTTCACCGCCGAGGTGATCCGGCTTACGAACAGATCGAAGGCGAAAGCGTTCAGGGCGTTCATGGCACGATCGGCGGCCAGGTAGAACAGAACCGAGGTTTTTCGGTAGATAAGGTCGGTGTCCGGGAGCTCCCTCCGGGCCGGTGCCGGGAACAGGCCGTAGCGGACCAGGAGGATAAAACACAGGGCGGCGAAGAGCAGAAGCTGCAACTGGGCCACCACATGGGCTCCTGTGTAGGGCAGGTAGTCGGCGGTGAAGGGCAAGAGGTTGTAGAGGGTCTTGAAATCCACGGCCAGATAGACGCAGAGCAGGGCCGCCACGCCCATGGCGATCCGCATGTTCGACGGAGGATCTTCCGCCCGGATGCCTTTGTCCTCACCGAAAAACATGAACCAGGGCAGGCGGAGTCCCGCGTAGACCATGGTTCCCGCCGAGGCCAGTTCCAGGATCAGCCAGACCGCCGTGAGGTGTTCGTGGCTGGCTGCGCTGATGATCATGGATTTGCTGACAAAGCCGTTGAACAGGGGAAAGGCCGAAATGGAAGCCGAGGCCACCAGGCAGCACAGGCAGGTGAAGGGCATGGACCGATACAGACCGCCCAGGTCGGACAGCCGGGTTTTGCCTGTGGCGTAAATCACGGCACCGGCCACCATGAAGAACAGGGCCTTGTACAGAATGTGGCAGAAGGCGTGGGCCGCCGCCCCGTTGATGGCCAGCTCGGTCCCCATGCCCACGGCGCAGATCATGAATCCCACCTGGCTGATCAGACTGTAGGCCATGATCCGGCGGATGTCGTTTTCCAGGATGGCGTAAAGCACGGGAACAAGGGCGGTGATTGCGCCGATCCAGATCAAGAGCCCGGTGCCCGGGAACATCCGGGCCAGGACGTATACGGCGCTTTTGGTGGTGAAGGCGCTGAGGAAGACGGCTCCGGCCAGGGTGGCTTCGGGATAGGCGTCCTTGAGCCAGCCGTGCAGGGGAAAGGCGGCCGCGTTCACGGCCACGCCGGCCAGAATGAACCAGGCCGCCGGGCTGTTGAGCCCGATGAAGGAAAATTCCGTGGCGCCGAAGGTTTTGACGTAAAGAACGATACCGGCCAGAAGGGCGAGTCCGCCCACGATATGGACCATCACGTAGCGGAACGCTGCGGCCTGGGCTTCAGGGGTTTTCCGGGCCAGGATCAGGAAGGTGGAGGCCACGGCCATGATTTCCCAGAACACGTAGAGGCTGAAAAGATCACCGGCAAAGGTCACGCCCAGGGCCCCGCCCGCGTAGCAGAGACCGCTCACGAGCTGGAGGTTGTCCGCCGTGTTCAGGGCGTAGATCAGGGACACGAACGAGATCAGGATGAAAATCGTTCCGAAAATCCGGCTGAGGTTGTCCACCCGGCCGAAGATCAGATCGAAGCCCGGTCCGAAGTTCAGAAGGGGAACGACCCAGCGTGGCCCGCCGTTTATGTCCACGCCGGCCATGGCCCCGAGGGCCGCGATGGGGATGAGGAGCAGCCAGGCTGTTTTCAGCCGTCCCTTGAGAAGGGGAACGAGCAGGGCGCCCAGGATGAAAATCAGGGCCGGTGGAAAACCGTGACGAAGGATGGTGTATATCATGTGCGATCCTTGTGGCTGGATGATCTGTTGTCGATGGTCATCGTTTCTTGTCTTCCTTCTGTCCGGACAGGACACCCAGGGCCTTTGCGGCCAGGACGAGAACGGCCGCACTCAGGAATCCGTAAACCGCGTAGAACCCGGGGATGTTGCCCAGGGCGATGTACTCGTGTTTGTGGACCGTGAGATCGGCGACCAGAAGCAAAATCAGGACGAGGCCGAAGGCCACGTGGGCCGGCCTATGGCGCACCAGATCCGGAAATGACGGCCGCAGGTTGCCGGATTCCGACTGTTTCACGGAATGGTTCTGTTTTTTCTCATGATGTCCGTTCTTGTGGGCTTTCTGTTTCTTTTTCGACATGGTCAACCTCCGATAAAGTTCATGACCGTCATTTCGGCCAGACGAAGGAAAGGCTGGGGAATGAAGAACAGAACCACCGAAATGGAGGCGGTGATGCACAGGGGCACCAGGCACCAGATGGGGACCTCCTCGACTTTTTTCTTGAACAGGGCTTCCTCGTCCGTGCAGAAGAAGGCCTTGTACACGATGGGCAAAAAATAGGCCGCGTTCAGGAGCGAACTGACCAGAAGCACCGCCAGGAAAACCGGCTGGTCCGCCTGGAGGGTTCCCAGGACCAGATACCACTTGCTGATGAAGCCGCCGCAAGGCGGAAGGCCGATGACCGAAAGGGCCCCGATGAGAAAGGCCGTCATGGTGACGGGCATGCGACGTCCGATGCCCACCATCTGGCTGATGTTCTTGACGCCGGACGCGGCGTAGATGGCGCCGGCGCAGAAGAACAGGGTGATTTTTCCAAAGGCGTGCATCACGATGTGGAGGATGCCGCCGGTCACGGCGTAAGGCGAAAGAAGGGCCACGCCGAGCACGATGTAGGACAGCTGGCCGATGGTGGAAAAGGCCAGCCGTCGTTTCAGCCCGTCCTGGGACAGGGCGATGAGGGAGGCCGTTATGATGGTCACCGAGGCGATGGCGCAGATCACCGTGTTCAGGTCAAGGGACAGTAAAAGGTCCGAACCGAACACCCCGGTGATCACCCGGGCCACGCAGAACACGCCCACCTTCACCACAGCCACGGCGTGAAGCAGGGCGCTGACCGGTGTGGGGGCCACCATGGCTGCGGGCAGCCAGGAGTGAAACGGCATGATTCCGGCCTTGGCGAATCCGAACACCATCATGAGGAGAAGGACCAGAACTGTCGACGGTGAAAAGAAACCGGTCATGAATCCACGGGCCGTGAACTCCAGGGTTCCTGTCTTGGCGTAGATGAACAGCATGGCCGGAAGCACCAGGGCGATGGACGCGCCGAGGATGTAGAACAGATACGTCCGGCCTGAGCTTTTCGCCTCCTTGTCCTGGTGATGGGTGACCAGGGGGTAGGTGGAAAGGGACAGCATCTCGTAGAACAGGTACAAGGTGAGAAGGTTGGCCGAGAAAGCCACACCCAGCGTCGCGCAGAGGGACAGGGCGAAGTAGCAGTAGTACCGTGTCTGGGCATGCTCGTGCAGGGTCCGCATGTAGCCGATGGAGTAGGCCGAGGTGACGATCCAGAGGAAAGATGACACAATGGCGAAGATCATGCCGAAGGAATCCACCCGGAAGGCGATGGGCAGGCCGGGCAGAACCTCGACCAGGGTGAAATGGATCTCCCTGCCTGAAAGGATCGTGGGCAGCATGGAAAGGACGACGAAGAATTTCAGGGCCGCCGCAACAAAGGTCCATGTTTCCCGGATATTTTTCGTCCGTGACGACAGAATCATGAAAACCGCAAAAAAGGAGATCAGAACAACGATAAACGGTTTTGACGAGATGACCGGTTCCATGATCATGCGATCACCTCCGGAATGGCTGCCTGGATGACGTGGGTCACGATGTCTCCTGTGTAGACGCCCAGAACGATCAGGGATATGGCGGTGATCATCAGGGGCACGAGCATGGACACAGGCGCTTCGACCATCTTGGCCTTGTGCTTGTGATGCTTGTGGTGGTGATGATGGTCTTTGTCGTCCCCGGCCTGATCGAAATAGGCGATTTCAAAAATCCTGAAAAAAAGAACGGCGTTGACGAGGCTGCTGAAAATCAGGGCCGCGGCGAACCCGTAATGTCCGGCCTGGATTCCCCCGGTGATCAGGTACCATTTGGAGAAGAACCCGCAGGTGGGCGGCACCCCGATCACCGCCAGGGCACCCACGGCAAAGGCCGTCATGGTGAAGGGCATCTGCTGGAAGATCCCCTTGAGATCCTTGAAAGCGTCGCTTTTCGTGCGGAAGGTGATGGCCCCGGCCGCCAGGAACAGGCAGAGGGTCATGGCCGCGTCGTTGATGATGTGCAAGGTGGAGCCGGTAATCCCCATCCGGTTTCCGAGAAAGAAGCCGCCCACCATGTAGCCCACTTCGGCGATGACGATGTAGGCCAGCATGCGGAAAAGGTTTCTCTGGGCCAGGGCCAGGAGCGATCCCATGACAATGGCCGCCACGGCGAGCCAGACGATGGCGTTGCTGACCTGGAGTTTTCCGAACACGTAGGCCGGAGTGAACACGTAGAGCCCCACCCGGACCATGGCGTAGATCATCACTTTCGTGGTCAGGGGTGCGATGAGGGCCGACGAGGCCGGGGAAGCGTGGCTGTAAGCGTTGGGAAGCCAGCCGTGCAGGGGAAAAAGACCCATTTTGATGAACAGGCCGGTCATGCAGATGATGAAGGCGAACATCACCATGGTGTTTGAGCTGTGCTCGGGCATGGCCATGAACCGGGCCAGGTCGGCCATGTTGAGCGTACCTGTGGCGATGTAAAGGTAGCCCACACCCAGCAGGTAGAACGAGGCCCCGATGGTGCCGATGAACAGGTAGTTCAGGCTGGAAAGAGGGGCTCGTTCGTGGCCGATGCCGATGAGGGCGTAGCCGGTGAGGGCCGCGATCTCGAGGAGGACGTAGAGGTTGAAGGCGTCGCCCGTGGCCACGATGCCCAGCATGCCCACCACGAACAGGATGTAGATGGTGTAGAAACTGCCTTTCTTGTCACTGAAATCCCGGTCGATCTGGCGGCCGCTGGCCAGGAGGTTGATCAGGGCCACGGCGGAAACCACCACCAGCACCGGGGCCGACAGGTAGTCTATGACGTAGACGATTCCCATGGGGGCGCTCCAGCCGCCCATGGTGTAGATCACGGGGCCTCCGGCGATTACTTCCACGAGAATGCCGATGGCCGAGGCCAGGCTCACGGCGAGACAGCCCACGGTGAAGGGCAGGCACAGCCTGGGCGCGATCCATGAAAAAGCCGACACACACAGGGCCGAAAGGAGGGGAACGATAACGAGAAGTGCGGGGAGGTGCCGGATCATGATGTCCCTTCCTCGGATCTTAAATTAGCGTTGATATCGTCTTCCTCCAGGGTTCCGTACTGCCGGTAGATCTTCATGGCCAGGGCCAGGGCAACTCCCAGGGTGGCCACGGACACCACGATGGCCGTCAGCATCAGCACATGGGGAAGGGGGTTGATGTAATCCGCCGCATGGACCGCGTCGTGGCCGTGATAGGGCACGATGGGAATGGTTTTTCCCGTTTTGTACGCGGTGCTCACGTAGAAAAGGATGATGGAGGTCTGGAAGATGTTCATGCCGATGATCTTCTTGACCAGGTTGCTTTTGACGATCATGGCGTAAAGTCCGATCATCATCAGGACGATGTAGGCGACGTAGTTGTACTTCGCGCCCATGACCGCAACGATCTGTTCCATATCAGAGCCCCTCGTCGTGTTTCCCTGCCGAAGACAGGTTGTAGTAAATCCATATCATCACCGACATGACCGCGAAGGCCACGCCGATTTCCACACTGAAGATCCCGTGGGACCTGGCCATGACCTTGTCCGTTCCCAGGATGGGGGCAAGGGCCTCGTAGTTGAGGAAGTGGGCCCCGAGGAGCAGGCAGAGGAAGCCGGTGCCCGAATAGATCAGGACGCCCACGGCTCCCAGCACGGCGGCCGTTTTTTCCCGGAATCGTTTCAGGGTCCGGCGCAGGTCGTTGGAGATCGAGAAAAGGATGATGGACGATCCCAGAAGAACGCCGCCCTGGAATCCTCCGCCCGGACTGTAATGGCCGTGGGCCACCACGTACAGGGCGAAAAGCTGGACAAAGGCGATGATCAGCCGGCAGGTGTTCCGGATGATCAGGGAGTCGGGAGCCCAGAGGCTGTCGATACGGGTGAACACTTTAGAATTGTCAGCCGGTAGCTTGCCCCCTTCCTCGATGCGGAAGGTGAGGCCCGTGGGCACATGACGGTAATACCGGGCCGGGGGACTGGTGCTTTCCCTCCTTCTTAAAAGGAAGAAGCAGGCAAGCCCTGCGGTGAGCACCACGGTGGTCTCGAACATGGTGTCGAATCCGCGGTAGTCGGCCAGGATGGTGGTGACCGAGTTGGGCACATGGGCGTCGGGCATGGTCCTTTCGAGAAAGGACGGAGAGAGATAGGTGCTGGCCGGAGAATTTCCGTTCCCGAAATCCGGGAAATCCATGGCGTAATATATCAGAAGGGCCCCGCAGACGATGACGGTGACAAGTCCTGTGATCTTCAATCCTTGGTCCTCCTTGTGCTGTGGAATACGGCGGCCACGCAGAACACGGTGCTGACTCCCGCACCCACGGTTGCCTCGGTGAACGCCACATCCACGGCCCCCATCACGGCCCAGGAAAGGCACATGAGAAAGCTGTAGGCGCTGAAAACAATGGCGGCCGCCAGAAGGTCCTTGACCGAAATGGCCACGATGCCGCTGACCACCACCAGGGCGAGTACGATGAAATCAATGGGAAGGCTCATGGATTGGGCGTGTCCTTTTTTCTGGTCCAGGGTTGAAGCCCGGCCCTCATGCCCGCGTCGACGATGGCGTGGGTGGCCGTGGGACTGGTGATATAGATGAACACCACGATCAGGACGATTTTCAGGAAATTCAGAACCGAGGCCAGAGAGATTCCGCCATCGAACAGGGCGAACAGGGCCAGGCCTCCCATGGACAGGAGAACGCCCATGCAGTCGATCATACCGGCGGGGTGAAGCCTTGAATAGAAATCGGGGAAACGGATCATGCCCACGGCGGCTGTGAAGAAGACGAAAAGCCCGCCGGCCAGAAGCAGGCCGACGATGACGGTCAGGACAATCATGGTTTGCTCCATGCTCGCTAAAGGTTACTGGTCTTTGTACTCGTCGTACAGGCCTTTTTTCTTGTGGAAATACCTGGCCGCCGCCAGAACGGCGATGAAGTTCAGCAGGGCGTAGGCCAGGGCGATGTCGATGAACATGTCGACTTTCCTGTAAATGACGCCGATGATGATCAGGAGCACGGCGGTTTCGCTTCCGATGGCGTTCACCCCCATGAGACGGTCGAGGATGGTGGGGCCCACCACGGTTCTGTAAAGGGAGACGGCCATGATCACGGCCAGGGCGATTCCTGAATATAGAATGATGCTTTCCATAGTTGTTATTCCCCGAAAATGTGTCCGGATTTCGTTTCCATGTCCCCGGGAAGTCCGCCGGCGGTGGTGTCGTCGATGGCGTGGACCGAGTAATCCCCGTATACGGAGAGCCCCACGGTGATGGTTCCCGGAGTCAGGGTGATGGAGTTGGCGAAGGTGACCTGGGCCATGTCGTTCTTGAGTTTGGTCCTGAAGTGAACCATCTGGGGGTTGATCCGTTCCAGAAGATCCCGGCTGTACACCAGTTTGAGTACGTGGAGGTTGGAAAGGACGATTTGCCAGAGAAGCCAGGGAAAGTACAGCAGAAAACGGACCCAGAGCGTGGGGATGGTGGCGAAGGTGGTGTTGGTGATCAGAAGGTCCGACGACATGAACGCCACGATCAGGCAGGAGATCACTCCCAGCCCCATGTGGAACAGGTCGAATTTTCCGGAGAAAATCAGCCACATGGCGAACATCACCAGGAAGGTGATGATGAAGGGAACGGGTTTCAGGCGTTGCTCCGCCCGGGGCTCACGGCCGGCCCTCAAATCTCCGGTCGGGGCGGGAGGGTTTTTTTCAGGGTCGTTTGACACGTTCTCATTCCTTTCCCAATACCGGATGATGCTGACCAGAACAGCCCCTGCGGTCACAAGGACGTTCTCTCCGGAGAACCATTAAAACCGCGGTTTCGTTCACGCACTTCAAAAAAGGGCGATCTTGAATACAGTTGCCAACGTGTTTCTGAGAAACGGTAAACCTAAAACAGGCCTTTATGTTTTGTCAATCATTTTTCCAGGATTCCCCGGCCGTGCATTGATTTTTCTCGACCGGATCTTTTCGTGGGCCCGTCTCATGGTTTCGGTGAGGACGTCGATGTCCACGGGCCGCTCGAGAAAGGCGAAAGCTCCCAGTTCCAGGCAGGTCTTCCGGTCCAGGTCCGACCCTTGGCCGGTGAGGATGATCACCTCCACCTGGGGCCTGGTGGCCTTGATCCGGCGAAGCACCTCAAAGCCGTCGATGCCCGGCATTTTCAAGTCCAGTACCATGACCTCCGCTTCCTGGCGGTCCAGATAGTTCAACGCATCCTCGCCGCTGTAACGTACCCGGGTGTCCACCTCCCGAAGCTTGAGTCTCTCGGAAAGGGCTTCCACATACCTTTTTTCATCATCGACCAGAAGGACAGGGGCCGGTTTACCGGTTTTTTCACCGGCATACGTTCCGGGAAAGTCCCCGGTCTGCATCGATCGGACCTCCACCTGCATAACGCCTTGAACGGCCGAGGCGACGTTTCTGATTTTTTCTTTCAGCCGGTTCGGAAATAACACGCCATTTTTGATCGTCACCACCACCCGGCCCTGTTCGGCCCAGACATGGTCGATCGCTCCGGAAAAACACAAGGCCAACCCGACCTCGGCGGCCAGCCTGAAATCCTTCCGCTCTTTCTGGATAAAGTCCCGGGACAGGCCCCGAAGTTTTCCCAGGTGGGTCCGGATCATGTCCAGGACGCCCTTCTCCCCGATTTTATCCGCATGGATGACCAGATCATAGAGAGACCGGTCCCAGGGGCTTTTTCCGAAAAGGCTCTGGCCCCGGGCCAAGGCTTTCATGTCGTCGCTGTTGATTTTTCCAAGGGCTTCGTTGTCGGACAGGCCGTGGACTGTTGTGGCCTGAAGGATGCGGTAGGGTTTTTCGGCCGTGACGAGAATCCGGGCCGCATGGGTGACCCAGGGTGGGATGAGAAGGCCGGCGACGCCGGAAAACACACCGTCTCCCCGTTCCACCTGTGCCGCCACGGCCAACCGGAGGCAGGCCAGCGCACGCTCCCAGTCTCGGGTGAGGAAATTGAACATTCCTTTTTTCCCGAAAGCGGCTTTTTCCAGGGTCCCTGTCCTCCAGCCGTACGTTTCGGTGGCCACGGCAAGGATGTCGTCGTCTGTCACCACCTTCAGGCCCTGATCCGACGCCAAACGCTCCGCCGTTCTTTTGCTCTGGGTGAACGCTGCCCCGTTAATCACGAGTGAGGTCATGATCCGCTCCTTGTCCGGCATTAAGAATGAATTCGACATAAACTACTTGGATTCATTCTCGAAATCAAGGGTTTGTACTGATGGGACTGAAAAAACGGAAATCAGGGGTTGGATGCCTTGAAAACGTCTTGATAACCAAGGGCAGAATGTGTATCCTTTTCAATCCTAAGGAGACACGCCGCAAGTGTCCATTCCGAAACAAAAAACCTTGAAGAGGCCGATTCCATGAAAATTGTCGAACCCTCCGTGGAGCTGTTGTGGATCACGGAAAACCCTGAATTTCAGATCGAACGGGCAGGCCGGACCTGCTACAAAAGCGAAGACCGGATCACCGCCGATTCGGCCCGGCTGTTTGCCGGCAAAATGCGCGAGCACGGTCATCACGCCATGATCGAACACGCCGTGGCCTCGTTCCGGATCATCACGGACCGGGGCATCACCCATGAAATCGTCCGGCACCGGATCGCCTCTTTTGCCCAGGAATCCACCCGTTACTGCAATTACAGCGCCGACAAGTTCGAGAACCAGTGTTCGTTCATCGAGCCCCCCGATCTCGACGAAACCCAGCGGGCCCTCTGGGAAAAGGCCTGCCTCGACGCGGAGCAGAGCTACTTCGCCATGCTGAAGGCGGGCTGCTCCGCCCAGATCGCCCGGTCCGTCCTTCCCACCTGCCTGAAAACCGAACTGGTGATGACGGCCAATTTCAGGGAATGGCGCCATTTCATCGCCTTGAGGGGAACCAAGGCGGCCCACCCCCAGATCCGACCCCTGGCTTTCAAAATCCGGGAAATCCTGATGCAGCACGCCCCCAGCGTCTTCGAAGACCTGAACGTCTGTGCACGGTAGGTTTAACGCCAGAAAATTCCAAACCCGCTTGTTTTCATTCGTAGGCCGGGCTCCCGCCCGGCAAGGAGTGCGGGCGTCAGCCCGCCCTGCAGACAGGCCTCGCATGATGGCGTCGTGAACCGCCTGTCCAGCCTTTAGCCCGCTCTGATGTTTCAATCCCTTTATTTTTAATCCAAACAAAACCTCCGTTTAACATCCTCCTAACAGCAGCGCCATAAAACCCTTCCAGTTTTGACTGACGAAAAAAACCATCACAGGACCGGGAGGAAAAACCATGGGACACATCAGGGCATCGAAACTGGCGCTGGGCTACGGCCGGAAACACGTGTTGAAAGACATTGATCTGACCGTGAAGAAAGGGGAGTTTCTGAGCATCATCGGGCCTTCGGGTGTGGGAAAGTCCACCCTTCTGATGGGACTCAACGCCACCACATCCATTCTGGACGGACAGCTCCATGTCCTGGGCCGTGATGTGGAACAGATCAGTCTCCGGGAGCTGAAGTCTCTCCGTGCCCGGATCGGGGTGATTTTCCAGGGGTTCAACCTGGTGTCCCGGCTCAGTGTGTTCCACAACATCGGCAGCGGCATGCTGCACCGGAAAAACCTGATTCCCTCGATCATCCGCTATTACAGCCGGGAACAGTACAAGGAGATCTTCGAGTACATGAAGGCCGTGGGCATGGAACATGAAGCCCTGAGCCGCTGTGACCGGCTTTCAGGAGGCCAGCGTCAGCGGGTGGCCATCGCCCGGGCCCTGGCCCAGAAACCCGAGATGATCCTGGCCGACGAGCCGGTGTCCTCCCTGGACCCGGTGAGCGCCCGCAGCGTGCTCGATACCCTGAGAAACGCCAACGAACGTTACGGCATCACGGTGGTGGCCAACCTTCACCAGCTGGACTACGCCAGAGAGTACTGTCACCGGGTGATCGGGTTGAACGGCGGGCGGATCGTCTTTGACGGCAAACCCGGCGATCTGTGCCCGGACACCATCTCCCGTATCTATCACAAAGGAACCCCGGAACCGTCGAGAAGCCAGGCCCAGCCGGACCCCCGTGCTTCCGTGCCTCTTCAGGTGGCGATGTGCCAGGGTTAAATGAATTCACTTCAAAGGAGAACACCATGAAACGTTTTGTAAAATCACTGCTCTTGCTTGCCCTGGGACTGTCCCTCCATCTTGGAACCGCTGTTGCCGGAAACAAAGGCTGGCCGTCCCAGATCAACTTCGGCCTGATTCCCACCGAATCCAGCGCAGGCATCACCGACCGTTACGACAGTCTGGCCCGTCACATCGAAAAAAAGCTGGGCATTCCCGTGAAAATGCAGGTGGCCACGGATTACGCCGGAGTGATCACCGCCATGCAGTTCAAACACATCGACCTGGCTTATTTCGGTCCCAAATCCTATGTGGAAGCCTCACAACGCTCCGGCGCCGAAGCCATTGCCATGGAAGTGATGGAAGACGGCAGCAAGGGCTACCACGGCATCATCATCACCCGGAAGGACTCGGGGATCCAAAGTGTGGAAGGCGCCAAGGGAAAGATCTGGGCCTTCACCGATCCCAATTCCACCAGCGGCACCCTGGTGCCCACCGTTCACTTCGTGAAGACGCTGAAAATCGATCCTGAAAAGCACTTTTCCCGGGTGATTTTCTCCGGAAGCCACGAGTCTTCAATTCTCGCCGTGAAATCCGGCAAGGTGGACATCGCCTCCACCAACGACCTTGACCTTGAGCGCGGCAACGGCAAACAGTGGAATTCAGACAAGGATTTCAGGGTTCTCTGGACCTCGCCCCTGATTCCCGGGTCACCCATGGCCTGCCGGAAAGACCTTCCCGAATCCCTGAAAAAAGCCCTGAAAGACGCCTACCTGAGCTACAGCGACGCCGAAGGTTTGAAAAAACTGAAACTCAAAGGCTTCGCACCGGCCTCAGACAGTACCTATGACCCGATCCGTGACCAGATCGAGGTGAAGAAACAGCTCGAAAGCAAAAAATAACGATGACCGGCAGGGCTCAGCCCTGCCCATCCATTGAAAAAGAGACAGAAGCACATGCAGCTTGACCATATCAAACGAAAGACCAACCCCTTCCATCCGGCCAACATCACCGTTCTTCTGGTGACCCTGGTCATCCTGGGCTGGTGCTGGCATTCCACGGAGATGAGCCTTTCCGCCCTGATGGACGGCTGGGGAAACATGCTGACCTACGTGGCCGGCAACCCAGAAATCAAGGACAGCGGGTTTTTCCCTCCCAACCTGGACGGGAACAGGGTGAGCAAATACCTGGTTTCCATGTTGGAAACGGTGCAGATGGCCGTGCTGGCCCTGGTTCTGTCGGTGATCCTTGCCTTTCCCCTGTCGTTTTTTGCCTCCCGGAACACCCTGGACATCATATTCCCCAGGGATCACGGGCCGTGGAAAATCCTTAAAACAGCCATCTATTCATCGGTGCGGTTTTTCGCCAACCTCAGCCGTTCGATCAACGAAATCATCTGGGCCCTGCTGTTCGTATCCGCCGTGGGCCTGGGCCCCATGCCCGGCATTCTGGCCCTGGGTATCCACACCTCGGGTGTTCTGATCAAACTTTTTTCCGAGGGGATCGAAACCATCCAGCCCGAACCGGTGGCGGCCCTCACCGCCACAGGAGCCGGCTTTGTCAAGGTCATCGCCTACGCGGTTCTTCCCCAGACCACCCCGTTTTTCGTGTCCATGACCCTGTACCGCCTGGAATCCGATGTGCGTTCGGCCACGATCCTGGGTTTCACCGGCGCCGGCGGCATCGGCTGCTACCTGTTCGACAAGCTGAGGAGCTACGAAAACCATGACGTGACCACCATCCTGATCATCATCGTGGTCACGGTGGCTGTGATCGACAGGATCAGCGCCATGATCCGGGCGAGGTACACATGATGATGTTTCTGGATCGGAATTCGGGGCTGGTCATCCGGGAGGCCGAGGAATCGGATCTTTCGGACGTGCTGGACCTTTACGCCCAGCTGGGCCAGGACAACGGGGACGTTCTTCCTGTCAGTGACGCGATGGAAATATTCGGAAAAATGAAAACGTATCCAGATTACCGGCTCTACGTGGCGACCTATGGCGGGAAAGCTGTGGGGTCGTTCACCCTGCTCGTCATGGACAACCTGGCCCACCTGGGAGCCCCGTCGGCTGTCCTCGAAGATGTGGTGGTCAGGGAAACGCTGAGAGGCCAGGGCGTGGGCACGGCGATGATGGCTTTTGCGGGAAGCCTTGCCAGGGCGAAAGGATGCTACAAGCTGGCCTTTTCCAGCAACAGAAACAGAACCCGGGCCCATCGTTTCTATGAAAAGCTGGGATTTGAGATACACGGCTACAGTTTTCTCATGGACCTCGCGCCGAACGAATCCGGCCCCGGGCCCCATTTTTTGATCGAGGAGCAAGACATCCATGGGTGATTACGACGACAGTCTTTTCTGGGAAAATATCAACGACGTTGCGGTGGAACAGATTCTGGCCCTCTGCGGCACCGAAAGCCTTACGGTTGCGTGTGAGCCGAGAACGGGCCTTCTCATGCTCACGGTAAATGACAGTTTCGACACGGATTTCCATCTGGGTGAAGTCTTGGTCACCGACGCCCGGGTGATCTGCTGCGGGGTGGAGGGTTTCGGTATGGTGGTGGGGGATCATCCCCGGAAAGCCCTGGCCAGGGCCGCCACCGACGCGGTGTTGAGATCCGGAGACCGTTGCGCGGCAAGGACAAAACTGGTCGAGATAATCACAACGGAACAGGAAAAACGGCGGAAGATCGTGGCCGAATCGGAAGCCCTGGTCGCCGCGACCCGGGTGAGCTTCGACCTGATGTGACATGACGAATACATATTAAACCGGCAATTAAAAAGCTTAAATCATTGGCAAGGGAGCGGTTTTGGCGTTTAGCGGTTTAGGGTTATTCGACGAATGGGCTTTGAATTTATAATTCGTCATAAAATATCAATAAACAACAGGTTATGAGAAGAATCTTTGAAAAACCTAAACACCTAAACCACTAAAAAGCTAAATCCCTGGGCTTCCATTTCCCTTGTTTGTGCAAATACGTTTTAAAGGGATTTTATTGCCGAATTAATAGAAGGAGTGATTATGAACCGCTCAACGAGTGACGCCGGGATTATCCGGGATCACGGTATGTTCCGCCTGATCCTCACGGCCATGAGCCATCCCGGTTCGGTTTTGGCTGTACCGGAATTAGACGGTGAACCTGAGGCCCTGGCCCTTTTGCTCAGCCCCCTGATGGACCAGGAGAGCACCTTCGCCGTGATCGGCGACCGGCTGCTTTCCGAGCGTCTTCAACGATCCACGTTCGCCAGGCCGGTTGACGTGGGCGAGGCGGATTTCATCATCGCCCCCCAGGGCAGCACAGAGGGCATGATGACCCGCTTCAGGCGGGGAACCCTGGAATACCCGGACCGGAGCGCCACCCTGGTCTACCGGGTGGACAGCCTGGGCTACGGGGATCTTTCCCTCACCCTCACCGGTCCCGGTGTGGACGGCCAGACAGAACTAGAGATCGGAGGCATGGACATGGACGAATTTCGCCAGCTCCAGGCCGTGAACATGGATTTCCCTTTGGGGCTCGACGCCCTTTTTCTCGACCGGGCCGGCAGGATCGCCGCCATGGCCCGGTCAACCCGGACAGAAGGGGTGTGATATGGCTTATGTGGCGGTAAAAGGCGGAACAGAGGCCATCGAACGGGCCTGTGACCTGTTTGCCTGGGAAAGAATAAAAGGGGATTCATCCCCTCTGGGCGTGGATCAGATCCGGGACCAGCTTTACCTGGCCGTGGACCGGGTTATGGGCGAGGGCTCCCTGTACGCCCCGGATCTGGCGGCCCTGGCCCTGAAGCAGAGCGCTGGAGACACCTTCGAGGCGTCTTTCATGATCCGGGCCTTCCGGGGAACACGGTCACGTATCGGTACCTCCCTTCCGGCGAACACCGGCGCCATGCGGATCATCCGCCGGATTTCATCGGCGTTCAAAGAGATTCCCGGAGGCCAGATCCTGGGCTCCACCAGCGACTACACCCTGAGGCTTCTCGATTTCGACCTGCTTCACGACAGCGATGCGTTCCGCAAGGCTTTCAGGGAGACCCTATCATCCCATCTCACACAAAACCCGACTCTTCCCGATTCGTTTCCCAAGGTGGTGACCCTCCTCCGGAACGAAGGCCTGCTGGAAGAAGCGGTCCTCGAGACAGCCAAAGAAGACGGGATCTTCGATATCACCCGGCAATCCCTGACCTTTCCGGCCCCGAGAAGCGCCACCCTCCAGGCACTGGCCCGGGGCGAGACAGGCGGGCTCCTGGCCCTGGCCTATTCCAGCATGCGGGGTTACGGCAACATCCATCCCACCCTGGGTGAACTCCGGGTGGGGTACCTGCCTGTGACCGTGGCCCATCCTGAAACCGGTCGGCCGGTCACCGTGGGCGAGGTGAAGATCACCGAAGCCGAGGTGATTTCCCGCCATACCAGTCCCGAAGGAATGCCCCGGTTCAGCCTGGGTTACGGGCTCTGCTTCGGGCAGAACGAACTCAAGGCCATATCCATGGCCGTGCTGGACCGCAGTACCCGGACCGACGACCCGAAAAGCCCGGCCGAAGACCGGGAATTCGTGCTGTACCATACCGACGGCATTGAAAGCATGGGGTTTGCCAACCACTGGAAACTCCCCCATTACGTGGATTTCCAGTCAGACCTGGACCGGCTCCGCAAGGCCCGGGACCTGGCTGAAAACCCACAGACCGGAAACAACGAGGGGGGCCGCCATGGAAACCCGTGACACGCGACAGGAAACCCGGGCCGGAAAATCAGGGTACCCTTTCGGGTTTATGGACGAGTGCGCCAAACGTGAAATCCGCCGGGCCATCCTCAAGGCCGTGGCCATTCCCGGGTACCAGGTGCCCTACGGGTCACGGGAAATGCCCATCGCCAGGGGCTGGGGAACGGGCGGCATCCAGATCACCCTGTCCCTGGTGAAACCGGACGATGTGCTCAAGGTCATCGACCAGGGCTGCGACGGCAGTGTCAACGCGGTGAACATCAAGAAATTCGTGGCCCAGGTGGCCGGGGTGGACATCACCACCGACACGGTCAAGGCCACCTTGATCCAGACAAGGCACCGGATTCCCGAAGAACGGATGACCGCGGACCAGATTCTGGTGCTTCAGGTGCCCTATCCTGAGGCCCTGCGGGAAGTGGAACCCTCGGAAACGGAAACCCGGCGGATGCATGCCGAAGCCGATTACGCCAGGATGTGGCTGTACCTGTACGAGGACATCGTCCGTTACGGTGAAATCACCATCAGCTACCGGTACCCGGTGACGGTGAACAAAAGGTATATCACCGATCCCAGCCCCATTCCCCGCTGGGACGTGCCCAAGCTCCACATGGCCGACACCCTGTTTCTCTTCGGCGCCGGCCGGGAAAAACGGATTTACGCCATTCCTCCCCACACGCCGGTGGAACCCCTGGAGTTCACGGACCACCGTTTCAGGGTCGAGGATTTCAAGGGAAAAGCCTGTGCGCGCTGCGGTGCGACCGGCACCTACCTGGACGAGATCATTGAAAGCGCGGGCGGAGGCCGCCGCTACGTCTGTTCGGACACGGGCCTCTGCGATAAAAGGAGCGGTTTATGAAACCCCTGATCCGGGTGAGAAACCTGGGCAAACAGTTTGGCAGCGGTTGCCCCCTCTGCCTGGAATCCCCGGACGTGGAAAGCAGTCACTGTCCCCGGTGCGGAACGGTCACGGCGCTGCGGGACGTGTCTTTTGATCTCTACCCCGGCGAAACCCTGGGGGTGGTGGGCGAGAGCGGTTCCGGAAAAAGCACCCTGATCCGCCTGCTTCATTTTGAATGGGAGGCCAGCGCCGGAACCCTGGAACTTCACCGCAAAGCCGTGGAAGCCAGGCCGGTCCTGGCCCCGTCGATGTTCAACGGGTCGGAGTACAGCCACAACCTTCTGCCCCTCAGCTATTTCAGAAAACGCCAGATCAGGGACGCCCTGATGGGCATCGTGTACCAGAACCCCCATCTGGGGCTGAGGATGCAGATCAGTTCCGGCGGTAACATCGCCGAACGGCTGCTGGCCGCCGGTGTCCGGAGCATTGCGGACATGCGACAGCGGGCCGGAGCCCTCCTGGAACAGACAGAAATTCCCGTGGCCCGCATGGACGAGGCGCCCAGCCGTTTCAGCGGAGGCATGCAGCAGCGGGTCCAGATCGCCAAGGCCCTGTCCAACCGCCCTCTGATCCTTTATCTCGACGAGGTGACCACCGGTCTCGATCTTTCGGTTCAGGCCAGGGTGCTGGACCTGATCCGGGAACTGAAAGACGAACTGAAACTTAGCATGCTGGTGGTGTCCCACGATCTGGGGGTGATCAACCTGCTCTGCCAGCGGACCATGGTGATGAAAGCGGGCCGGATTGTGGAAGCCGGTCTCACGGACCAGATACTCCAGGACCCCCAGGACCGATACACCCAGCTGCTGGTGGCATCCCGGCTGTGACAAGGAGGACACATGATCACCGTTGACCGCCTGAGTAAAGTTTTCACCCTGCACATGCACGGAGGCAAGACCCTTCCGGCCTGCCGGGACGTGTCGTTCCATGTTCCCAAAGGCGGTTTCCTGGGCCTTTCAGGACCGAGCGGAGCGGGCAAGAGCACGATTTTAAAATGCCTTTACAGAACCTACGTCCCCACCTCCGGCCATATGATCTACCAATCGGAACACCTGGGAACCGTGGATCTTACCGGGCTCTCCGACCGGGACATGATCGCCCTGAGGCATCGGGAAATGGGATACGTGTCCCAGTTTCTCACGGTGATTCCCCGTGTTTCGGCCCTTTCCCTGGTCATGGAACCCATCCTCACCCGGAACGGCGTGGCACGTGGCGAGGCAATGGAAAGGGCCATGGATCTTCTGGACCGCCTCCGCATCCCGCGCCGGCTGTTCGACGCCTGGCCCGCCACCTTCAGCGGCGGCGAGCAGCAGCGGGTGAACATCGCCCGGGCCGTGAGCTGGAAACCCCGGGTCCTCCTCCTGGACGAACCCACGGCGTCCCTGGACAAAGATTCGGTGGACGTGGTGCTCTCGATCCTCCGGGAACTCCGGGACCAGGGCGCCACCATGGTCGGGATTTTTCACGACAAGGCCCTGATGCACAGCGTGGCGGACGGGGTGTACCAAATGGAGGGGCATTACGGAGAAACATCGAACATCGAACACAGAACATCGAATGATGAATCAACGGCAGAACAAAGAGTCCGGCAGGGCACAGCCCACAACGACGCATGAAAGATGTTTGAGAAGGTCCCCGCCCTTGTCATTCCGGGCGGCCGGGGGTTCTTTCGGCAGGTTTTGAGCTGACGATTATCTTGCACATTCAAGGGGCCCATCCTGCAAGCCGACCCGGAATCCATGCCCGCAAAGGATGTGACGCATGAATTTTCGGGAACGGTTGCTCATGCCGGCGTGGATTCCGGGTCGGCTTCGGAGTTGGGTCCTGTGGTTTTGCCGGGTCCGAAGAGGGTCCAAGGGCTCCGTCATGTTGGAGGCCGCCCGGAATGACAGATTGGGGGACGGAGACCTGGTTCGGGCATTGTTTTCAGTGTTTCACCCGCTTCTTAAAAGATGTTTGAGAAAGTCCCCGCCCTTGTCATTCCGGGCGGCCGGTGTTTTTTCGGCAGGTTATGAGCTGACGATTATCTTGCACATTCAAGGGGCCCACCCTGCAAGCCGACCCGGAATCCATGCCCGCAAAGGATGTGACGCATGAATTTTCGGGAACGGTTGCTCATGCCGGCGTGGATTCCGGGTCGGCTTCGGAGTTGGGTCCTGTGGTTTTGTCGGGTCCGAAGAGGGTCCAAGGGCTCCGTCATGTTGGAGGCCGCCCGGAATGACAGATTGGGGGCCGGAGAGCTGGTTCGGGCATTGTTTTTCAGTGTTTCACCCGCTTCTTCAATAAAACATATGAGTCCATTATTCGACCATTTGGAAACCTTTGACATATAGATAAACCCAAGGAGAAGATCCATGCCAGACAGAGTCACCATCACCAACGCCCGGGTCGTGACACCCGACGGCGTGCTTGAATCCGCTTCGGTGCGGGTGGATGACGGGCGTATCGCCGAGATCCGGGAAGGTTACATGAACGGGACACGGCAGATCGACGCCCGGGGAGCCCTGCTTTTTCCCGGTTTCGTGGACATGCATTCCGACGCCATCGAAAAGGGCATCGAACCCCGGCCCAACACCTTTTTCCCCGTGAACATCGCCGTGATTGAGCTGGACAAGAAAATCGCGGCCTGCGGGATCACCACCATGTACCATTCCCTGTCCTTTGCCGAAATGGAGGTGGGCATACGGAACAACAGTGCCGCCGCCGGCATCATCCGGGAGATCAACCTTCTCAGGCAAAAACTCAAGGTGAACACAAAGGTCCACGCCCGCTTCGAAATCACCGACACCGGGGCCGTTCCCTACCTGGAAGCTCTGATTCGCGACGGTCAGGTGGAGCTTTTTTCCATCATGGACCACAGCCCGGGACAGGGCCAGTTCAGGGACATCCTGGCCTACAAACGTTACTACGGACCGGTTTACGCGAAAAGCGACCGCGAAATGGACGGGATTATCGAGCGGAAACGGAAGGCCAAAGAACAGGACACACCCGGCGCCATCGATCATCTGGTCTCGGTGTGCCGGAAACACGGGATTTCCGTGGCGTCCCACGACGACGATTCCAGGGAGAAGATCCACTGGCTGAAAACGCTGGATATCGGCGTCACCGAATTTCCGGTGAACGAAGAGGCCCTGGCCGAGGCCCATGACCAAGGCATCCAGGTCTGCCTGGGGTCGCCCAACGTGGTTCGGGGCAAATCCCAGGCCGCCAACCTCAGCGCCCGGGAAGCCATCAGCCGGGGCTACGGGGACATCCTGTGTTCCGACTATTCGCCCATGACCTTGCTCCACGCCGTGTTCACCCTGGACCGCCATGGCATCCTGCCCCTTCACGAGGCGGTGCGCATGGTGAGCCTGAATCCTGCCCGGGCCGTGGGAATCGACCGTGTCACCGGGTCCATCGAGGAGGGAAAAACAGCGGATCTGGTGCTGGTGGACGACTCGGACGCCGTTCCACGGGTGATCAGGACCTGGGTGGCCGGACAGGAGGTGTATGCCACATGCTGACCATCGGAAGCAACATCAACGAGGTCCGGGTGGACGGGAGCCTCAAAGCTCTGGTTCGGGACCTGGACGCCTTTGCGGGGTTCGGTCTCACAGCGGCGGAAATCTCCATCCACGGGCTGGACACCATTCGAAACGGACGCTGCAACAAACCGAGAATCAGGGAACTCCAGGCGATTCTGGCCGACTACCCCTTCGCGTACAGCACCCATGCCCCCAATCCTTTAAATCTCATGGACCGGGACGATCCGGATCTTCACCGGGACGTGCTGTTCGCCTCTCTGGAATGCTCTGCGGAAATCGGGGCCCGGGTCATGGTTTACCATCCTGGGCGTTATCTTGCCGAGGAAGCGTTTTCCGTGGCCAGGCCGTGTCTTTTCACTCCCCGTGAGAAACAGGCCATGCTCGACCACGAGGCCGTTGTGCTGGCACAGGCCGCCGATCATTTTCCCGGGGTGATGATCGCCATGGAAAACGCCCGGCCCTACCTCTGTCATTCTCCGTACTGCTATGCAGAAAACCCTTCTGAACTGCTCGGCCAGATCCGGCGGATCGGAAAGGCCAACGTGGGCATGACCCTGGATTTCGGGCATCTTCATCTCAGTTCGCGGTTCTACGGATTTGACGAAAGGGAGGAGGTCCGGCAGGCGGCTTCGTCGATCGTTCACTGCCACGTCCACGACAACTTCGGCCGGAGTGTGCGTCACACGGAAAAAACCCAGACCCACCAGATCCCCTTTGGCCGGGGCGACGCCCACATGCCCGTGGGTTGGGGCGATATTCCGTTTGATGATCTGTTCCCCCGGTTCATCTCAAATTACACAGGACTCCTGATCTGTGAGCTCCGGAGCAGGTATTTTGAAAACACCGGAGAAGCTGCGGAAAACCTGCGCCGTGTTCTGGAACGGTCGGACCTGGCTGACGGGAAGAACCCGGCCGAAAATTCGATTATGTTCTGAGGCGTTTTATATCAGGATCTGCCCCGCGTTTATTCTTGCGAAGTCAAATTAATTTGACTTCGTAACTTTACCCAACAGCTCCCGACCCTGTCATTCCGGGCGGCCTCCAACATGATGGAACGCCTGAAACACCTTCGGAGCCGACAAAAGCCATGGGCTCGAATTCCAACGCCGACCCGGAATCCACGCTGGCATGTGCATAAGTTTTCGAAAATTCATGCGTCAAATCGTTCGCGGGCATGGATTCCGGGTCGGCCTGCATGGTGGACACCCCACTTGCCTGAGATGCCCCGCACAACCTGTCCTTCCGAAAAAACCAGCGCCGCCCGGAATGACAGATGCAGGAACTATCGTTTATTTTCAGCGGCTTTTTTCATCAGGTACGGCGCCACGTGTATTCTTACGAAGTCAAATTAAGCCGGCAATAAAGACTATTGCCGCAGTGTCTCCAGTCCCGCCATGTTTCCCGCCTGTCAAAATTCTCTGGCCCGGATTTTTTTGATTGACAGCTTTTTTCCATTTCTTTATAAGAATGAACGTTCATTCCGAAAATGGAGGTATCACTGGATATGTGCAGAAAAGACAAACGAAACGCGATCATGGACGCGGCCATGGAACTTCTGGCCGATCAGGGGTTCCACGGGGCCCCCATGGCCCTGATCGCGGAAAAAGCCGGGGTTGGTGCGGGCACCATTTACCGGTATTTTGAAAACAGGGACGTTCTGATCCGGGAACTCTACCAGGTGACCCATGACCGGATATCGGACTGTCTCAAAGAAGGGTACCCGGAAAACCGGCCGGTGCGTGAGCGGTTTTTCCATATCTGCCGGAACATGCTCGACTACTATATCAAGCGGCCTGTGGAATACCGGTACATCGAGCAGTTTCACAATTCCCCCTACGGGCTGGAGCATCGAAAGGCCAAGATCATGAACCTGTCGGGGGAGTTCGACACGGTCCACGACCTGTTCGAACAGGGAAAAGAACAGCAGGTGATCAGGGACATGCCCATGGCCCTGTACTTCAACCTGACCTTCGGCCCCATCATCTGGATCCTGAGGGACCATCACACCGGCTTTCTGGTGATCGACGACGAGCTCAAGGAAATCATCGTCACCGGAGCCTGGAACAGCATCAAGATTTAAGGGAATTTCCGAATGAATGTTCATTCTATATATTACAAACCACAACCAACGAACAGGTGTCTCATGGAGAATGGAAAAAGGATCGGTAGCCAGCGTTTGAGCACGGCGTTTTTCACCCGGATCACAGGACTTGTTGTCGCAGGACTTCTTGTCACGCTGACGGCTTGCGGCAAGGGAGACGGCAAACAGGGGGCCGGCCCCATGGGGCCCATGGGCCCTGCGGAAGTGACCGTGGTCACCGTGGCGCCTGAAGCGGTCTCCATCGAAACGGAACTGTCGGGCCGTGTTTCAGCCTATCTGGTGGCCGAAGTCCGCCCCCAGGTGGCGGGCATCATCGAAAAAGTCCAGTTCACCGAAGGATCGGAAGTGAAGCAGGGCGACATCCTGTACCGCATCGACCCGGCTCTTTACAAGGCGGCCTTTGACAGCGCCAGGGCCAATCTGGCCAGGGCCGAAGCCAATGTGCCGCCGGCTAAAACAAAAGCCGCCCGCTACAAGGATCTGGTGAAGGCCAAGGCCATCAGCCAGCAGGAAAACGACGAGGCCCAGGCCGCGTTTCAGAGGGCCGAAGCCGATGTGCTGGCCGCGAAAGCCGAACTCCAGAAAGCCCGGATCAACCTGGAGTATACCTCGCTGAAAGCCCCGATTTCGGGGCGTATCGGGAAATCCTCCGTGACCACGGGAGCCCTGGTCTCCGCATTCCAGGCCACCGCCCTTGCCACCATTCAGAAACTGGACCCGGTTTACGTGGACGTGACCCAGAGCAGCTCCGAAATGCTGCGCCTGAAAAAGAACCTGGAGTCGGGCGTGTTATCGAAAAATCCCAAAGGGTCGGCCGCTGTCCGGCTGATTCTCGAAGACGGTTCGGAATACGCCGGCAAGGGAACCCTGAAGTTTTCCGATGTCACCGTGGAGCCGGGCACCGGTTCGGTGATCGTGCGTTCCGTGTTTGAAAACCCCGGCCAGACCCTGCTTCCCGGCATGTTCGTCCGGGCCATGGTCGAAGAGGGCCGAAGCGACAACGCCATCCTCGTTCCCCAGCAGTGCGTGACCCGGACTCCGAAAGGGGAGGCCATGGCCATGGTGGTGGGAGCCGGAGACAAGGTGGAACCCCGGATGCTGACGGCCAGCCGGGCCATCGGCACCCGATGGCTGGTGACCGCGGGGCTTAAGGAAGGTGACCGCGTGATCGCCGAAGGCCTCCAGAAAGTGAAACCGGGGGATCCGGTGAAAGCCCTGCCCTTTGGCGCCGCGCCTCCGCCTGTGGCCGCCCCTTCTGCTCCTGAAGCTGAAAAAGAAAAAACAGAGGCGCAGGCGGCCCACTGAAGACGGACGTCACCGTAAAACACGCCATGTTCCTTTGACGCGTGGCCGCAAGACACACGAGAAACCAGACTGGAATAACAGAGGAGAAACCTCATGTCCCATTTTTTCATCAACAGGCCGATTTTCGCCTGGGTTATCGCCATCATCATCATGCTGGCCGGGATTCTGGCCATCAACCAGCTGCCCATCGCCCAGTACCCGGCCATCGCGCCGCCTGAAATCACCATTTCGGCGGTTTACCCCGGGGCCTCGGCCCAGACCATCGAAAACACGGTGACCCAGGTCATCGAGCAGAAGATGAACGGCATCGACCAGCTGAAGTACATCACCTCCACCAGTGATTCCGCCGGTGTGGCGTCCATCACCCTGACCTTCGACGCGGACATGGACCCCAACATCGCCCAGGTCCAGGTCCAGAACAAGCTCCAGCTGGCCACGCCCCTCCTGCCCCAGGTGGTTCAGCAGCAGGGGGTCCAGGTGACCAAATCCACCCGTAACTTCCTGATGGTCGTGGGGCTGGTGTCCGAGGACGGAAGCATGAGCCGCTACGACTTGTCCGACTACGCCGCCGCCAACATGCAGGACGTTTTGAGCCGTCTCGAAGGGGTCGGCGAAGTCACCATGTTCGGGTCCCAGTACGCCATGCGCATCTGGCTGAACCCCGGCAAACTGAAAAGTTTCAGCCTGAACCCGGGAGACGTGAAAGCGGCCATCCGGGCCCGGAACGTCCAGGTTTCCGCCGGGCAGCTTTCGGGCACACCCTCCGTCGAAGGCCAGCAGCTCAACGCCACCATCACGGCCCAGACCTTGCTGAAGACTCCCGAAGAGTTTGGCGGCGTGCTCATTAAAACCTTGTCCGACGGGTCCGCTGTCCGGCTGAGGGACGTGGCCAACATCGAACTGGGCAGTGAAAACTACGACGCCATCGCGCGGTTCAGCGGCAAACCCGCGGCCGGCATGGCCATCCGTCTGGCCACCGACGCCAACGCCCTCAAGACGGCCGACATCGTGAAAAACAAGATCACCGAGATGTCCCAGTATTTCCCCACGGGCATGAAGGCGGTGTTTCCCTACGACACCAGCCCCTTTGTCCGGATCTCCATCGAAGAGGTGGTGAAAACCCTGATCGAGGCGATCATTCTGGTGTTCCTGGTCATGTACCTGTTTCTCCAGAACTTTCGGGCCACCCTGATCCCCACCATCGCCGTGCCCGTGGTGCTTCTGGGCACCTTCGCGGTTCTCCAGGCCTTCGGCTACTCGATCAACACCCTCACCATGTTCGCCATGGTTCTGGCCATCGGTCTTCTGGTCGATGACGCCATTGTGGTCGTCGAAAACGTGGAGCGCGTGATGAGCGAGGAAGGGCTGCCTCCCAAAGAAGCCACCCGGAAATCCATGACCCAGATCACCGGCGCCCTGGTGGGCATCGCCCTGGTTCTTTCCGCCGTGTTCGTTCCCATGGCCTTTTTCGGGGGCTCCACCGGCGTGATCTACCGCCAGTTCTCCATCACCATCGTTTCGGCCATGGTCCTTTCGGTGGTGGTGGCCCTGGTCCTCACCCCGGCTCTTTGCGCCACCATGCTGAAGCCTGTGGCCAAAGGCCATGGCCATTCGGAAGGCGGTTTTTTCTCCGGTTTCTTCCGCTGGTTCAACCGGATGTTCAACACCAGCAACACCCTGTACCAGGGTTCGGTGAAGCATATCCTGGCCCGCTCGGCCCGGTACATGGTGATCTACCTTCTCATTGTGGGACTGATGGGCTTCCTTCTGCTCCGGCTTCCCACGTCCTTCCTGCCTGATGAAGACCAGGGCATCCTGTTCACCCTGGTCCAGCTTCCGGCCGGATCCACCCAGGAACGAACCCTGGAGGTGATGAAGAAACTCGAACACCATTACCTGGAGGAGCAGAAAGAGGCGGTGGAATCCCTTTTTACCGTGTCCGGCTTCAGTTTCTCGGGACGCGGCCAGAACATGGGCATGGCCTTTGTCCAGCTTAGGGACTGGGATGAACGCCAGCGACCGGACCTCAAGATCAAGGCCGTGGCCGGCAAGGCCATGGGCGCATTTTCCCAGATCAAGGAAGCCATGGTTTTCGCCTTTCCCCCGCCTGCGGTGATGGAGCTGGGCAACGCCAGCGGTTTCGATTTCCAGCTCCAGGACCGTTCCGGTCTGGGGCATGAGAAACTCATGGAGGCCCGAAACATGCTTCTCGGCATGGCGTCCCAGAACCCCGGGCTCATGGGGGTCAGGCCCAACGGCCAGGAAGACACCCCCGAGTACAGGGTTGAGATCGATTACGAAAAAGCGGGCGCCCTGGGGATTTCCCTGGCCGACATCAACGAAACCCTGACCACCAGCTGGGGCGGTTCCTACGTGAACGACTTTATCGACAAGGGACGTGTGAAAAAGGTGTACATGCTGGCCGACGCCTCGTTCCGCATGGGTCCGGAAGATTTGAAACGCTGGTATGTGAGGAACAACAAAGGCGAGATGGTGCCATTTTCCTCGTTCACCCAGGCGTTCTGGACATACGGCTCGCCCCGCCTCGAGCGGTTCAACGGCCTGCCCTCCCGGCAGATCATGGGTCAGCCCGCTCCGGGCAAGAGTTCCGGTGAGGCCATGCAGATCATGGAGGAACTGGCGGCCAGACTGCCTGTGGGCATCGGTTACGAGTGGACCGGCCTGTCCTACCAGGAACGGGAGACCGGTTCCCAGGCCCCGGCCCTTTACGCCATCTCCCTTCTGGTGGTGTTTCTCTGCCTCGCGGCCTTGTACGAAAGCTGGGCCATTCCCTTCTCGGTTATGATGGTGGTGCCCCTGGGAATCATCGGGGCCCTGATCGCCGCCACCATGCGCGGCCTGTCCAACGACGTGTACTTCCAGGTGGGGCTTCTCACCACCATGGGACTTTCGGCCAAGAACGCCATCCTGATCGTGGAATTCGCCAAGGAGCGGATGGAAGCCGGGGCCGGTTTGATGGAGGCCACCCTGGAGGCGGTCCGTATCAGGCTCCGTCCGATCATCATGACCAGTCTGGCCTTTATCCTCGGCGTTCTTCCCCTGGTCAAGGCCACGGGCGCAGGATCGGGAAGCCAGAACGCCATCGGAACGGGCGTGATGGGCGGCATGATCTCGGCCACGGTTCTGGCCATTTTCTTCGTGCCCCTGTTTTTCGTGGTGATCCGGAGGATTTTCAAGGCGAAAGAGGTGGATCATGATTAAAAAACGCACAATCCAGGAAGGTTGGATGTTTATGAACAGCAGACGTTTACGCGGGTTTGCCCTGGCGGCCCTTGCGGCGGCACTGGTCTCGGGCTGTACCCTGGCGCCCAAGTACACCCGGCCCGACAGCCCGGTGAAAGGGGCCTGGAAAGCCGGGGAGCCGGTTCCGGCTGAAACACCGGCCCCCGACGCTGAAAAGCAGAATGCACCGGCTGCGGCCTCCATCGCGTACAAGGAGTTTTTCACCGACGCCAAGCTCCGGAACGTGGTGGAGATGGCCCTTGAAAACAACCGGGATCTGCGCGTCTCGGCCCTGAACCTGGAACGGGCCCAGGCCATCTACCGCATCCAGCGGTCGGCCCTGGCTCCCCATCTTTCCGCCAACGGCTCCCAGAGCGCCCAGAAGCTGCCCGACAGCCTGAGCCCCACCGGAGACGCCTATGTGAGCCGGCGCTACGATCTCAACGTGGGCGTCAGCGCCTATGAACTGGATTTCTTCGGCCGTGTGCGCAGTCTCAAGGCCAAGGCCCTGGAACAGTATCTGGCCACCGAACAGGCCCAGACCAGCGCCCGGCTTACCATCGTTTCGGAAACGGCCGGAGCCTGGCTGGCCCTGGCTGCGGACAGGGAACGGCTGAACCTGGCCAAGGAAACCCTGAGAACCCAGGAGGAAACCTTTGAGATGATTTCAAAACGGGCCTCGGTGGGGGCGGCCTCCGAACTGGACCGCCGTCAGGCCGAAACCCGGGTCGAAGCGGCCCGGCTCGATGTGGTCAGTTATACCACCCGGGTGGTCCAGGATGAAAACGCCCTGGACCTGATCGTGGGGGCGACGGTACCCGAGGATATGAAGCCCTCGAACCTGGAGCTGGTCGAAGCCCAGAACGGGCCCGTGGCCAACGTTTCCGCCGGTCTTGACAGCCAGGTTCTTCTGACCCGTCCGGATGTGCTCTACGCCGAAGGCCAGTTAAGGGCCGCCTACGCCAACATCGGTGCGGCCCGGGCCGCCTTTTTTCCCCGCATCACCCTGACCGGCACCTTCGGAACGGCCAGCAGCGAGCTGGGGGAGCTGTTCAAGGGCGGGCCGGCCTGGAGTTTCATTCCCCAGATCACCCTGCCGATTTTTGACGGCGGCAGCAACCGGGCCAACCTGGACGCGGCGAAAATCGACCGGGACATCGCCCTGGCCAACTACGAAAAAGCGATCCAGACCGCGTTCCGTGAAGTGTCGGACACCCTGGCCCAGAAAGCCCGGATCGACGAACAGCTCAAGGCCCAGAAAGCCCTCCTGGACGCCACCGCCGAAACCTACCGGCTGTCGGACCTCCGTTACCAGGGTGGCATCGACAGCTACCTCAGCGTCTTGGACGCCCAGCGCAGCCTCTACAGCGCCGAGCAGGCCCGCATCGACCTGCGCCTCCTGAAACTCGCCAACCAGGTGGCCCTGTACAAGGCCCTGGCCGGGGGAACCCGGACGGAGACGGAGGCCGGGAAAAAATAAGTTGCCTGGCAGAGGCCTTTTGGGCATGATCTGAAAAGTATCCAAATATGACAGCGCCTCCGGCGATCCCGCCGGAGGCCAAACTTTTTGAAAAAGTTTGACAAAACGGGTTTTGACGGAGGTTCGAGATGTTCGAAAACTTGTCCGATCTGCTCAAACAAATAGCCCTGGGTGAAGACTCTGTTCTTGAGCTCAAGAACGTGGAATTCAAGGGGGATAAAGTTATCGGGCCCCACAGGGACAGCATGGCGGACGAACTGGCAGCCATGGCGAATACAGCGTCCGGGACCATTGTTTTGGGTGTTGATGACAAAACCAGGGAGATTCGCGGTATTCCACATGAGAAGCTGGACCTGGTCGAGGGTTGGCTCCGCTCCCTGTGCAACGACTCGATAGAGCCTCCCCTGGATTGCGTGATCCGAAAACTCGCTGTGACCGATTCACAAGGAGGAGAGCGAGCCATTCTCAGGGTTGACGTGCCCAGAAGTCTGTTTGTCCACAAAAGCCCCAATGGTTATTTCAGGCGCATCGGGAGTTCCAGGCGTGAGATGAAGCCGGATGTCCTGGCCCGCTTGTTTCAGCAACGCAGTCAGGCAAGGCTTATTCGTTTCGATGAACAGGCCGTTCCCGGCACATCCCTTGCCGACCTGAACCCGACGTTGTGGAAAAGGTTCAGGACGGCCATTTCCCCTAAGGACGACCATGAATTTCTAGAAAAGATGAAACTCGTTGCACGGGACGAGGACGGCGTCATCAAGGCAACGGTCAGCGGTATTCTGATGGCCTGTGACGCCCCTGAATCCTTTATGTCCAGCGCCTTTATCCAGGCTGTCTGTTATGAAGGTGTGGAACGATACGGAGCTTATCAGCTGGACACCATGGATATCACCGGCCCTCTGGATATCCAGATCCGTGACGCCTGCAAGTTTGTGAGGCGGAACTCGCGGGTCTATGCCATCAAAGCACCCTATCGTATCGAAACGCCCCAGTTTTCCATGAACGCGGTGTTCGAGGCGGTGGTCAACGCCGTCGCTCACCGGGATTATTCCATTTACGGCTCCAAGATCCGCCTTCACGTGTTTGCCGACCGGCTGGAAATCTTTTCTCCCGGCACGATCCCCAACACCATGACCATTGAGAGTCTCTCGGAAAGGCAATCGGCCAGAAACGAGCTGATCAGCTCCCTTTTGGCCCGCTGCCCGATGAACGTGGACGCCAGCGGCAGCCAGCGGAACTATATCATGGACAAACGCGGCGAAGGGGTGCCGATCATTATCACGGAAAGCGAAATGCTGTCAGGAAGAAAACCCGAGTACACCCTGATCGACGATGCCGAGCTGAAGCTGACGATCTTTGCCGCCCCGTCGCCCCATTCCAAAGGTTGATCCTTCAAGCCCTCCCCACCAACTCTTTCTTTTACTGAACAGGTCAAACGAATATTAAATCAAGATGACTTCCAAATAACTGTTGATATATTTTTCCGCTTTCTATAACAGTTTTTATATCTGATTTCTGACCGAACCGCCTTCGAAGTGAATTGCTATTGGCCTGTTTTGATCACCAGAACAAAGGACCCTATGGAAACAGCTTACCGCTACTGTCTGATGTTGCGAATGATTCCGAGAGAACCCAGGAAAATCGACACGAGGACCATCCAGCAGAAAATCGAGGCGGAATACGGAGAGGACATCAGTCTGAGAAGCATACAGCGTGACCTCAACTCACTTTCAGCAGTCTTCCCCCTGGTCACGGACAACAGAAAACCTGCGGGCTGGTCCTGGAAACATGACGCCCCGGGCCTGGACATTCCCCACATGGACCCGGTCACGGCCCTGTCTTTTGTCATGGTCAAGGAATTCCTGGCGTCTGCAATGCCACCGGCCGTCGTCAGGAACATCGAGTCCCATTTTTCTCAAGCCCAGTCCATCCTCAGTGAAACAAGCAGGAGCTGGCCGGATAAAATCGGGCTGCTCAGCCGAAGCCAGCCTCTGAATCCGCCCCAGATCGATACAGTGGTTTTTGATATGGTTTACGACGGCCTTCTCAGGGGCAAACGGTTTTCCGCCGAGTATAGGAGACGGGGTGAAAACAGCCTGGAATCCTACACGGTGAACCCTTTGGGGATTGTCTTGCTCGACTCGGTGATCTACCTGGTGTGCACCCTCTGGGATTACAATCAGCCCAAGGACATCAAGCAGCTGGCCCTTCACCGCATCGTCTCCGCCGAAAAAACAGACGAAGACGGCTTGATTCCGGAGGGCTTCAATCTCAAAACCTACATTGACAGCGGGGCTTTCAGCTATGTTCAAAGCCAGGAAACCCTCCGCCTCAGCGTCCTGTTCGACCGGAGTGTGGCCCTGCACCTCCAGGAAACACCCCTTTCCCAGGACCAGACCATCACCGACATCGACACGGACACCGTCCGAGTCCAGGCCACGGTCCTCGACACCGCCCAACTCCGCTGGTGGCTGCTGGGTTTCGGCGACAAGATCGAAGTGGAGGGGCCTGATTTTTTAAGGGAGGAGTTTCGGGCTGTTTCAGAAAAAATGGCTGAGAGGTACGGAACGCGACGGCAGTTGTCGCTTTCATGATATAAATCTATAAAGCATGGTTACAAAAGCTTTGAATTAAATGAATACACACGCTTTGAAAATACCCTTTTGGGTGAATACGAGCATTTTGAATAACAAAAAAATCATGCCATGATGTGGATGTGCAATTCCTGGATAGACGGATCAGCTATTAAACAGCTTTTACAGGGTGAGGAATGAAACGTGGGTAGCTCTTTGATAGAAGATGGGGAAATACCAAAAATCAGGGTTGTCGGAGTGGGTGTCGCTGGCGGAGTTGTAATTGATTATATGACGGATGCCAAGCTTACCGGTGTAAAACTCATCGCAGTCAACACAGATTCACAGAGGCTTTATCATTCAAAAGCTGAAACAAAAATTCAAATCGGATTCAAAATCACCGATGGTCTGGGAGCAGGAGCAAACCCCCAGATCGGAAAAGATTCGGCTATCGAAAACATCCAGGCTATCAAGGCAACACTCGATGGTGGTCACATGGCGCTTATCATTGCAGGTCTTGGAGGTGGAACTGGTACATGTGCTGCCCCGGTTGTCGCTGAGCTCTGCAAGGAAATGGGGATACTGACCGTCGCTGTTGTGTCAATGCCATTTACGTTTGAAGGAAAAAAGCGCATGGTCCAGGCTGGCATGGGCCTTCAGGCGTTACGATTACTAACAGACATCGTGGTTGTCATACCAAACGACCGTCTTCTAAGTTATTCTCCGAAAAATGCGACCATGGGCGAAATGTTCAAAAATGCCGATGAAATTATTTATCACTCCGCAAAAGGCATTATGGATCTTATTATGTTTCAAGGTCTTGCCAATATAGGTTTTGATGAATTGAGATCTGTTATAACAAAAGATCAGATAGTTTTGATGGGCATCGGGGGTGCTACTGGTAAAAACAGGGCAAAAGAAGCGGCTGAAAAGGCGATTTGTCATCCTCTCCTTGAAGATATTATTTTATCAGGTTCTCAGGTTGTTTTACTGAATATTATCAGTGGAAGTAATTTGGAGCTTGAAGAAATGGCCGAAGCAATAGATCCGATTTACAAAGAATTAGGAAAAGATGCTGAAATAATTTGGGGCCAGTCCATTGACGAAAATATTGGCAAGGAAATGCGAGTTGTTGTTTATGACATTGGTTGTTCATAATTGTATTATTCTGATTTAGCGGTAACATATCAAAATAAGTTTCTGGGAATATATATTGCTTAGTTTCGGATAACGCACATTATCCGAAGCACATTTTTATAAAATTCAGAATATTCCACCGTATAACAAAAACAGTCACAATCTAACCGCGCTTAGTATGATCTGTTTTGGAAAATGATAACATACTTTTTTGTTCAGATGGCCCGGACAAAAAGCACATTTTGCTGAGATATCGTTTGTTTCAAAGTAAAAGAAAGAAGGTTCGATGTCAAGATTGATTTAACGGTATATTCCATAACAGGCAAAAAGTGCCACTCAAAAAAAATGCCAACAATTCGTTTTTAAATGATTTTATCATATCGATATCAGCGCTGTTTCTTAATAAATAGCAAATAGATGAATTCCTCCATGTCAGGAGAGCGCTGCGGGCCAATCAGTAAAAATAATGGGGCACACCTTGAGTTTCGCCCTTGGCTGAGTTCAATATATTGTCCAATGACAAGCCCGGGCAATCCCATAAAAAGGACAGATCCGATGATCTGTCCTTAATCCGGTGGGGCAGGGCGCTGGCGATCAGATTTTGTAGATCGTCCGTTTGTCGGTGATGATGATGTCGATGAACTTGTTGCGGGAATCGGCGGGGACCTGGTTGACCACCTGTTCCTCGAAGGCGATGGCCACTTTGCGGGTGGTCATGGGAAGCCGGGCGATGAACTTGTCGTAGAAGTTGTCCTGGATGCCGAGACGCCCGCCTTTTTCGTCAAAGGCCAGGCCGGGGACCACGGCGATGTCGATCTGGTCCGGGGGCACGGGTTTGCAGCGGTCGGGATCGGGCTCGAGGACGTCGTTGGCGCCCATTCGCAGGTCTTCTTTCAGGTTCTCCACCTTGTAGAGGGTGGTGCGGCTTTTTTCACGGTCCACCAGGGGCAGGATGATTTTCTTGCCATTCTTGATGCTTCGCTTGATGATGCTCATCGTGTCGACCTCGCAGCGGCGTCTCAGGTACAGCAGCGCCACCTTGGCCTCGATGAAGTTGGCGAAATCGAACAGCCGGTCTTCCACGGCCTTCTGGCGCCGTTCACGGTCTTCTTCGGATAACCCCTCGATTTTTTCAATGATTTCGTTCACCACGTCCTTCTTTTTATCTTTGACCTCGTCCATTTACATTCTCCGGAATCCGTTGTCGGTTACGTTCGTTTTCGGTTCAGCAGGAAGTCCCCGGCCTTTCTCCCCAACGGCCAAACACGCATTAACCGTTGACTTGAACAGGTTCAGCGTGTTAAAAATCACCACGATTTGCAGCGTGTTTTAAGCCAGCTAAAATTTTGTTTTCTTTGTCTTTTTTCGCTTTCAGCCATGCCGCAAAAATCCAGATAATCAATGCAAAGAATATAGGTACGGTTATGCTTGAAATCAAGTACGTTCGAAAAAATTTATCTGTGGTCGAGCAGGCCCTTAAAAACAGGGGCGGCAACGTGGATCTCGCCACCTTCACGGCCGTCGAGCAGGAGCGCCGGGACATCATCCTGATCCTGGAAAACCTCCAGAACAAACGCAACGTGGTGTCCGCCGACATCGCCCGGATGAAGAAGGAGGGCGTGAACGCCGACGAGCTGGTGCTGGAAATGCGGGAGGTGTCCGCCAGGGTCAAGGAGCTTGAAAAACAGCTGGCCGACGTGGACGAGAAAGTGAACGCCATCCTTTATACACTGCCCAACATTCCCCATGCGTCCGTGCCCGTGGGCCGGGACGAGAACGACAACCCGGAAATGCGGCGGGTGGGCGAACCGCCGGTGTTCGATTTCGAACCCAAGGCCCACTGGGATCTGGGCGAGGACCTGAAGATTCTCGACCTGGAACGGGCGACGAAAATCACCGGGGCCCGGTTTCCCTTGTACCTGGGCCAGGGCGCGCGACTGGAAAGGGCCCTGATCAACTTCATGCTGGACACCCACACGGAACAGCACGGGTACCGGGAGATCATCCCCCCTTTTATCGTCAGCCGAAACTCCATGACCTGCACCGGCCAGCTTCCCAAGTTCGAGGAAGATCTGTTCAAGCTGGAAGGTCTCGATTATTTTCTGATTCCCACGGCGGAAGTGCCGGTGACCAACATCCACCAGAAAGAAATCCTGGACGAGGAGGCTCTGCCGGTGAAATTCGTGGCCGCCACCCCCTGTTTCCGTTCCGAAGCCGGGTCCTACGGCAAGGACACCCGGGGCCTCATCCGCCAGCACCAGTTCAACAAGGTGGAGCTGGTGAAACTGGCCCATCCGGATACCAGCTACGACGAGCTTGAAAAGCTGACTGCCGACGCGGAAACCATCCTCCGGAAACTGGGTCTGGCCTACCGGGTCATCACCCTCTGCACCGGCGACATGGGTTTTTCCGCAGCCAAGACCTACGACATCGAGGTGTGGATGCCGGGCCAGGGCAAGTACCGTGAAATCTCCTCGTGCAGCAATTTCGAAGACTTCCAGGCCAGACGGGCCGGAATCCGCTTCCGAAGGAAAGGCCAGAAAAGCACCGAACTGGTTCACACCCTGAACGGATCCGGGCTGGCCGTGGGGCGGTGTTTCGCCGCCATTCTGGAAAACTTCCAACAGGCCGACGGAACGGTGATCGTTCCCGACGTCCTTGTGCCCTACATGGGCGGAGTTCAAAGGATCAGCTTATGAAAATCGACCATTTTCCATCCCATATCCAGAAACACCTGATTCCCGAAGCCGACGGTGAGATGGTTTACACCTGTCTGGGCTGCAACACGGAATTCGGTATCAGCCGTCTTCTCTATGTCTGCCCGGACTGCGGCAGCGTTCTGCTTCTCACCGACAAGAAACCTGAACAGATCCGGGCTGTTGACGGAAACACCTGGCGGGAGATCTTCGACTACCGGCGCATGCTGAACATGCCGGCCCTCAAAGGGATCTACCGTTACCACGAGTTTATCGGTCCGGTGGTGCCCCTTTCCTCGGTGGTCTACCTGGGCGAAGGCCACACCCCGATGATCGAGGCCAACCGCTTTCTCCAGGAAAAGGTGGGGGTTAAATTCTACTACAAAAACGACGGGCAGAACCCCAGTGCCTCGTTCAAGGACCGGGGCATGGCCAGCGCCCTGTCCTACATCCGCTACCTGATCCAGACGGGCGCGGCCAAAGACGTGCTGGCCATCTGCGCCTCCACCGGCGACACCTCGGCGGCTGCGGCCCTTTACGCCGCCTACCTCCAGCCGGACATCAAATCTGCCGTGATCCTTCCCAGCAAGAAGGTCACGCCCCAGCAGCTGGCCCAGCCCCTGGGAAGCGGGGCCAAGGTTTTCGAGATTCCCGGCGTGTTCGACGACTGCATGAAAGTGGTGGAAGACCTGTCCACCCGCTACCAGGTGGCCCTGTTGAACTCCAAGAACGCCTGGCGCATCCTGGGTCAGGAATCCTATTCCTATGAGATCGCCCAGGATTTTGAATACGATCTGGCGGGCAAGGTGGTGGTGGTTCCCATTGGAAACGCCGGCAACATCACCGCCGTGATGAGCGGGTTCCTCAAGTTCTTCGAGGCGGGGATCATCGACGCCCTGCCCACGGTGATCGGCGTCCAGAGCAGTCACGCCAACCCGGTTTACCGGTATTATCTCGAACCGGACGCGACGAAACGGAAGTTCGAGCCGGTGGCCGTGAAACCCAGCGTGGCCCAGGCGGCCATGATCGGAAACCCCGTGTCCATGCCCCGGGTCATCGACCGGGTGGAACGGTACAACGCCCTTTCAGGAAAAAAGAACGTGTTCGTGGTGGAAGTCACGGAACAGGAGATCATGGACTGGGAGCTTCTGGCCAACCGGAACGGCCACATCGCCTGCACCCAGGGCGGAGAAAGCCTGGCCGGACTCGTCCGTGCCGTGAAAGACGGGCTTGTGGCCAAAGACGCCACGGCCATCGTGGACTCCACGGCCCATGCGCTGAAATTTGCCGGATTCCAGGATATGTACTTTGAAAACAGTTTCCCGCCGGAATTCGAGGTGACGCCTGATCCGTCCCTGGTCAACCATCCGGTGTACGTCCATCCGGAGGATCTTGAAAAGGTGCCCACGGCGGCGGCTCCCCTTGACGGCGAGGATCTGAAACGTTATGTATCGAGAATTTCAACTGAAATCGCGGAACGTCTGAAACTTGTAAAACAGGGTTGAATGCGCCCGGCATCAGGCTGTTCGAACAGCCTGAGACTGTCATGAAAGAGGTTCAGCGGTTTTTCCGACAACCTAACGGAGTTTTTAAGTGATGACACGTTTTTCCAAGATTTTCACCGTCCTGGTTCTGAGTTCTGTTTTGTCATGGGCTGCCTGCTCCAACAAGCAGAAAGCCATTACCCTGTCCGAGGACAACCGGCGGGTGGGCGAGGCCTACATGGCCAAGGGAGACTACAGCGGAGCCCTCCGGTATTTCCTCATGGCCGCTGAACATTACGACAAGGACCACCTTCTTCACGACGATCTGGGGAAGGCCTACGTGGGCAAGAAAAAATACGACCTGGCCATCGTTCATTTCAAGAAATCGATCGAGCTGAACCCGGAATACGCGCCGGGCAAGAACAATCTCGGTTCGGCCTACCTTCTGGCCGAGCAATGGGACGAGGCCATTGTCGTGTTCAAGGAGTTGTCGAGCAACCTGATCTACGCGACCCCCCAGTTCCCCCTGTACAACCTGGGCTGGGCCTACTACAAGAAAAAAGATTACGAAAAAGCCATCGACTACTACAATCAGTCCCTGAAAACCCAGCACGGTTTCATTCTGGCTCTGAGGGGGCTGGGCCTCGTTCACAAGGACATGAACCAGCCCGAAGAGGCCTTGAGTTACTTTCTCAAGGCTGCCGAGAAAAACCCCCGGTTTCCCCAGCTTTACATGGATTTGGGAGAAATCTACGCCAGCCTGAAGAAATACGACGAGGCCATCGAATCCTATGCCCAGGTGTCACGCATCCAGCCCAACAGCGAGATCTCCGATCAGGCCAAGGCACGGGTCAAGGATCTGATGAAGCTCATCACTCAGTGATCACGAGGGGGCGCGGTGGGGCGTCTCCATGCGTCACACACCGGCTTCTGGAAACAAACCATGAAACATAGGGTGGATCCCTCCAGGCAAAAGCTCTTTTACGGGTGGTACGTGGCGGCGTCCACGTTTACCGCCCTGTTCATCGGTCTGTCCTCGGGTTTCTACACGGTTTCGGTTTTTCTCGAACCTCTCCAGGACGCCTTCGGCTGGACCAGGACCCAGGTTTCGTCCGGGTTCATGATCGCCTCTTTTCTCTCCGGTTTCCAGAGCATGATGACCGGGTTCGCCGTGAGCCGCTGGGGCGTGAAAAACGTCCAGCTCACCGGGGCCCTCATCATCGTCCTCGCCCTTTCGGCTCTCAGCCTCATGAACCATCTGTTCCAGTACTTCGGTTTCATGGTGCTGCTGTTTGCCGGAACCTCCTTTGTGGGCACCATTCCCTGCCAGACCATCATCAGCCAGTGGTTCGACAAAAAACGCGGTGTGGCCATGGGACTGATCATGGCGGGCAACGGCACCGGCGGCATGGCCATGATCTTCGTGGCCCAGACAGCCCTGTCACTCTGGGGGTGGCGCTGGGCCTACCGGACCCTGGCCGTTCTTGTTCTTCTGGTGGTGTTTCCCGTGGTGCTTCTGGTCACCCGGAACAAACCCGAAGACATGGGGCTTGAGAAAGACGGAGTGGTCCTTGGGGTGGACCCTGCTCCCTTGAACTCCCGATCAGCTGCGGGACACACCTACGGTCAGGCCCTGAAAACCGGTTCGTTCCGGATCGTGTGCGGCCTGATGCTGCTTTACGGCATGGTCATTGGCAGCATGACCCAGCACGCCATCGCCATGCTGAGAACCTTCGGTGCGGCCAATCCTTCTGTCTGCTGGAGTCTGGCTTTAGGAATCAGTGTGGGCGGCCGCCTCGTCCTGGGCAACATGGCGGACCGGATTCCCAAGAAAAAACTGCTGGCCCTGTGCTGGCTCACGGCGGCCCTGGGGTTCGCCTCGGTGCTTCTCACGGGAAGACACCCGGTCTTCGCCCTGGTTTTTTCCGTCTGCTACGGCCTGTCCATGGGTTCTTTCGTCACCCTGGTGCCCCTTTTCCTGGGCGAACTTTACGGCATCGGCCATTTCAGCAAGATCATGGGCACGGCCCATTTTTTCCTGGTATCCGGCATCTCCACCGGCACCATTGTTCTGGGCCGGATTTTCGACCTCACCGGGTCTTATGTGAATGGGATTTTTTTTCTACTTGCGATCACCGGCGCGGGCTTTATACTGAATTTGACGGTGGGGAGCCCGGATTCCGGTCATTCCCGGTAGCTATGCCTCCGGCGGCCCTCCCGGAGGGCCAGCTTTTGCAAAGCTGGGCAAACGGGTTGGGTGCGTAAGACTCGAATAAAAGGAGCATTCTGACCCACCGGAATATCCAGAAAATCAAGCTTGTTATGAACACGTGATATTTTAAGGCCTGTTTTGTCAAACTTTTTCAAAAAGTTTGGCCCCCGGCAGGGCCGCCGGAGGCTCAATCAAAACAGGCTTAAGGCAATGGCCATCAACAGACAAAGGAACTCGTATGAACACATCGCTTGAAAAATGGCTGGGGGAAAAACAGGCCGGGATCTGTGTGTCCCAGCTGATCAAACACCGTTTCGACGCCCATTTCGTTCAAAACAGGAGACTGGCCATGGACCTGATCGTGCAGATGGTTTCGGGTTTCGAAACCTTCGGGTTCGGGGGCTCCATCACCCTGGACCAACTGGGGGTCAAAGACGTGTTGAGGGACATGGGCAAAACCCTGTACGACCACAACCAGGAGGATCTTCCCATGGAAACCCGCCTGGAATACAGGAAAAAGCAGGGAAGCTGCGATTGTTTCATGGCCAGCGCCAACGCCCTGACCCTCTCAGGCGAGATCGTGAACATCGACGGCATCGGCAACAGGATCAACGCCATGACCTTCGGCCCCACCAAGGTGATCCTGGTGGCCGGAGTCAACAAGATCACGGCGGACGTGGAATCGGCCATCCGGAGGATCAAGGACGTCGCCGCGCCCATGCGGGCGAAAAGCCTGAACGCCGACACGCCCTGCGCCCTCACCGGCCGGTGCACGGACTGCAACAGCCCCATGCGGATATGCAGCGTCACGTCCATCCTTCACCGGAAGCCGATTCTCACCGACATGTCCGTCATCGTGGTGAACGAGGCTCTGGGTTTCTGATATCTATGCCAGCGATTTTTTCACCGGATGCCAAAGCGCAAGGGACACCGCACCGCTCACCATGGCCAGGATGGAAAGGTAGCGGACCTTGTCCGGCCATTCCAGGGACACGGCGGCCATGGACAGGGCCCCGACGATGAAATAGCAGCAGACCATGGTGGACGAGGCGGTGCCCGAGTCCTGGGGAACCTGCTCCAGGGCCATGTTGTTCGACGGAGGACGGCTGAGCCCTCCGGTGAATGAGATGAAACCCATGGGAATGGCAAGCCCAAGGGGGCCATGGATCAGTCCTGAAAACATGGCCAGGCCGCCTAAGATCATGCCCAGATAGCCCAGGGTCATCATGCGCTGGGCGCCGATGCGGTGGCCGAACCTGGCGCAGAGCATGGAACCGGCCATCAGGCACAGGGCGTTGGAGCCGAAGAAAAGGGCGAAGGTGTTTTCATTCAGATGGAAATCCTGGATATACATGGAGGATGACCCCGCGATAAAGGCGAAGTGGGGCAGGCCGATCATCGAGGTACAGGCCACCACCCCCAGAAAGCGCCGGTTGGCCAGGACCCGGCCGTAGGGGGCCAGGATGGCGGAAAAGGGAGACCAGGTCCTGTCGGTGTGGGATTCTTTCATCAGAAACACCCCGGTAAAGGCGATCAGCCCCATGAGCCCCTGGACCATGAAAATCCAGGGCCAGGTGAACCAGGTCATGATCAGGCTTCCGATCATCGGGGAAACCATGGGGGCCAGCGCCATGATCACGGCAATGTACCCCAGCACCACCTGCCGCTGTTTGGAAGGCAGTCTGTCCTTGGCGATGGCAAGGGAGATGGACGAGGCGGCAGCCGCTCCGGCGGCCTGGAGGATTCTCGCCCCGATCAGCAGGCTGATGCTGGTGGCCATGGCGCAGAGAACGCTGGCCACCATGTAGATGGCGATTCCCGTAAGTAGAGGGGGTTTTCTGCCAAACCGGTCGGACAGAGGGCCGTATATCAGCAGAAACACGCAATAGGTCACGAAAAAAAGCACCAGGGTCAAATTTACCACGGACAGGGGCAGGTGCCACAGTTTGGTGAAGTAGGGAATGGCCGGCAGGTACATGTCGGTGGAAAGGGGCGGGAAGGCCGCCAGAAGGGACAGAAGCAGGATAAGACGAATCATGGGGTCCTGGGCGTCACGAAGACGCTAAAATAAAAAAATGTTGGATGAAGACCTGGAAAAGACCCGCCTCTTAAGGTGTGCGGGAGTTTTTTCAGGCCTTCAAAGCTCGGGAAAACCCGAGGGGATCAGGCAGACGAACGACAGGGTGCCTGTTCCCGTGTTCCGGATCTGGTGGTCCTGGTCTCCCGGGACGAAAGCGGCCGTACCCTCGGACACAGGGTTCCAGGTTCCGTTCAGGAAGATTTCCCCCCGGCCCTGGTGAAAAAAGATCTCGTGCTCCCATTCATGGCGGTGAAGGGGTGTGTGACCTCCGGGATCGAGCTGGAAAAGGCGCATGCAGAAATTTTCAGCCCCGTCTTTTTTGCCGATGAGAAGGCGGGCCGAAACACCCCGGGCCACGTCATTGTCGATTTTTACCGGTGTTTCATCGCTGTAGTGCATCACTTTCATGGTCTGCTCCGCATCGTTTTTGAATCGTAATTTATGAATGCTGCCGGGGCCAGCCTCAGGGCTTTTTCCAGCGCCAGTTTTCGTAATACTCGAAGCTCACGTAGGATTTCAGGTTCCGCACCTCGTCGGATTTGATGTTGAGATCCGCGGCCAGGGTGTCCCGGGTGCTGATCACCCCGATGATCTTTCCCTGTTTTTCCACGAAAAGGTGGCGGACATGGAGTCCCACGAACTTGTCCTCGATCTCCTCCAAGCAAGCTGTATGGGGGATGACGTTCATCTCCCCCATCATGAAGTCTCCCACTCGGGCAGTGTGCATATCGAAATCCCGGATGAGAACGTTCCGCATCAGGTCCCGTTCGGTCCACAGACCCGCGATCTGGCCGTCTTTTTCCACACACACGGCCCCGCTCTTGCTTTCCACGACAATCCGGATCACATCGATGATGGTCATCGTGTGGGGGACGGTGACCGGTTTTTTGTCTATCATTCCCATGATGGCTTCGGCTGTGATCATAGCTCCTCCCCGGGTGGACTTTTTGAAAAGAAAACACGCGCCTGACGTTTGGAGAATTATAAAGGGACTTCGCCGATCCGTCAAACATTCAGATGGAATTCAGGCAAAGATTTCAGATCGTTGCCCCGGTCACAGCCTTTCGGCCCCTATAAGGCCTGAAAGGGCCATGGTCACGGCGGGAACCATGTAGTCTTTCCGTGAGATCACGCCGCCGGTCAGCATGCCGATGATGCCCTCCGAATATCCGATGCGGGGGTTGCTGGAAAAGCCGGACCTGAATATGGCCTCGTCCAGTTCCAGGCCCTGGCCCACGACCAGATCAATGATCTGGCGTGGAAGTTCGAAAGCCGGACCAAGACCGGTGTAATGGGTGGCCCCGTCGTAGATCGCGCAGGCCGAGACGTTCATGTAGCCGTTTCGGCTCCGGGGAACGGGAATCAGGCCCGATTCCAGGCCAGCACTGACCTGACACCCGGAAAAGGCGTGCTCGGCCCTCTGGCGGGCACCGGTGAGAATCTCCTCCAGGCCCATGGGCTGGTCGGACACCCCGGATCGGGCGTCGAAAGCCTGGAATTCTGCGTGGACAAAGCGGGGGAAAAGAGTGAACCCTTCCCGGACGGCCTGAATTTTATTGGGATTTTTTGAACCGACGGTGATAAGCATGACTTTCCGGACGACAGTGTGAGCGTTCCAAAATAAAAAAAGCCCTTGAATTTCTTCAAGGGCTTTTATTATCGAGTGTGGCGGGAGCGACGAGACTCGAACTCGCGACCTCCGGCGTGACAGGCCGGCGTTCTAACCAACTGAACTACGCCCCCGCAGGGTGTTGTTTGGTGGGCGATGCAGGGCTTGAACCTGCGACTTCAACCTTGTAAGGGTTGCACTCTCCCAACTGAGTTAATCGCCCGTATTCCGGAGCTTTGTGCGCTCTCAAAACGGATGAATATTTAACAGGATAACATGGGCGAGTCAAGGGATTATTCCAAAATTTTTCTTTTTTTGTAAGCTGACTGGCCTTTTCAAGCCTCAATCCCTGAACAACGGCTCGTTATCCTTGACGATCAACGACGACTGGAGCACCTCGTCCAGATGTTCGACAAAGATGATTTCGATCTCTTTCGTAATGAATGCGGGGATTTCCGCAAGATCCTTCTCGTTGTCCTTCGGAGCGATGACCCGTTTGATTCCGCCCCGATGGGCCGCCAGGATTTTTTCCTTGAGTCCGCCGATGGGCAGGACACGCCCCCTCAGGGTGATCTCGCCGGTCATGGCCACACGCTTGTCCACCGGTCTTTGGGTCAGGGCACTCACGATGGCCGTGCACATGGCGATGCCTGCGGACGGGCCGTCCTTGGGAATGGCGCCTTCGGGCACATGGATATGGATGTCGTTCTCACCGTAGAACGCCTTGTCGATCTGAAGCCGTTCCGAACGGGACCGGACATAGCTCACGGCGGCGCGGGCCGATTCCTTCATCACGTCACCGAGCTTTCCGGTAACGATAAGGTTGCCTTTGCCCGGCATGAAAACCGTTTCGATGCAGAGCAGTTCGCCGCCCACGGCTGTCCAGGCAAGGCCGGTGACGATTCCGATCTGGTCCTTGTCCTCCACCTGGGCAAAACGGAACTGGGCCGGTCCCAGGTGTTTCTGGACCGTTTTGGCCGAGATGGTGACTTTGCCGGGTTCTTTCTTTTTGACGACCTCAAGGGCCGTCTTCCGGCAGATGGCCGCGATTTCACGCTCCAGGTTACGGACACCGGCTTCCCGTGTGTAGTCCCGGATCACGCTGTAGATGGCGTTTTTTGAGAAAATCACGTTTTCAGGGGTCAGGCCGTTCATTTTGATCTGCTTGGGAACCAGGTAATCCCGGGCGATCTGGTATTTTTCGATTTCGGTGTACCCGGCGATCCGGATCACCTCCATCCTGTCCTGAAGGGGCAGGGGAATGTCGGTGAGGGTGTTGGCCGTGGTGATGAACAGGATGTCGGACAGGTCGTAGTCCACATCGAGGAAGTGGTCGTTGAACTTGTTGTTCTGCTCCGGGTCCAGAACCTCCAGAAGGGCGGAAGAGGGGTCTCCCCTGAAATCCATGCTCATCTTGTCCACCTCGTCGAGGCAGAACACCGGGTTGTTCACCCCGGCCTTTTTCAGGTTCTGGATGATCTTGCCGGGCATGGCCCCCACGTAGGTCCGCCTGTGGCCGCGGATTTCCGCCTCGTCACGGACGCCGCCCAGGGAAATCCGGATGAAACGCCGCCCCGTGGCCCTTGCCACACTTTTGGCCAGGGAGGTTTTCCCCACGCCGGGAGGGCCCACAAGGCAGAGGATCGGCCCCCTGATCTTGTTCACCAGGCTCTGGACGGCCAGATATTCAAGGATTCTCTGCTTGGGTTTTTCAAGGCCGAAATGGTCGTCGTTCAAGATGGTTTCCGCCCGCTCGAGGTCGTGGCAGACCTTGCTCCTGTTGTACCAGGGCAGTTCCAGCAGCCAGTCGATGTAGTTTCTCACCACGCTGGCCTCGGCGGACATGGGGGACATCATCTTGAGTTTCTTGAACTCCTGCCTGATCTTGTAACCGGCTTCTTTGGACAGGCGTTTGGCGCTGATCCTCCGATCGAGCTCCTGAAGCTCGTCATCCGCCGAGTCATCGGCCCCCATCTCACGTTTGATGGCCCGCATCTGCTCGTTGAGGTAATAGTTCTTCTGGGTCTGCTCGATCTGGTCCCTTACCCGGCCCTTGATTTTCTGGCCCATGGCGAAGATTTCCCCTTCACGGCGGATCAGCTTGAGAAGCAGGGTCAAACGTTCATTGATGTCCATGGTTTCAAGGAGCTGTTGTTTTTCAGGGACTTTGAAACCCATGTGGGCGGCGATGGTGTCGGCGAGTTTGGTGGGCTCCCCGAGGGTCGAAACCTTGGCCACCACATCTTTTGCGATGCTTTTGTTGATCTTGCTGTACGAATCGAAAGCTGTGGTCACGGCCCGGGTCAGGGCCTCGATTTCCGGGGTCGAGATGTCGCTTTCCAGAATCGGTTCAACCTCGACCTGGAAGTACTCCTCTTCGCTGATAAACTTCAGGACACGTCCCCTGAGCTTTCCTTCCACCAGGGCTTTCACCGTTCCGTCGGGAAGGCGGAGAAGCTGGAGAATGGTGCCCACGGTGCCCGTGGTGTTGATGTCTTTTTCTTTGGGGGAATCCACACCGGCCACTTTCTGGGTCGCCAGGAAAATGGTCTTGTCCCGGTTCATGGCCTCGGCCAGGGCGTTGACGGATTTGGGCCGTCCCACGAACAGGGGAACGACCATATGGGGGAAGACCACGATATCTCTGAGGGGCAGGATGGGAAGAACCACGGGATCTTCATCTGCTCCGTCTCTGTTGTACATTCTGGGTGTGTTTGTCATATCGGCACTTTTTTTTAAAAAGGACTTGGGAAAGGATGTCACCAAGCGTTTTATAGAAAGGACAATCCGTCCGGCCCCACCGGGCTGACGGACGGATCGCCTGATAGATCATCGCGGCCCGAACGCCTGGATCAGACCGCGACGTTCACCGGAATCAGGCCTTTTTCTTGGAAGAACCGTAGATGATGATGGGTTCTTCGTCCTTCAGGATCACATCCTCGCTGATCACGCATTCTTCGACGTTCTCCAGCGAGGGAATGTCGTACATGATGTCGAGCATGGAGTTTTCGAGGATGGCCCGAAGCCCTCGGGCCCCGGATTTCCGCTTGACCGCCAGTTGGGCCACGGCGCGCAGGGCCTCGTCGGTGAGACGGAGACGGACCCCCTCGTATTCGAAAAGTTTCTGGAACTGTTTGGCCAGGGCGTTTTTCGGCTCTGTGAGAATCCGGACCAGGGAATCCTCGTTCAGTTCTCCCAGGGTGGCCACCACGGGAAGACGGCCCAGGAATTCGGGAATGAGCCCGTATTTCACCAGGTCTTCGGTCTGGACATGCTTCAAAAGATCCCCGAGGCTCCGTTCATCCTGTTTCTGGACATTGGCCCCGAAGCCCAGGGCTTTCTTGCCGACCCGTCGCTGGACCACCTTGTCGAGCCCGTTGAACGTGCCGCCGCAGATAAAGAGGATGTTGGAGGTGTCCACTTTCACGAAATCCTGCTGGGGGTGTTTCCGGCCGCCTTTGGGGGGCACACTGGCCGTGGTTCCCTCGATGATCTTGAGCAGGGCCTGCTGGACGCCTTCACCCGAAACATCCCGGGTGATCGAGGGGTTGTCGGATTTCATGGCGATCTTGTCGATTTCATCGATATAGACAATGCCGCGCTCGGCTTTTTCCACATCGTAGTCGGCGTTCTGGAGAAGGGCGAGGATGATGTTTTCCACGTCTTCCCCAACGTAACCCGCCTCGGTCAGGGTGGTGGCGTCCGCAATGGTGAACGGCACGTCGAGAAAGCGGGCAAGGGTCTGGGCCAGCAGGGTTTTCCCGCAGCCTGTGGGACCGATCAGCAGGATATTGCTTTTCTGGATTTCCACGTCATCGGTGCGGATGGACGAGTCGAGTCGCTTGTAATGGTTTCTCACCGCCACGGCCAGGATCTTTTTCGCGTGATCCTGCTCGATGACGTATTCGTCCAGCATCTTCTTGATTTCACGTGGGGTCATCAGCTTTTCAGGGCGTTCGACATCCTGCGTGCTTTCGTCGTCGATGATCTCTCCGCAAAGCTGGATGCATTCGTCGCAGATGTACACACTCGGCCCGGCGATGAGCTTCTTGACCTCCCTCTGGTTTTTGCCGCAGAAAGAACAGAAGAGTTTGTCGTTTCCGTCTCCTTGATCTGTCATATCAAACCTCCGTTTTGTCCAGAGTCTCCAACTCGCCTCTGTTCGTCACGACATGGTCGATGATCCCGTAACGTTTCGCTTCATCGCCTGACATGAAATAATCCCGGTCCGTATCTTTCCTGATCCGTTTGATGTCCTGGTTCGTATGGGTGGCCAGCATCTGGTTCAGCACTTCCTTCATTCTCAGGATTTCCCTGGCCTGAATTTCGATGTCCGAAGCCTGTCCCTGGGCTCCGCCCAGGGGCTGATGGATCATGATCCGGGCATTGGGCAGGGAATAGCGTTTCCCCTGGGTTCCGGCCGCAAGGAGCAGGGAGGCCATGCTGGCGGCCTGGCCGATGCAGACGGTGGAAATGTCCGGTTTGATGTACTGCATGGTATCGTAGATGGCCATGCCGGCCGTCACGGAGCCGCCCGGTGAGTTGATGTAGAAATTGATGTCTTTTTCAGGGTCGTCCGACTCGAGAAACAGCAGCTGGGCCACGATCAGGTTGGCCACATCGTCCGTCACGGATGTTCCGAGGAATATGATTCTGTCTTTGAGAAGACGGGAGTAAATATCGTATGAGCGTTCACCTCGACTGGTCTGCTCGATCACATAGGGCATGGGTATCAGTGACACGTCTATCCTCCTTTGAAACACTGTGCGAACGCTATTCACGAGTTGCCTGGACATGATGAAAAGTCACAAAACGCACCGTGCATGGGCTCTGAAGGGAACGTGCCGCCAGGGCAACGTTCCCGTTCATGATCTTATTTCTCGTCGAAAGTCTCTTTCACTTCTTCGACGTCACTGTTTTCAATTATAAGCTTTAATGCCTTTTTTTCAAGCAGAGTGTGCTTGAAATATTCGACTTTGTCGGGATTGGCCCTGTAGAACGAACGGATCCCCTCCACAGGCTGGTTGATGGCTTTGGCGGTTTCCATGTAGCCCTCTTCCAGTTCCTCGTCGGTGAGTTCGAGCTTCTCCTGTTTGATGATTCCGCCGAGGATCAGATGGCGGCGGACCTGTTTTTCGGCAAGGCCGCTGTACTCCTGCTCCAGGTCTTCCCGGGTCTTGCCGATCTGCTCCAGGGTGATGCCGCTCATCATGAAGGCTCGTTCCGCTTCGGCGATGATTCCGGCCAGCTCATACTTAAGCATCATGTCGGGAACCTCGAAGTTCATCCTGTCGATCAGGGCCTGGTAGACCTGCTCGTTCAGGTCGTGCTCGCTGCGTTTGTCGTACCCGGACTTGAGGTTTTCCCGGATCACGTTCCGGACCTCTTCCATGTTCTGGTAATCGCCCACCTGACGGGCCAGGGTGTCGTCGACTTCAGGCAGGACTTCCTTCTGGATGGCGTTGAGTTTCACCGTGAAGGCCACGGAGTTGCCCGCCAGGGACTTGTTGATGTATGTGGGGCTGTAATCGATGGTGAATGCTTTCACGTCGCCCTGTTTCATGCCGATGAGTTGGTCGTCGAAATCACGTGAAAGGGCTGCGGAACCGATTTTATGGCTGGCGTTTTCCACCTTGGGTGTGGCGTCGAAGGGTTTCCCGTCCACAAGACCTTCGTACTCCAGAAGTACGAAATCGTTTTCCACCGCCTCCCGAACCTCGTCGATGACCACACGCCGGGCCAGGTTTTTACGGACCATTTCGATCTGGGCCTCCACCTCGTCTTCGGAACCCTCGTAGACCTTGCGGGTGAGTTTCAGGCCGGAAAAGTCGATCTGGCCCAGGTCCGGCATGAGTTCGATGGTGGCGCTGTATTTGTAGGCGGCATTGGGGTCAAGATCGGTCATGCTGACCACCGGTTCGCCGATGAACATCAGCTTGTTTTCCTGAATGGCTTCGAACAGTGAAGACTGGATCAATGCGTTGACCACTTCGGCGTGCACATCGCTCTTGAACTTTCTTTCAAGGACGGCCCTGGGGGCTTTGCCCTGGCGGAACCCGTTGACTTTGGCCGTTTTCTTCAGGTTGTTGTAGGCTGCGTCAACCTGGCTGACCACTTTGTCTTCCGGCACTTCGATATGCAGAATTTTCTTGACAGTATTCACATCTTCGATCGTTACTTGCATGCGCTTTCCTCTTTTCTGCAGGGCCGTTTCTTTTCGGCCCCTTTATTTGGTGTTTGTCATGTTGGCGTTCTGCACATGGCCGTTTCCACAGGCTTTTTCAACCTTGTCCCCGTGCTGGGGCCAGGCCGGCAGAAGAATAAAAAACTGTTCAAACCATCCTTATTCATGTTAACGTACCCGGCGGTTCAAACAATCAAACATGGGTTAACCGTAACTGTTTTGTGTTTCGCGAACCGGCTGTCGGTCATTTGGTCCCTATTTCCATAAAGCCAATTCGCAAAAGTAATATTAATCGAAAATGCTGTCAAGACATTTGAAACGGTGATTGTGTGCTCAACGTGTCCATCCATCTCTCTCCACGCGTTTTGTTCGCCGGCCTGAATCGGCTGACTTTACTGGTTCTTACGTTTCTGATTCTTATCGGCGCCGGGGCCGTGTCTTCTGAAGAGGAGGACAGCCCGCCTGCGCCAGTTCCACCGGTGGCGGCCAAAAGAAAAATCGTGGTGATTGATCCTGGACACGGTGGACCGGACACGGGAATCAAAGGCGATGACCGGACCATAGAAAAAGAACTGACCCTGTCGCTGGCCCGCCTGATCGAAACCCGTCTGGCCAAAAAATACAAGATCGTGATGACCCGGAAGGGCGACACGGCCGTGGATCTCAGAAAGCGAAGCGAAACGGCCAACAGGGCCAGGGGTGATGTTTTTCTGAGTCTTCACGCCGGAGCCGCTTTCAGCCGGGATGTCCGGGGAGTCCGTCTTTTACACCACACATTCCAGGTTTCGGATACCGATCCGGGGCCGGGTTCCGAGCCGGGTGTCATCGTGGGTTCGGCGACGACCATCCGCTGGAACGAGGTGCAGCGTCAGTACCTGTCCCTCAGCCGGACCCTGGCCATGATCCTGGGTGAACACATCGGCGCCAAAGCCCTTGGGGACAAACCACAAATTTCCGTCATGGGACTTCCCGACCTGGTCCTGGCCGGAACGGACATGCCGGCTCTCCAGGTGGAAATCGGACAGTTGACCAGCCCGGCCGATGAAAAGCGCCTGAAAGACAAGGAGTACCTTGCCATGCTGGCCGACGGGATCTGCTCGGGAATCGAGGCCTACTTTTCCCAGTACCCTGAAAAAAGGGTTCATACCTATTAATATAGGCTGACGGCCCGGGACATGGGGGTTTGCCTTGGTGTTCCAGAGTTGAACGACTCATGGACAGGGGCTTGAATTATGGCTTGCAAGATTGTGAAAAGGATGTTAGATTCCCGCGTCTCATGATGCGAGAAGGAACGGGGCGTAGCGCAGTCTGGTAGCGCGCTTGCTTTGGGAGCAAGATGTCGCAGGTTCGAATCCTGCCGCCCCGACCATTCATCGGCGACACGTTTTTATCAGCCCGCCTTAACCACGGAAAAATGCCGGTCGAGCCTCATGGTGCTGAAAAGTCCGTAGATGTCATCGGCGATGTTGATGACTTTCAGTTTTCCCCCTTTCTGGTCCAGGGAATTGTGGGTGGCGATGATCACGCCGATCCCCACCGAATCCACCATTTCAACCCCCGCAAGATCTATCACAAGTTCCGACGGAGACTCCTGGATCTGGGCATTCAGTTCAGCCCTGAACTCGTTGGCCATGGAAGCCACGACGTCTCTGCCCGGTTTGATGACGACTTGTGATCCATCTTTGGTGATTGTACTCATAAAGACACCCCTTGAAATGTTTTCGTTGTCGGAATAGTGCGATTGTCTCACCTTGGAACAGCATGCATGTGATTCATCCGCGAATGGTTTCGTAACCTGAATAACCGTTTTTACGGTGGTTTTAAATGTTGATTTGCGCCTGATGGGGGAGGGAGACGGCAACGGCTCTCCTATGGAAACAAACGATTCAAATTCTTTTCAACTTTTACCATATCCATTGCCAAATCTCAAACAAATTTATGGAGAGGAAAAAAGCGGGCCTTGGCCGTCCGGCTTTTCCAGGTGAAACCGAACCTTTGAAAAATGACACGCGCTGGTTTTGGAGGCGCTCCTCCACAGAGGAATCCTCAAAAAGTCATTGACAACCCGCCGGACCATACCGGATAAGAAAAGGCGACCGAACCGGCGGGATGAATGCGGAGCAGCCGTCATTCAGGGCTGAACTGGCCGGCACCTTTGATCTAAACCTAACCCATTGGAACGAGTATGCGGCTTCAAGACCATCGCCAGGACCTCCAGCGTGTTTTTCTTTCCGGCCTCTCGGGGCTTCTTCTCACCCTGGCCTTTCCCAAAGCCGGGCTTGACGTCCTCGCCTGGGTCGCCCTTGTTCCGTTCCTGTACACGCTCCGGGAAGGGGGACGTCGTGAGCGCCTGATATCCGGCCTGAGTTTCGGCCTGGTCCACTACCTCAGCCTGCTTTACTGGGTCGTCTATACGTTGAACACCTACGGCTACATTCCGCTGGTTCTCTGCGTTCCCATCGTGCTGCTCCTTTCCCTCTACCTTTCCCTCTACCCCTGTTTGTTCGCCTGGGTCGTCGGCCGTCCGGGGATCAAACCCCTGGTTCTGATTCTGCTGGCCCCGGCCCTCTGGGTTTGCCTTGAATACGTCAGGGCCTGGGCTCTCACCGGTTTTCCCTGGGAGCTCCTCGGCTATTCCCAGCACCGGGTGCTCCCGATGATCCAGATCGCCGATCTGTTCGGGGTCTACGGGGTCTCCTTTCTCATCGTTCTCGTGAACACGGCAATCTTCACCGCCGGTCTGTTCTTTTCGAAAAAGACCTGGAACGGTGGAATGCTTTCCGGAAAAACCGTTCTGGTTCACGGGTCTGCCGCCCTTGTCTGCCTGGCGTTGACCTGGACCTACGGCTCCTTGAGAATCCGCCAGATCGACAGGCTGGCGGCCGGAGCCGGAACAGCCTCCGTGTCGGTGATCCAGGGCAACATCGACCAGTCCATGAAATGGAACACGTCCTACCAGCACGAAACCCTGTTCAAGTACAGGCAGCTTTCCATGCAGGCGGCGGAGGCCCGGCCCGACCTCATCGTCTGGCCCGAAACCTCGGCCCCCTTCTATTTCGGGAATGACAAGAGCCTGAGCTCCCTGGTCCGCCAGACCATCGAAACCTGCGGCACGGAATTTCTCATCGGCTTTCCCTCGTACGAACAGGACATGGACCGGTTCAGGTTTTTCAACAGCGCCCACCTATTCGATCCCCGGGGCGAGATCTCCGGCTCCTACAGCAAAGTCCACCTGGTTCCCTTCGGAGAATACGTACCGCTCCAGAAATTCCTGCCGTTCATCCAGAAGCTCACGGCCCAGTCCGGGGATTTTTTTCCGGGAGAAAAAGGCTCGATCCTGTGGTTCGGCAAAGGAGGGGCCGGGGTCCAGATCTGTTTCGAAGTGATCTTTCCCGGACTGTCCAGGGCCATGGTGAAAAACGGGGCGAAGCTCCTGGTCAACATCACCAACGACGCCTGGTTCGGAACGAGCAGCGCCCCGTACCAGCATTTTTCCATGGTGAAGTTCCGGGCCGTGGAAAACAAGCGGGCCGTGGCCCGGGCCGCCAACACGGGCATCAGCGGGTTCATCGATCCGGTGGGCCGGGTGGTGGCTCAGACCGGGCTTTACGAAGACCGCCAGCTCACACGGTCCCTTCCCCTGGCAGACACCCTGACGTTCTACACCCGTTACGGCGATGTTTTTCTGCTGTTCTGTCTGCCGATGCTGATCCCGGCGGCCCTGTCTTTCAGGGCGTCCGGGAAGGGTTCGAAGGCCGGGAAACACTCCAAATAAAGTATTTACATCCATTTGCCGATCCATTATGAATAGAAAAAACATTTCAGGGCTTTTTCCTGATTTTTTCTTTTCAATCAACAAACGACGCAGGGAGGAACACACCATGTCTTCAGAACTCAAAAGCAGCCTCAGAGATTTTCAAGCCAGACTCAAACAGCTCGAAGGTTGTCTTTGACCTCCCTGACAAGCACCACAGACTGAAAGAACTCGAAGCCCAGATCGGGCACAAGGACTTCTGGAACAACCCCGACGCCACCGCTCCTGTTCTCAAGGAAAGAACCCAACTGACCCAGGCCATCGATAACTGGAAGGCGCTGAACACCCTTGTGGAAGACGCCGAGATTCTGCTCGAACTCGCCCAGGAGGAAGCGGACGGCGACGCCCTCAAGGATGTGGAACGGCAGATCGCCGACATCGACGGAAAGCTTGCCAGGATGTCCATCGAGATGATGTTCGACGGCGAGACCGACGGCTGCAACGCCATTTTGTCCATCAACGCCGGGGCCGGCGGGACCGATTCCCAGGACTGGGCCGAAATGCTGTTCCGCATGTACTCCCGCTGGTGTGACCAGAAAGGGTTCAAGGAAACCATCATTGATTACCAGCCCGGAGACGAGGCGGGAATCAAGAGCGTGACCTTTTCCGTGGCCGGTGACAACGCCTTCGGCTATTTGAAAGTGGAATCCGGTGTTCACCGACTGGTTCGCATTTCCCCGTTCAACGCCAACGGCAAGCGCCAGACCTCGTTCAGCTCGGTGTTCGTGTATCCCGAGATCAAGGACGAGATCGTGGTGGACGTGGAAGACAAGGATATCCGGATCGACGTGTTCCGGGCCAGTGGCTCCGGCGGGCAGCACGTGAACAAGACGAGCAGCGCCGTTCGCATCACCCATTTCCCTTCGGGAATCGTGGTCCAGTGCCAGCAGGAATCGTCCCAGCACCGGAACCGGGAAATCGCCATGCGTGTTCTGAAATCCAGGCTTTACCAGATGGAGAAACAGAAGCGGGAAGAGAAACTCCAGGCCATTCACGACGGCAAAGAGGAGATCAACTTCGGCAGCCAGATCCGCTCCTATGTCCTTCACCCGTATCAGATGGTGAAAGACCACCGGACAAGCCATGAAACCGGCAATGTGAAAAGCGTGCTTGACGGCAACCTGGACCCGTTCATCGAGGCGGCCCTTCTTTCCGGAATGACTGACCGATGATCGACGCTGAAAACATTCTCCGGAACTTTTACGACCCGGATTCCAGCCTTTACACCATCCTGCTGACCCACAGCAGGATGGTGGCTGACAAGGCCCTGGCCACGGCGAAAAAAATCCCGGAACTCTGCCCCGATCTCAGGTTCATCGAAGAAGCGGCCCTGCTTCACGATATCGGCATTATCCGGACCAGGACCCCGAAACTGGGATGCCACGGCCATCATCCTTACGTGCATCACGGTTTTCTGGGACGCGACATGCTCGAATCCATGGGGCTCCATCGCCACGGCCTGGTGGCCGAACGCCACACGGGAACGGGTTTTACGCGAGAAGAGATCCTGGAAAGGGATCTGGGGCTTCCTGCCCGGGACATGGTTCCCGTCAGCCTGGAAGAGGAAATCGTCTGCTACGCGGACAAGTTTTTTTCAAAGAACCACGGGGAGCTGACCAGGGAAAAAACCATGGACGAGGTGCTCTCCTATCTTTCGAAGTTCGGGGACAAACAGGTGCAGACCTTCACGTCCTGGGCCCGGCGTTTCGGTGATCTTCCATGTTCGACGAGTTCCTGATCCTTAAAAAAATCCTGAAAACCATCGAGCCGGTGAACCGGAACCATCCGGCACTGATCGTATCTCCCGGAGACGACGCGGCTCTTCTCGCCCCTTTTTCACGCCCTGTGATCAGCACAGACACCCAGAGGGAAGGAATCCATTTCCGCCTGGACTGGCAGACGCCGGCCGAGGTCGGTTACAAAGCGGTGGTGGTGGCCCTGAGCGACCTGGCCGCCTCGTTCGCCCGGCCCGTCTGTCTGTTCATCAACCTGGGTCTTCCGGTCCATACCCCTGACACCCTGGTCGAAGACCTTTACGCCGGAATCCGGCAGGCCCTCGACGAGTGTTCCTGCGCCATGGGCGGAGGCAATATCTCCGCATCGCCGGTGCTTTCCCTGGACCTGTTTGTTCTGGGGGAGGCGGACAGCGTCCTGTTCCCCCGGCGTTCGGCGGCCCGTGAGGGCGACGGGATCTATGTCACAGGTCCTCTCGGCCTTGCCAGGGCCGGGCTGATCTGCCTCCAGGAAGGCATCATGGATTTTCCCGGCCTTGTCCATGCCTTCAAAAAACCGCAGGCCCGGTTCGACGCGGCAAAGGTTCTTCTGAAGCACGGTGTGGCCTGTGTCATGGACCTGAGCGACGGGCTGGCAGGCGATGCGGGTCATCTGGCGGAATCGTCGGGTCTTACTTTTCGCCTCGAAATTGATCCGATGTCCATACCGCCCGAACTTACGGCGTTCTCTTCCTGTCACGGAAATACGCCCCTTGATATCATGATGGCCGGAGGTGAGGATTACGAACTGCTTTTCACCTGTCCGCCCTCTGTTTTTGAATCCATACAAAAAGAATTGCCCCGGGCTTTCCAGGTGGGATGCTGCATTCCCTTCAACGGATCACGGCTTGAAGGCGTTCCGGAAAACTGCCGGTCCTTTGTTCACGGAAAAGGCACAGAAAGCACCTCCCATGAAACTCTTTGACAGCCACGCCCACCTTGACGACAGCTCCTATCACAAAGACTTCGACACGGTTCTGGCACGGGCCAGGGACGCCGGTGTCGAGGCGGTCATGCTGGTGGGCATCACGGCGAAAAACTCGGAAACCCTGGTTCGCATGGCCACAAACCAGCCCATGTTTTACTGCTCGGTGGGCATCCATCCCCACGACGCGTCCCAGGCCTCGGAAGAGGCGGTCAACCGCCTGAAATCCCTGGCCCGTGAAAACGAAGTGGTGAAGGCCTGGGGGGAAACAGGCCTTGATTTCGCCCGAATGCACTCGCCGCGTCCCGTTCAGGAACAGTGGTTCGAGCGCCAGATGGAGGCGGCGGCGGAACTCGGCCTTCCCCTGATTTTCCACGAAAGGGATTCGGGGGGGCGCTTCCTCGACATGGTGAAAAGCCACAGCCGGAACAACGATCTCCGGGGTGTGGTGCACTGTTTCAGCGGCAGCACCGATGAGCTGAAAGCGTACCTCGATCTGGGACTATACATCGGCGTCACCGGAATCCTCACCATCAAGTCCCGGGGAGAAGAGCTGAGAAAACAGGCGGTCTCCATTCCTGACGACAGGATACTCATCGAGACCGACGCCCCGTACCTCACACCTTCGCCGGAACGGAACAAACACAGGCGCAACGAACCCGCCTTTGTCCGTTCGACCCTGATGAAGCTGGCCGAGGTCCGGGGAGACGATCCGGAACGCCTTGCCAACGTCATTTGGAACAACACCAGGACCATCTATGGTATCCGCGGATGACCATCGAAGATTTTTATTTTCATACAGGGAGAAGAAAATGAAACAGCCGGAAATCAACACATGGGAAGAGGGTGAACGTTTTGCGGACGTGGCGGCCCAGGTGGTGGAGAAACGGTTCCCCGGCCAGAGCCCGCGGGCCCTTGTGGGGTGGAACGGAATCATGGTCTGGGATTTGTCGGTGGACGTGGTGGACATGACCAGAGCCTATCTCCATCGCGTGGCGGACGAAAGCTGCGGCCAGTGCACGCCCTGCCGGGAGGGAACCGCCCAGCTCGTAAGGATCATGGACGACATCTGCGCGGGCCGGGGGCAGGCGGAGAACCTGGATGAAATCCGGGTTCTGGTCGAAATCATCGGTCTTTCCGCCCGCTGTGACATCGGAAAGACCCTGGCCAGGCCGGTGCTGGATATCCTCGACCGCTTCAGGAACGATTTTGACGACGTGATCTTCGGCTGGCGCTCCGTGGAAGCCGGCGACTACAGAAGCGTGGTGACGGCGCCTTGCATCAACGCCTGCCCGTCCCATGTGGATGTGCCGGCCTACCTTGAAAACGTCCGGATGGACCGCTGGCCCGAAGCCATGGCCGTGGTCAGGAACGGCTGCCCCATGCCCGGGACCATCGGACGGGTCTGTGTGCGCCCCTGCGAGGACAACTGCCGGCGCAAGGACCTGGATTCTCCCATCGCCATCCGGGCCGTGAAACGTTTTCTGGCGGACCGTGAACAGTTCGACGGGATGCGGTCCGAAGAGCCGGTCTCCCCGAAAAAAACAGAAAAAATCGCCATCATCGGCGCCGGACCGGCGGGGCTTTCCTGTGCCTACTACCTTGGCAGGCAGGGCTACGCCAGCACGATTTTCGAAGCCCAGGAGTCTCCCGGAGGCATGGCGGCCTTCGGCATTCCCTCCTACCGCCTGCCCCGGGACGTGATCGCCCACGAGGTGGAACAGGTCGAAAACCTGGGCGCTGAAATCCGTTATGGAGTTCAGGTCGGCCGTGACACCACCCTGGACGAAATCGCCTCGGAAGGTTACGCGGCCATTTTTCTCGCCGTGGGAGCCCCCGAATCGTCCCAGATGCGCTGCCGTGGCGAGGACAAGGGTTACACCGGCTTTATGGCGGGTATCGATTTTCTCGGCCGGGCCGCCCGTGGGGAAAAACCCCTGGAAGGCCGGAAAGTGGTGGTGATCGGCGGAGGAAACGTGGCCATGGACTGTGTCCGCACAGCCCGGCGCCTGGGATTTTCTGACGTGAACCTTCTCTACCGCCGCACCGAGGCGGAAATGCCCGCCGACCACCATGAAATCAGGGAAGCGAAAGAAGAGGGGGTTCATTTCCACTTCCTGGTGGCCCCTACCGAAATCGTGGCCGAAAACGGACGCGTCACCGGGATAAGGTGCTGCCGTATGGAACTCGGCGAGCCGGACGCCAGCGGCAGACGGAGCCCCGTGGTGGTGGAAGGTTCGGAATACGTCATCGACTGTGACGCCGTGATTCCGGCTGTCGGTCAGAAATGCGCCGTGGCCGGCGTGATTCCCGATAAAGATCTGCTCACGTCCTGGCAGACCCTGGTGGTGGATCAGACCACGTTCCAAAGCGGAAAACAATCGGTGTTCGGCGGAGGAGACTGTGTCACCGGACCCGCCACCCTCATCGCGGCCCTGGCCGCCGGAAAGAACGCGGCCCGTTACATGGGCCAGTTTCTCCAGGGCGGACGCTGCGAATCCCAGCCCCGGGATTTCATGGAAACCCTGGTGGCTTCGGGCAAGCTTTTCAAAAACGAAGAACCGTTTCCCTTTCCGGGGATCTCGTCCAGGATGGAGCCCGATGTTATCGATCCCGAGGTGCGGGTCCAAGATTTCCAGGAAGTCGAAATGGGATTTAATGCGGTCCAGGCCCGGGCCGAAGCCGCCCGCTGCCTCAGGTGCTACCGGATTCTCATGGTCGCGTCCTGACCTTTCTGTTTGTTCCAAGGGACGGGCTTTACCCCGTCCCGCAATTTATTTTTTTTAGAAGCCATCTCAAAAAAGATTTCAAAAGAATGGCCTCCGGCGGCCAGCTTTTGAAAAGCTGGACAAACGGGTTGGGTGCGTAAGACTCGAATAAAAGGAACATTCTGACCCACCGGAATATCCGAAAAATCAAGCTTGTTATTGAACGTGATAGTTTAAGACCTGTTTTGTCAAACTTTTACAAAAAGTTTGGCCCCCGGCAGGGCTGTCGGAGGCGTGAATCGGAACAGACTTATGACAACCACAATAAAAGCTGGTCAAATCGAATGAAAACAAATGGTTGTGTGACACATTCGCCCTTTTGTCACGGATACAGAATCATCTGTGTGCATCGGAACAGGGCGATGGTTTTGCCGGTTTGCCTGTGGGTGACCACGGCGTCCCAGACCTGGGTGGTTCGGCCCGTGTGAACCGCTTTGGCCACGCATTCTATGGTTCCTTCCCGGGCTGTGCCCAGATGGTTGGATTTAAGCTCGATGGTGGTGAACCCTGACGCACCTTCGGGAAGATTGGAGATGCACCCGTCGCCGCACACTGTGTCCGCCAGGGTGACCACGCTTCCGGCAAACAGAAAGCCGTTGGGTGCGATGTTCGCCGGGTTGACTTCCATTTCAGCCCTGACTTCGAAGGGCTCCATGCCGGTGACGACAATGCCCAGGTAACCGGGAAGTTTATCCGCGAAAATCTGATTGAAATGTTCCGGAGTCGACATGGGGCCTCCTTATGACGTGCGTGTTTACAAAAAAAGGGCTTACAGAAGAAATCTGTAAGCCCTTGAATTTTTTTTGGTGGGCTGCCGGGGTTTCGAACCCAGGACCTACTGATTAAGAGTCAGTTGCTCTACCAACTGAGCTAGCAGCCCGTTTTGGCTTGACGCCTTTTTTTGCGAAAAGAGATCTAACAACTTGAGCCCTGGATGTCAAATCTTTTTTAAAGATTCCTGGCCCTGCCTTGATGGGATGTGGAAGGGGCCTGGCCCCAGACCCGGGCTAAAAATAATCGGTCAATCCAGGGCGTATCCGCTCGTATTCCAGACATTCTGGCGGAACGGTCCGGGTGGCTTGGTCTGTCAGGGCCTGGTGGAAAAGGGTGAGAGCTTCCCGGTCGATGACGATGTCTTTTTTTCGCGACTGCTTTTCCACGTAGATCTTCTTTCCTGAACCCAGCCGGATCTCCTTGAACGGATTGAAATAGGACAGGGCGGGGCTGACCATGGCCTCGCTGTAGGACACGCAGACCTGGCAGGCGGTCAAATCAAGGTGGCCCAGAAGACTGGGGTGGAACAGGATGCGGTCCGGGCCTGGTTGCTGCCACAGGGTCCGGCCGGAGTCGGCGGCCATCAGCTGTTCCGTATTGCGCTGCATGGCATGGGCTTCGCCTTTGAGGGACAGGCTGCGGATGAACCCGTTTTCGGTGAGGGATTCGTAAGGTTTCATGATGAACGGGGCATTCCGTTTCCTGTTGGCCGCCCGCTGGTGCTGGTTTTTGTAGGCGAAGGCGCAGTAGTTGACGGGCAGGCGGAACCCTTCCAGGACCGCCCGGTTCAGCAGATAGAGAACGGTCAGCTCCGATTCCAGAACCGTGACCCGTTCACCGTGCAGTAACGTGTAGTTTCGTTTTTTCAGGAACCGGCTGTTGTGGGGTGTCAGCCGGAGCTGGTGGAGGTTCAGGTGGTTGACGCCCTCGTCGTGAAGCACGGGGATCAGGCTGGCCAGGGTGTCGCGGTCTTCAGGAACGGCCGGGACTTCCACGGTGACCACGGGAATGTGCCCCACGGCGAGACGGAGTGCATCCAGGCGGTAGTCCCGGGCCCCCAGGTCGAAACGGATTTCCGAAAGCCCGGCGTCCTTAAGCTTCAGAACCGTATCCTGATCGAGCAGGGTCCCGTTGGTGTACATCCAGATGTGAAGGCCGTCCCCGTTTTTCTGCCGGACCGTCCGGATATAGTCCAGGGTCCTGTCCAGGGTGAGAAGCGGTTCCCCTCCGCTGATGCTTACGCCGGTGAAGCCGAATTCCCGGACATAATCGCTGTAATCTTCGGCCCGTTCGAAGGTCAGCCGGTTGGTGGTGGGGACGCTGAGGTCGTCCTGGGATGTGGGGCAGTAAAAACACCGGCAGTTGCATTTCCCGTTGATGAACAGGCAGGACCAGGAGCCCTGGCCGCAGAGCAGGCAACCTGGAGAAAGGGGGCCCGTATGGGGTTTGGTCTGGCTGAACATCCAGGAAAGACCGTGTTCCATGGCCGCGATGAGCCCGGCCCGCTCGCCGGCTTTCTCTTGGGCCGAATGTCTGTCAATCCAGTTCAGCTCATCTTTGATATCTTGATATTCCAAGATGTTGGACTCGATGAGTTTTTGACGCCAATGATCCATCCACATCTCTGCCATAGGTGTTCTCCATGCTTCAGGGGTTCATGGTGCTGATTGGAACGGATGGTCTTTATGATGGAATGAATGCCTTGGCAAGAAAAATCGTACATCAGGTTGATCCAGGCATGAAATCATGAACGGTTGGCGTGCCGTTTCCGGCAAACGCATGGAAAAACAGAAGATTTTCGGATCAGGACGAACCGGGTTTCACAGCCTTTGAAGGCCGTGAAACCCGGACCGCCGATGTCATCCGGGTGAGGATCAGAGATCCGATCCCCAGGTTTTCAGCATCTTCATGCCGCCTTCCACGCTCCGGGTGTTGTGGATGCCCATTTCGCGGAGGTTGAGCTGGGCCTCGTAAGACCGCATCCCTGAATTGCACATCAGGACGATATCCTTGTCCCGGGGGACCTCGTCGATTCTGTCCTTGAGTTCACCCTGGGGAATGTTGTGCCAGCGTCCCGGATACCGGGCCAGAAGATCCTCGGCGTCAGCGGTTTCCCGGCAGTCCAGAAAGTACAGGTCGTCCGAATCCTGGTCCCACAAAGTCTGGAAGCTTTCGTCGTCCAGGGGTTTCAGCCGTCCGTCCAGAACGTTTTCCGCAACGTTGGCCAGGGCGTTCATGATGTCCATGGCCGCTGAAAAGGGTGGGGAGTAGGCGTACTCCAGGGTCGCCAGATCATGAACCACGGGCTTGTATTTCAAGATGGCCGCCACGGTGTTGATCCGGCCCACCAGGAAATCCCCGTAGGGCCCGAAACCCTGGACCCCGAGAATCCGGCGGGTTTCTTTTTCCACCACCAGTTCGAGAAACAGGAAATCCTTTTCAGGGTAGAAATGGGCCCGGTCCATCTGGGCTATCCGGACACTCGTGGCGTCGAAGCCACAGGCCTTGGCCGCGTCCACGGTGAGACCGGCTCCGGCCAGGGATGTGTCGAAGAGCTTGACCACAAAGGCGCCGGATGGATCGTCGATTTCCTCGCGTCCGCCCGCGATGTTGGTCCCGATGATCCGGCCGTGGCGGTTGGCGATGGACCCCAGGGGCAGGTAAAAGGGCTTTACGCTGACCAGGTGCCGGAGTTCGGCGCAGTCTCCGCCGGCGTAGATGTCCGGATCGGAGGTTTCCAGCCGCCTGTTCACCACGATGCCGCCTGTTTCACCCACTTCGAGGCCCGCATCCCGGGCGATTTCCGAATTGGGGACGATGCCCACGGCGAGAATCACCAGGTCCGCGTCAAGGGTCCGCTTGTCCGTGACCACCCGTTCCACCCGGCCGTTGCCTTCGAACCGGAGCACCCGTTCGCCCAGATAGAACGCAACGTCTTTTTCTTCCATGGCGTTCATGGCCATCCGGGCCAAAGGCCGGCTGACCTGGCCGGGCATGATCTGATCGGCCAGCTCGATCACGTAGGTCTCAATGCCCCACATGTCCGAAAAGGCCTCGGCCATTTCAAGGCCGATGAACCCGGCGCCCACGATCACGGCTTTGTGGACTTTGCCTGCGGAAATGGTCCGCTTGATCCGGATCGCGTCGTGGAGATTGGCCACACGGTGCACATGGCCCAGGTCCTGGCCGGGGATGTTCAGGTTTCTCGGGCGGCTTCCCGTGCCGATGACCAGTTTGTCGTAAGGAAAGGATTGCGCCTCCCCGCCCGCTGTCTCGGCCCACACCACCTTGTTCGCCCGGTCGATCCGGGTCGCCGTGGTCCTGGTGTGGACGGTGAACCCTTTGATTTTCCTGAAAAACGCCTCGTCCCGGACCATGTGGTATGCCGTGCTCTGGAGGGCGTCCGCCTCGGCCACGTCTCCGGACACATAATAGGGAATGCCGCATCCCCCGTAGGATATCTTGTCGTCCCTGTCCAACAGGATCACATTCGTTTCAGGTGAAACACGTTTAAGACGGCAGGCCGCCTTTGTTCCCAGGGCCACGCCTCCGATGACAACCACGTTGCTGCTCATGACAAAACCTCTTTTCCTGTCCTTTTTTTATAAAACTCAACTTTTGTATAAAAAAAGCCGATCCATATTCCGGTGCCGGTTTCGACCGGCCGGGCACAAAGTAACAACGATCGGGCCAAAAAGCCATATGATAAGGCTGAAAAAAAGAGCGTGTTCTTGTCAAGGCAGGCGAAATATACTATACGCATAGTCTGTCAATCACGTTTTTTCCACAGGACACCACACAAGGAAGTACAGACATGACCCTGGAAGGCGGTAATCCCAACGTCCATTCCCTCAGGTACGGAGACAAGGAAATCACACTGGTCGGAACGGCCCATGTATCCCGCGAAAGCGTGGACCTGGTGGACGCCGTGATCCGCGAGGTCAACCCGGACGGGGTTTGCGTGGAGCTCTGCAAGTCACGGTTCCAGTCGATCATGCAGAAAGAACGCTGGCAGGACATGGACATCGTGAAGGTCATCAAGGAGAAGAAAACCTTCCTTCTTCTGGCCAATCTCCTGATGGCGTCGTTCCAGCGCAAGATCGCGGAAAAATTCGGCGTGAAACCGGGCGAAGAGATGATCCGGGCCGTGGAAACAGCGGATGAGCTGGAGGTTCCGGTCCATCTGGCTGACCGGGAAATCAACATCACCCTGGGCCGGACCTGGAGATCCATGGGGTTTATCAGCAAGGTGAAGCTGATGCTTCAGCTGATCATGTCCATCGGCGACGCCGATGACGTGGAAGAAGAGGATATCGAGAGGATGAAACAGGAGGACGTGCTCCAGACAGTCCTTGCCGATGTGGAGAAATCCCATCCCATGATCCGGAGGATCCTCATCGACGAACGGGACCAGTACCTGTGCGAGCGGATCAGGACCGCACCGGGTAACCGCATCGTGGCCGTGGTGGGCGCGGGTCACGTTCCCGGAATCAAAAACTGGCTGGACAAGCCCATCGACTGTGACGAACTCGATCACCTTCCCCCGAAAAGCCGTTTCGCCTCGGCCATGGGCTGGATCATCCCTCTCGCCATCGTGGCCATGATCGGGGTCGGTTTTTTCTACAAAGGCGGAGAGGCCGGGACATCCATGGTGGGCATGTGGGTGGCGGCCACGGGTATCCTGGGAGGACTGGGCGCCCTGGCGGCTTTCGCCCATCCCCTGACCATCCTTTCCGCCGTGCTGGCCTCGCCGTTCACGGCCATCCATCCTTTGATCGCCGCAGGCTGGGTCTCAGGCCTCACCGAAGCCTGGGTCCGGAAACCCAAGGTCAGGGATCTGGAAGAGCTGTCCCAGGACATTCTTTCCGTCAGGGGATTTTGGCGCAACAAGGTCACCCGGATTCTTTTGGTGGTGGTGTTCACCAACATCGGAACGTCGTTCGGAACCCTGGTGGCCCTGCCCCTGCTATACAAAATGATGGGATAGGGCGAGTTCATCCGTCTTCGTCATCACTGAGAAAACTGGACAGCGGGGAGTTTTTCACCAGCCTGACGGCGTATTCCTTTTCACTCCGGATATAATTTTCGATGGCCTTGACGCCCTTGTCCGGGTTCTTTTCTCCCAAAGCCTCGATGATGGTTTCAAAGTAGACCAGGTTGTCCTTCAGATGATCGTTTTTCAGCATGATGGCGATGTACTGGAGCCGCTGGAGATTGGGCATGATGCCCATCACCACCTGAAAGAGCACGGGGTTTTGCGTGGAGTTGATTCCCGCGGCCGTGAATTCCAGAAGGGCTTTGTAGTAACCTCGCGCATCTTTCTCTTCCGCACAGGTTTCCATCTTTTCAAGGGCGAGGATCAGGTCGTGGCGATGAGCCTCATCGCACGTTTCGATTCAGCGCCGCACCACATGACCGAACAGCAGGGTAAACAGATCGCAGTACGCTTCGATTCGCTTTTCCGACAGTCCTGTCACCCTCACCCCGCAGCGGGGAATCAGTTTCACCAGTCCTGTTTTTTCCAGAACCCTGAACGCCTCGCGAACCGGGGACCGGCTGACGCCCAAGTCTTCCGCGACTTTCTGTTCCAGAAGGCGGTCGCCGGGCGAGATATCGAACCGGATGATCTTCTCGATCAGGTGATCGGCGATCTGGTCGGACAGGTTTTTTGATATTTTGAACATGGCAGGTTCATTCCTTGTTTCGTGGTGAATGATGTCGATTTTTAACACAAGCTCCCGTGAATCAAAACAAAAACATGGGGAGTCGAAAAAACTGTTGACATTATCGCATATTGTCGACAATATGCAAAACACATTCTGACATGTCCATCAAACACCACAGAAAAACGGGCCATGGAAACGGGAGACGCGACAGGCCCGGCAAAGGAGCGAACATGAACGCCAGGATAGCGGACACGTACGACGTGATCATCGTGGGCTCGGGCCCCGGCGGGGCGTCGGTGGCCAGGGAGCTTTCAAAAACAGGCAAACGGACACTGATGCTGGAACGGGGCGATAACGGGAAAATCAGGGGGTCGCTTTTCCAGCTGGCCCTGAACGCGGGGATTCCCGGACAGAGCCTGATGTTCACGGACAAGACATTGCTCGCCATGGTACGCGGGCTTTGTACCGGCGGAAGCTCGGTGTTCTACTGTGCCACGGCCTTCGAACCGCCTTACGATATGCTGGAATCCTACGGAATCGACATCCGGGATGAGGTGGCGGAACTGAAAAACCACGTGCCCATGGCCCCGGCCGAAGACCGGCTCATGGGCACGGGCGCCCGGATGATCATGGACAGCGCCCTTTCCCTTGGCTACGAGTGGAAGAAACTTAACAAGTTCATCGACCAGGACAAATGCATGGCCGACTGCGGAAAATGCAGTTACGGCTGCCCCCACGGGGCCAAATGGACGGCCAGGAATTTCGTGGAAGAAAGTGTGGACCAGGGCATGACCCTGGTGAACGGGGCCAGGGTCACGAAAATCCTGTTTGACGGTAACAAGGCCGTGGGGGTGCGATACAGGAAAAAGCTCAAGGACCGGGATGTGTTCGCGAAAAGAATCGTGGTGTCCGCCGGGGGTGTGGGCTCTCCCCAACTCCTGCGTCACAGCGGGCTGTACCAGGCCGGCTACGACTTTTTCTTCGACCCCCTGACCATGGTATTCGGCACCGTGGACGGCATGAAAAGCAAGGGCGAAATTCAGATGGCCGCGGGCCTCCACAACAAAGACGCGGGCTACCTGATGGTGGACCTGAATTTCCCCACCCCCATCTACCTGGCCCAGAGTATGCCGAAAATGCGGATACACAAGGCGTTCTCCCGAAACAACACCCTGATGATCATGATCAAGATCAAAGACGAGCTGGGCGGCAGGATCACCTGGGGCGGAGGCGTCCGTAAAAGCATCAACGACAGGGACAAGGCCAAACTGAAAGACGGGTTCAACCACGCGAAAAAGATCCTGGCCAACGCCGGCGCCACCGGCGTGTTCAGCGGCTGGACCGTGGCGGCCCATCCCGGGGGAACGGTGAAGATCAACGACATGCTGGATTCGGATCTCAAAACCGTGAAAGACAACCTCTACGTGTGCGACTGTTCGGTGATCCCCGAAGCCTGGGGACTTCCTCCCACCCTGACGCTCCTGGGTCTTGGAACACGCCTTGGCCGTCATCTGGCGGAAACCCTCTGAAAGGAAAACTAAATGAGGACCTGACACCATGACGATCTTTGCTTCCCACATCCACAGGGTCCGGAGCTTTCTGGATCAGAAAAAACGCGACGGGTCTTCGCGGGAATTCGAGGCGGAAATTCCACCGGCCTGGCCTCCGGCCGGTCCGCGCGACATCGTGCTTGTGCCCGATCTCGCCCTGGAACTGGGGCATCCCGATGACGCGTCCTTATGTTTCACGGTATGGACAAAAGAGGCGGATCTGGTGAGGGACGGGGTCATCACGCTCATCGGGCCGGATATCCCGGAGACCGGTTCGGGCCGTCTTCCCTTGGGGAAAATCGTGCTGGTCCGGATGGAGCAGGGCGGTGAAGACGACGCTTACGAACGGTACAGAGACATGGATCTCACCCGGTTTTCCCTGTCTTTGAAAGGCTACATGCTCAGGGCCGCGTCCCGGCATATGCGGGAATGGAGCCGGATCAGCCGGGACGCGGTTTCCGGGGGTTTTTCATTCCGAACGCTGGGTTCGGCCCTGATCCATGCCATGAAAGCGGTCGATGGAATTGCCGCCGCCGAGGTGGTGTTCATCACACAGTCCAGAGACGATGTGATGGCTCTCAAGGATACGGCCGTTCACGCGGATCGCCTTGTTCAGGCCATGAACAAGATGGCGGCGGAGATGGTCGAGGACTGCGGAAACTGTGAGTACCAGGATGTGTGCGGCGACGCGTCGGAGATGAAAGCCCTGCGGGAGACACTGGCAAGCCGGAAGGCGGGATAGAACCATGGAACGCCGGGTTGCACGCGGTAACGGTTGCCGGGTGCAACCCGGCGTTCCCAGGGCGACCCGTGAAGATTTTTTGAATCATGATAAGGAGTTATGGCCATGGCCAGCAGACCCGTGATCATCGCCCTCTGCGGAAAAGGCGGGGTGGGAAAGACAAGCATGAGCGCCCTGATTACCCGGATGTTTTCAGCGGACCCCGCAAAACGGGTGCTGGCCATCGACGCGGACCCGGCTGTGGGGCTTTCCTATCCCCTGGGGATCAATGTCACGAAAACCGTGGACCAGATTCGCCGGGATCTGATCGACAAACTGGGCAAGGACGAGCCGGTCCACAAGGAAGACCTGCTCCGGCAGTTGGAGTACGACATGTTTTCGGCCTTGTCGGAAAAGGGCAACCTGGCGTTTCTCGCCATCGGACGGCCCGAGGGCGACGGATGTTACTGTCAGGTGAACCAGCTGTTGCGCGAACTGATCCGGGATATCGCCGGGCAGTTCGACGTGGTGGTCATCGACGGGGAAGCGGGGATGGAGCAGATCAACCGGCGGGTCATGGACATGGTCACCCATCTTCTCATCGTCACCGATGGCTCCCTGAAAGGCCGGAACGTGGCGGAAACCATCTACCGCATGGGAAAAGAGACCTGTGTTTGCGAACGGTCCGGGGTTCTTTTCAACCGGGTGAAGCACGACGGCGAAGAGGCCCTGGTTCTTGGGAAAAACACCCTGCCCCTGGTCCACGTGATGCGGGAAAACGACACCATCCGGGACTTCGACCGGGAAGGCCGGAGTTTTTTCGAACTGCCCGTGGCCCCCGATTTCGAACACCTTGAAATATCCTTGAAACATTTCGTCGCCCAGGCCTGACCGAAAGGTTTTGTCCTGTTAAAAAAACCCGGATCCTTTATTCGATGTTGGATGTTCGTTGTTCATCCTTTCAAAAACGAAAGACCCCCTCCGGCGGGGCGCCGAAGGGGGCGAGGGAGAGAAGGGCGGCCTTTGTTCGTCTTTGAAACCTTTCTGGGCCACCCTTTCAGGAGAAGGGAGGGGGCGACAGGAACCAGGGGAGTTGACCTTTTCGCCCCCTCCCGTCACGAGACGGGGTCTGGGGGATGTGTTGTGTCAGTTCATGATCCAGACGGCCATGGTGTCGCACATCTGGATGACCTTTCTGCCGACCCTGCCCATGAAGAACTCCAGAACGGCCGAATGGCCGCGGCGTCCAAGGACAAGGGTTCCGTATCCTTCTTTTCTGGCTTTTTCCGTCAGGGCCTGGGACCGGCTCATGTAACCTTCCATAATGGTGGTCTGAACACTGGCCGCAGGAACACCTTGTGAAATCATCCAGTCTTTTTCCACTTTCATAGCCTTTTCAATGGCTTTTTTCTGATGAATCACCCGCTGAACGTCGAACTCCGGATAATAGGCCTGATCCATGGAGGCGGAGAAAACGTCGAAATCCCCGGCCAGCATGTTCATCGAACGGATCACGTGGCAGATGTTGTACTGTTTGCCGGGTCCCGTGAAGCCGAGTGCCCCCCGAACAGCGCTGATCGAGCCTTTGGAGGCGTCGAAACCCGCGAGGATCTGGTTTGTTTCAGGCCGCCCCTCGACAACGATCATGGGGATGTGGAACACTTTGGAAATCAGTTTGCCTGTCACGGAACCGGTGGTGATACCTGTGACACAGCGGACGCCTGTTTTTCCCACCACCAGGATGTCGTAGTCTTTGCGTGATTCCTCGATGATGTCACGTGTGACACCGATCTCGATTTCACGGACGATGACTTCCACATCTTTTCCGGGAAACCCCTTTTCAATGAACATGTCCCGGATTTTCTCCAGGCGTGTGGCCATGTTTTTCTTTCTCATGGCGATCCAGTCTGAATAGGAGGCTTTTTCCACGTCGATCCGGTCAGGTTTGTCCTCCACATCGAAATAAAGGTCCATGACTTCCGCGTCCACATGGTACAGCACGACTCGTGTCTTGTCCGGGGGCATGATTCCGCTGATATATCCGGCGGCGTTCATGGATTGGACCGATCCGTCTATGCCGATTAAAACGCGTTTTTTATCATCGCTCATGGTGTCCTCCTGCAGTTTTGCGTTTTATCTTTGTTTGAAGGTAAGGGACCCTCCCGTCTCCTTTCCGTTTCTGGCGGAAAGAAGCAAGAGAGGGCAACCTCACGAAGGTTGCAACGTTTTTTCAGGCCGTGTCCTGTTTTTATCCCATGGGGATGTTCGGACAACGGCTTGAAGCAAACATGTAGAGCAAGGGCTGTGCCATGAAACAATAATTCAAAAATAAGATATGATTACAATAGGATGCCCGAGACATCCGCCGTATACCCCCGCATTTTTTCATGTCCGGTTTCTTTACACCCTGTAAACAGGCATTCCATCCAAGGCAGAGGGCTTTTGTGTGTTGACAAGAGGCGGCCAAACGACGATAAAAATGGAACCATTCCGGAAAAACATAAAAGGAAAGCGCATGCCATACGCAACCAGCGGAAACGCGGAAATCTACTACGAGGACATGGGGCAGGGAGAGGCGGTGATCGCTGTCCACGGATTGATCGAAAACACGGCTTATTTCACCATGACAGGTGTTGCAAAAGCCCTGGCCGAAAACTACCGGGTGATTCCCATGGACATGCGGGCCCATGGGAAAACAAAAGTTCATGGAGAACCCTGGGGGTACGACGTGGACACCACGGGCAGGGACATCCAGGCCGTGGCCGACAGTCTGGGACTGGAAAGGTTCCACCTTTTGTCCCATTCCACGGGAGGGTTCGCGTCGGTGCGTTACGCCATGGAAAACAGCCAGCGCCTGATCAGCCTGATCCTCACCGACACCTCGTCAGCCACCTCTTTTTTTAAGGTTCAGGAGGAAGGCCGGGCGTTTCATGAGCGGTTCGCCGCCAGTTTCGAAAAGTACGACTGGAAACAGGTCATGGCCGGAATCCGGTTGCAGCCTTTTCCGTTCTTCAGGGGAATCGCCGACCGGGAGGACCGGGAAGCGCTGTACCACATGGTCTATCAGATGATCAGGATAGGGGACAGGGCGGCCATCGGCCGATTCATCCGATCGTTCTACACCGATCCGGACCCCAGGGTCGAAGGTCTTCGGAACATCGGCTGCCCCACCCTGGTTCTTGTGGGCGAAAAGGACGATTTGTTTCTGGAATCCAGCCGGCTGATGGAACGTGAGATCCCGAATTGCACCCTGAAGATTTACCCTGACACGGGCCACATGCTGGCCATCGAACAGCCGGAACGGATGATCCGGGATCTTCTGGACTTTCTCGGGTCACACCCGGACAGAAGTTAAGGCCTCGCGCAGAGGTTCCGGACCGTCTTTTCGGATGTCAGCTCTGCCGTTTTGTACTCCGGAGATAGCGGTGGATGGTGATGGACAGGTACAGGGCGATGACCGTGCTGATGGGCATGAAGGGGCACAGGGACTTGTAGCCCAGGATGGAGGCTTCCCGGGCTCCTTCGAAGGGAATGGCCGTGGCCAGGGCCATCAGGCCGAAAATCAGGGTCAGGCCCTGGAGCAGTCGCTTTTTCATGGGACGGTTTTCCATGATGTCTTCCTTTCTTTTTGAAATGTCATTCGCTTGCCACCGGCATCTGGCCCCCGGCAAGGGGCAGGTGGACGGTGAACCGCGTTGCTCCCGCCTCACCGGCGCATTCTATGGTTCCACCGTGGAGTTCGACGATCCGTTTCGAAATCGCCAGCCCCAGTCCCGATCCTCCGGAATCCTGGTTTCTTGAAACGTCGATCCTGAAAAGCGGTTCGAAGACCTTTTCCCTGAAAACTTCGGGCACACCCTGGCCGTTGTCTTCCACATAGAACACCAGGCACCCGGTTTCAGCCAGGGCGCCCAGGATCACCCGCCCCCCCCTTTCCGTGTGCCTCAAGGCGTTGTCCAGAAGATTGGAGAACACCCGTTTCAGTTGCTCGAAATCCCCGTTTGTTATGGGAAGGATGCCTTGAACCCGGCACTCCAGATGGATCTGTTTTTTCTCCGCCGAAAATCTGTACTGGAATTCCACATGGCGGATCAGGTCTTCCGGAGAAAAAGGTCTGAGGGAAAGGGAAAAACCCGGCAGGTTCATTTTTGAATAGGTGGAAAGGTTCATGACCAGATGGTCCATGCATTCGATGTCGTTTTCGATGCGCCGGACGCAGCGCAGGGTTTTTTCGTCCGGTTCCGAATCCTTGATCAGTTCGGTTCCCACACGGATCCGGGCCAGGGGGGAACAGAGCTCGTGGGAGATGTCCGCCAGAAGCTGTTTTTTAGACTGGATCATCTGTTCCACCGAACGGCTCATGTGGTTGAAAAGCCGGATGGCCCCGCCGATTTCATCGTTCCTCCCCTCGTTTTCCGGTGTTTCGTGGAATTCCCCCCGGGCGATGCGCTCAAGGGACTGGGAAAGGACGGTCAGGGGGCCTGTGATATGGCGTGACAGGGGATAGACCGCAGCCAGAAGGAAAAAACCCAGGACGGCGAGACCTGCCGGAAAAGCCATGAAAAGCCGGTTTTCCGAAAATTTCCGGGCCAGGACCACGACCCGTGGTGTGCCGTCCTTAAGCTTTACGGGAAACATGTAGATCAGGGGCCGGCCGAAATGCCCCCGCTGGATGAAGATCCCCTGTTCGTTCATCTGTCGAAACATCGGCGGGGTGATCGCCACAGTCGGGTGACCGGGGGCTGTTTCCGAAACAATGGACCCACCTTTTTCATCAAACACCGTCACATGAAAACCGTAGCTGTGGACGAATCCGTGAACCGCCTGCTGCATGGCTCCGGTGTCGACCGAATCCCTGACAAGGGTGCCGAGGTAGCGGGTATGGTTTTTCAGCATGGCGTGGATGTCCCGGGCCAGGGGTTTTCCCAGCGTGAAATAGAAAAGGAGCATCACCGCCAGCAGCGTGGTGGCGATGAGACCGGAAACAACGAAAGCCATTTTCATGTAGAGTCTGCTGAACATCTCTTTTCTCCTGATGGTTCAAGGTTTAGCATGCCGATGTAACGCAACTGTGTCCAGAGGTGTAAAATGTGTGACAGGAGCTCGGCCCGTTTTAGAGTGGTTGTCATAAATCCGTTCCGAATGAAAAACTGACGAACGTCGAACATCCAACGCCCAACATCCAACATCGAATGAAGGATAACTCCTTTTTTTAAATAGTGAATTTGAACACTGTTTTCTTCCCATGTGTAAAGGGTGAGCCGGGAACCCATTCACCATTCGATGTTCATAAAAATGCGGCAATCGGAATTTTATTCTGACAACCACTATAAATTTCCGTCGTGCCCTTTTTTCAGGCCGGCATAGATGCCGGAGGTACACGATTTGAAACCGCGGGTTCAAAAATATAAACTTTGCCGTTTTTCATTCACTAAAATTTTCGAGATTGCGGGGATTGGCGTGATATGGTTCAAATATTTGAACCATCAGCACCTGAAGAAGGGGTGGTTCGGTGGAAGGGCAAAGGGGCCGGAGAGGGGGTTGATTTGTAACAATCCGTTTTTATTGGTTTAAAAAAATAGTTGATGGAAGCCCGTTATGTTCCGGGGCGGCATGATGCTTGCTATCCCATAGGACGCGCACCATTTGGAAACAAATCTTGCTCATCTTCTCACCAGGGTCAGACACCCCCCTTCCCCAGGTCTGTCCCTATCTCTTTTACCATGCCATCATGGGTCATCCATGATGGCATGCGTCTTTTTGTCACCCTGAAATTTTGCTCTGGGCGATGTCCTTGTAGATCGAATCAGGGAAGTCGTTGACGATCCGTGTAAAGGACCGTTTGCTTTTCTCCGAATCGCCCTTGTTTTCGTAGATCAGGCCCAGATGGAACAGGGCCTCGTCTTTTTTAACGGGACAGGCGCTCTGGATGATGGTCTCGTAGTTCCGGATGGCTTCGTCCTGCTTGTTCAACGCCTCCTGGGACTGGGCCAGGGCGCAGAGGGTCAGGTTGATCATGCTTTCGTCCTTGCGGGCGCTGCCCAGAAGCTCGGTGTAGCGTTTCGCGGCTTCGGCGTAATCCCCTTTGCTGAAAAAGAGGCCGGCGTAATGGGCCCGGGCCAGCATGGAGGCGGCCGTTCCGGAAAAGGAGTCGAAAAATGCGTCGCTTTTCTTCCGGATCTCTTCAAGGGACACGGCATCCGGGCTTGCCTGGGTGGCTTTTTCGTACCACTCGACGTCCTGGGTGAAATGGAGGAAGGCTTTGTCTTCTTTGGTCTTCACATAAAAAAGGTAGAGGCTGTACCCGAGAACCAGGGCCAGGACGATGCAGGTGTAGTTGATGATCCTCTTCCGGTTGGTTTTGATGTATTCCAGGGCCTGATTGGACACGGTGATAAATTCATCCGGCTGGTTCAGTTCCTTTTTTCTCGCCAGGGATATTTTTGCCATTTCTCCTCCACGTTGTCACACAATTGACATGAAACGATAACCTTGCTCGCTCGTTCGTATTACAACAGTTTTTTGATCCGCTCCCAACCCTCGTCGGGGATGCTGGCCCCGGTGACCTGACAGACTTCGTAACCGCAGGCCGATCCGATGTACCCCGCATCCTGAAGACTGTAACCGTGGGTGAGGCCGTAAAGGAAACCGGCGGCCCAGAGGTCTCCGGCGCCTGTGGTGTCCACGGCATCCCTGCCTGTGAGGGGTTCGACTTTCACCACAGAGCCCTCCCGGGCGATCAGGCTTCCCCGTTTGCCGAGTTTCAAAACAGCGGTATCGGCAAAGGAAGACATGATGGAAAGGGCCTTGTCCTCATCCGACGTGCCGGAAAAAGCCCGGGCCTCGTCTTCGTTGGCGATGAGGATGTCCACATGGTCCACCACGTTTTCCATGATAAAATCCCTGGAGCTTTCCACCACGGTGAAGCTGGCCAGGTCCAGGGCGATGGAGGCGTTGGCCTTTTTCGCCGCGTCCAGGGAAGCCATCATCAGGGTCTGGTTGAACACCAGGTACCCTTCGATCATCACCACCGACGCTTCGTGGAAGAATTCGGTCATGATGGACTCAGGGTCCATTTCAGCAGAGGCCCCCAGGTAGGTGAACATCGACCGCTGGGCATCCGGGGTGATCAGGGAAAGCACCCGGCCCGTGGGGGTGTTGGATTTGAAAAGTCTTGGTTTTACACCGCTTTGGATCAGGCCCTCTTCGAACAGCCGCCCCAGGTCGTCGTCGCCGCACTGGCCCACGAAGGCGGAGTCTCCGCCGAGTTTTCCGATGCCGATCATGGTGTTGCAGGTGGCGCCGCCGGGGACGATGGCCGGTTTTCCGTCAAGACGGCCTGTGACATGATGGATGAAATCGCTTTCCACCAGGGTCATGCCGCCCTTCACCTCACTGACGTCTGTGAGGAAATCGTCGCTCACCTGGGCCAGGAGGTCGATGAGGGCCGATCCGATCCCCACCACCCGCCGACCGGGGTTTTTGAAATAGGACATACGTTTTTTCCTTTATTCCTGTCCGGATGACCGTCTACCAGACCATCCGTTCGTTGATCCAGCCCGTGTCACCGTCCGCATGCTGGACTTCCAGCCATTCCCCGTTTCTCCGGATCACCCGGAAGGGAACCCCGCTGTCCACCATGAACACCGCCTGGTTTTCGGAACCGGGGCCGGAACGGACGTTGACCCTGTCTTTTTTTGTGATCACCGTGTCCCAGGTTTTGACGAATGCGCGGTTGATCCAGCTGGTGTCTCCGGCGTAGTCTTTCACATAGTACCAGTCTCCCCGCTTGTGCAAAACTTCCAGGGGGTAGTTCTTGTCCATTTTGTCCCAGACGATGTCGTATTTTTCGCCCGGTCCCCGGCGGGAACTGGCCGAGTCTGCGGAAACACAGACCCTTTCCGCAAAGGCCGCGCCCGCAAGGACGAAAACGATGGCGAACATGGACAGGATGCATCTGGCGACAGGGGAAAATCGGGTCATAACGTTCATCTTCATGGGGCAGTCCGGGTCAATAAATGTTATCTCCATCATGCAAAATCCGCAGCCTGCCAAAAACCGGCAGACCGCGGATTTTGTTCAAAAAGACGGTATTACAAGACAGGAAAGATGTCAATCTCCCACTTACGGGGCGGCCAACTTTAAGCCGCCCCAAAAAGAGGGGTGAAAATCAGATGCCGCCGGCCATCAGGTCTCCCACGAGCCTGGAGAAGCGCGAGGGATCGTCGATTTTTCCACCTTCAGCCACGATGGCCAGATCCAGGAGAAGGGCGCAGTAGTCGTCAAGCCGGCTGTTCTTCGTGTCTGTCTCGAACAGGGTTTTCATTTTGGCGATCACCGGGTGATCGAGGTTCAGCTCAAGGACACGTTTCTGTTTGGGGATCTCCTGGCCCGTGGCCTTCATGATTTTTTCCATGTAGGCGCTCATGGCGTGGTCGTCCGCCGCCAGGCAGGACACTGAGTTTTTCAGGCGGGTGGAGGGTTTTACTTCCTTGATGGTTTCTTCCAGCTTTCCTTTGATGAAATCGAAGAGTTTGCCGTACTCTTCCTTTTTCGTGTCGTCGACCTTGTTCAGTTCGAGGTCGCCTTTTTCCGCGCTCTTCAGCTTTTTCTTGTCGTATTCGGGAAGGTTCTGGACCACCCATTCGTCCACGGGATCGGTCATCAGAAGCACCTCGTAGTCCTTTTCCTTCAGGGCTTCCAGGTGGGGGCTGTTCATCAGGGCCGTGAGGTTTTCACCGGTGATGTAGTAGATGAACTCCTGGCCTTCTTTCATCCGCTCCACGTATTCCTTGAGGGACACGAGTTTGCCCTCGCTCTTGGTGGTCTTGTAGCGGACAAGGTGGGAGAGTTTCTCGCTGTTTTCGTAGTCCATGGGAATGCCGGACTTGATGGCCTGGCCGAACTCCTCGAAGAAGGCGTCGTACTTTTCCTTGTCCATGCCGCTGAACAGGTCGAAGACCTTTTTCACCAGGTTTTTGCGGATGTTGGTGACCAGGCGGTTCTGCTGGAGGATCTCCCGGCTCACGTTGAGGTTGAGGTCCGGGGCGTCCACCACGCCGTGGATGAATCCCAGGTACTCGGGCATCAGCTCCTTGCAGTCGTCCATGATGAACACTTTTTTGCAGTACAGGTGCATGCCGTTTTTCCTGTCCTTGTAGAACATGTCGAAGGGAGCCTTGGAGGGGATGTACAAGAGGGCCGTGTATTCGGTGGTGCCTTCGAACTTGAGGTGCAGGCGTTCCAGGGGGGCATGCCAGTCGTGGCTCAGGTGTTTGTAGAACTCTTCGTGCTCCGCGTCGGTGACCTCGTCCTTGTCTCTCGCCCAGATGGCTTTCATGGAGTTCAGGGTTTCGTCCACCCGTGTTTTCCGGAAGGTGTCCCCGATGGGTTTGCCGTCGGCGTCCTTGATAATCTCCTCGTCTTTCAGGTACTCGGTTTTCTCCACGTTCATGATGACGGGGTAGTTCACGAAATCCGAGTGCTGTTTCACGATCCTCCGGAGGGTCCATTCATCGGTGTAGTCGTCCTCGTCTTCATCGGCTTTTTTCAGGAAAAGGGTGATGGTGGTGCCGCGCTTGTCCTTGGCGGTTTCCTCGATGGTGTAGGTCCCGTCACCGGTGGATTCCCAGCGCACGCCGTTCACGGCTCCGGGAGCTTTGGTGACCAGTTCCACCCTCTCCGCCACGATAAAGGCACTGTAGAATCCCACGCCGAACTGACCGATGAGTTCCGGGGAAAGCCCTTCTTTTTTCTTGGCTTCTTCCATGGCGGCCACGAACGCGGCCGTGCCGCTCTGGGCGATGGTTCCGATGTTCTCGTTCACCTCGTCGTAGGTCATGCCGATGCCGTTGTCGCTGATGGTCAGGGTCCGTTTGTCCTTGTCCACGGCAAGGCGGATGTGGAGGTCGCTGTCGTCACCCAGGATGTCCGGGTCGGTCTGGGCTTTGAAACGGAGTTTGTCCAGGGCGTCCGAAGAGTTGGAGATCAGCTCCCTCAGGAAAATCTCCGGATGGGAGTAGAGGGAGTTCACGATGAGGTTCATCAGTTGCTGGACTTCCGTTTTAAACTGTCTGGTCTCTTTCTTTTCCATGTCTGCTCCTGTGCTAGCTTTCTCTTTCATCATTAAAATAGTGAGGTGAATCCTGCCCATGTTTTCGAAAAACCACGGCGATGGACAGGTTTATTTTCCCATGTGACTTGACGTTTCACGATTCGGGCACAACAATTTAGGGATAATTTTGTACAAGATTTTCAAATGTCAAGTCCGGCAGGGCTGAAAAGTCGTAAACCGCATGGCCGGCTGTCTACGATAATTGTGTTGCGGAAAAGGTCCCGGTTAAGGTATGAAGGGGCGGTCATTTTATGAATCAAAATAAGGCCTTCGCCGGTCAGGGACGGCTTTGCGGGGCGTTGGGGAGTAAGAGATGAGAGACGAGGGTATGGATTACGAGGGCATGATTTTCAGGCCTCCTTCAGAGGCGTACAGCATTCTTTTACAGGTCACGGTGGGCTGTTCCCACAACAAATGCACCTTCTGCGAGATGTACAAGGCCAAGAACATCTTCAAGATCAAAAGCGACAAGCAGATCATGGCGGACATCGCCTGGGCCGCGAAACACAGCCGCCACACCGACCGCCTGTTCCTCTGCGACGGAGACGCCCTCATCGTGCCCCAGAAACGGCTGGTCACCATTTTGAAAGAGGTGAAACGACAGCTTCCCTGGGTGAAACGGGTGGGCACCTACGCCAACACCAAAAGCATCGCCAAGAAAACTGTGGAGGAGCTGAAGGAGCTGAAGAGTCTGGGCCTTTCCATCGCCTACATGGGCCTTGAAACAGGCGACGACGTGACCCTTACGGCCATCAACAAAGGAGCGGATTCGGCCCGGATGATCGAGATGGGCCGCAAGATCCGGGAGGCGGGCATCAAGCTTTCCGTCACGGTGCTCCTGGGCATTGCCGGGCGCGAGCGGTCCATGATCCACGCCCGGGAAACGGGCCGGGTGCTTTCGGCCATCGACCCGGAATTCGTGGGGGCCCTGTCCCTGATGCTCACGCCGGGAACACCCCTTTACCAGGACCACCAGAAAGGGAAATTTCCGGTGCTGGACGCCAAAGAACTCCTGACCGAACTGGGGGTGATGATTTCGGCCACCAACCTGACCAACGGCCTGTTCCACTCCAACCACGCCTCCAACTACCTGCCGATCCGGGCCAAACTCCCCCAGGAAAAAAGCAAGACCCTGGAACTGATCGAAAAAGCTTTGGCAGGCAAAGTGGGGCTGAAACCGGAGCATCTGCGGGCGTTGTAGAAACATGAACGTTCAACATCCAACGTCCAATGAAGGATTGGGGCCAGTATGAATGATAAAAACAGATTGAAATTACGATAAAGACCAACCAACCAAGGAGAGAAGACCATGACCGATCAACAGAAACTGGACGCCCTGTGTGTCAACACCCTGCGGACCCTCGCCATGGACGCGGTGGAAAAGGCCAACTCGGGGCATCCCGGAGCGCCCATGGGCCTGGCCCCTGCGGCCTACGTCCTTTTCACCCGGCACATGTTGCACAACCCGAAAAACTCGGCCTGGCCGGACAGGGACCGTTTCGTTCTTTCAGGCGGCCATGCGTCGGCTCTTCTTTACAGCGTGCTGCACCTCACCGGCTACGGCCTCAGCCTGGACGACCTGAAGAATTTCCGCCAGTGGGGCAGCAAGACCCCGGGGCATCCCGAGTACCGCCACACCAACGGCGTGGAAGTCACCACCGGTCCCCTGGGCCAGGGCGTGGCCAACGCCGTGGGCATGGCCATGGCCGAACGCCATCTGGCGGCCCGGTACAACCAGCCGGGCCACACCATCGTGGACCATTACACCTATGTGATGTGCGGTGACGGGGACATGATGGAAGGGGTCGCCGCCGAAGCCGTATCTCTCGCGGGACACCTGGGTCTGGGCAAACTGATCTGCCTTTACGACGACAACGGGATCTCCATCGAAGGCAAGACCGACATCACCTTCACCGAAGACGTGGAAGCCCGGTTCAAGGCCTGCAACTGGAACACCATCCGGGTCGCGAACGGCAACGATCCCGACGCCATCGACGCGGCCATCACGAAAGCCAAAAGCCAGGACGAGAAACCCACCCTGATCCTGATGAAAACCAACATCGCCTACGGCAGCCCCGGCAAACAGGATACGGCCGACGCCCACGGCGCGCCTTTGGGTAAAGAGGAAATCCGGCTGACCAAGAAAAATCTGGGCTGGCCCGAGGACGCCGAGTTTCTCGTTCCCGAGGAAGCGGCCGCCGTGTTCGCCCGCTGCATCGAAAAAGGGGCCGAGGCTGAAAACCTCTGGCAGGCCCGTTTCAACGCCTACGCCAAAGCCTATCCCGAGCTCACCAAACTCTGGGTGGACGGGGTCAGCGGTTTTCTCACCTTCGGCTGGGATAACGACCTTCCCGCCTTCGCCCCCACGGACGCAGCCATCGCCACACGGGCCGCGTCCGGCAAGGTTCTGAACGCCATCGCGGAAAAACTTCCGGCCCTTATCGGTGGTAGCGCCGATCTCGCGCCGTCCAACAACACGTTCCTGAAAAACGACAAGGAATTCCAGAAAGGCTCCTACGACGGGCGGAACATCCGTTTCGGCGTCCGCGAGCACGCCATGGGCGCCATCATGGCCGGGATGTTCGTCCACGGCGGCGTCCGTCCCTACGGCGGAACCTTCCTGGTGTTCGCCGACTACATGCGCCCGGCCATCCGTGTGGCCAGCCTGATGCACCTGCCCCTGATCTACGTGTTCACCCACGACAGCATCGCCGTGGGCGAGGACGGCCCCACCCACCAGCCCGTGGAACATGTGGCTTCCTTGCGCGCCATTCCCAACCTCACGGTGATCCGTCCCGGCGACGCCTCGGAAACCCTGGACGCCTGGAAAGTGGCCCTGAAGCTCACCGACGGTCCCACGGCCCTGATCCTGAGCCGCCAGAACCTGCCCGTGTCCGACCGGAGCCAGGCCGAAGGATCGGTGCGGAGCGGAGCGTACATTCTTAAAAACACCGTCGGAGCCCCTGATGTGATCCTTATCGGCACCGGTTCCGAACTCCACCTCTGCGTCCAGGCGGCCGACATCCTGGCCGAAAAAGGCGTGAAGGCCCGTGTGGTCAGCATGCCCAGCTGGGAGTTGTTTGAAATGAACCAGCAGAACTACAAGGACTGGGTCCTTCTTCCCGACGTGAAGAAACGGGTGGTGGTGGAAGCGGGCATCAGCATGGGCTGGGAAAAATACGTGGGCGACGAGGGCGTGATCATCGGTGTGGACACCTACGGCGCCTCGGCCCCCGGCGGAACCGTTCTGAAAAACTACGGGTTCACCGTGGACAACGTGGTGGAAAAATCCCTGAAACTTCTTGGAAAAGAATAAACGTCTCAATCACATGAAATAAAAAAGGGGGCGGATCGATCGATCCGCCCCTTTGTATTTTATGGAATCATCCGATGGTTTTTTACCTTTCTGTCATCAGGTAATCTCCGATTTTCTGTTCGATCCATTTCCAGGTCCTGCCCTCATCTTTTTTGTTTACGACCTTGTAGTCCAGTTTCGCTTTGTGGTTCTCATCGATCACGAGGGTGTTGCTCGACGGTCTGAGCACAGGGAACAGATGGGGGAAATCGGAGCCGGAAAGACTCAAACGGATCCGGTGCCCTTTCTTGAAAACATTGGTGGTGGGCCAGATTTCCACCACGTACTTGTACAGCTTGTTTTCAGCAATGGGGCTCGGATTTTTATCGGCATGGTCGTAGAACGGATCGAAGGCCGTGTATTTCGGGTCGATCTGTGTCGGGTTCGCCGGATCGTATGGCCTGTAGGCAGAACTCAGCCAGCCGGAGGTGATGTTTCTGGCCCGGCCGTTGGGGAACACGTCGTTCACCTCAGCCACCCACTGGACATCCTTCCGGTCACAAAACTTCACAACGAGGTTTTCCTGGCCGTCAATGGTGTAGATGCCTCTGATTTCATCGATCACGGAATCGATCTTGGCCTGTGCCATGGGATCGTCAAACACTGTTTCAGCCCAGAACGTCAGTTTCAGGGGGCCGGAGATTTCCACGTCTTCTTCAAGGGGTTCTGTGGTGAAGGTGAGAACGCCTGTTTCGTCGTCACGTTCATCTTCCCAGGACGCCTTGGAATCATCACCCAGTTTCAGCATGTACTTCATGATTTGGGTCAAGATGGTTGAGGGAGAAAAGCCGAACCAGCGCTGAGCCGAGCGTGAACTCATCCCGTGCATGGATGTGGGGTCGTGCTTGAGGACGGGGTTGGCTTTGGCCTTTTTGAACCAGAGAAATTTGGAGAAAAAATCGGAATCGGAGGTCTCCGACACCAGTTTGTAGTTGTTGCTCCAGTTCCTGTAAGAGAACCAGTCCCAGGTGATAAGGGACGGTGACGCCTTGGAGAGATAGCAGGTTTTGTTTTCAAGGCGTGATTCAGGCAGGGGCCAGGATTTTTCAGCCCGCCATTTTTCTTCACCGAGAACGTAAAGGGCCACAGGGTATTCTTCCATGAAGGGGTCGTTTTTCCCTTTCAGCTTCCAGTCAAACCAGCGGACAAGGACGTCCCAGGAAAAAATGCTTCGCTTGCCCAGAAGACCCATACCGGTGACGCCCGGGAAGGTGAACGCCGCATCGATATGATACCAGGGACCGATGATCATCGCCTTGTCCGAGGGGTCGTGGTTGACAAGGCCGTACTCGTAGTTGTTGAGAGATCCCCGGGTAAAGATGTCAAACCAGCCGGTGGCCGTAAAGACCGGCAGGTTTTTCGGAAGGACGTTTCCGCCCACTTCAGGGGGCATATTGGGGAAATCCCAGCCTCCCTCCGGTTTCCGGGGCCAGTAAAGCATGGGGGATTTCAGCTCGTACCAGTCGACTTTCCTGTCCCGTTCCGGGTTCACGATCCACTCGAGGGGCACGGTCAGCTGGTTGGAGTGTTCTTCCCAGATATCGATCATCTCCTGCCAGTCTTCCATCTGGAACCCTGTTTTCGTCAGGCTTTCATACATCAGGTTCGGCGGGAAAATACTCATGAAATCAGTGAGAAAGATCCAGACGGCCATGAATTCCATTTCAAAGTTTCCCCCATGGATCACGATGTCCTTGAACACATCATTATAGGCCGACAGGGGGCTGATGGCTTTCAGATGCTTGGGAACCATCTCCCCTTTTTCAGGGCAGTACTCCTGTTCGATCAGCCCTGCCGCCAGATACTGGAGAATCCCCTCATAGGAACCACCGACCATGCCGACCCGGCCGTCAGACCAGGGCTGGCTCGGGATCCATTGATCGACGATGTACGCCACATCATACGCCTCAATGGGCCCCAGGGGATCCCAGACTCCCTCGCCGGAGCCGGTGCCGCGCATATCGACCATGACGATGTTGTAGTCGTTCCATAAAAAAGGAAGAAGACGCATCATCCCCATGATTTCACGGCGATAGGCCGTACACAGTAGAATGGTGGGGCGTTTTGCGCTGTCTGTTCCCAGGACCGGTTCGCTGTGGTAAATCGTCGTGGCCCAGAGGTCACAGTCGTAACCCACCGGGTTTTCGTTTTTAGTCATGGGGATTCTCACGTTGAAATCCATGATGGCGTCTGAAATGCCAAAAGAGGCTACCGTGTCTTCGATCATCATTTCGACGGCAGGCTCGATTTCACCGGACGAAACAGGGCTTGCGGTGAAAAACATCGGAAGAACGGCCAGGATCAGACCCAGGGACCATAATCTCGGGTGGCGGCGAAAACTGACGGGGAATGGGGGCGAACCGGGTTTTTGGGGCGATTTCATCAACGTCTCCTTTTTTGGGTTATCATGAAAACAAGTCTGAAAAACGACATCCAAGGGGCATTGGCCGTTGCTTTGGGTCTTTGAAAAATATCAGTAATATGAGCTGGTTGGGCTTGAAGGTCGTTGTAATGTTTATCGCCTGTAAAATAATTGATCGGCCCCATGGTTGTCAAGAAGATTGTTGAACATTATTTACCAAATGAATCGATGATCACATGTATGAGATGTGGTCAATTATTGACGAAATGAAAGTCAGGAAGGATGGTGACGTTTATAATAACGGCCATGGGCCGGCCAAACGGCACAGCCGGCAATGACCCATGAAAACGGCTTTGTAAAAAGCCGCTCTCTGCGTTACGCGTTATCCCTCGTCACTGGGGCATACCCTATGTACGCCGCATTCCTCGAGAATCGCGAGCCTTGACTTCAAAGATTGTCCGAAGCCGTGGCCAAGCCCAGGCCGGCCCCCTTCCCTAGCCCCTTGGTGGTGAAGAAGGGTTCGAACAGCTGGGCCATGGTCTCCTTGTCCATGCCGCAGCCGTTGTCGCTTACGGCCAGCATGTTGTTGAAATCATGGGCCACCCCACCGGCAAGATGGCCGATGGACTCCATTTTCTGGGCTTGAAACAGCTGCTCGTTCAGCTGTTCTTTCTCTTTCTGGGCTTTTTTGGTTTTCGTGATTTCGTGAATGATGGAATGGAGGAGGGTTTGGCCGCTCACCTCGATATGATCAGCGGGGCCTTGTCAAAGATGTCATGCAGTTCTCGTCGGATGAGAGTGTCGAGATTCATGGCCTTCTCCGGAAAAAGGTTCCAGTCGAATGGGGCAGGCAATCGGAGCGGAACACGTTTAAAAAAAAGCGATGATTTCAGAACGGTATGCCAGGGCGATCACAGGCGCCGATGGTGGCGACGGACACCGTCTTACGATTTTATGGTTGCCGAACAGGCGAACAGAATGTAATCGATGAAATAAAATAGTTTTGACTATATTAAGAGATGTTCATGATTGAATCAAGAACGAAATTTTGACCGCCACGTTCACGGCAAGGTCTTCAAAAAGGATGGATGATGAACGCCAGTGATTCAAACTCAGGCCAGGCTGATTCCGAAGATGTCCGGCAACGGTTACGGGATGCGGAACTCAAGGCTGAACTGTTCCGGCGGATTTTCGAGAAATCCACGGCCCCTTCCATCGTCATCGAAGACGACATGACCATTTCCCTGATCAACGAGAAACTCGAGGAACTGCTGGGTTACTCCCGGCAGGAAATCGAGGGCAAGGTCAAGTGGTCGCGGTTTGTTTACCGGGAAGACCTGGAGCGAATGATGGCGTTCCACAGGAAACGGCGGATCGATCCGGCCAACGCCCCCGAAGAATACGAATGCCGCCTGATGAACCGGGAAGGTGAGGTTTACGACATCTGGATCAAGCTGAACATGATCCAGGGGACCACCAGCCTGGCGACCCTGGTGAACGTGACGTCCCGCAAACAGGCCGAAAAAAACCTCAAGCTTCGTGAAGACGAGCTGAGGGTCATCGTGGAGAACTTTCCCGGCCACATCTACACCTGCCACAAAGACTACACCCTGGAATTCATGAACGGCCGCCTCGCGGACAAGGTCGGCGGGGATGCGGTGGGCACGCCTTGTCATTCGGCCATCTTCCGGCGAAAGACCCCCTGTCCCTGGTGCCGGATGGAAGAGGTTTTAGGAGGAGGCATCGTCCGCGACGAATTCCTGAACCCCATGGACAACCGCTGGTACGCAGCGGTATCCACCCCGATTTACGCCACGGACGGGGTTGTTCTGAAACGCCAGACCATGCTCACCGATATCACCGACCGGAAAATCGAGGAACAGAGGCTAAGGGACAGTGAAACCAGTCTTAGAAAAGAGAACCTTCGGCTGAAGTCCACCTTGAACGAACGCTACAGGTTCGGGGATCTGGTCGGTAAAAGTCCCGAAATGCAGGCTGTCTACGAAATGATCGTGAACGCCGCCGCTTCGGAGGCCAATGTGATCATCTATGGCGAATCGGGAACGGGAAAGGAGCTGGTGGCCCGTGAAATCCACCGGTTGAGCGACCGGGCGAACAAGCCGTTCATTCCCGTCAACTGCGGGGCCATCCCTGAAACGATCATGGAAAGCGAATTTTTCGGATACAAAAAAGGGGCGTTCACCGGCGCGGTCCAGGACAAACAGGGCTACCTGGACCTGGCGGACCAGGGCACCCTGTTTCTCGACGAACTGGGGGAGATCAGCCCGGCCATGCAGGTCAAGCTTCTCAGGGCCATCGAAGGCAACGGCTTCATCCCCCTGGGGGGCAAGGCCACCCGGCATCCCGACCTTCGGATCATCGCCGCGACCAACCGGGACCTGACCCAGATGATCCGCCAGGGACGGATGCGCGAGGATTTTTATTACCGCATCCACATCATCCCGATCCAGCTTCCCCCCTTGCGCAATCGTACCTCGGACATCGCCCTGCTTGTCGAGCATTTCCTGAAACGCTATCCGGCTTCCCCGGACCGGCCCCCCATCACGCCGGCCGTGCTCGAAACCTTTCAGCGTTATCCCTGGCCCGGCAACATCCGGGAACTCCAGAACGTGCTCCATCGCTACATCACCCTGAAAACCATCGGTTTCCCTGAAAATGTCCGGGGGCTGCCCTCTGTGCCGGAGACAACAGAACGTGTCGCCCTTGCTCCCCAGCAGGCCGGGGCGGACCTGAAGGCCGTGGCCGCCGATGCGGAACGGCTTCACATCCAGCGAATTCTCGATCAGACGAAATGGCACCGGGGTGAGGCGGCCCGCTGTCTGGGCATCAACCGGCGGACCCTGGAACGCAAGATGAAAGCCTACCGTCTGGGTCGGTTTGAATAAATTGCCGTATATTACGTCATAAACGCCGCATCGAAACATGCCATAATAATTCAATATGATAGGCTTGATATATCGCCCATTTGCGGCATTTATGACGCATTCCCTCTTCGGTAAAACATCCGCTTTCCATGTCCGCGATCCCTATTTAAACCCAATAAAACCAGAATGTTGAAAATGTATTGCCCGCCATGGCACAGCCCTTGCTCATTACGAAGTCAACCCGTCAACATTTATCCCACAAGAGGTGAGCATGATTCAAAGCGAGTATCAGAGAAAATGCGTGGATGCGACAACGGCCGCCAATCAGGTCAGATCAGGAGACTGGGTGGATTACGGAAATTTTCTGTGCGGTCCCGCGGCCATGGACCAGGCTCTGGCGGCGAGAGCCGGAGAGATACGGGGCGTGAACGTCCGGGCCGTGGGCTACCCAGGAATTCCCAAGGTGGCCCTGGCCGATCCCGCCGGAGAAAGCTTCAATTACAGCAGCTGGCATTTCAGCGGCGGGGAGAGGTATCTTCACGACCTGGGCATGTGCAGCTACATTCCGGTGCTGTACCACGAAGGCAACCGGATCTACGACGAAGGGGACCTCAAAACCGATGTGTTCATCGTCAAAACAGCACCCATGGACAAGGCCGGTTACTTCAATTTCGGCCTGGCCAACTCCATTCAGTACAGCCAGGCGCGGCGGGCGAAAACCGTGATCGTCGAAGTCGACCAAAACATGCCGGTCTGTTGCGGAGGTTACGACGAAGCCATCCACCTTTCGGAGGTCGATTTCATTGTGGAAGCGGACAACCCGCCGCTGGTCTGCTTGCCGGAAACGCCGGTCTCAGAAATCGACCGGGCCATCGCCGCCCATGTGGTCCACGAAATCGAAGACGGCGCATGCCTCCAGCTGGGCATCGGCAGCCTTCCCAACACCATCGGGAAAATGATCGCCGACTCGGATCTGAAAGACCTGGGTGTTCACACGGAAATGCTGGTGGACGCCTATGTGGACATGTATACGAGCGGTCGGATTTCCAACCGGAAGAAAGCGGACAATCCCGGGAAAATGGTCTACACCTTCGCCCTGGGAACCCGAAAGCTCTACGACTTTCTTGACCGGAATTCCGCCTGTGCCAGCTTTCCCGTGGGTTATGTGAACCACCCCCAAAGGATCGCGGCAAACGACCGGACCGTGTCCATCAACAACGCCGTGGAGGTGGACCTTTACGGTCAGGTCTGTTCCGAATCCTCGGGTTTCCGACAGATTTCAGGAACCGGGGGGCAGTTTGACTTCGCCTACGGCAGCTTCCATTCCAAAGGAGGAAAATCCTTCATCTGCCTGGCCTCCACCCAGATGAGAAAAGATGGCGCCGTGGTCTCCCGCATCCGTCCGTTTACCGACCCCGGAACCATCGTGACCCTGCCCAGAACGGTTGTCCACTATGTGGTCACCGAATACGGCATCGCCTGTCTCAAGGGGAAAACCACCTGGGAGCGCGCCGAAGCCCTGATCAACATCGCCCATCCCGATTTTCGGGAATCCCTGATCCGCAGCGCGGAAGAGATGAACATCTGGAAACCCACGTACACAAAGTCCGGATTCACCGCGCCCCAGGACATGAGGCTTGCCGGCTGATCCGGGGTTTTACTGTGAACCACGGAAAACACGGACAGAACGAAAACCTGAATGATGACAGGGGATCATGCATGAACAGTGATTCTTATCGATGGTCATTTGAATGGGTATTCATTGACTGAAGCCGGGTCCGGATCTCGCGGAATCGGACTTCGGTGATGGGATAGAAACCGATGATAACCATGGCGATGAGCTGGCAGACGCAGGGAACCAGGGCATAGAGGCTTTTGAGTGTAAGGATCGTCATGGGACTCTGGGCGGCATCGGGCGCGTAGCCGGTCCGGCCCAGCAACCACAGGCCAAGGCCCACACCCAGGGCGGCGGCCAGTTTTTTGGATACGGACCACAGGCCGATGTAGCGGCCTTCCCGCCGTCTGCCGGTGATCAGTTCGTCGTAGTCGATCACGTCGGCCTGGATGGACGACGGCAGGACCAGCCCTGCCCCGAACCCGATGCCCGAAATGGCCACCAGCACCCCGTAAATCGCTTCATCGCCCGGCCCGAGGAAAAACACACCCAGGAAGGCCAGGGTGTTGATCACCATGGCGCCGATCCAGGCCGCTTTTTTTCCTGTTTTGCGGGACAGCCCCACCCAGAAGGGAATGAAGACGATGCCCACCACGAAGTACAGGGCCAGAAACAGCTCCGCCCGGTTTGAATGCAGCACGTACTCCACGTAATAAAGGATCAGCGTCGCCGGAAGGTTGCTGCCGATGGCGCTGACGGTATACGCCGAAAGCAGAATCACAAAGGGCCGGTTCCGGAACACCCCGGCATACCCGGCCCAAAAGGGTTCGGCCGGTGCGGTCTCAACGCGGTTTTTTTCCCGGATGCGCCACACGCAAAAAAACGCGGCGGCAAGGACCAGGGGCCCGTACATCAGGGCCAGGGCCGTGAACCGGGCCCGTTCGTGATCCGGCAACCCCAGAAAACCCAGAACCCCAGACGACAGGGACGGTGAGGCGGCGGCAAAAAGGGTGCCGACGATCAGAAAGCCGTCCCGCCATCCGAAAACGGTGGTCCGTTCGTGATAGTCATCGCTTAATTCCGGCCCCAGGGCCTCGTAGGGAACGGTGACAAGGGTCCAGAACAGGAAAAGGGCAACCAGCCACCCGGCAAAGCGGAGAACCTGCTCGTTGCCCGGAGCCTCCGTCGGGGTGAACAGAAAGTACAGCGAAAAGGCGAGGCCCGCCGCCCCCAGGGCGATCAGGGGACGCCGCCGTCCCCAGGGCGTCCGGATCTCATCGGAAAGGTGGCCGATCAGGGGGTCTGTGACTGCGTCGAACAGGCGGACCGCCATCAGGAGCACTCCCACGACGGCGATGTCCATGCCCACCGTATCCGTATAGAATTTCGGCAGGAACACGTAGATGGGAATCCCGATGACCGCCAGGGTAAAAGCCGGAAAGGCGTAGGCCAGACGGACGGACCAGGGCACCTTTGCGGCTGCGGCGGTCATGGGTTTACTCCGAGCAGGCGGTCCCGGAAGTCGGGGTCGATGGGTTTTTCACCCAGCCATACGCCGAACAGGGCTTTGGCGAAATCAAGCCCCGGAAGCGTTCCCGCCACCTTCCCGTTCAGGGCAAGCTGGGTTCCCCGGTCGGTGTGGTAATACAGGGAATAACGGTCATTGGGCTTCACATCGGCATACAGGGCGTTCAAGGTGTTCAGCCGGTCTTCGAGGGACGCAAAGGTTTTCTCATCAACAGCTTGCTGGATCATGCGGGTGGTGGCCTCGGCAAAATCAGCGGCCGAAATGGACACCTTGTACTCGAGCACCAGGTATTTGGGCACGGGCCCCAGGGCCTGGTTCGCCGGGGTGTTCGCCGGCAGGTAAAAGGCCCCGGCATAGCCTTTGACAACAAGCAGGTACCGTTGAAGGGAGGTGCCTTTGAGAAAAAGCCGGGTTCCGTCCAGGGTGACGCTTCGGGGAAATTCGCTGCCGTCCACACGAACGCTGGCCGCCACGACCGGACCCTGGGCCAGGCTCAGCAACAGCAGAATCCAAAGGATATGGGTTTTTCGGGCTAAGGTCATGGCCGTTTCTCCCTGACCATGGTTTCCAGGGCCTGAACCAGCGCGTGGCGATCCGCAGCTGTTTCACGGGTGTGTCTGAACACATGGGTGACCCGGGGCGTCCGGTCAAGCCAGAACAGGCCGCTTGACAGACCGGCTTCCGGGGCCTGGGCCAGCCAGACCAGGGTGTCGGCCCCCTCTTCCGGCGTCCGCAACACCGGGTCGGTGAGCCGGTAAAATCCGGGCAGGGCCTCCTTGATGCCGGGGGTCCTCACCCAGCCCGGATGCATGGCGTGAACCGTGATGTCTCTGGGCGAAAGCTCCCTGGCCCAGTGTTCGGTCAGGATCACCAGACCCCGTTTGGCACGGGCATAGGCTTTGGTGCCGTCGTAGGGTTCGTTTTGAAACAAAAGATCGTTCGTCACGATGCCCTGGGTGTACATGCCGCCGGAAGACACATTGATGATCCGGCCGCCGCCCGAAGCCTCGAGGGCGGGAATCAGGCGGCATGTCAGGGCATAGGGGCCGAGCAGGTTCACCGCGAAACTTCGTTCGAACCCCTCGTCCGTTTCCTGCCGGGTGGGATAAAGGGCCCCCGCATTGTTGATCAGGACGTCAATCGTCGGTTCTTCGGCCATCAATGCATCGGCCAGGCGATCGATATCCCGGAGAAGGCTCATGTCCGCCGTGAACAAGCGGATGGTGTCGTTGCCGGTTTCATGGGCAATGCGGCGGCGCACCGCCTCCGCCTTTTCGGGGTTTCGTGCCACCAGGATCAGGCGGGCTCCCCGGTGGGCGATCATGCGGGCTGCGGCAAGACCGATGCCCGAGGTGGCCCCGGTGATGACCACGGTTTTGCCGCCAAGCGTCTCCACAACCGGAGCAAAGTGCCTCCGCGCCCAGGTGTAACCGAACCGTGTGAACGCTGGCAGGCCGCCCGCCACCGAACGGTCGAGCAGACTGGAAAGCCCGCCGATCCGGGGAACCGTCGGTTTTCGGTTGAACGCCTCGCCAAGACCCCGGACGGCCGCCGTGCCGATCCGTTCGAGAAGGGGCCGGAGCATCCGGGCCACGTGGGCCCGGAATCCTTCGAAGTCCATGTCGGCCCGGTAGGTGATCCGGGTCTTTCGGGGCCCCAGGGCCTGGAAGGTCAGGGTGTCCACGGCGGTAAAAGACTGTCCCCGGCCCTCAACGACGATTTTCGACGGTTTTTCCAGCACGGAAAGGGTGTAGGTCATGGACACGGGAAACGGTCCGTATCGCAAGTCCAGCGCGTAGCGGGTGCCCACCGCCTTTTTGCCCGGCGTGATTTTCCGGGCCCTGACAACGCCGGGGTCCCACTGCTCGATGGTGCTGAAATCACTGAGGTAATCAAACACCTCATCGATGGGCCTGTCTGCGATCACATCGCGTTCAAGGGTCAGGGTCATGGCGGCTCCTTCCGGATAAACAGCGGGCTATGGGTTTTGCCCGTAAGATTGACAGGTTAGGTATGAAAGAACATGATCATCAAATTTCGAAATGCAACGAAGGACTGAAAACTTTTCTTTGCTCGGATTTTTAATTGTATTTTACGATCGGCATGATAAAATTCCCACCGCATTTCAAACCGCTCAGACAATCCGGCATCACTTATCACTCTTTCTTTTTTCATCGCCCGTCCGGATTGAGCGCCACACCGGAATCACAGAACACGACAGGAAAAACACCATGAATGAACGGAAGACCATTGCCGTGATCGGAGGCGGCGTGTCGGGCGTGACCGCGGCCTACCTGCTTCAGGACAGGCACCACATCACCCTGTTTGAAAAAAACGATTACGTGGGCGGGCACACCCATACCGTGACCCTGCCCTCGGGACCGGACCGGGGCCTTCGGGTGGACACGGGTTTTATCGTGATGAACGACAAGACCTATCCCCTGCTGACCCGTTTTCTCGATGCCCTAAAAGTGAAAACGGAGAAAACGGACATGTCCTTCAGTTATTACTGCAGGAAAACCGGGTTTCAGTATGGCTCGTCCAGCCTTGACAGTGTCTTCGCCCAGCGCTCCCATCTGCTGAGCCCCCGATTCTGGATCTTCTTAAAAGACATCCTCCGTTTTTTCAAGGAGGCCCGCAATGGGCTTCAGACCGGCGCCTTCAAGGGCCTTTCCCTGGAAGGCTTCCTCAGATCCAGAGGGTTTTCGGACACGTTCCGGGACAACTACCTCCTTCCCATGTCCGCGGCCATCTGGTCGGCATCCTACAACGACATGGGCGAGTTTCCCATGGAAGCGTTTGCCCGGTTCTATGAAAACCACGGCCTGCTGTCCGTGAACGAACACCCCCAGTGGTTCTATGTTTCCGGGGGCAGCCGCTCGTACATCGACGCCTTTCTGGCCCAGTTTCCCGGGACAGTGGAAACCGCGTCACCTGTCCGGTCCCTTTGCCGCAGGGACAAGGGCGTGACACTGCGCCTTTCGGACGGCAGCACCCGGGATTTCGATGCCGTGGTCATCGCCGCCCACGCGGACGAGGCCCTTTCCCTTCTCGAAGACCCCTCGGACCTGGAAAAGGAGCTGCTGAAACCCTGGCGTTATTCGAAAAACGAGGTGATTTTGCATACGGACACCTCGTTTCTGCCGCCCATCCCCAGGGCCCGGGCCTCGTGGAACACGATCCGGGAGGACATCCAGACCGATGCCTCGCCCATCACCGTCACCTACGACATGACCCGGCTCCAGAAACTCAATACGTTAAGGACCTACTGTGTGACCTTGAATCCCTGCACGCCCGTGCCCGAGAGCCATGTGATCGACGCCATGGTTTACACTCACCCGATTTTCGATGCCGGGGCCACGGCCACCCAACACCGGCTCGACCAGTTGAACGGACGGAACAACACCTGGTTCTGCGGCGCGTATTTCGGATACGGCTTCCATGAAGACGGGGTCCGCTCGGCCGTGAACGTGGGTAAACACTTCGGAGTCAGCCTGTGAACTCGACCCTGATCCAAGCCAAGGTGTTTCACCAGCGTTTTTTTCCGGCCCGGCACGGGTTTTCCTACCCGCTGTCCCTGTACTGCCTGGACCTGTCCGAACTCGAGACCCTGGACCGGACCGTGACCGGTTTCGGCTACAACCGCAGGGGCATCGGTTCGCTGTACGACCGGGACTACCTGGACGGTTCCGATACGCCCCTTTCAGACCGGTTCCGCACCCTGCTGGCCCGGTACACCGATCCATCCGCCATCGATCGCATCATGCTGGTCACCTCCCTGCGCCTGTTCAGGCCGGTGTTCAACCCGGTCAGTTTCTACCTGTGTCTGGATAGAAACACGGAGCTGGTGTTTGCGATGGCCGAGGTCAACAACACCTTCGGTGAACGGCACCTCTATCCCCTCAAACCGGAGAAAAAGGGAAACGCGCACGAGGCTTCGGCTGATAAAGTGTTTCATGTGTCCCCGTTCAACACCGTTTCCGGCGTGTATGATTTCCGCTTCGGCCCCCTGGACAAGAAGCTTGCCATCCGTATCGTCCTCACGGTGGACGGACAGAAGAAGTTTGTGGCCTCCCTGACAGGCGACATGATCCCGCTCACCGGAAAAAACCTTGCCCTGATGTGGCTGAGACACCCGCTCACAGCCCACCTGACCATGGTGAGAATCCTGAAAGAGGCGGCGGTGCTGTTTTTCAAAAAGAAACTGCCGTACGTTCCCAAGCCCGTGTCCGTCCACCCGGACACGGTGCACAAAGAACCCTCGAACCTGCTTCAAAAAATCGCCCGGTCCCTGTTCGTCCGGGGTCTTTCCCGGATCCGCCGGGGCTGTGTGACCGTCACCTTTCCCGACGGCAGCCAACGGGTTTTCGGAGATCCGCATTCGCCGCAACAGGGCGACCTTCGCATTCTGGACGATGACTTTTTCCCCCAGGCGGTGTTCCGGGGCGATATCGGCTTTGGCGAAGCCTACATGGACGGCCTGTTCGAAACCCCCGATCCGGCGGCCCTTTTGAGCACCCTGATTCTGGCTTTCAGCGGCGGCAGGCTTTCAGGCCGTGTGTCGGCTTTTCTGAGGGGCGCCCTGGAACGGGTGATCTCCCGCGTGCCCGCCAATTCCCTGCGCCAGAGCCCCCGGAACATCCGGGCCCATTACGATATCAGCAACCCCTTTTACCGCCTGTTCCTCGATGAGCACATGGTCTATTCGTCCGGAATCTTCGATTCAGAGCAAGACTCGCTGGAAGAGGCCCAGCTCCGGAAACTCCGGCACATCATCGCCAAGGCCGACATCGGAAAAAACGATCATGTCCTTGAAATCGGGTCGGGCTGGGGGGCCTTCGCCATCACGGCGGTTCGTGACACCGGCTGCCGCGTGACCACCCTCACCCTTTCCAACGAGCAGCATGAGTGGGTCTCCCAAAAGGTCAAGGCGCTGGGCCTCGAGGACCGGATCGAGGTTCTTTTAAAGGATTACAGGACCATGACCGGCTGTTTCGACAGGATCGTGTCCATTGAAATGCTCGAAGCCGTGGGGCACCGGTATCTGGGGACGTTTTTTTCCCGCTGCGACGCCCTGCTGAAACCCGGCGGGCGCGTGGTCGTGCAGGTGATCACCCTGCCGGACCAGGAGTATGCCGCCTACCGCATGCGCATCGACTGGATCCAGAAACACATCTTTCCCGGCGGCCACCTGCCCTCGCTGACCGCCCTGTGCCAGGCCATGACCCGGCGCAGCACCCTGATCGTGGATCATCTGGAAAATATCGGCCCCCATTACGCCACGACCCTCCGGCACTGGCACAGAAGGTTCACGGAAAACCGGGGCCAGATCGCAGCCCTGGGGTTCGACACCCGATTCTTACGAAAATGGGAATACTACCTGACCTCCTGCGAAGCCATCTTCCGGGTTCGCGGGGTCGAGGATCTTCAACTGGTGTTGCGCCGCCCCTATGAATGAAGACGGCCCGGGAATGGAACTTTCGGTCCTGCATGCTGGGTTGCTTCAAATCCAAACGCAGCGACACCGGTCACAGCTCCAGATCCGTGGCCCTTCGGAGCCACAACAGCCACGAACCGTCCCTGAACCTCAAACAGGGTTATGATTCAAGCGCTACCGAATAGCCCTTAAAATCTTGGTACTTCCGGCCTGCCTGGCTTGATAACCCCGGTAAAAACATGGCTTTGGATTTTATTGGAAATCTCAGGCAATCTGAAGCGGGCCACCTGCTGGAAAAAAAAGAACGAAACGCTCAAAAGGAAAAGACTGGAAGGCCATAATCGATAATAGCCAGAAGGAGGTATACCTGTATGAAACTGAAATCCATTGCAGTCATGGCGTGTTTATTTTCTTTTGTGGTGATGGTTCATGAGGGTAGCGCTAAAACCCCGAAAAAATATCAACTTAAAACCAAATCTGAAAAATTAGGGTATTCTCTTGGACTGGACATCGGCAAATCATTTAAAAAAAATGATCTGCCTGTTGACAAAGACGCTTTTATTCGAGGTCTTCTTGATGGTTTATCCGGGAAGAATCCCCTTCTTTCAGATGAAGAAATCCGATCGATTCAACAGGCGGCCATCATGGAAATGAGGATAAAACTTTCCGGCAAACGGCAAATATGGGGTGAAAGCAACAGGAAAAACGGGGCGGCGTATTGTGCCGAAAATGCAAAGAGACGGCATGTCACAACGACTCCGTCAGGACTTCAATATGAAATTCTTGAAAAGGGCGAGGGTCCAATCCCCAAGATAACGGATAAAGTCCACATCCACTATACCGGAACGCAAATCGATGGTGAGGAGTTTGACAGTTCAGAGCCATTAGGGAAGCCTGCAACATTCAATGTCGGCGGTGTCATTCCCGGGATGACCGAAGCCCTTCTCATGATGCCGGTCGGGAGCAAATGGAGGATTGTCCTTCCCAGTGATCTTGCGTACAAAGAACAAGGCGCAGGTTCAAAGATCGGGCCAAATGCCACATTGATTTTTGAAATTGAATTGGTGGGAATCGAAGCTGCCATGCCTGAGGGCGAACCCCTGGATGATGCCGTCGAACCTGAAAAAACCGATGACGTGGCCCCTGATGAAGATACAGATACAATAACAAGTGATGAATGATGGTTAAATTTCTTTGAAAGCCAGGGTTTTCAGTTCGTGAGAAACTTTCAACGATGGGCTCTGCCTGTTGAAGATATCGGGCTCCATGAAGTCAGAAAAATACCAGGATACCAGATGAACCGCTTCAAGGGGACCGGCAGCGTGAACGATCAACTCGCCTTTCGAAGGCATACCGGGTGATATACACCGAAACACCGGAAGGGCGGATTAACATCATCAACGTGTGGGAGGTCAACAAACATGAGTACTAAAAAAAATACGGGTTGGAAGACCTTGAAAAAGAATACGGGCCGTTGACCTTTGGTGAAGCTCTTCAAAGTTATAGACTTGGCGAAGAAATCAGCTTGTCAGACATGGCCGAGAAAATCGGGATTTCACATCAAAGCCTTTGCGATATCGAGAAGGGCCGGAGAATACCGACACCGAAACGCGCCGCCAAAATAGCCCAGCTGATCGGTGAGTCTGAAATGTTCTGGGTTAAACTTGCCCTGCAAGACGAATTAAGAAAAGACAACCTTTCGCTATCCATCCCCCGGGATGGTCAAGCTGCCAGCCCTATTTGACGCCCCCCTTCCACCAATCTGAATTAATCATATTGATCATTTTTTATCACTTTGGATATTTTGAATTAAGGAAAAAACGAACACCACATTATCATACTGATGCGGCTCTATCGGGATCTGGACTTTGTGGAGCAGCTGGGGTCGGGAATATACCGCATTCTTTCCGCGTATGCGGACAGTGTTTTTAAACTCAGCGACCATTTCCTGGAAGTCTGTTTCCTCTTTGACGAGGGCTACTTCACCTCACAACAAACGGAGGCCCAAGTGGCGGCCCAAGTCGAACCGCTGCCCTGGCAGACCAAAATTCTCAAGGGGTGTTCGAGTGATGAAAAAACCGGTCAGGAACTTCTTTCCATCGCCGGTTTTACGAGCCGATCCGGAAACTTTAAAAAAGGATTTCAGCACCTTGTTGACGAAAACCTGATTGAAATGACCCTACCCGACAAGCCCAACAGCCGGAATCAGAAATACCCCCTGACCCGCAAAGGTCAGCGTTTATTGAAGGAGGAGGAATAAATTCAGATCAGAAGTCGTCTTACGTGTTTATTCCCGATAAGCCCTGAAAAAATTGTAAAATTATTTTGTTGTCGTCGGATTTTTCCCGCAATAATCGAGGGAGATACTTCGAGTTCGTCGGCGATGGCACAAATTGAGGCTTCTGAGAAAGATTTTCGGAGCTTCGATTCTGCTTTTTTCCATTCAGAAGGGGGAATGAGGATGGCACTTGCAAGAGCATCCGCTTCGTTTTCCTTGTCGTTTCCTTCATCGTGGTGGCCTTTGTCAGTATCGTCAAAAAAGGCCAGTTCTGAACCGTGAAGGTGGAGGTGGAGGTGGGCCAGTTCATGGAGCAGAGTGAACCAGAAGTTGTCAAGCCTGTCGTGGCGCAGGGTCATGGCGATCACCGGGCGGTTGTCCTTGGCCATGAAACATGCGCCGTCCAGAAAGGTTTTGTCCAGGTGAGACAAAATTATGAAGTGAACGCCTTTTCTGTTCAGTATTTCCCGCACGAGTTTCGGGCCTTGAGAAAACCGGCTGAGTTTAACAACGTCTTTCAGGAAGGGTTGTGTTATTTTTTTTGCGTCGTATGGGGGAAGACTCTCATGGTTGCATAGATGGATCACCCGGGCCTGCCATGATTTTAGGGCTAATCGATCCACGGTTTCCTTGTTTTTTCGACAGTACACCACGTTGGGTTCAGACGGCCCGAAAACGGAAAAAAACGAATCAAGCAGTTCCTCTGCCATATCTTTGGCTTGGGATAGGCTTCCGGTGAAATGTTCGAAATATCCTTGCTTAACCATCTCATTGAACGGATAATCCGATGCCGTGTGACGGCACGGGGCAAGCGCGGCTCCCGGTTCCTGGAGCAGTACTTCGTATGGGATTCCAAGTCCCGCGTGGAGGGATCGGATCATGGCGAGGCTCAACGGGCGTTTGCCGTTCAGCACCTCGGACACCCGGCTCATGCTTCCCATGTAACGGGCCAGGTCTTTCCGGGTCAGGCCCTCCTGATCCAGCCGGAATTTAATCGCCGTTACGGCGTCCGGAAGATCGATGGGGTGGTGCTCTTTTTCATAAGCCTCCACCAGCATGGAAAACAACTCAAGCTCCTCTTCCTCGGCTGAACCGGGTTCCGCATCCATCAGAGTTTCGATGTATGCCAGCGCATCCTCGTAGTCCGTTTCATTTTTAAGGATTTTCGCTTTCATCATATCGTCTCCGCATTGATTTTGTCATGCTCGGCATGGGTTCCCACGAACCGGATGTACACGACCTTCGTGTTGTAATGGATCTGAACCACAAGCCGGTAGGCATTCCCCTTGATGTTGAACACCACCCGGTTTCCGGGAAGAACGTCGGCGTAAGGAAATTTCGCCTTGATGTCCGCAAACGACGCCCACACAGCATGCTGCGCTTCGTAGTACCAGGCTTTCAGAGCCTGTTCCGAATTCGTGTGTTTTTCCCAGAAATCTTTCAAGGTTTTCTGTTTTATTATTCTCATTCAGAAATATATCCCATTGTGGTATTTTGTAAATTTTTATATTTCCCAAAATGGTAAATTTAGGTGCCTTCCATGCACGTTCGAACGACTTGAGCAAGTAGGATGGGGGTGTTCGCGATATGCTCGTAAAAAAAGGATTTAGCGATGGCCAATCCATCCCGCCCAATTCGATTTTTTTTAAGTCTGGACAGTTCTAAAACACAGTCCTTCACAGCATCTTCCGTAACCTTGTTACTGGAGGTAACCAAAAATAATGGAATGAAAAAGTATTGGAGGTGTGGGGATACTGTGGGGTATGAAAATTTGACCCCAACAAAAAAGGCCCCTGGAGTCATCCAGCGACCTTGATTTTCTTTTGGTGGTCCCAACGGGAATCGAACCCGTGTTTCCGGCGTGAGAGGCCAGCGTCCTGACCGCTAGACGATGGGACCTTAAAAGTGGAAAGACTATAGAGAATCGGGGCCGGATTGTCAAATGATATGCTTTCAGGCCCGGCACAATTTCATGTCGAGACTTTCGATTTCCCGGTCTTCCAGTTTTTTGCGTATGGCCGAGAAATCCTTGTTTCGGGCCATGAAGGCGTCCACCACGTCGGGGTCGAACTGGCGGCCCCGTTCGCTGACGATGATCTTGATGGCCTCCTCGTGGGTGAAGGCGGATTTGTATACACGCTTGGACGTCAGGGCGTCGTAGACGTCGGCCAGGGCCACGATCCGGGCGGACAGGGGGATATCGTCGCCCGCAAGGCCTTTGGGGTAGCCTTTGCCGTTCCATCGTTCGTGGTGGTAATAGGCGATTTCCTTGGCCAGGGTCAGGAAGGACTCCCCTTCGATCTTGGATTCGATCTCGCTCAGGGCGTCACCGCCAAGTTGGGAGTGAGCCTTGATGATTTCGAATTCCTCGGGGGTCAACTTACCGGGTTTGAGCAGCACGGCGTCGGGAATGCCCACTTTTCCGATATCGTGGAGAATCGAGGAGAGGTAGATGTCCTCGATATATTTTTCCGTGATGTAACCTTTGTATTTTTTGTGGGCCGAGAGTTCCTGGGCCAGGATTCTCGTGAATTCCCTCATTCTTTCAAGGTGGGCTCCCGCGTCGTCGTCACGGTACTCCGAGAGCTTGGCAAGACCCAGAATGGTCACTTCCCTGGCGTTGCTGGCGTTTTTCCTGAAGGTCCGGATATCGCTTTCCAGCCGCTTGTTGTCCGTCACGTCACGGGCGATGCCCCGAAAACCCGCAGGATTTTTGTCGCCGTCGCTGATCAGGCTGACCGACACGACCACATGCCGGATCTGACCGTCTTTCCGGGTCAGGTTCAGGGCGATAACCCCGATCGGTTCCCCTGATTCGAGGATGCCGTTGTACGCCTTGAACGCTTTCCGGGCGTTGTGCTCGTCCATGTAGCCCCGGTTGTTCATGCCGAGAAGTTCCTGTTCCGTGTAGCCGAGAATGGAACAGATCGCCCGGTTGACAAAGGTGAAATTTCCAGCGAGATCCACCTCGTAATACCCTTCATAGATGTTCTCGAGAATGGATCTGAATTTCTGTTCGCTCCTTTTCAGGGCTTCCTCGGCTTCCTTGACCCCCTGGGTTTCAGATCCGCTGACACCTTTTTCAGCTTTCAGGAGAAGCAGTTCGTTCTTGAGCTTTTCCGTTTCGGCCTGGAGTGTGGCCACGGTTTTCTGGAGGTCGCTGTAAGAGGGTTTCGCTGACATGGTTACCTGCCTGTATCAAAAGGTCCGAACCCACCGCTTCGCACGGGGCTGGCGGTTGCTTTACGGGTCACATGGGAAAGTGTTCTTAAAATCAGTTCCCGCTGAAGAGAGAAATTATTCGTTGCTTTCAGTTATCTATAACAGAACAGAACAGCTGAAGCCAAGAACAAAAAAGGCCGAGGAATCCCGGGTCTTTATGAATCGCCTCAGGGTTCAGGGCGATACCGGTGGATCGGGCTGTTCCTTCAGAACGAGAAAATAGAGGGACCCGTTGTGCTTCATGTGGCCGGCGGCAAGTTCGGCGTAGGACCCGTTGCCCATGAAAAGATCCACCCGGCCGGGGCCCTTGATGGCTCCGCCGGTGTCCTGGTTCAGGACGAGACGGTGGGCCTCCCCCCATTCGACGATTTTTCCCCGGGAGTCCACCACGGGGCGGGAGGTCTGGATGAACGCCAGGGCGCAGGCCGGGAAAAGGGGTTTGTCCGTGGCAATGGACCGCTCCGCCGTAACCTCCACCCCGTAGCATCCGTAGGGGCCGCCCTTGCCTTCGGTGAAAAACACGTAGCTGGGATTGAAGTTCAGGATCTCATCCACTTCGCCGGGGTTGTTTTTCAGATACGCCTTGATGGTCTGCATGGATATGTTTTTCGCGGGAATCCGGCCCGTGTTGACCATATAGTTTCCGATGCTCCGGTAGGGCCGTCCGTTTTTGTTGCTGAAATGGAGTTTCAGCACGTCCCCGTTGTCCAGGTAGAGGATACCCGAACCCTGGACTTCCAGAAAGAAAAGATCGATCCTGTCTGACACGTAGGCGATGATCCGGGCTTTATCCTTCAGAATGTCTCCCCGCCCGATTTCTTTACGTTCGTAGTACGGAACCACGGTTTTACGGTCCGTCACCCTTCCCATCAGGGTCCTGTTGAACCCTTCCTCGTCGGAATAGGCCCTGAGGTCGATGGAAACCAGATCGTCCGGTGCGGCGAAAACAGGGTAGGGGTACTCGTCGCTTTTTTCCAGGCTTCCCCGGAGACAGGGTTCGTAATAACCGGTGAAAAGCACCTCGCCCCGGTCGTTTCCAACGGATTTATAGACATCGTACCTTTTACGGATCAGATCGTTGAAATCCTGTTCCGGATCGGTTTGGCCCATGTAATCCAGCATCACGGTGAGGGATTCCACCATGCGTTTTTTACTGACCCTGTCGTTGCCGAACTGGAAAACCCGGTTGTCGGGAACGACCCTGAAATAAGCCAGGCTCTGATTCAGGGCCTTGCCCAGGCCGCTGAAGAAAAGGTCGTCCCTGAAATCCGGGTATTCTTCCTGGAGAAGTTTCACCAGGTGGGGTTTGGGCCTGGAGGAGGGGGGCTCGGGCTCCGCGGGACGAGGCGGTTTGATCTCGGGCGCAGGCGGGACGGCCACGGGTTTTTGGGGAACAGCCACTTTTTTCTGGGGAAAACAACCGGCCAGGCACAGGAAGGTGATGACAACGCAGGCCAGGACAAGGTCACATCTTTTTTTCATATCCATGGAAATCCGTATCTTTCTCGTCAATCCCGTTTAAAGTGTCCGCTGCGTCCCCCTGATTTTTCCACCAGGCGGATGTCATGGAACGACATGGTTCTGTCATGGGACTTGCACATGTCGTAGATGGTCAGTGCCGCCACGGACACGGCGGTCATGGCTTCCATTTCAACTCCTGTCTCGCCTTTCACCCGGACTTCCGCCACGATGCGTAAAGATGAGGATGATTCGTCGGGGAAAAAATCCACCGCGGCGTAAGTCAGGCAAAGGGGATGGCACATGGGGATCAGGGACGCGGTGTTCTTCGCCGCCATGACCCCTGCGATCCGGGCCGTTTCCAGCACGTTGCCTTTTTTGATTTCCCGGCCGGTAATTTTATTCAGGGTGAGGGGGCTCATGCGGACCAGGCCCTCGGCCACGGCACGCCGGTCCGTGGCCGGCTTGTCTGTCACGTCCACCATGCGGACCCGGCCTTCCCCGTCGAGATGGGTGAAATCCGTCATCGATCCGTATCCTTTCCTTCTTCGATGAAGTATTCGGTTTTGGCCGTGACCGTGGCCTTGATGGCGTCCAGGGTGGTCTTGAGGGTGTCGAACACGTTTTCCCGGATGTCTCCGGCCACCACCAGCATCATCACGTCGGCTCCAACGGGCAGGAAACGGTTTTCCTCGGCCAGCTCGACCAGAACCTCCACGATGCCGTCATGGCTTCGGCTTTCGGCGATGATTTGGGCGAGTTTTTCCCGGTCCACCCGGATTTCGATGCCGGACACGGGTCTGCCGTCTCTTGATGAGCCCCTGACCACGCCGTTGTGCGAAAGAATCATGCCCACCTTGCTGAAATCAGGGTGGTTTCGAATGGTTTCGGTCATTTGCTGAAGGTTCATGGCTGATTGTATCCCCGGGTTGAAGTGGTTGTTCTGGAACAGGTTTTCATGGAAAGCCCCCTGTATGGTGGTATAAGGAAAACGGGGGCGAAAATCAAGGGATTTGACGTCACGGCAAAATCCGCAGTGACTTCCACGAGAACCGAATTTTGTGTTGCCTCACGGGAAGAAAGTGGTTTATAGAAACGAGAATCAGCCACACGCGACAGTTCATCCATGTCAGTACCGTCAGCAAAGATCAATCATCGGAGATTCAGCCATGTCAGCCGAGACAAAGGACATCATCGTACTGGACGCCACGGATATCAACCGGATGGTCACCCGGATCGCCCATGAGATCCTGGAAAAGCACAAGGATATCGAACGCCTGGCCCTGATCGGCATCCAGACCCGGGGCGTGTTCATCGCCCGGCGCATCCAGGATGAAATCCGGAAGGTGGAAGGTGTGACGGTTCCGGCCGGTGAAATCGACATCACCCTGTACCGTGACGACTGGACCCGGATCAGCCACCACCCCATCGTGAAACCCACGGAGATCCAGTTCGGCGTGAAGGACATGAACATCATCCTGGTGGATGACGTGCTGTTCACCGGACGGACCATCCGGGCCGCCATGGACGCTCTCCTTGATTTCGGCCGTCCGGCGCGGATCGAGCTGGCCGTCCTGGCCGACCGGGGGCACCGGGAATTCCCCATCCAGGCCGATTATTCCGGGCGGTTCATCGAAACCCGTTACGTCGATACCATCAACGTACTGCTTTCCGAGCATGACGGCGTCGACCAGGTGGTCCTGAAGAGGGGGTGAACATGGGCGTTTCCGGTCACAGACGACAATCCCTTGAAAACCTCCGCGTCGGCATTCTCACCATGACCTCGAGCCGGACCCTGGCTGAAGACAAAAGCGGGGCCTGGATCCGGTCCCAGGCTGAGAAGGAAGGCCACCAGGTGGTTTTTCACGGTCTTGTCAAGGACAGCGAAGAGGATATCCGCATGGCCCTGCGCGACGCCATCCGGAACCACAGCCCCCACGCCATGATTTTAAACGGCGGCACCGGCATCACGAAAACCGATGTGACCATCGAGGCGGTGACCCCCATGTTCCGCAAGACGTTGACGGCCTTTTCCACCCTCTTCACCATGCTGAGTTTCGAGGAAATCGACACGGCGGCCATTCTGTCCCGTTCCACCGCCGGCATCGTCGCAGACACCGTGGTGTTCTGCCTGCCCGGAAGTCTTGCGGCCTGCAAACTGGCCTGCCGGTCCATTATTTTCCCCGAGCTGGGCCATGTGGTGAAACACGTCCGGGATCTGTGAGACAGAGTCAGGATGTTTATCCTGATTCTAACCCGGCCCTAACACGGCCCTAACAAAACACGCCTATTTTAGCTTCGAACGTCACAGGGACTCCGGACATTCCGGACATCAATTAACGTAAGGAGTTAAAAAATGAAGAAAATTATCGCCATCCTGGCCTTTATCGCCCTTTCCACCTCTGCGGCCTTTGCCGGAAAAATCGAAATCAAGGGATCGACCACCGTCCTTCCCGTGGCCCAGAAAACCATCGAGGCCTACATGGCCCTGCATCCCAAAACCGTGATCACCCTTTCAGGCGGCGGCACGGGCAACGGGTTCAAAGCCCTGATCGACGGGACCACCACGATTTGTAACGCCTCCCGTTTTATCAAGGACAAGGAAGCCAAACTGGCCATCGAAAAAAACATCATTCCCGTGGCCCACAGGGTGGCTCTTGACTGCATCGTGCCCATCGTCCACAAGGACAACCCGGTGAAGGACCTGACCAAGGCCCAGCTCAAGGACATCTACACCGGCAAGATCACCAACTGGAAACAGGTGGGGGGCAAAGACTTGAAAATCGTGGTGATCACCCGCGACAGTTCTTCCGGAACCTTCGACGCCTGGAAAGAGATGGTCATGGACGAAGAACGGGTGATCCCCTCGGCCCTGACCCAGCCGTCCAACGGCGGGCTGGTCACCCAGATCGGCAGCACCAAAGGCGCCATCGGCTACATCGCCCTGGGCTACGTGACCAAGAAAGTGAAAATCCTTTCCGTGGATGGGGTGAAAGGCAGCGACCTGACGGCAAAAAACGGCCAGTACAAGATCAGCCGGCCCCTGTTCATGTTCACCAACGGCTGGCCTGAAGGCGAAACCCTTTCCTACCTCAACTTTGTCTTGTCTCCCAAAGGTCAGGCTCTGGTGAAAGCCGCAGGCAGCATTCCCATGAATTAGGAAAAAGGGTTATCCGTCGGGTTTCGATCACGGAACCCGACCTTAAGATTTTCCCGGCGTCATCAGGCCCTGATAGAAAAAAAGGATACAACACCGCTCATGAAACCCAGTGAAAACGCGATCAAGACAGGTTTTTTTCTGACGGCCTTCGTCTCCGTCACCATCCTCGGCCTGATCATGATTTTCCTTGTGAAAGAGGGGATTCCCATTTTCTCCCACGTCTCTGTCCGTGATTTCGTTTTCGGACAGTACTGGTACCCCACCGACGATCCACCAGCCTACGGAATCTTCCCCCTGATCGTGGGAACCTTTTCCGTGACCCTGCTTTCAGCCCTGATTTCTGTTCCCATCGGGGTGATGTCGGCCATCTACATCGCCGAAATCGCCCGGGACAGGGTGGCCGCCGTGGCCAAACCCATGGTCGAACTTCTGGCGTCCATTCCCTCGGTGGTGGTGGGTTTTTTCGGCATGGTGGTGGTGTCGCCCTTTCTCCAGGAAACCTTCGATATCCCGTCGGGGCTCAATCTGTTCAACGCCTCCCTGATGCTGGCCTTCATGGCCGTTCCCACCATCTGTTCGGTGACGGAAGACGCCCTGAAAAGCGTGCCGAAATCCCTGAAAGAGGCGTCTCTGGCCCTGGGAGCCACCCATTTCGAGACCATCACACGGATCACCGTACCCGCGGCCATGTCGGGCATCAGCACGGCGGTGATTCTGGGCATGAGCCGGGCCGTGGGGGAAACCATGGTGGTGCTGATGGTGGCCGGAGGGGCGGCCATGAATCCCCGGTCCATTTTTGATCCGGTGCGGCCCATGCCGGCCAGTATCGCCGCGGAAATGGGCGAGGCCCCTTTTGGCGGGGAGCATTACAGCGCCCTGTTCGCCACCGGCATCGTGCTGTTCCTCTTTACCCTGATTTTCAACATCTGCGCGGCCAGAATCGCCCGGAGGTACAAACAGTCATGACACTCAGATCCATACGGCGACGCCGCCTCACGGAAAAGATCATGTTCGGCCTGTTCAGGTCAGCGGCCCTGCTGAACGGCCTTGTGGTCCTGGTGGTGGTTTTGTTCATCGCGATCCATGGCCTTCGGGCCATCAACCTGGAATTTCTCACCCAGTCCCCCCTGGACTCCATGACCCGGGGAGGGATTCTGCCCTGCATCATCGGGACCTTCTGTCTGGCTGTGGGGGCTGTCCTCTTTGCCCTTCCCGTGGGGGTGGCCACGGCCGTCTACCTGAACGAATACGCCAGGCCCGGACGCCTGGTGAACTTCCTCCGGTTCGCCATCAGCAACCTGGCCGGGGTTCCTTCGATTGTTTTCGGGCTTTTTGGGCTGGCCTTTTTCTGCATCATGCTCCGCATGGGGGTCAGCATGCTGGCCGGGTCCCTGACCCTGGGAGTGATGAGCCTTCCCGTGATCATCGGTGCTTCCGAAGAAGCCCTGAAGGCCGTTCCCCAGACTTACCGGGAAGCGTCCCTGGGCATCGGCGCCACCCAATGGCAGACGATACACCGGGTGGTTCTTCCGGCAGCCCTGCCGGGGATTCTCACCGGGACGATTCTCGCCCTGAGCCGGGCCGCCGGAGAGACGGCCCCCATCATGTTCACCGGAGCCGTGTTTTTCACACCGGAACTCCCCAAATCCATTCTCTCCGAAGTCATGGCCCTTCCCTACCATATCTATGTCCTGGCCACGGCAGGTCTCAACATCGAACAGACACGGCCCATGCAGTACGGCACGGCCCTGGTGCTCATCGTGCTGGTCCTGGGCATGAACCTTTTCGCCATCGTACTGAGGCAGAAACTGAGAAAGAAACTGAACCAATGAAACATACCCGTATTTTGGAGAATGACACCATGAACCGTATCACGCGGCCTGTTCAGGAACCCGGGGAAAGTGAAGGGGCCTGCCCCAAATTTTCCGTCAGAAACCTTCAGTTCTTCTATGGAGACGTCCAGGCCCTGTTCGATATTTCCCTTGACATCCTTCCGCAGAAAGTCACAGCCCTCATCGGCCCGTCGGGCTGCGGAAAAAGCACGTTCCTGCGTTGCCTGAACCGGATGAACGACCTGATCGTCAACTCCCGGGCCCAAGGGGAGGTGCTTCTCGACGGTGCGAACATCCTCGCCCCCCAGCTGGACGTGGTGTCTTTGAGACGTCGGATCGGCATGGTGTTCCAGAAGCCCAACCCTTTTCCCAAGAGTATTTTCGAAAACGTGGCCTACGGTCTCAGGATCACCGGGGTGAAAGACAAGGCCCGCATCGCCGGTGAGGTTGAGAAAAGCCTGAAACTCGCGGCTTTGTGGGACGAGGTGAAAGACCGGCTGGACAAACCGGCCACCAGTCTTTCCGGCGGACAACAACAGAGGCTGTGCATCGCCCGGGCCCTTGCCATCGAGCCCGAGGTCCTTTTGATGGACGAGCCGGCGTCGGCCCTGGACCCCATCGCCACCCTGAAAATCGAGGATCTGATCCACGAGCTCAAGCAGAAGTTCACCATTGTCATCGTCACCCATAACATGCAGCAGGCGGCCCGGGTGTCGGACACCACGGCGTTTTTCTGCATGGGCAAGCTGATCGAGGTGAACGACACGGGCATCATGTTCACCCGCCCCAGCGACAAACAGACCGAAGACTACATCACCGGGCGTTTTGGATGATTCCGGGTTACAGATGAAACGATAAGGAAACACAGGGAAAAAATCATGAATATACTGTTAAGAAAAGAGCTGGAAACGATCCGGAAAAAACTCCTGGCCTTGGGAGCCATGGTGGAAGACCGGTTTCTCAACGCCGTCAGGGCCTTCGAGCATGGCGAAACAGATCTCTGCGTACAGATTATCGGCAGCGATCACGAAGTGGACAGCATGGAGGTGGAGATCGAGGAGGACTGCCTGAAAGTCCTGGCCCTGCATCAGCCCGTGGCCGGAGACTTGCGTTTCCTGATCGTGGTGATCAAGATCAACAACGACCTGGAACGGATCGCCGATGAAGCGGTGAACATCGCCCAGCGGGTGGTCCGAATCCAGGGTTTCAACTACGAGAGCTACGTTCACGGGTACAGGGTCATGGCCGAAATGGCGGGCAACATGCTTCGGATGAGTCTCGACGCCTTTGTGAACCAGGACACGGCCCTGGCCGAGGACGTCCGTGCCATGGACGGCCGGGTGGACGAGATGAAAAACAGCTTTTACGACAGGATCAAGGCCGACACCATGGTCATGCCCGACAAGACGGGAAAGCTCATCAACATGCTGCTGATTTCCCGGCATCTGGAGCGCATCGCCGACCACGCCACCAACATCGCCGAAGAGGTGATCTACATGAAACGTGGGGAAATCGTCCGGCACAGGTGACCGCATCCGTGCCGTTCAACGGTCCGGGGTTTTCGTTTTCAGGGGAGCGCCCCCATGCCCATGGATTCATCCAGGCAGGCGTCAACTTCCCCGACCTGTTTGAAGACGTTCGACAGGTCGAGGATCATCACCAGTTTGCCTGATTTTTCAAGCTTGCCGAAAGACGTGACCAGGCCGTCCTCGTCCGAATGGATTCCGTTGTTGGCCAGGGGTTCGATGGACCCTCGTTCGAGGAGGCTGACCGTTTCCACGGCGTCGACGATCACGGCAAAGTTGTTTTTCTCCCGTCTTCCCACAATGGCGATCTCGCGCAGCGATTCCTTTAATGTGAGCCGCAGGGAGGCGAACAACTGAACCATTTCCAGAAGGGCTCCGTTCCGGGTGTCGTCTATCGACTTCAGGGCCTGGTCATGTTTGCCGTCCTTCTGTAACGCAAGGACCGTATTGGCAATGGCGTGAATCTTCCGGTGGGGGGCGTCGAATTTCTTGAGCAGTGAGGCCAGAATCAGTTTGTCTGTCTTGAAATGATCGTACCATTGGCCGAAAGCGCATTTATGAGGGTCTGTCTCAAGGCCGAAGCCCCGTTTGTCCCTGATCGATGATTCCAGTTCCGTCAGCCAGTTCTTGTGGTCTTCTTCCCGCTTGTTCAGCATGGAAATCAGGTCGTCCATTTCCGCGGGCAGGGGGACCATGCCCAGCCGTTTCCTTAAATCCACCACAGGAACCACGCTTCCTCTCAGGTTCATGACACCCCGGACACAGACAGGGGCCCGGGGCAGGGCGGTGACGGGAGGGAGGGCCACCATGGTCTGGATATCCTGGAGTCGAATGGCAAACAGTTCCTTGCCGATGGTGACGATGGCCCACAACGTTTTATCCTCTGCTGCATCGATCATCAGAATTCTCCCGCTGTTCAGTGTGTTTGTTTTATTGGCAAATGTCCAGGAACTCTCCCACGTTGAGTGACAGGTGTTCAACCGGGAAATGGGACACCCCGTGGTTTTGTCTCCTGGTAACCGTTGAGGGTCAACGGGTCACTGGCAGATCCCCGCCTTCTTCTCTCCCTCGCTCCAGCGTTTCAGGAAATGCTCTCTGACCCTGAGGTCGGGTTTGCCGTCACCCAGGGCTTCCAGGCTGGTTTTGATCTGGACCGACAGGGCTTCGGCGCCTTTGACGTCAGCCAGAAGGGTGCGGATGCCCAGGCTCCGGTACAGGGCTTCCAGGGCCTCGGTGTGGCGGTTCGTGGCGGCGAGGACCCGGCCCGTGGCGGCAAGGTCGTCGGCGATGCTTTTCGAGTAACCGGCTTTGCGATCCGATTCAAGGGCCCGGGAGTAGTGCCTGAGGGCGGAGTCCGGATCGTCTTTTTTTTCAGCGCAAAGTCCCATGGCATGGACAATGGTGGCGTATTCGAAGGGTTTGTCCGGAGAGGACTGGGCCTCGGCTTCGGTGAGGAGTTTTTCCGCTTCGGCCATATGGCCGCGCCGGATCAGGACAAGGGCCCGGTTGCTTTTCAAGGTCGGAAGGGCCACGTTGTTTTTTAGGGCGGCGGCTTCGGCCGCCTCAAGGGCGGTTTCGGCCTTGTCCAGCTGGTCCATGTCGGTGAAGGTGGCGGCGGTGTTGGCCAGGGCCTGGACCAGACCGCGGCTGTCCCCGGTCCGCTCAAAGATCCGGCGGGATTCTTCGAAGAAAAGAAGGGCGCTGTCCCAGTCTTTTTCCGCCCGGTAGACCGATCCCAGGTTGTTCAGGGCAAGGGCCGCCCCGTCCTGGTCGTCCTGGGCCGTGAATTTCTCGAAGGCCTTGTGGAAGCTGGCCAGGGCTTTGACGTAACAGCCCCTCATGTACCAGGTGTTGCCCTCGATGATGTCCCGGGTCGCCGCTTTGTTGAACCGGGGTTTCTGGACCTCGGCTTTCCGGGCGCAGCCCATGGTCAAAGCAAGCGCGACAGCGATGACAAGCCCGATGCTTTTTTCCCCTCTCATACCCATTCCTCTGGTGATTTTTCTTTCCGTTTCGGGCGCTTCCCCCGTGGAAACGCCGGAAAGCGAATCATTTTAAGCAGAATTCTTTATACATCCCGACTGTTTGAATGTCAAAGCCTTGCCGAAGCCAGGGCCGTGGCAATCGGTATCGGGTTCGATAACGATACCGATTCATGGGGGCTCCGGGCTGATTCAGAGCTTGAAAACGCTGAAACATAGAAATCTTCGATAAGGCCCGTTTTTCATATTTGAAAAAGAAATTGGATCGGGCGCCGGAACTGTGCGAAAGTTGCCCGTCGTCCATATCAATGTCTAATCAGGAGAAAACCATGGATCAACTCGACTTCAGGGGAATGAACTGCCCCCAGCCTGTGATGGAAACACGCGGCTACCTGGACAAACACCCGGGAACACAGGCGCTGTGTGTGACCGTGGACAACCGGGCCGCCTCGGAAAACGTGAGCCGCTACCTGGCCAGCCGTGGTTTCCAGGCCGAAATCCGTGAGAGCGGAAAAGATTTCCAGGTTCTGGGCAACAGCACCGGCGAAGCCTGTGAATGTGCGGTTTTCGATCCGGCGAACCTCGAGCGGACCACCCTGGTGATGATCACCCACAACACCATCGGCACGGGAAGCCTGGAGCTGGGCGCGAAACTCATGGTCAGCTTCATCAAGACCCTTGGGGAAATCAAGGAAAGCCTCTGGCGTCTCGTTTTCGTCAACGAGGGCGTCAAGCTTACGGTGGAGGGATCGGAAACCTACCCCCTGCTGGCGGAGCTGGAAAGCCAGGGGGTCAGCATCCTGGTCTGCGGCACCTGCCTTGATTTCTTCGGCCTTGTGGAAAGAAAAAAGGCGGGACAGACCACCAACATGCTGGACATCATGACCAGCCTCCAGGTGGCGTCCAAGGTCATCAACATCTGAAGCTTTTTTCAGTCCAGGGCGTTTTCCACCGCCTGGGCCAGTTCGTCGTAATTGCATGGTTTTTGGAGGAAACCGTGCACTTGGGTCTGGAGCACGTCGGTGTTTTCCAGGGCGTAGCCGCTCATCATGATGACCCGGGCAGCCGGGTGCTTTTCGAGAACCACCGGGCAGACCTTGTCTCCCCGGATATCGGGAAGGAAAAGATCCATGATGGCCAGGTGGATGTCCCCGTCCCAGCCCTGAGCCAGTTCAATTCCCCGGGAACCGTTTTCCGCGACGATCACCTGGAACCCCATGCGGGTCAGCATGGACTGCATCATGTTTCGTATGATGTCATCGTCGTCGATGACCAGAACCGTTTTTTTTTGTTTTCGTTCACAGAAGACTCCCCTTTTTAAACTTTGTACGATCCCACCAGCACCCTGAGCTGGCCGGCAAGGGCCGACAGCTCGTCCGCTTTTTCATGAACCCGTTCGATGTCGCTTCCCATGGCCATGGCATGGCCCGAAATATCTCCGATGTTCTGTTCCACATGGGCCGATGTGCTTGTGATATCCAGGACATGGCTGTGGACGTCGCCAATGTCCCGGGCGCTTTCGTTAACTCCCGCCGTGATCTCCATGCTTGACACCAGCTGCTCTTCCAGGCTGACGTTGATGGAAGCCACCAGGTCGTTGACCTGGAAAATCACCCGGGATACCTGTTCGATTTCCGACACCGAACTGCCGGTGGACTGCTGGATCCCTTCGATTTTCTCCCTGATCCTGGCCGTGGCTTCCGTGGTCTGCCGGGCCAGTTCCTTGATTTCGTTGGCCACCACGGCGAAACCCTTGCCCGCCTCGCCGGCCCTTGCCGCTTCGATGGTGGCGTTCAGGGCCAGAAGGTTGGTCTGCTCGGAGATTTCCGTGATCGCCTCGGTCACCGTGTCGATGTCCCTGGCGGCGGCGCCCAGGCTGAGGATCTTGTCCGAGGCGCTTTCCGCCCTTTCCACGGCTTCTCCGGTAATGACCCTGGCCCTGTCGCTGTTCGAGCCGATGGTTTTCACGATGGCCGTCATGGCGTCCGACGACGCGGCCACCTTCTGGATCATCGATGCCGAGTTTTTCATGGACTCTTCGATGGAACGGGTATCCCGGTTCACTTTTTCCATTTCGGTGACGGTTTCGACGGTCTTGTCCACGGTTCTGCCGGACAGATCTTTCATGCCTTCGGAGTAAGTCTTGAGCTCTCCCGCCGACCGGTTCAACGTGTCGATTCCCTGGAACACGGCAGAGAAAATTTTCTGGAACCTGGTCAGAAAGGCGTTGAAATACGACGACAGGGCCGTGATCTCGTCGTGGACGCAGACCTGGTAGACCTCTTTACATTCCCGGCAGGTCGACAGGGAACCTTTGGTGAGCCGTTCGCAGGACGGGTGTTCCGAAAGGCTGCCCACCTCGATCCAGCAATGGCTTTCCCGGCCGTAGGCCTCGCATTCCTTTTTGTGGCACTTCCGGATGTCCGAGCACCTGGCCGTGTTCAGGCTGATTCTCCGGCTCAGGTCGGCGGTGCCCACGGCAAGGTCCCGCAGGTCTTCGGAAATGCTGTGGATCGGCCGGATGATCCTTCGGACCATCACCACGCAGAACACCAGGGAGACTCCGATCAGGACCACCAGGGTTCCGCCGAGGACCACGATCTGGGACCTGATCCTGGCGTCTATGGTTTCCTGGATTTCCGCCATGGCCTTGTCGATATCGTCCACGTAGACTCCTGTTCCGATGATCCAGGGTTTGCCATCCATTTTCCTGACAAAGGACATCTTGGGGTGGAGGGTGTCTTTGTCCTGGCCCGGTTTGGGCCAGAGGTAGGGCACAAACCCTCTGCCCCCGCCCGTTTTGCAGACCTCCACAAAGGCCTGGAACAGGTTCTGGTTCTTACCCATGGCACAGTCGAATTTGGGGTTGTCCAGAGTTTGTCCGTCAAGCTCGGGAAGAATGGGATGCATGACCATTCGGGGAAACGGCTCGCCGGTGTCGTTGATCCAGAAGTACCCCGACCGGTCCGAACCGTATCTGGCGCGTTTCACCACCTTCAGCTGCTCGTCTTCCGACTCGAGGTCGGCGGCCGCGCTTGAAACGGAATCCACCAGGTGCTCGAGCATGGCCATTTTCTCTTTCATCAGAAGGTCCCGGGTGGAGGCGATCTGTTCGTGTCCCCTCTTTTCGATGGAAACGATGGACACGGAGCTGGCCACGGCCCCCACAAGACAGAGACCCGTGGCCACGAGCCCGATGAGCTTGGTCGAAATGTTCATGAAGTCTCCTCTGGACGACCTGGGTTATGAGAAAAAAAGAGAAAAAAGGTCCATGGATTCCTCTTTGAGCTGAACCATGCCGACCAGATAGGCTTTCAGCGCTTCGTCCGTCCATGGGATCCCCGCGTGACCCGCCCTTTCGATGTTCCGCTCGCAGAAAAGAAACGCCTTCAGATCCTGGTTGTTCCCCAGGTCAGTGGCATTGTCTCCCAGGTGTGCCACCATGTCGGCGAAATAGATCAGGGCCGCCGCCGGGGTGTTTTCTCCGGCCTTTTCCGGTTGGTGATGGAAGCCGACGGCATCCACCAGTTTTTTCGGAAAAGACCAGCGTTCCAGGAGGTTGTGGCCGATTTCCCCGTGGGAGGCCCCGAACAGGTTCTCTTCCCACTGGTACATGTTGAAGGCCGGTTCGTCCTGCCGGGCTGCGACCCGTGCGAACTGGCTGGGGAACACGGTGAGGATCACCAGCTTGCCGATATCGTGGATCAGACCGCTGATGAACACGTCGTCGGCCGGTTCCGTTTCCCGTGCCAGAACACGGGCCGCAAGGCCGCAGAGAAAGCTGTGGACCCAGAACCCCCGGATATCGAACCAGTGTTCGATCTTCACCGTTTTGAAGCTGTTGAACATGGCCCGGGCGATAACCATGTTCCTGATTTCGTTGAGTCCCAGAATGGGAATGGCCTGCCGCAGGGAGCTCACCCTGCGGGTCTGGCCGAAAAACGCCGAATTGGCCAGTTTCAGGATCGCCGCGGTCAGGGAAAGGTCCAGCCGGATCACGTGCAGGAATTCATCCATGGAACAATCGGGATCGGAGGACAGTTCGATGACCCGGGAGACAACCGACGGCAGCGCCGGAAAACTCTGGATTCTGTCAGTCAACGCGGAGACACAGGCCCCTTTGTGGTTCATGGCTGACCTCCCCCGGTCTCACCGGACCGGTCCCGGATTAATTTTTCAGCTTGCTTCAGAGTCTGTCTGGAGATCTTGTGGGGTTCACACTCCGAGACACTCTTGAGAAACAGACCCACGTAGTGGGGGTCCAAGATGGTTCCCGCTTTTTCGGCCAGGGCCAGCACCGCCTCGTCCAGGCCCGTCTCGCCTGATTCCAGTTCCAGGCAGAGGCTGACGAAGGTTTCGGCGATGGAAAAAATCCGGGCGCCCATGGGGATCTGGTCCTTTTCAAGCCCCAGGGGCAGGCCGGTGCCGTCGTAGTGCTCGTTGTGGGCCAGAAGCACTTCCCTTTCGTCGGCGAAAAAATCGAACTTCTCGGTCAGCTCGGCCATGAGATACGGGCCGTGGGCAGGATCTTCCGGATTGCCCCGGTCCTCGATTCCCCCCACCATGGACAGGAAACAGTCGTGGATGGTGGCGGCCAGCCTGAAGGTGTCCACCACCTGGGCCGGCAGGTTCATCCTGTAACCCATGAGCGTCAGGTATTCACGGAGCATCCGGCTTCTCTGCCCGGACTTCGCGCTTCCCGAATCCCGGACCAGAAGTTCCAGGGACGCCACCGACGCTTTCTTGGTCTTGGTGAGAACCGCGGTGATGCTGTCCTTGACGATCTGGATCCTCTGGTTCTTGGGCATGTTCCTGAGCGACGGGTCCATGGCGCCTTTCTCGTAGATCTGGGTTCTGTTCCGCCCTTCGGCCTTGGCCACGAAAAGGGCCTGATCCGCATAGGAGATCAGTTCGCTGTACACGGTGGGGTGGTGCAGGTAGATCGACGCCACCCCGATGCTCACTGTCACCGTGGCCTGGAGGTCGCCCTGGCGGAATTGCACCTTTTCCATGTCATTTCTGAATTTTTCGGCCAATGTGACCGCGCCCTTGAGGTCTGTCTGGGGCAGAAGCACGAGAAATTCCTCCCCGCCGTACCGGAACACGAAATCCGAATCCCTGACATGCTCTCTCAGGTGATCGGCGAACACCTTCAGCACATGGTCCCCGAAGGGATGGCCCAGGGTGTCGTTCACGCTCTTGAAGTAGTCGATATCCATCAGGAGGCAGGACAGGTCTGTTTTGTACCGGATGGACCGGTTGAATTCCGATTCCATGACCACGTTCATATGGCGGTGGTTGTAAAGGCCGGTCAGCCCGTCCTTGACCGACAGGTCTTTCAGCAGAACGTTCTGCTCGTCGATGATTCGGCGCCTTTTTTCAGCTTCGGCCAGGGCTTTTTCAAGGTTCGCGTTCAAGATTTCCCGTTCTTTTTTCTGCGTGTACAGGTCCATGAACACCCGGATCTTGCTTTTCAGGATGAAGATGTTTACGGGTTTGAAAAGGTAATCCACGGCTCCCGCGTCGTAGCCCTTGAAAAGATGGGTGTCCTCCTGGCTCACCGCGGACACGAAAATGATGGGGATATGCCGTGTCTTCACGTTGGAACGGATCAGTTCCGCCGTTTCGAATCCGTCCATGCCGGGCATCTGGACATCCAGAAGAATCAGGGCGAAGTCCTGTTCGAGCACGAGCCCCAAGGCCTCGTTCCCTGAGCCGGCCTGGACAATGTCGTATCCCTCGTCCTGAATGGCGGCGGAGAGGGACAGAAGGTTCAGGGGCTTGTCGTCCACCATGAGGATGCGCGGTTTTTCCGTTCGTGTTTCATCCATGATTCGTGCACCTTATTATGACAGTTAGTCATTGATCGATGTCGATGATGGCCGACCGGCTGTCGTGCCATTTGATCTTGTCGCGGCTGATGGCCTGGATTTTTTTGACGATGTCGGCAATGCGCGTTCCGGCTTCCTTGATCCGGCCGATATGCTTCAGCACCTTTTCCGGATCGTTTTTGTTCATTTCAAGGAGTTCGATGTTCCCGAGAAGCCCCATGAGAGGCTGGTTCAGTTCGTGGGCCGTGGTGCCGGCCATCTGGAGCAGGGCGTTCAGCCGCTCTTTTTTCACCATTTCCGCCTGCTGCTCGGTGATCATCCGGGAGGCCTCTTCCAGCTCGCCTATTTTTTCCCGGAGTTCGAACCCCGTCTTTTCAAGTTCCTGGCGCTGGCGGTAAAGCTCGACGAATATCCTGACCTTGCTGAGCAGGATCTGTGGGTTGATGGGTTTGTACAGAAAATCCACGGCTCCCGCTTCGTAGGCCTTGGCCATGTGGGGTTCTTCCCGGCCGATGGCCGTGATGAAGATGATGGGCACATGGCGGCTCCGCTTGTTCCGGCGGATCAGTTCCGCTGTTTCGAATCCGTCCATCCCCGGCATCTGGACATCCATGAGCACCAGGGCGAAATCGTGTTCGAGGATCATGGACAGGGCCGTGTTGCCTGAATCGGCGGTGAGGATGGACAGATCGGGCATGGCCAGGATGTCTTCGAGGGACATCAGGTTTTCGGGTCGGTCGTCCACGATGAGGATTTTGGTCTCTAAGGTCATGTTCCAAGGGTCCTTGTCAAAAGCGTTTCTCTTGCGCCCTTTTGTCGAGAAGGTCCCGGATGGCCTGGGAGAACTCTCTGATTTCAAGGGGTTTCATCAAGATTCGGGATATGCCGGCGTCTCTTGCGATGTCTTCGGTGATTTTGTTGTTGTAGCCGGTGCACAGGATGATCGGGATGTCCTTCCGTATGGCGCTGATTCCCCGGGCCAGTTCAAGGCCCGTCATCTCGGGCATGGTCATGTCGGTGATCACCATGTCGAAATCGTCGGACCGGTTGATGAAGATGTTGAAGGCTTTAAGGCTGCTGGACTCGGTCACCACCCGGTACCCCAGCCGCTGGAGCATCATCTTTTCGATCTCCACCAGGGAGGTTTCGTCGTCCACGAAAAGGATGGATTCCTTGCCCGTGGGAAGGGGAGAGGCACCCGCCTGTTTTGTTTCCACTTTCTTCGCTTCAAGGCGGGGCAGCATCACCGTCATCGAGGTGCCCTGGTTCAGGGTGCTTTTCACCTGGACAGCGCCCCCGTGGTTCTTGATGATGCCGTGAACCACGGCAAGGCCAAGGCCCGTTCCCGTGTCTTTTTCCTTGGTGGTGAAATAGGGGTCGAAAATCCGGTCGATGTGCCTGGGGTCGATGCCGCAGCCCGTGTCGCTCACCGTCAGCCGGATATAAGAACCCGGTTTGAGGTCCGGAAATTCCCGGGTATCGTCGCCGGTGAAATCCACGGGTTTAAGGGTCACCTCAAGGACGCCCCCGGTGCTTTCCATGGCGTGAAGCGAGTTGGTGCAGAAGTTCATCAGCACCTGGTGGATTTCCGTGGGATCGGCCATCATGGACGTGCCTTCCGTGGAAATGTCCTGGCGGATCTCGATGGTGCTGGGAAGCGAGGCCCTGATCAGCTTCAGCGCCTCCTTGACGATATGGTGGAGCTGGATGGGCTGCATCCGGTGTTCGGTGAGGCGGCTGAAGCCCAGGATATGCCGGACCAGGTCTTTGGCCCTGTTCGAGGCGGTCAGGACGTGTTCGATGTCGGCCAGGGCTTTTTCCTGGTCCTTGATGTTGTACCGGGCCAGCTGGGCGTAGCCGATGATCGCCCCAAGGATATTGTTGAAATCATGGGCGATCCCTCCGGCCAGGGTGCCGATGGACTCCATTTTCTGGGCCTGCCTCAGCTGGATTTCCAGCCGTGTCTGCTCGGTCACGTCCCGGACCAGTTTGAGGAGTCGCAGGGGTTCGCCTTTGGGGTCCCGGACAAGCCAGAGCCGGACCATGACCGGAAACACCGACTTGTCTTTGCGGACGAACTCCTTTCGGTATTCATCGGAAAAATCCCGGACCAGCACCTGCTTTTCAAGGATCTCCAGATCCTTGGCGATCCATTTCCTGGGCGTGTGCTGGTGGTAGGTCATGAAGATCAGCTCGTGTTCGCTGTAGCCCAGCATGTCGCAGTACGCCTTGTTCGCCCGTTCGATCTGCCCGTCCAGGCTGAGAAAGGCGATGCCGTCCCGGCTGGTGTCGAACAAACTGCGGTATTTGGTGTCGCTCATTTTCAGGCGTTCGGCCGCTCTCTGTTCCGAAGATTTCCTCAGCCTGTGAAGCTCGGCGAACACGTTCACCTTGGACACGATGACCACCGGATCCACCGGTTTCACCATGTAGTCCACCGCGCCGGCCATGTAACCTTTGAACACCCAGGCCTCGTCGCTGTGCAGGGCTGTGAGGAACATGATGGGCACATGCCGGGTTTTTTTCCTCAGCCTGATTTTTTCCGCCGCCTCGAAGCCGTCCATGTCCGGCAGTCTCACATCGAGGATCACCAGGGCGAAATCGTGTTCCTGGATCAGGTCCAGGGCCTTTCTGCCGTTTCGGGCCGTCACGATCCGGTATCCCGGGTTGTCGAGAATGGCGGCAAGGGATAACAGGTGCTGGCTGTTGTCGTCGACGATGAGAATGTCTGTTTTTTCTTGTTCGCGGGTCATCTTTTTTGTCCGGTTTTTTAAACGGAGCCCTGTCCGGCCGTCCGGCAGGGGATTCATAGTCCGATCGGTATTTTTAGTTCGACCCTCTCTCGGGCAGGAACAGCCTGAACGTGCTGCCCTGGCCTACGGTGCTGGAAAGGAGTATCTCCCCCTGGAGAAGCCGGGCGAATTCACGGGCCAAGGCCAGGCCGAGCCCCGCCCCTCCGTGTTTCCTCGTGGTGCTACCATCCACCTGTTTGAACGCTTCGAACACCACGTCCTTCATGTTTTCCGGGATGCCTTCCCCTGTATCGCTGACGGCGAATTCAATCATCGGTTGTCCCCGGGTTTCCACCCCGTCCACGTTATCCGCCTGGCGGATGTCCAGGGTCACACGGCCCTGGCTTGTGTACTTGAAGGCATTGGAGAGAAGGATCTTGAGAATCCTTTCCAGCCGGAGGGCGTCGGTGACCAGGGTCTCGGGAAGGTTGTCCCCCATCCGGACATGGAAGTCGATGTTCTTTTCAAGGGCCGTCTTTTCGTAGAGCCGTTTCATCACCCGGGCCGTTTCAACCGGGCGGTGACGGGTCAGACTGATCGCCATGTCACCCGAAGCGATACGGGTGAGATCGAGCACCTCGTCGATGAGGTTCAGGAGCTCCTTGCCCGAGTTTTGGATCACCGATGAAAAAGTCCGGATCTTTTCCATGCCCTTGTCGTCTGTCACCCCGGCCGCCGCCCTTTCCATGAGGATGCCCGAAAGAAGGATGATGCTGTTGAGGGGCGTCCTGAGTTCGTGGCTCATGTTGGCGAGGAATTCGGTTTTGTACATGTTGCTTTTCGCCAGTTCCTCGGCCTTGGTTTCGAGAACGGCCTTGGTTTCCTCCAGGTTACGGGAATGGATTCTCAGGGCTTCGTTCACCCTGTTGAGTTCCTCTTCCCTTGCCAGGAGCCGGGCCTGGGATTCTTTCAGAGCCCGGGTCTGGTTTTCCAGTTCCTGGTTCACGGTTTGTAGCTCTTCCTGCTGATTCCGCAGGCTTTCCGCCTGGTTCATGGTTTTTTCAAGGAGCTTCTCCGTCAGGTTCCTCGAAAGGGCCGACTGAATGCCGATGGCCACGCTTTCACTGTTCTTTCCGATGATATCGGTCACGTCCCGTTTGAAAAACCCAATGGCCCCGATCTCCATCACTGCCACCACCTCGTCGCCGAAGAGGAAGGGGTAGGCGAACACCGACGCGGGGCTGATTTCGGTGAGGCCTGTTTTCACCAGAGGCCCGGCGATTCCGGAACCTTCAAGGGAAAGGGGGCGCTTCTCGGCCGCCGCTTGCCCGGCCAGCCCCTCGCCCGACTGGATTTTCTCGGGAAAGTCCGAACGCAGACAGCCGTAAGTCCCTTTCAGGGAAAAGATCTGGTCGTCCTCGTCCACCACGTAAACCACGCCGATCTGGGCCCCGGAGTAAGCGCATATGAACGAGAGAACCTGCTCGGCCATCCGGTCCAGGCTCTGGTTGCCGCTCAGCTGCCGGATCAGTTCCATCTGGACATGGGTTCCGGTGATCTGGCGGTAGCCGTCCTCGTTCATCTTCCTCAGGGTTTCCTTGAGGCGGGCCAGCAGGGGGGCCAGTTCGTCGCCTTCCCGCTGGTCCAGGGAATCGTCCGGGGCGTAGTCGCCATGGGTGATTCTTTCGATCCGGTGATGAACGTCCTTGAAATAATCCCAGATTCCCTGGATGGCCAAGCCCAGCTCGTCCTTGTCGTTCCGGACCTTGGGCCTCTTTTTGAAATCCCCTTTGGCCGCGCCGGAGAGAAAATCCAGGATGTCGGAAAGCCTGGTGGCAAGATCCTCGAACACCCTGTCCCGGCGGCCGGCTTTTCCGAGAGTCCCCACGAAACCCTGGACGGCCTTCCTGACGAAATTTCTGTTGTCGGCGAGTTCCCTCAGGGCAAGCCGTGTCTGGATCATGAAAAACATGAAAAAAAGGAGAAAAACCACGGCCACCACCGTCAGGGATAGCCGGTGGTCTTTCATGATTTTCTGATAATACCCGTCATCGGTGCTTCGGGCCGCCACATACCACTCCGGGGAATCCAGGCCCGCCATGGAAACGGGGACGGCCTCCACAAGGTCCGATCCGGGTTCTCCGCTGTACCCGTTGACGATGTCCGGCCCGTTTGCCTCCTGTTTCTTCTGAAACGCGGACGGCGAAAAGTCAGGGATATCCCCGAGAGCAGGACGGCCCTGCCCATCGATGAGAGACAGCACGCACCCCGTCGCGGCCTGTTCGTTCCGCACGATGAGATCGCGGATCGACGCAGGGTCCATTCCGGCCGCAAGGAATCCCGCAAGGCCCCCTTTTTCATCCCGGATGCCCTGGACCAGAAAGAGGGGGCTTTTGTTTCCCGGGGGAAACACGAGCCAGTGTACGCCGCCGGCCTGGATGATTTTCCCCAGTATCCCCCGTTTTTCGATTTCGTCGGCAATGCCGTCGTCGGTCAGAGGGTCCTCGGTTTTGGCAGGTCCGCTGGAAAAACGACGGGTTCCGGACCGGTCGAAAACAATCACCCGGTCGAATCCCGAAGCCCGGATGACAGCCAGGAGCTGATCCGGAATCAGAGGTTTGCCTGAAACCCCGGGCTTACTTTCAAGCTTTCGGAGCATCTCACCGATTCCTGCATTTCGCGTCAGGATATCGAGCCGGTTGTGCCGTTCCTTCCAGTAACCCTCGATTTGCATGGCCACGACCCGGGCCGTGGTGTTCAGGGCCTGCCGACCGTGGGTCAGGCCTTCCCGGCCATGAATTCTGTATTCGTTCAGAAGGAAAGCCATCACGAAAAAAAAGCAGGCTCCACAGAACACCACGAACAGGAAAGGGCCGGGCCGTTCCATGTTTCCCCGGGAATCAGGCTCAACCACCATATCCGGCCCGTCCAAAGCAGAAGCGTTTCGCCCGGAAGGGAGCGGCATGGGCTGGTTATCGGTTTGACCGGTGGCTTTGTGCAGCATACGGGTTTCAACTTGAACAGATCAATCGGGATATGTCGCGGGATAGGCCATCGCGACAGTCCGTCATCGGTTAAAAAGCATGTCCGAAAAAAGGAAAGAATGGGTCAAAAAAACAATCATCTTCAGGGCTTCAATGATTTTTTCTAACACAGTTGCGGGAAAATGTACAAATCGAAAAAAGAACGGGCCGAGTTTGCTTCGGGGATGTTCCGGAGAAACATGGGCCGCGCTCTTTTCCGCCCCCCTGGTTTTAGTGGAAAACGCTTTGACCGGAACCGGAAAACGGGGGTATACTCTTTAGAAAAACGGCCTGGGCAGGAATCGCCGCCCAGTGGCCCCGACCACCCACGGGAGGTATTTCATGGATCAGTCCGACAGCCCTGTCCATGTGGGCGAACTGCTTGAAATCATGGACCATGACATGGAGCTTTTACGAGAGTGCCTGGATGATTTCGCCCGGGACGCGCCGGATATGCTCGATCAGATCCGCAGCGCCGTCGCGGGTGGAAACCATGAGGCCCTTGAATACAGCGCCCACGCCATCAAAGGCACCCTGCGCTATCTGGCGGCCTTCGAGGCTGCGGACATGGCCCTTGAACTTGAGGAGGCGGGACGCTCAGGGTCTTCCATGGACACTGCCCGCGATCTTCTGGACCGGCTTGAAAACGAGTGCGGAAGAATTTTCCGTTTCATCGAGCGATTCAGCGTGTGACAGCCGGATTTTGTCTTTCTTTTCCCGTCTTTACAAAAACCATGTCCTGTGACATAACCTGTGCCATGAACAGTGGCGGCCCGCCGCACCGGACCAGAACCATCACAAGGACAAGACGATCCTCGACCATGCTCACGGAACTTACAATAAAGAATCTGGCCATCATCGACGACCTCACCGTGTCTTTCGGCCCGGGCCTCACGGTTTTGAGCGGGGAAACCGGGGCCGGGAAATCTATTATCATCAACGCCGTCAACCTGATTCTTGGGAACAGGGCCACGTCGAAGTTAATCCGGACCGGTGAAGAATCGGCCGAAATCGAGGCGCTGTTCACCCTCAACCCCGGAAGCCCCGTGGCCCGGATTCTGGAATCCCTGGGCTTTGACGGCAACGGGGACCTGCTAGTCCGGAGGATTATTTCCGCCAGCGACCGCCACAGGATTTACATCAATGGAAAGATGGCCACCATGCAGATGCTGGCGGACATCACCCAGAATCTGGCCAGTATCTCGGGCCAGCACGCCAACCAGAGCCTCCTGAAAGAAGAGCAGCACCTTTTCTGGCTGGACCAGTTCGGAAACCTCCTGGACCTGAAAAACCGCGTCGCGCAAACCTACCTGGAGCTGACGCCCCTGATCCGGAAACTGGCGGATTTCGAAGCCATGGAGAAAAAACGGATCCAGCAGATGGAGTTTCTGAACTTTCAGAAAAACGACATCGAAAACGCCAGGATCACCGACCGGGAAGACGAGATTCTCGAAGAACAGCGGCTCCGTCTGAAGCACGGAGAAACCCTGCGCCAGGCCGCCCAGGAGGCCCTGAACGAGCTTTACCTGATGGACGGCTCCCTGTCCGAACGACTGGCCGCCGTGTCCAAGAACCTGGACAAGGCGTCCGAGCTGGACAGCCAGCTGAAACCCTCGTCGGAAGACCTGACGGACATCCTTTACCGGATCGAGGACATCACGGGAAGCCTGAGGCGCTACGCCGACAATCTGTCCACGGACCCGGCCCTTCTCGAGGAAACCGAGGGACGCATCGACGCCCTCAACAAGCTGAAGCGGAAATACGCCGGGGACAAGGGCAGTCTGGCCGATGTGATGGAGCTTTACCAGACCATCTGTTCCGAGCTTGAAGCGCTGGAAAACCTCTCCGCGTCCATGGGCGATCTTGAACAACAGATTGAAACGAAACACGAAGAGCTGGTGAAACTCTGCCTCGATCTGTCCGCCCAGCGCAACGCGGCGGCCGTCCGTTTTGCCGAGGCTGTGGAACGGGAACTGGCCGAGCTGGACATGGTGAAAACACGTTTCGCTGTGCCCGTGACCCAGGTTCCCGCAGCTCCCGGCCTGTCGTCCTGGCTGAAAGTCGGAGATTCCGCCATCGGCGAGACCGGCCTGGACCAGACCCGTTTCATGATCTCCCCCAACGTGGGCGAAGAACTGCGGCCCCTGGCCCGGATCGCATCGGGCGGCGAACTGTCCCGGGTGGTCCTGGCCCTCAAGGCCATCCTCGCCGGCGTGGATTCGGTGGAAACCGTGATCTTCGACGAGGTGGACGCCGGCATCGGTGGCCGTATCGCGGAGATGGTCGGCCAGAAAATCAGGGTCCTGTCCGGAAGTCACCAGATCATCTGCATCACCCATCTGCCCCAGATCGCCAAATACGCCGATCATCACTATAAAATCGAAAAACTCGTGGACGGAGGCCGCACCCGGACCGAGATCCGGCAGATTGACGAATCCGACCGGGTCGAGGAACTGGCCCGGATGCTGGGCGGCGTGAAAATCACCGACAAGACCCTGGAGCACGCCCGGGAAATGCTGGATGAGGTGGCGTCCGGTGACGGACGTTCATAGCGGCCATCGCTCTACGCCACACCTGGGATTGGCATTTTAATGCGATGCCATGTTTTCTGTTTTTATGGAGATCGGCTTTAAACGCTTAATCTCTTCAGCCTGGGGGCTGTTCATGGCATGCCAGAGATCCCAGTCCTGCTGTAAACCCAGCCAGAAATCTGCCGACATACCCAAAACTTGGGACAGTCTAAGAGCCGTATCAGGTGTTACGGCTCTTCGTCCTTTGATGATTTCATTCAGGCGTGGATATGACACGCCTAAGCTTTGGGCCAGTTCTGTCTGAGTCAGCTCAAGGGGCTTGATAAACTCCTCAAGAAGCATGACACCCGGATGTGTTGGAGGACGTTTCCCGGGAAGTCGCCTTCCAGCATTGATTTCAGTGATAATCTGTGATTTCGACTTCATAGGCATGGCCTTCCTCCCATATAAAACAAATACGATATTGCTGGTTGATTCGGATGCTGTATTGATTTTCTCTGTCGCCTTTCAACGGCTCAAGTCGGTTGCCTGGAGGGATGTTGAGCTCAATCACATCTCTAACCCGGTTAATTTGATCCAGCTTTCGTTGAGCCACAGGCCAAATGGATTGGGAACAGCATTTTCTGGCGGCTTGAGAATTATGTCCGTCAAAAACATCCTCTGTGCCTGTATTTTTAAAAGACTTTATCATGGGTCGTATTATAATGGAGTCCGTTATAGCCGTCAATGGGATTTGGAATCCGGCATTATCCCACCTGCCGGAACTGGGCGATCTGCCTTGAGATCAGCACCAGTTCTCCCGATTCGTCCCAGATTTCGCCGTCTTCCTCCACCAGCCCGCAGGTGATGAAGCGCGACCGGAACTGGGCCTTCAGCCATGCGGACCGGGGGATGGCCCGGACATTCACGGAAAACTCGATGGTGGGAACCCAGGCCACCAGACCGTGGCTGGACAACACCGGCGGCGGAAAAGCGTCGGCCATGAGCACCAGGCTCAGGGCGTCGGCGGGACGGTCGTCCTTGAATTTGATCCAGCCTTTGTGAACCGACTCGTTGGAAAGGCGCCCGCTGAACCAGCCGGCGCATGCGGGGTCCAGCCGAGCGTCCACGTTCCGGTACAGGGTGTAGGAACCGATTTCGGGAATGGGGATGCACTGGGCGAGGGGGGCGATATCGGGTTCTCCCGCCTCGTAACGTTTGTCCCCGGGGCAGATCCCTTCGGGTGCGAAGGTCCCCCAGGCCCGGACCTTTTCCCGTCCGTCCTGGAACAGCCCCGCCTGGAGGCGGTTGAAACTCGAGCCTTTGGAGATCGGTTCCACCCGGATTTCCGAATCGCTGATCGTGGTCCGGGAAAGGTAGTTGGCCGTCACGATGGCGGCATGCTTCTTGTCCGTGCATCGCATCATGGCGGACAGCATCACGGCCAGAAGATAGCCGCCGTTGGGGTTGCCGTTGATGGACCATTCGTCGGTCAATCGTCCCCGGAACGTCAGGCCATCGAGGGTTTCAAGATCGGTGTCCCGGTCAAAAAGATGCATGGTGCCTCCTTGCTTTTCTATCGGTCCTGGTCCAGGGAAATGGCCGGAGCCCAGCCCAGCCAGGTTTTTTCCGCCCGGTCATGGAGGACGAAGGTGTCGTTGTTTTTCGCCCGTTCGCCCATGTCGTCGGGAGGCGGGGTGGCGAAGGCGATGCCGCCTTCAATCAAAGATTCCACGGTGTTCATCTGGAAACGCATACCCCTGAAAAAACCGAAATCGAAATCCACGCCGCTGACATTCCAGAAACGCGTGTTCCGGTGGACCAGGGGCGCGAAGGCCGATTTGATGGCCACGGTGACCAGCACCTTGTCGGAAGAGTCGGCCAGGCGGTAGCCTGTGACCTGGCCCACCTGGACTTCCCGGTAGTAGACGGGGATCCCTTTTTTCAGGGAACCGAGGCGGGAGGCGGTCAGGGTGAGGGACAGGTCCTCGGAGTTGACGATGAGCGAGGACGGCGGTTCTTCCGCTCCCCTGAACTCGGTCTGGGGTTCTCCCTGGCCCGGAATCACGGCAATGTAGTTGCCGCTGATCAGGGTGTCGAGGTTGGAGGTTTCCACGATACCCAGCTTGGGTTTCACCACCCAGAACTGGGTTCCGGACACGGCCAGCTCTTCTGATTCCCTGGCCAGCATCACGTCCACCACCACCGAGCTCATGTCCTTATCGGGCCGGACACGGGTCACGGTTCCCACCTGGACGTCCCTGAACCGGACCTGGGAGCCTTTTTTCAGGCCGTGGCCGATGCTGAACCGGATCGAAATGGGCAGCCCGTTTTCCCTGGCGCTTTCATAGTCCTTGTAGAGGCGGAATTCATGGCCGTCGACAATGGCCCGGCCTCCCTCGTCCGGGGTGTGGAAGGCGATGCCGCCGTAAAGGATCGACTCCAGGGATTCGGTGCGCACGTCCACTCCGTTGATATTCCCCTTCACGGACACCCCGCTGCTGTTCCAGAATTTGGAATTGGACCGGACGAGAAAGGTGTAGGGTTCTTCGATGTTCACATCGATCAGGATGGTTTTCCGGGACCTGGACAGATGGAAGGCCAGGACCGAACCCACTTTCATTTTTTTGTAGAACACAGAGGTACCCCGGCTGATCGAACCCAGGTCGTCGCTGGCCAGAACGATGTTGAGGCCCGTGCTCTGGTCGAGCCTGGGAGGCGGGTCTTTCAGCGCTTCGAAATCACGCCGGGGCTGACCGCCCAGTTCGAAGGTCATTTCAAGGTAGATGCCGGAAAGCAGGGTGTCGAGACCTGAAATTTCCGTAAAGGAAAGCCGGGGTTTCACGGTCCAGAACCGGGTGGAGTCGTTCAGGGCCGGTTCGGAGCTGGGGACGAAGAGAAAGACACCGGTCACACCCTTCAGGTCCTTGTTGATGTCGATGGATTTGAGAACCCCCACTTCGAGCCCTTTGTAAAATACCTTGGTCTTGTCCGGAACAAGGCCACGGGCCGATTCGAAACGGATCCTTACAGGGATGCCCGCATCGGCGCTCTTGTAATCGTCGAACAGGACAAAGGTGTCCCCGTTGCTGCACTGCTTCAGGTTCTTGTGTTCTTCCTGGGACGGATTGAAAAACGAAATCCCTCCGGCGACGATGGACGCCAGGGACTCGGCCTGGAAGGTCAGTCCGCCCAGGTCCCCTGAAAGGGTGATGCCGCTGGAGTTCCAGAAACGGGAACAGGGCGTGACCAGATGGGCGTAGGGGCTCTGGATGTGGATGCGGATGTCGACGCCGCTGTTGTCCTTGTTGAAATCGTAACTCTGAACCGAACCCACGGTCACTTTCCGGTAAAGAACCGGAGACCCGGGGCGGATGGAGCCCAGATTGGTGGTTTTGAGAATCAGGTGGAGCCCCGGCTCTGTTTCGGAGATGGGAGGGGGACTCGGCAGGGCGGTGAACTCGTAACAGGGGTCGCCGCCTCCCGGGCGCATTTCGACGTAGCTTCCCGACACCAGGGTGTCCAGGCCGGAAATGCCTAAAAGGGAGATCCTGGGTTCCACGACCCAGAACTGGGTTTCGGTTTTCAGGGCCGCCGCCGCGCTCCGGCTGATGTTCACCGTGGCGATGACGCTTTTCAGGTCGTCGCCAAGGCCCAGTTTCTTGATTTCACCGACCATCACCCCTTTGTGTTTCACCTGGGTTTTGCCGGCCATGAGCCCGGCTCCCGACGCGAACCGGATGCGGATTTCAATGTCCTTTTCGATGAAATTCTTGTAGACCAGCCAGCCTCCGATGATCAGGGCGATGAGGGGAAGCAGCCACACGAAGGACAGACGCCGCTGACGGACCATGACGGCTTCCGGGATTTCGTGGGAGGGTTCTTCATCCGGCGGTGGCGGAATTTCGACGGGCGATCCTTCTGCCTCGCCAGGCTCGGCCGTGTTCTCGGGCGGTTCTGCTTGCTTCAGGGTGTGGTTGTCCTGTTCGTGAGGGCTGTCCGAAGGGGGTTCATGGCCTGAGGGTTTAGTCGGTTCCATGGGCTGTGTCCTTGAGATCCCAGATCAGGCGGGGATCGAAACTGATGGAGGCCAAAAGGGTGACGACGACCACTGCGGCGAAAGCCGTGGCCCCGACACCGGGGATGACAGATGAAACGGCTCCCAGATCCACCAGGGCCGCGAGAATGGAAATCATGAAAAGATCGAGCATGGACCAGCGGCCGATCAGGGCGATGAAACGGTACATCAGGGTGCAGTGGAGCGGGCTGAACCGCCACTTGAAATGGATGCACATCAGCAGGAAAGCCAGGCCCGCGAGCTTGAAAACCGGAACGACGACGCTGGCCATGAAGATGATGAAGGCAATGGGAACCATGCCGCTTTTCACCAGCCCCATGACGCCGGACATGATGGTGTCCGGATTCCCCGAGCCGAAACGGATGATCTGGGTGATCGGGCAGATGTTCGCCGGAATCAGCAGCAGAAACCCGGTGATCACGAAGGCCCAGGTGTGGGAAACGCTCGATGGAATCCGCCGGTCCACACGGGAGCCGCAGCGCGGACAACGAAGAGACGGACCGGGATGGCTTATCTGGCCGCCCACGACTTTGGAACAAGTCAGGCAGAGAAGGAGACCCGCATCGTTCAACGTGGGTTCATTTTTTCGTTCATCCATGACCGTCATGCCTCCTGGTCCACCCATGCCCACACGTGGTGGCTGTCAAAGGAGAGTGTGGTCAGGATGGTCATGACCAGCAGTCCGATGAAGCTGTAAAGGCCCGGCCCGCTGAAGATGTCACCGAAGTCCTTCAGTTTGATGAGGGAGATCAGAAGGCCGATCATGTACACATCGAGCATGGTCCACTCGGTGAGATGATGGTAGGCCTTGAGGGCTCTGGGCAGGAAAAAAGGGCGGCGTTCAAGCTTCATGGAAAGTGAAATGGCGAATAGTATACAAAGAACGGTGAACGGGACGATGATGCTGCATAACATCACGAGGAAGCCCATCCACCAGTAGCCCCCGGCGAACATCCTGACCGCGGCTTTCACCATGGTGCAGTCGCCTGAAAATCCCAGAACGCTGAATTTCAGAAGGGGAAGAAAACAGGCCGGAATGAAGAGAAAAAGGCCCGAAAGGCTGAGGGCCAGGGTTCTGTCCACGCTGTCCCGATGGGATTTGATCAGAATGGCCCCGCAGCGCGGGCAGCTCAGGTTGTAACCCCGTTCCGGCGTTTTTTTTCTGATCAGAAGATCGCAGTCAGGGCAGCCGACCAGATCTTCCCGGCTGAAATAACCTGATTCCGTCATGTTCACGTTTCCCCGTCAATGATTGTTTCACGAACATCCCAAACGATACCCGGTTGCTGCAAGACAAAGGGCGGGCTTTACTCCACACCCGGGGGAAGGGGATGGACCTTGTCACCGCCCAGCACATAGCCGCCGTCCAGCCGGATGACCGAACCGGTCATGAACGGTGCCCCGTCAATGAGAAAAAGGCAGGCGTTCACCACGTCTTCAACAGTTCCTGTCCGGCGGAGCAGGGTGTGGTCGAGGAGGCCCTGTTTCACCTCGTCGGAAAGGAGGCCCCAGCCCCTGGTTCCCGCACCATGGCGTGTGTCCACGACGCCCAGCATCAGTTCGTTGACCCGGACTTCCGGAGCCCCTATACGCGCCCAGGTTTCGGTGAGAAGGGAAATACCCCGGTTGAGCGAAGCGTATCCTTCGTTGAACAGAAAACTGCACGGGCCCGAACGCCCCACGATCCCGGCAATGGACGAAATATTGATGACCGTTCCTGCTCCGGAGCGCTTCAGGTGGGGAAAGGCCGCGTCGAAAACCCAGCGTTTGGCCGTGAGGGTGGTGGCCACTTCAAGGTCCCACTGGTCTGAAGTGTAGGCCCCGTGGACCACGGGCATGCCGCCGCGTTCGATGTTGTTGATCAGAATGTCCAGGCGTCCGAATCGCCGGATTACCTGCTCGACCAGGGGAGCGATCTCCTCCCTGTTTCGGAGGTCGATGCGGATGATCTGGTGATCGACTCCGGTTTCGGCAAAATCACGGGCCATGGATTCGGCGCTGTCCTCCCAGTCGAACCAGGTGAGGGCGGTGCGGATGCCTTTCCGGGCCAGGGCCAGGCCGATGGCCTTCCCGATTCCCTTCACGGCCCCCAGGACAAGGGCCACGCGCTTTTCCCCTTTTTCAGCCATGGGCTTTTTTCCCGAACAGTTCGGACGCGACCCAATCCAGGCCGAAATCGAGCAGGGCCAGGTCGTCGGTCATGATCCGGTCGTATGATTCCTTGTCCATGGAAGACGCCTCGACCAGATGGCCCTCCCGGATTTCGCTGCGGAAACGGTCCAGGTCGTAGCAGGCGAGAATGAACGTCTCCCTGTCCGGACCCGAGAGGGGGCCGGGCAGGATCTGCTGTTTCAGGCTGATCAGCTCGATCATCCGGTCATTGGCCCGGTTGTACTCTTCAAGCCCCTGGCCCGCGACCCAGTCCCTGACCCGTATGGTTTTGCCGCCCTGGAAGCCCATGCAGATGGGATCCCGGATCAGGGCGAAGTGTTCGGTGATGGCCCCTGTCTGGCGGGACCTGGAAATGGCCCTGGCCAGGGGGAAAATCCGGCAGGAGGCGGGCCGGTTTTCGTAGACTCCGCAACCTTCTCCGGTGACAAATGGGCAGGCGTTTCCGTCCGTGCCGCTTGTTTTGAAGGCCACGATGGGAAGGCCGGTGGTGTCTCCGCTGTAGGTGACGGTATAGCGGGAGAGAAATTCTGTTGACGAAACACCCAGGTGGCGCTTCAGCCGGAGGATGTCGTAAGGGTAGAGAAACTGGTTCACGTCACGGCAGCACTGGTTGAAGCAGCTGACGCCGGGGCCGCAGGAAAAGGTAAACGAATCGTCAATTCCAATATATTCGGGTTCAACACTCATGCAGGTCTCCTGTGTTTGTCTTCTATGATTGTGTCAGCTGAACAGCTACCATGTTCTCCGGGTATGTCAATTCTTTTTTGGCCCGCCGGACCTTCCGTATCAGGTTTTCATGACGGATGAAGCGCTGGAGCAGGGGTGAGGTAATATATATGGTGGTGCGGGTCTGTTGGATTTCAAGATGTTGATAACACACAGATGACGGGCTGTTTCATGGTTTATTATAATCGACGGCTCATTTGAAATATCTTGACATAGGTAGTGCCCGGTGATAACTTTGCGCTTTGATTATTGTAGGGTAGAGGTGTGCGGTAAGCCGTCTTTGTCAACATAATCAAGGTTTTATCGTTTTTTGGTACAAAGGGGGGCCTTGAAGCATGGTCCCTTCGATGAATAAAAAATTCAGTTTTTTATTTGGAAACTGCCAGGAGAAGAACACTCTTCAGGCGACTTGTTGTGAGGGGCGGTACGGCCGTGGGTCGATATCGCCAAACAGTTAACGCGGGTGTTGACCTTTTGCTGAGGTCATCGCCGAATTAGGGAGGTATAATTAATGCCAAGCTATGTAATCGCAGAAAAATGTGACGGCTGTAAAGGCGGGGACAAAACCGCATGTATGTACATTTGTCCCAATGACTTGATGGTTCTCGACGCGACCGAGATGAAAGCGTACAACCAGGAACCTGATCAGTGCTGGGAATGCTTTTCCTGCGTGAAAATCTGTCCTTCTCAGGCCATTGAAGTTCGTGGCTACTCTGACTTCGTACCTCTGGGAAGCAGCATCGTTCCCATGATGGGTACCGAAGACGTAATGTGGACCTGCAAATTCCGTAACGGCGTTGTAAAACGCTTCAAGTTCCCCATCCGCACCACTCCGGAAGGCGCTGCCAACGAATACGGATCACTCAAAGGAAAAGATCTCAACTCTCACCTTCTTTCAACTGAAGAAGCTGAAGGCGTGACTCTGCCCCAGCCCACCCAGCTTGCATAAGAACCGGGTCTGATTGAGAAAACGTTCACATTACGACTATTCCAAATCTTAAGGAGGAAAAAATATGTCATTACCAAACAAACCTTTGGGAGAGCTTAAAGCCGTTAGAGATCCTGAAGTCGTTGAAAAAGAAGTTGATGTTCTCATCGTTGGCGGTGGTATGGCTGCATGCGGTACCGCATTCGAAATCAAGAAATGGGCTACCGATGACATGAAAATCCTTCTCTGCGACAAAGCAGCGATGGAACGTTCCGGTGCGGTTGCACAGGGTCTTTCAGCCATCAACACCTACGTTGGCGAAAACGCCATCGAAGACTACGTCCGCATGGTTCGTAACGACCTGATGGGTATCGTTCGTGAAGACCTCATCTACGACCTCGGCCGTCACGTTGACGATTCAGTACACCTGTTCGAAGAATGGGGACTTCCGATCTGGAAACGTTCACCCGAAGGCAAAAGCATCGACGGTAAAGCCGGTCAGAAATTCGGTACCCTGAAATCAGGTGCCAAACCTGTTCGTACCGGTAAATGGCAGATCATGATCAACGGCGAATCTTACAAGAGAATCGTTGCTGAAGCCGCCAAAAAAGCCCTCGGTTCCGACAACATCCTTGAAAGAGTGTTCATCGTTGAACTTCTCAACGACAAGAACGACCCCAAGAAAATCGCCGGCGCCGTTGGTTTCTCCACCCGTGAAAACAAAGTGTACATCATCAAATGCAAAACCATGATGGTTGCATGCGGTGGCGCGGTTAACATCTACCAGCCCCGTTCCGTTGGTGAAGGAAAAGGCCGTGCATGGTACCCCGTATGGAACGCCGGTTCAACCTACACCATGGCTCTCCGCGCCGGTGCTGAACTCTCCATGATGGAAAACCGTTTCACGCCCGCCCGTTTCAAAGACGGTTACGGCCCCGTTGGTGCATGGTTCCTTCTGTTCAAAGCCCATCTTGAAAACGGCCTTGGCGAAAACTATGCAGGTTCCGACAAAGCCAAAGCGGAACTCCAGAGATACGCTCCTTACGGAACAGCCGCCATCACTCCGACCTGTCTCCGTAACCACCTGATGCTGTTCGAAATGAAAGCCGGTCGCGGTCCCATCATCATGAAGACCTCCACCGCTCTTCAGAAACTCGGCGAAACCATGGACAAGAAAGAACTCAAGCACCTCGAATCCGAAGCTTGGGAAGACTTCCTTGACATGACCTGCGGTCAGGCCAACCTCTGGTGCGCCACCAACACCGAGCCTGAAAAGAAAGACTCCGAAATCATGCCCACCGAACCGTACCTCCTGGGTTCCCACTCAGGCTGCTGCGGTATCTGGGTTTCCGGTCCCGATGAACCCTGGGTTCCCGAGTCTTACAAAATCAAAGCTTCCAACGGCAAAGTGTACAACCGCATGACCACCGTTGAAGGTCTCTTCACTGCGGGTGACGGTATCGGTTGCTCCGGTCACAAGTTCTCTTCAGGTTCACACGCTGAAGGTCGTATTGTCGGTAAAGAAATGGTTCGTTTCGTTAAAGACAATCCCGATCGCAAACCCGAACTGAAAGAGTCCAAAGAAGAGCTGGTGAACCTCGTTTGGAAACCCGTTCGTCTTTACCTCGACCACTGCAACTACACCACCGCTGTTGACCTGAACCCCAACTACGCGAAACCCGCGGGTATGGCTCTTCGTCTGATGAAAGCCACCAACGAGTACGGCGGCGGAACAGCGACTTACTATCAGACCAGCAGCAAGGCTCTCGACATGCTTATCGACGACCTTCTGTTCATGATGCACGAAGATACGGACAAACTGGCTGCCGGCGACCTCCACGAACTGATGAGATGCTGGGAAATCTATCACAGAATCTACACTGTTGAAGCTCACGTTCGCCACATCCGTTTCCGTAAAGAAACCCGTTACCCGGGCTTCTACTATCAGGCTGACTACCCCGGACAGGACGATGCAAACTGGTTCTGCTTCGTGAACTCCAGCTATGATAAGAACACCAAAGAGTGGACCCTCAAGAAACAGGATTATGTGAAAATCATCTCCTAGTTCTTTGACCACACTCTGATTGAGTCGTTATAGCAGGCCTCCAGGTGTCACCGATGCCTGGAGGCTTTTTTCGTTGAAGACGGTGCCCGTTGTGTCGGGAAAGGGGATCTGTGCGTACAGCCGTGTCCAGATTTTTAAAGGTTTTACATGGTTTTTTGTAAAACCTTTAAGAATATGGGCACGTTAGGGTCTATGGCCTGAACGAGAGCCCCTGAAAAGGTATGACCATCGTGTATCGGTTTGAAGGATATTAGATCAAGTACACTTTTTTTATAATTTTTATGCATGGAGGGATAGCATGACAATAGACAAAGCAGCCCCTGCTAGTGCGAGTATCTTGGTTGTCGGCGGCGGGATCAGCGGACTGACCACAACCCTGGAAGCCGCTGAAGCGGGCCAGGAGGTGCTCCTCGTTGAAAAGAATCCGTATCTGGGTGGACGCGTCATACAGCTCAATCAGTATTTTCCGAAGCTGTGTCCCCCGACTTGCGGACTTGAAATCAACTTCAGACGCATCAGGGACAGCAAGAACATCAAGGTGTTGACCATGACGGAAGTGGTCAAGGTCGAAGGCGCCCCGGGCAACTACGACGTGACCCTGAAAATCAGCCCCCGTTACGTCAATGAAAACTGCACATGCTGCGGCGCCTGTGCCGACGTTTGTGAAAGTGAAATCGAAAACGAATTCAACTTCGGCATGAACCGGTCCAAAGCCGCCTATCTCCCCTGTGAAATGGCTTTCCCCGCACGCTATGTGGTTTCTCCTGAAATCGGCGCGGACGACAAGAAACGCGTTGAAGAAGCCTGCAAATACAAGGCGGTTGATTTCTCCATGGCGGAAAAGACCCTCACGGTGAAAGTGAAATCCGTGGTCTGGGCCACCGGCTGGAAACCTTACGACGCCACGAAAATCGACAACCTGGGTTTCGGCCGCCATCAGAACATCATCACCAACATGATGCTCGAGCGCATGGCCTCCCTGAACGGACCCACTGCCGGAAAAATTCTCCGTCCTTCCGACGACCAGGCTCCGAAAACCATCGCTTTCGTCCAGTGCGCCGGTTCCCGTGATGAAAACCATCTGCCCTACTGTTCCTACATCTGCTGCCTGGCGTCCCTGAAACACGCCACCTACGTCCGTGAACAGTACCCCGATGCGGAAATCACCATCTATTATATTGATATCCGTACCCCGGGCCAGAAGTACGAAAAATTCTACAAAAAACTCAAAGAAGACAAGAAAGTCAACTTTGTCAAAGGCAAAGTGGCCGCCGTGGCCGAAAGTGACAACGGCTGCGTCACCGTGACGGCCGAAGACGCCGTGACCGGTGCGAAAGTGAATCAGACCGTGGATCTGGTGGTTCTCGCCACGGGCATGGAGCCCACCATGGCATCCGACAAGCCCCAGGCTGATCTCAAGTTCAACGAAGACGGTTTCATCGTGAACGATTTCACAAAAGGCGGAATGTTTGCGGCCGGTTGCGCCAATAAACCGGCTGACGTTATGTCTTCAAACCAGAATGCGACAGGCATGGCCCTGAAAGCGATTCAAACCGTGTTGGGGAGGTAGAAGTCGATGAGTAATAAATTCGGTGTGTTTATATGTAAAGGATGTGGAATCGGCGAATCTATCGATTGCGATCAGCTGGTGAACGTGGCGTCTGAAAAACGTGCTCCTGCCGTGATTCATGACTGTCTGTGCAGCGCCGACGGTGTGGCCACCATTAAAAAAGGTGTGGCCGACGGCATTAATTTCATTTCCATCGTGGGCTGCTCCAAAAGGGTCAATTCCGATATCTTCCAGTTCGAAGGCTGCATGATCGACCGCGTGGCTCTTCGTGAAAACGTGGCCTGGACCATTTCCCGGGAAAAATACCCCAAGAAGACGGAAAACGACGACGATTATTTTGTAGACAACGTCCAGCTCGCCGCAGACGACTACATCCGCATGAGCTTGGCCCGTCTCGAGAAAGTCAAACTTCCCGAGCCTTTCCAGCTGCCCTCCATCTCCAAGAAGATCCTGGTGATCGGCGGCGGTATGACCGGTATGTCCGCGGCCATCGACGCGGCCAAAGCCGGTTACGAAGTCACCATCGTGGAAAAAGAAGGCGCTCTCGGCGGATACGCAGCTAAAATGCGCAAACAGATGCCTGTTTCAGAACCCTACGACTGCCTGCTTCCTCCCATGGTGGCCGACAAGATCAAGGAAGTTCAGGCCGAGAAAAACATCACCGTGAAAACCAATACCGTGGTGGCCCGTATCGCAGGTCAGCCCGGTGAATTCACCGTGACCCTCAAGAAGCCCGGCGAACAGAACGAGTTCGACGTTCCCTTCCCCCTGCCCGACCACATGAAAGTGGATGAGAACGGGAAAGAGTACGACGCGGAAAAACTCCTGGAGCTCTACAAAGAGTTCAACAAAGGTAAAAACGACGTGCTCACTCTGGACCCCAACGGCGAACTTTTCGGCGCCGTGATCCTGGCCGCCGGCTGGAGACCCGATGTGATCGAAGGCGACGCCTTCAAACACCTCGGTGTGGGAGACGCCGACGTGGTGACCAACGCCCAGTTCGAGGAAATCGCCGCCAAAGGCAAGATCGTTCGTCCTTCCGACGGAAAAGAAGCGAAAAACGTGGTGTTCATCCAGAGCCCCGCAAACGGCGATGACCGTGACTTCAACTATGCCGGTTCCGTTACCAGCATGGTGGCCCTGAAACAGGCCAAATACGTGCGTGAAGACTACGAAGACGGCAAAGCCTACGTCATTTACCAGCACATGAGAACCCCGGGCCTCACCGAAGGTTTTTACAAGAACATGCAGCAGGACAACGGCATCTTCCTCACCAAAGGTGAAGTGACCGCCGTTGAGAAAAAAGGCGGCAGCCTGATCGTTTCCGCCCAGAACACCCTTCTGGGTGAGAGCATCGGCATCAAGGCCGACATGGTGGTTCTCGCCGCCGGTATGGTTCCTGCCACAGCCGACGACCCCGTGGTGAACATGGCCTACAGACAGGGTCCCGCTTTCCGTGACAACGCCATCTTCGACCTGTACGCCGACTCCAATTTCATCTGCTTCCCCTATGAAACCCAGAGAACCGGCATCTACGCGGCAGGCTGTGTCCGCCGCAGCATGACCATCGAAGAATCCATGGAAGACGCCACCGGTGCGGCCCTCAAAGCCATCCAGTGCATCGACTCCGTGAACCGGGGCGTGGCCGTCCATCCCAGATCCGGCGACATGACCTTCCCCGACTTCTTCTTCCAGCGCTGCACCCAGTGCAAACGCTGCACCCAGGAATGTCCTTTCGGCGCCCTCGACGACGACGAAAAAGGCACGCCGAAACCCAACCCCACACGATGCCGCCGCTGCGGTACCTGTATGGGCGCCTGTCCCGAACGTATCATCGGTTTCGCGGACTACAACATCGACAGCATCGGTTCCATGGTCAAATCCATCTGGGTACCGTCTGAAGATGATTACTACAATCCGCCCATGCGTATCCTCTGCCTGTACTGCGAAAACGACGCCATGCCGGCACTTGAAATGGCCGCCATGAAAAAATCCCAGATTGATCCGCAGGTCCGTTTCATTCCTGTGCGCTGCCTCGGCTCCGTCAACACCATCTGGATCAAGGACGCCCTGGCCCAGGGTATGGACGGCGTATTCCTCCTGGGATGCAAACACGGCGACGATTACCAGTGCCATTTCGTCAAAGGCAGCGAGCTTGCTGATGTCCGCATGAGCAAAATCGGTGACGCCCTGGCCAGCCTTGCCCTTGAAACGGAACGTGTGGCCCAGTTCGAAGTGGCCATCGACGATTACGACAAGGTGCCCGGAATGATCAACGCGTTCGTGGAAAAAGTTGTGGCCCTGGGCCCCAACCCCTTCAAGGGATTCTGATGACGTCGTGAGACTGGTTATGATATCAGCCCGCACCGGGTGGTTTCCCGGTGCGGGTTCTAACAAAGAAACTACTCTGATTTGGGAGGCATGAACATGTCGAATCAATATATCATCCAGCCGGATCTGACCTTTATCGACGAGGTCGTGAGTCTTGGCGGCGATACGTTAAAAAAATGCTTTCAGTGCGCCACATGCTCCGTAGCATGTCCGATCGCTCCTGAAAACAGCCCCTTTCCCCGTAAGGAAATGATCGCGGCGGGCTGGGGTCTGAAAGACAAACTGGTGGGCAGCGCCGACATCTGGCTCTGTCATGAATGCGGTGACTGCACGGCTCTCTGTCCCAGAGGCGCCAAGCCCGGCTCGACCCTCTCCGCTCTCCGTTCCTACGCCATCAACGAATACGCTGGCGCAGCACCTGTGGTGGGCAAGCTGTCCAAAATGGTCACCAATCCCAAGAAACTGGCTCTCCTCACCGCCATTCCCGCGGTCTGGCTGGCCCTGATGGCTTTTATCACCATGGTCCTTGGGAAACCCGGCGGAATCATGGACAAGATCTTCCATGCCGTGGGTGTCCACTGGATTCACGCCACCGACGCCCCCATTGCCCAGGCCCGTTTCATTTCCTCCTGGCTGGTGGATTTCACCTTTGTTCCCGTGTTCACGGCCAGCATCCTGGTGTTTGTCTACACCCTGAAGAAAATGTTGAACGACATGCACGCCAACGCCGTGGCCGAAGGAAAAACGGACAAAGACACCCTGGATTACAAAGCCTACGCCAAAATGATCCCCGTGGTTCTGAAAAAAGTCCTGAAGCACACCCAGTTCAACGAATGCGGTGAAAACAAGAACCGTGGCACCGCCCATATGATGGTTCTTTACGGTTTCATCGGCTGCTTTATCGTGACCTCTATCGGGTTTTTCTTCCTTTACATCCTGGGTGTTCCCGGTCCCTACAGCCAGCTGTGGCCGTTCAAATGGCTCGGAAACATCTCCGGTATCGCCATTGTTTTCGGTGCGGTCCTGATGATCAAGGAAAGACTGGGCAAACCCGATCTCAACGCCTACAAAGACTGGTACCTGCTGGGCCTCGTGCTGACCCTGGGTGCCACCGGTCTTCTGACCCAGATGGCCCGTCTTGCCGGCATGGAATTCGCGACCTACGCGATTTACTACATCCATCTGATCGCCGTGTTCCATCTGTTCGCCTACCTGCCTTTTTCCAAACTCGCCCACGCGGTTTACAGACTGGCAGCCATGACTTATGCGGAATATGCAAACCGTAAGTAACACCTGAATCAGGTTTATGGTTAGAAGGAGAGGGGACTTCCCCTCTCCTTTTTTATTTGGCGGGGAATCCACTTGATGTTTTTCATGACATGCCCCATAGTATGAAAAAATGATGGAAAACCTATTGGCCGGGATGATTCATGGATCGAATATTTACAGACACGACGAATTTTTTTGCCATCGACTACGGCGACATCATCGAGGTAGAAGGAAAACGTTACCTGATCAAGGGCCATGAACGGGAAGAACGTTTCGGCCTTGACGAGCCCAAGTTCTGGGTGAAAAAAGGCATCGACATGGAGAACGGCGAGCGGAAGATCCTGAAACTGGCTTTTTTCGAACAGTTTGAAACGAGCATCGGCGTTGTAAGGATTCCCTGCTTCAGAAATCCTGAAAAAGAAGCCCAGGTTCTCGATCTTGTCAAAAACCATCCCCATTTCATGCATGGCAAGTCCTACATGGATTCCAAAGCAAACAGTGTCCGGGTCATCGACATCGTTCCCGGCATGAATCTTTACCGTTACGTGGAAAGCCTGGCCCACATGGATCACAAGACCTATTTCTTCGAGGTGTTTCCAGGCATCCTGCTCCAGTTGATCAAGGCCTTTCATAGCCTTAGGGTGCTCCACGCCAGCGGTCTTCGCCACGGCGACGTGCGGAACGACCATATCATCATCGAAAGCGGAACCGGCAACTACGTGTGGATCGATTTCGATTACGATTACGAGTCCACGGAAAATCCTTTCAGTCTGGATATCATGGGGCTTGGAAATATTCTTCTGTTCACCATCGGCAAGGGATTCCACAACCTCCAGGAAGAAGATGTCAAAGGCGAGCTGGTGTACAGGGAACTCCGTGAAATCGCCGAGCCCGAAGATTTTTCCATTCTCCACAAATGGCGGTTCATGAACCTGAAAAAGCTTTACCCCTACATCCCCAACGGGCTGAACGACATTCTCGGCCACTTCACCCTGGGGGCCAATATTTTTTACGAATCCGTGGACGAGGTGGTCGATGATCTGAAACGTTTCATCTGACCAGAAACGCAGCATCTTGAAGCGGAGTGGAGATAAACCGCAGGCTGTGTGTGTTGCGTCCGCTTCAGGATAAAATCGTTTTTCAATACCTTCATTTTTTGTTATGTTTGCGGGAGTCAACCGGCGGTTAAAAAAAATACGGTTGATACAGCCGTTTTATGGCGGCTCCGGCGTTGATTCGATGAGGAACAGGATCCCGCCCGCATCCTTTGAAAACCCGGCCCCCTGAAACCTCTTCAGGGGCACAATGAAAAGATACAGGTCAATCAAGAAAACATTATGATATCGGGACTGCTTTTAACGTTGTTTCTGGTGGCTTTGAACGGCTTTTTCGTGTCTGCGGAATTCTCCATCGTCAAGGTGCGGTATTCCCAGATCCACCTGAAAGCCGAGCAGGGCAACAAATTCGCCAAGATGTCGGAACATATCATCGACAACCTTGACGCCTACCTTTCGGCCACCCAGCTGGGTATAACCCTGGCAAGCCTGGGACTGGGCTGGATCGGCGAACCGGTGGTATCGAAGATGATTTCCTCACTTCTTGCCGCTCTGAATATTTCCATCACCCCGGAAATGCTCCATTCCATATCCCTGCCGGTGGGCTTTGTCATCATCACCGTGCTTCATATCGTGTTCGGCGAGCTTGCACCCAAATCCATCGCCATCCGGAAATCGGAAAACACCACCCTGGCCATATCCTACCCCCTCTATATTTTCTTTATCGTGTTCCGTCCCTTCATCTGGCTGATGAACTCGCTGTCCAACATCTTCCTGAACATGATCGGGATCAAGCCGGTGGGAGAGCACGAGATTCACAGTGTGGACGAGTTGAGGCTCCTGGTCGAGCAAAGCAAGAAAGGGGGCCAGATCCAGGAGGAAAACTACGAAATCATCAAGAACGCCTTCGATTTCACCGATCACAACGCCAAGCAGGTGATGATACCCCGTCAGTTCGTCCTGGCCCTTGACATTGAAATGCCCATCGGCGAAATGATCGATGTCATCCTGGAAAACGGCTATTCCCGGATTCCCATCTTCAAGGGCTCCATCGACAACATCATCGGTTTTGTCTACGCCAAGGATATCCTGAAAGAACAGTACAAAAACCCGGGCTTCAAGATAGAAGACCTGCTCCATCCCCCGTTCTACGTGTTCGAAACCAGGAAGATCAGCGACATCCTCAAGGAATTCCAGAAACGGCACATGCATCTGGCCGTGGTCATGGATGAATTCGGGGGAACCCAGGGTATCATCACCCTTGAGGATATTCTGGAGGAGCTGGTGGGGGAAATTCAGGACGAAGACGATGACGAGAAACCCATCGTCGAGATGAAAGACGACAACAGCTTCATCGTTCAGGCCACCCAGCTTCTGGCCAATATCAACGAGCATCTGCCCCATCCTTTCGAGATCAGCGAAAACTACAACACGCTGTCGGGGCTTCTGTTATACTCTTTCAACCGCATCCCCAAGGTGAACGAACAGATCCAGGTGGACAATTACGAGATCACCGTGCTGAAAATCCAGCAACGGACCATTGCCAGGGTGCTTCTGCGGGAGGTGGTGAGCGACCCGGGTGTGACGGATGAAAGCTCTCCTGTCTGAAAATAACCTCAATCGGCAGGATGCCGTCGGATGGAAGCCCCATGATGATGAAAGAAAACATCCGGTTCCACTACGGGTGGGTTATCCTTGGCCTGGGGGTTCTTACCGTCACCGGAGCCTTGGGCCTGGCCCGTTTCGGCTACACCATGATTCTCCCGGCCATGAAATCGGGCCTCGGCCTCAATGACGCCAGGGCCGGAGACCTGGCCACCGGAAATCTGGCAGGCTACCTCGCTTTTGCCCTGATGGGCGGTTTCCTGTCCACACGGTTCAGCCCACGGCTGATCATCTCCTTTTTCATGGCCCTGATCTCCCTGTCCATGATACTGACCGGCCTGGCCGATGATTACGGAACCGCCCTTCTGGGGCGGGTGCTATCCGGTGTGGGGGGCGGAGGGACGAATATCCCGGTTCTGGGGGTGGTGATGGCCTGGTTTGCCGTTTCGCGCCGCGGGCTGGCCACCGGCATCGCGGTCAGTGGGTCGAGTTTCGGCCTGCTTCTCACAGGGCTGGCCGTTCCCGGGATTCTGGCCCAAGGAGACGCCGATGGCTGGCGTCAGGCATGGTTTTTTCTCGGGGGTGTCACACTGGTCATCGCTCTTACCGTCGTCCTGTTTCTTCGGGACACTCCCTGGGCCATGGGTGTGAGGCCGTGTGGCGAAGCGGCTTCTGCCACCCCTCCGTCGAAAACAAGCCCTCCCTCGCTGCTCAAGATCTTCACAATTGTTTACAGGACCGTTGACGTGTGGCATCTGGCCATGGTCTATCTGCTTTTCGGGTTTTCCTATATCATCTATGCCACGTTCTTTGTCCGCCACCTGAACTGGGAGATTGGGTTTTCCATCGACAACGCGGGCCGTCTCTGGTCTCTTGTGGGGGCTGTCAGCGTGGGAAGCGGCCTTCTCTGGGGAGCCTTTTCGGACCGCTTCGGCCGGAAAACGGGACTCGCCCTTGTTTTTCTTCTTCAAGCGCTGTGTTACGCCAGTTTCGCGGTGTGGAAAACACCCGCAGGCTGTTATCTGTCCGCGTTTCTGTTTTCCCTGACAGCCTGGAGCATTCCGGCTGTCATGGCGGCCGCTGTGGGTGATGTGGTCGGCACGAAACTCGCCCCGGCCGTTCTTGGGTTTGTCACCCTGTTCTTTGGAGTCGGTCAGGTGCTGGGACCCTTTGTGGCCGGACGTATCGCCGATTCCACCGGAAGCTACGCCCTGGCCTTCGGCCTGGCTGCGGCTGCGTCATTTGCCGGAGGTCTCCTCTCCATGGCCCTGCGCGTCAGGTCATCCTCCTCAGGCTGAGGGGGGGTTTTCAGCGGACTTTGTAGATGTGAAGGGGGGCATAGAGTTTCTGTTCGCAATCGGGACAGAGACCATGGCTGAATTCAGCTTCGGTGTGACTTGAAATGTAATGCTCGATCTGATTCCAGTACCCTTTGTCGTCCCGGATTTTTTTGCATTCGCAGCAGATGGGCAGAATTCCCCGGAGCGTCCTGATCTCGTCAAACGCTTCTTTCAGTTCGTGAAGCGCCTTTTCCTTTTCGGCTTCCGCTCTGGTTCTTTCCAGGATTTCACGGGCGAGCTTTCTGTTCCAGGTGTAGAACGCGACCAGAAGAACCAGGGCTGCGCCGGCCACAAGTCCCACCCATTTCAGGATATCTTTGGTTCTGAGCCCGTATTCATAACGGACCGAGGTCCACTTCTGTCTGATTTCATTGTGTTTTTCAATTGAAATGGCGTCAAGAGCCTTGTTCAGTATGCCGACCAGTTCCGGCCAGTCCTTGCGGACAGCCATGGACAGGGTGTAATTGCTGTAAGATGTCGGGGCCGCGATCTTCAGGTTGGTCAGGCCGTTTTTTCCGATGAGGTAGGTTGCCGCCGCCAGATTCTCGATGGTCACATCGGCACGCCCCAAAGAGACAGCTTTTAAGGCATCGAGGGGAGAATCCACGAACAACGGCTGGAACCGGATGTGTTCCATCTGAAGCCATTCCAAGGTCGAATTTTTTTTGACAATGGCCACCGTGCGTTTATGGAGGCTCTGAATCCCTTCGATAAATGGGGCGTCATTTCTGCTGACAATGATGAGGGGAAAAGACAGATGGGGTTTTGAGAACAAAGCATAGGCTCTCCGCTCCGGCGTTTCCGCCGCGCAGGAAAGGATGTCTATTTCCCTGTTCTCCATTTTCTTGAGGACGTCGGGCCAGGGTAGTTTTTCAGCCGGCTCGACGGTCAGGCCCACCATTTCCGCAACCAGGAAGACGTAGTCCGAGGCCATCCCCTGGAAGATCCCCTGATCGTCATAAAACTGAAACGGAGGAAACCCCTGGGGTCCGCTCATGCGGAGGGTCTTGTGCTTTGAAATCCATGTCTGTTCAGCCGGGGTCAGATGGACAGGGTTCGTCCTGGCAAGGGCGAGTCCTGCGGTAAGAACAAGGACGAGTATCGTTCCAATGACGGTTTTAAGAATCATGTTAAAGACACGGATGTTAAGGGTTGATTTGCGATGTGTGAGCGTTTTACATGAACAAACATAACGGAATTCGCCGGTCAGTGAAAGGGTAAATTCTCATGGCCGGGACGATGACAAAAAAAATACAACCGCAGGCCTGGCGAAGAAGGGGGTGGTGAAGCAACAAAAAACCCGCTCCCCTTGCCAGGGAGCGGGTTTTTATTTCAGATCAGCTGAACGGGAAACCCGTTCACCTCCCGACTACTGAAGAGACTGATAGTAGTTGATGAGGATTTCAGCCACTTCGGGGCGTGAGAATTCTTTCGGGGGCTTGATGCCTTTGCCGAGCATTTCACGAACTTTGGTGCCTGAAAGAAGAACGAAGTCTTCTTTGGTGTGGTCGGTAACGCGGTTCATCATGACCACTTTGTCCAGTTTCTTGGAGTAGGCGGTGTGGTCGGCTCTGTAGATGTCGATCTGGAGATCGTCTTTGGAGATGCCGTCGAAGATGGTCTGGGCGTCGAAAGGACCGTAGTAGTCGCCAACACCGGCGTGGTCACGGCCAACGATCAGCAGGGTGCAGCCGCAGTTCTGACGGAAGCAGGCATGGAGAACGGCTTCACGGGGACCGGCGTAGAGCATGTCGAAACCGTAACCGGCAACGAGAACGGTGTTGGGCTCGAAGTAAACTTCAACCATCTTACGGATGCATGCGTCGCGGACGTCAGCAGGAATGTCGCCTTTCTTCAGTTTGCCGAGCAGCATGTGGATGAGGATACCGTCCATTTTCATTTCGTTGTAAGCCATGCGGCAGAGTTCTTCGTGGGCCAGGTGCATGGGGTTACGGGTCTGGAAGGCCACCACTTTTTCCCAACCGAGTTTGCCCATTTCTTCACGGAGCTGGTAAGCGGTTCTGAAAGTTCCGGGGAATTCTTTGTCGAAGTAGGAGTAGTTGAGAACCTGGATCGGACCGGAGATGCAGATTTTGCCAACACCGTTGAAAGCGGCGACGCCCACGTGTTCGGGATCGTCGGTGCCGTATACGGCTTTGGTCATTTCGGCCATCTGGGCATCGGTGAATTCTTCAATGGCTTCCACGTCCTGGATGGCGATCACGGGATTGCCGGCCACGTTGGGGTCTTTAAGGGCGATGCGTTTCGCGCCTTTGATGGCCGATGCATCGGGAACCACGTTGATAATCGGGGTGGGCCAGAACTGACCGGAGGTGGTTCTCATGTTCTTGGCGACGCTGACGGCATCCGCCACGTTCATGTAGCCGGTGAAGGGGTTGAAGTAACCGCCGCCCAGCATAACCGCGTTAGCAGCCGCTGCGGAGCTGACGAGGATTGAAGGAAGACCTTCGGCTTCTTTGGTGAGTGCGGCGCGTTTTGCATCGTCCATGACGTAAAGCGGATTCAATTTGTCTGAGCCAAGTGGTTTAATCATAGTGTTCTCCTCGCGTTATAATATTCTTGTCCAAAACAATACATAAATAATGGTATTTTTCTAACCAATATAAACTCTTACGGTCGCATGTGGCCGGTCACGACATTTTTTCCCATGGGTTTTTCAGGGGAAAAGCATGGCCGGAATCGTTCGGTGAACCCATAAAATCCAAGATTGAATACCAATTCATTCAACAAGTGTCAAGGGTAATCATTTTCAGGGTTTAATGGCACAAAAGGGGCTTCCGGGCGGAAGCCCCCTTGGTGCAAGGATCAGAAGGCGATGGGCTGAACCACGATGTAGGAGATGTCCTTGTTGCTGAAGAAACCGCCTTTGTTTACTACGGGGTAGATCACGTCGTCAGTTCCGTCTCCATCGGCGTCGCCTATGGCGAAATCAGGGATGTAGCCCGACACGTCCTGGGTTTTCCACAGGGTCTCAAAACGAAGTGATTTCCAGGCCAGGCATTCCACCCGGCCCTGGACGTATTTCCGGAGATTGTTGAAGATCTTCGGGGTGGAGTTGGTGTTGACCAGGGTGACGAATTCCTGGGACTTGTTTTTATCGAAATCCCCGGCCACAAGGCGGGGGGGGATGTAGACGCGCACCCGGGTGTCCTGGTTTTTCGGTTCGATGTATTTGCTGGAACCGCCCCAGGGCTCGGGGCTTTTCCATGAACTCTGCTTCAGAAAATCCACCACGGCCAGGTGGTCGTTGGGAAGGTAGACCACCGAGGTGACCACGCCGTTGTTTTTAAGATCTCCTGTGTCCATGCCGAAAATGTTCAGATCCTTGGCCGGGGTCTTGAGGGTTTTCAGGGGGATGTAGTTCTGCCGTCCGGCGCTCCAGATCATCTCGAAAATAGACTCTCCGAAGATGTCCCGGGCCATGTGCTGTTCCTGGCCCAGCAGCATAGGCTGGCCTGTTTCCGGGCTTTTGCCCGCCCTGAAGAAATAGGGCAGATCCTCCCGGACCATGGCGTAGCTTTTCCCGTTCCATTCATAGACCGTGGAAGACACCCGGCCTGTCTTGACGTGGAGGGCCGTCACGAAGATCTCATGGAGGCCGTTCTTGTTTGCGTCAAAGGCGTCCACGAACAGGATGTCCAGAAAATTTTTGCATTCGACTTTCTGGAGGATGTTCAGGGTTTTTCCGCTGAACGAGGCCACGGTGAAACTGTGCCGCTCGGCGTAGACAAGCTCCATGACGCTGTCACCGTTCACATCGCCCGCGCAGAGCGAGGTGATTTCACCGGGCAGATCTTCGGATCTTCGGGGTTCCGAAGTCAATACCAGACTCGCGGGAGCCGCCGGGACAGCAAGGGGCGTCACCGCCGGAGCCGGAACGACCGGAGCGGCCTCGACCGGAGGGGCTGCGGGTTCGGGGGGCGCGGTTTTGACGGCAGGTTCAGCAACGGGTACGGGAGCCTCGGGCGCCTTGACAAGGCGGCCTGCGGCCTGGTCCGCGAATTCGGTCACATGGGAGAAAAGGCGGTCTTTGTCCGAATCGGCTTTGACGTAGGAAACCAGGGTGTCCCCGGTTTTCGTGTCCACCAGCAGGGCGTTGACGCTGATGGTGTTGCCCAGAAACGTGAGGCTGCCTATGACAAAGGTGTCGGCCGACTGATTTGTGGCCTGCTTCATCGCGTCGTTTTTATCCATTTCCGAATCGGAACGGATCACGCGGAGTCCTCTGCCGGCAAGGCGGGTTTCGACGAGGTCACCCGTGCCTTTTTTCAGAAAATCCATGCTGGTTTCCGAATACACGGAAAAAGGAAAGAGCAGCACCGTGTTCCGGTCCGCGAAAGCCGGGGCGGCAGACAGCAGCAGCACGAGAATCAGGGCATGGAAACAGTTTCTTGTCATGGGTGACCTCCGGTAAATGATGGGATGGTTCGGGTCAATCGAACCATCCGGTTAGCTTCTGGATGACGAGGCAGCTCTTTTTCGCCGAGAAAAACCCGCCTTTGGACACCACGGAATAGACCAGTTCGGGGATGCCGTCCCTGTCGATGTCCGTGAGGGACACATCGCTGAGGTATCCGCTGATCCAGTCTGTTTCACGGAGCGTCGTGTACCCGAAATCACTGGGGCCAAGGACGCTGATCCTTCCTTTGGTCAGGTTTTTGATGCCGCTGAAAAGATGGTCCGTGGACTCGTTGTTCTTGATGACGAAAAGCTCTTCCGTCCCGTCCCGGTCAAGGTCGAGGAAAAGAAGGCGGGGCTCCAGGTAGAGCCGGTTGATCTTGTCACGGTCCGCCGAATCCGGTCTCGCCATGAACGAGATGCTGCCCCCGAAGGAATTCTCGCTTTCCCACTGGATGTTCTTGCTCTTGTCCACCACCCGGATCCTGTTGTTGCTCAGGGTGGCCAGGGTGTTCTTGCCGTCGCAGGACAGGGCGAAGGCGTAGAGCGGCGTTCCTTCAGGCAGAGGCAGGGGTTCGGACAGGGCCGGGTCCGGATGGTAACTGAAACGGTAGATGGGGCTTCCCAGCATGGACACGAGGTTCTTGTTCTTCTGGGCGATGATCACGGGGTCCTTGCCGTTTTCCAGTCGGACGGCCCTGAACAGCCATTTCAGATCGGAGCGGATGGTTTTGTACGCTTTTCCGTCCCATTCCAGGATCAGGGAGGCGATATCCATCCGGTCATCGGTGACCACGGAAACGAAAAGTTCGGGAACGCCGTTGCTGTTGACATCCGCCGAGTCAAGCCCCACCACGTACCCTTTCACGGGAACGGTGATCACGGCTTTTTCCTTGAAATCCTTGCCGTCAAGGGAAAAAATGGACAGGGTTTTGTCCGAGACCGTGGCGATGTCGATCTGCCCGTCGTTGTCAAAGTCGGCCAGGGCGATTCCGTTGACCCTGCCTTCCAGATCTTGGCTTTTGACGATCCGGTCTGGAAGGGGCTCGATCCGTTTCGGCTGGACCGGCGGAGGAGCCATGGAAAAACAGGCCGGAGAGAGCAGGGGCTTGGATTTTTTCGTGAAATCGGAGAGATGGTCGAGCAGTGCCCCGTCTCCTTTGCCCGTGGCATTGAAATGAAGGGTGTTCTGGCCTTTGGACGCATCGTAGAGAAACACGTCGGTGGTCATGGTGTCGCCCAGTTTGACGATACTCCCGAAGATCATGAAACGTCCTTGAAGTTCCTGGCAGACGGTTTTGCTGTCCAGGGTTTTCCGGATCAGGCTTTCACTGGGGTTGCCTTTGCCGGCAGGTTGAACCTGGAGCACCATGTCGCAGGTTTCGCTTGAAAGCCGGCTGTTGAGCAACGTGGCGACGCCCTGCTGGAGAAGGTCGCTTTTGTCCTGGGACACGATGTGGAACGGAAGAAGGATCACCCGGGGCCTGTCAGAGGCGACGGCGCCGTGGACGTTCATCAGGAGCAGGGCCGCCCCGAGGGCTGCTGAAACGAAAAAAGCTTGGAAAGGCATGGTTTTTTTCAAGGTTCTGTTCCTCTGTTGTTGTGTGGACGAAAGTTATTGATAGCACATGTTCCATGGACATGAAAAGCTAGATGTTGGTTGGATTTTCCGGGCGGGGGCGTTAACAGCCCGTCATGGGCCGGGCCGGACTATGGACACTGAGCCCGTTCCATTGTATGCAGAACAGGTGGAATTCAAAAAAAGGCGGACCATGGAAATCATTGTTTTTACATACGACAGAGAACAATCTGCCAGGAACGGCCAGTTCACCGTGGTGCTGACGTCCGCTGTGGCGACAGGCGGCCGGCTCGAGCTGGCGAAAAGGCCGAAAATCTTTTTCGTGAAGGACCTGGAGTCGGTGGCGGCGCGTGTGGCGGACCGGGCGGCTTTCAGGACGGCCCTTGAAAGTGAGATGGCGTTCAGGAAAAGCGAAGGCCGCTTTTTTTCCAAAGACCAGGAATTTACCCGGCTCCGTGTGGATTCACGCCATATCCCGGAGTTTGTCCTGGCAGCCCAGAAGCGCCGGATGCTGGTCTGCCCCGACGGATCTCCTGCGGCCTTCACCCTGGAGCGGGACGTGACACCGGAAATCGTGGTCGAAGACGGGAAAATCGACGTGCTTCTGGGCCGCCTGAGCCTGTCCGGCGCGGATTTCGTGGTGAAAACCATGCCGGTGACGGCGGTCCGGAAAAACCACATCGTCCAGCTCAGGCAGGGCATCCCGTTTTCCCTGGTCCGGGACGTTCCTGCCGGGAAAAACCTGGCCGAAGACGAACGGAGCCTGCTGCTCATAGACCTTTCGAAACAACCGGACAAACTCAGGGTCAGAGATACGGGCGTCCGGCGGATCAGGATTGTGAAAAACACCGCGCCCCGGCCGGTTGTGGCCCTGGAAGGCCGGTTCGGCCGGGCCCGCCTGTTCTTTGATTATGGAAAAGGCAACCGGGTGAAGGACAACGACGAAACCGCCCTGATCACCGACGTGAAGGCCCATCTGGAAATCCACAGAAACCGGGCTGAAGAGGACAGGGCCAAAGCCCGTCTTAAGGCCTGCGGGTTTGTTCCTGTCCCGGAACGCGACTTCAACTGGCGGGCTCCGTCGGAATCTCTGGAAACCCTGGTCCCCAACCTTGAAGACAAGGGAATCGGGGTGGAGGTGGAAAACCGGCCAGTGGCCGGAACCGTGAAGGTCCGCTGGGCCGTGAGATCGGACGAGCGAAAGATCCGGGTGGGGGGTACGGTGATCTCAGGGGACCTGACCCTTGGGGCCGACGGACTTTTCCAGGCCTACAGGGAAGGAAAACGCACCCTGGACAGAGGCGACGGGTCTCTGGGGATCATTGCCGACGACATCTGGCAAACCCTCGCGTCTCTTGACGCCGCAGGCCGCCTTGTTCAGGGGACCCTGGTGTTTGACCGGGCGGACGCGGTCCGGGTCCGCGCCTGCCTTGACGCCGCCTCCGATGTGGATCATGACCAGGACTACGGCACCCTCTGCCGGTTAACCGGAAAAACCAGGACGATCCGGGACTATCCCTTGCCCAAAAACCTGAAAACCGTGCTCCGGCCCTATCAGGCCGCGGGGTACAACTGGCTGAGAAGCCTCAGGGACCTGGGTTTCCACGGCATCCTCGCCGACGACATGGGGCTTGGGAAAACCGTGCAGGTGCTGGCCCTGATCCAGGCTCTGGAAGAGGAGGGGCAGTTGAACGGTCCTGTTCTGCTTGTGGTCCCCCGGACCCTGATCTTCAACTGGGAGCTTGAAATCGGGAAATTCACCCCGGATCTTCCGGTTCTGACCTTCAGCGGGTCGGCCCGGACCAGGAATCCCGAGTTTCTCGAACAACACCGGATCGTCCTCACGTCCTACGGCTTGCTGAGGACAGAAACACCCCTTCTGTGCAGCGTCCGCTGGGACACCGTGGTCCTGGACGAATCCCACGCCATCAAGAATCCCGAAACCCTGACCGCCCGGGCCGCACGGCACATCCCCGCCGTTTCCCGGCTGGCCCTCACGGGAACGCCAGTGGAAAACACCCCCTCCGATCTCTGGAGCCAGTTCGATTTCCTGATGCCCGGTTTCCTGGGGCCCCTCGCCGATTTCCGGGAATCCTGCGACGGAAGTCCCGAAAGCCTGGCCCTGCTCCGGCAGAGGACCGAACCGTTTATCCTGCGGCGTCTGAAATCCCAGGTGCTGGCCGAACTGCCCCCGAAAACCGAGGTGACCCTGTACTGCGATTTCGCCGAAGACCAGAAAGCCGTGTACCAGAAGGCCCTTTTGGCGGCCCGGGACGAAATGGAGAGTTTCGAGGGGTCCCGTGCCTTTCATATCCTCCGGCTGATTTTAAGGCTCCGCCAGATCGCCTGTCATCCCGCCCTGGCCATGAAAGAGGCCGGCGGCCCGTTTGGCAGCGGCAAGACGGACGAGGTGCTTCACGCGGCCATGGAGATTCTGTCCGAGGGTCACAAGATCCTGGTGTTTTCCCAGTTCACCCGCCATCTTCAGCTCATCGAGCGACTGTTTCTGCGAGAGAAGATCCCCACCTTCTATCTGGACGGCCGCACCCGAGACCGGGCCGCCGTGGTCAAGGCCTTCCAGTCCCACCAGGGCCCCTGCCTTTTTTTCATCTCGCTCAAGGCCGGAGGCACGGGGCTGAACCTGAGCCAGGCGTCCTACGTTTTTCTCCTCGACCCCTGGTGGAACCCCGCCGTGGAAAACCAGGCCATCGACCGCTGCCACCGTCTTGGCCAGCACCAGCCCGTCACCGTGTACCGCTTCATCACCCGGGGCTCCATCGAGGAAAAGGTCGACGAACTGAAAACCGTCAAACGGGACATGGAATCCGCCGTGATCGGGTCCACCGACGCCCAGGCCCTTCCTTTCGACGAGCGGACGATGAAAGGGCTGATTGCCCAGGAAGGATGATTTTTTATTAAATCAATGGCTTGATATCTCCGGGCATCATCCGGTTTCGGCCTTTGCCGGTCAACCGGTATCTCTGCCGGCTGCTCTGAGGTTTGTCCGGGACGGTCATTTCGATCCAGCCAGCCTCCAGGGCAGGCATCAGCCAGGCCTTGCGGAAATGCTCGTCGTCTTTCAGCCCCAGGGCCTCTTTCAGCTCCCGCCGTGTCATCTCCCCGTTCAAAACAGAAAGCAGTCTGACTTCCGGGGTAACTTCCGGGGCAACTTCCGGGGTCGGGCTTTGGACAGCCGCGAGGATCATCTTCAGCATGAAGGCGATGAAGGGTGCCGAGTCGGTTTGTTCTGTGCTGACCTGCAAGGCCTGATAATACTCTGCCTGATTGTCGAAGATCAGGCTTTCCACCGGAATGTCGGCGAAAAGGGGATTCCAGCGGGAGAGAATCAGGCTTTGCCACAACCGTCCCATCCGGCCGTTTCCATCGGCAAAGGGGTGGATGAACTCGAATTCGTAGTGGAAAACCGAGCTGGCGATCAGAGGATGAACATCGGTGATCGCCAGCCATTTGAACAGTTTGCCCATGAGCATGGACACCCGGTCCGCCTGGGGAGCCATATGGATTACAGCCCGGCCCGCCATCACGCCCACGCCGCCGCGCCGGTATTTCCCGGCTTCTTCAACAAGCCCCGACATCAGAATCCGGTGCGCCTCAAGCAGATGCTTTTCCGATGTGGGGCGTAAAACGTGGAAACGGTCATAAACGGACAGGGCGTTCTTTACCTCCAGAACCTCCCGGGGCGGTGCGATCACTGGCCTGCCCTCCAGAATCGCCGTGATCTGGCCTTGGCTCAGGGTGTTGCCCTCGATGGCCAACGACCCGTGAATGGTTCGAACGCGGTTGACACGCCGCAGCCTGAGCGCCTTGGCCTGATCGGCCAGCACGGTCAGCCGCCCCACAGCCTCGCTGATGGCGGCGACCTGGTTCAGGATTTCCGGAGTGATGGTATAGGGGGGCTGATCTGTTGATTTTAAGTTCATGATGTCCTTCTAAGACAGGCCCGGCCGGGTATAGAACACATCCAGTTTGTCGACCCCGATGATTTCATCCTGCGTGATGATGACATTCCCCTTGAAAAAAGAGTCGCGCATCCAGACCCATTCGTTAGGCCCAAGGTGGATTCCGAAGAAACGGCAGAACACCGGAATGAGGTTGGGCCGGCTGCGGGTGTATTTATAATAGAACACCTTGACGTGCCGCCCTTTCCGCATGATGATCACGTTCAGGAAGGTTTGCCTGGGCGTTTCGATGCTGAGGATCTTGACGCCGTTGTGGGGGATCTGCTTTTTCACCCAGTCAAAAACAGCCGTGTTTCTGAAATAAAGAAACGGAATGCGGTCCAGGTTGAATTTTTCCACCTGGACTGTCTCAACACCGATCAATTCATTCGTAGATTCGTCGGATAATGTGCCTCTTGGTTCATCCATCGATGTCCCCCCTGTTTCCCAATTGATTGACCTGAGGTGGTTTGATGATGTTCAAAAGATTATCATGGATTTGTTTCCAGTCGAGGCCAAGATCGATGGTTTTCACCCGTATCACATGGCCTTTGATGATCCATTCCAGATCGATGTCATAACCATTCGATGGGTAAAGCAAAAGCCCTTCGGCTTCCTTATCCGGGCCGGGTCTGTTTTCCATGGCGCTGAGATAAGAAAATATTTGATATAAATTCTCAGATCGAACCTTTAGTTGCCCGTATTGGTTTGGCTTTAAAGCTTCAACGTAATATTTGGTGTCTATGATCAACGTGTGATGTTCAGAGCGAGCACTGATATCCGTTTTCATTTGAGGAAGGAAGTTCATGTCACCCTTTTGTTCTCGCTCCGGGCATGTGGGTTCAGCCGGCCATTTCAATGTATCACTCTTGATTTTATATTCTTTTTGCTCTCTGGCCAAAAAATTTTTAGAAGTCATCTCAAAAAAACCTCAACAATATGATGGCACAACCAAGTTGAACCATGGATAAAAAATTATTCGCATGATATTCGTATCTTACAACCAGTCTCCTGAAATTAGCCCTGCCTGTTTTAAATAGGACTTGGCCCAGGCCACACGATTGTCAAAAACCCGTTGACCTTTGCTTGGAAGCAGCTGCTGGCGCTCTTCTTCGCTTAAATTAAACTCTTTTGAAAGATCATCCATAATGTCTTTAAGCTGAAATGATTCACCGGATGTTAAATGTTTCAATAAAGGAAGCATACAGAGCTGGAAATTTGGAATAGGCATCAACTTTTCCCTTCAAACAAATGTCTTTAAATTTTATCCAAAAATTCAATTCATTAAACAACAAATTGTAAAGACAGAATAAACTTTTCAAATGCTATCGAAAATACCACATAAAGTCACCATGTTTTCATTGGATGCCGGGTCATCCTTTATAAAGTAAGCGCTCAATAACCCCCATCTTCGCAAAGGGAATCACCTGTGCGATAAAGAACCGACTTAGCAAACCAGCCAAGGAGGTTCGAAGTGGAACAGAGACCAGAGAGTCGTGACAGAGTTCGTGAGATTTGGAAAAGGCGTCTGAGAGAATGGCGTAAAAGCGGATTGAGCCAGGCGGAGTATTGTCGTCAGAAGGGCCTGCGGATCAAATCATTTGCGTATTGGAAGAGAAAGGAAAAACCCGAACAAAAAGAAGTGCGGTTTGTGGGTTTATCGATCCCAACGCTTGAGAGAGTTCAAGACGAGTCGCCCGTCAGGGTGATTTTAAAGAGCGGCTATGTGATCGAGATCAAAGACGGGTTCGCGCCGTCGACGTTGCGTGATGTGGTCAGAGTCCTGGAGGTGGCCTGATGCTGTCGTTAACCGGAGCGAAGGTGTATCTGGCCATGGGGCATACGGACATGCGGATGTCGATCAACGGTCTTTCGGTTCTGGTGAGCACCCATTTGAAGCAGAATCCGTTGTCCGGTCATTTGTACGCTTTCGCCAATCGGAAAAGGACCCTGGTGAAGATTCTTTACTGGGACAGAAACGGTTTTTGTCTTTGGCAGAAGCGTTTGGAAAAAGAGGTGTTCAAATGGCCGTCGAGTGAAAAAGAGTCTCTTGCCATAGGTTCGCGAGAACTTTTATGGTTGCTGGACGGCCTGGACATCCGGACGGTCAGAGCCCATAAGACGCTTGAATATTCTGCTGTTTTCTAGTCAAAAATGCTGAATTTATGAAGAAAACGCTATGAAAACGAAGGGGAATTTGATATGTAAAAGCCCATGAATTCAATGGATTTACATATCGCTTCCCTCGTTTTTGGGTATGAAAAACTCAAGAAAGAGTTTGTTGAATCCGAAGACAAACACACCAAAGAGATCAAGCTTCTGAAAGAGCAGATCAGCTTTTTGATGGACAGGCTTTACGGCCGAAAATCAGAGAAATTTCCTTATGACGACAGACAGCTCCTCCTTTTTGAAGAAAGGGAAGACGCTGCCGTCTCAGCGATAGTCCCGGAAGAACCAGAGAAGACTCCTTCAAAAAACGGAAAGAAACGAGGCCGTAAGGCCCTTCCCGCCGAGCTTCCCCGTGTTGAGGTGGTCCACGATCTTGATGAAAAAGACAAGGTCTGCGAATGCGGTTGCGTTAAAACCCGTTGCGGGGAAGAAACGTCCGAGCAGTATGATGTGATCCCCGCGACCTATCGGGTGATCCGCCATATCCGGATCAAATACGCCTGCAAAGCGTGCGAAGGTGTGGAAAGCGAAAAACCCACGATCATGATCGCACCGCCTCCCGTGACCTTTTTTCCAAGGTCAAACGCCACGGCAGGGCTGATCGCCCAGATTCTTGCCCACAAGTTTGCCGATGCCATCCCGTTTTACAGACAACAGAAGATTATGGCCCGCCATGGCGTTGAGATCCCGCGGGCCACTCTGTGCAACTGGACGATCATGGCTTACGAGAAATGCGTCATGCTTCTTGGGCTCCTTCAAAAGGAGCTTTTGTCGGGGCCATTGATCAACGTGGATGAAACCACGGTTCAGGTTCACAATGAACCGGGCCGAAAAAACACCAGCACGTCATACATGTGGGTCTTTTGCGGAGGTCCGCCGACAGCCCCCGTGGTGCTATTTACCTATGATCCGTCTCGTGAAGGCCGTGTGGCGGGTGATTTTCTGTGTGATTACAAAGGATTTGTCCAAACGGACGGGTATACGGGTTACAATTTTCTGGACAGCCGGAAACAAACCGTCCATGTGGGCTGCTGGGCGCATGCTCGCCGGAAATTTATGGAGGCGGCAAAGCTGGTGAAAAGGCCCCTGACAGACGAGCCCCTGATAAGCGGGGCCGATGAAGCTGTGGCGTTTATTCGGAAGCTTTACGCCGTGGAAAAAGAAGCCAAGGTCAAAAACCTGTCTGCCGAAGAATGGGCGACGCTTCGCATGGAAAAATCAAGGCCGGTACTTGACGCGTTCAAAGCCTGGCTTCTTGAGAAAACGGCCATCACTGTTCCCAAGTCGGCCCTGGGCAAAGCCATCTCGTACACCCTTGACCAATGGGACCGCCTGGCCCGCTATATGGACGACGTGATCATCACCCCAGACAACAACCGGGCCGAAAACGCCATCCGCCCCTTTGTCCTTGGCCGAAAAAACTGGCTGTTCTCAGATACCCCCGATGGCGCAAAAGCCAGCGCCGCTTTCTACAGCCTCGTCGAAACGGCCAAAGCCAATAACCTCGAGCCCGCCTCATACCTAAAATACATCTTTACCCAGTTGCCCTATGCCAAAACCGATGACGATCTCAAAGCCCTGCTCCCTCAGTATATAGATCGCACTGACTTGGATGCTGGGGTGGGCGGTGGGGTTTATTAAGCGCTTACTTTATAAACGGGCGAACACCGGACAGGATGCCCTGACCCGAAATCGTTCTGTTTACCTTTGACAACACCTGTGGTATTCAGCGGATCAGCATCATTCAGGCGCTGTGACAGGCGGCCTGGGATTCTGGAATAATGAGCGATTCAACCCGAAATGTCTGAAGACCCGCAACGATGATGAACACCCCCGCATACCCGATCCCGATGAACACCCCTGAAGCCGTTCTCCGGAACGTGTTCGGCTACGGCGCGTTCCGGGGCGAACAGCGGGAGATCGTGGACCATGTGATTTCGGGCGGGGACGCCCTGGTGATCATGCCCACGGGCGGGGGCAAGTCGATCTGTTACCAGATTCCCGCCCTTTTGAGGCAGGGCACGGCGGTGGTGGTGTCGCCACTCATCGCCCTGATGCAGGACCAGGTGGAGGCGCTGCGCCAGCTGGGCATCCGGGCCGGTTTCCTCAATTCCTCTTTATCGTCCCGGGACGCCTTTCTCGTGGAACGGGAAGTGGTCCAGGGCGGCCTCGACCTGGTGTACGTGGCCCCGGAACGGGTGATGACCGAGGGTTTCCAGAACCTGCTCCAACACCTTTTCAGTGAAGGGCGCCTGGCATTGTTCGCCATTGACGAGGCCCACTGCGTGAGCCAGTGGGGCCACGACTTCCGGCCCGAATACATGAAGCTCTCGATCCTGGCCGAACGCTACCCCGGCGTGCCACGCATCGCCTTAACCGCCACAGCCGACGACATGACCCGCAAGGAAATCCTGGACAAGCTGAAGATGGACGGCGCCTGGTGTTTTATCTCCAGTTTCGACCGGCCCAACATCTTCTACCGCATCATCCAGAAAACCGAGGCGAAAAAACAGATCCTGGAATTTCTCTCCGAACACCGTGGCGAGTCGGGCATCGTGTACTGCCTGTCCCGGAAAAAGGTCGATGACATGGCCTCGTTCCTGAAGGAAAAAGGCGTGAACGCCATGCCTTACCACGCCGGGATGGCCGCCGAAGACCGGGCGGATAACCAGCGGCGCTTCCTGGCTGAAGACGGCAGCGTCATGGTGGCCACCATTGCTTTTGGCATGGGCATCGACAAGCCGGACGTGCGTTTCGTGGTTCATCTGGACCTGCCGAAAAACATCGAAAGCTACTACCAGGAAACGGGCCGGGCCGGCCGTGACGGAAAAAAAGCCGACGCCCTCCTGGCCTTCAGCGTATCCGACGTGGTGCTGCTGCGCCAGATGATCGACAAGAGCGAGGGCAACGCGACGTTCAAGCGGGTCCAGCTTCAGAAGCTCAACGCCATGCTGGGTTTCTGCGAGATGAGCGGATGCCGGAGAAAGGCCCTCCTGACCTATTTCGGGGAGAGGCGCGACGAGGACTGCGGATTCTGCGACACCTGCATGGGGGACGTGGAAACTTTCGACGGCACGGTCGCGGCCCAGAAAGCCCTGTCCTGCGTGTACCGCACCGGCCAGTTGTTCGGGGCCCGTCACCTGATCCATGTGCTTCTCGGCAAAGACGACGAACGAATCAAGAAATTCGGCCACGACCAGGTGTCCACCTTCGGCATCGGCAAAGAGCACACGGAGCAGGAATGGCAGAGCATCTTCCGGCAGATTGTGGCTTTCGGCTTCGTCACCGTGGACCCGGACAAGGGCGGGTTCCGGCTGAACGCCAGTTCCATGCCGATCCTCCGGGGCGAAATCCCGGTCCTTTTCACCCGCCAGAAAAAGACGAGCACGGTGAAGCGCCGGGAAAAACTGGCCTCGGCCATGAAGAAAAAGGATATCCGGCGCTCGGATATCGACCAGCTCACGGACCCCAGGGACCGGGAACTTTACATGAAGCTGAAGGCATACCGCTTCTCGCTGGCGGAAAAAAGCAACAAACCGGCCTACATCTTTTTCTACGACAGCACCCTGCTGGAACTGGTTCAAACCAAACCGTCGACGGAAAAAGAGATGCTGGTGGTTTCGGGGATCAGCCGGAAGAAATTCGACGACTTTGGCTGGGATCTCCTGAAAATCATCCGGGAATTCAACAATCCCCTGCCCGGAGCGCGGCCCGGATCCGGGAGCGTCAAACCTGTTGACATCAAAAAGAAAAAAGCGGTCCGGCAAGAAACAGGGGAACCCCTTCCGGGAAAAAAGAGGAAAAAGTCCCGGACCACGGACCCTGGCGCGGACCCGGAACTGAAGAAAAAGGAGCGGGCCCAAAAATTCGAAAAAGACTGGGTTCCCCCCAATCCGCAAACCGCGGCTTTCATTCAAAACAAGATCCTGGAACTGGGCAGTGTTCAGGCCGTGAACAGTTTTTATGCCGGTAAGGCCCTGAACGATGTCTACGCCCGCCGCATCGCGGCACAGGTTCTGGAAAAAAAGGAGAAAAACACATGACCCGTTTCAAACACCTGGCGTTGGCGATTCTCGTCGTGGCGGCCGTGGTTCTGTCCGGCTGCTCCAGATACAAGATGTACAGCATGGCCATCGAAAGCGGCCGGAGCAAGGCCGGGCTTTCTTTGAAAAAAGCCGCCATTTCCATCGGTGAAGTGGTTTACCTGGACAACGCCGGAGACCAGGACGACCCGAAAGACCGGGGAACCATCCTGATGATCCACGGCTTCGGAGGCGACAAGGACAACTGGATCAGACTTTGTGACAAGATGCCCGACGGTTACCGTTTTCTCGTGCCCGACCTGCCCGGCCACGGGGAAAGCGCCTCGGATCTTTCCAACACCTACACCATCGAAAACCAGGCCCGGTGGTTGGCCGAGTTTCTGGCCGCAGTCCACGTGGACAAGGTCCATCTGGCCGGGAACTCCATGGGAGGCGCGATCAGCGTCCGGCTTGCCCTGGACCACCCGGAGATGATCCAAACCCTTACACTTCTGGACAGCGCCGGGGTTTTCCGGACGGAAAGCGAGTACATCAAGATGGTGAAACAGGGGGTGAATCCCCTGGTGGTGTCGAACAAAGAGGATTTCGTGAGGTTGAAAAACCTGGTGATGGAAAAGAGGCCCTATGTTCCGGGGCCGATTTTCCAGGTGCTGACCGAACGGAAAATCGCCAGGAAAGCCAAGGATGAAAAGATCTTCAAGGACATGCAGGCCGACATTCTGTCGGTGGAAAACCAGCTTCCCGAGCTGAATCTCCCCACCCTGATCGTCTGGGGCGACCATGACCGGGTGCTCCATGTGGACAACGCCTCGGTGTTCCATGAAAAAATCAAGGGAAGCCAGCTGAAGATTCTGAAAAACATCGGCCACATTCCCATGCTCGAAGATCCCAAGAAAACAGCGGCGGTCTATGGGGCGTTTCTGGCCGGGCATTGATTGGGCTTTGTATCGATGTTTCTGATAATTCTCTTTTTTTATATTTGAACAATCAATTGGTTTTTAGAGCGTTTTTGGGTTAACGATCCTGATTTCAAAGATAATATCACACAGAAATCAAAGGAGCCTATCGAATGAAACATCTGAAGCCAGTGTTTAAACACATCGTTCTTTCCGCACTTCTTGCCGTTGTTCCGGCCATGGTCACAGCCGGAGCCCTTGACATGTTCAAAAGCGAAAAGGGTTCCATCAAAATCTCAGGGGGTACGGCCCATATTCCCGTGATGAAAGAAGCGGCGAAGCGGATCATGACCGTAAACCCGAGCATTCAGATTTCCATTGCCGGAGGCGGATCCGGGGTGGGCATCGCCCAGGTGGGAGAGGGGCTGGTAAACATCGGGAATTCCGGGCGCAAACCCAAGGACGAGGAAATTGCCAAATACGGCCTCGAGATGTTCGAATGGGCCATCGACGGCGTAGGGATCGTGGTGAATCCTTCGAACACGGTGGCGGCCCTTTCCAAAGCCCAGGTGAAAGATATCTTCGCCGGTAAAATCACCAACTGGAAGCAGGTGGGGGGAAAAGACAAGGCGATCAACGTGTACACCCGGGACGAAGCCAGTGGAACCCGGGAAGTGTTCAGCGAAAAAGCCCTGGATAAAGGCCCTGTTTTCGGCAAGGCCGCCGTGGTGGTGTCCAACGGCGCCATGAAATCCGCCGTGGCTTCCGATCCTTACGCCATCGGCTATGTGTCTGTCGGCCATATGGATAAAAGCGTGAAACCCGTGACTCTCGACGGCGTGATCCCTGGTCTCGAAACCGTGAAATCACGAAAGTACCCGGTGGCCCGGGGCCTTTACAGCAACACCAAAGGCAAACCCACGGGTCTCACCAAGAAATTCATCGACTACCTGATGAGCGCCGAAGGACAACGCATTGCCTCAGATAACGGTTTTATTCCGGTGCATTAGGCAGAGTCCGTGAAATTTCTGTTTTTCATCGCCGCCTTGGTCAGTCTCTGCGTGTCCGTAGCCATGGTTCTGTTCATGGTCGTTCTTGGCCTTCCCCTTTTGAGGGAAGGCCATTTTTTCTCCATGCTCGTGAGCCCCTGGGATGTGGCCCGAGGGATCTACGGCCTTTACCCCATGATCCTGGGAACGGGAATCATCGCCACCCTGGCCCTGGCTTTCGGGTTTCCCCTGAGTTTAGGGGCGGCGGCCCTGATCAGCGGGCTGGCCACGCCTTCCCTGGCCGCCTTTCTCCGGAAAGCCGTTCAGACCATGACCGGAATTCCCACGGTGGTTTACGGGTTTATCGGCGTTTTCCTCCTGGTCCCCCTGGTGCGCAATCTTTTCGGACAAGGCTCGGGCATGGGCATTCTGTCCGCATCCCTCCTTTTGGCCGTGCTCGTTTCTCCCACCATGATCCTGACCTTCGCCGACAGCTTCGATCAGGTGCCGGAAGCCTCCCGGACAGCGGCCCAGGCCCTGGGGGCCACGCCGGTCCAGACCTTTCTTTACGTGGTTCTCCCCGCCTCGGGCAAGGGGCTTGTGACCGGTTTGATCCTGGGACTGGGTCGGGCCATCGGGGACACCATGATCGCCCTGATGGTTTCGGGCAACGCCATCGCCACACCCGATTCCCTCTTTTCCACAGCCAGGACCCTGACGGCCCACATCGCCCTGGTCATCGCGGCGGATTTTGACAGCCCCGAGTTCAAAACCCTGTTTGTCTGCGGCATCCTCCTTTATCTGTTCACGGCCGTTTCCACCGTGGCCGTCCGGTTGACCGATTATCTGTTCAGGGGGAGAAACCTGTGAGAGCGCGACCCATGGAAAGGGCTTTCACCGCCTTTGCCTGGCTTTCAGGCGCAGCGCTTTTCACCACCGTCCTTTTTTTCGCCGGGTATCTGCTGTGGCATGGCGGGCCGGTCCTTGGGGCAACGCTGGTGTTTGGATCTGCGGACCCCCTGGCCGCTCTGCTGTTCAAACAACCTGTGCTCGACGGCATTTTCCCCGCGATCATGGGAACCTTCGCCCTGGTGCTGCTGTCGGTGTCCATCGCCATTCCCCTGGGTCTTTTCACAGGGATCTACATGGCGGAATTCGCCTCGGACAGGGTCCGGCGTTTCTTCGGCGTGTTCTACGACATCCTTGCCGGTTCCCCATCCATCGTGGTGGGGCTTTTCGGATTCAGCACGGCCCTTTTTCTCCACCGCTACGTGTCGGCGAACATCTTCCCCTGTCTCCTGATCTCGGCCCTGTCCCTGGCCTTTCTCGTGCTGCCCTACCTGATCCGGAGCACTCAGACAGCCCTTGAAAACCTGCCAGCGGACATCCGGCTCACCGCCCTGGCCCTGGGGGCGAGCCCCACCCAGAACCTGTTTTACGTCCTGATCCCCAAAGCCCTTCCGGGAATCCTCTCGGGCGTCGTTCTTTCCATCGGACGCTGCGCCGAAGACACGGCCGTGATCATGCTCACGGGCGTGGCGGCTTCGGCCGGGCTTCCCCGGTCCCTCCTGGGAAACTACGAGGCCCTTCCTTTTTATATCTACACCATCTCGTCCCAGTACATGGATTACGAGGAACTGGCCAGGGGCTACGCTGCGGCGCTGATCCTTTTCCTGGTCTGCGCCAGTCTGTTCTTTTTGTCTTTTGTCATTCGAAGCCTGCTGGGAGCCAGCATCCGGAGGAACCGCTGAGGTTATGGAAGAAACCCTAAAAATCCGCATTGAAAACCTTTCCTTCGCCTACGGCCGGCGCAGGGTGCTCGACGGGGTTACCGCCGAATTCCAGGCGAACACCATCACGGCCATCACCGGTCCCTCGGGTCAGGGAAAATCCAGTTTTCTCACGGTGATCAACCGGCTGTGGGAGAGCATTCCAGGGGCCCGGGCCACGGGACAGGTCTCGATCAACATGGGCGGGGTGTTCAAAGAAATCAACGAGCTTCCCCTTTCCCGTCTGCGCCGGAATGTGGGCATGGTGTTCCAGACACCCAACCCCTTTGCCATGAGCGTGTTCCGGAACATGGCTTTCCCTTTGAAGCTGGCGGGAACAGCCGATAAAAAAACCGTGGAAGGCCGGGTGGAGCAAGCCTTGAGGCGGGCCCATCTCTGGGAGGAAGTGAAAGACCGGCTGAACGAAGACGCCCGGAACCTTTCAGGCGGCCAGCAACAGAGGCTCTGTGTGGCAAGGGCTCTGATCCTGGAGCCGGAGGTGCTGCTTCTCGACGAGCCCACCTCGTCCCTCGACGCCAAAGCCGCCGCAGGTATCGAAGACCTGATTCTGGAACTGAAAACCCAGTGCTCCCTGATCATGGTATCCCACTACATGGAGCAGGTCGGGCGGATCGCCGACCGGGTCCTGGCCCTGGAAGACATGCGCTTTGTGGAAAAAATCGGATGAAAAGGTCTCCGGGAAGTCCCGGAGACCTTGGATTGGATGGCTAAAGCATTTCAAGAAACGCCTGGATGCGGACCCTTAGCTGTTCCGTGTCAGAATCGGAGTAATCGGTTTCAAGATGGAGAAGGGGGAGATTGTGTTTGTCCCTCAGGTGTTTTTCCACGGAATACGATTCCACGTTGTAGGTGTGGCAGGCCTGCCAGGTGAGGTCCAGCACGCCGTTTACCTTGAAATCCCGGACCATCCGGTCCAGAAGGTCCAGCCGGCCCTGGTTGGGGCTCATCACCGAACAAGGGATGGACAGGTACCGACGGGCCAGGACATCCATGGGATCGTCGGTTTTTTCCACGGTGAACACCTGCTTGTAGCCCGTGCAGTTTTCGAATCCCACCACATTGGCCCCGCTTTCTTCGAGAATCCGGGCCACCTTGTCCGAGCCCACACCCATGGGAACGCCTGAAATCAGGATTCTCGGGGTTTTTTCCGTGTAGGGACTTTCCCCGTTCCGTGCTTTTTCCGTGTAATGGTCCACCATGGTGCTCATCAGGCGGATGCCCTTTTCCTTGTCCGCCAGGAAGCCGACTTTGAAAAGGATGGTGATGATCTCCGATCCTTTGATGGGCGACGGTTTCATGGCCGCCAGATCCATCAGGGCTTTTTTGGCGTCCCGCTCCCGGTTCAGCAGATCCATGGCCTCGTGGATTTTTGCGGTGGTTATCGTGACACCGGTGAGGGTCTCGATCTCCTTTTTCATGGTTTCCACCTCGGCCCGCCAGGGGGCCAGGGAGGTGCCGAGGTTCTGGTTCTGGGGAAGCTGGAGCACGTGGACTTTCTTGTAGTCTTGCATCAGCTCGAACATCTTCTTTTTGCCGTCACAGGTGGTGTCGGCCACGATCATGTCGGAAAACCGGAAAAACGGGCAGGAATCCAGGGCCGCGAACCCGAAGCTGCTCTTGATCAGGGGGCAGAGGTTCCGGGGCAGCACCTCTTCGGCGGCGGCCACGGGATCGTTTTTCGTGCCGCACAGGGGCAGCGGGATGGCATCGGCCGCCACGATCAGTTCCACCGGAGAGTAGAGGCAGTAACAGCCCACGGCTTTCCGCCCCTCTTTTTTGTAATTTTCGATGTCGATGACATTCTGTTCGAACGCCTGCTGCAAGGTGTTCATCAGTTCCTGGCTCATGGTTACCTCATAGTTTCGTCTGCGATCAGGGCCGCGCCAAGGGCTCCGGCCATGTGGGGGTTTTCGGGGACATGGACCTTTCTTTCCGTCAGGTCTTCGAGAAGCCGGACCATGCAGGGGTTGTTGGCCACGCCGCCGGTAAAGACCACCGGACCCTGGACCGACACCCGTTTCAGCATGGACATGGCCCGGCGCACCACGGAGCTGTGAAGCCCCCGGGCGATTTTCAGCCGGTCCTCACCCCGTGCGAGAAGTGACGTGACCTCCGATTCGGCGAACACCGTGCACATGCTGTTGATGGGCAGTTCCTCACCCTGGGAAAGGGCTGCGGCTCCGAATTCATCGATGGAAAATCCCAGGCTCCGGGCCATGATTTCCAGGAATTTTCCGGTTCCGGCGGCGCAGCGGTCGTTCATTTCGAACTTCACGACTTTCCCCGCCTCATCGGTCCGGATCACCTTGCTGTCCTGGCCGCCGATGTCGAGGATCGTCGATGCCTCCGGAAAATCGTGGCGTGCGCCCCGGGCATGGGCTTTGATTTCCGTCACCGTTTCCCCTTCGAAGGCGATCTCGAAAAGGTTCCGGCCGTATCCTGTGGCCACGATCCGGTCGAACCGGACGTCCGAGACCAGGTCTTTCACCACGGCCATGGGATCGAAGGTGGTGTGGGTGTAGCGTGTTTCGGCGATCTGCCCGTTTTCCAGGATCACCAGTTCGATGGACCGTGACCCGATGTCGATTCCTGCGGCGCGCATGGTTTCCTCCGGTGTCTGACAGGTTGAAGACTGACTGTCGATACAGGACAGGCGGAGGCTGTGTCAAAGTGATAATGCGGATGGATGGGATGGGGGTTATCGGGATTGTCTATGGAACTCGAACATGGATTCCGGGTCGGCTCCGGGTGTCGGGCCCTGTCACACTCCGGACGATGCGGACTGTACACCCTTTGACTTTGCGCGGACAGCCGCCCGGAATGACAAGCGCGGGTGGATTTGGCCGTTCAAAAACGAATGACGACGTTATAGTGGTTGTCAGAATAAAATTCCGATTGCCGCATTTTTATGAACATCGAATGGTGAATGGGTTCACGGCTCACCCTTTGCGCATGGAAAGAAAACAGTGTTCAAATTCACTATTTTAAAAAGGAGTTATCCTTCATTCGATGTTGGATGTTGGGCGTTGGATGTTCGACGTTCGTCAGTTTTTCATTCGGAACGGATTTATGACAACCACTCTAAATGGATTTCATCTGTTCTTCATCCCCCGCATGAGGTAGGACGCGGGGCAGCCCATGCTCAGGGAAATTTCTCCGGCGGTGTGGACAAGGTCGGCGGCCAGCTGGGGCAGGTCCGGACGGGTCAGAAGATCCACGCTTCCCGAAATGCTGATGGCGGCCACGGCCTGTAGGCTGTCGTCGAAAATCGGGGCCCCGATGCAGGACAGGCCTTTCATGTACTCTTCGCACTCCCGGCTGAAGCCCTGCCGGGCCGCCTCGTCCAGTTCGGCCAGCAGGGCCTCTTCCTGGACCATGGTTTTCGGGGTGTACCGGGACAGGTTGATTTCTTTCAGGAAATCCTTTCGCTGGTCCGGGGGCAGGGTCGAAAGCAGCGCCTTGCCCACGGCGGTGCAGTAGACCGGAACCTTGGGACCCAGGCCAAGCTGGCGGAAAATCGTGGAATCATCCACGGTGGGGAACAGGTTCATGGTGATCAGCACCTTGTCCTTGTCCCAGATGGCCAGCCGGACCATCAGGCCTGTTTTCACGGACAGTCGCTGGGCTGGACCGCCGCCCACCTGGTTGATCTTGAGGGTTCCCGACAGAAAAATCCCCAGCTCGTAGAGTTTCAGGCCCAGGGAGTACTTGCGTGTCTCCTTGTCCCTCATCAGGAAATCCTGGTCGATCAGGGTCTGGACAAGGCCGTGGACCGTGGGTTTGGGGAGCTTCACCATCCGGCTGATCTCCGTGATACCCAGGCGGGGCCTCTCCGGGGAAAAAAGGGTGAGGATGTCGATGGCCCGTTTCACAGACTGGATCGTCATCTGGCTTAGCCCCTGTCTGACGGGCCGCCGGCCCTGCGGTTGTCCAGAACTTTCCGGGTTCTGTCAAAGGAACCGGACTCCACGAACCGGACCGGCACTTCCCAGCCGAAATACTCGGATAATTCCCGGTGCAGCCGTTCGATGAGCAGCCTTTGCTGTTTCATTTCATCGGAGAAGGTGTTTTCTGAAATCTCGAGGAGCATCAGAAGCTGATCCTGTCCGTCCACCGTGTCGATGACCATCTGGTAGTGTGTTTCACAGCCGGTGACCTTCTCGATGACCCGGCCGATCTGGTCGGGCACCATGCTGGCCCCCTTGATCACCACCACGTCGTCGCAGCGTCTGAAGATCTTGGCGATGCGGCAGTGGGTCCGCCCGCATTCGCAGGGCCCGTAGGTCAGGGAGGTCAGGTCTCCTGTCCTGAACCGGATCAGGGGCAGGGCCTCCTTGCTGAGGGAGGTCAGGACCAGCTCCCCTTCGGCTCCCGGAGGCAGTGGCTCCAGGGTCACGGGGTCGATGATTTCGGGAATGAAATGGTCCTCGGCGATGTGAAGGCCGTTTTTCGCGGGGCATTCATAGGCCACGCCAGGCCCGAACAGTTCGGTGAGCCCGTAGGTGTCCGTGGCGGTCACGTGCAGCCGGTGTTCGATGTCCTGGCGTGTTTCCTCGGACCAGGGTTCGGAACCCAGGATGGCGCAGCGGATCGCCAGGCTCCGGGGGTCCATGTCCATGGACTCCATGGTCCGGGCAAGAGCCAGGGCCACCGAGGGCGTGGACACCAGCACCGTGGTCCTGAAGTCGCGCATGATCTTCACCTGGTCCTCGAATTTCCGGGCCGACATGGGAATCACCGAGGCCCCGATCTGTTCGGCCCCCACCTGCACGCCGAACGGCCCGCTGGTGATGCCGAAGGTCAGGGCGATCTGGACCACGTCATCTTTGGTCACGCCCACGGCGGACAGGTTCCGGGCGATCAGTTCGCTCCAGCGGTTCAGGTCGTTTTTCGTGAAACCCACCACAATGGGCTCGTCGAAATGGGCCGAGGCCATGTGGAGACGGACCACCTCGCGAAGGGGCACGGCGAACATGTCGTAGGGGTAGTTCAGGCTGAGGTCCCTGCGGGTGATGAAGGGCAGCTTGCTCAGGTCTTTCAACCCGGTGAAATCCTCGGGCACGAAGTCGATGGCCTTGAAGACCTTGCGGTAGTGCCGGACATTCTTGTATATCCGGTTCAATGTGGCCTGAACGTGCTCGAGCTGAATCTGTTCGAGCTCTTCCCGGTCCATGGTCTCGATCTTGCTGTTCCAGAACGTCATAATACCCCCAGAGAACCGACAACTGTCGATAATGATGGTTTCCAAACATTGGATAAATTTTTAACGTCGAACATCCAACGCCCAACATCGAACATCGAATTGAGGATGACTCCATGGGAATAATATGTCATCGTCCTCACCTCCGTGTCCCAATCTTTACTGAAAAGCTGCGGAGCGACCATCCATTCAACATTCGATGGTCAGTGTTCGATGTTTCTCTCTTCCGTCACTCCCAGATCTCCTTCTGATCCCTGCCCAGGTAGGCCCTGCGGACGTCCTGGTTGGATCGGAGGGAGGCGGCGTCCTCTTCGAGAACGATGCGTCCCGTTTCCATGACGTAGCCCCGGTCGGCGATATCCAGGGCCGCGTTGGCGTTCTGCTCGATCAGGAGAACGGTCATTTTCTTTTCGTTTCTGAATTCGCCGATCAGCTTGAAAATCTCCCGGATGATCAGGGGAGCGAGGCCCATGGACGGCTCGTCCAGGAGCAAAAGCTTTGGCCGTGTCATCATGGCCATGGCGATGGCCAGCATCTGCTGCTCGCCTCCGCTCATGGTTCCGGCGTATTGTTTTTTCCGCTGGAGAAGGATGGGAAACCGTTCGAACATCCCCTCGATGTCGGAGCGGAGCTGTTTTCTGCCGAACTGCTTGTAGATGATGTGACCGCCGATTTCCAGGTTTTCGTACACGGACATGGGCCGGAAGATCTGCCGCCCTTCGGGCACGTGGGCGATGCCCATGGAGACCAGCTTTTCAGCGGGAACGTTCCGGATGTCCTTTCCCTGGAAAAGAATGCTGCCGCTCTTTAAGGGCTGGAGACCGCTGATGGTCCGTAAGGTCGTGGTTTTTCCCGCGCCGTTGGCCCCGATGAGGGTGACGATCTCACCCTCGTCGATGTGCATGGACACGTTCTTCAATACATGAACCAGTCCGTAGTTGCTGTTGATGTTCACCAGTCGAAGCATGATCAGGCCCCCAGGTAAGCGTTGATGACATCGGGGTTCGCCTGAACCTCCCTGGGCGTGCCTTCGGCGATCAGGCTGCCGAAATTCACCACCGCCACCTTGTCCGAAATGTCCATGACCAGCTCCATGTCGTGTTCCACCAGGACCACGGTGATGCCCATGGCCTTGATTTTCATGATCAGGTCTCCCATGTCCGCCGTTTCCCGGGCGTTCAAGCCCGAAGCCGGTTCGTCGAGAAACAGCACGGAAGGTTCCAGGGCCATGGCCCGGGCGATTTCCAGCATCCTCTGGCTGCCCAGGGGCATGCTTCCGGCAGGACGGTCCGCGTGAGCGGCCAGGCCCACGGCGTCGAGCCAGGCCAGGGCCGATTCCCGGACCCGTTTTTCTTCGGGCCTCAGCATCGGAGGCAGAAGGCAGGATACGATCATGCCGCAGCGGGACCTTAAATGCCGGCCCACCATGACGTTTTCAAGGACGGTCATGGCCGGGAAAACCTGGACGTTCTGGAAGGTCCGGCCAATGCCCATGGCCGCGATGCGGTGGGGTTTCCGGCCGGTGAGAGTCTGACCGTTTAAAAGAACACCCCCCGAGGTGGGCTGGAGAAACCCGGTGACCAGGTTGAACACCGTGGTCTTGCCCGCGCCGTTGGGTCCGATCAGGGAGCTGACTTGACCTTGGGCGAAGGTCAGGTTCAGATCGTTCACGGCCACCACGCCGCCGAATTCCTTCCTGAGTTTTTTCACCTCGATGGCGGGCAAGGGATTGGAGTTCATGAGACCCGCTCCTTTCGTCCGATCTTGCCTGAAATCAGGTTGGCGCTGCGTTTCAGGCCGTCGAACAGTCCTTCGGGCAGAAACAGCATGATGAGAAGGAGGATGGCGCCATAGATCAGGGTGTCGTAATCGGTTTTGTACTGGATACCGAAACTGGAAAGCCCTTCGGACAGAAAAGACAGGCCTTCGGGCAGCAGGGAAAGAAGCACCGCCCCCGTGACCGCCCCCCAGATGCTGTGGATACCGCCCACGGCCACCATGGTGATAAGAAGCACGGAATGCATCACGTCAAATGGTCCGGGGTCGATGTACAGCACGTAATGGGAGTAGAGGCTGCCGCTCACCGAAGCGAAGACCGCGCTCAAAACAAAGATCTTGATCTTGTCCACGGTGATATTGACACCAAGGGACGAGGCCGCGTCTTCACTGCCGTGGATGGCCTGGAGTCCCCGGCCCACCCGGGAGTGGATCAGGTTTACGGCCAGGTAGAGCCCAAGGAGAACCAGGAACCAGCTGAAATAGAAAAAACGGGTGTCCGTGTCGAGTTCGAATCCGAAAAAGCCCAGGCGGGGAATGCCGCTCACGCCCGAAGGCCCGCCGGTGATATCCACGGCGGCCACCAGGACCACATGGACGATGCTGCCGAAACCCAGGGTGCCCATGGCCAGGTAGTGGCCCTTGAGCTTCAGGGTGGGCAGGCCCACGATCACGGCGACAACGACGGACACGGCCACACCGGCCCCCATGGCGGCCCAGGGGTTCCAGCCCAGTTTCGTGGTCAGGAGCGCCGAGGCATAGGCGCCGATGGCCACAAAGGCGCTGTGGCCCATGGAGATCTGGCCGGCGTAACCCAGAAGCAGGCAGAGACCGATGCAGGTCAGGCAGTTCAGGGCCGTGAACACCAGAACCCCCAGATAGTACTCGTTGCCCACGAGGAAGGGCATGGCCGCGACAATGACCGCAAGAACGCCGATGCCGATATAGTCTTTCACACTCATGTCAGAACTCTTTCAGTCTCATGGCGGCGGAACTGCCGAAAATGCCGCCGGGCCGGGTGAAAAGAACAAGAAGCAGGATGAACAGGGCGATGGCGTCCATGTAGTGGGAGGAGATGAAACCCGCGGACGCCGCTTCGAGAATCCCCAGGAGGATACCGGCCACAATGGCCCCCATGCTGTTGCCCAGGCCTCCCAGAACGGCCGCGCCGAATCCCTTGATGCCCAAAAGGGCTCCCCGGGCGTAGTCCATCTGGATGATGGGTGTGACGATAATGCCGGCAATGGCCCCGATACCGGCGGACAGGGCAAAGGACAGCATCACCATGCGGCGGTCGTTGATGCCGGAAAGCCGGGCCGCGTCCCGGTTGATGGCGCAGGCCCGCATGCATTTGCCGGTCATGGTGTAATTGAAGAAAAAGATGTAGGCGGCCACGATAAGGGCCAGGATGCCGATGATCCACAGGGTCTGGGGCAGGATGGTGGCCCCCAGGAAATCCAGGGATTCGGAACCGGAGAAGTGGCGCATGAAATAGGAGTTCTTGCCCCAGATCCCCATGGCGATGCCTTTGATGACGATGGACACGGCGATGGTGATGATGATCAGCCGGAGAACTGTGGGGTTTTTCACCGGGTTGATGGTGAACCGCTCCATGGCGATGCCGGCAAGTGTCACCGCCACGGTGGTGACCACAAAGGCCGCCGGAATGGGCAGGTTCACGCTCATGGTGAGGGACACCATGAGAAGACCGCCCAGCACCACGAATTCGCCCTGGGCGAAGTTGATGATGCCCGTGGCGTTGTAGATCATGTTGAATCCCATGGCCACCAGGGCGTAGATGCACCCGCTCTGGACGCCGATGATCAGGTATTGCAGGAGATTGGAAAACGTTCCTGTGGACAACTCGGGCATGTGTGTTGATGTCCCCTTAAAGCGTTGGCCGACCTGGACTTTCCAGGGCGGCCGTGTGTCTTTTTTCGATGGTGTCAGACTGTCCGCCGCCAGCGTGTCTGAACCTGGCGGCGGACGAGTGGTCCAGGCTGGCTATTTGCCGAGAACCACGAATTTTCCGTTTTTCACCGTGAGAAGCTCGAAGGCGGATTTATCCAGGCCGCAGTGGTCCTTGGCAGAGAACTTGAAAATACCGGCTGTTCCCACAAACTGGGTCCGTTCGATTTCATCCCGGAGTTTGGCGGGGTCGCTGCCCGCTTTTTTCATGGCGCTCACGAGAATCCACAGGGCGTCGTAGGCGTGGCCTCCGAAGGTGCTGACCTTGTCTTTGGGGTAGGCTTTCTCGTAGGTGTCACGGTAGGTGGTGAGCACCTTTTTCTGGGGGTGGTTGGCGGCCACGGTGTCCACGGCCAGGAGACGCCCGGCGGGGAAGATGATGCCTTCGGCTGCCGCACCGGCTGCCGCGGCGTATTTCAGGTTGCCGAAACCGTGGCTCTGGTACAGGGGAATGGCGAGTTTCAGCTGTTTCATGTTCTGGGGAACGATGCTCTGGGCCGGTTCGATGGACCAGTTCACCAGGGCTTTGGCGCCGGCGCTCTTGATTTTGAGAAGCTGGGCCGTCATGTCGGTGGCGGCGGGATCGTAGGTCTCATCGGCCACAATCTGGATCTTGTATTCGGCGGCGATTTTCTTAAGCTGGTCCCGGCCGGCTGCGCCGAAGCCCGAGGTGGAGGTGATGATGCCGATTTTGCTGATGTTTTTCGATTTCAGGTGGTCATAGATCCGTTTCACGCAGTCGCTGTCTTTCTGGGGGCTCTTGAACACCCATTTGCGCTCGGCCACGGGTTCCACGATCACCGCCGCACCGGCACAGGAGATCATGGGGATTTTCGCGGCCTGGACCACGGGCACGATGGCCATGCTGGTGCCGCTGGTGGAGGGGCCCACGATGGCGCAGACATTGTCCCGCTTGATCAGTTTTTTGGCCGCGTTCACCGCCTGGGTGTTGTCGCCCTGGTCGTCTTCGATGTGAAGCACCAGTTTTTTACCGTTGATTCCGCCGGCGGCGTTGATCTGTTTGGCGATCATCTCCACCGTGTTTCTCTCCGGTTCGCCGAGCCAGGACGCCTTGCCCGTGATGGAGAAAATGCATCCCACATGGATTTCGCCAGCGGCAAGAACCGTGGACGATCCGATGATGAGGCATGCGGCGGCCATGGTCAAGGTCATAAGCAGTTGTCTGATTTTCACGTGTCGTTCCCTCCCTGTCAGTTGTTTTAAAAAGTCGTTTTCCCCAGAACGAAATCCTCACCGAGGACGGAAAGCCCGCTGGCCTCAAGAATGTCCAGGGCCCTGTCCGGATCTTCGAAACGGAAGATGAACACCGCCTGGTCCGGAATCGGGTGGTTGAGCATGTAAACATATTCGATGTTGAGTCTGGCGTTTTCCAGAATCGAAAGCAGGCTGCCCAGGGACCCCGGCTGGTCGCCCACCACCACGGCGATCACTTCGGTGACCCGGACGGTGAACCCCTGGGCTTTCAAAACCTCGACCCCTTTGTCCGTGTCCGTGACGATCAGCCGAAGGATGCCGAAATCCGAGGTGTCGATCAGGGCCATGGCCCGGATGTTGACGTTCTCCCTGCCGAGAGACGTGGTGACCTTGGCCATCCGTCCCGATCTGTTTTCCAGAAAAACGGAAAGCTGTCTGATTTTTTTCTGGTTCATGGGTTCCCTTTCCGGTTGGTCATTCCGGACCGTCTCAAGGGTAGCAGGCACCGGGCCACCTGGTGTTTCGGTGGAGCCGGCGTGGCCCTTTAGGACCAAACAACCTGTGTGTCACATGAGAGCGGAGCCGGAGCGGATCCTTGGTTTTTTTTGAAAGCCATCCATATCAGGACCCATGGTGGGTGTCAATAACGAATGTTTCAAAACCCTTACCCGTGAAACCGTGTTTTTTCCGCTCCCTGTCAGGGACGGGCCGGGGCCACGGTCCCCAGGTCGGCGAGACGCGCCTGTCTGAAATTCGCCACCGGGTCTCCGGGGTTGACGGTGGTGAAATCCGGGACTATGGAGTAATCGGGGAGTTTCACGCCTTTCCGGAGTTTCACACCGGTCCCGATGCAGCTGTTTTTGCCGATTTTCACGTCGTCTTCCATCAGGACGCGATGGCCCAGGGTGCTCATCAAACCGATGTTGCAGTTGTTGCCGATCTTGCAGTACACCCCGGTGAACACCCCGTAACCCAGGATGTTGCTGTCTCCGATGGTGGTGCCGCAGGCCAGGCTGGTCCTGCCCCCGATGATGTTGTTGTCCCCGATGGACACCGGCGCCAGGATCAGGGTGCCGGGTTCGGATTCCACATGGCCGTAGATCACGGACCAGCCGCCCACCAGGGTGTTTTTCCCGAAGGACAGGAGGTCGAAATCGCTGATGTAAGAGCTGGAGATCACGCTGCTGTAATGAAGCTTTGCGCCGAAAAGCCGGAGGCAGATGTAGCGCATGTAGTCGTTGAGGAAGACGAAGCGGTGAAAGGGCACGAGCACGTATTCGGTGATGGACCTGTTCAGGAACCAGACATAGACATGCTTGTCTTTGGAGAACTTGTAGGTTCCCGGTTTCAGCTTTGGGACAAAAAGTTTCTTCACCGTGCCCGCCACCAGGATCAGGCAGAACAGAAACAGATAGAACCCGGCGGGCAGGGCGAAAACAAGCCAGGGAAAACCCAGGCCAAAGGCCCGGTGCACCAGGAAGTAAGGGGGAATCAGGGCGATTCCGTAGATCAGGATGCCGATCAGAATCACCATCAGTTCATAGGAAAGTTCAAGAATCCGCACGTCAAATCCTTTCGTGGACTGGTCCCGCCAACACAACTCCGGGATCACTGAATGATAGTTCGGGCAAGGGCTGAAGCGGCCCTCCGGTTTCCATACGAATCATGTATGTATATACTTTTAAAAGGAGAAACAAGGGTTTTTATCGGTCGGACAAACCAGCCGGAGGTCAGCCTGAAAGAGCCCGATGCTTCAGGGCTGTCATGTCGTTCCATGAGAAACCCTGTTCCCGGCAGGGCCAGAGGGAGTTGTTGGTGTACACGGGATCCTGGGCCAGGGGGTAGGGTGAATGACGCAGGGCCTGGTCCCAGAGAACGGTGTGGGGAATGGGGGTGTAAAAGGTCAGCACGGGCGAGATACCCGCGGCCAGAACCTGGTCGATGGAGTGTTCCGCCTCGGCCAGAGTCTGGCCGGGCAGCCCCACCAGAAGGTAAGCCCCGATCTGCTGCTTCGTGAATCCGGCCCGTTTCAGGGACGTGACGGCCCGGATAAAATCCTGTTCGCTGATTTTCCGGTCCAGGTCTTTTCTCCGGGTGAAATCGGCGGTTTCAACCCCCAGCCGCAGGGTGTGAAACCCGGCTTGCTTCATCAGCACGGCCAGGTCGTCGTCGATGTACCGTGCGTGGAGGGCGTTGGGCGTGTGCAGCCGCACGCCGGCCTTTTGGTCCACCAGCCCCTGGAAGATCGGTTTGGCGTGACTGTCCGCCGAGGTCAGCAGGGCGTCGTCGTAAAAGGCGAAATCCCTCACACCGAACCGGTTTTTCCAGAACAGGATTTCTTCCACCACTTTTTCGGGGGAACGCCTGACAAAGCCCGGGGACAGATAACCCGAGGCGCAGTAGGCGCAGCGGTTGGGGCAGCCCCGGCCCGTGAGAACCGGGGCGTGGGCGATGGCGTGCTGGAGATCCAGGGCCGGGTACGGGAGATGGTCGGGTAAGGAAAGATCCCGGTCCATGGGCGTATGGACGCCGGTGAATTCTTCGACCAGATTGAACAGCACCTTCTCCCCGGGCCCCTCGACCACCCGGTCGGCTCCGGAAAAGGTTCGGGCGTGTTCGGTGAAAAGGGTGGCGTAGATTCCTCCCAGGACAATGGGAACATCCGGCCACAGATCCCGGATATGGGCGATGGTTTCACGGACCCCGCCGGCCCAGTAGGTCATCATGGAGGTGACCAGCACCAGGTCGGGCTTCCCGGCGCTTTCAAGATCCTTTCGGAACCATTCCGGGGGAATGCCGTAACGGGAATAGCGCCTCATCGAGCCCAGAAGGCCCGGGGGCATGGGCAGGCGCGTTTTCATGTAAGGCCCGCGGCCATGCTTTGACGCACAGGTTTTGGGCGTGGCCCTGGGGTGAAACCGGGAAAGGCAGTCGATGTAGCTGACCCGGAAGCCTTTTTCCCGGAGAAGGGCCGTAAGGGTCAGGAGGCCCAGGGGAGTGGCCCACACGTCGTAGGCGGCGAAATCGTGAATCCAGGGATTGACGCAGAGGATCCGTGGCATGCTGCCCCTGGTGTTCATGGGTTAACGCAGGTCCTCGAAGTAGGTCATGGAGGTTTTCTTCAGCTCCCTGCGGCTGAACAGCACCGCGTAATCGTCCACAGCCACGGCCTGTGCGATTTTCCCGGCCGTGGCCCTGACCGACGCCTCGCTCGTTCCATGGATCATGGTGTACAGGTTGTAGGGCCAGTCTTTCGCCGGATCTCTCCTGTAACAGTGGGACACTTCGGAAAAGGAGGCCATGGTGGTTCCCGCCTCCTCCACACGGTCTTCGGAAACCTTCCAGGCCACCATGGCGTTGGCGGTGAACCCCGATTTCTGGTGTCGAAGGGTGGCCCCGAACCTTCGGATCACCCCCCGTTCAGACAGGTTTTTAAGGATGTCCAGATACTCGGAAACAGGAATTCCCGCCTGTTCGGCCATGACCCGGTAGGGCTCTTCCGTGATGGGGATATCCCCCTGGATCGATGCGATGGCGCGTTTTTCTTTGTCGGTGAGCATGATTTTCACTCCGTTAAAGTTGTTTAGGGGTTTAGTCGTTTAGTCGTTTAGGTGTTTGTCTGATTTGCGTCTCTTCCTCAAATATCGAATAAGAGCCCCTAAGACTTTCTCGGTTTCTTCGATTTTAGAACGAATATCGAATGGGCAGAGCTCAAGATACCCCAGACGGTGTGATAATGAAAACTGATAGCCCAGTTCGCGTAGCGATCCAAAAGCTATTTCCAGAAAACGGACAAATTCCACCTCACTTTCGCGGGAGCAGCCTTCAACAATGTTCGAAGGAACGGAAATGGCGGCCCTTCTTAATTGGGAGATCAAACCGAAAATTTCCTGCTTTGGGAATCCTTGCGTTGCCTGATAAACCATGAACACAAGCTCATCAGCAAGATGGAAAGCTTTGAGTTTTGTATGGTCACGCATACGATCCTTATATTAATCCGGTAATAAAGTACCTTTAAAAACGTGTTTGCACAAACAAGGAGATGGCAACCCAGGGATTTAGCTGTTTAGGTTTTTCAAAGATTCTTCTCATAACCTATGGTTTATTGATATTTTATGACGAATTATTAATTCAAAGCCCATTCGTCGTATAACCCTGAACCGCTAAACGCCTATACCGCTCCCTTGCCAATAATTTAAGCTTTTTAATTGCCGGTTTAATATCTTTAACAGTTATCATTATTCAACATGATATGCTTTAAATCAAATTTGGAAGCCCTCGGTGGACAGACCTAAAAGACTAAAAAGCTATATCCCTAAACGTTTTTCAGGAAACAGCCCAAGCACCCCTTCTTCGCTGGCCGCGCACAGGCCCCGTTCGGTGATGAACCCTGTGACAAGCCGGGCCGGGGTCACGTCAAAGGCGTAGTTGGCGCACGGTGAATCTTCGGGCGTGAGCAGGACGGACACGATTTCCCCGTTGTAAAGCCCCTGGACACGGGACACTTCCTCCGGGTTCCGTTCCTCGATGGGAATGTCGGTGACCCCGTTTCGCATGGTCCAGTCGAAGGTGGAGGAGGGCAGGGCCACGTAAAAGGGGATGTGGTTGTCCCGGGCCGCCAGGGCCTTGAGATAGGTGCCGATCTTGTTGGCCACGTCGCCGGTGTAGGTGGTCCGGTCCGTGCCGGTGATCACCAGGTCCACCAGGCCGTGCTGCATCAGGTGGCCGCCGGCGTTGTCCGTGATCACGGTGTGGGGCACCCCGTGCTTGCCCAGTTCCCAGGCGGTGAGACGGGCGCCCTGGTTCAGGGGCCGGGTTTCGTCCACCCACACATGGATGGGGATTCCCGCGTCGTGGGCCGCGTACATGGGAGCCGTGGCCGTTCCGTAATCCACACAGGCCAGCCAGCCGGCATTGCAGTGGGTGAGGATGTTCACGGTTTTCCCCTGTTTCTTTTCATGGATGTCCCGGATGAGGGATAAGCCGTACTCCCCGATTTTCCGGCAGTTCTCCGCCTCGAAATCGGTGATTTCAGCGGCCAGGCGCCGGGCGGTTTCAATCCGCTGCAACGGGTCGGCCAAAGCCTTCAGCGTATCAAAGACCTTGTCCACGGCCCAGGCCAGGTTCACCGCCGTGGGGCGGGACGCTTTCAGCCGTTCGCATTCCTGTTCCAGCTCGGCAAGGCCGGCCCTGCCGCTGGTGAGGGTGGCGAGGAACACACCCCAGGCGCCGGTGGCCCCGATCAGGGGAGCGCCCCGGACCACCATCTCCTGGATAGAGTGGATCGTCTGGTCCACGGTTTTCAGCCGAAGCACCGTGAGTTCATGGGGAAGCCGTCGCTGGTCGATGACGCAGACGGCCGAGGCATCGTCGGGATCGGCCCAGATCGGCCGCATATCCCTGTTGTCCACTTTCATATCCGTAAATCCTCCCTGATAGAATCTGACTGAAACCCGCTTAAAATCATTGTCAAGGCCGGGTGTTTCACGTATAAGCCTTTATGAACTTTTTCAGCAGGATACACCTGCCCCGTTCGCGGTCAAGAGCCATGCTTATCAGACAATCGAAAAAATGTACACCCGGGAATCCGATCCAAGGCGATCCGGGCGTTCAGAAAAAAAACGGGAGACACCCATGATCAAAGTCGGCATCATCGGCGGTTCAGGCCTGGACGACCCCAGAATCATCGACCATCCGGAAGAAATCAACGTCAGCACTGTCTACGGGGAGCCGTCCTCGCCCCTGACCACCGGCGTCATCGGAGGGTGTAAGGTGGTGCTTCTGGCCCGTCACGGCCGGAGACACCAGTTCAGCCCCACCCAGGTGAACAACCGGGCCAACATCCAAGCCCTGAAAAGTCAGGGCGTGACCCATATTCTGGCCACCACGGCCTGCGGCAGCCTGAAAGAGGACATCGGCCGGGGACATTTCGTGATCCTCGACCAGTTCATCGATTTCACCCGGTTCAGGGCCAACACCTTTTTCTCCTGTTTTCAGAACGGGGCCGAACACACCCCCATGGCCGAGCCCTTTGATCCGGCTCTGCGGAAGATCCTGTACGACACGGCCAGAGACCTGGGCGTCACGGTTCACATGGGAGGCACGGTGGTGACCATCGAAGGCCCCCGCTTTTCAACCAAGGCCGAATCCAAGATGTTCAGGCTGTGGGGGGCTGACGTGATCAACATGTCCACCGCGCCCGAGGCCATGCTGGCCAATGAAGCGAAAATCCCCTACGCCGCCGTGGCCATGTCCACGGATTACGACTGCTGGAAAGAAGACGAAGCCCCGGTGTCCTGGGAGGAGATCCTCCAGGTTTTCAATGCCAACGCGGACCGGGTGAAACAGATTCTCATCAACGCCATTTCAAAGATTGCACGAGGTTGAACCATGGATTTTACGAAAACCATCCGGTCTATTCCGGACTGGCCCATCAAAGGGGTGATTTTCCGGGACCTGACCACCCTGATGCAGGACCCCGACGCCTACAGAAAAGCCTGTGACGCCCTTTACGAACGGTACAAATATAAAGATATCAAAAAAGTCGTGGGCATCGACGCCCGGGGATTCGTGTTCGGCGGGGTTCTGGCCTATCTTTTGAATGTGGGTTTCGTGCCTGTGAGGAAACGGGGAAAACTCCCCCACGACACCATCTCCGCCACCTACGCCCTGGAGTACGGCGAAGACCATGTGGAAATGCACAAGGATGCCATAGCCCAGGGTGAACGGGTGGTGATCGTGGATGACCTGATCGCCACAGGCGGCACCATGGAGGCGGCGGTGAAGCTGGTCCGCCAGCTGGGCGGCGACATCGTGGAATGCGCGTTCATCGTGGAGCTTCCCGACCTGAAGGGCAGGGAAAAAATCAAGGATCTCGATGTGTTCACACTCTGCGAATTCGAAGGCGAGTGATCAGGATTATTTCCCGCCTTTTTTGTACTTTTCGTCTTTCACGAAGGACAGGACCTGGAGGAACATCTTTTCATCGAGATAACCCGGCTGGTTGCCGATGACCTCCCCCTGGTCGGTGAGGAAGAAATTGGCGGGCAGCCCCCTCACGTTGTACTTCCGGGCCGTGGCCTGCTCCTTGTCCGAGTTAACCCTGACGGCGATGAAATGCTCGTTCAGATAGGCGATGACTTTGGGTGAGACAAAGGTCTCTTTTTCCATTTTCTTGCAGTAGCCGCACCAGTCGGCGTGAAAGTTGATGTAGATCTTTTTCTTCTTTTCCTTGGCCAGGGCCAGCCCTTTGTCGTAGCTGTTCCAGGCGATGGACGCTGCCGAAACCGAAAGGGGGGCGAGAAAGAACATCACGAGAAAAAGGGCGGCTATGGGTTTAAGACGGGTAAAAGTCATGATTTCTCCGTTTTTTCATTGTTATAAAACAATACCGGTTCCTGGAGGGCCGGCACAGGCTGGCCCCCTCGATGATTTGAAAACGGTTCCGATTTAAAATGGGGTAGTCAGGCTCAGTTTGTCAAGGACCAGAAGGAGTCCCATCACGATCATCAGTACCCCGGCGGTCACGGTGGCGAAACGGATCCATTGCCGGGCTCGTTTGATAAAGGAAAGCATACGGTCGATGAACACGCTCAAGACAAGGAATGGAATGGCCAGCCCCAGGGAGTAAACCGACAGCAGAACCATGCCTTTGCCCACCGAACCCTCGCCGGCGGCCAGGGCCAGGATCGAGCCCAGAAGGGGGCCGATGCAGGGGCTCCATCCCGCGCCAAACGCCATACCCACGAGAAATACACCCAGGAAGTGCAGGGGCCTTGTCCTGACGTGAAATTTCTTTTCGTAATCGAAGGCTGGAATTCTCAGGATTCCGGCGAGATGGACTCCGAACAGGATAATGATCGTTCCCCCGACCAGCCGGATGATGTCCTTGTACTCTTCCATCTGGTTGCCAAGAAGGGAGACAGCCCCCCCCATGGCGATGAAAACCGATGAAAAACCAAGGACATAAAGCAGGGTGGCCAGGACAAGTTTTCTTCTTGTTCCCTGATTATCGTTTCGGGTCAGCTCTTCAAGGCTCATTCCTGTGATAAATGAGAAATAGGCCGGGATGAGAGGTAGGACACAGGGAGAAAGAAACGACAAAAGCCCTGTGACGAAGGCGGCAGTGTAGGTAACTTCCTGGGCGAACATAAGGTCCCTTTTTTCTTGACGTTGCATGCAAAGCCGAAACAACCGTCTTCCATGTGGTTTTATACAGATGACGAAAGTTTTGAAATGATCATAAAAAAAATGTCGCTGGAAAGCAAATGAAAAGGTAGATATTCTTTTGCTTGCCAAACTTTCCGGGATTGTTATATAATTTTTTAAAATGACTTCGAGGGCACAGCCTTGTCGTCAGTGCATGTCACCCGTCCGAGCATTCTATCCGAACATTTTTTCCGAACAACTTTCGCTCTGCGGTTCATTTGTCTGTGCCCACGTTGACAGGTCGATGATCTTTTCACGAAAGACGTCACGAAAGGACGTTTTCGATCTTTTTTCGCCTGACATGGTAATTCTGCTCAACTGTGACGAAAACATGCCGATAAAACGGAAGTAGCCGCATGCGCCCGGAACGTAAAACGGGGCGGTCCGGTCAAATGAAATAAAAAATCGATCAGCCAGACGTCGAATACATCAAAAAAACGCTCAAGCAGGAGGCGATATGGTCTTTGAAGATGACGAAACCCTACGCATGTATGTGGATGAATCCCTTGAACATCTCTCGGACATTGAAAACGATCTTCTCACCATCGAAGAGGGAGGGGCGGACATCGATGAAGACCTGGTGAACAACGTGTTCCGTGCGGCCCATTCCATCAAAGGCGGCGCCGGATTCATGGGGCTCACGGTGGTCAAGGAGCTGTCCCACAACCTGGAAAACGTCCTGGGCATGATCCGGACCAGGGAAATGATTCCCACACCTGAAATCATCAGTATCCTGCTCAAGGCCTTCGACAGGCTCCATGATCTCATCCAGAACATCCACACCAGCAACGACGCCGATGTGGCCGAACACATCGCCAGCCTTGTGGCCGTGACCACGGGTTCGCTGCCCGAAAGCCGGAAAGACGACCTTTCCAGCATGGTGGAAGTCCGCCACCCCGAGTCGGGTTCCCGGTTCATCGTTCCCAAGTTCGATGTGGCCCAGGCGAAAAAGCAGGGCAAATTCCTGTATATCGTGGAGTACGACCTGATCCACGACATCCAGAAGAAAGGGAAAACACCGTTCGACGTGATCTCTTCCCTTCTGAACAGCGGCACCATCATCGACAGCCGGGTGGAAATCGGGCTGGTGGGGACTCTTGATGACGAACTTCCCTCGAACATCCCTTTCATGATCCTCTTCGCTTCGATCATCGAGCCGGATATGGCCCCGACCCTGGTGGATGTCCCCAAAGAAAGGGTCTGGCACGTTTCAGAATCCATGCTCGCCGAATCGACCGGCGTTCCCGTGGAGGAGAAAAAAACCGTTGTCCAGGAGCCTCCGGCAGCTCAGGCCGTGGCAGCGTCCGCCCCGGTGGTGGAAGAGAAGCCCGTGGCTGTGGCCCGGGTGGAACGGCCCGTGGAAGTCCAGGCCGTGAAAAAAATCCAGGAAGAGGTCCGTGAAACGGCTGTTCTGGCCGATGTGGCGGACAGCCGGGAAGACAGCCGCCAGGGCGAGGGTGCAAAATCCGCCCAGAGCTCCCTCCGGGTCAACATCAATCTCCTCGACACCCTGATGACCCTGGCCGGCGAGCTGGTGCTCAGCCGGAACCAGCTGCTCCAGGGCGTGTCGGCCAACAACACCCGGGCCACGGAACTTTCAAGCCAGCGGATCGACATGATCACCTCCGAACTCCAGGAAGCGATCATGCGGACCCGGATGCAGCCCATTTCCAATGTTTTCAACAAGTTCACCCGGGTTGTCCGGGATCTTTCCAAAGACCTCGGCAAACAGATCGACCTTTTCATCGAAGGCAAGGACGTCGAACTGGACAAAACCATCATCGAGGCCATCAACGACCCCCTGACCCATCTGGTCCGGAATTCCGTCGATCACGGCATCGAAAGCCCGGATATCCGTCTGTCCCGGAAAAAACCCATGACAGGCAAGATCGTCCTGAAAGCCTACCATGAGGCCGGCCAGGTCAACATCGAAATCACCGACGACGGCAACGGCATCGACGGCGACATCATCGCCGCAGCATCCGTGAGAAAAGGCCTGATCACCGAGCAGGAGAAAAACTCCATGTCCGAAAAGGACAGGATCAACCTGATCTTTCTCCCCGGTTTTTCCACGGCCCAGCAGATCACCGACGTTTCGGGCCGGGGCGTGGGCATGGATGTGGTGAAGACCAACCTGGACAAACTGGGCGGCATCATCGATATCGACTCCGCCGTGGGCTCGGGCACCACGTTCAGGATCAAGCTGCCCCTGACCCTTGCCATCATTCCCAGCCAGATCATATCCATCGGAACGGAACGATACGCCATTCCCCAGGTAAACCTGGATGAACTGCTCCGAATCCCCGCGGCCCAGGTCAAGGAAAGGATCGAGAAAGTGGGGAACGCCGAGGTGGTGAGGCTTCGCGGAACCCTCTTGCCCCTTCTGAACCTGGCCCAGGTTCTGGGCATCGAAAAAACCTACGTCCATCCGGAAACGGGAGAGGTCCTGCCCGACAAACGTCAGTCCATCGCCGACAGGCGGTCCCGTGACCTTGACGCCGAACCGGAAGATAATCCCGCCGACCCGTCAGGGCTCAAAGCCAGAACCGGTCAGGACAGGCGCTACCATTCGGCCAGTGCCATAAACATTGCCGTGGTGTCTGCGGGCAACTTCAAATACGGGCTTGTGGTGGACCGCCTCTGTGATTCGGAGGAGATTGTGGTGAAGCCCCTGGGCCGCCATCTCAGCCAGTGTGAAGGTTACGCCGGTGCCACCATCATGGGAGACGGCAAAGTGGCCCTGATTCTCGACGTGGCCAGCCTGGCCAGGATGGGCAACCTGATGACCGTTTCCAGCAAGGCTTTGGAAAAAGAGGCCATGAAAGCCCAGGTGGGCACAGACCGGACGTCCCTGCTCGTATTCAGGAACAACGAGAAAGAACAGTTCGCGGCCCCCCTCAACCTGGTGGAACGCATCGAACGGATCCAGGCTTCGGATATCGAGGTCGTGGGCGGCAAGCGGGTGATCCAGTACCGGGGCGGCACTCTGCCCCTCCATGAACTGTCCGAAGTGGCCAAGGTCCAGCCCCTGCCCGAACGCGACCAGCACGAGGTCATCGTGTTCAAAATCTCCGGAAAAGAAGTGGGGCTTCTCGTGTCTCCTCCGGTGGACGCCATGGAGGTGGACCTCAACATCGACGCCACCACCCTGAAACAGACGGGCATCATGGGTTCCATCATCGTCGGGGACTACACCACCCTGATGATCGACATGTTCGAAATCGTGAAAACCCTGAATCCGGACTGGTTTATCGAACGGGAAAGCGTGACACGGCTTACGAAAAAATCGCCGGAAAGCGTGACCCTGCTTTTTGCCGAGGATTCGGCCTTTTTCAGAAACCAGGTCAAGGGCTTCTTCGAAGATGAAGGGTTCAAGGTGATCGCCGCCGAAGACGGGGCCAAAGCCTGGGAACTGCTCGAAGAGCTGGGTGACGCCATCCATGGCGTGGTGACCGATCTTGAGATGCCCGTCCTGGACGGTTTCGAACTGGCCAAACGGATCAAGAACAGCCCGAAATACGGTCATCTGCCGGTGATCGCCCTCACGTCCCTGGCCAGCGAGGCGGACATCAAAAAAGGCAAGCAGGCCGGCATCGACAGCTACGAGATCAAGCTGGACCGAGAACAGCTGGTCAATGTGGTGAGAAGCTACGTGTTGAAATGACGGGCATGACCGGGGCAGATCCCCGGAGCCGGAGCGAAACGGAAAAGGAGCGCGAACATGAGTCAGGTCAAAGAAAAAAACAGGGGTTCCGACATGCTTGAACTTGCGACGTTTTATGTGGGTGACGCCCTCTGCGGCATCGACATCCTCAATATACAGGAAATCAACAAACAGACGGAGGTCACCGTCGTGCCCCAGGCTGCCGAGTACGTGAAAGGGGTTTTGAACCTCCGGGGAAAAATCGTTTCCGTCATCGACCTGGGGAAGAAAATCGGCCTGTCCCCAATCAACCAGCACAAGGACAACCGGAACATCATCGTCAATTCCCACGACGAGCATATCGGCCTCCTGGTGGACCGGATCAGTGACGTCATGGTGGCCGAGCCGGCGAAAATCGAAAAACCCCCGGCCAACATCGGAGGCATCCAGGGGCGGTTTTTCGAAGGTGTTTTCAAAACGGAAAAAAGCCTGATCGGCATCCTCGACATCGAAGAGGTCCTGAAAGACTGAGAACCGTTGGCCGTACGGATGACCTGCCGGTCCTCTGGCCGGACTGAGGGGCCGCGTTTTTCCACGCGGCCCCCATGCGTCAGGCGTCTGTCCCTGGCGCAAATTCAACTGATACCATACGGAACGTTTTTTATCCCGAGGTGCCCCGTGGATCCCTTACGAGTCCTTGTGGTGGACGACACCATCGTCTACCGGAAAATAGTCAGCGATGTGGTTTCGTCCATTCCCGGCGTCACCGTGGTGGGCTCGGCCAACAACGGCCGGATCGCCATTTCCAGGATTCAGAGCCTCAAACCGGACCTGATCACCCTGGACGTGGAAATGCCCGAGATGAACGGCCTCCAGGTCCTGGAATATATTAGGAAGGAAAACCTTCCCACCGACGCCATCATGCTCTCCACCCTGACGGTGGAAGGCGGGGAAATGACCATCCGAGCCCTGGAACTCGGGGCCTTCGATTTCATTCCCAAGCCCCAGGAAGGGACCATGGCCGAGAACATGGCCTCGGTCACCGCCCTTCTCACGCCGATGATCCGGGCGCTTCAGAAAAAAAAGGAAACCCGGGACAGGATCCGTGAAAGGCTCCAACTTGGGAAAACCACCACCCGGCCCCTGGTTGCTCCGTCCCTGTCGGGTCTCCCGAAACCGGAACCCCGCCCGGAGTCCCGGGTGACCTACCCCAGGCCGTTTTCCTCCGCGTCACGGGCCAGGTCGGAGATCGTGGCCATCGGCATTTCCACCGGAGGGCCCAACGCCCTGGCCCGGATGATGCCCATGCTGCCGGCGGACATCAACGTGCCCATTGTCATCGTCCAACACATGCCGCCCCTTTTCACCCAGTCCCTGGCCAACAGCCTGAACGCCAAATGCGCCATCACGGTACGCGAGGCCAAACACGGGGACATCCTGGAACCCAACGTGGCGCTTATCGCACCCGGAGGGAAACAGATGCGCATCGCCGCCCATGGAGACGGACGGCGGCGTGTGGTTCAGATCACAGACGATCCACCGATCAACAGCTGCAAGCCCTCGGCAGACTACCTGTTTTTTTCCGTGGCCACCCATTACGTGGGGCGGGCCACCGGTGTGATCATGACCGGCATGGGTTCCGACGGAACCAAGGGCTTGAAGCTTATGCGGGAGAACGGGGCCAGCATCATCGCCCAGAGTGAGGAAACCTGCACGGTTTACGGCATGCCCAAGGAGCCGGTGGAATCGGGGATCGTGGACACCGTCGCTCCCCTGGACCGGATCGCCGAGGAAATCGTGAAAACCCTCAAGGCCAGAACCGTCATACCGTCAACTGGAAAAGCCCATGAGTAAACTTCAGATCACCCCTTCCGAATTCCAGATCATGTCCCGGTACATCCTCGATGTGTCGGGAATCGCGCTCGCTCCGGGGAAGGAATACCTCATTGAAACACGGCTTTCCCAGCTTGTGGACGAGCTGAACGTCCGGTCTTTTCAAGAGCTTCATTCCAAGGCCAGGACGGACGCCAGCGGAACCCTCGAAAAACGGATCATCGACGCCATTTCGACGAACGAAACCTACTTCTTTCGCGACAACGCGCCCTTCGACCTGATCCAGCACAAGCTGATCCCCGACCTGATCGACCGCCGGACGAAAAACGGGGCCTCCCCCCTTAAAACAGGCATCAAGATCTGGAGCAGCGCCAGCTCCACGGGCCAGGAGATCTACAGCATCGCCATGATCCTGAAGGATCTCGGCATCGACCCAATCCGTTACAACATCAAACTGCTGGCCACGGACATTTCCGACGCGGCCATCGCCCAGGCCAGCTATGGCAAATACAACCGGTTCGAAGTCACCCGGGGCCTTCCCAAGCAGAGACTGGACCGCTACTTTACGCCTGAAGGGGATTTCTGGCGGATCAAGGACGAGATCCGGGCCATGGTGACGTTCCGTAAGATGAACCTGATGAAGCCGTTCACCGGCCTGGGGAAATTCGACATGATCCTGTGCCGGAACGTGGCCATCTACTTCACCGCCGAAGACAGGCGGCGGCTTTTCGAAAAAATCGCCGAATCCCTGGAACCCGACGGCTTTCTGATCATCGGCTCCACCGAAAGCCTGACCAACGACATCATGATTTTTCAGCCCCAGCGTTATCTGAACTCGACGTTTTATATTTTGAAAAAATAGGGTGTTATGAACCAGACTGAAATCCATTTCATCGACGAGCTGAAGTACTGCGTGGAACGGGAGGACACCGTCAAGGCCACGGCCCTTCTCCAGTTTTTTCCTGAACTGGCGCCCAAGGTCCAGAAAAAGGTGCTTTTCGAGATTCTCAAGGCCCCGGACAGGACCGCTTACCCCATGCTGGAAAGGTTGTCCCGGGTCAAGGTTGACGACCCCAACGTGGCGGAAAGCATCCGGGAGCTGATCTACGAAAAATCCTACAGCAACGGGGACCTGATCCTCGACTACATCAAAAAGAGCGCGCCGGAAAACAAGGTCCTGTACATCCGTATCGCCGGGGAACTGAAGATCAGGGAGTCCATCGGCCTCCTGGAAGACATCCTTCTCCAGGATTCGGACACGGACATCCTGGAGGCGGCCATGACGGCCCTGGGCCGTATCGGCGACTCTTCGGCGTCCTCATCGGTGGCCAAATACCTCCACGTCAGCGAATCCAGGCTGCACCTGGCCGCCATCAACGCCCTGGCGGAAATGGGCGGGCCCTCGGCCATCAAAAAACTCAGCGAAGCCCTTTCCGGAGGGGCGGGCATGGATCTGGCCATTATCGACGCCCTGGCCCGGATACAGGACCAGCAGGCCCTGGAAAAACTCTGTGAACTTTTAAGCTCCCAGTTCGTGGACTTGCGGAACGCCGCCATCGACCGGCTGATCGCCATCGGCCCCAAGGCCATTCCCGTGGTTTGTGAAAATCTGAAGTCAGATGACGACGACGCCCTGATCCACTCCCTGAACGTCCTGGGGAACATCGGCGATATCACGGGCCTGCCTGCCATACTCAAGGTGATCTACAACGAACCGTCCAATCCCAACGTCCGTTTCGCCGTGTACGAGGCCATGGAACGTCTGCCGTCCACCCGGTCGGCCATCAGCCTGGCCCAGGGCCTCACCGATCCCGTGGAATCCGTGGCCATGGCCGCGGCCAAGGCCATCGACAAGAACCTGTCCACCGTTCTGGTGGCGGGCATGCGGAACATCATCGAGGCCAGGGACAGCCAGTCGGAAAAGGTGGTGGCCACCCTGATCGACAGCGGGGCGGACAACGCCTTCAATTTCCTGCTGGATTCGGCGGCCTTCCAGGATTACGCCTTCTCCCATCTCACGGAAACGGCCCACCCGGACACCGTCACCCATTTTCTCGAACTTCTGAAGAAAAAAGGCGAAAAGCACCTGTCCAAACGCATCAAGGCCGCGCTGAAACCCGAAGAGCAAAGGGGTGTCCGCGTCATGGCCGTGGACGATTCGAAAATGATGCTGAACATCTACAAACGAAAGCTCCACGACATGGGCTACGATTCGGAGACCTACGAATTGCCCGCCAGGGCCATCGAGGCGGTGAAGGCCGGCAAACCCGACGTTCTGATCACCGACCTCAACATGCCGGAAATCAACGGCATCCAGCTGAGTCTGGCGGTCCGTGAGCTTTACGGGAAAAAGGAGCTGCCCATCATCATGATCACCACCCAGAGCGACATCGCGAACCAGGCCGTGACCCGGGACGGCGGACCTGCGGAAAACATCGTGGAAAAAGCGGGGATCAACCTGGTTCTCAACAAGCCTTTTGAGGACAGGGAGCTGAAGAGCGCCATCGAATCCTTTCTCGGCCGTTGACCCGGGCCAGCATCCTTTGATTTGATTTTTATTTCCAGATGATATAGGGAAATAGCATTTGTTTTCAAGGGATCAGGGTTTGGGAAAGGACCGGCGGATTGGCACGACAGACTAAGGAAAAAAGAGCGCCTGCGAAGGTTCGACGCTCACGTTATCAGATGCCGGCGCCTGCCGGTGAGAGACGGCCCCGTTTTTTCACCCTGAACATGGTTCTTTTCGCTTCCGTGGTTGTGGCGGGCATCGTCACCGGCGTGCTCATCGGGGCTTTTTTCGCCTTTTCACGGGACCTTCCCCAGATCGAAAGCCTGAAATCCTTCAAACCCTCGGCCGTTTCAAGGGTTTATTCCGCAGACGGCATCCTCCTCGGCGAATTTTTTGAGGAGAAACGGGACCCCCTGCCCCTGGCCCAGATTCCGGAAAATATCAAGACAGCGGTGATCGAGATCGAGGACCGGAACTTCTACGAACACAGCGGCATCGATCTTCGGGGGATCGCACGGGCCCTCTACCGGGACATCGTGGCCCGGGATTTCGTGGAAGGGGCCAGCACCATCAGCCAGCAGCTGGCCAAAACCCTTTTCCTCAATTCGGACAAGACCCTTAACCGCAAGACCCAGGAGGCTTTTCTGGCCTTCCAGCTGGAGAGGCGCTACACCAAGGACGAGATCCTGGAACTTTACCTGAACCAGGTGTACTTCGGCAGCGGGGCCTACGGGGTGGAATCGGCGGCCAACATTTTCTTCGGAAAACCGGCGAAGGAACTCAGTCTTTCCGAATGCGCCCTTATCGCCGCCATGCCCAAATCCCCCTCGCGCTACTCGCCTCTCAACAACCCCGAGCTGGCCAAGGAGCGGCGCGACCAGGTGCTGAAGGTCCTCTGGAGCCGGGGCCATATCACCCAAGACATCTACGAGGCCGCCGTGGCCGATCCTGTGGTAACAGAAAAAAATCCGCGCCGCCAGATCAAGGCCCCTTATTTCGTGGAGCATGTGAAGAAGGAAATGGAGGCCATGGTGGGCACCTCACGGCTTTACCGGGACGGCTACACTATCCGGACCACCCTGTCCATGAAACTCCAGTCCGCCATGGAAAAGGCGGCGGAAAAGAACGTGGCCCAGCTTGAAAAACGGATGAAACGGAGAAAAAAGAAAACCATGCCCCAGACAGCCGCCGTGTCTTTCGATGTGGAAACAGGCGGGGTCCTGGCCATGACGGGCGGCCGCAACTTCGCCAAAAGTCCTTATAACAGGGCCACCCAGGCCAGGCGCCAGCCCGGGTCCTCGTTCAAGCCCTTTGTCTACGCCACCGCCGTTGAAAAGGGTTCCGGCCAGAACCGCCTGATCATGGATTCCCCCATTTCCTATTCCATGGGCACACGGGCCGGCAGGTGGAATCCCTCCAACTACGACCATACTTACGAAGGCCAGATGACCCTGCGCCGAGCCCTGGGGCGTTCACGGAACATCCCGGCCATCCGTCTTCTGGAGAAGATGGGGGCCTCGTCGGTGGTGGACCTGGCGAGCCGCATGGGCATCCGCAGCCGTCTTGACGCCAACCTGTCCATCGCCCTGGGTACCTCGGTGGTCACGCTGTACGACCTGACCTCGGCCTACGCGGTCTTCCCCGCCAACGGCATCAGGATATCCCCTTACACCATCGAAAGCGTGGTGGACCGGAACGGCCGGGAGATTTTCAAAGCCCAGGTGAAAAAACAGTACGTCATGTCTCCCCAGGCCGCGGCCATCATGACCGATATGCTGACCGGAGTCATCCGGGAAGGCACGGGCTGGCCGGCGAAAAAGATGAACAAGCCCGTGGCCGGGAAAACCGGCACCACCGACAGCTACAAAGACGCCCTGTTCGTGGGCTTCTCACCCAGGGTCGCCACCGGCGTGTGGGTGGGCTGTGACGACAACACCCCCATCGGCTCGGGAGAAACAGGGGCCGAAGCGGCCCTTCCGGCCTGGATCGGCATCATGGAAGAAGCGTTCAAGCTGAAACCGGCCGAGGAATTTCCTGTCCCGGACGGCTTGGTCCGGGTTCCCATGAGTTTGTGGTCCGGGCAGGTCCTGTCCGAAGGCGGGCCCGGAATCGTCTATGCCCTGATCCGGAAAAACCCATAAGAAAGGAGCGTCCCATGCTGAACATCGGCTGTCATCTGAGTGTGACCAAAGGCTACGCCCATATGGTGAAAGAGGCGCTCTCCATCGGAGCCAACACCTTCCAGTTCTTTACCCGGAACCCCAGGGGCGGCAAGGCCAAGGACATGGTGGACAGCGACGTGGCCGAGTTCAATGCCCTTGTAAAAGAATACCACTTCGCCCCCATGGTGGCCCACGCCCCTTACACCCTGAACCCCTGCTCGGACGCGGAAAAGACCCGGGCCTTTGCCATGGAGGCCATGGCCGACGACCTGGCGCGTATGGAACGTCTGCCGGGCAACTACTACAACTTTCACCCCGGCAGCCACGTGGGCCAGGGGGTGGAGGCGGGCATCGACATGATCGCGGCCCAGCTGAACGCCCTTCTCAGGCCGGAGATGAAAACCGTGGTGCTGCTGGAAACCATGGCCGGAAAGGGCAGTGAAGTGGGGGCCACCTTCGAAGAACTCCGGTCCATCATGGACCGGGTCTCGCTTCGGGATAAGCTGGGCGTCTGCCTGGACACCTGCCACATCTACGACGCGGGCTACGACATCGTGAATGACCTGGACGGTGTCCTGGCCGAGTTCGACCGGATCATCGGCCTGGACCGGCTTTACGCCATCCACCTCAACGACAGCAAGAACCCGTTCTCAAGCCACAAGGACCGCCATGAAAAAATCGGCGAAGGCAGCCTGGGAACGGACAGCATCTCCCGGGTGATCAACCACCCCAGGCTCCGGCACCTCCCTTTTCTCCTGGAAACGCCCAACGAAATCGAAGGCTACGCCGAGGAAATCCGGCTGCTGAAAGGGCTGTACAAAGGATAGAAGTCATGCCCTCGTTCACCTACGGAGAAAAGGAAATCCGCCACCTGAAGTCCAGGGACAAGATCCTCGGGGCGGCCATGGACCGCATCGGACCGCTCCAGCGGCCGGTGATAGCCGACCTGTTCGAGGCTCTGGTGAACGCCATCGTGGGACAGCAGATCTCCATGAAAGCCTGGGCCACCATCTGGGAAAGGATGCAGGAGCGGCTGGGAGGCATCCGGCCCGACACCGTTTTTACGGCGTCCGTCGAAGAGATTCAGGTCTGCGGTGTGTCCATGCGCAAAGCCTCGTACATCAAAGGCATCGCCGACCAGGTGATGTCCGGCGCTCTGGATATCCAGGCCCTGTACAGCCTCTCTGACGCCGAGGTGTGCCGGACCCTTACCGCCCTGAAAGGAATCGGAACCTGGACCGCCGAGATGGTGATGATCTTTTCCATGCAGCGCCCCGATGTGTTCAGCCGGGACGATCTTGCCATCGACCGGGCCCTGCGCCTCCTTTACCGGCACCGGAAAGTGACGGACAAGCTGTTCGAAAAATACAGGAAACGGTATTCCCCGTATGGCACCGTGGCGTCCCTCTACCTCTGGGAAATCGCGGGAGGGGCGCTGGATGGGGCGAAGACGTGAAATATGATCTTGTGTGGTTCGGTTGGTCTTGCCTCCGGCGGCCCTCCCGGGAGGCCAGATTTTAAAAATCTGGACAAATGGGTTTGGGGCTGGCATAACGGCCAACTCTTCAACCATTTGTTTGTCAAACTTTTCAAAAGTTTGGCCCCCGGCAGGGCCGCCGGAGGCAAAGATTTTTTGAACAAAACAACAGGTCAACACAAAACCCAGGAGATCTCCGGTCATGAACAACTCCCGCTTTGACATCAGCATCGACCCGGACCAGATCGGCGATCATCAGGCCGTCCGCCGTCTGGCCCTGGCAAAGGCGGGCCTTCCGGACAGTCCCGATGTGGCGGTAAATGTGCTCCGGCGTTCGGTGGACGCACGGTCCCGTTCGCCGAAATTCGTGCTTCATGTGCAGGTGGAGGAAAACGAAGGTCAAACGAGGGAGCCCATCCGATTTTGCCCCCGGCCTCTCACGGGCCGGGAGGCGGTGATCGTGGGCGCGGGGCCGGCCGGTTATTTCGCGGCCCTGAAGCTGCTCGAGGCGGGGATACGGCCCATCATCCTCGAACGGGGAAAAGACGTGACCAGCCGGCGGAAAGACATCCGGAACCTGTACAAGCCCGGTCTGGTGAACCCCCATTCCAACTACTGTTTCGGCGAAGGCGGGGCCGGGACCTATTCGGACGGCAAGCTCTACACCCGGGCCACGAAACGGGGCAGCGTGGACCGGATTCTCGATCTGTTCGTGGAACACGGGGCCTCGCCGGACATCCGCATCGACGCCCATCCCCATGTGGGGTCCAACGTGCTGCCCCGGGTGGTGAAGAGCCTCCGGAAATCCATCGTGGCGGCCGGGGGAACGATCCGCTTCGACGCCTTTGTGGACGATCTCCTGGTTTCAGACGGAGCGATCCGGGGTGTGCGGATAAACGGCGCAGAAACCCTGGCTTGCGACACGGTGATTCTGGCCACCGGCCATTCGGCCCGGGACGTGTACCGGCTTTTGGTCGCAAAAAACATCGCCGTGGAAGCCAAGCCCTTTGCCCTGGGGGTGAGGATCGAGCACAGCCAGAGCCTGATCGACCGGATTTTCTACCACCAGAGTCCCCGGCACGTCGCCCTGCCTCCGGCCGCCTACCGCATCGCCTGCCAGGTGGAAGCCCGGGGGGTCTATTCCTTTTGCATGTGTCCGGGGGGATTTGTGGTGCCTGCGTCCACTGCTCCGGGCGAGCTGGTGTTGAACGGCATGAGCATGTCCGGCCGTGGCGGGCCTTTTGCCAACGCGGGCCTTGTGGTGGAACTGAGGCTGGAAGACATGGGGGAACCGGGTGATCCGCTTTCGGCACTGAATTTTCAGGCCGCCGTGGAACGGGCCATGTTCGACCTGAACCCGACAGGAGACCAACGGGCCCCTGCCCAGAACCTGGGGGATTTCCTGAAAGGCCGGGTTGGCCCCATCCTTGAAAAAAGTTCCTATGTTCCGGGGATTTTTCCGGCCCCCCTCCATGAACTGCTTCCCCCGGGCGTGGTGTTCCGCCTTCGTGAGGCTCTGAAACTCTTCGGGAAAAAGTACCGGGGGTTCGACACCCATTCCGCCAAGCTCCTGGCCGTGGAATCCCGGACCAGCTCACCGGTCCGGATTCTCCGGGACCCGGTCACCCTGATGAGCCCCTCGGTCAGGGGACTCTACCCCTGCGGCGAAGGGGCCGGTTACGCCGGCGGCATCGTGTCCGCCGCCATGGACGGGGAACGGGTGGCGGAGCAGGTCATTAACGAATAGAAGGGCGTGGCATAGACGTCATGAATGAAAAAATCTGAACGTTGAACATCCAACGCCCAACGTCCAATATCGAATGAAGGATAACTCCATTTTATATGGAGATCTTGTTATGCAATTCATTCATCATTCGATGTTCAATAAATCGTGACCGGATCAGAACCGTCGTTTCTTCTGGTTGCGTTTCCGGCCGCGTTCATCCTGCTGGGTGATCTTGATCCGCTGGCCTTTCATTTCACGGTTGTTCAGGGCTTTTGTCGCCTTGTCCGCCTCGGAGTTGTCGGGCATTTCCACAAACCCGTAGCCCTTGGACAGGCCGGAGAATCGGTCTTTGACGATCTTGACCTCCGACACCGTGCCGAAAGCGGCAAAGGCGTTCTTCAGGTCTGCTTCGGTGATGCTGGTGCTCAGATTTCCAATGTAAAAATTCATGGCGTGACGCCTTTCATGCGGTAATGGTGTTTAATGGTGCTGGAGGTGTGTGCGGCCCGGATGGAAAATGAGAGGAACATCACCCGCTTTTTGTGAACAGTCGGTTTCTTATAGAAAATTCAGACCATAAGCGCAACGATTCTTTGTGATTTACATCCCTTGAAAAACAGGCTATGACCCTTGAAAACCGTGTCGCCCCAACCGATCCGGGCTAACGGTCGTCATGATCGAGCCGGAGGCCACCCCGCGTATAAAAACCATAAAACCGCAGAGATGAGCAGAATGGGAAAAAAAGACAGGGCCAGGGAAAAGGCGAAAACATCCAGAGATGGCAAAAAGGCGGCGCCCCGCGACATGAAACCCCAGACCGCTCCGCCGGAGCACACGCCAGGCGGGAAAATCGCCACGGTCGAAGCGGTATCGATCAACGCCCATTACGTGCTGTTTTTTCTGATGATCCTCGTGTTTCTGGGCTGTTTCGCGGTGATCCGTCCCTACCTCCATCCCATTCTCCTGGCCGTGATCCTGGGCTTCGTGATGAGCCCCGTACACCAGAAGATCGAACGGCTCGTCGGCGGCCGGAAAAACACGGCGGCGGGCCTGTCCTGCATCCTTCTCACCCTGGTGGTGGTTTTGCCCCTTTTTTTCATCATGTTCGCCATGATCCGCCAGGCGGTGACGTCCTTCAACGCCATCAGCGAGTTCATCGCCTCGGGCCGGGCCGCGGCCCTTCTGGACCATCCCCTGGCCGTGAAAGCGGGGGGCATGGTCAGCCACGTTCTCCCGGACATCCGGAAATTCGTTCCCGATCTGGCCAGTGTGAAGCTGGACAAGCTGGCCATGGAGACCACCGCGACCCTGGGCCGGAATCTTCTCAACCAGAGCGGGCATCTGGTCGGTAATATCGGGGCGCTGATCGCCAATTTCGGCCTGATGCTGTTCACGTTCTTCTTTGTGGTGAGGGACGAGGAAGCCCTTCAGGACCGGCTGCTCCACCTGATTCCCCTGACCAGCACCCAGGAACGGCAGATCGTCGACAAGGTCAAGGACGTGGCCAAGTCGGCCCTGCTCGGCACCTTCGTCACCGCCATGGCCCAGGGATTCGCCGGCGGCCTGGCCTTTTTCATCTGCGGCCTTCCCGGTCTTTTCTGGGGCATGGTCATGGCGTTTGCCAGCCTGATCCCCATGGTGGGCACGGCCCTGATCTGGGGGCCGGCCTGCATCTACCTGCTGATATCCGGCAGCCCCTGGCTGGCCCTGTTTCTCCTGATCTGGAGCGCGGTGGTGGTAGGCGGAATCGACAACTTCGTCCGGCCCCTGTTCATGCAGGGAGGCTCGGACATGCACACCCTGGTGATCTTTTTCTCCATCCTGGGCGGCATCAATATCTTCGGCCTGATGGGGCTTCTCTACGGACCGCTTCTGTTCGGTCTGGCCCTGGTGTTGATCTACATCTACAATATGGAGTTCAAAGAGTTTCTCAGCGGCCAGGACCGGCGGTGAACCCCGCTCTCGTCTTGCCGGCCAACATTTACATGGAGGTTACATGCATCACGAAAAATATTCGTTTTTCCCGTCAGCGTCGTTTATTCTTGTCCTGATGGTTTTCATGGCCAAACCGGTCTGGGCCGACAGCCGATTCGACCAGATCACCCACACCGTGAACGGCAATGTGGAAACCTGGAAAATCTCCAAGCCCGACGTCACGGTGCCCACCAAGCGGTATCCCATTTATTTCAAAAAGGGGGACACGGTGGAAGTGAAGGCCGGAGGGTGTGTCAACGTCGGCCCGGATCTGAATTCGGGAAAGGACGAATGCCTGTGGCGGAATTACGTGTACCCCAAAGCGGACTATGGTTATCACTGGATGGAAGCAGGAAAAAAATGCGCTGAGCAGCCCATGAGCACCCAGAATTACGGGACCATCAACATCCCCGGGGTCACCACGGGGTTCCAGCCCATCACAGACATGATGACCCATGAAGTGGTCGTTTACGGTGAAACGTTCTATAACCCCAAAAGGGTCTGGGCCATCGGGGACACTGGAACAGCGAATGACCTTCAGTTGGGCTACATAGACCAAATATTTCCGAGCTCAAAATACACGGACAACGGGTACGATATCGTGCCCTGGAGTTCCGATCCTGTCGCCATCACCTCCAGTGTATGCAGCCAGTGTTCGACGCTGACCCATGCCTGGGTGGAGATCACCGTCACCCACCTGTCCCCTGAAATCACGGGAACGCCTTCGACCTGCGCCGCCGGTGCCAGTCTCACCGTGAGCTACAAGGACGTGGCGTTCCAGCCGGGCATGCGCCTGGGGCTTTACGCTGAAAACGAAGGCGGGACGAACCCCAAAGCCGGGTCCAAGGCCATAGACGGACCTTCGGGAACTCTTGACTTCACCGCTCCGGCGGAACGGGGCCGCTATGTGTTCCGGATCGTCGATGGCGCGGGCAAGGCTGTCCTGTCCGGCAAGACCTTTAGCGTGGCCGCGTCCATTTCGGTTGACGCTCCGGTGGCATCCGGAACACCACGGGTGACGGATACGGCCCTGGCCGGGAAGAAAGACCGGAATCTTGGGCGGATCGGGTCCGCCACCGTCCGGGAAACGGCAAAGGATCTCAGGCCCGAAACCTCCTGCGCGGACAGCGTTCTTTTTCCCCACATGCCGGGCTATCAGATCGTGGAATGCGTGAAGCGCTTCGATGAAGCTGTGATCCTTTTGAATGAGGACCCCGAGGCTCCGGACAATCCGCGCTATGAGGGGGAAAAGATCCGAGTGAAATACGAGTGGGCAGGGGATGGCCCTTCTCCCAGCGAACTCCAGATCCGGCGGACCTACGCCAAAGAGGCGGCAAAACTCGGGGCCAGGGTCCTTACGGACCGGAACCGATTTTCGGCATATACAATCGGCGATACGGGGCGGAACAGCCATGCGGCTGTGGAAGTCTTCAACGACGGGCGGACCGTCGTGCTGACGGTGATCGAGCCGGAACCCGTAAATGGTGACGGGGTTTCCGGAAACAGACGAACGGAATGACACACAGGAGATAACAATGAAAAACATGTGGAAACGGTTGGGCGGGGTGGTCGGCTTTCTGATGGTGTGTCTCATGCCTTTGGGAGCCATGGCGGAGCCGGACAGCGACGGGTGCAAGGACCATCCCCTTTTCACCCGGATGAGCGGATACTACATCCAGGGCTGTGAAACGACCTTCGACCAGGCGGTCATCATGATCGACGAAGACCCGGATTCGTCGAAAAACATCCGGCCCGAAGGAAACAGGACCCTGATCCAGTATGCCTTTTCCGAATCGGCGGGAACAGCCCCCAGTTATCTGAAAATCAGGCGCAACTACCAGAACGCGGCCAAAACCCTTGACGCGAAGATCCTGGTGGACCGGGAACGTTACACGGCCATGCGCATCGACCGGAAAGGCCGGCGCGTTTTCGTGGGCATCGAACTGTTCAACGACGGCCGGAACATCAGCCTGACCGTTCTCGAGCAGGAGACCATGGAGCAGGAAGTCACCGCGGACCTGATGTGGCAGGCCCTTTCAAAAGACGGGTTCATGGCCCTTTCCATCACCTTCGACACGAACAGGGCCCTCATCAAATCCGAATCCATGCCCCTCGTGGACCAGGTTGCCGAACTGATGAAAGGAAAACCCGGCCTGAAACTGTCCATCGAGGGCCATACGGACAACACGGGCGACGCCAAGGCCAACAAAACCCTGTCCCTTGACCGGGCAAGGGCCGTGGTGAAAGCCCTGACAGACAAGGGGATCGCCGCCTCCCGTCTCAGCGCCGCAGGCTGGGGCCAGGAACGTCCCGTGGCCGACAACCGCAGCGAAGAAGGCCGGGCCAAAAACAGGCGGGTCGAGATCGTGAAAAAATAAGACCGATCCCTTGACGGGCCATGCACTGAAAGGCCGCGATGAATCGCCATCGCGGCCTTTTTTTATTCTACTTCCCCGCCTTTTCCCAGTCTTCCACGTCCACGCCTTTCTCGATGTCTTCCCAGCCGGTGATCATGGCCTTGACATGGGCCGTGACCGTATGGCCGGTGGTGGTCATGTACACGTGGATGATCACGAACTGGAGAATGGCGAAGGCGCAGATCAAGTGGAACAGGGCCACGGCTCCCAGCCCCAGGAAGGACAGGCCCCAAGCGTCCCAGGAATTGTAGAACCAGTAGAGAAAGCCGCTGGCCATCTGGAGGGGCAGGAGAAGTGCCGCCAAAAGAAGGTAGGTGATGCGCTGGAGCGGGTTGTGCTTGGCGTTCTTCTTCTTGGGAACGGGGTGGCTTTCCCCTTTGAAAATCCCGATGGCGTAATACCTGGCCACCTGGACCATTTTCCGGGTGGTGGGGATGTACTGGCGCCACTCGCCGGTGGTCATCACCCAGAAGATGAACAGGAAAAAGGAGCCCAGCCAGGTGAGGCCGGTGATGTTGTGAACTTTCGCGGCGGTCTGGAAACCCAGGACGCTGTACACGCCCTTGACCTCGAAACCGGTGAACAGGAGAATGGCGATCATCAGCATCTGGGCCCAGTGCCAGAGCCGTTCGTACCGTGTGTAAAGGTAGATGGAAACCATCTCTTCTCTGGAATGGCTCATGTTACGCCTCCTTTCGGCTGGCTTGTGCGACGATACGGCCCAGGGCGTGGACAAGAACGCCGGCCAGGGTCAGGCTGAGGATGCCCCAGCCCAGCATGTCGATCAGCCGGTTGTGGTCCCTTCCCGGCATGTAGAACCCGGAAAGGTGCATCATGCGGCCGTTGTCCCGGGTGTGGCATTCCCGGCAGCTCACCACCTCCGTGGCCGGGGCCACCATGTGGGTGGTGGGGTACACGTAGGTGGTTTCCACGAAATCGTATTCTCCCGAATAGGGAAGACCGGCGTAGGCCATGCCCTCCTCGATGGCCTTGCCCCAGTCGAAATGCTTCCAGTAGGCGGTTTTGTCTTCGGGGCCGAGGGGGAACAGGTGCGGGATCACCAGATTTTTGTGAACCTTGTCGTAGGGCTGTTTCCCCTGGTGGACCTTGAAGGGGAAAATTCGGGATTCCGGATCGTCCATGCTGCCCAAGGGTTCGTTGACCTTCACCACGGCCGTGGGATCGATGACGCCCTTTGCCGTGAGGTTTTTGATGGCTCCGTTGTACCAGAAATATTGGGGTTTCACCTGTTTGGCCCAGACCATCTCGCCTTTTTTCGACACGTACACGGGTTTACCCAGGTCTCCTTTTTCTTCAAAGGGTTTTCCGTCTTTGAGAACCCCGGCCTTGCTCCAGTCCCAGCGCATCTTGGTGGGGTTCACCCGTGCGAAGCTGGGGATGTGGCAGCTCTGGCAGGCCACCTTGTCTGTGTGGTCGTTGGCCTTCTTGTTTTCCATGTGGGGAGTCCGGGTGTGGCAGGACTCGCAGGTGATCTTGCTGGCCAGGTCGTTTTCCACCAGGCTTTCCCGGCCCTGGGCCGCCGGCGTGCTGTACACCCGGCCCGCGATGTGGTGAAGGCTGGTCGAATGGCAGCGGGTGCAGGAGAAATTCATCCCGTCGGTTCCCATGTGGACGTCCAGGGTTTTGGACGGTTTGAACAGGGACGAGTCCAGGTCCCCGTGCTTGACCCCGTCACCTCCGCCGCCGAAGAAATGGCAGGTGCCGCAGTTTTTCCGGCCGGGAAGGGCCACGCTCTGGGCCACTTTCGCGTAGTCCGGAGGCATGAAGGTCACGTTGTTCTCGGGAAAAAGGGTGGGCTTGTCCACCGGGTTTCCGGCGCCGGCCGGGAATTTCTTGTAGGTACCCGTGGTTTCGTGGCAGACCAGGCAGTCCACCCGGCTCTGGTCCTTGAAGTCGAAATTCTTGTCTTTCCAGCCGTAACCGGCGTGGCAGGACGTGCACCGGGGCTCGTTACTGAGGATGTTGATGCAGAAGTTGTTCATGGTGTAGCCGCCCTTGCCCATTTTTTGGGTCGGGGTGGTGTTGGGGTCCATCCAGGTCCAGTGAATGGTTTTGTGAAACTGGAGGGAGGCCTCGGTGTGGCAGGAGAGACAGGCTTTGGTCACTTCAGGCCCGGACTTGAAATCCTGCTGGAGAATCGTGTGCCGGGAATGGTCGGTGGTGTTCCAGTGGGTTTTCTCTTCCACGACTTTCCGGGCAGCCTCCCGGCCGGGGGCTGTTTCGTCGGCGAAACAGGGGAGGGCTCCCCAGGTGGCCGCTGAAACGAAAAAAAGGGCGATCATGAACGACAGACGCTTCATATTCTTCCTCCGGTTTGTGTCATCATCGTTGGGGCGAAATGGACGGCCTCCGGAAAAATCCGGAGGCCGTGATGGGTTGGGGTGCTTTTGTAATGACCCACAATAACACACTTTTCACGCGGGATTAACCTTTTTTTCAAAAGGCCAGCACACCAGCCCCCCATCCATGTATCTCACGTTGGCGTATCCTTCGCCCTGGAGCAGGCGCTGGGCTTCGTAGCCCCTCAGCGAAATCTTGCAGAAGGGGACGATCTCTTTGTTTTTCGGGAGTTTGTCCAGGCTTGTCCTGAGTTTTCCCAAAGGGATGTTCACGATTCGCGGATCTTCGATGCGCATGGCTTCCAGTTCCTGGGGGGAACGGACGTCCAGGAACACGAAATCCTCGCCCCGGTCGATTTTCGCTTTCACGTCCATGGGGCTGTAGGCCAGGCCGATGCCTTTCAGCTTGTTTTCCGCGATGTTGGCCGCGGTGATGATGTTGTCCATGGCCGGAGAGAACGGCGGTGCGTAGGCCAGGTCCAGGTGGGCGATGTCGGTGACAGGCCTACCGGCGGTGATGGTGGTGACCACCACGTCCATGCGTTTGGCCACATCGCCGGGGCCGACGATCTGGGCGCCAAGCAGGCGGCCCGTTTGATTTTCCACCACCAGCTTGATGATGATCATTTTCGCGTCTTTCAGGAAATGGGCCTTGTCCGGGGCCGGATTCAGCACGGTCACCACATCGAGGCCTTCGGTTCTGGCCTGTTTCTCGGAAAGGCCGGTTTTGGCGATGTTCAGGTTGAACAGCTTGCAGATCGCCGTGCCCACCACGCCGCGGAACGGGGTTGCGATGCCGCAGATGTGGTCGGCGATGACCCGGCCGTGTTTGTTGGCCGTGGACCCCATGGGGGCGAAAAGGGGTTTGCCGGTGATCAGGCTGGTGTTTTCCGCGCAGTCGCCGCCGGCGTAGATCGAAGGATCGGAGGTCCTCATGAACCGGTCCACCTTGATGGCCCCGGTGTCTCCGATCTCAAGCCCCATGTCCCTGCCCAGGGCCACGTTGGGCCGCACGCCAACCGCCACCAGAACCATGTCTGCCGGAATGTCGCCGGAGGTGGTTTTCACCATCACGGCGTTACCCTGGTCGTCGCCCGCGATGCCCGTCACGGTTTCGGAAAGTCTCAGGTCCACGCCGTTCATTTTAAGTTCCTGGTGAACGTGGTAGGCCATTTCCATGTCGAGAAGTTCGGGCAACACCGTGTCGGCCCGCTCGATCACCGTGACGGCCATGCCCTGCTTCTTGAAAGATTCGGTGACCTCGATGCCGATAAGCCCGGCCCCGATGATCACGGCGCGTTTGCCGGTGAGGTCGCCGCTTTTGTTCCGGATTTTCTGGGCGTCTTCCACGGTCTGGAGAAAATGGACGCCCTTGAGGTCCAGGCCGGGAACAGGGGGCTTGAAATTCTGTCCGCCCACGGCGAGAACCAGGGCGTCATAGGGCAGCTCCGCGCTTTCTCCAGTGTCAAGGCGGACGTAACGAACGATTTTTTTCTGGCGGTCCACGGACTGGGCCAGGGTGTGGTTCATCACGGTGATGTCCTTCACCATGTGGAAGAACTGGGTGTCCCGGACCACGCCCGTGGGGGTGGCCATCAGTTCGTTGTGGTCGTGGACTTCCCCGGAAATGTAGAAGGGCAGGCCGCAACCCGCGTAGGACAGCAGTTCCCCTTTTTCCAGAATGGTCACTTCCGCGTCCGGGTCGAGCCGTTTGATCCGGGCCGCCGCTTTGGGTCCGCAGGCCACGCCGCCGATCACCACAATTTTCTTTTTGTCGCTCATGTTTTCCTCCGCCTTGATCCGTTTTTAAATGATTATGACGTTGTCATGTTGTCTGAAATCATGCTGTCCCGTTTTTTTCATCAATTTTGTCCACATCACGTCCGCCACGTTTCACCATGAACCAGATCAGGCAGGACGGCCGGTGGCGGCAGTGGATCTTGGGATCCCGGCACGCCAGGCAATCTTCGCACAGGTACACGTCATGCTTCATGCAGTGGTAGGATGTTTCCACATCCGGATGGTTCAGGCAACGTCCCATGGGTTCTCCGTGTTGTCCGAAAGCGATCCTGCGTCCCAGGATCAGGGGGTTTTAATCAAAAAACGTACCACAAGGCGGTTTGTTGACTATAAATGGCATTCACCATGAAATCCATGGTGTTGCCGTGTTTTTTTTAAGAAATGGTTTTCGGCGTTGATTTTCAGGTTAACGTTACCTACTATGGGGTAACGTTACGGTTTGCGTTAACATGTGGGGAGCGGAGCATGATCAACGACCACCTGGGAGACAACTGGGCCGACCTTTTGCTGGAATCCCTGGCCGACGGGGTGTTCACCCTGGACCAGAGCGGGCATATCACGTCCTGGAACCGGTCCATGAGCAGGATTTCCGGCTACGAGGCCACGGATGCCCTGGGGAAAACCTGCATCATGCTGGGGTTCAGCCGCTGCATGGGCAAGCGCTGCCCGTCCAGTGTCATCGAATGCGAAATTTTCCGGAACGGTTCCGTGGACGGCAGGGAGTGCATGCTGCGCCACAAGGACGGCCACGAGGTGCCGGTGCTGAAAAGCGCCCGACTGATCCGAAGCCCGGAAGGCGTAATCCTGGGGGTGGTGGAAACGGTGACCGATCTCACCGAGCTTTACGAGGCCCGGAAAAAAGCCGAGACCGCCATTCTGCGCCTGGGTGAGATGAGCCGTTTCCACAACATCATCGGGAAAAGCCACGACATGCAGGTTGTGTTCACGGCGGTGAAAGCCGCCGCCGCCAGCGAGGCCACCGTGCTGCTCCAGGGCGAAAGCGGAACGGGCAAGGAGCTGATCGCCAGCGCCATTCACCACCATTCCTCCCGGACCGGCGGCCCCCTGGTCACGGTGAACTGCAGCGCCCTGTCCGAATCCCTGCTGGAAAGCGAATTGTTCGGCCATGTGAAAGGGGCCTACACCGGAGCCGTGCGTGACAGGGCCGGGCGTTTCGAGGAAGCGGACGGGGGCACGATCCTCCTCGATGAAATCGGTGAGATCAACCCCTACATCCAACTGAAACTCCTCCGGGTGCTCCAGGAGCGGGAAATCGAACGGGTGGGGGATTCGAAAAAAAGAAAGATCGATATCCGGGTCATCGCCGCCACCAACCGGAACCTCCTTGATCTGGTGAAATCCGGGTCGTTCCGGGAAGATCTCTACTACCGTCTGAAAGTTTTTCCCATCACTCTGCCGCCTTTAAGGAAAAGGAAAGAGGATGTTCCCCTTCTCGCCGGCCATTTCATCGAAAAACAGAACCGCCGCACCGGAAAAAACGTCAGCGGTTTCACAGCCGAAGCCCTCCGGGCCCTGATGGACCATCCGTTTCCCGGCAATGTCCGTGAACTGGAAAACGCCGTGGAGCACGCCTTCGTGCTCTGTTCCGGTTCGCTCATCGACCTGTCGGATCTGCCAGTGGAGATCCGACACGCCGCCTTTTCCTCCCATGCGCCATCATTCAGCCGTGAGACCGAGGCCGGCGCCCGGAAAACCGCGATTCTTGACCGCAGCAAGCTTCTGGATCTTCTGGAACAGTCCGGCTGGAACAAAGCCGAAGCCGCCAGGCGTGCCGGCGTCAGCCGAACGGCCATCTGGAAGGCCATGAAAAAGTGGGCGATTCCCCTTGAAAGGGAGTGAAACGTCCATAACAACAGGGCCCGATATCCCCCGCTTAAACCGCAATCAAAATGATACGCAGCACCTGTAAAAAAATGTTTGCCAATTCTTCCCCGATATGTCACAAATGAGTCTGCCTGATCATCTTAAAATCAACATTTTCATCAACCGTGCCGGCACGCCTGAAAACTGAATCACAGGATCTAAAAGGAAAGGCCCTATGCATCGTATGGCCAAAATCACGGCGCCAAGCCACCGGGGCATTGTGCCCAGGGAACGCCTTTTTACGCGCCTCGATGCCGGTCTTCAAAAGCAGGTGGTCTGGATTTCCAGTCCGGGAGGATCGGGCAAGACAAGCCTGGTCACCTCCTACCTGAACCACCGCAAACTTCCCCATCTCTGGTACCGGATCGACAGCGGCGATGACGATGCGGCCACTTTTTTCTACTACATGTGCTTGCCTCAAAAAAAGTGTCCCCGAGGTTCAAAAAACCTCTTCCCCTGCTCACCCCCGAGTATCTGGAGGGAATCTCTGTTTTCACCCGCCGTTATTTCGAGGAGATGTTCAGACGTCTCAAAGCCCCCTTTGTCCTTGTCTTTGACAACGGTCAGGATGTGCCGGAAACATCGGTCCTCCACGAGAGTCTCAAAATCGGTTTCGAGACCCTTCCCAAAGGGATCTCGGTCCTGGTGGTCAGCCGGAACGCGCCGCCGCCCGCCTACGCCCGGATGCAGCTCAACTCAGCGATGGACAGCCTAAGCTGGAACGATATCCGCCTCGATCGTGAGGAAACCGAATCCATCGTGCTCTTGAAAAACAACGAAGACATCCGGGACATGCCCGTGGGCCTTCTTCATGAGCGAACCGGCGGCTGGGTGGCGGGGCTTGTTCTTCTGATGGAGGCTCTCCGGAAACAGGGGGCCGTCAACCTGGCCATGGGCCATCAGGCCAAAGAGGAGATCTTTCCCTATTTTGCCAGTGAGCTGTTCAACAAGGCGGACCGTTCAATCCAGGAATTTCTGGTTTACACCTGTTTTCTTCCCGTGATGACGGCGGACATGGCCCGGGCTCTTACCGGGAATCCCGAGTCGGATGCGATTCTCAAACGTCTCTACGAACACAACCACTTCACCGAGCGACGCATGGAAGGCGTTCCGAATTACCTGTACCACACCCTGTTCAGGGATTTTCTCATGGAGCGGGCCCATGTGGTGCTGTCCGCGGAGGCGATCCGGGATCTCAGGGTAAAAGCCGCCGCCGTGCTGATTGGGGCCAATCTGCTGGAAGATGCCGCCGGCCTTCTCATGGACGCCGAAGACTGGCCAGCCCTTGCCTCCATTATTCGTGAGCATGCCCCGAACCTTGTGGCCCAGGGACGGAGTCTGGTGCTGGCCGGTTGGATCGACGCCCTTCCGGACGATTATTTTTCGGCTGAACCCTGGCTTTCCTACTGGAAAGGTACCGCCCTGTTCTCCCACCGTATTCTCGAAAGCCGGGCATGCCTTGAACGGGCCTTTCATGCCTTCAATGAAAACGGAGACGACACAGGCGTCCTTCTCTCCTGGTCCGGGGTGGTGGACACCTATCTTTTTGAAAGCAACGACTACAAACCCCTGGACGTCTGGATCCGCTGGCTTGACGAGCGGATGGCGCAAAACCCCGGGTTTCCGACGGTTGAAACAGAAGCTCAGGTTCTGTCAAGTATTGTGAGTGGCTGTCTCTTTCGCCAGCCGGCACATCCATGATTAAGATTTTATGTATGCAGACTTCTGGACATTTTTCAAAACAACCCAAACGTGTCGATCTGCCCGCAAACACTTTCATTCACTGTATTGTTTTATATATGGATGGGAGAATTCGAAGATGCAAGAATAGTACTTGAATATCTCCAAAAAAAAGCTGAATTCCCCCTGGTATCACCTATCATGAAAATCACTTTGAAAATGATAGAAGCTCATTATGCAGTTCTCTCTGGAGTTGAACCTGACCAATTATATTCGCTTGTATCAGAAGGAGCGAATTTGGCTGAGCAGAATGGCATCCATTACATGGATTTTTTTCTTCATGCTCAGGAAGGCTATGGAATGCTAATCCACAGTGATGATGGATTAAGCAAAGAATATCTATCGAGATTTGATGCTGTTTTTAATCCTGAACAGCGCATTACTCATTGTCTTAATATGGATATTTTTGCACTGAATGAACTCCATAAAGGAAATTATTCCAATGCATTAACATATGCCAAAAAATCAGAAGCCTTATGTAAACAATTCGGATTGGTTTACAATGAGGGGACAAATGGTGTTTTATTGGCGCAGATATATCATGAATTGGGTGATGATATACGGGCACTTGATCAGGTCATATCTACAGAAAAAATATTTTCTCAAATGGGCAGTCGTTACTTCCTTTATTCATGCACACTGCTGAAAGCTAATATTCATCTGGAGCGGGGAAACGACCGGGAGGGGATTTCACTTCTCAGGCAGGCCCTGGCCCAGGGCAGGGAAGGGCGTTACGCCACCGCCCCTTACGTCTGGCGGAAAAGCGTGATCTGCCGCCTCTGCATCAAGGCCCTCGAAGCGGGGATCGAAACCGATTTTGTCCGGGACATGATCCGGAAACAGAATCTCCGCCCGGCCATGGCCCCGGTGGACATCGAAATCTGGCCCTGGCCCGTGCGGATCTATACTCTGGGGCGATTCAGCCTGATGGTTCATGACGAACCGGTCAGCATCACGGGAAAAACCCAGAAAAAACCCCTCCTCCTTCTCAAGGCAATGATCGCCCTGGGCGGAAGGGATATCAAGGAGGAGACCCTGGCCGACGTCCTCTGGCCCGACGCCGAAGGAGACGCGGGCCACAACGCCTTCACCACCACCCTGGCCCGGCTGCGCAGACTGATTGGCGATGACAGCGCCATCCAGCTCAGCGGCGGCCGGGTGTCCCTGGACAACCGCACCTGCTGGGTGGACCGATGGGCCTTCGAACGTCTCTGCTCCCGAACGGAAACCGTTCTCGAAAAAATCCAGAACGGCCAGCCCGACGTCCGGCCCCTGAAAACCATGGCGTCCAAAGCCGCAAACCTGTACAAAGGCCCGTTTCTCGCCTCCGACGAAGACCAGCCCTGGACCGTGGCCGCCCGGGAACGCCTCCGGGGAAAATTTCTCCACCTCACCAGCCAGGCCGGAACCTTCCTGGCCCAGGAAGGCGACGACGAAGCTGCCATCCGCTATTTTCGCAAAGGTCTCGAAGCCGAATCCCTCGCCGAATACCTCCACCAGAGCCTGATCTCCGCCTACCTCCGCCAAAACCGCCTCGCCGAAGCCCTCGCCGCCTTCAAGCAGTGCCGGAAAATCCTCGACAGCCATTCCATTCCGCTTTCTCAGAAAACAGAGAACCTGAAAAGGCAGATACACAAAAATTGAACATCTGGCCCATGAAAGCACAGTGTTTCGATCGACTTTGATGCCCCGCGTTTCTTGCTCTTGGAAAGATTTTCATCTGTTACCTTTTTGTTACCAGAAAACAGTTAATCTGGGCACTAATGATATTTACAGGGTTTTCCAAGTAGTCACTTAAACCAATAATAAAATTATGAGGAAGAAATTATGAAACCTTGGTTTTCGTACTTGTACCCACAGTTGTATTTACCGTTCAGCTTTATCAACGCTCAGAACATCGAGCCCAATACAAACTGGTTTTTCAGTTCCATTGGTGCCAAAGCCGGCAATGGGTCTGTAGAGCAGAAAATTTTTGAACACGCATCTTATGGGCGCCAGCTCGGCCTGATCATTGAGGTACTCCTCGGAATGATTCAAAAATTAGATAACATAAATATAACAGATAAAGACGGGGAGTTGTTTCACTCATTGGATCGCTTGAAGACAATCAACGACGCCATTAGTGCCATTAAAAAACAGGATGTAGGAGAGGTGGTGGGTGGAATAAAAGATCAAATGTCAGACCTGAAACGAAAGAATGAAAAAGAGTATCGTCAATTGCTTTCGGAAATGAATGAAACTTAAATAAATCAAGGAAATTAATGTGGCCTGAGTTTGTGCCAATATACATTTTTTAATCATCAATACGTATGGAGGAGAATGATCATGATTAAACTTAAACATGTTCTATTGTGTGGTTTGATTGTTTTTTTGTTTGAATGTGCAACATCACAATTGGTGAGCGCGGATACTGGCACTTTGTATGACATATTGGAAAAAGTGTCGGGGTCTCAGGACCAGAATCATCCTAAGTGGATTCTAATTGTCGACCTTTCAAATGAGTCGGCCAGTAAAATTATATCATTGCCATCCGATTTTCCAGTCGCCGCTGGAGTCGATTCCATGGAACAACTAATAAAATTGGTTTCTGATTTAGGCACAGAAAGCAGGGGGAGGTGGGTGAGCAAAAAAGGTGATATATTGAAAATATATGTTATCCATCCGGAAAAAATTACGGCCAACATACATATTGATGAATCCAGGCGTGACACAAGGCTTATCGGCGACATTAAAACCCTTTTAGAAACCATAGGTTCTGCATTGAACAAAAACAAGCGAATGGCAGCACGTCAACAAAGAGGCGAACTCATTCTTTCAACTCAGTCCTATACTCTGACAAAGGTTCGGTCAAATTTATCTGTAGTCGTAAATGGTCAAAAAGATCAAGAAATTGAGATTGAGTATTATGTCGGAATCGTCTCAGTCAATATGATAACTGGCCCGATGGAACATTGGTATCTTTCGGCAGATTATCCAGTCAACAGCGTATCGCAGCTCAAATACAATCAGGAAACTGGTACGATTGAAAAAGTGGATAAAGACTCAAAATTTTTGTTTGGAGTCAATTATCAACTTGGAGATATTTTATCGGATCATTGGAATGTTTCGGATTTCTGGCAAGGTTTTTCAGTCAAACTTCTTGCTGAGGCATCAAACCATCCCAGTGATACGTTGGCTGTTGGTTTTGGGTATCGTGTCCCCCCAATTCGTGTCTATGGTTTTTCTCTGGAGGCATTTTCTCCATTTGTCGCATACAGCAGAGTTAAGAACGATGTTATTCGAAGCAATTTAAGTGTTGATGAAGGTGGAAAAACAAAATGGAAATGGATAGCCGGTATAAGTCTTAATTTAGATAAAGTCGTGGATTGGATAGCGAGTAGTTCAGATCAAAAGAATTGAATTGGACTGGAAAAACAATTTAACCCCGTTATCTTATCGGTCCAAACGACCAACTGGGGTATAAGTGGGGGATATTATGCCCAAAACTCTGATCACGTATTTTTCTCAAGGCGGAACAACGGAAAAGGTGGCCAGAACCATTGGTGATGGCCTTGTCGGAAAAGGCCATGATGTGGATTTTCATGCCATGAACGGCGGCGGGGATCCGGATCTTGACGGGGTGGATGTGCTTGGGGTCGGGTTGCCGGTGTATTATTTCAAGCCGCCGTTCAAGGTGATGGATGTTGTTTCCGGGCTCTCCGACCTGAACGGTCGGCCTTTTTTTGTCTTTCTGCTTTACGGGACAGTTCACGCTGATGCGGGGACCGTGGTGCGCCATGCCCTGCGCGGCAAAGGGGGGCGAGAGATCGGGTATTTCGTGACCAAAGGGGCCGATTACTTTTACGGCTATCTCCATCGGGGTTACCTTTTTTCGCCTGAAAACCCCACGCCTCTGGATCTATCGGGAGCCAGGACCTTTGGTGAAACCGTGGCGGAGCGGGTGGCCCAAGGGGCAAGCGTCCGCGCTGTTGATGACGGCCAGCCCGCCTGGGTTTACAGGATCGAGAGTCTCCTGTCGAACCGCTGGTTCACCAAATGGATGTACAGCCGGCTGTTCACTGTGAAAAAAGACGATTGTTCCGGCTGCGGTCAGTGCGTGACGGTCTGCCCCATGAACAATATCACGGCCGATGAGAACGGACGGCCTGTCTGGGGTTCGAACTGCCTCCTCTGCCTTTACTGTGAGATGAAATGCCCGCAAGAAGCAATTGTTTCCCCCATCAAATGGCCTGTGTTCGCGCCGTTCATGGCTTACAATGTCTGGAAGGCGCGTGCCGATCCGGCCATAGACCATGTGCGGGTCATCCAGGAAAATGGCCGGACGCGACGAATGGAACAGCCATCCGTCAACCGTTAGAAAGGCTTCAATAAAAACTGGAGGTCAGATATGAAAACAATCGTCATATCCATTACTTTATTTATGATTTTAGCGTTTGCTGTCAATGTGCAGGCTGATCGCATGGATTTTGGGCTGGGATTTACCGCTGCTGAACAAAGCTTGTGGGGAGGAGGTCCGTCAGGTGGTTTCAGTGCCAGTGGAAGTACGCCAGGTCCGATTGGCGTCTGGTGGGATATCGGAGCCAGTAGCGGCACCGTATCCGGGCAGTTCAACGGGAATTTTTCAGTGGATCATGCCGCAAGCCTTGCTGCACCTGGCTACACGTCTCTATCCATGAGTTACGTAGGTGATAACGGTGGGGGCTTCCTGAAGTCAGATCTGGGGGCCTGGGCCTCGCTCGGAATCAATGTTTTTGTCGACATGCCTTGGCCCATACCGAATATCAACTGGCATCCCACAGTGTTTTCAGAAGATTATGGCCTCAACATCCATGAAAACTTCACGCCTCAGATCGGTGCCCAAGTATCCGGCCAGGACAATTTTTCAGCCTACGATTTGTCTGTGGGAGCCTTTGGGGTCGGAGCGGGCCTCTCCTTCGATGTGCTTCAGACGGATCATTTCATACCCATGGGAATTTCAGGTCTGATGAAGTATGAACTTGCCGGGGGAACCGATTTCGGAATGGCCGAATTCATGATCGGTGAAAGCGGCGAGGTGAATGTCGATGCCTATCTCGACCAGGGCGGCACCTGGAATTTTTCATTTCTTGATTTATCCCTCGACAATGAGTTCTATGCCATGTTCGGCCTTGGCCTGACTCCATATATCGATTATATTAAACCGGCAATAATAAAGCTTAAATTATTGGCAAGGGAGCGGTTTAGGTGTTTAGTGGTTTAGGGTTATTCGACGAATGGGCTTTGAATTTATAATTCGTCATAAAATATCAATAAACAACAGGTTATGAGAAGAATCTTTGAAAAACCTAAACACCTAAACCACTAAAAAGCTAAATCCCTGGGTTGCCATCTCCCTTGTTTGTGCAAACACGTTTTTAAAGGTATTTTATTGCCGCATTAATATTATTGGTGAATGGTCACCGGGTACCCTGGGTTTTGACCTTTTTGGTACACCGCTCATCGAGCTGGGGTTTAATGACGCTGATTTTATCAACGCGTTTTCCATTGTTGTCGACGACGGTAAGCCCGATGATAACCCAGTTCCGGAACCGGCGACGATGATCCTTGTCGGCCTTGGATTGGCAGGATTCGGATTCAGAAGAAAACACAAGGCTGCCAGTTGATGGGTTAAGGATTCTCATCGAAGACCTAAGTCAAACCATCACCCACACCACGTTTTATTAACACGGCAATAAAATACACGAAGTAGGTCGGGCTTTCGCCCGACAATGACGTCGGGCGAAAGCCCGACCTACGGCTAAATCAGCCATAAACCCATAACAAAAAGTTGCTCTATTTAGTTGCCGGTTTAATATTATTCATGCGGGCCGACACGTGACATGACCTGCCGACCCGCATCACGTGAACCCGAATTTCTAAATCCTCATCGGAGCTGATAGTCTGACAGAACCGGCATCAGGTCTTAAAATCCCACGTTAAATCCGACGGCGACGATGGTTGTTTTGTTTTTTGTGCCAATGGTCACGCCGGGAAGCTGGGAGTGTGTCAGATCCTTGTCGTTCTACCTGAAATCCGTGTAGGTGGCCCCCATACTTCACGATGCCCGCGTCTTCTACTCTAACCGACAGAAATAATTGAAAATAAATCCGGACTTTCGCTTTGTAGTGTGTTATTGATTTCTTCATGAAATCAAACCGGTCCTTTACAGATGAAGACAGGCTTGCCCATCTTATCCCCAGCACAAAACGTAAACACGCTGCTGAAATCGCAACCCCACTGCCCAGGAAAACAGTAATTATGGCAACAAAACCCCTGCTGAACTCGCCCAAAAACAGATCAGGACAATCAAGCCAGACGGATGTCCTGCTGATATACCCGTATTTTTATACCCATGCACCCAAAGCCATGCTTTTTCATCCCCTTGGCATCGGCCAGTTGGCCGCCGTTTTACGAAAGAACGCCCTGCACACCCAAGTCATTGACTGCACATTTGAAAACCATGATGATGTTATTTCAAAAATTATCCATGCCAATCCCCGGATCGTGGGAATTTATGTGATGCTGTCCATGTCGGAAAACGCCATGACGCTTGCCGCCAATATCCGAAACGCTCTCCCGGGAGCCCTTTTGACATGCGGTGGTCCGTTACCGACGTTGAAGCCCGAACAATTTTCAACGGCCTTTGACGTGGTGTTTCGCGGTGAATCGGATGTATCTTTTCCCCGGTTTTGCCTGGATTATGTGCGATCAGGGCGTTCTCCGGATCGTCTTTCGGGATGTGCAACAAACCTGGAAAACTATCCGGGGATTTATTTCAACGATCATCCAAATGGCACCGTGGTTCAGATCCCAAGCGAGTCTTCTGACAAAAACGCCCTTGACCGCCTTCCCATTCCCGACCGCGAGGATTATGATCATTCAAACTATCAAAAGTTCTGGCATGATCGGGAAGAGCTTTCACTGGCAAGTATCATGACAAGTTACGGGTGTCCGTTTGACTGCGATTTCTGTTCAAAACCTATCTTTGGGAATCGTCTTCGTCTTCGCCACATGGACAGAATTTTTGAAGAAATCCGGGATATCAAAGCCCGAGGGTACGACGGACTCTGGATAGCCGATGACTGCTTCAGCCTCGATCCGGATCATACCCGATGTTTTTGTCACCGTTTGATTTCGGAAAAACTGGATATGGCATGGTTTTGCCTGTCCAGAGTGGACAGAATTTCCCCGTCAGATATCAAGCTGTGGCAGGATTCCGGGTGCCGGAAGGTCTTTTTCGGGCTTGAATCAGGCAATAATGACGTCCTGAAATTAATGAACAAAAAGACCACGATCGATGACGCGCAAAAAACCATTGAACAATTTGCCCAAAGCGATATCCGAACCGCCGGTTTTTTCATCGTGGGATACCCTGGTGAAACATACGAAACCATCGAAAATACATTTGAATGGGCCCTTTCCCTGCCGCTTGATGAAGTCTCTTTCACCATTCCCTACCCGCTTCCGGGAACACGGTTATATGATCGGGTCATGCACGTGGACAAAACTCTTGACTGGACATTTGAAAATGAAAACCGGATGGTTTTTCAGTCTGAGTTTGACGAAGGTTATTTAAAAAAACGTATTGAAAGTGTCTATAAACAGTTCAACGACAGGCGTAAACCCAAGCAGGGTTCTGGCAACCCTTCCAAATCAAAGCGATAAGGGCCTCGGATAAACATTTATCCCGGACCCTGAATGGTTTCAGACCAGGTCACACACATACGAGGTCAACGTGTTAGCTATTTCAGACGCTCTATTTCTAATACACTCTTCGTCAACCGGAGAAGGGAAAACCAAAGGGATGGCAAAGGGCCTTACCCTTTGTCATCAACATGAGGTATTTGCCGGAGAATGCGCCGGGTTCGGGCTTCCGGTGATAAAATCAGACAACCTGACCCTGTTTCCCTCTCTTTGTTCTTCACAATTGATAAGCCCCGAAACATTTGAAATCGTTTATCATCTGAATTTAATGGATACCTGGCAGATTTCAGGGATTGCGGCACCCTCTTATTTCAGGAACGTGATGGAAAAACTGGTCGGTTTTTATATGAAGCGGCCCCTGTGCCAGCCAATCGGTTTGAAAATAAGAAATGCCTTTTTCAAGCTTTTTCAGATTCGCAGCACGATGAAACCCGGCAAAAGTTATGGCTACTGCCGAGTCCGTTACACAGCAGAAGCTGATTGCTTGAAAATAAGCGTCAACGGGCAATCCCTCCGGCATCTTGGAGAACTGATTCTATTAAACGAAGTCCCTGGGTCTTGCTTTTCGAGATTGAAATCGGCAAAGGGTCTCCGGGAGGGTCATGATTTTCTGCCCTGGCAGGAATGCTCCATTGAAACAGCCATTGAAAATCCAGCCCTTCAGATCGGATACTATCTGTCTTTTCCGGGCGATGATCACCCGCAATGCTTTCAGATCGCCGCAGGCAAAGAGGTCGGCCGGGATCTCAACTGGGCCGGATTGGCCATTACCACAGAGCAGGCGGTGTTCACCTATCATGTCCATTTTTATAATCTAAAAAAACAGCCTTTCCCAATGACAGGAACGGGTGGTTGACGAAACGTGTCAAAATCCCACGTTGAAGCCGACGGCCACGATGGTGGTATTGTTTTTTGTCTGAATGGTCACGCCGGGAAGCTGAGAGTGGGTCAGGTCCTTGTCTTCCCAGATGGTCCGGCCCAGGCTCAGGTTCATCACCACATGGTCCGTAAGGGAGTACGCGACGCCTCCTCCGATGTGCCAGTTGTCGGTGTACAGCACGTCGTAGGAACCCAGGTTGGCTTCGTAATAACCGTCGATGTCGTTCCACATGAAATCCGTGTAGGTGGCTCCCGCACTGACCAGAAGTGACGGACTGAAACGGTAGGATGCCGTGACTCCTGCGGACTGGGCGTCTCCGGCCATGTGGGCGATGTCCCGTCCGGCGTCATCGTCTCCCCAGTCGCAGTCTTTCTGGAACCAGTAGCTGTAGTTGATTTCCGCATAAAAGGCGTCGGACAGGTCCCAACCCAAACCCAGACCCATCATGCCCGGCAAGTCCCGGGGGTTTTTCTCGCCGTCGGTGAAAAGACCCATAAACGACAGATCGTCCTGGTTCACCGATGTTTCAAGATCCAGACCCACCCTGGACAGGTACTGGAAGCCCAGGTTGATCCGGGGTGTGATGTTCACATGGATTCCGGCCAGAAAGCCCACACCGTCGGCCTCTTCATCGATGTCGACGGAGAGGGGCGTGGGGTTGAATGCGCCGCCGCCAAGATCGGTGAGGCCGGTCAGGCCCGCCTTGATGTTGTTTTTCACCAGAATGTAACGCAGGCCTGCGGCTGCGGAGATGGTCTCGTTGATCTTGTACGTTCCGCCGAAGGTCAGGGTGTTGTAGATGGATTCGGCTTTCAGATGTTCGCCGGTGTAGCCGTCGAAAACCATGGCCTGAACCAGACCCATTCCGATCATATCGGTTTCGATGGACCCGTCCGGATAATCCGCCACCGCCCCGCCTCCTGGAATGTAATACCCGCCGAACAAGGCCCAATTGTCCTTGTTGTACGTCACGTAGACATTGGGAAGAAACCAGTCGGTGCCGTCCTGCTCATGGCTTTCGGGACCCATGCCGTAGGCGGTAAGATCGTAGCTGTGCCTGGGTTTTCGCATCAGGATCTGGTTGCCGATGTTCACCTGGAAGCCGTCGGGAAGCTCGGTGATGCCGCCGGGGTTGTAGATCACGATGTCCGCCGCGTCGGTGGCGGCGTTGCGGTTTCCTGTCCTGATCCATTCGGCGCTCATGTTGGACAGGTTGTCGATGTTGGCGAAAAGATCTCCGGCGGTTGCACATAGAAAGACAATGACACCACAAACACATTTTTTCAGCATGACAGGTCTCCTTTTGTCTTGATGATATATGGATGGAACCGACGTCCTACCTGTTTTGACGTTGTATGTTGTGCCTCCGGCGGCCCTTCCGGGGGACCGGATTTTAAAAATCCGGACAAACGGGTTGGGGAGAGATGGTGCGACGGGGTGCATTGGAATGAACCCCATAGCCTGTTTTGTCAAACTTTTTCAAAAAGTTCGGCTCCCGGCAGGGCCGCCGGGGGCATTGAAATTTTAGTCAAGAATACAAAGCCGAACTATACAACCAGGGCCTGGATGCGTTGCATGAAATCATTGAGATTCGCCCCGTATTCCGGTGAGCCTTCGATGGTCACCAGGTTCCGGCCCACGGCTTCGACGAAGGCGATGTCGTTCAGCAAAATGGGCAGGGCGTCATCCACGCCGGCGAAACGGATGTGGACAAAGGGTCTGCGCCGGGTGTAGAAGCCCCGTCCCGCCTTGGTTTTTCCCGCTTTGACCCGAAGGTAGGCCGCCATGTCCTCTTCCTTGTCCACGGACATCTGGTAGACCCGGTCCGGCTGTTTTTTTGTCCAAGCCGCCATGTCCGGATCACCGCCCTTGTTGTACTGGCTCAAGGCTGTGGTGATCATGTAGATGATCATCTTGACTTTCAGCCGTTTCCGGGAAGGTGTTCTGGGCCGGGCCGTGGGCAGGAGAATCTTCATGGCCAGAAGCAGGGACACCACCCTGGTCAGCAGGCGGATATGTTTCAATCCTTTGATCATGGGGATCACCGGTTTTCCGGCCAGAAAGGCGTTGAACTTTTCCGGCGAGCCAAAGGAAAAGGTGAGGTCGGCCGGCCGCCCCACGCCCTGCTCGATGGTCAATTCCCCCCGGTTGAACACCAGGGCGGCACCCAGGTTTTCGCTTCCGTTTTTCGCCACGAACTGGACACGGGCCGTGACGGATTCAAATCGTTTTTTCATGGCGGGGTCATCGGACAGCACCACTTTCATGACCGGCAAAATGGCCTGAAGGATGATGCGCGTCGCCAGAAGGGTTCGGTCATCAGCCATGTCACACCTCGTCTTCCCAGTCGTCGTCTTCCTCGAAATCCCGGCCCATCACTTCCCGGACCTTTTCGATGATGCCGCTCGTGTCCAGTTTGTAATGGGCGTAGAGATCTTCCGGGTATCCCACCAGCGAAAATTCGTCCTGAAGCCCGACTTTTTCAAAGGCGCAGCCCTTGCCGCTGGCGGCAATGACGTCGGCCACGGCCGAGCCCAGACCGCCGATCACCGTGTGCTCTTCAAGGGTGATGATCCGCCGGGTGTCCACCACGGCCTTGAGAATGGCCGCCTGATCGAGGGGTTTGAGGGTGTGGATGTTCAGAACCCGGACGCTCAGGCCGTCTTCGTCTTTCAGCACCCTGGCCGCTTCGGCTGCCTGGAGAACGGTGACGCCGCAGCAGACGAGTGTGATGTCGGTGCCTTCATGGATGGTCACCGCTTTTCCGATCTCAAAGCCGTAGTCTTCGGACGCATAATAGGTGGGTTCGAATCCCCGGCCCACCCGGATATACACGGGGCCGGGATGATTCACACAGGCCCTGACCGCGTTGGCGGTTTCGATGCCGTCGGCGGGCACGATGACGGTCATGTTGGGAAAAGACCGCATGATGGCCAGATCTTCCTGGGCGTTGTGGGTGCTTCCCGCCGTTCCGAAGGAGATGCCGCCGTGGGTGGCGATGATCTTGCAATTGAGGTTCTGGTAGCAGATGTCGGTTCTGACCTGCTCGCAGGCCCGCATGGACACGAAAGCCGCCATGGTGGACACAAAGGGCAGAAGCCCCGATTTGGCAAGACCTGCCGCCACGCCGAACAGGTTCTGCTCGGCAATGCCCACATTGAAAAACCGGTCCGGATATTTCTCGCCGAACAGTCCGATTTTGGTGGAGTTGGCAAGATCTGCGGTGAGCCCCACGATGGCGGGGTGGGTCTCGCCGAGTTCGCACAGAACACGGCCGTAAATTTCAGCCTGGGTCATTTTGTTGGCGTCGTAGACCGTCCAGGTGGTTCCCGTGACTTCGCTCATGGTATCTCCTTTGGGGTATCAGTTCAGGGTCGCGCCGGCCATCCGGTCGATGGAGGCCCGGGCCGCCTGGGCCAGGTTGGAATCCATGCTGCCGTAATGCCATTTCACATTGTTTTCCATGTAGTCCACGCCTTTGCCTTTTTTGGTGTTGGCGATGATGACCACCGGGGCGTCGGTGTGACCGTGGGCAAACTCGATGGCCTCGGCCAGTTCCCTGAAGCTGTGGCCGTCAATGGTTTTCACGGTGAATCCGAAGGCTTTCCATTTGTCGGCAAAGGGCTCCAGGGCCATGACGTCCTCGGTTTTACCGTCGATCATCAGACGGTTCCGGTCCACGAGGGTCACAAGGTTGGTCACCTTGAACATACTGGCGGACATGGCCGCCTCCCAGACCGACCCTTCGTTGCATTCGCCGTCGCCTAAAATGCAGTAGGTTTTCCAGCTTTTTTTCCGGAGTCGCGCACCCAGGGCCAGCCCCACGGCCATGGACAGGCCGTGCCCCAGCGAACCGGTGGACACATCGACCCCCTTGACCTTACGGCCGTCCAGATGCATGCCAAAGGGCGATTTGAACTGGTTGAAGGTCTTGAGCATGTCAAAATCAAAATACCCCCGCCGGGCCAGCACCGGCGCGTAACCCACCCCGCCATGGCCCTTGCTCAAAACCACCCGGTCCCGGTCGGCCATCGAAGGGTCCGCCGGGTCGATGGTGAGGTATTTGAAATAAAGAATCACGAGAATCTCCACCATGCTAAGGCCTCCCCCGATGTGCGCGCCCCCGGCCCATTCGGTGACATCGACAATGTCTTTGCGTATCCCCCGCGCCCGCTCTTCAAGCGCCCTGATCTCCTGATCCGAAATGGCCATGTTTCCTCCAGTCTATGATTTTAGGTGTGCCTCCGGCGGCCCTCCCGGGGGGCCAGCTTTTAAAAAGCTGGGCAAATGGGTTGAAAAAAATACCTGGGCAGAGGCACGGCGTGCCTCGCCACTATAAAAACCTGTTTTGTCGAACTTTTTCAAAAAGTTTGGCCCCCGGCAGGGCCGCCGGAGGCCCATAAACTTAAAATGCGTCCCCGTATTTTTCTTTAACCGCTTTAAAGGCCTGGTCTGCGATAGCGAGGGTCTGGTTGATCACCGCCTCGTCGTGATGGGCCATGGATATGAACAGGTTGTGGTGGGACTGGATGAAGGCGCCCCGTTTGGTACATTCGGCGCACCAGTCCTGGTGAAGCATCAGGCTGTCGTCGTTGGCGATGCGGATGGTAGGCATGGAATAGGCCCCGGAAATGGTGAGGGTATAACCATAGGTTTTTGCGATATCCGCGATCCCTTCGAAGATGGTTTTCCCGGTTTCATTCAATACCGTCGGGGCGTCGAGGCGCTTCAGTTCTTTCAGGCAGGCCAGGGCCGCGGCCATGGGCACGGCCTGATACCAGTAGCTTCCCGTGTAAAAGACCTTGGCGGCTTCGTTTTTGAGGCTGTCTTTGCCCACCAGGGCCGAGATGGCATAGCCGTTGGCCAGGGCTTTACAAAAGCAGATCAGGTCCGGCGTGAACCCGAAATACTCGCAGGAGCCGCCCATGTGCAGGCGGAACCCGTGGCGGATATCATCGACAATCAGCACGATGCCCTCTTTGTTGCAGATGGCCTGGATCTCTTGCCAGTAGCCCTCGGCGGGCAGTTCGCTGTCGAAGAAGGTGGGGACGTGGTAGGGGGTTGCAATGAACCCGGCAATGTCGCCGGGGTGCTCGGTGATCGCCTTTTTGAACGCGTCCACGTCATTCCAGGGAATCCGGATGATGTTGGCGTAATCGTCATCGACCACGCCGTGGTGGCCGGGGGCCTGCATCCAGGCCGCCACACCGTGGTACCCGCCCCTGATCATCACGATTTTTTTTCGTCCCGTGGCTGACCGGGCGATCATGGTGGCGTAGTTGGTCACATCGCCGCCGTTTTTGGCAAAAAACGCCCAGTCAGCCGCCGGGATGGTGTCCACCAGGTATTCGGCCAGCTCCACCATGCGGGGCGAGGCGCACATGGTCAGGTTGGCGTCGGCAAGCTGGGCTTTGGCCGCCTCGTCCACCACGGGGTGGTTGTAGCCGAGAATCATGGGGCCGTAGGCGCAGAGGTAGTCAATGAAAACGTTGCCGTCGATATCGGTGAAGCGCGCTCCGTCGGATTTGACGGCATACATCGGATAATCGGTGGGGGGCATGTTGACCGTGGGGCTCATGTGCCCCGGAATCCCGCAGGGGATCACCTTGGCCGCCCGGCGGAACAGTTCCTGGGATTGGGTGTAGGTATAGGTGTGTGTCATCGATGGTGTCTCCCCTCAGGATAGATAGTGTGCAACCCGGTCAAGAATCTGGTTGATCGAATCGATCATGACGATGCGTCCCCGCAGCAGCACGTTACCGCAGGCCACCGCCGTGAACGGATCACTGACATTGTTCAACAGATCATTGGCCGACTGAAGGTCCCTGAACTGCATGATGGCCAGGGGCTTGTCCGGCCTGCCCTTGGTGGCGGAAACGGCCCCGTCGTGGAAGGTGAGAAAAACCCGGGGGCCGTCGGGCTGGACGTCAAACAGCACGGTGCCGTTCATGATGTGGGCGGCGTTGAGTTTGCCGATGGGGTCATGGACTGCCAGTTCCCTCACGGCAAAGACGGCGGTGTTCAAGGTGAACGTCGTATTGATGTTCAGGTAGGCCGGATCTTTCATCTTTTCGGCGTCTGGCTTCAGGTAGTATTCCAGCCGGTCCGTGACCTTGGGGAAATCCTTCATAAGAAATTTCAGTTTGGTCAGTCCTTTCAGGGGGATAGGCGACGCTTTGCCGTCCATCATTTTATTGAAGTGGGCCGGAGAGGTGAAAAAGAGATGGACGGTGGGGGACGGATGGGCCCCTTCGCCGAACGAGCAGGCGCCGTCTTTGAACACGAGGTACCCTTTGGGGCCGCGCATCACCGTAAACTGAATGGTGATATCCCAACTGCGGATCGTTGCTGCGATCTCAGGATCGAGACCCGGCAGATCCTCCAGATTCCTCAGGACCGCATAGAGGTTCAGGTTGGCCTTAACGAAGGCATCGCTCATAGGTCAGACACTCCTTGGTGTTCTGTTAAGGGCTTTTATTCATGAATCATTCGTGAATCCGAAAGGCAAGAGTGAGCATTCACTCACAACGCCATACTCATGAATGTTTCGGGAAATGTCAAGCTGAAAATGGCGTGCACGGGAATTACTTGGCTCCCCCAGGGCAAACGCATGTAACATTGGCATGGATCTTAACCATCGGTATCGGTATCGGTATCGGTATCGCTATCGAAATGTTCTGACGATTGAACCCGATAGCGATACCGATTAGCCGGAAACCATACCCGAGAAAGAGGTAACCCTCGATTTGCATGGGGACTTAGCCCATGCCGGCGTGGATTCCGGGTCGGCTTCGGATCTCGAATGGTTTCGTTTTGCCAAATTCTGAAGATGTTTCAATCACTCCGTGATATCGGAGACCACCCGGAATGACAAGGTTTGGAGCTGTGGCTTAACATGACATGTCGGCAAAATTCTTCCATGCGTTTGCCCTGCTGGCTCCCCTTGTTCGATCAATTGAGGTTGACTTTCGCGGTAAAGCATGGATATTCACAGCATGATCATGTTTCATATGAACTTCATTGACACACGGCCGGACCCGGCCAAACGGAGTGGACGACGCGATGAGCACGAAGACCGAACCCGATGGCCCCAAAGAGCCGTCCGATCATATCTACCACAAAGAGGCCTTTGACCATATTCCCGAGGAAAAACGGGCCCGGATTCTTGCGACAGCCGCAGCCGAATTCGCGAGCAAGGGCTTTGCCACGGCCAACATCAATGTCATCGCCAAAAAAGCGGGCATCAGCATCGGGTCCATGTACAATTATTTCGAATCCAAGGAAGCTCTTTTCCTCACCGTCGGTGAAAACGGCTACAAGATCATCGAATCCATTCTCAAGACGATCAACACCCAGGACGGGGATATTTTCGACAAATTCGAACGCATCATCCGGGCCGTCCAGAAATATTCCCGGCTGAACCCGGAACTCAACCAGATCTATCAGGACATGGCCTCCGAAGGCCTGGCCCATCTTTCCCGCCAACTTTCCCGGAAAATGGAAACCATCACGGCGGTCTACCTGAGGGGTTTGATCAAGAAGGCCAAACAGCAGGGCGTCATCGCCCCGGACCTGGACGATCCGGTCACCGCCTTTTGCCTCGATAACCTGATCATCGCCCTCCAGTATTCCTACACCTCCGAATACTTCGCCGAACGCATGAAAATCTTTGCCGGCGACGACGCCCTTGAAAATGACGAAAAAATGGTCAAAGGCATCATGCGGTTCGTTCGCGGGGCTCTGGGGGTTGCGGGTTAAGCAATAGTTATAATTGGGGATCATGCCCTTGCCCAACAGCTCCAAACCCTGTCATTCCGGGCGGCCTCCAACGTGATGGAGCGTTTGAACCCTCTTCAGACCCGGCAAAAACCATTGGCCCGAATTCCGAAGCCGACCCGGAATCCACGTCGGCATGGGCGAACGTTCTCGAAAATCCATACGTCAAATTCATCCCGGGCATGGATTCCGGGTCGGCTTGCATGGCGGACGTCTCTCATTCCCAAGATGCCCTGAGGCTCAAGACCCGTCATCAAGGACCCCGGCCGCCCGGAATGACAATGGCGGAGACTTCGTAAACATCTTTCATGCGTCGTTGCGGGCTGTGCCATTTGCCGGCCCATGACCGTTTTTTTCAGCGATGTTTATCATCCGGATGTACAAAAATAGATTGACAGCCATCACACCTGTGTGAGATGGATGAGTGAGCAACCACTCAGTTGAAGCGTTCTGTGTGTAAACGGTGTTTATGCACCACGCGAATATCCTCCAGCTCAAATGCAACCCACGGTTTTATTGATTATCGTTCAACACACATCACGGCCACGCTCACATCCTGGGTCTTCGGCAGAGCCGTGATGTTTCCAGGACCATACCAGAAGTTCACAAGCCATTTATCAAGGGAGGGTAACCCATGACAATCGCGGCACACGGTTTTTTACGGATGACCCGGCTTATTCCGGCGGTGGTGTTTTTCTGTTTGATGGCCATCACGGCCCAGGCTTCGGATTTTCTTATCGGTGCGGGGATGTACGATATCACCGGGCCTGCGGCGGAACTGGGCATGATGGGCTATTCCATGCCCGATCAGAAAACCGAGGGCATCAGCATGCGGATCAGGGCCCGGGCCTTTGTGGTCGCGGACCCTTTGTCCGGAAAACGGGTGGTTTTTGTCAGCGCCGATACCTGTATCATTCCCCAGGGGGTCAAACAGCGGGTGGTTGAACGGCTGGAAGAGGCCTTTGGCGGGCTTTATACCGATCAGAACGTTCTGATCAGCGCCAACCACAGCCACAGCGTTCCCGGGGGCTATTCCCACTACGCCATGTATAATCTGTCCATGCTGGGATACGATGAGCTGAATTTCAACTGCGTGTCCGAGGGGATCTGCCAGTCCATCGTCCGCGCCCACCAGGCCCTGACCCCCGGAACCATCCTGATCAGTACCGGAGATCTGGATGACTGCGGCTGGAACCGGTCGCCCGAGGCCTATGCCAACAACCCCGCAGACGAGATCAGCCAATATGAAGCCAATACCGACAAAACCATGACGCTCCTGAAGTTCGTCACACAAGACGGCCGGGCCATGGGAACCCTCAACTGGTTTGCCGTCCATCCCACCAGCCTTGGAAACACCAACCGGCTGATCAGCGGCGACAACAAAGGGTACGCCTCGTATCGTTTTGAAAAAGCCATGGGGACCAACTACGCGGAGGCTCACCCGTTTGTGGCCGCCTTTGCCCAGACCAATGCCGGGGATGTCTCCCCCAATATTTTCTGGGGCTATCCCAACGGGGTGGATGATTTTGATCATATGAAAATCATCGGTGAACGGCAGTACCAGAAAGCGTCGCAACTCTTTCGCGCAGCCTCGGAAAAACTGCTTACAGGCGTTGATTTCCGCCACCAGTACGTGGATATGTCAGATGAGATCATTGCCGTTGACTATGTCACCGAAGGGACGGATAAGGCCACCACGTGCAGCGCGGCCATCGGCCTGTCCATGCTTGCGGGCAGCACCGAAGACGGGAAGGGGATCGATATCGTCGAAGGCATCACCTATCCTTATCCCGTGTCCATTCTGGGCACGGTCTTTCCCTGGGCCTTTACCCTGATGCCCGAAGACCAGGACTGCCAGTGCGAAAAACCGATTGTCCTGCCCATGGGACGCATCCGGCCCCAGGGCATTCCCCTTTCCCCCGAGGTGCTGCCGGTCCAGATTCTGAAGATCGGAAATCTGGCCATCGTGGGGTTTCCCACGGAAATCACCACCATGGCCGGACGTCGGCTCAGGGACACCGTGAAAAACGCCCTGGGCAACACCGTTGATCATGTGGTCATCGCGGCGGTGTCCAATGCCTATGCCGGGTACACCGCCACCCGGGAAGAATACGCGCTTCAACATTACGAAGGGGCCTCCACCCATTTCGGCCCCTATTCGCTGGCCGCCTATCAGCAGCGGTTTGCGGGCATCGCCTCGGACATGGCCGCAGGCGTGCCCTCGGCCCCCGGGCCGACCCCGAGGAATATCCGGGACAAGCAGATCCTCAACACTTTCGGGGTGGTGTTCGACGACACCCCCCTGGGCACGGATTTCGGCGATGTGGAAACAGACGCAAAGCCCGGCTACAGGCGGGGCGACACGGTCCGTGTCGTGTTCTGGGGCGGCCATCCCCGGAACGATCTGAGGCTCCAGGACACCTTTTTGCTGGTGGAACAGGTCTCGGCAACGACGGTGTGCCACAATAAAATGATCGGTTGTGACAGCGTCGAGGTCTGTGAAGACAAGCTAGACGATGCCCGGCCCGTTGCCAGTGACGGGGACCCGGAGACGGTGTATCGCTGGCAGCGCAGCGGTGTGGCCAATTCAAAAGTCACCATCGCCTGGACCATTCCCGACGATGCCAAGCCCGGGAAGTACCGGATTCGTCATTTCGGAAACTGGAAATCCGGCTGGACCGGGGCGATTTCGCCCTATGAAGGGTCATCACGCGTGTTTACCGTGGAGTGATGTTTCGCCATGCTTTATCCTCTGCTATCACAGTATATCGGGTTTCCGCTTTTGGGGGTTATCCTGAACGGACTTTACTACGGCCTGATCCTGGTCGGGATCACGGCAGCCGGAACCTTTTTCATGGGGCAACTGGTCCGGGCCGGGTATCCGGTAAGCCGGCTTCGGACCTTTGCCGTCGGGATGATCCTTATGGTGTTTCCCCTGGGACTTATCGGGTCCCGGTCCGCCAATATGTTCTATTTCCCGGCCGATCAGTGGAGCGTCCGGTTTTTTGTCGAACAGTTTCTATCAGGGCCCCATCAGACGTTCCACGGGGCCCTGATTCTGCCGGTTGTTTTTCTTCTGGCTTTGGGGCATGGGTGCGGGTTTGGAAAACGCCACCTGGCCGATGCCCTGTTTGTCTCCATTCCCCTGGGGCATGCCATCGGGCGCTGCGGGTGTCTGCTGGTGGGATGCTGCTGGGGACATCTGATCCAGTTTTCATGGCATGGCCGCGTCGTGTCGTTTCACAACCCTGTGCCCCTGTACGCCATCGGGCTGAATCTTTTTTTGTTCTGGGGGCTTAAATCCATGTACCACAGGGTGTACGTCAAAAAACAGGGCGGTCTGGCCAGGGGGATGATCCCCTCGTTTTACCTGATCGGGTATGGCGCCTTTCGTTTTCTGCTGGAGGAAATCCGGACGGAAACCATCGTGGGCCAAGGGTTGACCCTGGCCCAGTGGAGCATGCTGGTGTTCATGGGATTGGGGGTGATCGCTGGCGTCGTCATGCACGGCACATCATCTTCAGAAGAACCGTGATGCCCTGGGGTGACGCTGAATACCATTGTCCGAACACGTTTCCGGCTCCCAACCTGTCATTCCGGACGGAGCTAAACGGAGATCCGGAATCCATTCCTGCATGAGAGATGGGGCATGACAGTTCAAGATCTGTTGCAGATACCGGCATGGATTCCGGGTCGGCTCGCATGACGGACACCTCATATTTCCAAGATGCCCGTAAGCTCAAGACCTGTCTCCCATGACCCCGGCCGCCCGGAATGACAATGGCGGGCGGGCCGGGTTTTTTCTGAATCAAATCCTCATCTGAATATCCGTGATATGCCCGATGGCGCCGTTCCGGATGTGGGCGGCATTGGCCTCGTCGGTGTCGATGTGCATGGCCAGGCGGTAGTCCTTGTGGACCCTGACCAGCACGTCACCGAAGATCAGTTCCCTGTCGCCGTGGACCTGGACACGGACCACGTCCCGGTCATGGATGCCGAAGCTGATGGCGTCTTCGGGCGTCATGTGGATGTGGCGCAGGGCGCAGATCACGCCCCGGTCGATGGTGACCGAGCCGTGGGGGCCTTCCAGGGTGATGCCCGGGGTGTTTTCCAGGTTGCCCGAGGCCCGGATCGGGGGCTGGACGCCCAGCTGGAACTGCTCGGTCATGGAGATCTCCACCTGGGTTTCCTTACGGGTGGGACCCAGGACCCGGACCCGTTCCACCCGGCCTTTGGGGCCGATGAGGTTCACCATCTCCTCGCAGGCGAACTGGCCGGGCTGGGACAGCTCGGCCTTGGGCGTCAGCTGGTGACCGGGGCCGAACAGCAGTTCCACATGCTCCTGGGACAGGTGGATGTGGTGGGCGGACACCTCCACGAGAATGGGCACGTTCTTCCGTTCCAGAACGTGGGACAGGGCGTGGTACTTCATGGTTTTCAGGCTGTCACGGGCAATCATCCTTTCCTCGTCGGTGGGAACGACCAGCACGGCGATTCGCGATTCTTCAGCCGAGATGATGCAGGGTTCCTTGATCTCCGAGGCCATGCGGTTCTTTTTGCCGTCGATGACGATGCCCATGCATTCCAGGCCCTGGCAGACCTGGCTTCTTACGCCGTAATCTGTTTCGCCGATCCAGCCGGTGAACACCAGGGCATCCAGGCCTCCCATGGCCGCTACGTAAGAGCCGATGTACTTCCTTGTCCTGTAGCAGAAGGTCTTGAAAGCCAGGAGGGCCCGGTGGTCTCCCCGGTCCGCCGCCTCGATGATCTGGGTCATGTCGCTGGAAAAACCGGAGAGGCCCTTGAGCCCGCTTTCCCGGTTCAGGATCCGGTCCAGCTCTTCCACGCCGGGGTTTTCGTCCCGGAGGATCTTGAGGATTACCGAGGGGTCGATGTCTCCGCACCGAGTTCCCATCATCAGGCCTTCCGTGGGGCTCAAACCCATGGTGGTGTCCACGGACCTTCCGTGGTTCACGGCGCAGAGGGACGAGGTGTGCTCCAGGTGGCAGGTCACGATGTCCAGTTTGTTGTAGGGCCGTTTCAGAAGCTCGGCCGCCTTCAGGGCCGAGAAGGCGTGGGAAAGGCCGTGGAAGCCGTAACGCCTGATTCCGTGTTTCTCGTAGTATTCGTAAGGAATGCCGTAGAGATAGGCGTAAGGGGGCAGGGTGTGATGAAAGGCTGTGTCGAACACGGCCACGTGCATGGCGTCGGTGAAAAACTCCATGCCTTTTTTGATGCCCAGAAGGTTGTAGGGGTTGTGCTGGGGGGCCAGGTCGGTCAGACTTTCGATCCGTTCGATCACATCGCCTTTGATTACCACCGGTGTTTCAAATTCCTTGCCGCCGTGAACCACGCGGTGACCCACCAGCACCACATCGTGGGGTGATGCGATAACCCCTGTTTTTTTCGCGGTCACCGCCTCGAACATCAGGCGGAAGGCCATGTCGTGATCGCAGTTTTCGTATTCGGTGATGATTTCGCCTTCCGAATATTTATAGACATGGCGGGTCTTTTCCGAGTTGAGATGGATGATCCGGCCCACCACATTGAGTCTTTCGTCGGCGGTGTTGTACACGTTGTACTTGAGGGACGTGGCCCCGCAGTTGATCACAAAGATCTTGATGGGCTCGGCGGACTGGAGGTTGAATCCGTAGACGTCTTTCTTCTTGCCGAAAGCCTTGAGTGCCGTTTCGCGGCCTTCCGGATCCATGGTGAACTTGTTGAAAAGCTGGCTCATCATCTTGCTGATGGCCCGGACCGTGGGCAGATGGGTGAGAATCAGGGTGGAGAACAGGTTCTGGGGTATCACCAGCACCCGGGTGTGCTCGAGGCCGATGATGTCCGAAGGGTTCAGCTCGCCGGTCATCAGGGGGATGAGGTTGATGATGTCTCCCGGACCCAGGGTCATCAGGACGCTTTTCTCTCCCCGGTTGTCGGTGACCGAGGCTTCGGCCCGGCCTTCGAGGATCACTCCCAGAAACTGGGCCTCATCGCCATATTCCACAATTCCCTCGTTTTCCTCGTAGGTTCTGAGGGAAGATCCCTGGACCAGTTCGACGATCCGCTCCTCCGAAAATTCCCTGAACAGATATGTCTTGTTTTTCAGAAAGTCGATGATGGGTTTATCGTTCATATAAAAATCTCCTTGAAGCTTTTGCGAAAAGGCCCTTCAATCAGCGCCTGTATCACATGGTTGCGTCTGTATGAAAGGTGGGGCTATGGATATCTCAGGACTTGTCTTTCAATGCCGAGTTCTGTATATTACCATATATTCTTCAGAATTTAATACACAAATCCAAGTGTGACAACCCGGGTGCCGCAGGAACCTGGAAGCAGGCCCGCCTAATTCATTCCGAAGCAAAGGATCAGGTGAAACCATGGATGTGGGGCTCCTATCGTACAGACAGATCATAGATCTTATCGATGTGGGGGTTTATTTCGTCAATCCCGAAAGGACCATCACGTTCTGGAACAAAGGGGCCGAGGCCATCACGGGGTTTTCTTCGGATGAGGTGATGGGCCGCTGCTGTTCCGACAACATCCTCACCCATGTGAATGATCAAGGCCACAATCTCTGCCTTGGTGTATGCCCCCTTGAAATGAGTATCCAGGATAAAAAAATTCGGGAAGAGGAAATTTTTCTTCATCACAAGGACGGCCACCGGGTTCCCATTTTTGTGCGGAGTTTTCCCATTCAAGATGAACGGGGAAACGTCGTCGGCGGAGCCGAGGTGTTCACTGACCTCAGCAACAGGAAAGCCAGCGAGTTCAAACTGAAAGAGCTGGAAAAGCTGGCCATGCTCGACCGTCTGACCCAGGTCGCCAATCGCCTGTACTTGGAAAGGGAACTGGAAGCCCGGATGGATGAGAAGAAACGATACGGCACATCGTTCGGGGTTCTTTTTTTTGACGTGGACCATTTTAAAGTTTTCAATGATACCTACGGCCATGACACGGGAGATGTGGTTCTCCAGTACATCGCCAAAAATCTCACGGCCAACGCCAGGCCCTCGGACCTGTTCGGTCGCTGGGGCGGCGAAGAGTTCCTGGGGGTTGTACGGAACGTCACTTTGGACGAACTTCATGCCATTGGGGAGCGGTTCCGAATGCTCGTGGAAAAATCCTACATCCACCATGAACCGGAAAACATCCATGTCACCGTTTCCATCGGAGGGACAATGGCCAGGGACGACGATACGCTCAAGGACGTGCTGAAACGGGCCGATACCCTGTTGTATGAAAGCAAGGCCCAGGGCCGGAACCGGGTGACCACGCGATGACAGACGGATTGAAAGAACGAGGACAACCCATGGTAACGTTACTTAAACACCCACAGACCCTGAGGGGAAGACATGCCCATTGACGGACTGTTCGAATCGGAGGAAAGCATGATCCGGCATGGGGAGGAGATCCTCGTTTCGGACATGGCCAGAGAAAACCCCCTGTCCGGTGAATACGAACTGCTGCTCAAAAACTACAAGAAAATGTTCAAGCAGCTCTGCCGTCTGGTGAAGATCAACGACCGCCAGCAGAGCAAGCTGTCCCAGGCCAACACGGTTCTGGAAATTCATTCCAAACATGATCCCCTGACGGGGATCTTCAACCGGAGGGCGTTCAACGAACTCTACGAAAAGGAATGGCGGCGGTGTATCCGCTACGGTCACACCCTGTCGATCCTGATGTTCGACATCGACCGTTTTAAAAGTGTGAACGACCGCTTTGGCCACCAGGCCGGGGACGATATTTTGAAACACACGGCCCGGATTATCGGGGACAGTGCCCGGAGAGAAGGCGATCTGGCGGCCCGGTTCGGCGGAGAGGAGTTTATCCTCCTGTTGCCCGACACCTCAGGCCAAGGGGCGTTCTCCATTGCTGAAAACATCCGGAAGGCCACGGCCCGGATGGGTTTCCATTACGACGGCCAGGACGTCAGCATCACGATCAGTGCCGGTCTCGCATCCATGGTGCCGGATAACGGAGCCGATCCCGAACTTCTGATCCGGAGGGCCGATGAAGGGCTTTACCTTGCCAAACGCAGCGGACGCAATAAGGTCTGTATTCATGATGATCTCAGGACAGAGGGGGCGGACCATGCTCGATAAGATCTATTCCATGGTGGAATACCTGAAAAACCACGAGATGGTTTTCTGGTACAACGGCCCCGTCTCCCAGGTGCTTGTGGTTGAGATCGGAGACATCATCAAAAAGAGCATTGAGGATGATTCCGACAAGAAGGTGATCAACCGGATCTTTTCCATCCTTGTGGAGCAGATGCAGAATATCATCAAATACTCTGTCCAGAAGAAATCAGGCGAGGGAAACAACCCCTTTGTCCTGAGTTCAGGCATTATCGCCGTTGGCCTGGAAGGGGCCGACTACTCGGTGATCAGCGGCAATGTGATCAGCAACTCGGACATTGAACGGGTACGGCAGCGCCTGGACCTGATCATCGCCATGGACAGGGACGAGCAGAAAGAGTATTACAAGACCATGAGGCGCAGAGAGCCCGATCCCCAAAGCCGGGGCGCTGGACTTGGGTTCATCGAGATGGCCCGGAAGGCGAGTCGGCCCCTGGAATACTGTTTCACTCCCATCGACGAGGAGCACAGCTTCTTTGCCCTCAAAGCCATTGTCAGCATGGAGTCGTCATGAACGATCTGATAATAGACCCCACCCGGTGCACTCCGGGTGTCCGTTTTTATTTTTCGAAACACCAGCTTGAGATTTCAGGGGAGTCCTACCCCGAAAACACCTCGGAGTTTTATGGCCCGGTTTTTGATCAGCTCAAGACGTATTTCTCCGGCCTGGGCGAGCAGGCTGTCACCCTGACCATCCATCTGCGTTATTTCAACAGCAGCTCGTCCAAGATTATCATCAATCTTTTCGACTTCCTCGAGGAGTGGGCCGAAAAAGGAAGGAACATCACGGTGAACTGGCTGTACGGGGCGGGAGACGTGGACGCCCGGGAATTCGGGGAGGAATTTTCCGATGATCTGGAGTCCGTCGCATTCCGTCTGGTCTGCGCCGATCATTGACGATAACCCAGAGGAGCCGTGGCCCAGGACACCATGAGTGACGATCTGCTGTTCCACAGTGAAGAAGCCATGATCCGGGAGGCTGAACAGGTCCTGACCGACCTCGAGGCCAAGGGTGATCCCGTTTACAAGAACTACGCCCGCCTTCTGGACGAGTACAAGAAAATCACGCGGAACCATAAGAAGCTCATCAAAATCAACGATCTCCAGCAGAAAAAACTGAACGAGGTCATCAAGGAAGTTGAAAAAGCCAGGGAAGCCGCGGAAAGGGCCAACCAGTCCAAAAGCACGTTTCTCGCCAACATGAGCCACGAGATCAGGACCCCGATGAACGGGATCATCGGCATGACCGGCCTGCTTCTCGACACCCCCCTTAGCCGGGAGCAGACCGATTACACACGGACCATCCAGCTCAGCGCCGACGCCCTGCTCACCATCGTGAACGATATCCTGGATTTTTCCAAAATCGAGGCGAGGAAACTGGATCTGGAAGTCACCGCCTTCGATCTGCGCCAGGCCCTGGAAGATGTTCTTGAACTGATTTCCGTCAAAGCCCACGAAAAAAACCTGGAGCTGACCCTGCGGATCATGGACGATGTGCCCTGCTGTCTTGAAGGCGACCCCGGCCGTCTGCGCCAGATCCTCTTCAACCTTTCCGGCAACGCGGTGAAATTTACGGAGGAAGGCGAAGTGGGCGTGACCGTTACCTTAGAAAAGGAAACCCACACAGACGTTCTGGTCCGGTTCGATGTGTCAGACACCGGCATCGGGATTCCCGAAAACAGGATGAACCGGCTTTTCAAATCTTTTTCCCAGGTGGACGAATCCACCACGAGGAAATACGGCGGCAGCGGGCTGGGACTGGCCATTTCCAAAGAGCTGGCCGAGATGATGGGCGGTGCCATCGGCATCCGGTCCAACAAGGACCGGGGAACCACCTTCTGGTTTTCGGCCAGGTTCGGCAAACAGCGTCAGGTCCTGGAAGATCAAGCCCCGGCTTTCCCGTTCAGGGACACCTGCCGTATCCTCGTGGTGGACGACAACGGCACAAGCCGGGATATCATGGGCCATCAGTTTTCGGCCTGGAACTTCCGGAACGGCATGGCGGAAAGCGGGGACCAGGCCCTGGCCCTGATCGAGAGGGCGTTCCGGGACAACGATCCTTACCGGCTGGTGTTTATCGATCACGCCCTGGGTGAAACGGAAGGTGTGGAACTTGGCCGGCGCATCCGCTCCAACAGGGCCTGGGACTCCCTGAAACTCGTCATCATGGGTCCACGGCGGCTCAAGGCCGAATCGGAGGGATTGAGAGAGGCGGGGTTCGACCGCATTCTCACCAAGCCCGTGCGGCAGGGTCAGCTGGCCGAATGCCTGAACATCCTTTTCGGAAACAAGGAGGGGGAACGGTCCCTGATGGACGAGCCCATGGCGGAATCCGTCCCGATTCCCGATGTGTCGCTGAACAGGAAACTCAGGATACTTCTGGCCGAAGACAACATCGTAAACCAGAAACTGGCCTTGACCCTTCTGAAAAAATCCGGATTTATCGTGGACGCGGTGGCCAATGGAAGGGAAGCCCTGGAAACCCTGAAGCGCATCCCCTACGACCTGGTCCTCATGGACGTGCAGATGCCGGAAATGGACGGTTTCGAAGCCACCCGGAAAATCAGGGAGCCGGACTCCGGTGTCCTGGACAGTTCGATTCTGATCATCGCCATGACCGCCCACGCCATGACAGGAGACAAGGACCGCTGCCTGGAGGCCGGAATGGACAACTACATCTCCAAGCCCATCGACCCGAAAAAACTCATCGAGATCATCAAGGAAAGCGTGTCCTTCGCCGACGCCAACAGGAAGTGAAAGCTTTTCCAGTGGATCAGGCCGAAACGGACTGGCTGACGATTTCGATCATCTTGCTTTCCATGATGGGGTTGTCGAATTTCAGGTGAAGTGAAAATCGACCGTTTTTTCGTTCCCTGGCCCCGATGATCGTTCCCATGCCGCTGAGCTCGATGGGGGCTGTTGCGGTTTTGATCATGATGGTCATCTGGAGTTTCCGTCCGAGCAACAGGCGGGTGGTCTGCCAGTTGCTGGTCTTGATCGAGAACGCAATGCCTCCGGTGGAAATGTCCAGAACCGTTCCCTTGAAAGGTTTGCCGATGGGCGTGTTTTTGAGGTCCAGAAGCTGGACCATGGTTTTGCCTGCGAGGCTGACCCGGGTCTGCTGACGCCGTTCAAGGCCTTTTCTCGTGACAAGATCGTTGATGTCGCCTCCCAGGACGCAGAAACGCCGGAGTTTGTCTTCGATTCCCGGGTGTTTCTCCTCCAGGACTTTCAGGGTTTCACGTTTCAGGCAGCCCACTTTCACCTGGGACATGGTGACCAGCGACACGGTGGACACGGAGATGGAAAAGAAGGTGTCGTCGCCGGCCACATCGCCGGAGCCGAGCATTTTAATGAAGGTTTCCTTGTCTCCCTGGGCGTAGACGATTTTGATCTGGCCCCTGTTGATGAAGTAAAGGTTGGAGTTTCTCTGCTGCTGGGCCACCAGGGTGTGGTCCGAGGGAAAGGTCATGGGTTTTACGCTGTAGAAAAGATCGTTGGCCTCATCGGCTGTCAACATGTCGTTCAGATTGGCCCAGATGTCCATGTAATCGCTCAGAACGGCGTTTTTCTTCTCCTCTTCGATCACGTCGCCTGTTTTCACGATCTCTGCAAGAGCCATGGGGTCCACGGCGAACAGTTTTTCTCTAAGCTGTTCGGCCTTGGTGAAATTTTTTTCACGGGCGAACCGGATCGTCATCTTGTAGAGGAGATTCACCGCTTCCTGGATATTTTTCCGTTTCACGTATTCGTCCACCAGGGCCTCGAGCCGTGCGGGATCTTCGGTGAGCATCCCTTCCGTGGCGGACGGTTCGGCCTTGAAGATTTTTTTACGCTCAGGAGGCGGCGCAATTTTAGCCGGAAGTTCCTGAAGGTGCTTCACGGTAGCGGCCGCGGCCTGGCGGAGTTCGGGGCTGTAAACGCTGATGCCCAGAATTCCTTTCTGGGTCTCGATGAGCTTGAGCGAGGGGATGGCCTTTTTGGAGCCGATCCGCTTCAGGGCCGTGCAGATGGTGAGGTCCAGCTCGTTTTTCAAGTCCGCCGGGCTCGTGGCGCCGGACTTGAGAAGCTGGCAAAGGGGGAACACGCCGTCTTCGTTCTCCAGTTTGCCGATCAGGTCCACCGCCGCTTTCTTCACGTCGTGATTGTCGATACTGAGGGCCTGGGTGAAAAATTTCAGCCGCTGGTCTCCTCCGATATCGAAGGCGCAGTTCAGGGCTTGTCTCGGAATCTTCTCGTTGTCATGGGTGAGCAGGGGCCTGAGGATGTCCAGGTGATCGGGGTTCCCCATGTCGCTGAGAAGCTTGATCAGGTTTCTCATGTAGAACCAGGGGCATCCGGCCTGAATGCGCTCGATGACGAAGGGAAGGGCGGGGGGGCCGATCTCGGTCAGGGTGTTGATCACGCGGATCCGCTGGGACATGTCCTCGCTCTGGCGAAGAAGGTCAAGGAGGGGTGGCACGGAGATTTTTCCCAGGCGGATCAGAGTGTAATAAGCGTCTTTGCCTTTGCCTTTGCTGTTTTCGATAAACTCGTCGAAGACGATTTTGAAAATTTTGTCCGAGGCGATGTTTCTGAGGACGCTGTCGGCAATGTCCCGGATCTCGTTGTTTTTTGAAATTTTCCCGTCATGGATGAAACTGAATGTCTCCAGGAGGGCGTTGGCCTCGGAGAACCTGTGCTGACCCAGAAGGTTCTGGGTGTAGGTCTGAAGCAGCTGGCACACCGCCTTGAAGTTGAACGTGGCTTCAGACTCGAACTTCACCCAGATGTTCAGGCGGTCCACGATCATCCGGAGTCCTTTGTCGTTCCCTTCTTCCATGAGCATGGTGCTGATGGCCATCAGGGCCGAGGACGACAGGGCACGCTCCTTCACCGATTCGTTCAACAGGCCGTCGGCGATTTTTTCGATCAGCCGGACGGCGGACCGGTCCTTGCCTTCGCTGTAGTATCGTTTCACCGCGTCGGGAACGGATTCCAGGATCCCCGGGTCAGCGAGGGGGGCCAGGTCTCCTTTCATCATCTTGGCCAAACCCTGGACAAGATGGGCCCTGGTTTTGGCGACCTCCCTTTTCCGCTCGATGATTTTCAGTGAGATGCTTTTCTTGAGGCGGTCGGTTTTCTGATGTTTTTTCAAGGTGTCCAGGGTTTTCGCCACCTTTTCCAGTTCATCGTCCTTGAGCGGTTTTCCCCCAAAGGCGTGTTCTTCCCGGATCAGGTCGATTTCCGCGATGAAATCCACATACTCCTCGTCGGAAAGGGAGGCGATCATGGTGTCGAACAGTTGCTCGTCCACATTTTTCACCATGACCACGGCGAGAAGTTTCTTTTCGGCCTGGCCGATGGCCCGCGAAATGCTTCCTGAAACCCTGCCCCAGTTCTCACGGGGAGTGGACCTCGCGAAAGCCTGGACCATCCGGCTGATCGAATCGGAATAAAGGCTGTCGGCCATGGTGACGCCCTGGTTCTGGAGCTGGATGACGGCCGCCTTGAAGAACTCGGCCACCCACCTGGAATCCGAGGCTTTATCACCGATTCGCATGTAGTCTGTTTCCCGGGCTGTCCGCTCGCCTGTGAATGCCTTGATAAGATCGATGTCGGGGAAGTCCACGGGTTTGACTTTGGCCGGTCTGGCGCCGCCGGCAAACAGGGCCGGGGTGATGGCGATGTGCTTCAAGGCGGCTTTGGCCGTCATTTTCTGGAGGCCGCCCTCCGCTTCGGACTCTTCGGACGTCCGGCTCAGGATGGTGAGAAAACTCCGGAATTCCTGGGTGGTCATGCTTTTTTTGAGAAGGATGCTCCGGATTCCCAAGGTGGTCATGCAACCCCTGAACGTGGCGATCTGGGGGTACTGCTGCATCCTGTAGCCGACGGGTTCGCCGGATATCATGAGGTTGCCCTCCGATTCGGCGATCAGCAGGGGCTCGTTTTCCGTGATCACTGTCTGAATGGCGCTGAACGCTTTGTCCACGGAGTTTGAAATCAGGCCGCTTCCCGGAGGGTAGAGCCGGATATTGTTGATGGCCGCGACCATGGCGCCCAGAATGCCGATTGTTTTTTCCATTGTCATCGTATTGGCCATATCGGTCCTCATACGGGCAGACCGGCGCACACCATTCACCCGTCATGGCTGTCAATCACCTGAATGCTCGTTTCTCGTTTTGTGTAGCTTAAATGTACATCCCCGCGTAACCCCCTGCAACTTCATGAAATTCAATATAAAAAAAATGCCGGGGATTGTCAAACCCGCATGTGTGGCCAAAGGAAAAAAGACAGGCTTTTCAGGCCTGTTTCAGGTGGAATACCGCTGTCTCAGGATAATCTCAAAACGTGGGAAGGGAGCGGAGAAAGGGGCGCACGGCCGGAAAGAGGCGGGCCGCGACAGCCACACCCATGACGACCAGCATGCCGTAGACGAACAGGGTGCCCAGAAGATGGGGGCCTTTGAGTTTCATGGCGCCGCCTGAGGATCGCTGGCCCATGGAGGCGATCTGGTCAAGGACGAGATGGACCAGGCATCCGGCCATGACCGAAAGCCCCCCGTAAATCGCCGTGAGCCGCCCTGAAGGAAGCAGGAGAAGAAACGCGCCTTCTCCGGAGACCAGGGCGAAAGGCAGGCTGTGCATCATTCCCCGGTGCCGTGTGGCTTTTTTCACCAGGGGCATGACAGCGTAGTTGATCAGAAGATAGGCACCGGCATAGTAGCACAGCATCAGGGGAACATCATGGCCTCTTCCGTGAAAGACATAGGGGTAGAGGAGAACAGGGAGGAGCACGGAGATAATCTGGAAGAGAAGGTCCAGGGGTTTTCCCGAATCGCTGTCCAGGTCGGGAAGAAGGCCGCCCAGGGTTCCGAGGACCGCCACGGCGCCGGCGTGGACAGGGCCGATCTGGTGCTGGAAAAACCCCCAGGCTCCCACAGCCGTTCCTGTAAGAATTCCTCCGACGAGATGTGTATTGAATTCAGGCATTTTTCTCGGTTCCTTTTCCTGTGTCCCTTCTGGTCATGGTCCTGAGATATCAGCCCCTCCCTTGTCTTGCAAGGGAAAAATCCGGGACGCCGTCCCCCGGTTTCATGCCCGCCGGTCTCGCTATCGGGTTCGGCATCCAAATTCTTTCGACAGTGACAACGATCCCGACAGCGGCAGCGGTTCAACAGGCTGCCAGACCGGATCAACCATGCGATGCCCTGGGGAAAAATCCTTTGACACCCGCGTCGTGATGAAGCTATACTTTTTTCCACAACAGCACTCTTTGCCATGAGATGAAAAATGAGGTTCCCTTTCAAACAGGGCGGGTTTTTGCCGACTCAGGGAGACAGCGCACGGTGAACGATACCAGCAAAGACACATTCGACGAAGAACTCGAAAAGGAAATTCAAAGCGGTCTGCACAACACCCTGGATGAAAGTCTTCCGGGCCAGGATTTCACCGTCAAGGTCCATACCCAGGAATATGTGGTCAAACGGCGGTTCTACGACAAGGACAAGGCTCTCGAGACAGCCCAGGATCTTCGGAAGGACGAAGACAGCGTGGTCGAGGACAATCTGGAAGGCCAGGCTCTTGCCTCGGACATGGACGGTGACGAGGACGTCGACTGGGACCGGCTGATCGACGCGGGCCTTCAGTTCGACCCGCCCATTCCCCAGGCCGCGGATCTCAAACCCGGCGACGCCCCCGTGGGGCTGGCCGAACCTGTGGCCAAGCCGGAGACGGAAAACGATGCCGTGGACCTGGAGAAGACGTTTCTTGTCAGGCGACGGCGCGAAGAAACCAAGCCTGAGGCCGAAGAGGCGGGAATGGACGGGGTGACGGAAGAAACATCCGATATGGATGAAACACGTGAGCCCTCCGAACCGTCGGACGACATGGCCGATTCCGGGGCCGCCGCTGAAGAAGACAGCCAGGAAATGGTCAAACGCCGATCCCGTTATGCGCCTCCCCCCAGAAACCGGGAACCGGGCCCGGCCCATAAAAAAACGGGACGCGGCCGTCTGGTGCTTGCCGCTCTTGTGGTTCTTGTCCTTCTTTCAGGTGCCTACTGGATGTTCAAAGGGTCCGATGAGCCGATAGAGGCCGTGGGGGTTTATCCTCCTGTAACGCGACATGCTGTGGAAAAGGCCGTGACTCCGGAACAGCCCCCGGCTCCGGCTCTTTCGCCTGTACAGACACCCGTGGCCCCGGCTGACAAGGCCCCTGCGGTCTCCTCGTCCGGCGTGACCGAAAAGGACACCACCGCCGAGAACCTCGCGGCGGCCTCAGGTAAACCCGCTCCCCCGCCCGCTCCGGCGGTGATGGCCCCTGCCGCAGGAAAGCCCCTTCCGTTCACGGTTCATGTGAATTCCTGCAAGGTGATGACGGAAGTGGACACCACGCTCGGCCGTCTTGCGTCCACGGGCCATGTGGCCTTCACCGGCCTTGTGAGCATACCTGAAAAAGGAAACTGGTACCGCAATTTCGCCGGATTGTTCCAGACCCGTGAAGAGGCCGAAGCTCTGGCCGAAACGATCCGCAAATCCACAGGAGAAAACGCCGTGGCCACCCGGGCGCCCTGGTCTCTCCAGATCGGAAACCCTGTGGCTCCGGCCGGTGCGGATCAGGTGGTCGCAGGGCTTCGGGCAAAGGGTTTCCGTGTTTTCACGATACCCTCTCAAGGCGCCAAGAAAACGGTCCGGATTCTTGCCGGTGCTTTTCCCCTGGAGAAAGACACGGAAACCATGGCGGCCTACCTGAGCCGGGAAGGTTTCCAGACTCGTCCGGTCCGGCGCTGAAGAAAACGAATAAAGGATGATGTGTATCAGGCGCGTCCGGTTCGGCTGGGCGCTCTTTAAACGACAGGCTCAGCCTGGGAGGTGGGTATGGATTTGAAGGCTTTGGGGGAAAGCCTGGGGCTTGAGGAAGATGAGTTTATTGAAATTGTGGAAATCTTTCTCGAGTCGGCTGACGAGGATGTGAACAGGCTCAAGGAAGCTTTGGCGTCCCGGGATGCCCAAGCCGCTTCCGAGGCGGCCCATTCCCTAAAAGGTTCCGCCGCCAATCTCGGCTTCAAAGATATCGCCGCTCTCGCCGCCCGACTCGAAAACGAGGCGCGGAACAAGAGTGTCTCCGGTATCACGGAGGCTCTTCCCCGGCTGGACGACATGCTGGGCCAGATCAGGGCCTTGGTGTAGCCAGTCGCCAGGATCACCCCCGCCGGAAAGGCGGAACTCCTTTCGGTGAAAAATGCCTGAGAAGGCCGCATGACATGCAGGAACGGGTCCTGGTCACCGTTATGGCGGAGTGGCCCACTCCCACACGTCAACGCAAGGCTTGCCGGACTCCTGGTCCGGACAACAGACCCGTTCGATCATGAATCACCCCTGAAATGAACAGACAGGAAGGCCCATGGAAAACAGCCGCCCTCTTTCCATACTTGTTGTGGACGACAACCCCACCAATGTCAAACTCCTCGAAGCCCCCCTGTCCAAGGAAGGCTACCTGATCCACAAGGCGTTCAACGGTCCTTCGGCCCGGGAAATCGCCCTTGAAAAGAAACCGGACCTGATCCTTCTGGACATCCAGATGCCCGGGGAAAGCGGTTTCGATGTCATCAGAAAACTCAAGAAAAAAGGGGCCACCGCCTCCATTCCCGTGATTTTTCTCACAGGGGTCAGTGAAATCGATTCCAAGCTGGAAGGGTTCGAACTGGGAGCCGTGGACTACATCACCAAGCCTTTCCATCCCCTGGAGGTCTCGGCCAGGGTCAGGCTGCACCTGAAACTCTCCATCGCCACCAACTCGCTGATCCGGAGCCAGGCGGAAAAGCTGAAGCAGATCTCCGAAGCCCAGTCCGCCATGCTCACCACCCCGGACAGGTACCCGGAGGCGAAATTCGCGGTCCACTACCTTTCCCTTCACGAAGCCGGAGGCGATTTCTACGAAGTCCTTCCCATATCAGACAACATCCACGGTTACTTTGTCGCCGATTTTTCAGGCCACGACCTGAGCACCAGCTACCTGACCTCCTCGGTGAAGGGACTCCTGAAACAGAACTGTTCGCCCATTTACCAACCCCTTGAAAGCATCAAGATGATCAACGACGTTCTGGTGGAAATCCTTCCCACCGGGAAGTATCTGACGGCGTCTTATGCCCGCCTGAACAGAAAAACAAAAAAAATCAACATTATAAGCGCCGGCCATCCTCCGGTCTGTTACGTGCCGGTTGAGGGGGAACCCCGGATGCTGAAAATGGACGGGGATGTGATCGGGATCTTCAAGAACGTGCTGTTCGGCCAGGAAACACTTTCAGTAAGCCCCGGAGACCGGTTTTACATGTACACCGACGGTCTTGTCGAGTCCTCGGAAAAGAAAACGGTCTGGTCTGAGGGGGCGGAAAACATGCTGGCCGCCTGCGTCGCTGCGAGGAACGTTCCTCTTGACGAGGCCCCCTTGGAGATCACGCGGACACTTCACCCGGATGCACCGGTCCTGGAAGACGACATCGTCATCCTGGCCATCGAGGTTTGACCTTTAAAAGGACATGAGCAACATGGCCGAATCGCCCACTTTCGATGTTCAACAGAAAACGGACAGGCTTGACATCGTGCTGAGTTCCTCCATGGATCTGATCGACCGGGCGGACAGCGTCGTCAAGCATGTCATGAAAGATCATGGGCTGGGCCGTCTCGGCTTTGCTGTCCGGGTGGTGATGCGCGAGGGGCTGACCAATGCCGTGCGTCACGGCCACCATCACGATCCGGCCAAACTGATTCATTTCCACCTGGCTTTCGGAAAAGACCGGCTCACCATGGTCATCGAGGACCAGGGGGACGGCTTTGACTGGAAAACGGCCATGGGCAGGGCGACCGTTGAAAACAGTGACGGTACCCTCAGGGACCACGGCCGTGGTTTCCTGATTATGGACGAGTACTTCGACTCCTGGACCTACAACGAAAAAGGCAACGTCCTGACCCTGGTGAAACATATTTCATCTTGATAATGGGTTTAAGATCCATTACATAACGTCCATGGGATACATATTCACCTACAAAGATTCCGTGGCCTGTGAAAGCTGGCAGAACAGCCGCCAGTTCCACCGGGTCAAGATCAACCAGGGCCGGCTTTTGATGGACCTCCTGAAGCCCAGGGCCTATGATTCGATACTCGATATCGGCTGCGGGACAGGTGAGGTGCTTTCTTTTCTCAGTGGTCAGAAGGGGCTTCAACTCAGCGGAGTTGACCCTTCTCCCTACATGCTGGATGTGGCAAGGCAGAAGCTGGGCAACCGGGTGGACCTGACCCGTGCTCCTGCGGAAGATCTCCCTTTTGAAGACAACGCGTTCAACCATGTCACCATGGTGACGAGCCTGGAATTCACCGATGATCCGGAAAAAGCCCTGGCCGAAGCAGCCCGCGTGGCCAAGGACAGGCTTTTCATCGGCATCGTGAACCGATACGCCTTTGGAGGGCTGCACAAAGGGGCTTCCGCCGTACTGGAAAAGTCTCTCTGCGACAAGGCCTGTTACTACACGGTCGGGGAAATCAGAACCATGATCCGGTCTATCCTGGGGAACGTTCCCGTGTCCTGGCAGGCCGTGAACCTCATGGCCCCAGAGTCTGGAGGCTTTTTCAGATTTTTCGAACACAGCGCCCTGGGCCGGAAGTTTCCCTTCGGTCCCTACATGGGATTGGTGGTGACCCTGGTTCCAACTTACAGGGTGAGGCCGCTGGCCCTGAAATTCGCCGAAAAGGGAACCCCCGAAATGGCGGGTGGACATTTGAGCGCCGCGGAACGGAAAACGTCACATGGCCATTTGGCAGCAACCCTTTGTTCGAGGTGATACCATGAGAGAGGCCCTGCTGTACACGCCTGGTGAAGACGGTGCTGTGGTATGCAACCTGTGCCGTCACGCCTGCCACATCAAAAACGGTCGCCGGGGAATCTGCGGGGTCCGGGAAAACAAGGACGGACAGCTTTTCTCCCTGGTTTACGGAAAGTTGGTGGCGGCCCATGTGGATCCCATTGAAAAGAAACCCCTGTTTCATTATCTCCCAGGTTCCCTGTCCTATTCCATCGCCACGGCGGGATGTAATTTTTCCTGCTCTTTCTGCCAGAACGCGGATATCTCCCAGATGCCCCGGAAAGGACCCATGCCCATAGTGGGCCGGAACACGGAGCCTGCGGAGGTGGTGGATGGAGCCCTTGCAAACCGCTGCCGATCCATCGCCTACACCTATACCGAGCCCACGGTTTTCTTCGAATTCGCCCTGGACACGGCGACCCTGGCCCATGAAAAAGGGCTTAAAAACATCTTTGTGTCCAACGGCTACATGAGCGAACGGGCGGCGGACACCATCGCCCCTTTCCTTGACGCGGCCAACATCGACCTCAAGGGGTTCTCGGACGATTTCTACCGGAAACACTGCGGAGCCCGGCTGGAGCAGGTCAAGGAAAGCCTGACGTATCTGAAGCACAAAGGGATTTTTCTCGAAGTCACCACCCTGGTGATCCCCGGACTGAACGACGATCACGACGAACTGAGAGCCCTGGCCCGCTTCATCGTCGATGAGCTGGGGTTCGAAACACCCTGGCATGTCAGCCGTTTTCATCCCACCTACCGCCTGACGGACCGGGGGCCCACGCCTGTGGGAACTCTGGAAACGGCCAGGACCATCGGCATGGAAGAGGGTCTGGTCCATGTGTACACTGGCAACGTGCCGGGCCATGCCGGGGAAAACACCCTGTGCCGGTCCTGCGGAAAAACACTTCTGGAGCGGCGGGGATACCTTATCGTTCAAGACAACATTTCAAACGGCCGCTGTGCGTTCTGCGACACGGCCATCCACGGAGTATTCACCTGACATTATGGAACACCTGAAAAAAAGCATGGAGGCTCTGCGCTCCTTCCTCGCGGCCCCGTCCATGGCCGCCCTGGTTTCGAAAATCACGGTCTACGGCCGGATGATCAAGTTCAGCCACACGATCTTCGCCCTTCCCTTTGCCCTGTCCGCCGTGATCCTGGCGTCCCGGGAACACCCCCTGACCTTTGGTACCGTGTTTTTCATCCTGCTGGCCATGGTGGGGGCCCGGTCGGCGGCCATGGGGTTCAACCGCCTGGTGGACGCGGGATTCGACGCCAAAAACCCAAGGACCATGATGCGGGAGATCCCTGCGGGCCTTCTCAGCCGTGATTCCGCCGTGACCTTCGTGGCTCTGTCGTCCCTGTTGTTCGTCTTTTCGGCGGCTATGCTGGGCTGGACCTGTTTCATCCTGTCTTTTCCCGTGCTCGTGCTTCTGTTTTTCTACTCGTACACGAAACGGTTCACGGCTTACTGCCACCTTTACCTGGGATTCGCCATCTCCCTCGCCCCCCTGGGGGCCTGGGTGGCGGTGACGGACAGCCTCTCCGCTTCCATTTTTCTCCTGTCCATCGCCCTTCTGACGAACATCGCCGGCTTCGATATCCTCTACGCCTGCCAGGACACGGAGTTCGACAAGGAGCAGGGCCTGTTTTCCATTCCCTCACACCTGGGAATCCCCAAGGCCTTGACCCTGTCCAGCCTGCTCCACGGGGTGACCTTCGCCTGTTTCGTGCTGATGAGCGTGGCCTTCGACCTGGGTGCCGCCTACCTGGTCGCCGTGCTGATCATCGGGGTGCTTCTCGTCATCGAACACATGCTGGTGAAACCCGACGATCTGAAACACGTGCACATCGCTTTTTTCCATATCAACAGCATCCTTTCGGTGGTGCTTCTTGCGGGGATTCTCATCGATGTCTGGATCAGCTGATCAAGGTGAGGGCAGAATTTTCGTGGTGGCCATCTGCGGGGCCTCGGGGTCCGTTTACGGCCTCCGGCTTGTCACGGCTCTTCTCCAAGCCGGGGCCCGGGTTTTTCTGATCGTATCCGACGCTGGACGTCAGGTTTTGGGGTGGGAAACAGGCTACGCCGGCGGTTTATTTTCGGAATTCCTGGAAAGCCGGGGACTTGCCAAAGGAGCCGCGGCCCGTCTCGAGGTGCTGGACCCCAACGATTACTTCACCGCGCCGGCCAGCGGTTCGTTCCGCCACGACGGCATGGTGATCTGTCCCGCCTCCATGGGAACCCTGGCCGCCATCGCCAGCGGCAACGGCGCCAACCTGATCCACCGGGCCGCCGATGTCTCTCTGAAGGAAAAGCGGAGATTGATCCTGGTTCCCCGGGAAACGCCTCTGAACACCATCCACATGGAAAACATGCTAAGGGCGGCCCGTGCCGGCGCCACGATCCTTCCCGCCTCTCCCTCGTTCTACAGCCGTCCCGCATCCATCGAGGATCTGGTGGACACGGTGGTGGCCCGGATTCTCGATCACCTGGACGTGGCCCACGATCTGGTGAAACCCTGGGGCGCGGCCTGTGTCCCTGACGGACCAGACGCTTTTTCCTGTTGATCCTTAGCCCCCGGCCTTTCCATCCCCATTCCCGGTTTCGGAAGTTCCGATTGCAGGTGTCCGGCCTATCTGTTCTATTTTCCCGGGAAACCTTGGTTGCCCGGCTGTGATTGATTCAACGCGTCCTGGACCTTGACCGCCAGTTCATGACCGGAAAACGGCTTCTGGATGAAATGGACCCCAGCTCCAGAACACCCTGAGGGGCGATCACGTCCGCCGTGTATCCGGACATGAACAGGCATTGGAGCCCGGGAAGCAGGGGCAGGAGGGTCTGGAGAAGATCCCGGCCGTTCATCTCCGGCATGACCACGTCGGTGACGAGAAGGTGGATCGGGCCTCGATGGTCTTGGGCTTTTCGGACCGCTTCATGGGGGGTGCCTGCCGCGAGAACGGCGTAACCCATTTTGGACAGCATTCGTGCGGTGATCGCAAGGATCGACGGTTCATCCTCCACCAGGAGGATGGTTTCGTTTCCGGACTGGAACGGAACGTCCGCCGAAGGGCCTGGCCCTTCGCCCTCGTCACGGTGCCTTGGAAAACAAACGGTGACGGTTGTCCCTGTGCCGGGTTTGCTGTCGATGTGGATGAACCCGCTGTTCTGCCTGACGACACCGTAAACCGTGGACAGACCCAGGCCCGTTCCCACACCGGCTTCCTTGGTGGTGAAAAAGGGCTCAAATACATGGCTCAGGGTCACCGTGTCCATGCCGCAGCCGTCGTCCCTGACGGAAAGACGCACGTAGTCGCCGGGCGAATGGTCCTGTCGGCCGCAGGAACAGGTTTCGTCCTCCGTCACATTGTCCGTTTCAAGGGTGACGTTGCCGATACCGGTGATGGCGTCACGGGCATTGACGCACAGATTCGCCAGAACCTGGTCGATCTGGGAAGGATCGACCTTCACCTTCCATAACCCGGCCCCCGGTTTCCAGGCCACATGGATATCTTCACCGATAAGCCGTTTCAGCATGTTGAGCATTCCGGACACGGTCTGGTTCAGGTCAATCACTTTGGGCGACATGGTCTGTTTGCGGGCAAAGGCCAGAAGCTGTCGGGTCAGGTTGGCTGACCGTTCGGCGGCGTTCCGGATTTCCATCAGGTCGCCGTGGAGCGGGTGATCCCCAGGCGTCTGGGCAAGGACCATTTCCGTGTGGCCGAGGATCACACTGAGCATGTTGTTGAAATCGTGGGCCACACCGCCCGCCAGCCTTCCGATGGATTCGATCTTCTGGGCCTGCTGGAGCTGGGCTTCGAGTTTCGATTTCTCCTCTTCAATCAGCTTGCGGTGGGAAATATCCTGGATAATCCAGATGGACCCGTCTTCCAGTTGCCCGGGGTTCACCGCCCGGCCGGCGATGCTGCACCAGAACGGCGAGCCGTCCATTTTTTTCATCAGGACTTCATCAAAGTACCTTCCGCTTGCCAGGCTCCCATGTGTCTTTTTGTCCGTGGATTCAAAGGATTCATGGCCGACGAAGAACGCCTCCGTATCCATGCCTTTCACGGTTTCGGAGTCATAACCGAAAATTGAATCAAAGGCGGGATTGGCCCAGACGATTCTCCTGTTTCTGATGTAACAGATACCGGCCGGGGAGGTGGTCAGGATGATCCGCTGTTCGTTGACCAGTTTCTTGTATCTTGCCGCACTCTCCCTCAGCGAGGCCTGCATCCGCCGGCGCTCACTGATGTCCCGCACAACGGCGATAACCCGGTCGTGGCCCCTTGTGGTGTATTTTTTCAATGACACTTCGGACCAGAAGACTTCCCCCGATTTTCTCCGGGAAAGCCATTCAAAAACCTGAGGGCCTTCAAGCAGGGCCCGGGCGATGTTTTCAACGGCTTCCGCCTGTGAATAGGGGGGAGTCCCCTGGGACATGCGGCCGATCTCCAGGTTGAGAACCTCCTGGAACGAGTACCCGAAAAGGCTCAACATGGACTCATTGACGTCCAGGATGCGTCCGTTTCCAGCATCATGGACAAAGATGGCTTCGTTGGTCGCGTTGAACACGGCCTGATAATCCTTCAGGTGTTCAATGTTCAGCTTTTCGGCTTCGGCCAGCTGCCGGGCAAAGCGGCTGATCAGGACGTACAAAAGGGTGGCCGTGCACAGGATGAACAGAGAGCCTTTCATCACGGCGATTCTGACCATGACGTCCGGATCATGCACCATCCAGCCCAGGACCGTATCGGAGCCGTAGATCCAGGCCATGCCAAACAGAACATAGATGATGACGATCTTTAACGTTGCGATTCTGCGGGTTCCAATGGTTTGATAATCCATGCCGTTGTCCACTGTTGATGGCGTCGTAAAAAAGCCCGATTCCTGGGTTCAGGGCTTTCTGATCTTCATGCTATGGTCTGTCATGCTATGGTTCTGGCGGGCTGTGACGGCAGACTCTGTGTCTGAACACGGTACGGACTGGCCCGTATCTTTATTCATTGTAACCGGTCTGCATCATGGAATGTTTAGGAGTTTATACTTAAGTCATCCGATCTTCAAGTGAAATGATGGTGAAATTCAAAGATTGAACGAGGGGGCGTGCAAGGATGGCCGGTAAATGATCGGGAGGGATTCTGTCAAGTCATCCAGGGTATCGTTCATCAAAGCCCAAGGTCAGTTGGGATTTCAACCGCCATACCCGGACGAATTTTGTGTTGCCTTGTCCTGTCCTTTTCACATAGTATCGAGGCTTTGGGATTTCGAACAACCGGACAACAAAGGAGCAGGACAACCATGGACATCGGCGATTGGGTCAACAGGGAGCTTGTGATCGGCGGAAAGACGGTGAAAAACCGTCTGGCCCTGGCCCCCATGGCGGTTCTGGGAAACGTGGCCCTTCGGGGGATCGTCGCGGATTACGGCGGCTGCGGGCTCCAGTTCATGGAGATGTGCAACGCCCGGGCCGTGCCCCATGAAAACCGGCATGTGTCTTTGACGTTCAAATGGCGGGATGAAGAACTCCCGTACCTGGTCTGCCAGCTTTTCGGGTCCGACCCGGAGGCCATGGCCCGGGCTGCCGCAAGGGTTGAAAAAGAGGGTTTTTTCGGGGTGGACATCAACTTCGGCTGTTCGGTGGCGGCGATCTGCAAAAAGAACTGCGGGGCGGCCCTGATGAAAGACCCGGACCTTGCGGGGCGCATCGTTTCGGCGGTACGGAACGCCGTGAAGATTCCCGTGTTCGCCAAATTCCGCACCGGCTGGAGTCCCGACCCGGCGCTGGCCGTGGATCTGGCCCGGCGTTTCGAGAGCCTGGGGGCCGACGCCCTGGTCTTCCATCCCCGGGTCAGTCCGGACAGGCGGGGCAGGGCTCCCCTCTGGGACCATATCCGGCTGGTGAAACAGGCCGTGTCCATTCCTGTTTTCGGCAACGGCAACGTGTTCGATGCGGGCGATGCCGTGAAGATGTTCGAAACCACGGGGTGCGACGGAATCGCCATCGGACGTATGGCTGTGGTCCGGCCCTGGATTTTTTCCATGATGGCCGACGGCTTCAAACCCGGGCCGGAAATCTGTGAACGCTACGCCCACGATCTTCTGGACCGGCTGCTCGTTCATTTCGAGCCCCACATCGCCGTGAAGACCTTCAAGAAAACGGCCCTTTACCTGTCGGCCAACTTCAAGTTCGGCCAGAGCATCTGGCCCGTGCTGCTCAAAGGGGAAAGCCCCGAAGATGTCCGGGACAACATCCGCCGCGTGTTTGCGTCGAACCCGGAAATATCTGTAAGCCCCAACAGGAACATGATGATCTGATGAGCCTCACGCGACGCCAGTTTCTGAAGAAAGGGCTTTTCGCCGGGGCCGCGGGTCTCGCGGCCGGCTATCCTGTTTTGATCGAGCGGAACCTGGTGCAAACCAACCATTACCGGATACCCGTGCCCCATCTGCCCCGGGTTTTTGACGGATTGACCATCGCCCATCTCACCGACCTGCATTACGGGCCCCTGGTGTCCCTGGACTTCATCCGGGACGTGATCCGGCGGACCAACGATCTTTCACCCGATGTGACGGTTTTGACCGGGGATTATGTCCACGGGTTCAATCGAACGGTCCAGATCGACGCGGTGTGGCCGGAAATGGCGAAACTCAAAGCCCGCCTCGCCGTGTTCGCCGTTCTCGGAAACCACGACCACTGGGCCGATGCCCGGCGGTCCATGGTCTGGATGAAAAAGACAGGCTGGAACCTCCGGCATAAAAAACGGTTCATCGAACGGGACGGCTACCGTCTCTGGTTTGTCGGGGCCGGGGATTTTTTCGCCGATCACCGGAACCTGGACCGGGTGCTTCAAGGGATTCCCGACAAGGACTGCCGCATCGTTCTGGCCCACAGCCCGGATACGGCGGATTCGGAGTACAGGCGCCGGGTGGACCTCACGATTTCGGGCCACACCCACGGCGGCCAGGTCAACATACCTTTGATCGGGACCCCGGTCCTGCCCACGAAGAACAAGGCCTATTCCAGTGGCCTGAAACGCTCGCTCCGGGGTGAAAATGTCTTTATTTCAAAGGGCATCGGCTGGGCCAAGATCCCTGTGCGGTTCAACTGCCCCCCTGAAATCGCCGTTCTCGAACTGGTCCCGGACGTGGCGGCGAACAACCGAATTTAAAATCCTTCATTTTCCATGTGTTTTAGGGTACAGGCATACAGTCAAAGACCCTTTTCCGAACAGGAGGCCCCTTGCCCGATCGTCCATCCCCAAACGAAGGATTTGAAAGCCTCACCCCCGATCTGATCATCGGTTCGGTGGAGCGTGCCCTGGACCGGCCCATGACAGGGCTCACCTCGCCCCTTCCCAGCTACATCAACCGGGTCTACGAACTGGAGACCCGGGACGGGGAACGGTTCGTGGCCAAGTTCTACAGGCCGGGACGATGGAACGACGAGGCTCTTTCTGACGAGCACCGTTTCGTTCTCGATTGCGCGGCCCATGAAATTCCCGTGGTCGCCCCCCTTGAACTGGCCGATGGAAAAACTCTGGGTTTGGCGGGAACGATCCGTTTCGCCGTGTATCCCAAACGCTGGGGCCGTGAAATCGAAATCACGGGCGACGAGGACTACCGGCGGCTGGGCCGGCTGATCGCCCGGGTCCATCTGGCCGGAGAAGAACGAAAAGCCCCGGCCCGGGTGGTGCTCCATCCCTTGCGGTCTATTGAAAACGACGTGCGGAGCCTTCTGGACGGGGGATTCGTGACATCCCCTTACCAAGACGGTTTTAAGCGGATCTGTCGTGAGATCATCGACCTTGGGGCGCCTTTGTTCGACGGGGTGGAGATGCTCCGGCTTCACGGGGACTGTCATGTGAAAAATTTCCTGGACCGGCCGGGCGAGGGGCTGATGATCATCGACTTCGACGACATGGTCACCGGGCCGCCTGTGCAGGATCTGTGGATGCTTCTCCCGGACCACGCGGCCAGGTGCCGCTACGAGATGAACCTTCTTGTCTCAGGCTACGAGGAGTTCCGGGAGTTCGACGACCGGACCCTCCGGCTGATCGAGCCCCTTCGGGCCATGCGAATCATCTATTTCCTGTCCTGGTGCAGCCGTCAGAAAGGGGATTACAAGTTTCGGACACTGTTCCCCGACTGGGGCAGCGACTGGTTCTGGTCCAATGAAATCAAGGACCTGGAGCAGCAGCTCGTGATCGTCCGGAACGATCTTCGGAGCGGAGCGGGGAACGTTTGATGACTTTTTACGAGTTAATCAGTCTCCGTCGAGGGCCTCGCGGATCTTTGCGGCCAGGTCCTTGGCCGAGAAGGGCTTCTGGATGAAGTAAACCCCTTCGTCGAGGACGCCGTGGTGGGCGATGACGTTGGCGGTGTAGCCGGACATGAACAGGCGTTTGAGGTCCGGGTAGAACGATAGGAGGTTTTTGGCCAGTTCCCGGCCGTTCATTTCGGGCATCACCACGTCGGTGAGGAGGAGGTGGATTTCCCCGGCGTGTTTTTCCGCAAGGGCGATGGCCGCTCCAGGGGTTCCGGCTGTCAGCACGGTGTACCCCTGGTGTTCGAGAAGCATGGTGGTCACTTCGAGGATGGCCGGTTCGTCTTCCACGAGCAGGATGGTTTCATGGCCTCTGGCGGGGGCCTCCACAGGGGTTCTGGCCCTGAAACGATCTTCCTTGCCCAGGTAGCGGGGCAGGTAGATGGTGATCGTCGAGCCGTTGCCCGGTTCGCTGTAAGCGTTGATGAAACCGTTGTTCTGTTTCACGGCACCGTAAACCGTGGCCAGACCCAGGCCGGTACCCTGGTTGACGCCCTTGGTGGTGTAGAAGGGTTCGAAGATATGGGCCAGGGTTTCCCTGTCCATGCCGCAGCCGTTGTCGCTCACCGAGACTTTCACGTACTCGCCTGAAAGGAAACCCGCGTGGGTGCTGGCGTAGCTTTCATCCAGGGTGCAGTTGCCCGTCTCGATGGTCATTTTTCCCACACCGCCGATGGCGTCCCGGGCATTGATGCACAGGTTCACCAGGATCTGGTCGATCTGGGACGGGTCCATTTTTACCGGCCACAGGGGGTGGCCAGGTTGCCAGACCAGGTGGATGTCTTCGCCGATGAGCCGCCGGAGCATTTTCAGCATGCCCTCCACGGTTTCGTTCAAATCGAGAATCTTCGGTGAAATCGTCTGTTTTCGGGCAAAGGCCAACAGCTGGCGCGTCAGGCCGGCCGAACGTTCCGAGGCCTTGCGGATTTCCGTGAGATTGCCGTAAAGGGGCTGGCCGGGACAGGTGGCCATCAGGGCCAGGTCGGTGTGGCCCATGATCACTCCCAGCATGTTGTTGAAGTCGTGGGCCACGCCTCCGGCGAGCCGGCCGATGGATTCCATCTTCTGGGCCTGCTGGAGCTGGTGCTCAAGCCGGGCCTTCTCCTCTTCGCTGGTTTTGCGTTCGGTCACGTCCATGGCGGCGATGATCGCCGTGGGCCGGTCTTCATACTGAATGCGGCTTCCGGTGATGCTGACCCATTTCTCCTCGCCGTTTTTGCAGACAATTTTGAATTCGTATGCCCTGGGCACACCTTTGTCGCCTTTCTGCCTTTTCCGCCCTGTTTCCCGGACAAGATCCCTGAAATCCGGATGGGCGAACCCCCAGTAGGGCATGGCGACAAGTTCTTTCTCGCTGTAACCGCAGATTTCCGTGGCGGCTTTGTTGGCGTAAATCCAAAGATCGCCCTGGTGAAGCATGATGCCGATGGGACTGGATTCGGCCAGGGTCCGGAATTTTTCTTCGCTGGCCGAAAGCTTCGCTTCCGCCTCCCTTCGCCCCGTGATGTCAATGATCGACGCGATGCTCCGTTTCGTTCCCGGCACCAGCTTCACGTTGATCAGGGCGTAACGGGTCTCGCCGCCCCGGTTTTTGAACCGGATCTCATAGGTCGAAAGACCGGGATCGGGTCCCTCCCGTCTTTTTCGGTGTTTTTCGGCCATGGTGTCGATGTCACCGGGATGGGCGAAATCGGTCCATTTCATGCGGCCCAGGATCTGCTCCTGAGAAAGGCCGGTAAACCGGATGAACTGGCCGTTGGCCTGGCTTATGGTCATATCCTCCTCGATGAGGAGTATCGAGGTGCCTGTGTTCTCGAAAATGGTCCGGTAGGTTTCCTCGTTTTCTTTCAATGAGGTTTCGGTTTGTTTCCGGTCTGTGATGTCCTGGATCGTGCCGGTCATCCGGATCGGATTCATGTCCCGGTCGAACTCCAGTTCACCCAGTCCGTGGACCCAGCGGACCTCGCCTGTTTTGGGGCGGATGATTCTGTATTCCTTGTCGAACCGTTTTCTTTCCCTTTCCACTTCCCGGTGGTAGGCGACAAGATCGTCCCTGGACTCGGGATGGGCCAGAGACGCCCAGCCTTCCAGGGTATTGGGATAGGTCTCGTCAATACCGAATATCCGGTACAGCTCCTCCGAGGCTTTCCAGGTCCGGGTCCTGAGATCTGTGGCATAGCTGCCGATGCGGGCCGCCCGCTGGGATTCCCGGAGGAAATGCTCGTTTTCACGGAGGGCTTTTTCGGTTTTCTTCCGTTCGCTGATGTCGTGGTACAGGGACTGGTAGGTGCCGTCGGGCATCCTTTTCGTTCGGATTTCCAGGGGGACGTGTGTGCCGTCAGGACGGACGATGACCCGCTCACTCACCACGGTCTCCCCCTGGTCGAGCAGGTCGAAACGGAAAGGGCTTCGCGCCATGCTTTCCGCTGTGAAATGAAGGGCGCTGATATGCTTGCCCACGAACGCTTCCCGGGGGAGACCCAAAAGCGAGCACATGCACTGGTTGGCCTCGGTGATGACCCCGTTGTGGTCCCCGAGAAGAACCCCGTCCACCGCCAGGTCCATCAGCACACGGTAGCGCCCCAGATTCTTCTTGAGTTTGTCCTCCGATGTTTTCCGATGGCTGATGTCGGAAAGGATCATGAAACAGGCGCCGCGTTCCTGGCCGTCAAAGTCCAGGGACGCCGAAGCCTGGACCCAAACCGTTTCATTCGGGTAACGGATCAGCTGGAGATCGAAAGGCGGGCTTTCCCCGGATTCGAAAAGAAGGCGGTGGGTGTCCTGGAAACGCTCACGATACGCCTGGTCCACGAAACGGGTGAACGGTTGTCCGCTTAGATCCAGGGTTTCGATACCCAGAAGGGATGCGGTCCGGAAATTGGCATGGACAATGACACCCTGATCGTCGAGAACAAGGCAGGCCACGGGGGATTTGTCGTAAAAATTCCATGGATGGCCTGAGAGGACAGAAACATCCGTGGCATCCTCACGGTCGGAGCCGGTGTTTTCAGTTTGTTTCATACATGAACGCCCATGGTCGACTTTGAAAAATGGCCGGCGCACTTCAGCGTTTGGGCCGCATAAGTCAAAGGCCCCGGTTTATACACACGGAACCTCTTGAAAAAAAGCGGAAATATGCGCCGAAACGTGTTTTTTTTCGACAATGTTAAATAATGTGGTGATTATAAGCTTTTAGGCCGGCAAGAACAACAGGAAATTTTGAAAGGTTCATGTTTCAGGGAAAATAATACCAGCCGGTTTCAACCCATGGTCGAAACCGGCTGTTCTTTCACAAGTGTGGAGTTCAGGGCTTTCCGTAACTGTGGAGACCGGGCAGGTAGTTTACCCCGAAATAAGTGATCATCACGGCCACGAAGCCGATGATGGAGATTCCGGCGATTTTCGTTCCGTCCCAACCCCTCACATAGCGCAGGTGCAGGAAGATCGCATAGACGAACCAGGTGATCAAAGACCAGGTTTCCTTGGGGTCCCAGCTCCAGTAGGAGCCCCAGGCTGAATTGGCCCAGACCGAACCGGTGATGATGCCCAAAGAAAGGAACAGAAAACCGAACATCACGGTCTGCTGGGTGAGCTCGTCGAGGATTTCAAAATCCCCACGACCTGATTTTGCTTTTCCTTCTCCCCCGATGAAGCGTTTCCCAAGATACAGCAGGCTGATGCCGAAGGCCACGGCAAAACCGGCGTAACCGAGAAAGCAGGTGATCACGTGGACCGTGAGCCAGTTGCTTTTCAGGGCGGGAATCAGGGGCTGGATGTCACCGCCTCCGGCTTTGGCCCGGAGGGAAGCGTAGGCCATGGTCAGAAAGGCCAGGGGCATGGCCACGGCGTTGATAAGGCGTATCGTGTATCGCCACTCCAGGATCAGGCAGACCAAGGCGATGGACAGGGCGAAGAACACCAGGGACTCGTAGAGGTTGGACAGGGGGATGTGGCCGTAGCCCACTTTGTAGGACTCGACCCAGCGGAGGATGAACCCCAGGACGTTTCCGGCCACGGCAAGCCAGGCGATCCAGCTTCCGATGGCCGCAGGCCTGTTTTTTTTGAACACGGCGGAAGAAATATACAGAACCGCCGATAAACCGTAAACATAGGTGACAATGGCAAGCACAAGCGAACTGGTCATAATATGATATCCTCCAAAAGTCCCTTAAGCGTTCTCGAGCCGGGACACGATTTTTTTCACGATGACGCCCATCCCCATCCTGTTTTTATTGGCCGTTCCCGAAACCCTGACGCGGCAGGTGTCGTCGCCTGTTTCGCTGACTTCCACGCAGAGGCTCTGGTGGGCCATGAAAAAGGCGATGTAACAGCCGGCGATCATCAGGATGAAACCCAGGTAGACCAGAACCACTCCAGGGTCCCGGTTGACCTGGAGACCTGTATAGTAGGACGTGTCGTAGTCCACGATCTCCACGGACACGTCGCCTTTTCGCATTTTGTCGAACCGTGCGAAATGGAGGGGCAGAACCACCTCGACCGGTTCATTTTCGCCCTGGATCAGAAGCCCCACGTAACATTCACCCAGGTCCTGCCCCATGAAAGGCCAGGAGTGAAGAAACCCCTTCAGCACAAAGGTTCCCAGCCCTTCTTCCAGTTCCACCGGTTCGTCCTGGGTGACCTTCTTCTCGTAGGCCATTCCCGAACTCCGGCTGGTGAAGGACAGGGTCAGGTTCCGGCCCGGAACGGACCCGTAGGTGGACTGGAAAAACCGGATGCCCCTGTAATGAAGGGGATCGTTGACGATGATCCGTTCCTTCAGGACCTCCCGGCCGTCCTCGATGATGGTCAGGTCCGAGCGGTATTCCTTGGGCGCACCGTTGTCGTATTTGGTCAGTTCGAAATCGTCGCAGCGGACTTTGAACCCCAGGGGTCTTTTTTCCTGGGAGTTTCTCAGGGTGATCTCTTCCACCGTGGCCCCTTCGGGAATGTTGACGAAACCCTCGAAACCGAAAAGGGAGCCCAGGAGGCTTCCCAGGATCAGAAACAGCACGCTGGCGTGGACCACGTACACACCCAGTCTGGAATAACGGCCCCGTTCACTGAAAAGGACAAAGCCCCTGTCATTTTCCACCACCTCGGGCCGGGCGAAAGTTTTTCCAACCAGGGCCGCGAAAGCGTCTCGCCGATCAGCGGACGATCCGTTGACGGTGAACTCACGGGCGTTTTTCGCCGTTTTGAAGCGGTTCACATCCTGTTTGGGTTTTTTCCTCACCAGGTCCAACGTTCTGGGCAGGCGTTCCAGGGAGCAGACCGTGAGGTTCATGGCCAGCACCAGGATCAGGAACCGGAACCACCAGGAGTGGTACATGTCGAACAGATGAAACAGGTCCAGAAGTCTGATGAAAAATTCGCTGTAGTTCTGGTGGTAAAACATCGCCGGCTGGTTCTGGGGAATCAGGGTCCCGATGATGGAGGTGAGGGCCAGGAGGACAAGCACCACCACCGACAGCCGCACCGATGCGAAAAAGCTCCAGATTCTGTCAAAGACAGTCACGGTTTTTCCGGTCTCGCTCATGCACAGTTCCTTTGTGGTTTTTTCCGGATGCACCGGACGTTGACACGAAAACAGTCTCTCAAAAAGTGTAAGGGATAAACTATAGTTTAATCCTATGGAAAGCAAGGATGAAAAATCGATGCCTCATGGAAGGGACTGGCCCGGACCTTTGGGCTGGAACAGCACCTCGGTGACGTTTTTGACAACCTGTTCGTCGGACAGGCCGAGGGTGGCTTCTTCGGGAAAGGGGACAAGAGCCCTGAAATGATCGGCGAGAGCCTTGAACAGGGCGACCCGGGCCGAAGGTTCGAAACCCTCGCGCCTCAGAACGGCCGAAAGGGCAAGGTCCGCCTCACCGGGGTCTGTCCTCTGGCGGAGCCTGGCGCAGAGATGGGGATAATCCTTGAAGGAATTGAACTTTCCCGAGAGAATCCGGGCCAGGTCCGGCTGGGATGCGGGCGGGGCCCACACCACGATGGTTCCGGCCGCCAGATCCCCGAGGCGCTGGGATTTTTTCGTGGCCAGCATGGTCAGGCCCCCCACCAGGTAAAGGCCGGGCAGGGCGTCCACCAGACGCAGGAGATTCCGGATCACCACTTGGCTGAAGGCCAGGGACAGGCCCTGAACATCCATGACCCGGAGCCGGAGCAGCCGCTTTCCCAGGGTCTGGCCGTTCATCGTGTACTCCAGGATAAACCCGTAACCCAGACTCACGGCGAAGTAGGACAGCACGGAAAAGGCCATGGACACATCCTGGCTGACCAGGCCGAGCAGGCTTCCGAACACGTTGACGATTTTCGAGATGACGAGGATGCAGACCACGTCGGTGGCAAAGGCCAGGAGGCGGACCACCGGACCGGCCAGCCTCAGGGTGAACGTCACCCCTTCGGGGGTCTGGATGAGAAGGCGTGAGGGTTTTTCAGGGATCATCGGGCCGCCTCCTTTGTCCGCCTTCCACCCAGGACGAGAAACAGGGCAAGGAGAACGAGTTCCAGAACGCCGAAGCTGATCTTGGTGCTGTAGGCGATCACCGGTTCATGGTACTGGGACAGGAACGCCTCCACGAATCCGGCCCAGACCAGGAGCAGGCTGACGCCCCCGATCAGGGTCACCAGGTCCGGCCCGACGTTCCGGAGCCGGGTTTTAAAAGGGAGAGACTTTGACCGGTCCGTCAGGGTCCTGGCGAGGACGAACCCCGCCTGTCCGGCCAGGATGATGCAGGGGATTTCCACGGACCCGTGGGGCAGCAGCCACCCGGCCAGAAACGCGGTCTGGCCTGAAAGGATGTAGTCCGCCGCCACCGCTCCCAGGATCACCCCGTTGGAAAAGAGCAGGATGAAGGTGCCGATGCCCCAGGTGATGCCCAGTCCCATGGCGAAAATCGAGACACGGGTGTTGTTGGCGATGAGCTGGGACGAAAAGCTGGACTGGTGGCCGCTGACCGTGTCGCTCTGGCCGTTTTCCTCCCGGGCCACCCGTTCCGACGGGTCTCCCATGAGGTGGGCGAAGGGCAGCAGGCTCTCCTTGGTGTCCGGGTCCACAGTGACGGCCAGGGCGCCGAAGGCGCAACCCCCAAGGGTGATGGCCAGGGCCAGGGCCAGGGCTGCGGCGTGTTTCCGGACCGTTCGGGGAAACGTGATGAAAAACCAGGGCATGAATGAAAACCGGCCCGCCTTTCTTCTGGTTTCGTGGATTTCGGCAAAGGCGCGGCCCACCAGGTTTTCCAGGTAGATTTTCAGGTCGGCTTCCGTGGACAGCCGGGCCATGCGGCTCAAGGCGGACGAGGCTCTCTGGTAGAGGTAATGGAATCGCCGGAGACTGTCCGGGCCAAGACGGAAGGCCGGATCCCTTTCCAGGCGGTCCAGGATCTCCTCCAGTTCGTTCCAGAACGGCCGTTCTTCGTGGATGAAACGGGCAAGGTCGATGATCACAGGGTCTGCCTCCGTTTGATGTCCAGGTAGCGGTTGACCAGGGTCTGCCCCAAAGACGGGTGGTCCGCGAGAACCAGCCCCACAGCGTGGCGGGCCAGAGACCGGTCCAGCTCCGCGAGTCGGGTGAAGATGTCATGGCCCGCCAGGTGCCGGCACAGGTCCCGGACCCCCGTCACGTCACCGGCTTTCCGGTCGAACAGGGGACGGGCCGAGGCCGGTTTCATCATGATCGCCACCACCAGGTGCCGGGATGAAAGGATGTGGACGTGCCGGAGGAAGGATTCGGCGATGGCCGGGTCTTCCAGGCTGGTGAGGATGAAGACCAGCGAGCGTTTTCTTAAGCGTGTCCCGGCAAAGGTGAAGAATTCCGGGTAGTCCGGGCTGACTTTCCGGGGTGACAGGGGGTAGACCATGTCCCGGCATGCGTCGAAGTGGGACTTCCCGCCCCGGGCCTTCACGAATCCTGTCACGGTGTCGGAAAAAACGCCGATGCCAAAGCGGTCCCCCTGTTTTTCCGCGGCAAGGGCCAGCACCAGGGCCGCGCTCACGTAGCGTTCGAACACCGTCTCGGTGCCAGCCCGGTCTTTCCGGCGCTCTCCCTGTGCGGGGCTTTCTTCGAGGAGAGACACGTTTCTTGCGCTCATCCTCGAATTGTCCACGAACACGTAGATGTCTTGTGTCCTTTCCACCTGGAACACCTTGGAAATGGGAGAACCCCGGCGGGCCGTGGCTTTCCAGTGGATGTCCTCGTAACTGTCCCCGGCCGTGTACTCCCGGAGTTTTTCGAATTCCCGGCCTTTGCCCACCATCTTCCGGGCATGGACGCCCGTTCCCCGTTCGAGGAACAGGGATGCCAGGGCTTTGCGTTCGCTCCGGAGGTCGGGGTAGACCCTGATTTCGCAGGTCACGTTCCGTCGTTCGCGAAAAGCCCAGAATCCGGCCCGGGAAAAGATTTCGATCCGGATATCCCGGAGGCTGTGCCGCCCCTGCCTTTCCGGAGTCAGGGGCCAGTCCAGGATTTTGCCGCTGTTTTCTTGGGGGAGGCTGAAATAAAGGTCTGTTGGAGATACAAGACCCGGCGGAAGAATGAACCCGAGCCGGACAGCCTTCCTTTTTTTGAAACACCCGTCGAGGGAAAACGGAAGGACGCTGTCCCGGCCCCGGGTCAGGCGGACCACCTCCGGGACCGTCACCTTAAGGGATGAAAGCAGCCGAAAAGACGACAGAATATCGAGAAAGACAAGAAAGGAAAAAACGGCCATGGCGCCAAGGGCTGGTCCCCGGGCTTCCGGAACGAACACGGGAACCAGGGCGCCTGGGAAGAAAACAAGCGCCGTTCCGGCCAGCAGCCGGTGGGTGGGCAGAAACGTGAACGATGGGAAACGGCTCATGTCTGGCGGTCCCTCGTGATGTTTTTTTGATGTATCCATCGGACGTCACGGCTCCCGCGCATGTCTGCCGGACGCCTTATACGTCAGTCTTTCGGCAGTGCCTGGCGAATCAGCTCAAGGATCTCGTCCACGGGGAGGCGTTCGAAGGTTTTGGCCACGAACCCGGTTTTGTGGGCGAATTTGATGTCTTCCCGGCCTTCGAGCACCGAGAAGTTCACTTCGGGAAAATGGTCGAAACGGCACATTTTCCAGCCTTTGCCCCGGCTGTCGTAGGTCACGAGCACCGCCGCCGGATCTTCCAGGGATTCGTTGTACTCCTGGGACCCGCAGGTCTTGTCCGTGTGGCCGATCACCACGGTGTGCCGCCCGAGTTTCACCTTGCGGCACTTGTCCCAGAATTTGAACTGGGAGGCCATGTCCGCGGCGTTCTTGATCATGCTGATGCCGAAGGACCGCATCAGGGGCAGGCAGGGCATGGGATCTGAGGAAAACAGGTCCAGGAACCATTCCTCGAAGGGGCTGTAGGTGATCCTGAGCCGGTTCGTTCCGATTTCAGCGCCGGTCTTTCCCGGGCCGAAGCGGTCGATCTTGTCTTTGAAATCAAACCAGGGCAGGGTCCTGAGATCGGTGCTGAGCCCCAGGTAATCGGATACCAGCACGAAACTCGCCGGGTGGTCGATGTTCTGGTGATGGTCGAAGTTCCGGCGTTCCGGCTCCAGCCGTTCACCGATATCCACAACCCAGATTTCCGGGTTGTCCAGTTCCTCTTTTGACGGCTCACGCCGTTCTATCCTGAAATCCACCCCCGGATTTTTCGCCAGGATGAGACTGATGGCGAAAAACTCGTCGAAATGGGCCGAGCCGGGATGGGTGATGATGAGCTCGCTCACATGTCCTCCGAATCAACACGGTCGTGTCGTTGTGCTGTCATATCAGTCCGGGCAATGGGAACAGGGTGGAAAATCACGGGCGTAAAAGAGAGGTCGATGGGAAGTGACGCGCCCTTGTCAGCCATTGCCTGATGAGTGTTTGAGATTGTTGAACACTGGCTGTAATAGTCAATGCCTCCGAAAAATAAAGAAGCGACATTATCAAATTGTGGGCGGTTGTTCAAATGTATTTTTCTCTGCGCCTGTTTTTTTGGACCTTCGGCCTTGGCAGGGCGATGGTATGGTAGAATTTTACCGACGTGCCATGTTGAGCCACAGCTCCCAACCGTGTCATTCCGGGCGGCCTCCGATAGGCCGGGGAGATTGAAATCTGTCAGGATTTGGCAAAACGAAACCATTCGAGATCCGAAGCCGACCCGGAATCCACGCCGGCATGGGCTAAGTACCCCATGCAAATCGAGGGTTACCTCTTTCTCGGGCATGGGTTGCCCTGTTGTCCCCGATGTGCGGAATTGACTTTGACATCATAGTGGGGTATGTAACATGTTCTTTTTTAACCAGACATTCGGAGTCAACACATGGGTTTGCTGTCTTATTTCACGAACAGGCGGAGAAAGAAGTATCACCGGAAAATGGATATCGCCATTGACCAGATCAAGCACGGCACCTACAACTTTCTTTTTGTCCGGTACCTGGAACGTTTCGACCGGGATTTTGCCGGAGCCCTGGCCGCCGCGGTGACCAACACCCTGTTCAACGAAAAGCCCGTGGGGCAGGCTGCCCGGGATTTTCTGGACGCCAACCGGGACACCGTGATGACCGAGCTTCTCGCCCTCAAGGGGGACAATTCCATCGGGTTTCTCGTGGCCGACGCCATCCAGATCAAAGCCATGATGATCTACGACAACCAGCGATCGGGAACCCCGGACCACGATTTCGGCAAGGCTTACGAAAACCTGATCAAACTGAACTTCCTTAAAAAAAAGGAAGACGTGACCCATCCCAAGCTGTTCATGATCAAGGCGGAGAAGTACTTTTCCAAAAGCCTCAAGACCGTGAAGTACAAGTAAGGATTAAAGGCTTCTCACCGCTTTGGCGTGGTAGAAGCTGTCGAAATCGTTGAATCCTGCAAAGCCCAGTTCCATGTTCACGTACCACCCCGTGATGAACGTCGAGCGGTCCGAGCTCCACAAACTTCGCTGCCGGGCGTCGAAAATCCGCTTTTTTCCATGGTCCAGCCCCTCGGGTGTGGGCTCCACCAGGCTGAGCAGCTCCACGGCCGTGGGCAGGCGCCAGGCGTCCGACCCGTCGAAACGAGCTCTGTTCAACGTCCGGACGTACTCGAAGGCCCCTTGAAGGTTCACGGGAAACCGGGTGCCTCCGATCTGCCAGACAAGGCCGGTGGCCTCGTCTTTCACCGTGTTTTCCCCGCAGACATTGAAACGGTTTGGAATAAAGGACAGTGGCCGCATCAGCTCGTCGGTCCTGAACAGGGCCGGGGCCTCGGCAGCCGAAATTTTGGACGGCACCGATCTCAGGCGCTCCTCACGCTCTTCGGCGAACAGGTCGTCGAAAACCCAGGACGGCAGGGAACTCATGGACGCCTTCTGGCGGCTCCACATCCCGGCAAGTATTTGAAGCTCGGCGCGCATCTGTTCGGCGTCGGTGAAACGGGAGGCCGGAGAGGCCGAAAGGGCTTTTTGGATGAACCGGTCCCAGGCCGGGTTGAGATCCCGGTTGATCTGGCTGGGAGGTTTGACCGGCGGCACGGGCAGACGTCCCGTGACCATGCGGTAGAGTGTTACGGCCACGGCGTAGAGATCGGCGCTGAAGTCCACGGCGTCGGGATCTTTTTCCTGCTCCGGAGGGGCGTAGTAAGGGGAACCCACCTTGAGGCTGTCGTGGCTTTTCAAGGTTTCGTGCCTCAGTTTGGAAAGGCCGAAGTCGCAGATCCTGACCGTGTCCTCATCGGTGATAAGGATGTTGAAGGGCTTGATGTCCCTGTGGATCAGCGAGGAGAAGTGAAGGCGGGAAAGACCCTGGAGGATCTGGTCCGTGTAGGCCAGGGCCTTGTCCACCGGGATTCTCCGTGAGGGCTTTTCCGTTTCGTAAGACTCGCCCATCAGGGAGCCCAGGTTGTCGCCGTAGAAATCCATGATGTAGAAGAGCCGGTCGCCGACTCGGTCGTAATCCAGGATGGGCACCACATGGGGGTGCCGGATGCCGGCCATGGTGACGGCCTCCCGTTCGAACATGTCCTCGATGGTTTTCATGCCCAGGAGAGACACCAGAATGGGGTTGGGGTCCAGGAGCTTCATGGCCCCGATTTTTCCCGTGACCGGGTACCTGACCTTGAAGACCTTGCCCATGCCTCCCTTGCCCAGAAGGCCGCACACCGTGAATTTTCCGATCTGTTTCATTGGATTCCCCCACAGGTTCAGAGAAGCCGGGTGGCGTAATCGATGGGAATGCCGGCCCGGATGATTTTTGCCGCCGCGGTTTCAGCGTCGTAGGCCACCGCGTGCACCGAAATGCGGTGGAGGCCTCGGTCGTAGATCACGTATTTGGCCCGTTTGTCCCTGTCCCTGGGTTGGCCCACGCTGCCCACGTTGACCACGTACCGGCACGAGGGGTCCAGGTCCATGTCGCCCACGGGAAGGTTCCGCCGCTCCACATGGGTTCCGTCGTACTCGATGACCTGGAGGTCGTGGGTGTGGCCCGCGAAACACACGGTCTGATCGAGCCGGTCCAGACAGCGTGCCAGCCTGTCGTCGGACAGCTGGAACAGGTACAAGAGGGGCGATGAGGGCGGAGCCCCGTGGACGAACCGGAGGTTCTCGAAAACACGGCTCTTGGGGTAGGCCCTGATTTCCGACAGGGACAACTCCGACAGGTGGGTGCGGGTGAATTCCACGGCCTGTCTGGCCATGGGGTTGAACCATGAGATGAACGAGTCGTGTTTCATGGCCAGTTCATGGTTGCCCAGAACGGACAGGATGCCCCGTTCCCTGAGCCGTTCCATGACGGGTTCGGGGTCCGCGCCGTACCCCACGTTGTCTCCAAGTGAAAAAATTCGTGCCGTGTTTTTTCCCCGGATATCTTCCAGCACAGCGTCCAGGGCTTCCAGGTTCCCATGGATATCGGCGATGACGACAGTACGCATGAACACTCCGGTCTTTCGAAAGAAAAGGTGAATGAATGAAACCAGACATCAGGCCCATATCACATTTCAGCGGCGATCACTACCGCGACTTTGAAATGATCGGACGGCCTGTGGAATAAAAGGTTGCATTGCCCTTTTCAGGCATGGTAATTTTCAAGACAAAAAAAGGAAGAGCCGGTTCCTCCACCCGTAATTTTGCCATGGCGCCATGTCCCTAAAAATAAAAATCCTGTGCATCGCTTTCGGCCTTCTGATCGTCTATGCCGCGATCCACGGGGCCATCAACCGGCTGATCTTTATCCCCGGCTTCATCTACCTTGAGCAGCGGGAAGCGGAAAAGAACCTGAACCGTCCCCTGGAAGCGTTGAAAAACGAGCTTGCCCATCTTTCCTCCCTGGCTCAGGACTGGGGAGCCTGGGACGAAACTTACGACTTCATGCGTTCCGGAAATCCCGGTTACCGGTCGTCCAACCTCGAACCCCTGGCCACCTATGAAGTGAACCGGCTGAACCTGTTTGTTCTGGCCGATACCAGGGGCCGGGTGGTGTGGAAAAAAGCCCTGGATCTTGATACTAAAAAGGACCTCCGCCTTTCCGATATCCCCGATACCGTTCTTCCCGCTGGCCATCCGTTTTTTTTTGAGGAGCGTCCAGGGTCAATCAGGGAAACGAGAAGTGAGGCCGGGTTTATTTCAACGTCCCAGGGTCCCATGATGGTGGCCACCCGGCCCGTACTCACCGGCACACGCCAGGGGCCGATCCGGGGGACCCTGACCATGGGGCGTTTTCTCACCCCGGACCTTGTCAAGGACCTGAGCGTTCAGACAGACGTCCCGTTTTCGGTTTTTGTTCCGGGTCCGGGTGACAAGGCGGCCCTGCCTGAGCTGGCGGAACTCATGGAAGGTTCAAAAGACCGTTTCGTGGACACGTCGGACGGAAGAACCCTGTATCTTTACGCTGTGGTCAGGGACATCGGGCAAAAACCCCTGTTTCTCGTCAAGGCCAGCATGGGACGGGAAATTCTGGGCAAAGGGCTTGAAACCCTTCGCTACTCCATGATTTCCGTGGTGGCGGCCGGATTTCTCCTGCTGTTTCTGATCATTTTGATTTTGCACAGTACCATTGTCAATCCCCTGTCGGCTCTGGCCCGGCATGCCCAGGACGTGGAGGAAACCGGCAACCTGTCGGCAAGACTGAATTTTCAGCGGCAGAACGAGATCGGGCTTCTGGCCCGGCGTTTCGACCGAATGCTGATCCGGCTGTCGGAAGTCAGGAGCGAGCTTCTTGACCAGTCCTATTATGCCGGTCTGGCCGGTATCGCCTCGGATATTCTCCACCATTCGGGAAACATTCTGATGCCCATGGCCCAGAAGATCACCACGCTCCGGGAACTCTGCGAATCCGTGCCCAGAAAGAGCATGCACAGGTGTCTGGAAGAGCTGGAGCAGGGGGTGACGGAGCCTGAACGGGAAAGGAACCTGAAACGGTTTCTCCATCTTTCAAGCCTTGAAATCGGAAAGATTTTTGACAGGGCCGAGGTCCTTCTCGATGATCTGGAGCGGCATTCCAGGGAAATCGAGCAGGTCATGGGCGGCCTTGAACGTTACAGCCGGGCCGGAAAAACCACAAGAAACCTGGTGCCGTCGGAACTGGTTGACGAAGCCTTGTCCAGGCTGCCCGGGCATGTCCGCCGTCTCTGCCATGTGAGGATGCATCCCGGGGTCCGCACACTTCCGCCGGTCAAGGCCGAACCCCTGGTGCTCGGCCAGATCCTGGTGGCCCTGATCAGTCATTCCCTGGCCTTTTCCGGGGAGTCGGCTGAAAAAGATCTGGAGATCCGAGGCAGCGTCAGTCCAGGAGATCAGGCGGGGAAAATCAGAATCACCGTGGCCACACAGGGCGCGCGCGTTGACGACGAGGGGTTGGCGGCGCTTTTCGACCGTCATCCCGGAGGAGAAACGGCCCATTCGTACCAGGCCAGCCTTCACTGGTGCAGCAACGTGGTTTCCGCGATGGGCGGGGAGCTGTCGGTTTCAGCCGATGACACTGGAATGGCCTTTCACCTGGACCTTCCCCGGGGAGGAGATGCATGAACTACAGCAAGCCACGAATTCTGGTGGCCGATGACGAGACCAGAATCCACGATTTTTTTATCGAAGCGTTCAGGAAAGACGAGGTCAGCCCCGATTTTTCCGAGCTCAAAGACCTGGAAGAGGAGCTTTTCCAGAGTTCCGAAAAAACCGTTCGAACCGGCGGGGCTCCCGAGAGTTTCGATGTCACCCTCTGCACCAACAGCATGGACGCCGTGGCCCAGGTCATCCTGTCCATCGAGACGAAGAAACCTTTTGCCGTGGCGTTTCTCGACGTTCGGATGCCCCCGGGGCCTGACGGCATCTGGGCCGCGGAAACCATCCGCAAACTGGACAAGGACATCGAGATCGTCATCGTCACCGCCTTTTCGGACATCCACCCCTTTGAAATCATGAGGCGGGTGCCCCCGGCCCACAAGCTCCTTTACCTCCAGAAACCCTGTTATGTCCTGGAAATCCGACACATGGCCCGGTCCCTCAGCGCCAAGTGGGCCATGGAAAAGGAACTGAACCAGATCAGGGAACAGCAGGCCCACCGGATTGAAAGCCAGAAATACGCCCTTGACGAGGCCCACCACGCCCTTGAAAAAATGCAGAAACTCGACGCCCTGGGCATGTTTGCCGGGGCCGTGTCCCATGACTTCAACAATATCCTTGCCGCCATTCTGGGGCACACGGAAATGGCGCTCATGGAAACGGAACACGACCCTCTTGTCCACAAGCGCATCGAAAACATCCACAAAGCCTGTTTCGGCGCCAGGGATCTGGTAGGCCGCATTCTCACGTTTTGCCGTCAGGGAGACCCGGAATACCAGGATGTGGTCCTGGGAGACCTGGTCAAGGAGGTGGTCAAGCTGATCCGGCCTTCGGCAGGTTCCAAGATCCTTCTGACCCATGCCGTTTCTCCGGAAAAGGAGATTATTTCGGCCGACCCGACCCAGATCCAGCAGGTTCTCATGAACCTGTGCAGCAACGCCCTCCACGCCATGCGGGACAAAGGCGGAACCCTGGATCTCAGGACCGGCCGGCCCGTGGATTTTCGGGAGCTGTCCCGGCTCCATCCTGAAAAAATCCAGGAGTCCCACATCGTTCTCCGCGTGTCCGACACAGGGCGGGGCATGGATGATCGAACCATGGAAAAGATCTTCGACCCCTACTTCACCACCAAGGGGAAAAACGAGGGTACGGGTCTGGGCCTTGCCGTGGTTCACGGCATCGTCAAGAAGCAGGGCGGCTTTATCCATGTCACGAGCAAGGTCGGCGAGGGAACCACGTTCTATGTTTTCTTCAAAGCTGCGCCGCTGCGTTCCGCCTGATTGAATTTCCCCGGCAGCTTTTGCAGCTGCCCCTGGGCGGTTTTGCATGACGGGCGTCATCTCTCATGGCATAGGCCTCTGAATCGCTAACGGGCTTGATGCCTGGAACGTTTCGAAAGCGATCCCGATACCGATGTCCATGGCTCTGCATTTGATCACTCTTCCCGCAACCCGTGTCTGTTAAATATCGGATATCCTAATTTGACTTCGTAACATTAACCATCAGCGTCCAACTTTGTCATTCCGGGCGGTCTCCAACATGCCTTTGTGTTTGAAACATCTTCGGACTCAGCAAAACGCTTAGGCTCGATATCCGAAGCCGACCCGGAATCCACGCCGGCATGTGTATAAGTTATCGAAAATTCATGCGTCACATCGTTCGCGGGCATGGATTCCGGGTCGGCCTGCATGGTGGGCAGCCCACTTGCCTGAGATGCCCCGCACAACATGTCCTTCTGAAATAACCAGTGCCGCCCGGAATGACAGAAACAGGAACTGTCGTTTATTTTTAGCGGCCTTTTTCATCAGGTACGGTGTCACCTGTATTCTTACGAAGCCAAACTAAGCCATAGCCGCCTTAATTTCGCCTCCTCCCGGGCCGCGTCCCCACCCCGATTTTATTGACGATTCCGTTTGTTTGGGTTGTTTATTTGGCGCCTTTGTGATGATTTGAAAAGATATTTACATTTATGTTGATTTTTTTATCTGTATTGCATAAATGTTCTTCACATTGTTTTTTTGAACATGAATGTATCCAAAGGAACCTTTGAATGAAAAAAATCGACGAAGTCAGGTTGTTCTACGAAATCAGCAACGCCTTGAACGAACACATGGACCTGAAGAAGTCCCTGTACACTGTCCTCGATATCCTGGCGGAAAACCTGGACATGGTCCGGGGAACCGTGACGATCCTGAACCCCCTGCGCAACGAGATCAGCATCGAGGTGGCCCACGGTTTGTCACAGGTCGCCATGGAAAAGGGCAAGTACAGGCTGGGAGAGGGGGTGACGGGAAATGTCATTGAAAAGGGGCAGCCCGTGGCCATTCCGAAAATCAGCGAGGAGCCTCTGTTTCTTGACAGGACCGCGTCGAGGAAAAACAAGGACAGGGAAGAGCATTCGTTTTTCTGCGTTCCGGTGAAAAAGGGGAACCAGGTGATCGGGGCCTTGTCAGCGGACAGGATTTACGACGAGAGTTTCTCCCTCAAGGATGGCATGAAAATCCTGTCGGTGGTGGCCACCATGATCGCCACCCAGGTGATCAACCTGGAAAAAATCAACCTGGAACGGGAAAAACTCCGGGAGGAAAACTCCCGGCTGAGACACGAGCTGGAAAACAAGTACCGCGTCTCCAACATCATCGGCAACAGCAACAAGATGCGGGATGTCTACCAGATGATCTCCCATGTGTCGAAAAGCAACGCCACGGTGCTGGTGAGAGGGGAAAGCGGGACGGGCAAGGAGCTGGTGGCCAGCTCCATCCACTACAACAGCCACCGGGCCAAACAGCCCTTTATCAAAGTGAACTGCGCGGCCCTTCCCGCCACCCTCATCGAGAGCGAGTTTTTCGGCCATGAAAAAGGCTCGTTCACCGGAGCCATCAACCAGAAGATCGGAAAGTTCGAGCTGGCCCACAAAGGCACGATCTTTCTCGACGAGATCGGCTCCATCAGTCTGGATGTCCAGTCCAAACTGCTCCGGGTTCTCCAGGAACGGGAGTTCGAGCGGGTGGGGGGGCACAAGACCATCAAGGTGGACGTGCGCATCGTGGCCGCCACCAACAAGAACCTGGAAAAGGCCGTGGAGGAGGAGGTGTTCCGGGGGGATCTTTACTATCGCCTGAACGTGTTTCCCATCTACCTTCCACCCTTGCGGGAACGGAAGACGGACATCCTGCTCCTGGCCGATTATTTCCTGGAAAAATACGCCAAAGAGCACATGAAGGACATCAAACGGATCTCCACCCCCGGTATCGACATGCTCATCGCCTACCACTGGCCGGGCAATGTCCGCGAGCTGGAGAACTGCATCGAACGGGCCGTGCTTCTGTGCGACGAAGGGGTGATCCACAGTTACCATCTTCCCCCCAGCCTCCAGACAGGCAGCGAATCAGGCACCCTTCCCGCCACCACCCTGGACGAGGCCGTGGCCAACCTGGAAACCGAGATGATCATCGACGCCCTGAAAAACACCCGGGGCAACATCACAAGCGCCGCCGAGATGCTGGGAACCACGGTGAGAATCTTCGCCTACAAGGCCAAACGATACGGTGTGGATTACAGGAACTACCGCTGAAAAACAATGCCCGAACCGGTTACTACCCCCAAACCTGTCATTCCGGACGGAGCGAAGCGGAGATCCGGAATCCATGCCCGCATGAGAGATGGGGTACGAATTTGTCAGGATCTGTTTCAGATACCGGCATGGATTCCGGGTCGGCTGGCATAACGGGCACCTTACATTTCCAAGAGGATCCGAAGCTCGAGACCTTCCGAAATAATCAGGGCCGCCCGGAATGACAATGAAGGGAATCTTGACCACATATTTCACGCGTCGTTGTGGGCCGTGTCATTTGAAACCGGCACATGACCGGTATTTATAGTGGTTGTCATAAATCCGTTCCGAATGAAAAACTGACGAACGTCGAACATCCAACGCCCAACATCCAACATCGAATGAAGGATAACTCCTTTTTTAAATGGTGAATTTGAACACTGTTTTCTTTCCATGCGGAAAGGGTGAGCCGTGAACCCATTCACCATTCGATGTTCATAAAAATGCGGCAATCGGAATTTTTTTCTGACAACCACTATAATGATGGGGTGTTGTCATTCGACATGGATGCAGTACGGCTTATGCCGAACTGGGCGTGACAGCAATGGAAGGTGGCAGGGGATTTCCCACACTTTAAGGATACATTGGGTGAATGGCCCCCGGCAGGACTGCCGGAGGCCTCGATGCTTTTACGGCAAAACCGGCCTAATACCGGTAAAGATCCGTCTTGTAAGGCCCGTCAATGCTGACGCCCAGGTAGTCGGCCTGTTCCTGTGTCAACGTCGTGAGCTTCACGCCCAGGCGTCCCAGGTGGAGGCGGGCCACTTCCTCGTCCAGTTTCTTGGACAGGGTGTAGACCTGACATTCGTGTTTTTCCGTGGCCAGACGGATCTGGGCCAGGGTCTGGTTGGTGAAGCTGTTGCTCATCACGAAACTGGGGTGGCCCGTGGCGCAACCCAGGTTCACCAGGCGGCCTTCGGCCAGGACGATGATGGACCGGCCGGATTTCAGGGTCCATTTGTCCACCTGGGGTTTGATGTTCAGCTTCTTGCATCCTTCGGTTTTTTCAAGGTAGGCCATGTCGATTTCGTTGTCGAAGTGACCGATGTTGCAGACGATGGCCTCGTCTTTCATCGCTTCCATGTGGGCTGCGGTGATCACTTTGTAGTTGCCCGTGGCGGTGACAAAGATGTCTCCCATGGGGGCGGCTTCTTCCATGGTCACCACCTGGTAACCGCTCATGGACGCCTGGAGGGCGCAGATCGGATCGATTTCCGTCACCAGGACCCGAGCGCCGAAACCTCGCATGGACGAGGCGCAGCCTTTGCCCACGTCACCGTATCCGCAGATCACCACCACTTTTCCTGCGATCATCACGTCCGTGGCGCGCTTGATGCCGTCGGCCAGGGATTCCTGGCAGCCGTAGAGGTTGTCGAATTTGCTCTTGGTCACCGAGTCGTTGACGTTGATGGCCGGGAAAAGGAGCTGGCCGGATTTCTGGAGTTGGTACAGCCGCGCCACGCCGGTGGTGGTTTCCTCGGATACGCCTTTGATTTTGGCGGCGATTTTCGTCCATTTCTTGGGATCGTTCTTGAAACTCATTTTCAGGCGGTCCAGGAAGCAGCGTTCCTCGTCGTTGCCGGGAGTCCTGTCCAGGATCGACGGGTCTTTTTCCGCTTTCACCCCTTCGTGGATCAAAAGGGTGGCGTCCCCGCCGTCGTCCACGATCAGGTCCGGACCGCTGCCGTCAGGCCAGGTCAGGGCCATTTCCGTGCACCACCAGTACTCTTCCAGGGTCTCTCCTTTCCAGGCGTAAACGGCGGCCGTCTTGTTGGCGGCGATGGCGGCGGCGGCGTGGTCCTGGGTGGAGAAGATGTTGCAGGAGGCCCAGCGGATGTCCGCGCCCAGGGCGTGAAGGGTTTCGATGAGCATGGCGGTCTGGATGGTCATGTGAAGACTGCCTGTGACCTTGAGGCCTTTGAGGGGTTTGTCCTTGCCGTATTTCTCGCGGCAGGCCATGAGGCCCGGCATTTCGTTTTCCGAAAGTTGCATGTCTTTGTTGCCGAAATCGGCCTGGCCCATGTCGGCCACTTTGTAAGGCAGTGAAAGATCCAGTTCTTGAACGGTCATGGTGTTCTCCTTGATATTATAGGGTGTGAAATAAAGGTTTTTCTGCGATGTAGATATGTAAAACCAGGGATCGAAGGAGGCTGTGGGGCGTGACTCCTTCCAGTGCGAAACCGCAACCGGCGAGCCAGTCCGTCACCTCCTCCTTCGATAACCCCAACCAACGGTCTCCGTAATGTTTTCGTAACGTTTCATCGGCGTGCTGGGCGAATTCGGCCACCACCAGCCGGCCTCCGGGTTTCAGAATCCGGAAGGCTTCCCGTACCGCGTCTTCGGGTTTCGACAGGTGGTGCAGGGCCAGGGAAATGACGGCCAGATCCGCTTCCCCGTCTTTCATGGGCAGGTGTTCCAGTTCGCCCAGGCGCAGGTCCGCCGCTCCATTGGCGTCAACGAACCGTTTCCGCGCTTCATCCAGCATTTTCTGGGAGCTGTCCACCCCGATGACGTGGCGGGCCTTTTCCAAGAGAAAGCCCATCAGCTCCCCGGTTCCGCAGCCCAGATCCACCGCCACGGTGACGGGGCTAAGATCAAGGCTGATGGCCCGGTTGATGTCGAAGGAGCCCAGGATCTCTTTTTTCAGGTCATCCCAGCGCGGGGCGATGGTGTTGAAAAACTGCCGGGTCACCACGCTCCTGTCGGCGATGATTTGTTCGGCATGGGCCAGATCGTCCAGAAGGTCCGTTTCCTTTCGGAACATGTCCCGAACCGCCTCGTTGAACAGGGCCAGATCCTGGCCTTTTTCCGCGGAATAAAAAGCCCAGACCCCGCTCCGCCGGCAGGCCAAAAGTCCGGCGTCGGCCAGAATCTTCACATGATGGGACACCCGGCTCTGGCCTGTGCCCAGAAGGCTGACCAGTTCGTTCACCGACAGTTCGTGGTCCAGAAGGACATGGTAGATCCGGATGCGGGTGCTGTCGGCAAGGGCTTTGAAATAGGCCAGACTGTTCATGAAACTCCAAATATCAATATATCAAGATTTTTTGATATATATAGAGAATCAGAACGCGGCGGTCAAGTTGTTTTTTTGGTTTCTCAAGTGCCGGCCATTCTGGTATCGTCCCTGACGTGGTTCATGCGAACGTATGTTCATGGGAGGCGTCAGGGTGATAGCATGTAGACTGTTTACCGAAGTATCATGGTGAGCCACAGCTCCCAGCCTTGTCATTCCGGGCGGTCTCCGATATTTTGAAGTGTTCGAAACATGTTTAGGATTGGGCAGAACGAAATCGTTCGAGATCCGAAGCCGACCCGGAATCCACGCCGGTATGGGCATGCGTTTCCGAAAATTCATGCCCCCTTCTCTTTTGCGGACATGGATTTAAGGGTCAGCCTGCATAACGAGCCGCGCACATGGGTGAGATACTCTTCAAAACAGGGTCGGACAAAAAAACAGGGCCGCCCGGAATGACAGGGTTTGGAGTTTTTTGGGTAACGTTACGAAGTCAAATCTAAGATAGTTTGGAAAGACAGCAGCGAAAGGAAACAGGCGATGGAAAAAGGAGATATCGGGGGAAACATCAGGAAGTACATGGCGTCGAGGCAGGTCAGCCGGGAGCGGATCGCGGAGGTTCTGGGCTACGATGACCGGAAGATGGAACGGCTGTTTGACGGAAGCCACACCCCGGGGGTTTCCGATCTTCTGAAACTCGTCACCCTGCTGAAGACCGACGTCCCGGCCCTTCTTTACGGCAAGGAATACGGGGAAAAGAAGGCGATCAAAACCAGGCCGGACGAACGGGTGAAAATCATCCGAAAAGGGACCATCGACTACGAGTGTCTCGCCCCCACGTACTCTGGCCGGAAAATGGAGCCCCTGCTCGTCACCATCTACAGGAAAGATCCGGAAAAAGTGGAGTTCAGCCGCCATGAGGGCCAGGAGTTTCTGTTTGTCACCGAAGGCACCCTGGTGATCGATGTGGACGGCCGGGAGTTCATTCTTGATGAGGGCGACTCCCTCTACTTCGACAGCGCCCTGCCCCACTCGGTGAATGCCATTACGGAAAAAGCCCGCCTGGTCGCCTCCATTTATAAAGGGGATTCCATGGTGGATATGACCCGGGGCCGTTCCATGAAGGCGATCATCGAGGCGGCCAAGCTCAGCGGGCACAAACGCATCGTCATCGTCTGCCCGGATGAAACCAGCCTTTCCGCCGTGAATCGTGCCATGGACGAGGAGATCATCGACAAGGCCTATCTGGTGGGGAATCTTGAAAAAACACGGAGCCTGTGCGGCGATGAGATCAAGTACCCGGATCGCTACGAGTTCGTCGATATCAAGGCCGAAGGGAACGATTACGAACAGGCGGCCGCGGCAAAGGGCGTTGAACTGCTCCGGCAGAAACTGGCCCACATGATCATGAAGGGCAAACTCAACACCTCGGCCTACGTGAAAGCGATCCTGGACAAGGCCCAGGGCGTGGGCACCGGAAGACGCCTTTCCCTGGTGGGGATTTTCGAAATCCCCGGGGTGGACCGGCTGGTCATGCTCACCGATCCGGGGATCAACCCGGAGCTTTTTTCAGGCGACCGGGCCGACAGCGGTCTCGACATCATCCACAACGCCATCGACGTGGCGAAAAGCTTAGGGGTTTCCCGGCCAAAAATCGCCATTCTGGACGCCAACGAAGTCCCCACCGCCAGCATCCCCACCACGGTCCACGCCAGGACCCTTTCCGAGCGTCCATGGCCCGACGCCGATGTGTTCGGTCCCCTGTCCTACGACATCGCCCTCTACGAGGAATTCGCCGAAAAGAAGGGGTTCGTGGACCATCCCGTGGCCGGGCGGGCCGACATCCTGGTGGTTCCCTACATCGTCAGCGGCAACATCCTCTACAAAAGCTGGGTCATGACCATGGGAGCCGAGGTGGCCAACATCGTCCTGGGCGCCCAGGTCCCCGTGATTCTCACCTCACGGAGTGACACGGACATGGTCAAGTTCCTGACCCTGTGCGCCAGCGTCCTGTACAGCAATTATCTGGAAGGGCGGAAGGTGTGATGCTGCTGGGATGATGTGAAATAAGGATGGCTTCGTAAAAAGTCCGATTTCTGCGTTGCGCTTCATCCCTCGTCACTGCGGCGTACCCTAAGTACGCCTCATTCCTCGGGATTCGCGACGCCTTGAACTCGAACTTTTGTACTTTGCCATCCGTTGATGACTTTTTACGAGTTCATCAATAAGGAATGTCACCAAAAACCCGAATTGCGTTGTTGACGATTGGTAACATTAAGGTTACTATATAGCCAGATGACAGACTTGAGCCGGTCTTAAAGGAAGCCATGAGAATTCAAGAGTATATAGCCCGGGATGGGTCTAATCCCTATGCGACATGGTTTAAATCTCTTGATACGATGGCGGCAATCAAGGTGAGTGTCGCAAAAGCAAGAATGGAGTCGGGCAACACATCCAACATCAAATGGTTCGATGGTATAGGCGAGTATAAAATCGATTGGGGGCCAGGATACAGAATTTATCTGGCCCAGGATGGGAAGGATTTGATTGTTCTGTTTGGCGGGGGGACAAAAAAGAGACAACCGGCCGATATCAAAAAAGCAAAAGAACTGTTCGAAGAATATAAAACACGGAAAAAAGAACTGAAAAAATAACCAATCCGCCAAAAGAGGTTGGAACTTATGCCTTTAACCAGAGATTATAAAGAAACGATAAATGAGCGCGCCCAGAGTGATCCTGATTTTGCCAAAGGACTGCTTGATGAAGCCCTGGAGCTTTTTATCAACGGCGAACCTGAGGTCGCCCGGATTATTCTGAGGGATCTGGTCAATTCAACCATTGGCTTTGAATCGTTGTCGAAAAAGACGGACAAGCCAAACAAAAGCATCCAACGGATGCTTTCTGCAAAAGGTAACCCGACCATGGATAGTCTGGCCCTCATTTTTAAAGCCATCAGGGAAAAGCTGAATGTCAGGATCGAGGTTCATGCGGTCCCTGTATGCCCCACCGCTGGAAATTAGTCTTGCCACTTCAAATCAGGAAGCTATTTTGGCTTTGTAAAGAAACCGGGTCCGGTTGGAAAACAAGAACCGAAGTATAGATGTAGGTCGGCTTGAAGAACGAAAGCCGACGGGCCTTCGCAGAACGAAGGGTGGCGGATGTTAAACAGAGCGGTCTGAAAGGTAATATATCCGTTTTTGAATTTAATGGATCGGGTCATTTGTCGGGTTTCGTGCCTCAACCCGACCTACGATAGGCTTTCTTCAAACGTTACAAAGTCAAACTATTTCATGATTTAAAAAAAACGGCCCGTGAAGACACGGGCCGTTCGTAATCATGAAAATGAAGCTTGGCTCTATTCTTCCACTTTCCTTACCCGCAGGGCCAGTTCGTCCAGCTGTTTCCGGTCCACGGGCGACGGGGCGTCGGTGAGGAGGCAGGTGGCTTTCTGGGTTTTGGGGAAGGCGATGACGTCGCGGATCGAGGGCTGGCCGCAGAGGATCATCATCAGCCGGTCGAAGCCGAAGGCCATGCCGCCGTGGGGAGGCGCACCGGATTCCAGGGCGGAGAGGAGGAAGCCGAATTTTTCCTCGTATTCGTTTTTCTCAAGGCCCAGGCGCTCCAGGATCTTGACCTGGAGGTCCTTGTTGTGGATACGGATGCTGCCGCCGCCGATTTCCGTGCCGTTCAGGACCAGGTCGTAGGCCCTTGATTTCACGGCCAGGGGGTCGGTGTCGATCTTGTCGTAATCCGCTTCGGCCGGGGCCGTGAACGGATGATGGGGCGACTGGAGCCGTTTGTCCGTCTCGTCGTATTCGAACAGGGGGAAATCGGTGACCCAGAGGAAACGGTAATCGTCTTTGTTGATCAGTCCCAGTTTTTCCGCCAGATGGTTCCGGAGGTTGCCCAGACTTTCGTTGACCACCTTGATCTGGTCCGCCACGAAGAACACCAGGTCGCCGGGCTCCATTTCGATGCGTTCGGCCAGGGCTTTTTTCTCGTCATCGGTGAAGAACTTGGCGATGGGGCTCTGCCACTCGTTTTCCTTCACCTTGATCCAGGCCAGACCCTTGGCCCTGTAGATGGACACGAATTTCGTGAGGTCGTCGATGTCCTTGCGGGACATGTCGATGCAACCCTTGGCGTTCAGGGCCTTCACCATGCCGCCGTTTGTCGCCACGTCGGCGAAAACCTTGAAACCTGAGCCTTTCACGATGGAGGTCACGTCTTTCAGCTCCATGCCGAAACGCAAGTCCGGTTTGTCCAGGCCGTAGCGGTCCATGGCATCTTCGAACAGCAGGCGGTCGAAGGGGAGTTTCAGTTCGATCCCCAGGATCTCCTTGAACACCGTGGCCACCAGACCTTCGCCCACGGCCATCACGTCTTCCTCGCCACCGAAGGACATTTCAAGGTCGATCTGGGTGAACTCGGGCTGACGGTCGGCCCGGAGGTCCTCGTCACGGAAGCACCGGACGATCTGGTAGTAACGGTCGAAACCGCTCATCATCAGAAGCTGCTTGAAAAGCTGGGGGCTCTGGGGCAGGGCGTAGAACTGGCCCTGGTTTACCCGGCTGGGCACCAGATAGTCCCGGGCGCCTTCCGGGGTGCTTTTGGTGAGGAAGGGCGTCTCAATGTCCAGGAACCCGAGGGAGTTCAGGTAGTTCCGGATCGCCAGACCCGCCTTGTGACGGGCGATGAGGTTCTTCTGGAAATGGGGACGCCGGAGGTCGATGTGCCGGTGTTTCAGGCGGACGCTTTCGTTCACGTCCACCGTTTCCTCGACAGGGAAAGGCGGGGTCACCGCTTCGTTGAGGATTTTGAGTTCCGAGATCATCACCTCGATTTTTCCGGTCTTGATCCTGTCGTTCACCATGTCCGCCGGCCGAAGCACCACCCGGCCCCTGACGCCCAGCACGTATTCGCTGCGGATGTCCTTCGCTTTTTCATGGGATACCGGGTTTTCTTCGGGGTTGAACACGATCTGGCTCATGCCGCTCCGGTCCCTGAAGTCGATGAAAATCACGCCGCCGTGATCCCGGCGTTTCTGAACCCAGCCCATGAGGACCACATCCTGGCCCACCAGACGTTCGTCAAGATCGCCGCAACCATGGGTCCGTCTCATATTTCCAAGTATATCCGCCACGTTGATAACTCCTTTATCTGATCAGATTGATGATATGGGGAACGAGGTTGACGATGGGAATCTCCTTCTGCTCCCGTGTTTCCATGTTCCGCAAAACCGCATGGCCGTTCACCAGCTCGTTTTCCCCGAAAATCAGGGTGTGGGCCGCGTGGACCTTGTCCGCCCGCTTCATGTGATTTTTCAGGCTCCTGTCCTCGAAGTCCATTTCCGTGGGAACGCCGGAAAGGTTCAGGGCGCAGGCCCACTCGAAAGCCATGGTTCTGCAAGCGTCACCCAGGGGCGCCAGGTAGATTTTCGGCCGTTTTACTGCCGCTGTCCGGGTCTGGGACAGGATTTCTGCCAGGCGGTCGAAACCGATGGCAAACCCGATGGCCGGAACCGAAGGGCCGCCCAGGGCTTCCACCAGGCCGTCGTAACGCCCGCCTCCGGCCACGGCGTTCTGGGCGCCCAGGCTGTTGGTGAGAATTTCAAAAGCGGTGCGGGTGTAATAATCCAGGCCCCGCACCAGATGACGGTCCACCTCGTAGCTGATGTTCTGCTTGTCGAGCTGCTGCCGAACCGTGTCGAAATGGGCTTTGCAACCGTCGCACAGGTAGTCCAGGATCGACGGGGCTTCGGCCAGGGCCTCGCGGCAGGTCGGAACCTTGCAGTCCAGGGTCCGTAAGGGGTTCTTGTCGCTGCGCCTCACGCAGTTTTCACAGAGCTCGCCTTTTTTCTCTTCAAGAAGGCGGTACAAAGCTTTCTGGAAATCCGGACGGCATTCCGGGCAGCCCAGGCAGTTGATGTGGGCCGACACGTCCTTCACTTCCAGGCGTTCGAACAGGGACACCAGCATGAAGATGATCTGGGCGTCGATCAGGGGCGAGGAGATGCCGAACACCTCGGCGTCGATCTGGTAGAACTGGCGGTAACGGCCTTTCTGGGGTCTCTCCCGCCGGAACATGGGGCCGATGGTGTAGAACTTCCGGACCGGGTCTTCGGCGAACATCTTGTGCTGGATGTACGACCGGACCACCGACGCCGTGGCTTCGGGACGCAGGGTCACAAGCCCCCGCCTTCCGTCGTCGAAGGTGTACATTTCCTTTTCCACGATGTCCGTGGTGTCGCCGATGCTGCGGGCGAACAGTTCGGATTTCTCCACGATGGGAAGCCGGATCTCCCGGTAGCCGAAATCCTCGAACATCTGCCGGGCCACAGCCTCGATTTCCTGCCAGAGTCCGATTTCATCGGGCAGGATGTCCTTGAATCCTTTGATCAACTGTATCATGAATCGTTTCGCCCCCGGTCTCCCGGACACGCCTTTCTGATGGCCAAAAACATAAAAACCTGGAGACCAGGTCAAATCAAAACATTGAAAACGTTTGTTTAAATGACGTTTTGTACATGAACATGGGCGGTGCCGTCAATATTTATAAATGAAAAAACCAGGGCGAGTCCGTGTAACATGGGCATGGATCTTAACCATCGCTATCGGGATCGGTATCGCTATCGAAATGTTCTGACGATAGAACCCGATACCGATAGCGATGCCAATACCGAAAGCGATAGGGATAGGGCTTCAACGGGCCATGTCATATCATATTGATGAGATGTCCTCGTGAATCTCTTGATTCCCATCCGTTTCTCTGCTATTCAGTCCGGACTTTCTGAACGGGATTCCGTTTTTCCATTCAGAGAACGCTCTGTTCCTGACGGATCATATCCCATGGTTTTTTCAGGACATAGGTAACGCCATGAAAGACCATTTCAAGGAGGGGGATATGCAGAAAACCATTTTTCATTCACCGGTTCTGAGCCGGTTCATGCACGGACTTTCCCGGGCCGTGCTTTTCGTTCTCGGTTGGACTTACGCGGAGGAAGGGCACAGGGCGCCGAAATACGTGGTCATCGCCGCGCCCCACACCAGCAACTGGGATTTTTTCTACACCATGCTCGTGGCTTTCGCCCTGGATATCAAGGTGTACGCCATGGGAAAAAAGTCCCTGACAGAAGGGCCTCTGGGGCGGCTGATGCTGTGGCTCGGGGTCATTCCCATCGACCGGGGCAAATCCAGCAACGTGGTGGCCCAGACCATCGAGGCGTTCAACCGCGAGGACAGGCTGGTCATCATCATTCCCCCCTCCGGCACGCGGAACAAGGTGCAGTACTGGAAAACAGGATTTTACCACATCGCCCACGGGGCAGGGGTTCCCATCGCCCTGGGCTACATCGACTACAAGAGAAAAAAAGGGGGGCTGGGGCCGTTCATCACCCCCACGGGAAACCTTGAGGCGGACATGAAGATCATTCGGAAATTCTACGCCGGTGTCACGGGAAAGCATCCCGAAAAACAGAGTGCCTAAGATTTAAAGGCGACCGGTCCCACAGATCAGGCCGCCGGTCAGCCATGTTCCGATCACGCCCAGGCAGCGGATGTCCAGCCGGTCCTGGGCCGATTCTGGAAAAAGAATCTGGCAGGACGCGGGCATGCCGTCTTCACGGTCTGAAAACTTCAGGAGAACGGGAAGGCCGGGAAGTGCCTGGAAAACCAGGGAAAGGTCAAATCCAGGGTCGCCGTGGACAACCTCGGCCCCCAGGGCAAGGGCCGCCGCCTTCAGTCCGTCCATCTGTCCTTCAAAGGACCGCTCCAGGGTCTTAGCGGTGTTTTCATGGAAGTAGCCCATAAGGGGCCCGGCTTCCCGGCATTCCCTGAACCCGATCCACACCGGCGGGCGGTCCTCCGGCTCCGCCTTGTCCCGGAGAACCCAGGTCATGAGCAGCACCGCCACGGCGGATGTCACCTCTTCGTTCCGGCTGTTCGTCACCCGTTCCGGCCCCACTGTGTGAACATCCCCGAAAAAAGGCACACGAAAGGTTTGCAGCCCGTCTCCGCCGTTTCGCGCGGCCAGGACTTTTTTCAGCTCTTGCGCCTTTTCCTCGAAAGACCAGGGTTGCCGGCTCATGACACCCCTTCCTGAAGTTTCCGAATTTCCGACGTGACCCGGGCGAACTCATCTTCCAGGGCGAACAGGTCCAGCATCACCGGCGGTTTCACCGAATGGGCCGGAAGGCGTTTTTCCGTTTCAAGGATGGCTTCCGCCAGAACGTGCTGCTGTCTCAAAAGGGTTTCCAATCGGTTCATGTCCCACCTCCGTCTGTGTTGGTTGTGGCTCAAGAATAAACCCGGACGGCGCGTGTTTCATTGATTCAAGTCAAAGATGTGAATAATCCGGAAAATCACAAATCGATCAGACATCACATCCATTGTATGGACTGATCCATCCGCGATTTTTAGAGCTTTTCAAACGGAGGGTGGTGCTGTATCCAGTTTTGCATGGGATTTGAATGATGAAAGCAGCTGAACAAGGCGAAGGGGAGCTCATAGGTGTCATACTCCCAGTCTTTTTGAACGCAAACATCATGAATGGCTTCCCTGATCATGCCAAGCACGTAGTTTCTCAATGGAGCGGTTTCGATTTCCGCATCGGAATTATCTGACAGAAACGCCTGCTTGCAGTCTTTTCTGTTCAATGAATGCCATGCCCGGCAGATGAGCGGCCTGGCATGGTAGATATCACACGCATGATCGGTCAGAAAGATGCAGGGGGTTTCTCTTTTTATAAGGACTCTTTCATGGAATGACCTGCCTTCGGTGAGGCTTCTGTTGTGATCGATTCTTTGCTTGAGGCGTTCGATTTCCTGCGCAGAAAATGTCTCAAGGATGTACGCAAAGATAAGGAAGCATTCCGGTGGCGTCACCTTGACCTGCATATGGCAGCAGTAACTACAACCGCAGGAACACTCGATCCGGGGATCTTCATCATTGTTTTCCGCTTTGTCGATGATTCGATCACTGAATGCAATCAGACGTTGCATCATATTCAGCAGAACATGGTCTGAGCTATCGTTTTCAATGGTATTCAGGGCAATGGTCAAAGCGGCGGATTTAACCGCATCCTGTTCAGGTGACATCTCCATCTGACTTCGTATCCTTGATATCGTAAGTCAGAGAGTGACCAGAGCCTACGGGTGTTGAGGTTCATCGGATCGGGGAAAGGAGGCTTTTTAAAACAAGATTTCCCCGCCTGATATTTTTGCCGGACGATAGGTTAAATCGGGGGTAAAAGCAATAGAAATATCCATGAATTTTCAGGCACTAAGTCCATCCGATCCAGAAGCCGATCCGGTAAAATGAAACATGAAGCCTTAACCCGATCCACACCGGCGGACTGTCCTTTTGCCTCGGTTGTGTCATAGAGAACCCAGATCATGGGCAGCACCGCCACTGCCGGCGACACCCCTTCGTTCCGGCTGTTCGTCACGCGGTCCGATCCACCGTGAACATCCCCGAAAAAAGGAACACTCCAGGTTTTCAGCTTTTCTCCGCCATTTCGGGCGGCCAGGACTTTTTTCAGCTCTTGTGCCTTTTCCTCGAAGGACCAGGGTTCCTGACTCATGACGCCCCTTCCTGAAGCTTCTGGATTTCCGACGTGACCCGGGCGAACAGGTCCATCATCACCGGCGGTTTCACCGAATGGGCCGGAAGGCGTTTTTCCATTCCAAGGATGGCTTCCGCCAGAACGAGCTGCTGTCTCAAAAGGGTTTCCAATCGGTTCATGTCCCACCTCCGTCTGTGTTGGGTGTGGCTCAAGAATAAACCCGGAAGGCGCGTGTTTCATTGATTCAAGTTAAAGACATGAAATCCGCCATGAAATTTCTGAGTAATGACCCATCGGACTGAGAGATTGCATCATGTAACCACAAGGTTTGGGCATAGTTGCTACCCTGGGGTATACTTCATTCGATTGTTCCGTTGTTGACAATATATGACCTTGTTTTTTTTTTTTTTTCTATGCTACGCGTTCTGGTATCTAAATTAAGTGTCCGTTCAATTCTAATAACCGTATTAAATTATTAACTTTCCTCAGGAGGATTGACGCATGGGCTTTATTCAAAAACGTCCAAAAGCTACGAATGCCTTTATTGTCATGTTGTTTTTGGTTGTTATGGGGTTGAATGGCTGTGGAGGCGGTGGTGGTGGAAACACTCCAACAGACCAGAACAATAATGGAACACCAAACGGTTCCTTGCGGGTCAGGGTGATTGATGATGATAATAATGTAAGGGTTCAGGGCATCACGGTGGTTCTGGGAAGGGCAGACGGGTCTATGGTGACTTACGGTACGACAGATATGAACGGCGAAATCACGTTTCAGAATCCTCCCGTGAATGCAACTGTTTCAGCCGCTTATTATTACACCTATACATCTTATAATGTGATCTACACCGATTATGAGCTGTCCGTTATCTATGATATCAACACGACTGAAATAACCATTAAAATCGATCGTGGTGATGCTGATACAACAGTGCTTGGTAGTGGGTCAGTTATCGTGACAGATCACGTGGGTGCTGATAGATGCCATTTATTAAATGCCGATCTGCATATGTCAGTGAATCCAACAACATTCAATTTTTCGATTTATGATTGGTTTGATTTCCAGAACGACGGGAAGTTTTCCATATTAGCGATAGGTTGTGATGAAGACGATAATCCCGTGGGGTATGGAATGCTTCTGGACCAAACTTACGTAGACGGTATGAGAGTCAATCTTGACATGAACCAGACAACATTTGTGAACCAAACATTCAATCTGCTTAATGTTCCGGGAGATGCAAAATATTCAAATTACAGATCTGAAGTTCGAAGAAAAAAAGGTGATTCTTATGACGTGGAAACAGAGTATGGCGTAATGCCTGTACCGGCGTCTGTTTCAGCAAAATACGTATCAGGTTTTGCTGACAGCTATGAATTCAATGTGGCATTGGTTTTTGACAAGAACGGCGACGGGGTTGATGATTGCGCAGTCGACATGGCGAGAGCCTATTCAACACTCGCCGGACCCAGAAACATTGACTTCTTAGATGCACCGGCCTTGCCAACGGGTTTGTCTGTTTCAGGGATAAATTCTACAACACTTCAAATTTCATGGAATAAAGGGCCTGATTCTCTTGATTATATTTCTGTTAAAGCGAACCAGTATTCTGACACTCTCTTCAGAGAGTTCAATTTTTACGCCTCTCCCACAAGAACCAGCATTGTCTTTCCAGAGTTGCCTGAATCGCTCAGCGGGTTTAGGCCACCAGGTTTAATGAGTGTTCAAGTAAGTTTTTATGACACTTCAGTTGTGTCTGGCTATAATGGCCTGTTGAATTTTCTTGAAAACTCAGGTGACGGGGAAATGCTTCCCGATGAGTATTCTACGAATTATTCACATGCCTATGTCAGGCCATAACGTGTCATAATTAAAAAAATATTCTGCGACGCTATGTCAGCGTGGCGTCAATAATAACCAAGGGTGGCACGACCTCCCTTGGTTTTTTTATTTAATACGGGAAGTTGTGGTTAAGTGTTTCAAAAAAATGTATTAGGGCTCAATTCGCCCTTCGGTTTGACATCAGCGGTCAAACCGGATAATCCTTGACTTCGGCTTTCACTCAGACAAGGAAAACATCATGCGATTCATTCATACGGCGGACTGGCATCTGGGGCGGATTCTGTTTGGCGTTCATCTCACCGAGGACCAGGCGGTGGTTCTGGACCGCCTGGAGGGGATTATCAAAGACAGCGGGGCGGACATGCTGGTGGTGGCCGGGGACGTGTATGATCGGGCCGTGCCGCCGCCCGAGGCCGTTAGGCTTCTGGACGATTTTCTCGGGCGGGTGGTGGAAGGGCTGGGGGTGAAGGTGCTGATGATCGCCGGAAACCACGACAGCCCGGACCGTGTGGGTTTCGCCTCGAAAATCCTCGAAGCCCGGGGGCTTTTCATGCGGGGGAGGGTGGCCGGTGAAAGCCGGGTCACCACGGTTCCGGACGATCACGGTCCCGTGGATTTTCACGCGATCCCCTACGCCGAACCGTCGGTGGTCCGGGAGATTCTGGGCGATGACACGGTGAAGGATCACGAAACAGCCATGGCCCGGCTGGTGGCCCGGAGCGGTGCCGCCACCTCCGGGAGGCGGTCTGTGCTGGCGGCCCACGCCTTTGTGGCCGGATCGGCGGAAAGCGAGTCGGAACGCCCCCTGGCCGTGGGGGGAAGCGCTGCCGTGCCGAGTTCGGTGTTCGACGGCTTCAGCTATGTGGCCCTGGGCCACCTTCACCGGTGCCAGACCGCCGGAGCCCCTTGTATAAGGTATCCGGGCAGTCTTTTTCCCTATTCCTTTTCCGAGGTGGATGAGGAAAAAACCGTGAACCTGGTGGACATGGACGGCCAGGGCCTCTGCCATGTCACCGCCGTTCCCATACCCGGCCGGCGGACACTCCGCATTGTGAAGGGGCTGATGGACGAGGTACTGACGATGCCCCCCAGCGACGACTACATCCAGGTGAACCTTTCGGACACCGCGCCGGTCCTGGATGCCGTGGGGCGTCTGAGGGCTGTGTTTCCCAACCTGCTTCACATCGAACGGACCCATCTGGCCTGGGACGGCTCCGGTGCGGGAAACCGGGCCGATCACCGGAAAACCGATCACCAGGATCTTTTCAAGGGGTTCTACAGCGACGTGTGCGGCGAAAGTCTGAACCCGGACATGGAAGAACGGTACGGCCGGATCACCGAAGAGCTGTTCAGAAGAAAACGGGAGGCCCGGTCATGAAACCTCTGTCTCTTTCCATGAGCGCCTTCGGGCCTTACGCCGAACCTTTGACCCTGGATTTCACCGACCTTGGGGACCACAGCCTTTTTCTCATCCACGGCCCCACGGGAGCCGGGAAAAGCAGCATCCTGGACGCCATGTGTTTTGCCCTGTACGGCGAGACCTCGGGCGGGGAAAAGGAGGTAAAAGGGGTGCGGAGCGATTTTGCCGTTCCCGAAGAACCCACGAAAACCACCTTCGATTTTCTGCTGGGCGACCGGCGCTACCGGGTGTTTCGAAGCCCCGAGCAGGACCGGCCGAAAAAAAGGGGAGACGGCGTCACCCGCCAGCTGGCCCAGGCCACACTGTACCGCATCGACGGAGAAACCCGGACCGTTCTGGCGGACCGTTGGGGCAACGTGACAGCGGAAGTCTCCCGGATCATGGGTTTCGACGTGCTCCAGTTCCGTCAGGTGGTGGTGCTGCCCCAGGGCCAGTTCCGGAAATTCCTCCTTTCCGGTTCCGCCGAACGCCAGAAAATTCTGGAAACCCTGTTCCAGACGAGGATCTACCGGGACATCGAAGAGGCCCTGAAAGACGAGGCAAAGTCCCTCAAGGCAGCTTACGACGAAGTCCGCCAGAGGCAGGCCCTTTTGCTCGAACAGGAAAACACGGCGGACCGGGAAACCCTTGTCCTGGAAACCGGGAAGCTGGAACAGGACCTGGCGGACGCCGCAGTCACCCTGGAACAAGTGAAAACCGAGGAAACCGCAGCCCAGGCCGGACTGATCAGGGCCATGGACATCCGGGCGAAGATTGTGGAACAAGATTCGGCCCGAAAGGCCCTGGGCGATCTGAAGGCCAGGGAATCTGAGATCGCAGGGTTGAGACAGCGTCTTGACCGGATCGCCAAAGCCCTGACCCTGAAAGACCCGATGAAGAACAGGGGCGCCCGTGAGGTCGAACTCACGGACGCCACCGGAAAATTTCAGGGCCTGACCGAGCAGATCGGCCGCGCGGAACGTGAGCATGAACAGGCGGTTCAGGCCTTCGAGTTTGAAAAAAGCCGCGAGGGGGAAACGGACGAAACCCGGAGCCGTCTGGAAACGCTGAAAGGTCTGGTGGACCGGATCGCGGCCTCGGACGAGGCGCAAAAAGCACACGAACAGGCTGTGAAGAAAGCCGGAATCCTGGAACGGACCGTGGGGGATTTAAGGGACCGTGCAGAGCGTCTCAGGGTGGACATCGAGGAAACAGCCGCGCGCTGCCAGAAGGAAAAGGACACGGCAGCCCGGGCCGACAGTCTGAAACAACGGGCAGATACCCTGGCCCGCCGGGTGGCGCGCCAGAAAGAGTGGCTGGAAATGGAGGGCCGGAAAGCCCGGGTGGGCGAAGATCTTGAAACCCGGAAAGACGCTTTGAAAAAAATTGAAGCGCGGCAAGGCCAGGCCCGGGTTCTACACGACGAGACCCTGGCCCTTTTTCACGGAGGTCAGGCCGCCCTTCTGGCCAGGACCCTTGAAAAGGGCCGTCCCTGCCCGGTCTGCGGGTCCACGGACCATCCGTCGCCCCATGCCTCAGGCATGGACATTCCCGATGAAAAGACCCTGAAAAAGACCAGGGCCGACCTGGACCAGCTCGACCAGAAGGTCAAGGACCAGGCCGAGGCGGTTCGGACGCTCCGCGAGGAATGGACCGGTCTGGCCAGCCATGTGGCCGTTCTTGAAAACGAGCTGAAAGACCAGCCGGACAAGGCCGGGCAGGAACAGGAACTGGCCCGTGTCCTGAAAGAGCTGGAGGAAGCCAGGACTGCGGAGGCTTCGGTCAGGGTTCTGGCCGAGACGTTTGAGACGCTGAAAAAAGACGGGGAAACGAAAAAACAGGAGCTGGCTGTTCAGGAAGCCAATCTTGCGGAAGCCCTTCGGGACGTCAGCACCCTGAAAGCCGTGGCCCACATGAAACGGGCCGAGATCCCCGACGGGTTCCCGGATTCCCTCTCGGTGAACCGGGAGATCGCCCGGTGTGAAGCGCTGCTGGCCCAAAGAAAAAAGGCTCTCGCTGACGCGGAAACAAGACGGAACGACACGACGGCCCGTCTTGCGGGCTTGAGGGAAAGCCTGGCCGCGTACCGTGACAATATGGACCAGTGCTGGTCACGGCTTATGGATTCCGACAGGGAACTGACGGCCCGGATCGGGGAGCAGGGATTCAAGGACCGGGACGAGGTGGCCGCCGCCTTGAACGATCAGGCTTCGGTGGAAGGGTTCAGCCGGGAGGTGAAAGCCTGGGACGAGGCCCTGGCCTCGGCTTCGGGCCGTGTCCGCCGCGCCGAGGAAATCTGCCGGGATCTGGTTCTTCCCGATGTGGCGGGACTTGAAAGGAACCTGGCCGCAATCAAGGAGCGCCTGGAACGGGCGTCAGCTGAAAAAAGCCGTCTTGACACCCTTTTGGCCCGAAAGACCGCGACCCTTGCCGCCCTGGATCAGTGTGAAAAGCGCCTGGCCGCCGTGGAAAAAGACTACCGGGTCACCGGGGCCATGGCCGAGGTGGCGGCGGGGAAAAACCCGTCGGGCATGACCTTCCAGCGTTACGTGCTGTCCGCACTTTTAGACGATGTGCTGTATTCCGCCGGACGTCACCTGAAATCCATGAGCCGGAACCGGTTCGACCTGCTTCGGGCCCGGGAGCGCAGCGATATGCGAAGCGCCGGCGGCCTCGACCTTCTGGTGTCCGACGACCACACCGGAACCACCCGCCCCGTGGCCACTCTTTCGGGGGGTGAAAGTTTTCTCGCCTCCCTGGCCCTGGCCCTGGGTCTTGCCGATGTGGTCCAGGCCTACGCCGGGGGCATCCGGCTGGACACCATGTTCGTGGACGAAGGGTTCGGAAGCCTGGACCCGGAAACCCTGGACCTGGCTTTCCGCACCTTTGCCGATCTCCAGATGAAAGGGCGGCTGGTGGGCATCATCTCCCATGTGCCGGAACTGAAAGAGCGGATGGCCACACGGCTGGAAGTAATTCCGGGACGGCGCGGCAGCCGGGCGAGGTTTGTGGTGTGAGGGCGCGCAGTCACATGCAGGTTTTAGACGGGCAACCAACTTGTTCAAAGGATAGCTATCAGAGAGATAGTCGCAGGTTGAAATTTCTTGCAGGTTTAATAAGTTTCTGAACCGCGGGTTCTTTGAAGTCCCCGACGGTTCAGAAACTGTAAGTCCAGCTTACTTTATGAAATATTCAATGCTTGTGTAATCCGGCCTCCCAGAACCGTCAACGAAATGGGACGCGGTCGTGACCTTCAGCCTGCCGGCTGTCACCAGTTCGATGGACTGGGTTCTTTCGACAAAATCCTGATCCCAGAACAGGCTCAGCACATCGTCCAGCGCATCAGCGGTCATTGTGGATTCTGTGCCCCAGTCACAATCCACGGGGGTGCAGGATCCCCACTCATGAACATCGAACTGGTTTCCGTTCAGTAGGATTTCAATTCGTGTGATATTTGGGCTTTCAAGGTCTTCATTGATCCAGTTTCCGAGAAAGAGACTGAATACGGTCGCGGAATTCGATCTGTACTCGGACTGACATTCCCTGTCGTTGAGGACGATATAGACCGATGCGGGCGGGGTCTGGCCCCTGGGCAGGGCGAACCAGATATCGTCCAGGTCGTCAGACGATCCGAGGGCGCAGAATCCGTATAGGCGGTTGTCGTTGTTGTCGTAGATATCCACCCAGGTTCGTGCCGAGCTGGCGTTCAGGCCGCAGGGAGGGAGATCGGGTGAGGCTTCGAAAAGGCCGTCAGGAAATGCATCACGGTTCGATACGGAGAGTTTGTACCGTGTGTATTCCACCTCATCGACGGTGTAATCCTCGGTTCCTGAAAAGACCAGGACAGGAGAGGGAAGGTCCAGATCACAACTGGTTTCAGGGTCATCATTCCCGCAACCTGAAAGGGAAATCAGGAAAAAGACGCTAACCAAAAGCGTCACATAATGCAGGATTCGAAAGCATGGTAACATTTTTACATGGTTTTTGAGGGACATCATCTTCTCCTTTGACATGGTTTGACGAAGCTATCGTGACGGTACAGGCCTTTCTACATTTCTTTAAAAAACATCTTTGGATTATCCCGGCCGGTTTACCGTTGTTTCATGGCGTTCTTGATCTGTTGGGCGATGCCTTTCATTTTGCCTTGCAGGAGGATTTTCCATCCTGTTTCTGTTTTTTTGAATGAAATCACTTCCATGCTTTCCATGCTGATATCCCCGACGCTGACCTCTGTCCGTGTTACCACATGGCTGAGACTGGTTCCTTCCGGAACGGAACCCAGGACTTCGATTTTTTTGAAATCAAACTGGCCCAGCTGGGCGGCCTGGGCCATGACGCTTTTCAGGAAAGAGGAGAAGAAAACCCCGTCGTCCATGGCTTTGATGCTCTCCCGGGTCGTTCCCGGACCAAAGAACTGGGGCAGCGCCTGGGCTTCCACCTCGGCGGGCAGCTCCAGGATAAAGGACATCATCTCTCTGAATTCATGGAGAGATTCCCGATCGTAGAGAGGGACGATCTGATCCCATGTCTGGTTCTTCAGAAGATCGAAATAGACTTTGCTAATGGATTCAGGCGTTCCGGCGAAAACTGGAACGGCGGTCAGAACGAGGAAAAACAAAGCGCAGAGCGTTTTTTTCATAAGGTATCCTTCTGTGTCATTAAAAATTGAGGGCATTTCTACGGAATATGTTTAATTATCTTACCGGGTAAAGGGAGTTTTGAGAGAACCCGGTTTTTTATCGGTCGTTCTATAGAATATTTTCTCAATGATCAATGAATTTTTTTAAAGCCCTGGACAAAGGGTTCTCAATATGTACAAAAACGAAGACAAGCAAGTTTGGGATGGAGTTCTGAGGCACTGAACCGGGAGCGGTATTGATGATCCAGCTGAAAGGCCAGGTTGAAAAAATCAGCTACGAGAACAGCGAGACGGGGTTCACCATTGCCAAGGTGCGCTGCGACAGGCGGGTTGTCACGGTGGTGGGAAACCTGCTGAGTCCGCCGGTGGGAACGGAGCTTGTGATGACCGGGGCCTGGGAAAACCATCCCACATTCGGGCCCCAGTTCCGTGTGACTGCTTTTGAGGCCCAGGTTCCCCATACGCCCAGGGGCATCGCCCGGTATCTGGGATCCGGCATGATTCCCGGTCTGGGGGAACGGATGGCCGAGCGTATCGTCGCCCATTTCGGCCAGGAGACCCTTCATGTTCTCGAACACAGCATCGAGCGCCTTCAGGAAGTGGAAGGCATCGGCGGCAAACGTCTGGCCCGGATCCAGGAAGCCTGGAACGCCCAGCGGCACATCCGGGATGTGATGATTTTTTTAAGGTCCCACTCTGTGGGCACGGGGTTTGCCGCGAAAATCTACCGGCGTTACGGGGAAAACACCATCCAAACCGTCCAGCAAAATCCCTTTGTGCTGGCCACGGACATCCAGGGCATCGGGTTCAGGACGGCGGACACCATCGCGGCCAGCATCGGGTTTTCAAAGGATTCCCCTTTCCGGGTCAGCGCGGGCATCCTTTTCAGCCTTCGCAGGTTATCCGAAGACGGGCATGTGTTCTACCCCATGAATCCCCTGATTTCCGTGTGTTCGGAACTCCTGGACGTTGCCCCGGAGGCGGTGAGCGACGGCCTGTGGAAGCTGTATGCGGAGCGGAAGATCATCGTGGATGAAAAAATCGAAACGGAACAAGGCGAGGGCCCTCCGGTTTATCTGGCCTATCTGTTTTTCAGCGAATTCGGCCTGGCCCGTCGCCTTTTTGACCTCATCGCCACATCTCCGGGAAAAGGTCTGCTTCCCCCCAACACCGAACTGGCCTGGCTGGAACAGAGGCTGCCCCTTCGCCTGGCCCCCCTTCAGAAAGAGGCCGTGAGGGCGGCTCTCGAAAACAAGGCCCTGGTGATCACCGGCGGACCGGGTACGGGGAAAACCACCCTGATCAACGCCATCCTGACGGTTTTTGCAAGGCACAACCGGCGGATTCTCCTGGCCGCGCCCACGGGCCGGGCCGCCAAGCGCATGGGCGAAACCACGGGGCGGCCGGCCCGGACCATTCACCGGCTTCTGGAGTTCAGCTTCAAGGCCGGCGGATTCCAGAGAAACGAAAACAAACCCCTGGCCTGCGACGTGCTGGTGGTGGACGAATCGTCCATGATCGACGTGGTCCTGATGCACCAGCTGATCCGGGCCGTTCCCCCGGACGCCGTCCTGATCCTGGTGGGCGACGTGAACCAGCTTCCCTCGGTGGGGCCGGGCAACGTGCTCACCGACATCATCGCTTCAGGCTCGGTGCCCGTGGTCCGGCTGACCGAGATTTTCCGCCAGGCCGAGCAGAGCCGGATCATCGTGAACGCCCACAAGATCAACCGGGGGGAGATGCCCCACACGGGAAGGTTCGCCGCCGGGGACGATTACTGCTTCATCGAGCAGGACGACCCGGACAGGCTGGCCCAAATTTTAGTGGAACTGGTCCGTCACCGGATTCCCCGGCGTTTCAACCTGGACCCCCTGGCCGACATCCAGGTGCTGACCCCCATGCACAAGGGCCCCCTGGGCAGCGAGGCCCTGAACACCCTGCTCCAGGAATCCCTGAATCCCTCGGGGGACACCCTGGAACGGGGACGGCATCGGTTTAGGGTGTCGGACAAGGTCATGCAGATGCGGAACAACTACGACAAGGACGTGTACAACGGGGACATCGGAAAGATCAGCGCTGTGGATTCGGAAAACCAGGCGGTTCGTGTGATGTTCGAGGGCAGGGAGGTGCCCTACGACGCCATGGACCTGGACGAGCTCAGTCTGGCCTACGCCATTTCCGTGCACAAGTCCCAGGGCTCCGAGTACCCCGCCGTGATCCTGCCCGTCACGACCCAGCACTACGTCCTTCTCCAGCGGAACCTCCTTTACACCGGCATCACCCGGGGAAAAGAGCTGGTGGTGGTGCTGGGCACGAAAAAAGCCGTGGCCATGGCCGTGAATAACGACAGGACAAGCCGGCGCTACACCGCTCTGGCCACCCGGCTGAATAAACTCTATGGATAAGGTCGCTAACACCATGACGCTGACGTATCGTCCTGTTTCTTCAAAAGACATCCCGCTGATCTGCCGATTTCCCCAAAACGAAGATGAGTTGTTTTTCTTGTTCCCAAAAGCCGTTTTTCCGCTGGATGAATTTCAGTTGGAGCGTGTTATCGCCGAACGATCGGACTCGACGGTGGTGGAGCTTGATGGGAAAGTTGTCGCATTCGCCAATTTCTATCGCCGGGAGGTTCGCGGCAGATGTTCCATTGGAAATGTCATGGTTTCTCCCGCAGTTCGTGGTCAGGGGATGGGGCGCTACCTCATCGAATGCATGACAGACCTTGCGTTTTCAATTTACCATGCCGCCGAGGTCACCGTGTCTTGCTTCAATCAAAACGTTGCCGGTCTTCTTCTGTATCCGAAACTGGGCTTTCAGCCTTATGAAATCGAAGAACGGAAAGACAACAAGGGAAACCGGGTTGCGCTCATCCACATGCGACTACAGGGCGAAATGGGTCGAGAACCTTTTGGATGAGAAGATCAAAAAGTCTTTCGGCCAAGATTTTCATCCGGGAGGGAGTTGCTGAAAGGGGAGTTCGGCGAGGATGCGGGTGCCCATGCCGGGTTTGGAACGAACCCGGAGTTTGCCGTTGTGGAGCCTTACCCGGCCTTCCATATGGATCAGGCCTCGGGGTCGGCTGCCGTTTTTCCTGGCTTTCAGGGAGGTGACGTCAAACCCTTTGCCGTCGTCCTCGATGCGGAGCATCAGGATGGGGTGGGAGGCCACGAGGCGGACCGCCACTTTTTCGGCTTCAGCGTGCGTTTTGATGTTGGCCAGGGCTTCCTGGACGATGCGGTGCACCGTGTTCTCCGTGTTGAAATCAAGGGCGAGGGTGTTCATGCCTCCGGAAAAGAAATCCACCCGGATGCCGTGTTTCCGGCTGAAATCCTGACAGTACCGGTACAGGGACGTGACCAGATCCTGGCCGTCGAAGCCCGGGGGCTGGAGCTCGTAGGCCAAGTCCCGGACCGTTTCGATGGAGCTTTTGATGGTTTTGGAAAAACCGGACACCAGGTCCCGGGCATGGGGCGGCATGCCGGGGATCTGATCGAAAAGGGCGTCGCAGTGAATCCGTAAGGACGCCAGCTCCTGGGCCACGTTGTCGTGGAGGCTGCTGGCGATTTTCAGGCGTTCGTTTTCCTGGGACTGGATCAGTTCGTGGGTCAGGCCTCGGATGCTTCGTTCCACCCTGCGGACCCCGGTGATGTCGTGGGTGTAGTAGGCCAGCCGGTCCACCGCGCCGGATCTGCTGAACACCGGATAGAACACGTGACGCCAGCAGCGGTCCCCGTCTTCCTCGTCGGAAAAGATCCGCTTCTTTTCCGCGACAGCGCGCTGGATCTGGGTTTTTCTCTGGTGGACAAGCTCCCGGGGCACAAGAGTGAAAAGGTTTCTGCCGATGATATCCGGGGTTTTTTTACCGGCCATCTGACAGTAAGCGTCGTTGACGGCCAGAATGATGCCTGCGGGCGTGATCAGCATGGCCGAGTCGGTGGTGGCGTTCAAGAGGGACTCGCTGAGTCTCTTGCTCTGGACCAGGGCCATTTCCACGTTTTTCCGGTTCAGGAGGTTCATGAAGCGGTCGGCGATCAGCCGGATCAGGATGATGAACTCCTCGGGCCAGAGTCTGATTTCATGGGGCGGTCCTGAAAAACTGACAAGGCCGTAAATCTTCCGGTCAAGGACCATGGGGATGAACAGCAGGCTCCGGAAGCCGTTGGACTCGTACCATTCCCGTTCAAGCTCGGCCTGGGCCGGAATGTCACCTGTCCGGTTGATGATCACGAACTCGCTGCGGCAGAGCTGTTCCCAGAAATACCCGAAGCGGCGGAAGGGGATGGGTTCCCCGAGCTGGCCCTGGCGTTCCGGTTCCTCGCCGTTCCAGGCATGGGTGTTGACGAAAGTCTTCACGTCATCGGACACGGTGTAGATGGCGCTTTTCGACGCGCCGATGAATTCCCCGAGAAGCCGGATGGCCCGGTTGATGGCTTCGTCGATTCCCTCCAGGGGCAGGTTGACGAAGGAGGTGGAGATGAATTTGACCAGGTACTCGAAAGACAGGCGGCCATGAAGCTTCCGTTCAAGCTCCCTGACCCGCTCTTCCAGTTCCCTGTATGTCGGCTTCGTCTGCATCGTCACATCTTCCGTCTTCCACGTTTCAGGGGGTCGTTTCCTTGCGGCGTTCGAGCACGCTCTGGATATCCATCTCAAAGGCGACCCCGATGCCGTTTTTTTCCTTGCGGATGATCTTTCCGCTGACCTTGATGTGCCCCTGGGAATTGGGAAGGGCGAAGGTCAGGGTGATGTCCGCGTCAAGGGGATGGTTGTCGTTTGTCTCGATAAAGACGCCTTCGGAGCTGATGTTGTTGATGTATCCGCTGTAGGCCCTCTCGTTCACCACGTAATCCACGGCCATGAAGTAGCTGACCCTGGGTGACCGCCTTTTCCTGTCGTGTTCCTTTTCCTCGATGAAGCGGAGGGTGTCCATAATCTCGGCGGGAGACATCTTGAGAATCATGGAGATCAGCTTGCTCGTGGCTGCGGAAACGGTCATTTTCCGCGATCCTGAATCGTTGCCTGAATGCGTCATGTTTTCCCGTCCTAAACTGGTCTGTCCGTTACGGAGTCCTGTTTGTCCGCCGGGGAGTCATCGTCCAGGTCGTCAAACGGGTCCGGGTTCTGGAGATCATCGTCTCCGGGTCTTTCCAGGCTGATGCGGCCAAGCTGGCCGGTTCGAAAATCATGGATGAACCGCTCGGACGCCCTGTGGTCATCCACCACGCCGCCCTTGAGCAGGCAGCCTTTGCGACGTCCGATGGCCTCGAGCAGCAAAGCCGGGGAATCGGGCAATGTGTCAAGGCCGTAGCGCTGGATCAGAAGCAAAGGGTAGTGCCTCATCATGTGAACAGCGGCAAAAAGCGCGGCTTCCCGGTAATCCATGGCCGTGTCCTTGATGGCCCCGCTCACGGCGAGCCGGTAAGCGCCTTTCCTGTCCGCCAGGTTGGGCCACAGGATTCCCGGAGTATCCAGGATGTCCATCTTGCCGGGCCCTTTGCCAAGGGTCAGCGTCTGCTGGGTCCGGGTTACCGCCGGCTGGTTGCCCACCTGGGCGACCCGGCGGCCGGCCAGGGTGTTGAGCAAGGTGGATTTTCCCACGTTGGGGATTCCCACGATCATGGCTTTCAACGGCCGCCTTCGGTTTTCCGGCGTAAGTTTCCGGCAAATGGTGAGAATCCTGTCACCGATGGACCGGTCATGGGTTTCCGCGTCGATGGCCCGGATGCCTTCTTCTTTTTCAAAGGCAGAAATCCACTGGGCCGTGGCCACGGGGTCGGCCAGATCTTTTTTCGACAGAATGATCAGGCAGGGGCGACCCTGTCTCAACTCCCCGAGAACCGGATTCCGGCTCGAAAGGGGAAGCCGGGCGTCTCTCATTTCAATGATCACATCCACCCTGGGCAGGGTCTGGACGATTTCGTCTCTGGCCTTTTTCATATGGCCGGGATACCACTGGATCATGACTTCAACCGTCTTCTCGTGTTATAGGCGAACGTGCCTTAAATGTCTGTGGATACCGTGCGCCCCCCTTGTGGCTTTTGTTCAACGAGGAATTTATAACACGACAGACCCGAATGATACAATATAAAGTCGAGGACTTGAAAGATTCCTTGGTTTGTGGCTATCATCGGGTGGTATGAAATCCGTAAAATCCAGGAGAGGAAAACCATGAAAACAGCGGTGAAGCAGGTGGTGCGGCAGGACGGTGGGGACGTGTGGCTGGAAAAGGACCTGGACCTTATCCGAGAGGAACCCCTTTCCATCAGGATTCAGGGGAAACCCTACACGGTGGTGATGAGAACTCCCGGTGACGAGATTGACCATGTGGCGGGATTCTGCCTGGGAGAAGGTCTGGTGGATTCTCCCGATGACTTTTCCGCCCTGGGCTACTGCGACGAGGACGTCAACGTGGTCACCGCCACCCTGACCGCCGAACGCCAGGAGCTGGTGGCCGCCCTTATCGACAGGCGGGGGTTCATCAGCCAGACAAGCTGCGGCATCTGCGGCAAGGAGCTGGTGGACGACCTGAAACAGAGAATACACCGCCTGGACCGGGGAAGCGATCTGGACATCATGACGGTGATCCGCTCCATGGACAGCCTGTCCGATCATCAGCCCCTGAGAAACAGGACACGGGCCGCCCACGGAGCCGTCCTTTTCGACCGGGGCGGAGCGCCCCTCTCAGCGGCTGAGGATGTGGGTCGCCATAACGCCCTGGACAAGGCGGTGGGCCGTCTTTTTCTGGGGGGCCGGCTTCAGGACGCCGCTTACCTTGTGCTGAGCTCGAGGGCTAGTTACGAGATGATCCAGAAAGCGGCCAGGGCCGGCATACGGTCCGTGTTCGCTTTATCACGGCCCACGGCTTTGGCCATGAGTCTGGCCGGTGATCTGGGCATGACCCTGGCGTGCCCGGACGGGAAGAACGGGCTGTATGTGTTCACCGGGGATTTCCGTTTGGGCGGAGTGGGTTGACAGGGTTCTTCCAGCCCTGTTTTGTCAGTCGCCTGGAGCGTCTTGAGCTGTTTTCCGAGGATGATTCAATAAAATCAAGCGTACAGTTTTCTTGTGCGTAACAGAGAACGCCATGAAACACAATGTTCTCGGTTAAAAACGCCTAACTGTTCAATTTCTATACATGATAATCTTTCTTGATTTTCGTTCGGGCCGGTGTTATGAACGGTCAACTTAGCCTGAAACCATGACGTAAATCGCGTAGGGGGCAATGGATTTGTTAAAAAAACAATCTGTTGGCGCACAAGGAGAGGTGTATCATGAAGTCCGAGTCTCAGAATGTGAAGAGCGGAAAACAGAAGGAAAAGAAGCAGAAAGGCTGTTACTGGAGCTGGCTTGAGCAGGCGGAAATCAAAACGTTCGAAGCCTGGAACAACGACAGGAAAAAGTAGATGCTTTGATGAGATCGGCCGTTTCATGCGGGTAGTCGTATAGGGCTTCTTTCGCTGACAAACGGTTCACTCAGATGCTGTTGAACCTTCCCCCAAGGCCCATGGGGATACCAGTCGACCTGCCATTTCATGATGTGTTCGGGCGGGGTCTGAAACGTGTCACGGTAAAAACTTTACGTTCAATGATCCGGCCCCCCATCGACGTCCGATGGGGGGCCGGATTTTTTTTGGAATCAACCGGCGTTTCTGGCCGCAAGGAGTTCGTCACGGGTGATGATGGCCACCACGTCCGGCACCAGGGCCTTGATGTTTTCCACACCGCCTTCCTGGCGGTCCACCAGGCAGACCACGCGCACCACTTCGAGCCCTTCGGCCCGGGCCCTTTCAATGGCCTTGATGGTCGAGCCCCCGGTGGTCACCACATCGTCCAGAATCACCACACGGTCCCCTTTTTTCATATCCCCTTCCACCCACTTGATGATGCCGTGGTCTTTCTGCTCTTTGCGGATGGAAAAGGCGTTCACCGGATCGTTTTCAAGTCCGGAAGCAAAAGCCGTGGCCACGGCGATGGGGTCCGCCCCGAAGGTCAGCCCGCCCACACCGTCGACCTTGAGGTCCCGGATGGCTTCGTGCACCAGGTGTCCGACAAGGAACATCCCCTTGGGATTCAGGATGGTGGGCTTGCAGTTGACGTAGAACTGGCTCATCCTCCCCGAAGCGAGTTTGAAAATGGGCTCCTCCGAGTATTTGAACGATTTTTCACAGAGAAGGTCGATAAGTTCCTGTTTCATGGTCCTGGTCCTTTTGCTTTGATTGGATTTCTGGGTGCGCATGTCCCGGCAGGCGGGCGTCCGTTTCACGGGTCCGCCAAGAATCTGTTGATTTTATTTCGATTATAAGAGTATAAACCTCCACTGAAGGAAGAAGCCTGCTATGGGAATTCAGTGGAGGTTTTCGTGTAAGGAAAACCGGGTCACGGCACTCCTTGACATAGGAGCCCATATCAGCAATAACAAAACAGGTCAATCACAAACAGGAGCCGGAACGTCCGGCAGGCCTGTGAAAACGGATGACATTTTCCTTTCCGGTTTGGGCGAAATGCAGAAAAAACATCCCATCATCCGCATGTTCCATGTGTACAAGCGTTACGGGCCGAAAAACGCCCTGGCGGATGTGAGCATAGATATCGATTTCAACGAGTGGGTTTTCATCACCGGACCTTCGGGGGCCGGGAAATCCACCCTTCTCAAGCTGATGTACCGGGGCGAGATCGTGTCCGAGGGGCAGATTCTGGTGGACGGTGCGAACCTTCTCCGGGTGGCTCACGGTCAGATCCCGCTGCTTCGGAGAAAATTCGGGGTGATTTTCCAGGATTTCAAGCTGATCCAGACCAAGACCGCTTATGAAAACGTGGCCCTGGTCCTTGAAGTGGCCGGAGTGAAACCCCAGCTGATCAGGAAGAAAGTTCACAATGTTCTCCGCCAGGCAGGAATGGAAGACAAAATGAACCAGTATCCGCCCAGTCTTTCCGGAGGAGAACAGCAGCGGGTGGCCGTGGCCAGGGCCATCGTTGGCGACCCCAGGATCATTGTGGCCGACGAACCCACGGGCAGTCTGGACTCCAGGTCGGCCGGCATTATCATGGACCTTCTCAAGAGCTACCAGTCAAGAGGCGCCACCATCGTGATCGCCACCCATGACCGGGACATGCTCAGCAAAACGAACCAGCGGATCATCTATCTGGAAAACGGCCGGGTTCTGGATCACGGAGTCCGGGCGGACATGGGACCATAGACCTTCATGATGACCCAATTCTTCAGAAGAGCCATGAAAGACATGGCCGACAACCTCTTTATCACCCTTGTGACGATGACGACCATCGCCCTGTCCATTCTTATCGCCAGTGCGGGTGGGCTTCTGTTCGTGAACGCCGGGGATGTGATGGACGGATGGAAAAAGGGCATCCGGATCATGGCCTACCTGGTTCCTGAAACCGGACAGGAGGAGCTGGCACGTCTCAAACAGGACATCGGGGCCATGGAAGGGGTTCGGGAAATCACGTTCATCTCCAAAGAGGCGGCCCTCGAGGACCTGAAAACCCAGATGAAACGTCAGCTGTCCCTGCTCGACGGGCTGGAGGCCAACCCCCTGCCCGATGCCCTGGAGATTTACATGAAGCCGGAACAGCAGAGCTACGAACGGATCGAAACCCTGGCGGCCCGGGTGGACGCCCTTCCGGCCGTGGACGATGTGGAGTACGGCCAGGCCTGGATCGGCCGGTTCACCCAGGTCTTCACCCTGTTCAAATTCATCGGGATCACCATGGGGTTCCTGTTTTTCATGGTGACGGTGTTCATCGTATCCAACACCATCCGTCTCGCCCTTTATTCCAGGCGTGACGAAATTGAAATCATGCGTCTCGTGGGAGCCACGGACGCCTTTATCAGGATTCCCTCCTACATCGCCGGGTTGATGCAGGGGGCCGTGGGCGGGGCTGCCGGTCTGGTGATCCTTTTCCTGGGCTACCTGGCCATATCCGCCAACATCGAACGGAATTTCACGTCCTACGTGGTCCATATCCGTTTTCTGTCGTGGGACAGTGTTCTGGGAATCCTCGTTTACAGTATCTTTGTCGGGTGGTTGGGATGTTTCCTTTCCTTGAAGCAGTTTCTGAAAAAAGAATGAAGATTATCGCAGGTATCCTTGCCCTCTTCTTCTTTCTGGCCTTTGCGGCGGAGGTCTTCTCGGCGGGCCGGGGAACGGTGGTGTCCGACAGGCTCCATGTGCGCGCAAAACCTGACAAGGAAAGCCGCAGCGTGATGATCCTGAAAAAAGGGGCGGATTTTTCCGTCAAGGGATCTCCGGGGCAAGGCTGGATTGAAATCGAGAAAAACGGGATCCGCGGGTTTGTCCGAAACAGAAAAACCTACATCCGCGTAACCGGAGATCCGGGGCGGGGTAAACCGGCCAAACAGGCTGAAATCCGGAAAGACATCGCCAATCCCGGCTCTGAAAAACGGAAGATCGAAAGAAAGATCAGGCAACGGGAGGAAGAGATCCAGGCCTTCTCCCGGAAAGAAAAGGCGGTTCTCGGAGACCTGGACGGCATCGACAGGGAACTGAGCCGTGCCCGGATGAAAATGGCTTCTATCAAAAAAGACCTGGTCCGGATCGAAAAGGAGATCCAAGGCAACAGCCGAGAAAGGGAAAAACTCAAGGAAGCCGTCCGGCGGAACGAAAAACATGTGGCCCGGAGACTCGTGGCCCTTTACAAGCTGGGGCACGTGGGCAAAATGAACGTTCTGGCCTCTGCCGAAACCATGTACGGCATGATCAAGCGCCAGCGGGCTCTGGCCCATGTGCTGGAAGAAGACGAGCGGATCATCGCTGTTCACACGGAAAACCTCGAGCGGCTGAAGGAAATCGAGGTCCGCCTTGCGGAAAGCCGGCAGAAGACCGAAGAGTTGAAGAAAGAGGCGGTGATCCAGGTCGGCGCCATCGAGAACAGCCGGAAACGGCGGTCGGTGCTGCTTTCGGAAATACGGCACAAGAAGAGCGCAGGACTCGCGGCTTTGACCTCGCTGAAAGAATCGGCCAGGATCCTGGACCAGACGATCCGTGACCTTGAGCGGGACAGGCTTCCCCGGAAAAAACAGGACCGGAAGGTGGACCGGGACGAAGATCCCATGATCGGGAGCGCTTTTACGGCGAGAAAGGGGAGGCTTCCTATGCCGGTGAAAGGCCGGGTGGTGAAGTTCTTCGGAAAATCCAGGGACAACGAACTCAGGATCGAGACCTTCCAGAGCGGGATCCAGGTCAAGGCCGACCGGGGCGAGCCGGTCCAGGCCGTGGGAGCCGGGCAGGTGCTGTATTCGGACTGGCTCAAGGGATACGGCAACCTGATCATCATCGATCACGGGCACGGGTACTACAGCCTCTACGGCCATACCGAGGAGGTTTTCAAACGGAAAGGGGAACAGGTGGAGGACAGGGAGGTGATCGCCACGGTGGGTGACACCGGCTCTCTTTCAGGTCCTGTGCTCCACTTCGAGATCAGGCACAGGGGCCAGCCCCTGGATCCCATGGCCTGGCTGGCAAGAGGAAGATAGATGAACCGGAACGGGGACGGAGCCTGGGGCTTCCACCCTGAATCAATCTGAACGCACGTTTCGAAAGGATACAACAACCGATGAGACAGACCAGATGTTCGGTCATGGTCCGCCTTGCCGTTATGGCCGGGCTTTTCGTTTTCCATGGTTTTTTTTCGGGCGTCCCGTCCGCCAGGGCTGAAAATGACGGGATCTACAAGAACCTGATCATTTTTTCCGACGTGATCGACGAGATCGAAAAGAATTACGTGGACCCCGTGGAAACAGAGGCCCTGATCAAGAAGGCCGTCCAGGGCATGGTCCGGAGTCTGGACCCCCACTCGGCCTATCTCGATCCCCAGGAATACGAAGCCCTGCACGAGGATACCAAAGGGGAGTTCTCCGGTATCGGCGTGGTGCTGACCATCAAGGACGACATCCTGACGGTGATATCCCCCATCGAGGGGACCCCGGCCTTCAAGGCCGGCATCCGGGCCGGAGATGTGATTGTCAAGATCAACGGCGAACCTGCCCAGGACATGTCCATCAACGACGCGGTGAACCGTATAAAAGGGGCCAAGGGCAGCAAAATCAAGCTGACCATCCGGAAAAAGAGCGACGGAACCGTGGTGGACTACGATCTGGTCCGGGACGATATCCCCCTGGAGTCGGTGAAATACGCCACCCTGGCCCCTGGTTACGGTTACCTGGCCATCAGCAACTTCAATGAAAACACCACCCGGGATGCGGAAAAAGCCCTGGCCGTCATTGAAAAGGAAGCCAAACCCATAAAAGGTCTGGTTCTCGACCTCAGGGGCAATCCGGGGGGGCTGCTTCAGCAGGCCGTTTCCATTGCCGACCTGTTCATTAAAAAAGGGGTCATCGTGTCCATCCGTGGCCGGAATCCCGAGGATTCCCAGATCTGGGAGGCCCGTGACAGCGGCCACGAAAAAACCTGGCCCCTGGTGGTCCTGATCAACGGCGGCAGCGCCAGCGCTTCGGAAATCGTGGCCGGGGCCCTCCAGGACCACAAGCGCGGCCTGATCCTGGGCACACCTTCTTTTGGAAAGGGGTCGGTTCAGAACATCAAGCCCCTGGGAGACGGTTCGGCCCTCAAGCTCACCGTGGCACGTTACTACACTCCCAGCGGGAGGTCCATCCAGGCTGAGGGAATCGTACCCGATATCGACGCGGGTTACGTGAAGCTCAAGAAAGAGACGAAACAGGAGTTTATCAAGGAAAAGGACCTGAAAAACCATCTGAAGGGGAGTGGGGCAGAGGAATCTGCGCCTGTTGCCGAGCCTTCGGATGATGTGTCTGCGGTCACGGGCACCGTGAACACCGACTCTTTGAACATGCGTGAAACAGACGATCCGGCCAGCCGGCTGGTCAAGGTTCTTGTGAAAGGGGCTCGTTTCAGGGTGCTGGGGAAACTGGAAAACAACTGGCTGAAAATTTCCCATGAAAAGGATGTGGGGTATGTGAACGGCCAGAACCGTTATGTGACACTGGAAGAAGAGGACACTCTGGGTGATGAGTTTGGAAAGCCCGACAGGGAAAGACTTCTTCTGGACAGCCAGGTGAAACACGCCCTCGATCTCCTGGTCAGCTACAGGGTTTTTTCCGGCTCCAAGTGAGATGACGCCGACGCCGTCGTCAGAGGAAAAAAACCTGGGTGATCAGCTTAGGGTTGATCATTGGAGACAAGTTCTGTAAAAGGTGGGTTTCAATTGTCAGGGGGGCAGGTTTTTTCTGCATGGCGAAGGGCGAAGGCGACAAAAGACCCGGGACAAAGCGTGCCTCGGGCGGCGGTAAAACTATGGCATCATCGAAAGGCCCATCCAGGTCCCGGTCCACGGGGAACCGCAGGAAATCGGGATCGGGGAAAAAAAAGGCGGAAGGCGGGTCCGGGTTTTTCAGGGTCCTGGCCGGTCTTTTCATTCTTGTTCTGATCGTGGTGGGGGCGGGCTATCTGATCCGGCAGGTGTTTCCACCTGAAGGCAGCAGGAAGAAACCCCTCTACGAGGTGTTCAAGGAAAAGCCGGGTTCCATTACCGTGAAAAAAGCCCCCGAGGTCCATTCCTACAGAAACGAGGAAGACGAACCCCCGGAGGAAACATCAGCCGACATACCTGAAAAGGGAAGCGTTCAGGAAGACACCGGAAAAGAGACGCCCCCCCGTGAACTGCCCTTTGTCCCGGGCAAACGGCCGGACAGGACCGATCTTCCCATGGTGGCCCTGATCATCGACGACATCGGCTATGACCGGGAGATGGCCAGGAAGCTGGCGGCCATCGACAGGGGGATCACCTTTTCGGTTTTGCCCCACAGCCCCCACCGCCGGGAGATCGCCGCCTACGCCCGGAAAAAGGGCATGGAGATCATGCTCCACCTGCCCATGGAACCCGAGGGCTATCCCAGGGTCGATCCGGGCCCGGGGGCCCTGCTTATGGCGCAGGATCCGGACGCCCTGATCGAAACGTTGAAAGACAACCTGGAATCGGTGCCGGGGGTGGTGGGTGTGAACAACCACATGGGCTCTCGGCTGACCTCGGAGTCCACGAAGATGTACCAGGTGTTCACGGTGCTCAAGAAAAAGGATCTGTTTTTCGTGGACAGCCGGACGGCGCACCGGTCGGTGTGCGGACCGTCGGCGTCCCTGCTTCAGATCCCCTACGCCGAGCGTGACGTTTTCCTGGATCACAGCAGGGACCGGGAGGCGATCAGGCGGCAGGTCAGGACCCTGGTCAGGGAAGCGGAGAAAAAAGGGCAGGCCATCGGAATCGGTCATCCCCATGAAGAGACCTACGAGATTCTGGTGGAGGAATACCCGGTGCTGAGCAGTCGGGTCCGTATCGTTCCGGTGTCGAAACTGGTGGGGTCTTCGGGGTGAATGGTCTCTAATTTTGGGGCCGCCGTATTATTCTCTTGACAAGATACTTAAACAGTCTAAAATGGTTAGGTTTTTAAATCCGAGGCCTGTGTGGCCTGATAATAAAGCAAAAACGGGAGATTAGAGATGATGTATGCTGTGGTTTCAACCGGCGGAAAACAGTACAGAGTCCAGGAAGGCGAGATCCTTCGGGTGGAAAAACTGGAAGGCGAAGTTGGCGCTCCGGTTTCCTTCGACAGCGTTCTGATGTTTTCCGATGGAGAAAACGTCACACTGGGACGGCCCATGCTTGACGGTGCCGTGGTCAGCGGACATATCGTTCAGCAGGGCAAGGAGAAAAAGGTTATCGCCTTCAAGTACAAACGTCGTAAACATTCCCGCCGCAAGGTGGGCCACCGCCAGATGTTCACCGCGGTGAAAATCGACAGTATCAAGGCTTAATCCACGACCTGATTTCAGAGGTTCCGGTTCTTCGAGTCCTTGAAGCCGGAATACGTCAAAAGGAGTTTATCAAATGGCACATAAGAAGGCGGGCGGCAGTACCAAAAACGGTCGCGACAGTAACGCTCAGAGACGCGGTGTGAAACGGTTCGGCGGGGAATCCGTCCTTGCGGGCAACATTCTTGTACGTCAGGTGGGCTGTTCTATCCACCCCGGCAACAACGTGGGCGTGGGAAAGGACTACACCCTTTTCTCCCTGATCGACGGTGTGGTCACGTTTGAGAGACTGGACCGGAAACGCAAAAAAGTCAGTGTTTATGCGGCGTGAAATTCATCGATGAAGCCATCATTACTGTCCAGTCCGGCAAAGGCGGAAGAGGATGCGTCAGCTTCCGCCGGGAGAAGTTTATCGAACGTGGCGGTCCGGACGGAGGGGACGGTGGTGATGGTGGAAGCGTCATACTGAAGGCCGTTGGAAACAGGCGGACACTCTACGAGTTCCGGCACCGCCGCCATATCGCGGCGGAAGACGGCCGGCCTGGCGAAGGCGCCCAGAGGCACGGCAGAAACGGCAAGGACATCGTTGTCGAGCTGCCCGTGGGCACCTTGGTGACCGATTGTGAAACAGGCGAGATCATCCATGATTTCGTGCATGACGGAGAAGAACAGGTTATCGCCCAAGGCGGGCGGGGCGGCCAGGGCAACAAGCGGTTCGCCACGGCCAGAAACAGGGTTCCCCGGTTCGCACAGCCCGGAGAACCCGGTGTTTTTCTCGAAGTGAAACTGGAGTTGAAACTCCTGGCGGACGTGGGAATCATCGGTTTCCCCAACGCGGGAAAATCGACTCTGATCAGCGTGTTATCCTCTGCAAGGCCCAAAACGGCCGACTACCCTTTTACCACCCTTACACCGAATATCGGCATGGTCCAGCACGACTGGGGAGAACCCTTCGCCGTGGCTGACATTCCCGGCCTGATCGAAGGGGCCCACAAAGGCCTGGGTCTGGGCATCCAGTTCCTGAAACATGCGGAACGGAACAAGTTCCTTCTTCACCTCATGGACGCCTCGGCCATTGATCCCGAGGATCCCCTGGCCATGTACGAGACACTGAACAGGGAACTGGCCCTGTACAGCCCGGCCCTTGCGGAAAAAGAGCAGATCCTGGTCTTGAACAAGATGGATCTGCCCGAGGCCGAAGAAAGGGCCGATCTTTTCCAGAAGGCCATGGGGGATGTGACCCTCATCCGAATTTCCGCGGCCACCACCGAAGGGGTCGCCGGGCTTAAAGAAAAACTGGCTGACATGGTGAACCGGGATCGGGATCATCATGACGATGAGTGTCCGGAAGATGACATCTGATATCAAGAAAAACATCACCCGCGCAAAACGCATCGTGGTCAAGGTGGGCAGCGGCGTCCTCACCCGGGACCTGGGGCTCGACCTCGACATCATCGCCTCCCTGGCCTGTCAGATCAGCGCCCAGATGGACAAAAAAAAGGAAGTGATCCTGGTCAGCTCCGGAGCCGTGGCTTCGGGTGTCAAGAAAATCGGACTGCCCAAACGGCCGGACAAGATGCCCGAAAAACAGGCCGCCGCCGCCATCGGCCAGGCCGGACTGATCCACGAATACGAGATGGCGTTTTCGAAACACGGGAAACACGTGGCCCAGATCCTTCTCACCGACGAGGACCTCAGCAACAGGAAGCGCTACCTGAACGCCAGGAACACCATGGGCACCCTGCTGACCTGGGGCGTTCTTCCCATCATCAACGAAAACGACACCGTGGCCGTGTCCGAGATCAAGTTCGGGGACAACGACAGCCTGTCGGCCCGGGTGGCCCTGCTGATGGACGCGGACCTCCTGATCAACCTCACCGATATCGACGGACTGTACGACAAGGACCCCCGCCGTAACCCCGACGCCAAAAGGATTTCCGAACTGGCCAGCATCGGGCGGCACATCGAGGAACTGGCCGCAGGTGTGCCCGGAGCCCTTGGCACCGGCGGCATGCTGACGAAAATCAAGGCGGCCCGGAAGATGATCGCCTCGGGCATTCCCATGATCATCGCCTCGGGCAAAGATCCGGACATTCTCGCCGACCTGTTCCAGGGCAGGGACAAGGGCACATTCTTCAGGCCAAAACACCAGCGCCTGGGCAGCCGGAAAAGCTGGATCGCCTTCAATTCCAAACCCAGAGGTGCCCTTCACCTTGATGCCGGCGCGGCGGAAGCCGTGAAAAACAGGGGCAAAAGCCTGCTTCCCAGCGGTATCCTCCGGGTCACGGGGGAATTCGGCATGGGGGCTCCGGTGGAGATCCGGAACCCGGAAGGCGCTGTGATCGCCGTGGGCCTCGTGAACTACAGCGCGGAAGAGATCGACATCATCAAGGGCCAGAACAGCCGGGACATCGAAAAACGGCTGGGCCACAAGGAATACGACGAGGTGATCCACAGGGACAACCTCGCTTTGACAGGAGAGTGAGATCATGAGCGTAGAACAGATTATCCGGGACATGGCTGAAAAAGCGAAAAAAGCGTCGGTACGTATGGCCTCCATGACCGCCGCCCAGAAGAACAGGGCCCTTCTCGTTCTCGCGGACATCATCGAGAGCGAGGCGGCAAAACTTCAGGAAGAAAACAGCAAGGACCTGGAACGGGCCAGGGACATGGGGCTCAGCGCCGCCATGATCGACCGCTTGACCCTGTCGGACAAGGTGATCCGATCCATGGCCGACGGGTTGCGGGATGTGGTGAAACTGGAAGATCCCGTGGGGGCCATCACGAAAACATGGACCCGTCCCAACGGTCTCCAGGTGTCCCGGATGCGGATTCCCCTGGGCGTCATCGCCATGATCTTCGAATCCCGTCCCAACGTTACCATCGACGCCGCCGGTCTCTGCCTCAAGGCGGGCAACGCCATCATCCTCCGGGGAGGCTCGGAGGCCCTTTATTCCAACCAGGCCCTGGCGGCTCTGATCACCCGGGCGCTTGTGGAATGCGGCCTGCCCGAACATGCGGCCCAGGTCGTCCCCGTGCGGGACAGGGAAGCCGTGAACATCCTTCTGAAGCAGGAAGAGTTCATTGACCTGATCATTCCCCGGGGCGGGGAAAGCCTGATCCGGGCCGTGGTGGAAAACTCCAGGATTCCCGTGCTCAAGCATTACAAGGGCGTCTGCCATGTCTACGTGGACAAGGGCGGCGACCATGACATGGCCCGGAATATCTGTCTGAACGCCAAGGCCCAGAGACCCGGGGTGTGCAACGCCATGGAAACCCTGCTGGTGCATCAGGACGAGGCGGCGGAATTTCTTCCCAAAATGTTTGAAACCTTCAAGGCCGCCGGTGTGGTGATGCGTGGCTGTGAAAGGACCCAGGCCATTCTTCCCGCAGCCGAACCGGCCACCGAAGAGGACTGGGCCACCGAATACCTGGACCTGATCGTGTCGGTGAAAGTGGTGGCCGATATGGACGAGGCCCTGGTCCACATCTCCACCTACAGTTCGAAACACACCGAATCCATTGTGACGAAGGACTACGAACGGGCCCGGCGTTTTGTCCGGGAGGCCGACTCCTCGGCGGTGATGGTCAACGCCTCCACCCGTTTCAACGACGGGGGAGAGCTGGGACTGGGCGCGGAGATCGGCATCAGCACCTCCAAACTCCACGCTTTCGGCCCCATGGGCCTGGAAGAACTGACCGCCACCAAGTTCGTGGTGTTCGGGGATGGACAAGTCCGGGGATAAAAGAGACGAACGTCCAACACCGAACATCCAACGTCCAACGTCGAATGGGTGGCACAGCGGGAGATAGGGTTTTGGTTCGGACTTTGGTGTGAGACGTCAGAAATTATCAATGGGAAATGGCAGACCTGAACTTTAAATGATGTCCCGTAAACGTTAAACCCCTATCATGGATGGATGACTCCGGCGTGACGGAAAACAGCAGCACAATGAAGGTCTTGCGGCCCGGAGAAGGTTTTTCCCGGGTCGGTCTGTTTGGGGGGACCTTCGATCCGGTTCATTTGGGCCATCTCCGGGTGGTCCTGGATGTGAAAGAGGCGTTCGGCCTGGAAAAGATCATTGTGATTCCCTCCGCCATGCCGCCCCACAAGACGCTGAAGCACGTGTCAGGCGCCGACGACCGGCTGGCCATGACCCGGATCTGTTTCGAAAACAGGCCGGGATTTGTGGTTTCCGATGTGGAATTGAACCGCCGGGGGCCTTCGTACACCATCGACACCATCACCCATTTCAGGACCTTGAAAAGGGACGATGAGAGTCTGATGCTGATCATGGGAACGGACGCCTTTTTCGAGCTGCACACCTGGCGTTCGTACAAGGACATCCTGGCCGCCGTTCCCCTGATCGTGATGAAGCGGCCGGGTCTTGACGGCGATCTGCTGGAATCGGCGGAACGCTACCTGAAATCACAGGTGGACCACGGCTGGTGTTACGATTCCGGGGCCGAGTGTTTCGCCCACGACATGTTCATGCCGGTGTTTGTCCACGAGGTCTGCCAGATGGACGAATCCTCCACGGAGATCCGGAGACGAATTAAAAACAACCTCGATGTTTCGGCGTTCCTTCTGCCCGGGGTGGCGGCCTACATCGGGAAAAAAGGACTGTACAGATGAGTGACAAAACTAAGGCAACCGTGAGCGACTATTTTCTGAAGCCCTACATCGAGGCCCTTTCCGCGAGGAAAGCCGAGGACGTGATGGTTCTCGACGTGAGGGGATTGACCTCCTACACCGATGCGTTCATCATCGCCAGCGGACGGTCCACCCGCCAGGTGTCGTCCATCGGCCAGCATATCGACACGGAAATGAAGAAAAAAGGCGTCAAGGCCTTCAGCGTGGACGGCCTGGAAGAGGGGCGCTGGGTTCTCCTGGATTACGGCGACGTGATCATCCACATCTTTTACGACGAAGTCCGCCGCTTCTACAACCTGGAAGGCCTGTGGGCCGACGCCCGGCGGGTGGACCTCGCCGTGTGATACGAATTAAACAGAAGGACAAGGTCATGGAAAAACCCAAACCTCTGATGCTGATGATTCTGGACGGCTGGGGCATCAACCCTGCAAGAGACCATAACGCCGTGGCCATGGCCGCCACCCCCAACCTGGACCGGCTTTTTTCAGAATACCCCAGCACACGTCTCGACTGTGCGGGGCCGGCCGTGGGGCTGCCCGAAGGCGTCATGGGCAACTCGGAGGTGGGCCACCTGAACATCGGGGCCGGCCGGACCGTGTACCAGACCCTTTTGAGGATCGAACGGGCCATCGCCGACAAGACCTTTTACGATAACCCGGCCTTCAAAGCCGCCATGGACCAGGTGAAATCCTCAGGAAAGGCTCTCCACCTCATGGGCCTTGTGTCCGACGGCGGCGTTCACAGCCAGCTCACCCACCTTCTGGCCCTGGTGGACATGGCCGAAAACCTGGGACTTCCCCAGGTCCTGATCCATGCCATCCTGGACGGCAGGGACACCCCGCCGGACAGCGGCCTCGCTTATGTCAAGCAGCTTCAGGCCACCATCGCCGGGAAGAATCATGTCCGGATCGCCACGGTCTGCGGCCGCTTCTACGCCATGGACCGGGACACCCGCTGGGACAGGACCGAAACAGCGTACCGGCTTTACACCGAAGGCCAGGGGATCGCTGAAACAGATCCGGTGGCGGCGGTGGAGCACGCCTACAGCCGGGGCGAAACCGATGAATTCGTAAAACCTGTGGTGGTGGGGCCGCCTGCGGTGGTCGAAGACGGCGACGCGCTGATTTTCTTCAACTTCAGGGCCGACCGGGCCCGTCAGATCACCCGGGCCTTCACGGACCAGAATTTCACTGGATTCGAACGGATCAGAAAACCCCAGTTTTCAAGCTACGTGTGCATGGCCCTGTACGACGAGACATTCGACCTTCCCGTGGCTTTCGGCCCGGTGAAACTCGAAGGCATCCTGGGCGCCGTGATCAGCGGCCTGGGACTTTCCCAGCTCCGCATCGCGGAAACGGAAAAGTACGCCCATGTGACCTATTTTTTCAACGGAGGAGAAGAGACCCCGTATCCAGGTGAGGAACGATGCCTGATCCCATCCCCTCGGGACGCGGCCACCTATGATCTCGTTCCCCAGATGAGCGCCAACCAGGTGGCCGACGAGCTGGTCCGCCGGATAGAAGGCGGCTGCCCCTACGACCTGATCGTGGTGAATTTCGCCAACATGGACATGGTGGGCCATACCGGCGTGATCTCCGCAGCGGTCAAGGCTGTGGAAACCGTGGACGCCTGCCTGGGCCGTGTGATCGAGGCCTTCCGGAAAACGGGCGGGGACGTGATCGTCACGGCGGACCACGGGAACTCCGAACAGATGATCGATGAAAAAGGCGGACCCCACACGGCCCACACCCTGAATCCCGTTCCCCTGATTCTGGTGTCGGAGCGGCTGAAACAGGCGGACCTGAAGTCCGGATGCCTGGGGGACATCGCCCCCACCGTTCTTGCGGTCATGGGGATTCCGAAACCAGCCGAGATGACGGGGACGTCCCTGATCTGCTGATAGAAAAGGTCCGTATACCATGAAAAACCCCGAAACCATGATTGCCAAGTTCAAAGCGGTCAAGACCCTTCCCCATGTGGCGATGAAACTCGTCAGGATGATCGGAGAGGACCAGGGGTCGATCCAGGATTACGAACAGGTGGTCCGCAACGATCCGTCCCTGGTGATGAGGGTCTTCAAACTGGTGAACAGCGCCTATTTCTCCCTGCCGGAAAAGGTGGAGATCCTGTCCGAGGCCCTGTCGGTCATCGGGCTCAACCAGCTCCGGAACATGGTTGTGGTCGAGGCTCTCCGGGAGATTTACAAAGGCAAGATGAAAGCCGGGCGGTTTTCAGGAAAAGCCTTGTGGAACCACTGCCTTGCCGTGGGGCTCTGCTGCCGGATGATCAGCGAACGGATGTTCGGGCAGCCGGGCGAAGACGCTTTTCTTTGCGGTCTTCTCCACGACGTTGGGCTGATCGTGGAGTTCCAGGCCGTCCCCGACCTGTTTGAAAAGATGTCCGAATCGAAAAACGAGGGCGAGAGCATCATCGAGCATGAAAACAGGACGCTGGGAACGAACCATTCGGAAACGGGATTCTGGCTTGCCCGGGAGTGGAAACTCCCCGCCGTGGTTCAGTTCGGGATCCGGGATCACCATCGAATGGCCGACGACCTGTGTCCGCCGGACATGACAGGCATCATTCAACTGGGGGATTTTTTGGCCTCCCGTTCCGGGTACATGGCCTGTCCCGAGGGAGTGGAACCCCTTTGTTCCGCCCTTCTCCCCCATCTTCGTGCCAACATCGACGCCTATCTGGACATCCAGAAAGCGTTGAACCTTGAAATGGAAAAGGCCCAGGGGGTCTTCAGCCCGTGAAGCCGCTCCTACTCGTCAGCGCCTGTCTCATGGGACAGCTTGTCAAGTACAACGGAAAGCTCGTCCCCGTCCATGATCGGCTGAAAGCCCTGGCCGAAGAGGGGCTGATTTTTCCTTTCTGCCCTGAAGTCGAAGGCGGGCTCAGCGTTCCAAGACCGCCTGCGGAAATCACCGGAGGCGACGGGCGGACGGTTCTGGAAGGGCGGGCCAGGGTGCGCAGGAAAGATGGCCGCGACGTGACGGAACATTTTATCACCGGGGCTGAACAGGCCTGGGCTCAGGCAAAACGCTGGGGCATCACCGTGGCCCTTCTGAAAGACGGAAGTCCGGCCTGCGGAAGCACCCGGATCTACGACGGCACGTTCTCCGGAACATCCATCCCGGGCTTCGGCGTGGCCGCCGCGCTGCTCAAATCCAAAGGCCTCCGGATCCTCACCGAAAACCACATCGAGATCCTTACGGAAGATTTGCTTTAAAGCTTTTGTCAGAATATCAGCCTGCGTTCAGAGATTGTCCTTGAAAAGCTGGGACGGATCGCCGGACTGTTCGGGCGCCGAACTTTTTTCCACCGGCGAGGTGCCTTTCTTGAACCAGACCTTGGTGGTGGATTCCGTGCCGGAGCCGGGCAGAAGGCCTGTTTTGGAATCCACGACTCTCACTTCCACCTCGTCGGTCATGGTGAAACGCTCCACCGGTTTTCCGCTCAGGGACCGCTGCATGAATCCCAGCCAGATCGGAGCCGCCGCACGGGACCCGGTTTCGCCCCAGCCCAGGGAGACCTGGGCGTCGTTGCCCACCCAGACTCCGGCCACCAGGCCGGGGGTGTAGCCGATGAACCAGGCGTCGTTGTAGCTGTTGGTCGATCCTGTTTTTCCCGCCGCCGGACGGCCCAGGCTTTTCACCGACTGGCCTGTGCCGCTCTGGATGACGTTTTCGAGCATCCCGGTCATGATGCAGGCCGTGGACGAGTCGATGACCTTCTGCCGGTAACTCTGGGATTCTTCCAGAACATTGCCGGACCGGTCCTCGATGCGGGTGATGAAGGTGGGCTCCACCAGCACACCCTGGTTGGCGAACACCGCGTAGGCGTTGGTCAGTTCGAGAAGGGACACGCCGGAAGAGCCCAGGGCCAGGGACAGGTCCTGGGTGAGGGGCGCCTTGATGCCCAGCTGTTTTGCGTAATCCGTGACGTAACCCACCCCGATGTCCTGGAGGATCTTGATGGTGATGATGTTCATGGAACGTGTCAGGGCGTTGTGAAGCAGGGTGGGTCCGCTGAATTTCCGCTCGAAGTTTTTCGGTTTCCAGGTGTAATCGTCGTCACCGCCCTGGTAGATCACCGGGCTGTCGATGATCACCGTGGCCGCGGTGTACCCTTTGTCCAGGGCCGCCGCATAAATGATGGGCTTGAACGCCGACCCGGGCTGGCGTCTGGCCTGGATGGCCCGGTTGAACTGGCTTTCCGCGAAGTTCCGTCCACCCACCATGGCCTTGACAGCACCTGTTTCCGCCTCAAGGCAGACCAGGGCCGCCTCGGATGAGGGCAGCTGGTCCAGGACAAGGTTCCAGACGTTTTTCGGTTTGACACTGAACGCGTCGGTTTCCTGGAAATCCGAATCCGATGAAAGGCCGGAAGACGGTTCGGACGAGGAGAGACCCTTGCTTTTCAGACCGGTGACATGGACGAGCACGATGTCGCCCGGGAGAAATCCGGGCTTTGTCCGGGGTTCCCCGCTTTCAGGATCGTTGAAGTCCCTGACCTGGCCCCAGTTCACCCCGGCCAAGGACACGATGCCGATGTCGTCACCCAGGCTCACGGTCATTTCCCTGCGCGCCTCGTCGACTTTCGTCACCAGGCCTTGCAGGGACCGGCCCACGGAAAGGGGTTTGAGCGTCAGATCTTTTCTGATCTTGTCGATGAAGGTGCCCATGTCGGATGAGCCAACCGTTCCCACAGGACCCCGGAAACCCTGGCGTCTGTCCAGGTTCCGCAGGCCTTTGGCGATTTCCTCCTGGGCCGCGATCTGCATGGAAAGATCCATGGAGGTGTAGATCTTCAGGCCCTGTTCGTACAGGGCCTCCTCACCGTATTTTTTCTCGATGTAGCTTCGCACGTATTCGGTGTAGAACGGGGCCTTGCTGTTGAAGCCCGGTTTGGACCGGCCCCTTTCGTTGACCTCGATGGGTTCGGCCACGGCTTTTTCAGCTTCCTCGGGGGTGATGTAACCTTCTTCGGCCATGCGTTTCAGCACGTAGACCTGACGCTGTTTCGCCAGGTCCGGGTTCACCACCGGCGAGTAGCGGCTGGGGGCCTGGGGAAGCCCGGCCAGGAGGGCGCATTCGGCCAGGGTCAGTTCTTTGGCGGGCCGCCCGAAGTAGGTTTCGGCTGCGGCCTGGACGCCGTAGGACCCGTGACCCAGGTAAATCTGGTTGAGGTACAGGTACAGGATATCGTCTTTGCTGAAGCTTTTGTCGATGCGGTAGGCGAGGATCGCCTCTTTGATTTTACGCTGGTAGGTCCTCTCGGGACTGAGAAAAAAGGATTTGGCCACCTGCTGGGTGATGGTGCTGCCGCCCTGGACGATTCCGCCGGCCACCAGGTTCCGGGTGAAAGCCCTCACGATGCTGATCAGATCCACCCCGCTGTGGCTGTAGAACCTGGAATCCTCGGCGGAAATGAACGCCTGGACCAGTTTGTCGGGAAGTTCGTCCATGTTCACGATGATCCGGCGTTCCTTGAAAAACTCGGTGACTTTCTGGCCATCGGCGGAATAGACCGTGGTGACGATGGATGGCTTGTAGTCCCTGAGGGATGAAACCTGGGGCAGGTCGCTGCTGTAATGGAACACCACGACCCCCACAAAGGCGGCCACGGACACCAGTCCCACCACGGCGGCTATCAGGGTGAATTTCAAGATGGTTTTCGTCACATTTCGTTTAACAGGTTTCCGGCGTTTTTTCTGTGCTGCGGCCATGGCGTCTTCTTTCCTTGTCGATCATCGTTGTCTTTGGAGCCGTTTCTGTCCGGCTCCTTCGGAACAGGTTTCAGGCCCTGATCCCGAACACGTTCAAGGGCTCGGGCCTGATAAAAAAAACGTGACAGTCTAACAGCTTATGGTGTTGATGACAAGAAAAGATCTGGCCCGTCGGCCGGGCCATCACGTGGAACATGGCCCTGGACCTTAACCATCGCCATCGGGATCGGTATCGCTATCGAAGTGTCCTGAATATCGAATCCGATAGCGATTAAAAAGGATGTCAGGCTCGTTAGACTTCGGAAAAGAAGGCGCTGGGCCGGCCTTTCAATGGCACAGCCCACAACGACATTCCCGTCCTTGTCATTCCGGGCGGCCGGGAGTGTTTCGGCACGTCTTGAGCTTCCGTTCATCTTGGGAATGCGAGGCGCCCGGCATGTATGTCGGCCCGGAATCCATACCGGTATCTGCAACAGATCCTGATATATTCATGCCTCATCTCTCATGCGGACGTGCATTCCGGATCTTTTGCTTCGCTCAGCCCGGTGGGAGCTGTGGTTTAAAATGACAAACCGATGTGATTATTTCCTGAACTCAGCCGGAAGGGATTTGCCTTCGTAGATGGTTTCAAGAAGATCGACTTCAAAATCCTTTCTAAACTCGACATTCTTGAGGATGATGCCATGAAGATTTGCTCCGCGTAGCATTAGGTGCATTCTAAAAATAGAATCGGAAAAATCCGCATTTGTCAAATCCGAACTTCCAAAATTCGCACCGGAAAACAGGGATTTTGTAAAATTGACTTGCTTCAGATTCGCACTCTGGGCATCCAGCAATTCAATTTCGGAATCCGAGAAGTCGGCATTTTCGAGGTCGGCGCCTCCCATGGAGACGAAGTAGAAGCGGCATTTTTTGAATTTGATGTTTTTGGCCTTGGTATATTCAAAACCTGGGTTACTCCACAAACGTCCTTTCAGTACAGAATTTGAAAAATCCGAATTGGTCAGGGTGCATTTACTGAAAAGCGATGATTCAAGAATCTCACCTTGCATCCGGGTCTCCGTCAAATCCGAGCCAATGAAATTCGAATCGTTCACCACCACATCGGTGAGCGAGCTGTTTTTGATCTGACAGTACTGAATTTCGGATTTATAAAAAATGGGTTCTTTAAAACGGATGTGATTCAAGATGGATTCGGTAATGTCCGTCTGTTCAAAAAGAGGCGAGTCAATTTCCGCACCAGAGAAGTCTGATCCGGTCATCTCGCATTCGACGAACTTGATCATCCGGGCCTTGGCGCCGAGGAATTTTACCCCTTCCATCTTGCAGGTAAGAAATCCGGACGAGGCCATGTTCGCACCTGAAAAATCGGCCCCGGTGAAATTGCATTTCCTGAAAGCGGCCTTGAAAAATTTGGCGTTTTTAAAACTGACGCCGCTTAAGTTGGCGCCTGATATGGCGCAATCCACCAGGTTCGCCCCTTCGAAGCTGACTTTTTTCCCGGCGTAAAGTTTGTTGAACAAAATGGAGCTGAGTTTCAGGGTCGATAACGCTTTGCTGTCCATGGAGCCTCCTGATTGTCCCGGTGTCGGGCTGGAACATGACGCCAGGATGAGTACGGCCATAAAAATCCAGACATGATGTTTATCCACGAACGAGGCCCTTCTGTTTTCTGGACTCAGACGGCAGGATCTTGTTTTCATACGATACATGAAAGACGGCCCCTTAAAATTTAAAACGCGGTTCGATGGGAAGGGATTTGCCTTCGTAGATGGTGTTTTGAAGGTCCAGCTCTATGTTTTCATATAATTTGACATATTTGAATATCGTCCCCTGAAGCTTTGTTCCATCCAATATCAAATAATCTCTGAACATAGCCCCTGTCAGATCAGCATGCGTCAAGTCAGAGGTGCTAAAATTGACGCCATCAAAAAAAGAATTTATGAATTTTGCATTTTTTAAGTTCGCACCTTGAATATCGAAGTTTTCAAAACTTGAGTCCGAGAAATCCGCATTCTCTAAATTGGCATCCATCATGGTTACAAATATCAGTTGGCATTTTCTGAAATTGACGTCTTTGGCGTTGGCCTCACCAAAATCCGGCTGGCTCCATAGTCGTCCCTTGAAGAAAGAGCCAGAAAAATTTGTTCGGACCAGAGTGCATTCACCAAACGATGAGTCTTCCACAATATCGCCATTTATTATGGAATCGGTGAGATCGGAACCAATGAAGTTCGATTCGTTGATGACGCCCTTTTCAAATAGGCTGTTCGCCATTTTACAGTGCTGAACTTGTGACTTGTAAAAGACGCATTCGATCAGGCGCGCTTTTTCAAGCATGGAGCCTGTCAGGTCCGTGTGCTCAAAAACGGTCCGATTCATGGTCACTTTGGCGAGATTGGCTTTGTTCATGGAACATCCGAGTATGCGAGCGTCTGATATCACATTTTCAGCCAGAATAATGTTATCAAGAATGGATTCTTCAAACGTGTTTTCGCCAAAAGCGCAGGCTGTCAAATCGGCACCCGTCAGATCGCATTTGGTAAAACGGGTTTTTCGCAAGTCAGCCCCCCTCATGTTCGCTCCTTTGAGAACGGCGCCTTTGATTTTCAATCCATCCATATCCATGTGATGAAGATCAATGGGTTTTTCAGCGTAGGTTTCATTGAATTTTTTTACGTTTTTTTTTAAGTAGTTTCAGGGCTTCGTTGTCCATGGAGCCTCCTGATTGTCCCGATATGGGGCTTGAACATGCCGTGAGGATGAGTGCGATCAGGAACCATGCATGTTGTTTTCTCATGAATGAGGCCTCGGTATTATTTTTTGAATTCAGCCGGCAGGGATTTGCCTTCGTAGATGGTTTCCGCAAGATCGATCCTCATTCCATCTTCAAAAACAGCGTTTTTAAGTATAATGCCCTGTAAATTGGCCTGTTTTAACAGTAGCTTTTTGCGGAAAATTACATTCGTGAAATCCGCATCCGTCAAATCCGAGCCCCCAAAATTTGCACCAAAAAACACGGAATTTGTAAAATTAACTTGTTTCAGAGTCGCGCTCTGGGCATCCAGCAATTCAATCTCTGAATCTGAAAAATCGGCGTTTTCAAGGTCGGTATGAAGCATGGAAACGAAATAGAAACGGCATTTATTGAATTTAATATTTTTTGCCGCAGCATTTCTGAAATTTGGATTACTCCATAACCGTCCTTTTAAAATGGAATTTGAGAAGTCAGTGCCTGTGAGAATGCAATTACCAAAATGGGATAACTCCAGAATTTCACCCTGAAGACGGGTATCGCTCAGGTCTGATCCGATGAATTTAGAATCGTTGATAACGGTTTTGATAAACGTGCTCTTTTTGATCTGACAATACTGGACTTCAGATTTATAGAAAACGGCTTCGGTAAAACGGACATCATTCATTGTGGACTGGTAGAGTTCAGACTCTTCAAACAGAGGTGTTTCCATTTCAGAGAGGGACATATCGGAGTTTGTCATGTTACTTTTGACGTATTTGGTCATCCGAGATTTTACCCCAACGAGCTTAACTCCCTCCATCTCGCATTTCAGAAAACCTGAATTGGCCATGTTCGCCCCTGAAAAATCGGCGCCGGTGAAATTGCATTTTTTGAATGCGACCTTGAAGAACTTGGCGTTTCTGAAATTGGCTCCCCTCAGGTCCGCGCCGACAATATTGCACTGAACGATGTTGGCCCCCTCGAAACTGACGTTTTTGCCGGCGTAAAGTCTGTTGAACAAGGTTGTGCTGAATTTCAGGGTCGATAGCGCTTTGCTGTCCATGGGGCCTCCTGATTGTCCCGGTGTCGGGCTGGAACACGCCGTCAGGATGAGTGCGATCAGGAACCATGCATGTTTTTTTCTCATGAATGAGCCCATGGTATTATTTCCTGAACTCAGCCGGAAGGGATTTGCCTTCGTAGATGGTTTCAAGGAGATCGACTTCAAAATCCTTTCTAAACTCGACATTCTTGAGGATGATGCCATGAAGATTTGCACGCCTCAGAAGTAAATTTACACGAAAAATCGAATCGGAAAAATCCGCATTCGTCAAATCGGAACTTCCGAAATTCGCACCGGAAAACAGGGATTTTGTAAAATTGACTTGCCTCAGATTCGCACTCTGGGCATCCAACAATTCAATTTCAGAATCCGAGAAGTCGGCGTTTTCGAGGTCGGCATCACCCATGGAGACGAAGTAAAAGCGGCATTTTCTGAATTTGATGTTTTTGGCCTTGGCGTTTAAAAAACTTGGATTGCTCCATAAACGGCCTTTTAATACTGAATTTGAAAAATCGGCTCCCGTTAGAATACAATCTCCAAAATGGGATGATTCAAGAATTTCGCCTTGCATCCGGGTTGCCGTTAAATCCGATTCGATAAAATTGGAGTCGTTCACCACCACATCGGTGAGGGTACTGTTTTTGATTTGGCAATTTTGAATCTCGGATTTATAAAAAATGGGTTCTTTAAAACGGATGTGATTCAGGATGGATTCGGAAATGTCCGTCTGTTCAAAAAGAGGCGAGTCAATTTCCGCACCAGAGAAGTCTGATCCGGTCATCTCGCATTCGACGAACTTGATCATCCGGGCCTTGGGGCCGAGGAATTTTACCCCTTCCATCTTGCAGGTAAGAAATCCGGACGAGGCCATGTTCGCACCTGAAAAATCGGCCCCGGTGAAATTGCATTTCCTGAAAGCGGCCTTGAAAAATTTGGCGTTTTTAAAACTGACGCCGCTTAAGTTGGCGCCTGATATGGCGCAATCCACCAGGTTCGCCCCTTCGAAGCTGACTTTTTTCCCGGCGTAAAGTTTGTTGAACAAAATGGAGCTGAGTTTCAGGGTCGATAACGCTTTGCTGTCCATGGAGCCTCCTGATTGTCCCGGTGTCGGGCTGGAACATGAGATGGTGATAAAAACGAAAACAAGGGTGACGATACTTTTTTTAATAGCCGCAGACATGGGGATGTTTCCTTTTCTTGAAATCGGGATGTTTTTTGAACACGATGATCATGCCATCGAAAGGGTCGTATTTGGCGTGGTATGTTTTTCGTTGATGGCCACCGGCCACAGACTTCGCCCATTCGGCGGTGTTTTTTGCGGCAACCTTTACTTTTTCCATGTCGTCTTTCCGTTTGGCCAGCCAGTGTTTGGTGATGTCGATCTCACGGTCCCAGGTCTGGTTGTCGTCAAAAACGTAACGCATGAAGGCCATGCTTCGCCTATGTGTGGCCGATTTCATAAGATACTCATAAGCTTTTTTTACCACCGCCTGGGAAACCTTGCCCCGTATAACATATGGGTTGTCGTCCGCCCTGAACAGGGACAGATGAACCTTGTCCCGGGCTCTGTTCTTCACGAGTTTTGAAAGGTCACCCATGTCAAACGTCACATAGGATACCTGGGAGGGAAACACCAGGTGATTGTAGAATGGAAATGTTGAGCGGCTGATGATGTTGATTTCCTTGAATTCATAGAGATCATGGAAGTCTTTCTCATTTTTAACCTTCTCCAGCACCATATCTTCGGTCATCACGCCCAGTTCCTCGCACATCGGGGCTTTTCGCGGATTCGAGGGAAGAGCCGGGCTGTGACCGACGAGAACAGTGCTGATGCTGACCTGACCGTTTTTGAATGCCAGGAGGTTGCCACCGGGTCTGTGTCGTTTGGCTGGTTTCCGAGCCATGAGGCCACCGGGCATTTTACAGATCTGACACCGGGGTTTCGGAGATTTGTCGTCTCCAAGGCCCGGAACGTTCGGCAGCCTGACTGTTCGATGGCGGTCGTCGATGGTGTACAGGTGTTTATTGTCAAAATAGAATCCTTTTGAATACCTGCCCGGATCTTTGCACCCGCAGATCAGGGGAGCGCCGGGCAGGTATTTGGGATACGGCCCCGCGCTGCTTGAAACGAGGACGATGTTCTTCGCATTCCTGAACCCGGTTTTAAGGGTTTCTCCGGCGGAAAGGATCCGGACTTTTTCAGGATGATCGCAATTCACCTCCATGGCCATGTTGCGGTGGCTGTGACCTGTCACCACCAGATGAAGACGCCCGTGTTCCACGTCTTTCAGGAAGCTGTATCGGTTTCCGTCGAATCCGCCGTAGTGCAGCTTGGGAGAGGTCCAGGTGTACAGGTTTTCGATTTCCCATTCGGAGACGTCGTCTTTGGGGCAGACGGCGGTGGGGTGCATGAACAGGATTTTCGTCTTTTTATGGGCGACCTTGAGCCATGCATGGTAGATGGATGCGTTCCTTATGGGAAACGGTTGGGATTTTGTTTCCTTGTAAACCTCGCCTTTGTCGGTTTCGACCATTTCACCGTAATCCATTTTACTCTTGAATATGTGGATGGCGTGATGCAATGTCCCCGATCCGTTCTTTGCGCTTTTGACGATGTCCGCCTTGCAGCCCCAGTCCACCATGAAAAGGCTCTGCCTTCCCAAGTCCGCCACATAATCCGCGAATGGATTGATGAAAAACGAATACCACAACGCGCATTCGATATGCTCAATGGCGTCTTTGACAAAATTCAAATGTTTATTATACCCCGGGCCGAACGCCAGGGCGCACTCGTACCGTGTCAGGTTCATATCGTAGGGGCTTTTCATGACGCCCCCAAGTGGCCAGGGAGCCATGGCGTGTTTGACATAATCGTGGTTGCCCAGAAGGGTGAAAACCGGCTTTTTCTGGTTGTCGTATATCGAAAGCAGGGCTTTGTAAAACAATAGCCAGTTCCTGTCTTTTTGATGTTCGCTGAACTTGTTGTCAAGGGAGCCCCATGTTTTTCCGGGTTTTTCAGGAACTCTGCTGAAAGTCTGGGCTGTATGCACACCCCGGTTGTATTCCACCAGATCCCCGGTGATCACGATGCAATCGGCCCCTTTGTTCACGAGATTTTTGCAGATGTCCATGAAAAAGCCGTTGAAGTTTGCCACCTTTTTTTTGATGGGCTCATGGAAATCCTTGTTCCGCGTGATCCGGCCCTTGCTGTCAAACTTCAGGTTCGCTCCGCAGTTCTCTTTGACTTCGATCACCGAGGCTTCCGACTGGCTGTAGATTTCCATGCGGGTGTCCAGATGGATGTCCGTGACGTGGCCGATGGTGAAATCCTTTTTGGAGCTGACGTAAACCGGATGGTACATGGAAACCCTGGTGTTCAGTGGCGAGGATGCGTCGATGCCGCCGTAATCCGACAGCTGGGTTCTCAGGGTGTGCTGGAACCCCTTTTCCTTGAAAACATGGGTGATGCTGTCAACCCGGCTTTTGATGTAACCCTGGATGGCCCTTGAAAGACTCGGCCTGTTCCGGGACGTGATCACCGCTTGTTTTTCAAGCCAGACCACGTTGAACAGGACGTGGTCCGGCACGTCTTCGTAATCAAGATTGACGGCCACTTTAAAGAGGTGTCTGTAGCCTTTGAGGCTGTATTCCTTCATCACCCAGTCAAAAACATTGGAAAGGGCGAATTTGAAGGTGAAGTTGTTGTCGTTGATGTCCCAGCCCTCGTCTCCCAGTCCAAAGGTGTTTTTGTTCCAGGTGTGGCATTTGGATACTTTGACCATTCGATCCGGTGGGACAGGAAGGACCACATCCGTGAAAAACGTATCAAAGAGTTTCAGCTTCCGCTGTCTGTAACGCGCCGGCCGATCTTTTTCCGACCATGGGACAAGACGCACATGAAAGGCCACCTGGGCCGGTGTCAGCACCGTGCTTTTTGACAGGACGACCATTTCAAGAAACGCTGTGCCGTCGTCTTGTCGCCTGACCAGGGCCGGACAGCCGAGAGACGGTGATAGAAGAACGGCGTCCACCTGTTTGAGTTCGAGAAGGAGGCGTTCGCCTTTTTTCAGGGTGGCGCTTCCTTTGATTCCTTGTCCGCTCATGGTTCCCCTATTCTTTTTTCTCGAACGTCATGTTCGTGTTTTCATAAACCACATCCACACAATCCGCGTCCGGGACATGAAACGCCCGACCTTTGGCCATGGTGGTGAGGGTCTTTTTTTCTCCGGCCACCGTGACGTCCAGCTTCAGCCCGTCCAGGGGATCTCCGAAGGGGTCGATCACCTCGATGGCCACATGCCCCTGGACAGGCAACTCCGGTTTTTCAGGGATGGCGATGACGGTGCCGGGCTGCTGGAGGAGCGGGGCGGGCGGGGTGTTTCGGTTGTTGTGGATCATCTGGTCAAAGGCCCGGACCACGCCCTGGCCTTCCACAAACACGTCAAAGGAAAAACTCACGAATTCGGCTTTGCCCTGGATTGTTCCGGAGCCGACACCTTTGTTCGTTCCGGCCTCGTCGCCGGTGCTGGTTTTGAAATAGGAGCCGGCGTGGCCCATGGGATGGCCGTCGGCCGTGACGGTTTTGGCCCCGTTTTCCATGTCCGCGCTTTGGGCCATGTTGGGGTAGGGGACCGGCACGGATGAGGGGCCCATGGGCGTCATGCAGACGTCGTTCGTGGCGATGGATGTTCCTTCGCTTTCCTTGTGAACCACGGTTCTCCTGTTGACGGAAACGGTGGCAGCCATGAGAGTTCCTCCTTGTTACGGTTTCTGGTTTTTAGTCTGTTCTATCAGCAGGGCTCCCCGCTCTCCGGTATCGGAGCCGGAAACGATCAGGGCTTTTCCTGCGGGTTCGTCTGTTTCAAAGGCCAGACAGCCGCGTTCCATGCCTCGTACGGCAACGGCTATGGCCGCGCCGGGACTCGCGGAGCCGGTATCTCCGATGAACAGGGCCGGGCAGGTCAGGTTCTTTTCTCCGGTGATCCGGCGGCCCAGACGGACCCCTGTCAGGGCCCATTCTTCGAACCGGAAGGGCTCTCCGTTTAAATCAATGATGACGGCGTCCACGGCGAGTTCCTCGGGCCCTGCCTGTGAAAGGATCGCCTGAATGACCGTGGAAAGCCCCGTGCCGTGGGGCGGTTTGCCGGACAGCACATGCCGGTCGTCCATCGCTTTGGAAACAGCCGCCACGTGGGCCCGGATGGTGGCGTTCCCGCGTTCTGCCGATGACCGGGTTTCAAGGAGCAGCGCCGAAGCCGCTTCGCCGGGTGTGAGGCCGTCCGGGTTCAGGAAGGTTTTCAAACGGTTCTGCTGTTCAAATCGGACAAGGTCGTCCATGTTGACGAGGCTGTCTGTTCCGGCGATGACCGCGCGGTGGACGCTCCCCTGGTCCATGGCGGCCGCCATGTCGTTTATGGCCAGGATCATCCCGGAGTGACCCTGGGGGTAGAACCGGCATCTTGTGACGGGAATTTCCGCCCGAATCTGTTCGGGGATCAGGTGGTACATGGCCAGGTTGTCCAGGGGAAGACGTTCGGGGCCGGGCAGGGCCAGGCAGAACAGGGTGTCTTTCCAGGGTTCTTCGATGCCGATGTTGTGTGACAGATCCTCGATGGCCATGGCCAGAAGGCGGGCCATTCGTTCCATGGTCTCGTCACAGTCTCCCTCGAGCACAAGGTGGCCGGTCACAAGGCCGTCGTCCGGGTCGTCGTAACCGTCTTTGGCCTCGGCGTAATAATGGTCCATTTTAATGGGGCGCCGGAGTCCGGCCCTCATGGATGCGCAGGCGGTGATGTGGTCGTGCCCAACCGAACAGGCCAGGCCCAGCCCCGTGATGCAGGGCATCTGTTTTCTGATCTTGACCCCGGCGGTTTTGTGTTCGTGTTTAACGGTTTTCATAGAGCCTCACCTGCCTGAGTTGTGAAAGGGGGAGCCTCCCCCCTGTTGTGGCCCGGTACACAAGAACGATCCGGCTGTCATCCGGCTCGATGATCAGGGTGTCGAGGACGGGCGCGGGCTTCACGGTTTCGTCGTCAAAGGTGAAGGCGGCGGTCAGCGAAAGTCCGGGCAGGGTGAACGTCACCTTGTCCTGGTGTGGATGAAGGTTGACCAGAATGACGGTTTCTCGTCCCTGAAGGGGTGTTTCGCTGACAAGGCCGGGTGCGGCGGCGTTGTGGCGCCGGATGTCCGCGTCCCGGGGAGGCAGGGGCATGCGGGTGTTTTCCCAGGCGTCGTCAAGGGTTCCGGTGTAAGAAAGACGGGGTTCCCAGCTGGGGGGAATGCAGCCGAACCCGGCGGGTGCGGGGCGGTCCACAGGGGTCTGAATTCGGTTTTCCACATCTTCGATGTTGGGCAGAGCCCAGCCGTGAACGGCCTGTTTACTGCGATCGGCCCTGTATCCCCTTCCGATGGGGTTTTCCATGAACACGTTATGGTGTCTGGGATCGGGATGGCTAGTGTCCGAGCCGCCGAAAGCCCGTTCATAGCACAGGGGCATTCGGACAAAGGGTTGGGGCCTGGTTCGTGAGGTAAAACCGGCAACGGTTCTGAACGTTCTGTCGCCCTGGACCGCGAGGATCTTACGGACCCGGCCCACCTGAACCATGGCCGGGCATTCCGTGACGGGAACCTGACCCGGGGCGTGGACATGGCCGTTCACCGCGATATCCGTTCCCAGTTTTTCATAGACCATATCCGAGGGATAGCGGACGCTGGATTTTCCGGGTTCGCCCATATATCCGTCGCCGTAGCAGAGGGGGATCTGCTGGTCTGTCACGCGAACAGACCCGTCAATGGCGAACTCACAGGTCGCCTTGATGATGGCGACGGCGGATCGTGTTCCCTCGTGGTCCGGCAACAGGACGGTGGTTCCGGCATAGGGGGTGTCATTGATGGTGGTGAACACGGTCATCCTCCTGGTTGACGGGGCATGAGTGGAAATACAGAACGCCTTCCCTGAAACGGCCGATGTTCCGTTCGATCCGGTCGTGAAGGGACCGGATCACCGATCGTTGGGCTTTGACGCTCATCCACGGGTCAAAGGCCGTGTCCAGCCCATAACGGACAGCCAACTCGTCGGCGGCCATGTTCCGGAGAGCCGCGGGGTGGTTTTCCGATGCGAGAATGTGGTGAAGACACCAGGGGCTGATGGGTTGGCCCAGCCTGTAGCGGATGCCGGTGTGGAACCGGCTGTGCTCCTGTTTCCACCAGGAGGACCAGACGGCCGGGTTCCTGGAAATCCGGGTTACGGTTTTCCCCGGCCGGATGCCCTGGGCGAGCAGGCGAATTTCTTTGTCGGTCATGAACTCCTCATCGATCTCCTCGGGGACGAAGATCTCTTCCGTAAGCCCTGCCGCTGTGATCAGGTTCAGGGAAAAGGCGGCCGGTTCAGAAAGAATTTCATGCTCAAGGCAGGACATGAGGACGGGGACGGCCGACAGGTCGCCGGTCATTCCGGCGGCCAGGATTTGGTCGGGTCCCGGTTCAGCGGCTGTGGATAAATCCTGGAGCAGGCGTGCGTTGCCGGTCAGGCCGGCTTCGTATCCGGGCCACTGGCCGGCCGGCACGTTTTGAAAACAAAGCCCGAGGACGCCCGGATCGCCCAGTCTCACCAGGGTGGACAGCGCGGAGTTCCGAAGAGGGATGTCGCCGCTTGACAGGAAACGGACGAGCCATTCTGCGCCCCAGTCAGGTTTCACGCGGCCAATGGCGTTGATGGCGTCGATCCGTTCGGCGTTTCCTGTTTTGTCGGCCCTGATGATATCGTACAGGTTTTCCGCCACATCCAACCGGTGATGGCCGGAAATCCGCACGGCAAGGTGCGTGAACACGCCTTTTCTCTCAAAAAAATCCCGGACAATGTTTTCCATGTCCCTGTCCGGAGTTTCATGCATAAAGGCCCGAACCACACTGTCGAGCCGGGGCGTGTCGGTCAGGTCCAGTTGTCCTGCGGCCTGTTGCAGCTCGCGTGTCGCCTTTGTCCTGACCAGGACACGGACAGCCCCGTAACATTCGCCCGCGTCGCCGTTCACCACTTTGTCCCGGCACAACGCAAAAACATCGGCACCGCCCAGGCCAAGTCCATCCACATGGGCCTCCAGCAGCCTGTCCCGCCTCATGAAATCAGGCCATGGGATCAGGTCCTGTTCTTTCAGGTAAAGCATCTGCTCGTAGACCGCGGAGATTTCCTCGAAGTGTTCATGGTATAAAGAATGTTTGAGCTTTGTCATGGCGTCTGATCGAATTTTTTTAAGGCGTCACGTTGTCTCACCGCTTCAAATTCCATAAGGCCCTTCACGAAAGGGAAGACATGTTTCGAAGAATGTTTAGCCGCAGCATGGCTTTTAACAGAAGCGGAGGTACAGAAAAAAGTTGACCGATGGAATACAATAAGAACTTAGATGATTCAAGGAATAAAATGATGGATTGCTCTGGAAATGAAAATTAAATGTTACTTCAGATTTGAACCTCGAGACGCGGTTGCCGATCTGGGACAGGACGGCAACCGCCAAAACATGGGATGGCCTGGCCTGATCAAGAAAAATGAATTGACTTTCCCAGTGGAAATAACTATTTACATGAGTTTGACCTTGGTTGATTTTGAAACCGACTAAACGAAGGAAGACAGATGATAGAGCTTGATTTCAGCAAGTTTGACGGGCTTTTGCCCGCCATCGTCCAGGACGCGGAAACCTCGGAGGTTCTCATGGTGGCGTTCATGAACGAAGAGGCATGGAAACACACCCTGGCCACCGGAACGGCCACATACTGGAGCCGGTCCAGGAATAAACTCTGGGTGAAGGGCGAATCGTCGGGCCATGTGCAGCATGTCCGGGAAATCCGCATCGACTGCGACAACGACACGGTTCTGCTCAAAGTGGAACAGGTGGGGGGCGCGGCCTGCCATCTGGGGTACAAAAGCTGTTTTTTCAGAAAAATCGAAAATGGAGAGGCCGTGACCGTGGGCCAGCCTCTTTTCAATCCGGATGAGGTGTATAAAAAATGAATGCGACAGATGACAAACTGAAACTCGGAATTCCCAAAGGCAGCCTTCAGAACGCCACCGTGGCCCTGTTCGACCATGCGGGCTGGAAGGTGTCGGTGAGCGGCAGAAGCTATTTCCCCAGCATCAACGACGACAGCATCACCTGCGCCCTGTGCCGCGCCCAGGAAATGGCCATCAACGTGGAGAACGGAACCCTGGACGTGGGGCTGACCGGCAGGGACTGGATCGCCGAGTATGAAAGCGACGTTCATGTGGTGACAGACCTGGTCTATTCCAAGGTCAGCGCCAAACCGGCGCGCTGGGTCATCGCCGTGGCCTACGACTCTCCGGTGAAAAAGCTGGAAGACCTGCACGGCAAAACCGTCTCCACCGAACTGGTGGGTTATACCAAAAGGTTTTTCCAGTCTTTGGGCATCGACGTGAACGTGAAGTTTTCCTGGGGCGCCACCGAGGCCAAGGTCGTTTCCGGCCTGGCCGACGCCATTGTGGAAATCACGGAAACGGAAAGCACCATCAAGGCCCACGGTCTCCGGATCATCCACGAGCTGATGCAGACCAACACCCAGCTGATCGCCAACAGAAAAGCCTGGGCCGATCCGGCGAAACGTGAAAAGATCGAACAGATGGCCCTGCTTCTGAAAGGCGCCCTTGTGGCCGGCAAACTGGTGGGCCTGAAAATGAACGTGCCTGAAAGCGCCATTGAAACGGTGGTGGGGCTCCTTCCCAGCCTCCAGGCTCCCACGGTGGCCCATCTGTACAAATCGGACTGGGTGGCGGTGGAAACCGTGGTGGACACGGGGATGGTCCGTGACCTGATTCCAAAGCTCCTGAAAGCCGGGGCCACGGGGATCATCGAATACCCGCTCAACAAAGTGATATGATCCGCGATACGCGGGCGTAAAATGGAAATGTTATGATCATTCGTTCGGCTGAATTTGTGAAAAGTGCGGTGAAACCCGAGCATTATCCTCCCGAGGACATGCCGGAGATCGCCTTTGTGGGACGGTCCAACGTGGGCAAGTCTTCCCTCATCAATACTTTGGTGAACCGGAAGAGCCTGGTGAAGACCAGTTCCACCCCTGGCCGGACCCAGCTCATCAATTTTTTCAACATCAACGACAGCTTCATGTTCGTGGATCTGCCCGGATACGGTTACGCCAGGGTTCCCCAGAGTGTGACGAAAACCTGGGGAACCATGATCGAAACCTATCTGTCCACGCGGAGAACGCTTCGCGGGGTGGTCATGCTGATGGATATCCGAAGGGAACCGGGAAAAGACGAGGACGACCTGATCGCCTGGTTCAGCAGTTACGGGATCCCCTCGATCTGTGTGCTGACCAAGGCGGACAAGTTTTCCAACCAGCAGCGGATCGCCAACCATGCCCGCTGCGCCCGGAGCCTGGGGGTGGATCCGTCGACGCTGATTCCTTTTTCCGCCAAGACCCGGCTGGGAAAGGAAAAGGTCCTCGGCGCCATCGAGCCCTGGACCGAAAGGATATGATCCCATGACTCCGTTCAAATCAGGATACGTGGCCATTGCCGGGGCCCCCAACGCAGGCAAGTCGACCCTTCTGAACCGGCTTCTGGGGGAAAAGCTGTCCATCACTTCCAGGAAACCCCAGACCACCCGGAACAGGATTCTCGGGGTGGTGCACCGGGACAGTTCCCAGATGGTGTTTTTGGACACGCCCGGCGTCCATGTGACCAGCAGCACCCTGAACGTCAAGATGGTGGATATCGCCCTTTCCGCCTTCGGGGACGCCGATGCCCTGCTCCTGATGATGGACGTGTCGGACCCGGACAAACTCTCTGAAGAATACCTGGTGAAAAAACTCACGGCGATCAACAAACCCGTGATCCTGGCCCTGAACAAGATCGATGCGGTGAAAAAAGCCACGCTCCCCGAAACCACAGGGTACTGGGAAGGCGTTTTTCCGTTCAAGGCCGTGCTCCAGATTTCGGCCAAGCACGGGGACGGGGTGGACGTGCTTCTCGACGAACTTGAAAAACTGCTTCCCGAAGGGCCACCCCTTTACCCCGAAGACATGCTCACCGATCTGCCCACCCGGTTTTTCACCGCCGAGATGATCCGTGAAAAGGTGTTCCGCCTGACAGGCCAGGAGATTCCCTATTCGTCGGCCGTGACCGTGGATTCCTTTTCCGAAAAGGGGGATCTGGTGTCGATCCACGCCACTATCCACGTGGAACGGGATTCCCAGAAAGGCATCGTCATTGGAAAAGGAGGCTCGAAACTCAAGCAGATCGGTGAGGACGCCCGGAAGGAAATTGAAAAACTCCTGGAAAAACGGGTGTATCTCAAGCTGTTTGTCCGTGTCCAGAAAAACTGGACCCGTGACACCAAAGCCATCGCGAAATTCGGGGTCTGACATGGCAAAGAACCGCCATGACCCGTTCGCGTTTTCCGACAGTCCGGACGATGCCGAGATCCGGCGTGAAAAACAGAAGGCCCGGGATCTCCGCCATTCGGAATGGTGGAGGCGGCATTGCGCCAAAGGGGTCTGTTACTACTGCGGAAAAAAAACGCTTCCCGAAGATCTGACCATGGACCATGTGGTTCCCCTGTCCCGCGGCGGCAAAAGCACCAAGGGCAACACGGTTCCCGCCTGCAAGCTCTGCAACACGAAAAAACGCCTGCTTCTTCCCATGGAGTGGATCGAGTACATGGACCGCCTGAAACACTCGGACTGATCGTTCATAAAAAAGGAGTTGTTTTTGACTCGAAGTTGAATGTCTGTGGTTCGTTTTTTCCAGGCAAGACGCCTGTCTAATTTTTTTCACCCACGTGTTTTATCCCTGAATGGACAATGCGGTTGGACTCCACGATAAACGCAGCGATGTCCTCGTCCGTTTCAAGGTTGACCGGAGTCCGTGAAAGAAGGTCTGCCAGGCCGTGGCAGAAAATCCAGCCCTGGATCATGATTTTCAGCTTCAGGTCGTCGCCCACGCTGGCCAGGGGCTGGTAGTCTTTCAGCCGTTCGAGGTTGAGCTGGAAATTTTCCGCGGCGTATTTCCTGTTCAGTTCCAGGTGTCTCGGGTTGTGGATGCATCCGAACAGGTGTTTTTCGTGTTTGGCGAAAAGCACGTAACCCAGGCCAATGTCGACGTAGGTGTCCCAGGTCTTGGGTTCACGCTGGTACCGTGCCAGGATGTCCCAGCAGCGTTTCACCACGTCAGCTTCTATTTCAGCCATGGTTCTGCCACAGGAATAGATGGGCATGGTGGAACTTTTCATTTCGTTGGCCACGGCTCGTGCCGTCAGATTTTCAAGGCCGCTCATCCTGACCACGGACAGGGCCGCGTCCACGATGTCGGTCAGGGCAAATCTGTTTTTTGGGGCCATGGGAAAACCTCGTCACGGATTCATCGACAGAAATAAAAAAAGCCGCCCAGGTTTCGATTGCACCATGTATTGTCTCCCAGGACAGCACCGGAAACATCAGAAAAACCAGGGGCATGGACGGGGACGTGTCCATGCCCCTGGAATATTCCCGTATCCGGGGGGTGGATTCACGGGGGACTGGAGAGATCCTCCTGAATCACCGGATACAAACCGTGTTTACCGGAATAAAAAACAAATGTTTTATAACGGGTGTTATCTATCGATTTTTGGTAAACGTGTCAAGGAAAGTTTTTTTCATGGGAATAAAACCCGGGGTGCTATAAAAAAACCCGCCTGTAAGGGCGGGTTTTTGATTTTAAGAGGGAGCTCGAGCTGTTTTAAACGGTCTGGCAGAGACGGTGAATGGTCTGTGCATGCCATTTTCCGCGGCCGGAGAACGTGGGAAGATTCAACTCGTCGAGGTGGGTGGCTATTTCGTTGTAGGTGGACCCTTCCCGGCGCATCGAGGCGATGATATTGAGGATGTCGTCCTTGTCCATGGTGGACGCTTGTTTAGGCTCGGTTCTCACGCTTGACAGGATCCGTTCGGCATCTTCGGCAAAGGATTTTTCCGAGTCGTCATCCATATCCACGGGGACGGACGTTTCGTCCTGGTCGGCTGCACGGCGAGATTCGTTACCTAATACGAAATTTTCGCCGAGAAGTCTGCCGATGTGCTGGGCGATAAACTCGAAAGCGTCGGCTTTCCGCTCTTCGGCGATAGCCTTTCTTTCAGCGAAGGCAAGGGCGGATTCCTGGTTCGCGAGAATCGCCTGGAGGGAATCCTTGATGGTGGTCATGGTGTCGTCAGATGGCAGACCCTCGACACCTGTTCGCGGGCGAAATTTGCGTTCGTTGCCGTTTCGCATGTAATTTCCGTTGGGTTCGTAAGTTCGCCGCGGCCGCTGGCCGTTATTCCCGCTGTTGTAACGGGGTTTTCCGTTGTTGCCGTTGTCTTTGGCATAGCTTCCGTTACGGATGGATTGAAGAAAATCGTTCATAAAATAAGCTCCTTAGGCTTGAAAATAAAATAATATCTTTCACGAAAGCCGGGTTCGGAAAAAAGAATGGGATCAACTGATCCAACCAGAAAACAGCTTCCGGAATTCATCAAAATAAAGTCATCTTGAGGGATTTCAGGTAGAGCTACCAGATAAAAATCCCCTTGTCAAACACTAATTTCGCCGAAGCGAAAAAGTCAGGACGGGAAAATTGGCGTGATCCGCGCTCATTGTCGCGAAAGGTGCGGTCACGCGAATCGCGAATGCGAACCATGTTTTTCCTGCCGGCGAAATCCGAACAATTATGAAACCCTGCCAATGTTATTTTGACAAGACAGGGACGGCTGGGTTATAGTCGCGCTGAAAAAAAAGGGACGAAGACCTGTTGTATTGTTTAATTATACCTTGTGTATTCAGGATATTGAGTTCTGGAGCAGTTTATGTCGGATATTAAAAAGTATATTGGCTACGGCGCTGTGATCATCGTGGCTCTCCTGTTGGGGCGCTGGTACAGCAAGGAGCGGGACCGGCTGCTGTCCCGGGGAGAACCCTGGATCAAATCCTGGACCACGCTTCCAGGCGTCATCATTCTAGTGATTCTTGCAATTCTGATCGCCATGAAATGGTTCCGGGGCCATTGAGAGAAACACGTAAAACACGCTGGCCCAAGGGCAGAGGCTCCCGTTTAGTGACAGGTGGCCTGTGCCGCGCCATCTGCGAATCGACACACCAACCAACGTCAGGACAGGATAATGAATAAAGACTATACCCACACCATCAACTACAAGGCCGACGGCCCGGACCTTGTGAAGACGGATGTTCTCGACCCCATCGACTACGCCTATGCGGCGAAACGGAGCATCGACATCACCATACGGCAGCCTGAATTCACGTCGGTCTGCCCCATGACGGGTTTGCCTGATTTCGGTTCCATTATCGTCACCTACAGACCGGACCAGAAGATCATCGAACTGAAATCCCTGAAATACTACCTTCTTCAGTACAGAAACGTGGGTATTTTCTACGAGCATGTGGTGAACAAGATTCTCGACGATCTCGTGGCCGCCGTTTCACCTTTATATATGGAGGTGGTGGGAGAGTTCACGTCGAGGGGCGGCATCGATTCCACGGTCAGGGCCACCTTCGAGAGAAAATAAGTCAGGACAGAATCGATTCGGATTCCCTGGCTTTCACGGCAGTTCGAAAATCGAGAAGAAGGTCCGCCACCTGGTTCCGGGTCGTGACATGGGACAGCCTCTTTCGGAAATCCACGGCCCCGGGCAGGCCTTTTACCAGGAAACACAGCCGGCTCCGAAGAAGCATGCAGGCGATGGCTTCTCCATGATGGTCGATCATCTCGTCCACGAAACGCCCGATCATGTCGAAATGCCTGTCCGAGGAACGGTTCGGGTTGGCCTGGCCGGTAAGAAGCCGGGCCGTGTCTTCGAAAATGCCGGGGTGGGCCATGGCGGCCCGGCCGATCATCACCCCGTCGCATCCTGTCTCACGAAGCATGGACAGGGCGTCTTCAGCCGAGTCGATATCCCCGTTTCCGATCAGCGGGATGGTGATCCGTTTTTTCATGTCACCGATCAGGATCCTGTTGGCCCGGCCTCCAAATCGTTGCTGGGCCGTCCTGGGATGGAAGGCCAGGGCGTCCACGCCGCAGTATTCCGCCAGTTCCGCGATCCGGAAGGCCTGCTGGCCTGAAGGGTCCCATCCTGTGCGGAGCTTGATGGTCAATGGGATACGGAGGACGTTGCGGACCGCTTTCAAAACCTGTTCCGCCAGTTCCGGTTCACGCATCAGCGCCACACCGGCCCCTGTTTTTACGACTTTTCTCACCGAACATCCGAAATTGATGTCCACCATGTCCGCCCCGCTGTCCTGGACCCTGGCCGCCGCTTCCGCCATGATATCCGGTTCAGCTCCGAAGATCTGGACGGCGACAGGCCGTTCGGCACGATGGATTTCCATCATTTTCCAGGTTTTTTCCGATTCAAAGACAAGAGCCCTGGCACTGATCATTTCTGTGTAAACCAGACCGCAACCCATGGATTTGACCATCTTTCTGAAGGGAAGACAAGTGACCCCCGCCAGAGGTGCAAGGACAGTCGGCGGGCTGACACGAAGGCCTGAAATAAAGAACTCGCCAGAGGGAAAGCGGGTTTCAGCCATGGCGTTCCGTCTCTTTCCCGGAGCCAGGATTCGCGTAACAGAACAGGCAGTTGTGATGACAGGGCTGATGCCTGTAAGACCCGATGTCTTTGGAAACATAGCACCCGCACCCTTTGGCTTTCCTCTGGCCGCTGTCCCTGGCATGGGAAAGACAGGTCCCCGACAGTTTTTCCAGCAGGGGGTTGGGGATGCAGGCGTTCGCCATGATCCCGCAATCGGCGGGAAGGGTTTGTATCAGGTCCGCCTCGCAGCAAAGAGACAGGGAGATGCCTAAGGGCTCCAGCACGTTGGCAAGCTTCAGGATAACCGTTCGTTTTTCGTCAGCGGTTGGGTCGAAAAAAGCGAATCCCGGAATCGCCCTGGTTCTGGCCAGAACCTTGCCGTACAGATCCACGAAACTGGTGACGCAACGTCGGATTCCGGCCTGGGCCGCGCTGGCCGCGATCCGGTTGAAATCATCCAGATTGTCATGCAGTCCTTGGCCGGTCAGGGTGTAGTGGCAGATGGGATCGAAACGCCAGGTCACGGTTTCCGGGCCGAAGCGATGGCACAGTTCCCCAAATTGGGCGAGACGACGGTCAAGAGCCGGTACCCGGGGTTCCAGCAGACGGTTTTCCGAATTCACGGTGAAGTTGAAAAATAGGTGATAGCCCATGTCACGCAGGGCCTCCCCGTATCCATTGTCAAGAAACACGTCGAAATTCTTTGACCAGAAAACAAGGGTGCCGGTGTTTTCAGGAGACACATGAACGAGGCTCGTCTTTCGGGAAAAGGGGTTTTCCACCTGGAAAAACCCACGACCCAGGCTATCCATGAACCAGTCCATGTAAAAGGCCGGAATGTCCGTCCGGCGGGAAGCGGAAATCACCTGCTTTTTCTGAGTTCCTGATCCGGCCATGGATGTTTTACCCGCCATGCTCTGGAAGCGCGATGGTCCTTATTTTTTCAGTTTATCAAAAGAAATGATTTTTCCGGAGTCTTTTTTTTCAGATGGTTCTTTGGTGTCTTTTGCCGAGGGTTCCGGTTCGGGTATCTCAGGCAGAGGGGCCACGACCTTCTCGAGCCGGATCCGTTTGCCGTCCATGGTGAACTCGGCTCCGTCGATGTAGGCATCGCGAAGTATCCAGGTCACCACCAGAAGCGGCACCTGAAGCAGAAGAAGCGTGACGTGGTACCAGCCTTTTTTCCAGTCGTCCCGGATGTCTTCGATGCGGGCGAAGCTGTAAGGGCTGTCTTCCAGATAAATCAGCACGAGGTCTTGAACTCCGGTACGTTCGCCCATCAGTCACCTGTCCTGGGGAAAAAAACGGATCTCATCCAGCCGAGCAGGGTGTTGCCCTTGAGTTGTGCCCTGTCGAGGATGTCGAAATCACGGGAGAGTTTTTTGGGATCGGACAGCCAGTGCGCCCGGGTTTTCATGGTTTCGTTCGTGTCCAGTTCGCGGACCACCCGGGCCGGATTGCCTGCGGCGATCACATTGGCCGGGATGTCGGAAACCACCACCGAACCCGCCCCGATGATGCTGTTTTTGCCGATGGTGACCCCTTTGCACACGATGGCGCTGTCCCCGATCCACACGTTTTCTTCGAGGATGATGGGGGCGGATTTGCCCACGGGCATGCTCCGGTCGTAGATATCGTGCCAGTCCGAGTCGGTGAGGTAGGCCCCGCTGGCGATCATGCAGCTGTTGCCGATGGATATCTGCCGGGATGCCGCAATGCGGACACCCGGGCAGATCAGGCAGTAATCGCCGATATCGATTCCCACGATATCCGGTCCGCCGGCCCAGACCGTGAATCGGACTTTACGGTCGGGCGCCGCGATAAGGGTGGGGAAGTCGCCAATCCGGATATTGGAACCGAAAAGTTCCACATTCCAGGGTTTCATGTAAGCGCCTCCCCGGCCCATGTGATCGAACTGGGGCCGGAGAAAACGCTCGACATAAAATTTCTGAAATTTGAGATAGGCCTGCTTGACGTAGTAGGGCCGGTAGTCTTTTCTCAAAATGTCTTTCCTGTCGCCTTAGGGCCGAATCGCTGTGGATCGTTCCCAGTAGGCGTGGGAAAACAGACAGCTGGCGGGTGTCAGATCGTAAAGTGCGTCGGCCGCCATGAGAACGACCCCGTTTGTCCATGACAGCTTGTCTTCGGGCCAGACCACCATGTCAGGGAAGGTGAAACCGCACCAGTAGGAACCGTCGTCGTAGCGTCTGTCCTGAATCCAGCCGAAGATGATCCGGGCCAGTTTGTCATTGCCCATGGCCGAAAGGGTCAGGACGAATTCGGCTGTTTCAGCCACGGTGACCCAGGGCTGGTCGGAGACACAACGGACCCCCTGGCCCTCCACGACGAATTTTTTCCAGTATTTGTCGATGCGTTTCTGGGCCTCGATTCCCGTGAGCGCCCCGGAGAGTATGGGGTAGAACCAGTCCATGGAAAAACGGGATTTGCTGATGTTGTAACTGTGGGGACGTTTGGCCAGGGAGTCGCGGATCAGGCCAAGGGCGTTCTGCCAGCGTTCGTTTTTTTCTCCCAGGATTTCGGCGATGGCCAGCGCGCACTTGGTGCTGAAGAATACAGAGCTGGTGCCGGTCATCAGAGCCATGGGGTCCACCACGCCTTCAGGGCTTTTGGCCCAGTGGATCTCACCTCCCGGCGCCTGGAGACTCAGGGCGAAGTCCACGGCGTGTTTGACACAGGGCCACATCGAGCGCAGGTAGTCTTTGTCTTTCGTTATTAAATAATGATGGTACTGCCCGGCGGCGATGTAGGCCGCCATGTTGGCCTCGTGGGTCTTGTCTTCGGGCACGCTGTCCATGTAGGCCGAGTACCAGCTTCCGTCTTCGAGTTGATTTTGCTGCAACCAGTTGAAAGCTTTACGGGCTTCAACGATACGTCCGCCGATGGAAAGGCCCATGGCGGATTCCACAAGGTCCCAGGGGTCTGTTTTTTTTCCTTCGCACCAGGGAATGTCTCCGTTTGGACGCTGGGTGTCGACGATGGAGTCGACCACAGAGTTTAGGTTGACCGATAGCGAAAGATCTCTGCCCGGGACTATAACATTCATGAATCGTTCCTCATAATTTCCGTAAAGCTTAAAACCTTCCCTGCGCCCCGATGCATCGGGTGCAAGGTCGTTTTCCCCCACATGACCGACGACCCCGGAAGGACGTCGCATCAGCGATGATCAATGAATCAAGTTCAGCGATATACCAGAAACCGGCCAGCTTTTCAAGATGATTCAATGGGTTGCTGATAATTTAGCCGGGATGAGGATTCCTTGTCCACAGGTTGCAAGGGTTTCCCCCCAACACGGGATTTTCAAAGCGGCACGATAGGTTTTTATGTCCGCTGGTGCGAATGCTGTTTTTATGCAAAACCATATATTAAGTGAATAAACATTCATTTAATGTCTGGCTGAAATGCAGAAAGCGGTCAGGCTTTGAAAATGGTTGGAATAACACGGGAGAAAAGCGTGCTGTTTTGATATTATTTCAAGCTTCGCCAGAAACGTTTCCCGAGTATCCGTAAGGGTTGCAGGGCCTCTGCTTTCGCATATCCATAGTGCGGAGCTATGGATAAAATGGCCTGAAAATAGAAATATTTCAGACCATAACCCCAGGTTTTTTCCTTGACAGAAATAGGCCCCGTTTGTTATTGGAAAGATTGCGCTAATTTAGATTGAACGATCATTCATATGGTTATTCTAAAAGGTTAGTTCATTGTTATTATTATACACAGGAGGGAATTATGAGTAGAAAGATCAGTAAGGCTGCAGTTATCGGTTCCGGTATCATGGGTGGCGGTATTGCCGCTCTGCTCGCCGGCGCCGGAGTCAAGGTATTGCTGCTGGACATCGTACCATTCAATCTGACAGACGAAGAAAAAAAAGACCCCGCAGCCCGCAACAGAATCGTTGAAGCTGGCATGCAGGCTGCCCTGAAGTCACAGCCGGCTCTTTTTTACACCAAAAAACAGGCTGCCCTCGTTTCCACCGGCAACCTCGAAGACGATTTCGACAAACTGGCCGATTGCGACTGGATCTGCGAAGTGGTTGTTGAAAACCTGAAAATCAAACAGGATCTTTTCAAACGCATCGACGGCATCCGTAAAAAAGGCTCCATCATTTCTTCAAACACCTCCGGTATTCCTCTGTACAAGATTTCCGAAGGCCTTTCTGAAGATTTCAAAAAGCACTTCCTCGGAACCCACTTCTTCAACCCGGTCCGCTGGATGCACCTTCTCGAACTCATCCCCGGAAAAGAAACCACCCAGGAAGTTCTCGACTTCATGGAACGTTTCGGTGAAGTAAACCTCGGTAAAGGTATCGTTTGGGCCAAAGACACCCCCAACTTCATCGGTAACCGTATCGGTATCCAGGGTATCGGCAAAATCATGCAGGCTGTTGCAACTGCTGACGGCATCACCGTTGCTGACGTTGACGCCCTGTTCGGTCCGGCCATGGGTCGTCCGAAAACCGCTATCTTCGGCACCTCAGACCTCGTAGGTCTCGACACCATGGTTCACGTGGCCGCCAACAGCTACGAACTCTGCCCCGACGACGAAATGAAAGACACGCTGGTCATTCCTGACTTCGTGAAAAAACTCGTGGCCGACGGCAACCTGGGCAACAAATCCAAAGCCGGTTTCTACAAAAAAGAAAAAACTCCCGAGGGAAAACGTCTCAAACTGATGATCGATCCCAAAACCGGTGCTTACGTCGAAGCCAACAAACCGTCTTTCCCCTGCCTGGACGCTGCTAAAAAAGCCGCCACTCCGGCTGAGAAAATGCAGGCTGTTGTTTACGGCGAAGATGCCGGTGCCAAATTTGCCTGGGCTTGCACCGCAAACGCCCTGATCTACTGCGCCAACAGAATTCCCGAAATCTCCGACACCCTCGTTGAAATCGACAACGCCATGAAATGGGGTTACGGCTGGGAATCTGGTCCCTTCGAATCCTGGGATGCCATCGGCGTGAAAAAATCCGTTGAAAAAATGGAAAAAGACGGCATGGCCGTTCCCGCCAACGTGAAGAAAATGCTGGCATCTGGAAACGAGTCTTTCTACAAAATCGAAAAAGGCGTTCAGTACTTCTTCGATTTCGCATCCAACTCCTACCAGAAAGTGAAACTCAACAAGAGCGCCCTTTCACTGGTTGCCTGCAAAGCCGACAACAAAGTGGTCAAATCTTGTCCTTCCGTTTCCCTCATCGATATCGGCGATGGCGTATTCTGCGTGGAATTCACCACCAAGATGAACGCCCTCAACCGTGAAATCATCGAGTTCATGGGCAACGTGAAAGATTACGTCATGGAAAACGGCGCGGGCCTCGTGATTGGTAACCAGGCTGGCGGAATGCCCGGTGCATTCTCTGCCGGTGCGGACCTGTCCTACGTTCTCAAGCTCTGCAAAGAAAAGAAATACGCTGAAATGGACGACTTCCTGAAACTGGCTCAGTACGGCCTCCAGGATCTCCGTTACTCCGCTCTTCCCGTTGTGGCCGCTCCTTACGGAATGACCCTGGGCGGCGGTTGCGAAGTGTGCCTTGGCGCTGCTGACAAAATCGTGGCCACCGGCGACACCATGATGGGCCTCGTTGAAATCGGCGTGGGTCTCCTTCCCGCTGGCGGCGGCTGCATGAACCTCTGGAAGAAATTCCTCCGGTCCCTGCCCGCAGGCGTCGAAAAAGACACCGACCTTGCCAAACTCTTCGTACCTGTGTTCCTGAACATCGCCATGGCCAAATACTCCATGTCCGGTGCGAACGCCATTGAAAACGGTCACCTCTCAGCTCTTACCGACCGCATCATCCTCAACCGCGACCTCCAGATCGGCGAAGCGAAGAAAGAAGTTCTCGCCATGGTTGACGCCGGTTACGCTCCTCCCATGAAACGGCCTCTCACCGTAATGGGCGAAGGCGGACAGGGCATGATCAACGCTGAGATCTACAACATGCAGTGCGGCGGATTCGTCAGCGAATACGATGCATTCCTTGCCAAACGCATCGCTTACGTCATCAGCGGCGGTCAGGTGAAAGAAGGAAGCGAAGTTGAAGAAGAAGCCATCCTGGCTCTTGAAAGAGAAGCGTTCATCGACTTCGCGAAAGAAGAGAAGACGATCGCTCGTATCGAAGCCATGTTGACGACCGGTAAACCGCTCCGTAACTAATACCGGGTCATGAACATAGATTTTTAAGGAGGAAATAACATGAGAGAAGCTTACATTGTAGAATCAGTCAGAACTCCAGGCTGCAAAAATAAAAGAGGCAAGTTCAAGGATACCCGTCCCGAAGATCTTCTGTCTTTCATTCTGAAATCATGTGCTGACAAAGCCGGAATCAATCCTGCGGAAATCGATGACGTGATGGTGGGTTGTGCGTTCCCCGAAGCAGAGCAGGGAATCAACATCGGCCGTATCGCTGCGAAAATGGCCGGTTTCCCCGACTCAGTTTGCGGCGCGACCGTCAACCGTTTCTGCTCTTCCGGTATCGAAGCCATCGCTCTTGCCACGCTTCGCGTTCAGGCAGGCTGGGCTGACGTGACCATGGGTGCCGGTATCGAATCCATGACTTTCGTTCCCATGGGAGGCAACAAACCCCGCCCTCATCCTGTATTTTCCAAGGAAGATCCCACCGCTTACATTTCAATGGGTATCACTGCTGAAAACGTGGCTTCACGTTACAACGTGACCCGTCAGGAATGTGATGAGTTCGCTGCCAAATCAAACGAAAAAGCCGCCAACGCTCAGAAGAACGGTTACTTCACTGAAATCGTTCCCACTCCTGCGACTAAATTCGTGAAACAGGCCGATGGAACTTTCAAAAAAGAGACCTTCATCGTCAGCGAAGACGACGGTGTCCGTCCTGGCACAACCGCAGAAGGCATCGCGAAGCTCAGCAGCCCGTTCAAATTCGGCGGCGTGGCTACAGCAGCCAACAGCTCACAGACCACTGACGGTGCGGCCGCGACACTCGTTGCCAGCAAAGAAGCCTGTGACAGACTGGGCCTCAAACCCATCGCCAAAATCGTGGCTTACGCCGTAGCCGGTTGCAAATCCGACGAAATGGGCGTGGGTCCGAAATACGCGATTCCAAAAGCTCTGAAAATTGCCGGTCTTACCATTGATCAGATCGACGCTTTCGAGCTCAACGAAGCTTTCGCTACCCAGGCCATTCACTGCGTGAAAGAACTCGGTATCGACATCAACAAAGTGAACATCAACGGCGGCGCCATCGCTCTCGGCCATCCTCTTGGATGCACCGGTGCGAAACTCACCGCGACTCTCCTTTCCGTTCTCAAGAGAACCGGCGGGAAATACGGTATCGTCTCCATGTGTATCGGTGGCGGTATGGGCGCAGCAGCTATCTTCGAAATGGTCTAATGGCCTCGTAACATAGCTTGATTTAAAGGGCTGCCCTCACCGGCAGCCCTTTTTTTTTGAATCATACGGCTTTACTTGATTTCCATCATGGCTTATTTTGAATCTTGTACGGACACGTGATGGAAAGAATGAAGCACCGATTTTTGCTGGAAATCTGTGAATCGGAAGACGATCAACCCTATGGTGAGACAGGATCTGATATGAACATATACACCTACCCTTCGCCTGAGGCGGAAGAAAAATTCAGGAAAATTGTAGACAGGGGACTCGGCTATTCCGATGATGAACTGGACAGCGTGAATGCCATACTCTCAGACGTGAAGAAGAGGGGCGACGAGGCACTCATGGAGTACACCCGACGTTTCGACGCCCCGGCTCTGACGCTTGACCGCTTGGTCGTGAGTGAAGAAGAGTTTGTTCTGGCCGAGACAAGCGTTTCACCCGAATTCATTCGGGCCGTGGACAGAGCCGTGGAACAGATCTCCTCTTTTCACAAGAAACAGCGGCAGAATTCCTGGATTGACACGGACCGTGAAGGGGTGATGCTGGGTCAGATGGTGCTGCCTGTGGATGCGGCCGGTGTCTACGCTCCTGGAGCCAAGGGAGGGAAAACTCCTCTGGTCAGCTCCGTGCTTATGGGCGGCATCCCGGCCAAGATTGCCGGTGTGAAACACGTCTCCCTGATGACGCCTCCCACGGAAGACGGGTCCATCAACCCCCATCTTCTGGTGGCGGCAAGAAAAGTGGGGATCGACACGGTGTACAAGGCTGGCAGTGCCTGGGCCATCGCGGCCCTGGCCTATGGAACGGATACCGTGAAAAAAGTCGATGTGATCGTGGGGCCTGGAAACATGTACGTCACCCTGGCCAAAAAGATCGTGTCGGGGACCGTGGGCATCGACATGATCGCCGGTCCCAGTGAAATCCTGGTCATCGCCGACGACAAGGCCAATCCGGCCCATGCCGCAGCCGACATGATTTCCCAGGCCGAACACGACCGGGTGGCCTCGGCCGTGCTTCTCACCACCTCGAGAACGGTGGCCGAGCAGACAGCAATTGAGCTGAAGAAGCAGCTGGCAGTTCTCGCCCGCCGGGACATCGCCGAAGAATCCCTGGAGCATTTCGGAGCCATCATGGTGGTGCCCGACATCGATACGGCCATTGATCTTGCCAACGGCATCGCCACCGAACACCTGGAGCTTCTCGTGGAAAATCCCTTCGAACATGTGGGCAAGGTGAAGAACGCCGGAGCTGTGTTCCTGGGCTCCCACACGCCCGAGCCCATAGGGGACTATATCGCCGGGCCCAACCATGTGCTTCCCACAGCCGGGACAGCCAGGTTCTCGTCGGCCCTGTCCGTGGAGCACTTCACCAAGAAAACCAGCCTGATCTACTACACGAAACAGGCTTTCGAAAAAGAGGCCCGTGACATCATGACCCTTGCGGACATCGAAGGCCTCGGCGGTCACGCCAACTCCATCCGGGTCCGGCTGGAGAGCTGAAAACTCAACAGCGCAGTCCCGCGATGAGGCGTAAAGGATTGGACAGCAGGTCCAGGGCGTCGGTGATGCTGGTGAACACCAGTTTCGCGGACTGGAGGGTTTCAAAACAGGCCCCTTCGTTCAGAATCACCGCCATGCCCAGGGCGCTGGCCCGAAGCATCAGGCGGTCGTTCCGACCGTTGCCGATGCAGGCCGTGATTCCGGCTCCAAGACGATTCACGTAGTCCAGCTTGGCCTGGTCCTGGCGGTCTTTTCCCAGAACGGCCACGGTCAGGGGGAGATGACCCAGTTTTTTTTCAACCGTTCCGAAGGTGTCGGCTGTGATCACATGGATGGACAGGTCCAGGCTCAGGCGTTTCAGCCGCTCGGCTACGCCTTCCACGGGCTGGCCGTCCACGGCCAGGGTTCCGTTGTAATCAAGGACAAGGTGCTGGAGTTCAAGCTCTCCAAATCCGGGAATGTCAATATGGATCATGGTGGTTTCCTTTCAGGCGTATCGATGGATTAAGCGGGCAGGCCCGTGGACACTATAGAAAAGGCGGACGAAAAAATCAACGAAACGGTGAGTGTGGTGATTCCCACCTACAACCGGTCCCTCTGGGTCAGGGAGGCCATCGATTCGGTTCTGGCCCAGACCGTTCCTCCGCTGGAGATCATCGTGGTGGACGACGGGTCCACGGACGGGACCCGGGAACTCCTTTTGTCCTATGGGAATCGTATCGTGCCGTTATTCCAGGAAAACCGGGGTGTCAGTGCCGCCAGAAACCGGGGAATCGGTCAAACCAGAGGAAGCTTCATCGCGTTTCTTGATTCCGACGATCTCTGGGAAAAAGGAAAACTCGCCTGTCAGCTTGATTTTTTCAGGAAAAACCCCGAGGCCATGATCTGTCAGACCGGTGAAATCTGGATCCGGCGGGGGAAGCGGGTGAACCCCATGAAAAAGCACGCCAAACTATCGGGAATGATCTTTGAACCGTCACTTCGCCTCTGCCTTGTCAGCCCTTCGGCCGTGATGATCAGGCGTGATCTCCTTGACGAGGTGGGGCTCTTCGACGAAACCCTGCCGGCCTGTGAGGATTACGATCTCTGGCTCCGGATCGCCTGCCGATATCCCATTTACACCACAGACGAAAGCCATGTGATCAAACGGGGAGGGCACGATGACCAGCTTTCTGCGGCCCCGGGCCTGGACCGGTTCAGGATAAAGTCCATGGAAAAACTTCTGAAAAGCGGCAGGCTCTCGGAAGAGCAGGCCCGTGAGACCATCGGGGTTCTTTTGGAAAAATGCGTGATTTACGCGGAGGGCTGCCGGAAACGTGGGCGGGATGGGGAGGCGGAGTATTTTGACCGCCTGAAATGTTTCTGGGAAAAACAGGGCCCCTGAGCGAGTCAGGGATATTTTGGTTTTTTCCTCATGACCCCATTGACGAAATAGCCTTCACTTACGATTCCGTCGGGTGTGATCATCCGGCCCTGGCCATTGGGCAGGTCATCGGCCCATTCTCCGGTGTAGACCCGGCCGTCTGCAAAGGCGTAGGTCCCCTGACCATGGAATCGCCCGTCTTTGAAATGGCCTGTGTAGCGTTCCTTGTCCGAAATGATTTTGCTTCCGAATCCTTCGAGGCGTCCGTCTTTGAAAACCCCTTTCTGGACGCTTCCGTCCGTATCGGTGAGGATTCCAGGACCGGACATCAGGTCCTCTTTGAAACCACCCTGGTATGTTTTTCCGGAAAGATAGACCAGGGTTCCCTGGCCGTCTTTGAGTCCTTTTTTGAAATCCCCTTCGTACCGGTCTCCTAATTCATTGACGAGAACGCCACGGCCATGGGGGACGCCGTCCACGAATTCTCCGGTGTAAGTCTTTCCCAGTGGATAGACATAGGTCCCCGGACCGTTGATTTTTCCTTCCTTGAACGAGCCTTCGTAGGATTCACCGTTGGGGAAAGAGAACAGGCCGCGCCCATGGAACTGGTCCGCCTTGAAATCACCGCTGTATGACCGTCCGTCCGGATAGGTGTAGACGCCCTTGCCCTCGAACTTCCCCTGGACCATGTCTCCCTTGTATTTTTCACCGTTGGGCCGGGTGAACACACCTTTGCCCTGAAAAAAACCATCGGTGAACTGGCCCGTGTAGATGCTGCCGTCGTCGAAAAAAACGGAGCCGCTGCCGTTGAATTTTCCATCTTTGAATTCGCCTTCGTATCGGAAATCCGTTCCTCTTAAAGCCCCCATTCCCTCGTAACAGTCTCCCTGGATACAGAAGGCCGCCACGGTTGCCGGGAAAAGAAAGCAGGCGACGAGGAGCAGCATATAGGTTTTTCGGGACGGCGTCATGGCATCTCCCTGAAGATGGTTTCGAACTGGAACTCACCCGTGAAACAAGATCACTCTATCTTAAATTCCTTGGGTTCATCAAGGGCTTTGTTCTTCTTGCCGGCGAGATAGACTTTGATTTTGAGGGAAACCCGTGGTATCAAACTTTAAAAATGGACATATGTAAAAAACAAAGAATGTTTCGGGCAGGCGGAATGTCTGGACTGAGACCTGTTATATTAAAAAAAGGAGGCCCGCAGATGAAACTGACGATGATCATGTACGCTTACTACCTGCTGTTCAGATATACGGCCTGGAAAAAGGAGCCTTTCAGGCAGAAACTCGGGGAACGGGACCTGGTTCTCGTGATGCGGGCAAGGGACAGCAGGATCGCCCGGTCCTTTATTTTTGAGAAGGGGCGGGTCAGCTCCGCATCGGGCGACCGGAAAGATGCTTTGTGCCGCCTTGTCTGGGCCACGGAAGCAGACGGGGCGGGGGTGATGATGGACATCGCCCGGGGAGACTCCAAAGCTCTGATGAAAGCCGTCATCGACGGTCGTCTGCAACTCGAAGGAGATGCCATGGCGGTGTCCTGGTACATGGCGGCGGTGAACCAGCTGGGGAAAATGTACCTGAAGAAAAAGAAGAAAAAAGAATAAAAAACCGTTTCCCGGTGAAACCCGGGAAACGGCCTTTTTGTTCATCCTGTTTCTGAGATGCTGGACGTGATCAGACTGGCAGGAGTTTGGGGAAATACTTGTTGAGGGTGGTGTTCCACTGATCGACCTTGTCGGCTGTTTTTGCCATCAGCTCGCTGTAATCCCCTTCGATGGTGACGTTGATCATCACGTCGCCCTTGGTGATCTTGTTGACCACCGCCTGGTCCGCGTCGCTTTCAACTGCGCCGAACACGGTGTGGTGATCGTCCAGGTGGGGCGTGGGGCCGTGGGTGATGAAGAACTGGCATCCGTTGGTTCCGGGGCCCGCGTTGGCCATGGAAAGAATGCCGGCCCGGTCATGACGGAGCTCGGGTGTGAACTCATCCTCGAAACGGTACCCGGGGTCACCGGTGCCTGTTCCGTAAGGGCAGCCGCCCTGGATCATGAAATCTGAAATGACGCGGTGAAACTTCAGGCCCTTGTAAAACTCACGCCGGGCAAGATTCACGAAGTTGGCCACGGTGTAGGGTGTTTTGTCTGCGAACAGGTTCAATCGGATCGTGCCTTTTTTTGTCTCGATTACAGCGACAAGATTGGACATGGAATCTCCTTTCCATCGGTTTATGTTGGACTTGAAATGCTTTATAGGTTCTTTTTTGGGGTATCTGTACCTTTTTTTGTAAAAAAAGGAAACGTGTTTTTGCAGATGGCCAAAAGACCCTTTTCAAAAGCGGGAGGTTGATGTATCCAGCATAGAGTGTCTGTGGGGAAAACTTGACATTGGGGCGTTACAGCCAAAGGGGTTCCAGGAGGGGGGCGGGATAATGTCATACACGACGAAAAGCGGGTTCTGGATAGTGACAGTCCTTACCTTATGCGTTCTGGCAGGCTGGTATCACGGGCAAATGGACATGGACCGGTCTTTCATGCTTTTCGGCCTCTGCTTTACCTGTGAACTGATCGACAGCGCGCTGGGCATGGGCTACGGCACCATCCTCACCCCGGCCATGCTGTTCATGGGTTACGGGCCGGAAGACATCGTTCCCACCATCCTTGTCTCAGAGCTTATCAGCGGCTTTGCCGCCGCTTTTTTTCATAACGAAATCAAGAATGTCGACCTGGGTTTGGGTGGAAAAGACCTGAAAGCGGCGATGATTCTGGCCGGCGGAAGCGTGGTTGGCGTGAGTCTCGGAGTCGCCACGGCGTTGAAACTTCCGGATCAGGTGCTGAGAATGGCCATTGGTTGCGTCATCGTCATGTCCGGGCTGTTTGTCATTCTCCTCAGCCAGCGGGCTATTGTCTACAGGAACTGGAAAATGCTCGTGCTGTCAGGAATAGCGTCGTTCAACAAATCCCTGAGCGGCGGAGGCTACGGCCCCCTGGTGACCAGCGGTCAGATTTTAAGCGGGGTCAAGGGGAAATCGGCTGTGGGGATCACCGCCTTTGCGGAGGCCATGACCTGCCTCGTGGCGACGGTGCTCTTCATGATGCAGGGGGGCTACGTCAGTGCCCGGGTGTTTATCCCCATGTGCGCCGGAGCCCTGATATCCGTTCCGTTTTCTGTTTTTGCCATCAACAGAGCCCACGAAGACCACCTGAAGATCGTCATCGGGATTCTCACCATGGTCATGGGCGGATTCACCATCTATAAAGCCCTTGAAATGTAGGTGGGAACTGTGCTTTTCTCAGGCCATTAAACCCTTTTCTTTGTCCCCGGTTTCATGTTATCTTCCAAAAAAATTGATGCATCCCAGCGCGATCCGCTGACGACTCAATAGAAATACTTCAGTTCACATGGTTATCATCAGGGGGAGAAAAGGTCCATGCTCGCCATTGTCGGAGTTCTGGTTGTAATCGGTATGATCGTCGGGGGCTACCTTATGGCAAAAGGGAATCTCTCCATTTTGTTTCAGCCCGCCGAGCTAATTATCATCGGGGGGTCGGCCCTGGGGTCCTTTCTGATCGCCAACCCTCCCAAGGTGGTCAAGGGAACGCTGAAAAGTATCGTTCATGTGTTCACGGGAAAGACCAGGTCCAAAACGTACTACCTGGAGGTGCTGCTTCTTTTCAACGAGCTGCTGGTGCTGTCGAGAAAGGACGGCCTGATCGGGCTGGAAGAGCACATCAACAATCCCGACAAAAGCCGGATCTTCACCAAGTACCCCACCATACTCGCCAATCACCATGTCCTTGATTTCATCTGTGACAACTTCAAGATCTACATCGCCACCTCACCCGAACCCCATGTGTTCGAAAGCGTGATGGATGTGGACATGGAAACCCTGCACAAGGATGAGGAGGCCTACCCCAAGGCCATCAATGCCGTTTCGGACTCACTGCCCGGTTTAGGTATCGTGGCCGCTGTTCTGGGTATCGTCATCACCATGGGTAAAATCAACGAACCGCCCGAGGTCCTGGGACAAAGCATCGGTGCGGCTCTGGTCGGAACCTTTCTGGGAATTCTGGGATGTTACGGCTTTCTCGGTCCCATGGCCACCAACCTGGAACACCAGAACCACGACAACGCGGTGGTGTTCAGTGTGATCAAGTCAGCCCTGGTGGCGTTTTCTCACAACTGGCATCCCACTCTGGTGGTCGATGCGGCCCGGCGTGCCATCCCGGCCAGTGAAAGACCGACGTTTGCCGAGCTTGAAGAGGCGATAAAAAATGCCAAAAAGTGACAAAGGCGACAAGGCCGAAAAAAAGATCGTGATCAAGAAGATCAACAAAGGCGGCCATGGGGGGCACCATGGCGGGGCCTGGAAGGTGGCCTACGCCGATTTTGTCACGGGCATGATGGCCTTTTTCCTTCTGATGTGGCTGATTTCCATGGCATCTCCCGACCAGAAGAACCATCTGGCCGGCTACTTCAAGGAGTTCAGCCTGTTTGACGACAGCGGGATGTCCGACAATCCCAGCACTTCCACCCGGGTTCCTCCGGATCATCTGTCGGCCACCGTGGGGGATTCCGACACCGACAGCGAGCTGACCAGTTCCGAGAAGATCGCCGACATGGTGAACGAGGCCATCGAGAAGAAGCTCCAGGAGATCAAGGACCAGATTATCGTGGAGGTTTTCGACCAGGGTGTCCGCGTCGATGCCATCAACAGGGACAATCAGCCCCTGTTCGATTCGGGCAGTTCCACTCCGACGCCGCTCGGACGAAAGGTGATGCGGGAAATCGGGCTGTCCATCAAGGACATCAACAACAGGATCGCCATTGAGGGTCACACCGATGCGGTGAAGTACAGCGGAGACAAATACACCAACTGGGAACTGTCCACGGACAGGGCCTCTATGGCTCGACGGGTTTTCCACGATATCGGGATCAGTCCGGACCGCATCCAGCGGGTTTCGGGCTTCGCCTCGTCCCAGCCCCTGAAGAACACCGACGTCTACGATCCTAAAAACAGGCGGATCAGCATTATTCTCTACAATGAGAACGCACCGGATATCCGGGGCAGGAAATGATGGCGCTTGTTCAATTGACGGGATACGGGAGTAATGAAGGCCGATAAGGTCAGGCTGAGGGTTTCCGCTGGGGGGCTGACTCCGGTTTTTCTCCGAAGGTTTCCCGAAGCACCCGTCCTATCACCGACTGGGGATCTTTGAGGAGTTTCGATCCCCGGGTGATTTTGCACAGGCTGATCTTGTGTCTGAGGGCGATGCTCCGCTGGGTTTCCCCCCGGTGAAGGTCTTTCAGTAACGACCACCGGAGAGCGATGTCGTTCAACTCTTTTTCCGTAAACATCTCGCGAAACAGCCGTGCCATGGTCTCATGGTCCCCGATTTCCGCAAACACGCCGATCAGTTCATTGAAAGAATCCACCGTCACCCCTGCTGCCTTAAAGTTTCTGCCTGTAGAAACGACTCGGGCACTCTAACACCTGCAGGTGGTTCTGTCATCTTCAATTTTCAGAGTCAAGCACGCCTGATGGCCGGAGAACCTATCGGGCTTTTCGGGCCACCAGAACTTCCACGGGAACGAGTCGGCAGGGCCCGTCGTAGATGCGGACCGTTTCCATGCCCGCCGGCTGGATGAAACGCGCCCAGGTATCGGCCGACATGTTGGCCCAGAATCCAAGACGGTTCATTTTTCCGGCCATTTTCGCCCAGTTGACCTGCCATTTCATGAATGTGGGGGCGATGGGCCAGCCCAGGGGAGTTTTCATGAAGAAATGCAGGCGGTAGGCAAGGCTTCCCGCTTTCAGGAAATCGAAAGATGAGGAAAGGGTGGAGGCGATCATCAGGCCGCCCTTTTTAACGCACCGGGCAATTTCCTGGAGGATCAGGGGTTGTTCGTCGCTGTGGGCGTAATTGCCGGTGAGGGAAAAAATCACCGCGTCCTGGGTTTCGGTGGCCACCGGGGCCTTGACCCTGAAATCCCAGCGGGTGAGGCTCACCATGCCGGGAAGGATCAACTCCCTTCGCTCCAGTTCAGCCAGGATCTTTTCGATTTCCCGGTAATTGGCGTCTCCGTATTCGGTCAGGATGAACCGGGCCCCCGGCTTGGCCAGGGTGAAGTAGTCCATGTCGATTTCACGGTAGGTCCCTTTGACGGAAACGGGAGCCGACGAACGGAACACCCCGGCGGCGAGGCCGACTTTGAGGAGGTCACGTCCGCTTCCGGCTGAAAAGATGCAGATCCGGGGATTTTCCAGGGGCCGGATGGATTTTACCGCATCTTCGATGTTTCCCCAGAACCCTTTTCGCTTGCGGCCTTCGTACCATTCATACCGGTACATTTCCGTGTACAGGTTGCGGTCGGGTGTCTTTTTCCGTGTGGCGGAAAGGTAGGTGCGCCAGATTTCACTTTCCGTTTCGGCTCTTTCTCTGTCTGGAGGAGGACAAACCCTGAAACGGTCCGCATTTTCCGCATAAACAGGGCTGGGGATGAATCCGTTATCCGTTGCATGTGCTTCCATGTCGCTCCACGACAGCATGATGGCCTCCTGGTGTGTGAGTGTCAGGTTGGTTAACTAAGTTCGCTGAATTGTACGGGTTAAAATGCCACAGGATGGGAAATTATACAAGTATAAAAGATGGATGGGGAATTTATCAACGCTTAGGCCAGTGGTCAATCAGGCAGAGCGTCGGTCAAAGGGGTAACGCCGGCCATGAATGATCGATCATGGCCGGCGTCCGATCTTGAGATGAGGTTCGGCGGGATTCTTTGAAGTCAGCCCTCTTTTGGCTCCCCGCTTTTCTTTTTGGGCTTGGAGGTTTCGGGCTTTTCCGTCGGCACGCCCTCTTCCTTTGGAGCGGAACCTTTCAGCAAACCGATCACATGGTCCTTGTTCCGGGCGAGAAAAAGACTCAACTCTTCAAGACGGGCTTCCTCGATGCCCAGGCCGGCCGTTTCGATGTAATCGTAGAGATCATCGGCGATGTCCAGCATTCTGTCATAGGCGTCCGCTTCTTTTTTTGTCGTAAACGTCATTTTTTCCACCCCGTCCCGGACAACGATGAATTTGACAACTACCGCCATGGTGTTCTCCCCAAAGTGTTAGAAGTTTGAGCCGTTTCCCCGCCATCAGGCCATGTCGTCGGGAATGTCGGCGTTGGTGTGAACGTTCTGGACATCGTCACAGTCGTCCAGGGCATCCATCATCTTGATCATTTTCTCGGCGTCGGTGCCCTCGATCCGGGTGTAGTTCTGGGGGATCATGGTGACTTCGGCGGAACTGCACAGGATTTTCGCATTGTCCAGAGCTTCTTTCACGGCTTCGAAATCATCGGGGGCGGTGATCACTTCAAACTCGTCGCCTTCGTCTTTCACGTCCTCGGCGCCGGCCTCGATGGCGATTTCCATGAGGAGTTCCTCGTTGGCCGTTTTTTTATCCACCACAATCAGGCCCTTTTTGTCGAACATCCAGGACACGCAGCCGGTGGAACCGATGTTTCCGCCGTATTTGGTGAAGATGTGGCGGATGTCCGCAATGGCCCTGTTCTTGTTGTCGGTGAGGGATTCCACGATGATGGCCGCGCCCCCGGGACCGTAGCCTTCGTAGGTCATTTCATCGTAGTTCACCCCTTCCAGTTCTCCGGTGCCTTTTTTGATGGCCCGTTCCAGGTTGTCCTTGGGCATGTTCTCGGCTTTGGCGGCGAGAATGGCCGAACGGAGACGGGGGTTTGCGCTGGGGTCACCGCCGCCCATGCGGGCCGCCACGGTGATTTCCTTGATGAGCTTGGTGAAAACTTTGCCGCGCCGGGCGTCTTCCTTTCCTTTCTTGTGTTTGATGTTGGCCCACTTGCTGTGTCCTGCCATGTAACCTCCTGTATGTCTGAAACTGTATGGATCGTGTTATAATGACTGTTTTTTGTCGAGACCGATAATGTAAATTTCTTTGCTCTGTTTCCGGCAGCTCTCCGGTTTGAACAGCCGGTGTTTTTCAAAAACCGCACGGACGTTTTCAACGAAGGATTCCATGTCCTCTCCCTGGAAAATCTTGCAGGCAAAGGACCCGCCCTGTACCAGGACCTTTTCGGCCACGGCAAGGGCCATGGAACTCAGCTCGAAAGACCTGGCCGCGTCCACGTCTTTCATGCCCGTGGTGGCCGGGGCCATATCGCTGAGTACCACGTGGTATCCCGGTTTAAGGATCTCTGTAACCGTCTCATTGGGCTCCAGGATATCCCCCGCAAAAGCCCTGGCATGGGGCGGAAGGGCGATGCTTGTCTGCTTAAGGTCGATACCGCAGACATGGCCGCCGGCACCCGTGAGTTCCGCCGCGTAAAGCAGCCAGGACCCTGGATAACATCCGAGATCGAGCACCCTATCACCTTTTTTTATCAGTGTAAACTTCCTCTGAATTTCCTGAAGCTTATAGACGGATCGGGCCGGGTAGTCCTCTTTTTTCGCTTTGCGGGTGTAGTGGTCTTCCCAGGTGTTTTTCGGTTTTTTGTCTTTGGGCTTGTCTTTGAGGGGTCTGAATTTCATGTCAGAAAATAATCTCCATGGCTTCGCCAAGATTCCGCACGCCGCTGACGGTGATACCGTCTAAGCCCGTCAGCCCTTTCAGGCTGCTTATGGGGGCGATCAGGCGTGTAAATCCCATTTTTTTCACTTCAGCAGCTCTGATATCCATGCGGCTTACGGCGCGCACTTCGCCGGTTAAGCCCACCTCACCCAGAACCGCCACGCCGTCGGGCACCGGGCGGTCGAGAAAGCTGGACGCGATGGCCGTGACAATGGCCATGTCCACCGAGGGTTCGGTGACCTTGACCCCGCCGGCCACGTTCATAAAGATGTCCAGGCCCGTGAGGTGCATGCCGAGTTTCTTTTCCATCACCGCCACCAGGAGGGACACCCGGTTCTGGTCCAGGCCCAGCACGGTGCGTCGGGGTGTGCCCAGGTTGCTGCTGCTTGCAAGGCCCTGGATTTCCACGAGTATCGGCCGGGTCCCTTCCATGCAGGATGTGACCACCGAGCCGGGAGAGCGTTCCGGGCGTTCGGACAGGAACACGGCCGAGGGGTTGGGGACCTCGTCAAGGCCCCGGTCCTTCATCTCGAACACCCCGATTTCATTAGTGGACCCGAAACGGTTCTTGACGGCCCGGAGAATCCGGAACACGTGGTGGTTGTCCCCTTCGAAATAGAGCACCGTGTCCACCATGTGCTCCATGACCCGGGGCCCGGCGATGGACCCGTCTTTGGTGACGTGTCCGATGAGAAACACGGGGATGCCGCTTCGTTTGGCCATGACCAGGAGTTTCAACGTGGATTCCCGGACCTGGCTCACGCTTCCCGGGGCCGAACTGAGTTCGGGGTTGTACATGGTCTGGATGCTGTCGATGACCAGAACGTCCGGTTTTTCTGCCTCCACCGTGGCCAGGATGATTTCCAGGTCGATTTCGGACACCACAAACAGCCTTGCGCTGGACGCCCCGAGACGGAGACTCCGCATCCTGATCTGGCGGATGGACTCCTCGCCGGATACATACAACACTTTCCGCCCCTGTTCGCAGAGACCATGGAGGCTCTGGAGCATCAGGGTGGACTTGCCGATTCCCGGATCGCCGCCGATAAGAACCAGGGAGCCTTCCACCAGCCCGCCGCCCAGGACCCGGTCGAATTCGGAAATCCCCGTGGAAATCCTGAACTCGTCCCGGCATTCCACCTCGGTCACCGAAACCGGTTTGACGGCCCGGGCAAAGGATGCACCGTTCCGTGCCACGCCGTATCCCCCGGTCTGTTCACTTTCTTCGACCAAGGTGTCCCACGCGCCGCAACCCGGACATTTCCCCAGCCATTTCGGACTTTTGTGCCCGCAAGCCTGGCAGCTGTAGACGGTTTTCAGTTTTTTTTTCACTATCCCGGTTCTTCCGTTTCTGTTATGTTCCCGTTGATATTCGACGGATTTGAAACCCGCGGACCATGGTGCGGCAAATCCCATAATAAAGTCCATGGACATGATGGATACCCGAACAGGTCATGATTGATTACCACATCCACACCCCCCTTTGCAACCATGCGAACGGAAGCATGGAAGAGTACGTTCTTTCAGCCATTGGCAAGGGTCTGACGGAAATCTGCTTTCTCGATCATTTTATCGCTTCAGGCCCCGGGACCCGGCATTCCATGTCTGCGGGGGAAATTCCGCTTTACATGCAGGCCATCGCCTGCCTCCGGCACAGATACCGGGACCGGATCACGATCCGGGCAGGACTTGAAGTGGATTTTTTGCCCGAAGAAAAAACATTGATCGAAGATATCCTGGGACGCTACGATTTCGACGCGGTGGGCGGTTCCTTTCATTTTGTGCGGGGGATCAACGTGGCTAGCCGCAAGCTCCAGATTCCGGAAGCGCCGGCCGAACGTGACGCCCTGATGGAAACCTATTTCGAAGGCCTGATCCGCATGCTGGACTGGCCGTATTTCGATTTTTTCTGCCATGTCGATGTGGTCAAACGGTCTGGAATTGAGGTTCCCCTCCATCTGGAGCCCCTGGTGGACGAGTTTTTGCGCCGTCTTTCGGAAAAAGGGCTGGCCCTGGAATTCAACGCTTCGGGCTGGAACCATCCCTGCGGCGAGGGTTATCCGGCAGAACACCTGGTCCGGCGCTGTTTTGACCTCCAGATTCCCTTCACCCTGGGATCGGATGCCCACAGCCCTTCGAATGTGGGGGCTCATTTTGACAAGGCCCTGGCTGTCCTGGCCGGAGCGGGCTATACGGAGCTTTCGGCATTCGAAGGGCGAAAGGGGAAAAGGCTGCCATTGAAAAACGAGACGTGCCGTTTTTTGTCATAGAAACGCGCCTTTTTACGGCAGTTTTCTGGGGCGGCCAGCCGACTTGTTTTTTAACATGTTGATAATAAAATGATAAACAGAACGATTGTTCTGTGGCATGGTTTGTGCTCTTTTTGTCAGAAGGGGGGAGCAAGAGGGGATGAGGGGGGACCTGATTTCTCGCTCCGGGCACCTTAACCGGTGTTCGGGCGAAAATCTTGTTCCTCCTTTCCATTTTCGGGTAGATACCAGGGCCTGGCGATGGAAACAGACAGATAAGGGATGTTATGTTTTTTTCCGAACGGATCATTAAAAGCACCATCATGAATGCCCTGGCCCTCCTGCTTGTTTTCCTGGCAACTCCTGCGATGGGAGAGGAGGAAACAGCCGGAAACTCTCTGTTCACCAGCCTGGAGAGACGGCTGGTTCAGGACGGGTTTGACGCATGCCTGGTGGAATGTATTTTCAGAAACACCCAGCTGACCTTCGATGCCCGGGGGGCCGGACTTTATTTCGTTCACAACGAGTCGGTTCTGGATTATGAATCCTTCGCCAACGCCACGTCCATTTATATGGCCAGACGATACATGAAAAAACACAGCGATCTTTTCGACCGCGTCGAGCAGACCTACGGTGTGGACAAAACGATGATCGCCGCGATCATCCTGGTGGAAACTGGGCTTGGGACCTTTGTGGGGAAACGGCCGGTGGTGGGGACCCTGGCCTCCATGGCCGCCATGTCCGATCCTGTGGTCCGGGAGGTGGTCTGGGAATCCCTGGACGAAAGCCGCAGGCTTCCCCGTGAGGAATTTGTGAAGAAAACGGATAAAAAATCCGAATGGGCCTACCGGGAACTGACCGCTTTTCTACGCTACGTGGATCATGAGAAAATCGACCCGTTTTCCATGAAAGGCTCGTATGCCGGAGCCATGGGCATTCCCCAGTTCATGCCGAGCAATATTCTCCACCTGGCCGAAGATGGAAACGGAGACGGGGTCATCGACATGTTCGACCACGCCGACGCCATCTTCAGCGTGGCCAATTACCTTAGGCTCCACGGCTGGCGCGACGGTCTAGACGACCAGCAGACACAGGACGTCCTCTACACCTACAACCACAGCAATCCCTACGTCACCATTCTCATGCGGATTTCACGGCTTCTCAAGGGGGAAAATGGATAGCCAGCTTATGCACACCATCACTGTCTGGGCAGGCATCGGCCTGCTGTTTTTCGCCATCACCATGCTGGCCATCACCGATGTGCTGCGCAAGGATTTCGGCTCCACGGGCGCCAAGGCCCTCTGGGGTCTGGTGGCCCTCGTTCCGTTTGTCGGATGGGTGATCTACCTTGTTTTCGGATTCAGGAAAGGAAAGATCGTGACAGATCAAAATAAAGTTCAATAGTTAGTCCATAAGGGGGGAATGAGCCCTTCTTCCTCATGGGGATGGGGAGGATGGATCGCAGGGCGGTTGCCGGAAACGGTTACCGCCCTGTTTTTTTGGTTGGGGTAATTCGCGTAGAGGCAATGATCTCCCCCTGCGTTCGACGTTGACAGGGTGCTGGGCCGTGTGTACAGTTCAGCTATATCCGGACCCTGGGAGTATGCCATGATCAAAACCCTTGCAAAAGACCTGAGAAAGACATCGACCCTTTTTTTTATCGCCTTCCTGGTGTCGGCGGCCAGCGATTCCTCTGCCGCAGACGCGGACCGGATCGTGAAAGACGCCTTTGACTACTGGCGGGGCAAAGCCTCGGTGTCCACCACGGACATGACCATTCACCGGCCGTCCTGGGAACGGCGGATGACCATCGAGGCCTGGACCCAGGGCGAGCGGGACAGCCTTTTTGTCATCACGGCGCCTGCCAGGGACAAGGGCAACGGCACCCTGAAGCTCGACGAGGACATGTGGATGTACAACCCCAAGGTCAACCGGGTGATCAAGCTGCCTCCGTCCATGATGAGCCAGAGCTGGCAAGGCTCGGATTTCTCCAACAACGACCTGGCCAAATCGGACAGCCTGATCCGGGACTACACCTATGATCTTGCCGGCGAAGAACGGCACGAGGGAAAACGGGTGTCTGTCATCAACGCCATTCCCAAGCCAAACGCCCCGGTGATCTGGGGCATGATCCGCCTGAAAATCCGGGAAGACCGGATCGTTCTCGAACAGGTTTTTTATGATGAGGACAAGAAACCGGTGAAAATTATGACCGCCTGGGACATCCAAAAGGTGGGGGACCGCCTTTTCCCCATGAAATCCAAGATGCGCAAGGCGGACACGGAAACAGAGTACACCCTGCTGACCTACAGAAAACTGAAATTTCTGGACAGGCTGGACAAGCAGGTGTTCACCTTCGGGAATCTGAAAAATCCGAAAAAATGATCAGGCGGTGACCTTCGAGCCGTGAGCCGTCGAGGACAGGAATATGGATCTCACCATGGCCCTTCGAAACATCTGGCGGAACCCCAGGCGGACGATCCTCACCCTTTCGGCCATCGCCTTCGCCTGTCTGCTTCTGGTGTTCATGCTGTCGTTCCAGTTCGGGTGCTACGAGGCGATGATCAATACCTCGGTGTCCATCAGCACCGGCCATCTCCAGATCCAGGCCCGGAACTACCTGAAAGACAGGGACATCCGGCAGACCATCGACGATCCGTCGGCTGTTGCAGAGATGCTCGACAAAACCCGGGGCATCGGAGCCTGGACGTTCCGGTCCGGAGGCTTTGCCCTTGTCTCCTCTGAAAAAAGGACGGCCGGGGTTCTTGTGTCGGCCATCGATCCGGACAAGGAACGGCGTGTGTCCACCGTGGCAGCCCTGGTGAGGAAAGGCGCTTACCTTGACCAGAATAGGCCTTTGGAGGCGTTGATCGGTGATCGTCTGGCCCGGAACCTGGGTGTGACGGTGGGAGACGAGCTGACAATTCTCGGCCAGGGGCGGGACGGCTCGGTGGCCGCCTCGGTGCTGACGGTCCGGGGAATTTTCGAGTCCGGCGTGGAAGACATGGACCGCAACGTCCTCCTGATGACCCTTTCTGATTTCGACGGGGTTTTTGCCATGGATGGAACTGTGCATGTGGCCGTGATCACCGTGCCGTCCCTGGCCTCGGTGGGGCCGGTGAAAAAAGAGCTTTCGGAAAAACTGGCCGGGGCTGAGCTTGCGGTCTACGACTGGATGGAAATTCTTCCCGGCCTCTACCAGAGCATCCAGATGGATCTGGCCAGCGGGCTCATCATGTACCTGATCCTGATCATCGTCGTGGCTTTCAGCATTCTCAACACCTTTCTGATGTCGATTTTCGAACGGACCCGGGAATTCGGGGTGATGATGGCCCTTGGAACCACGCCTGGACGGCTGATGCGTCTGGTGATGCTGGAATCCGCCGCCATCACGGTTCTTGGCATGGTTCTGGGCATGATCCTGGGAGCCCTGGTCACGTTGTACTATCAGTGTTACGGCATTTACATCGAAGGGACGGCGGACATCCTTAAACAGTACGGCATTCCCGAACGCCTTTACCCCCGGCTCAGCCTTCTCAGTCTGCTGGCCGGACCCGCCCTGGTGTTCGTGATCACCTTTCTGTCCTCCGCCGTTCCCGCTTTCCGGATCCGGCGCATGGATCCGGTCACGGCCATGAACCATGTCTGATAGTTTTTAACATCGAACATCGATGGCGTCGTAAAAAAGCCCGATTTCTGCGTTGCGCTTCATCCCTCGTCACTGCGGCGTACCTAAGTACGCCTCATTCCTCGGGATTCGCGACGCCTTGAACTCGAACTTTTTTACTTAGCCATCCGTTGATGACTTTTTACGAGTTCATCAACATCGATCACAGAACATCGAATGGTGAATGCATGGCAGGCAGCGGTTCCGCATGGAATGATTCTAATATAAAAAGGAGCGATCCTTTATTCGATGTTGGACGTTGGGCGTTGGATGTTCGACGTTTGATTTTGGTCATTTGAACGGTTTTATAACACCCCTTTGAAAGGGAAGTTTTCATGCGTCTTGTTTTGTCATTCCGAAATGTCACACGAAACCCCAGGCGGACCCTGGTGATCCTTTTCGCCGTGCTTATCGGGGTGTGGAACATGGTGGTGCTGGGGGCCCTGACCCGGGGCATGGAAAAGGAGATGGCGGCCAACGCCGTGTCGAACCTCACGGGCAGCGTCCAGATCCACCACCCGGACTACGCCGACGATCCTTCCATCGAAAACAGCCTGAAGAACCCTGACGCCATTGACCACGTTTTTGCCCGGAATCTGCCGGCCGGAGCATCCTACTCCCACCGGATCAGGGTGGGGGCTGTGGCGGCCAACGCCCGCCATTCGTCGGCCGTGGTCCTTCTGGGCATCGAGCCGGAGCGTGAGGCGAAGGTCTCTTTTATCGGCGGGGCCGTGGCCGAGGGACGCTACCTGTCGCCAGACGACGAGGGGGCCATCGTGGTGGGCCGGAGCCTGCTCAAAACCTTTGACACGAAAATCGGAAACCGGCTGATCCTGATGAGCCAGGACACAAACAACACCGTTGCCTCCATGGCGTTCCGGATCGTCGGGGTGTTTCAGGCGAACATGGAGTCCACGGAAAAACAGTTCGTGTTCGTACCCAGGGCTTCCGCAGACACCATGCTGAAACTTGGGGGAAAGATTTCGGAAACAGCCGTGCGCCTGCCGACGGTGGATCTCACGGGCAGGATGGAAACACAACTGGCCGGGGAGGTGGCCAAAAGCCTGGGTCAGGCTTACACGGTCAGAACCTGGCGTGACCTCATCCCCATGATGAAAGCCTACCTGGACATGAACGACTACTTCCTCTACATCTGGTATCTGGTGGTGTTCGTGGCCATGGGCTTCGGGGTGGTGAACACCACCTTGATGGCGGTGTACGAGCGTATGAGGGAATTCGGCCTGATGAAGGCCCTGGGCATGACGCCCTCGGCCATCGTGGGCAGCGTTCTCCTTGAAAGCGCCGTGATCCTGGCCCTGGGCGTCGTCTTCGGCAGCCTTCTGGGTTTCGCCACCGTGGCCCTTCTGGGCCATACGGGCATCGATCTTTCCGCCCTGGCGGCCGGGGCCGAGATGTGGGGCATCCCCAGGATTCTCTACCCTGAAATCGCCATGAAGGATGTGCTGGCCGCAGGCGCCGTGGTGATGGTTCTGGGGGTTCTGGTCAGCCTCTACCCGGCTTTGAAAGCGGCACGGGTGACGCCTGTTGAGGCGATGCACATGCACTGAAAAAGGGTTTACATAAATCGCCTTGACACATGGCGAAAATGGTTCGATCCTTCTCATAAGCGGCCGCCGCCGGAACGTGGCAGGCTGGCCAGGCCGAATGGAAAACCAAGACATCTGACTCACCGGAGAATCCCATGGAACTTGTAACTCTTGAACAGATCCGGAAAACCTACACCCAGGGAAAAGTGAAGGTGACGGCCATCGACCGGGTGGACCTCTCCGTTTCAGCCGGGGAATTCCTGGCCCTGGCCGGGCCTTCGGGGTCGGGGAAAACCACGCTGCTGAACATCATCGGCGGGCTGGACATGCCGGATTCGGGAAGGGTCACCGTGGCCGGGAACGATTTCAGCACCATGAACGCCGGAGCTCTGGCAAGACTCCGTCTTCGTTCCATCGGTTTCGTGTTCCAGTCCTACAACCTGATCCCCGTGCTTTCGGCCGAGGAAAACGTGGAGTACATCATGCTGCTCCAGGGCGTTCCGGCAAAGGAACGACGGGACAGGGCCCGGCAGATTCTCGATGACGTGGGCCTTGAAGGGCTGTATTCCAGGCGGCCCTCGGAACTGTCCGGGGGGCAGCAGCAGCGGGTGGCCGTGGCCCGGGCCATCGTGTCCGGCCCCTCCCTGGTCCTGGCCGACGAACCCACGGCCAACCTGGATTCGAAAACAGGGGAGGGGTTGCTCGACCTGATGCAGGCCATCAACCGGGAACGGCAGGTCACCTTCATTTTTTCCACCCACGATAAGATGGTGATGGATCACGCCGGCCGGCTGGTGAACCTGAAAGACGGCCGGATCGAAAACGACATCCGCAAAGGATCATAACCATGGTCAGGATGCTCAGGGCGATCACGGTGTCCATGTTTTTTTTGATCGTGCTCTGTCGCGTCGAAACCTGTGCGGCCTTGGAACTTTCCCACGACTGGGGCGGGCATGTGAAAATCCAGGGTTCCATCCTGGACGACGATGAAACCTCTCTTCTCACGGTTTTTGGGGATGAACGGCGGCTGGACAGCGCCCTGGACCTGCGGCTCACCGACCGGGTCGACCTGAACGGGCTATTTGAATGTGACATCCATTACCAGCTGGGCTGGGAAGGCGGAGAGACGTATCAGGCTGTCTGGAAGCTGAAAAACAACATCCCGGTTCTTTTGTCTTCACTGATTCCCGGTTTTGGGCCCAGCGACAGAAGGCGGCTTTTTGACCTCAGCAGCACCGTGCACGAAGACGGCCATGATCTGGTCTGGCACCGTCTGGATCGCCTTTCTTTTGCGGTGAAACAACAGGGTTTCCAGCTGCGTCTTGGACGCCAGGCTCTGACCTGGGGCAACGGGCTTGTGTTCAACCCCATGGATCTGGTCAATCCCTTCGCCCCAACCGACACGGTGAGGGACTACAAAACAGGCGACGACATGGCGCTTCTGTCTGTGGAACAGGACACCGGATGGAATGTCCAGGCAGCCGTGGTGCCCCGGCGTGACCCTGTTTCGGGGGATGTGGAAAACGACAGTTCAACCTTTGCCGTGAAAGTCCACGCCATGATCGGCGGAGGCGAGGCTGACCTGATGGCGGCCCGTCATGCCGGTGAAAACATGATGGGACTGGGTTACTCACACAATGCGGGACAGGCCCTGTTCCGGTACGACCTGTTGTACTCCACCCTGAACCAGGGCCGGGTAAGCGACAAAGGCTACGTGTCCCTGGTGGCGAATCTGGACAGGTCCTGGGTTTTTCTGGACCGGAATGTTTACGGGCTTTTGGAGTACCACCACAACGGCCTGGGCCACCAGCACGTGAATCATGCCCTCTTTGACCCAGACCTGATCGAGCAGATCGCCCGGGGCGAAATGACCTTTCTGGGCCGGAATTATCTTAGCACCCAGCTTCGGATTGAACTCCATCCCCTGGTCCAGTTCACCTTTGGCCTGATCGAAAGTCTGGATCGTTTCACCGGTATCGTTCAGCCCCGTTTCCTTGTGGACCTCAGCCAGAACAGCAGCCTCCAGGTGGGCGGAACGTTCTTTCACGGGGAAAAAGGTACGGAATTCGGCGGCATCCCTATTCCCGGCACAAATTTCACCCTGGGGCAGGGCGACAGCGTGTATCTGATCGCAGGGTACTATTTTTGATTGAACGATGGGCCGGCATGATCCCAGGCCAGCATCTCAGATAAAGATCCCGGCCACGGCTCCTGTCATGCAGGTGGCCAGGGTGCCCGCCACCACAGACCTGAAACCCAGGGCCACGATGTCGTTCCGGCGTTCGGGAACCATGGCGCCCATGCCGCCGATCATGATGCCCAGGCTTCCCGGGTTGGCGAAACCGCACATGGCGTAGGAAATGATGATCCGGCTTCTTTGGGACAGATCTTCCGCCGGAAGTCTGGCCAGGTCCAGGTAGGCGATGAATTCGTTCAGGATGGTTTTGGTGCCCATGAGGGAGCCGGCGGTCAGGGATTCGCTCCAGGGAATGCCCATGAGAAAGGACACCGGGGCCATGATCCAGCCAAGCATCCGCTGAAGGGTCAGGGGCGCTCCTTTAAGGGCCGGAAAAAGGCCGAGGCCCATGTTGACCAGACTTACCAGGGCCACAAGAACCACAATCATGGCCACGATGTGGATAAGGAGGTTCGCGCCCTGGGCCGTTCCCTGGGCCACCGCGTCCATGGCGCCCCGGTAGCCCAGGTCGTCCACGGCTGTTCCGGCGGTCACGTCTTCTGTTTCCGGAACCATGATCTTGGCGATCAGAACTCCCGCAGGAGCGCTGATGATCGAGGCGGTCAGGATGTGGCCGAGAATTCCCGGAATCACCGGAGTGAGAATCGAGGCGTAGAGAACCATCACCGTTCCCGCGATGGTGGCCATGCCGCAGGTCATCAGGGTGAAGATTTCGCTCCGGGTCATTCTGGCGAGATAGGGTTTTACCAGAAGGGGGGCCTCCACCATGCCCACGAAGATGTTGGCGGAGATTCCGATGCCTTCAGCCCCGCCCGTTCTCAGGGTTTTCCCCAGCACGGCGCTGAACAGCCGCACCACGGCAGGTATGATGCCGAAGTGGAACAACACGGCGGAAAGGGCGCTCATCACCAGCACAATGGGAAGGGATTTGAAGGCCAGCACAAAGGCAGCCCCGGGATAGGATTCAGGGAAAGGCAGGGGGGCGCCACCCAAGTAGCCGAACACCATGGCCGTGCCGTCTGTCGTGGCTTTGTCCAAGATCAGAACAAGCTGGTTCAGGGCAAGGAAGCTGTCCCGGACCACCTGGAATTTCAACAGGACAAGGCCAAGAAAAAGTTGAAGTCCCATTGCCGATATGACCAGCCGGATCGAGATTTTTTTCCTGTTTTCACTGAAAAGCGCCGCCAGCATGCAGATCACCACAAGCCCCACCATGCTCTGGATCATGGATTATTTCCTTTTTGTCCTGATAGAATTCCGGGTCAGACTTCCTGTTTGTCCAGGTAGTTGAAATGCAGGTAAGGTCCGAGCCGGTCGTAGTGGTAGGACCGGAAAAACCGGCAGCGCACGTAGTCTCCCTTTGTTTCCACGATGGTGACTTCCTTGCTGACGTGGGATTTGTGCTTGTCGTCCAGGGTGAAATCCAGCCTCAGGTTGGTTCCCGGCTTCAGGGGCCTGGACTCGACCTGCTGGAAGATCACGTGGCTGGGACACATGTTGATCACTTTCATCCGGCCGCCAAAATCCGCAGATTCGTCGAAGTAGCTTCCTGCAAGGTCCAGGCGGTGTTCGGGGCGGAAGCCGGTGGTTTCAACCTTATTGTCTGATCGAAGTTCTTCCTCGTCGTAGATCACCTCGATGGTTTTTTCAAGGTCTTCGGTTCGTTCCGGATCGTCGGCGATGGGCTCCTGGTCCTGCTGTCTCTTCGATTCCCTGATCAGGGTGGCCAGGTCTTTGTTGACCAGCCGGCCGAATTTCTGGTCCGGGGGGAGGTTCTTGAAAAGAAACCGTCCCTTTTCTTTCTGAAGGAGCGCAAGGACGGCGTCTTCACCACGCAGGCCCTCGTAGGAGGCGTTGAAGAGAACGCCCTTGTTGAAATAGCAGAGACCTTTGCTGTTGTCGGGCAGCTGGATTTCGAACAGACAGGTTTTCTTTTCCATTTCCACCAGCAGAAGGAAGCTGGCCACGCTGATTCCCGAAATGGTTCCGCTGGGGACCCCTTCTTCCAGGGCCTTGAGCAGGGTGAAACCCAGTTTGTCCACGGGAAAGGGCTTGCTGAAAAACTGGAGCACGTCCTTGGGGATCAGCTTCATGATTTCCGGAGTTCCGTAGGCGGACATGACGAAACAGGGGATGGCGTAATGCCTGTCGTTGACATGGGCCAGAAGGGACAGACCGTCCACCTCGGGCATCATGATGTCGGTGAGCAGAAGGGAGATCTCCTCGGTTGCAAGAATGTCCTTGGCGACCTTTCCGTTTTCGGCGGTGATGACCTGAAACCTGTCACTGTAAGGTTTCAGGGCTTCTTTGATGAGACCGAGGAAAATCGGGTCATCTTCGACGATGAGCACTTTTTTCATGGAGAATCCTCAACTGAACGGGAATCCGCCGTTTCAGACGGCGATCGATTTAACGAATGTTGGGGACACCATAGCAGATGGCGGCCCTGAAATCAAACCCGGGCTTTGTCAAGAATTATATCGGCGTCATGGAGGACCCGCTGAAGGGCTTTTTCCATCAGGACCAGCTCTTTTTCCGCCTGGGCCGGGTTTTCTTCGGTCAGGACCAGCTCGAGACGGCCGGCCACGGCGGCCAGTTCATCCGCCCCGATGTTTCCTGCCGCGCCTTTCATGCTGTGGGCCTTGATCCGGGCCTGGTCGAAATCACCGGCCCGCAGGATATCCCGGAGTCCTGAACTGAATCCGTCGAAGGATTTCACGTACTCCTTCAGCATAGTGAGATAGAGACCCCTGGGGACGCCCAGCCGCTCCATGGCTTTGTTGATGTCAAGGACTCCGGGGGAGTGTTCTTCTTTCAATTTTTCCAACGCGGTTTTATGGGAATCATGGGCCAGACCTCTGGACCCGGGGATGTTTTTCTTGAGGACGGAAAGCAGCCTCCGGCTGTCGATGGGCTTGGACACGTAGTCGTTCATTCCCGCTTTCAGGCATTTCTCCCGGTCTCCTGAAAGGGCGTTGGCTGTCATGGCGATAACCGGGAGGTCGGTGATGCCCATGTCTCCCCTCAGTCGTTTCACGGCCTCGATGCCGTCCATTTCAGGCATCTGGATGTCCATCAGGACGCCGTCGTAGCTGTTTTCGGAAATTTTCCGTAAGGCCTCGATGCCCGTTTCCGCCGTATCCACCCGGATGCCCATGAGGGTGAGGATCTCCGAGGCGATCATCCGGTTCACGGGATTGTCTTCCACCAGAAGCACCCAGGCGTTTTCAAGGCTTTCCGCGCGTTTCACCCCTTCTTCACGCTTGATGGCCGAAGGCTGGAACCCCCGGGCGGTCATGATCGAGTCGAACAGGGCCGATTCCTTGACTGGACGGGTGAGGACGCCTGCAATGATTTCGTTCACGAGTCGCCGGTCGGTGGTGGCGCCGAAGGACCGGAGCAGGATCACCGACAGGCGCCTGGGCGAACGTTCGATCAGGCGCCGGGCCGTTTTCATGCCGTGTTCCCCGTCGAGCTTCTCGTCCATCAGAACGATGTCGAAGGGGTCGTCTTTTTCAGCCAGAAGAAGGTTCATCGCCTTTTCGGCGCTGTCCGCCTGCTGGAAACGGAAGCCAAAGCGGGTGAGCATCTGGGCCAGCACCTTCCGGACCAGGGCGTTCTGTTCGACCAGAAGTATTTTCAGGTCGTAGAGGTTCTCGGGCAGGGCGAACCGGACGCCGTCATCTTCCTCCTCGTCAAGGTAACCGACTCTGGCCGTGAAGGTGAAGGTGCTTCCTTTGCCCACCTCGCTGGTGGCCTTGATATCGCCGCCCATCAGCTGGATAATTTTCTGGCAGATGGCCAGGCCGAGACCCGTTCCGCCGAATTTTTTCGTGATCGAGCTGTCGGCCTGGGTAAAGGAGGTAAACAGTCTGCCGAGCACCGAACGGTCGATGCCGATGCCCGTGTCCTCGACCCTGAACAGCAGCTCCATATGGTCTTCGGTGACCGTGCTGGTTTTTACCGTGAGGCTGATCATCCCTTTGTCGGTGAACTTGAAGGCGTTGGAGATCAGGTTGACCAGCACCTGGCGCAGCCTCAAGGCGTCGGCCACCACCTTCTCCGGCACGTCCGGGTCCACGTCCACCACAAATTCGAGTTCCTGTTTTTTTGTTTTCACCATGAACATGTCGGCCACTTCGTCGAGCATGTCCCTTATGGAGAAGGGGCTCACGTCGAATTCCAGCCGGCCGGCCTCGATCTTGGAGAAATCCAGGATGTCGTTGATCAGGTTCAGGAGGGACCGGGACGAGCTCTGGACGATAGAGATGTAGTCCCGCTGGGTGGCTGTCAGGTCCGTGGTCAGGAGCAGGTCGCCCATGCCGATGATGGCGTTCATCGGCGTCCTGATCTCGTGGCTCATGTTGGCGAGAAACTCGCTTTTCACCCGGTTGGCCTTGTCCGCCGAGTTCCGGGCTTCTTCCAGTTCCCGGTTGGTCTTTTCCAGCTCCCGGGTCCTTTCCCCGACTTTTTCCTCCAGCTGCTCACTGTAGCCCATCAGGGATTCGTGGGCCTGTTTCAGCTCGTTCTGCTTTTTCATCAGCTGTTCGTTCAGGCTGTTGGAAAGACGGATCTGCCGGGTGAGTTTTTCGTTCTGGCGGCCCACCACAGCTCCGGCGATGATCAAAAACCCTCCCCAGACCGTGAGGTACAGGACCAGGTCGGACCGGTCCCGGGGAAGGGCCACGGTTTCTCCGAACTCGAAGGTGTAGAAGGCCACGCAGACAATGCACATCAGGGCTCCGGTCACGGCCTGGCGCGATCCCATCATGTAACCGGCCATGATTACGGGAAGAAAGTAGAAATTGAAGAAGGCCACCTTGTTTTCGAGAAAATAATTGATGGCGACGATGGCCGCAAGCACGGTGATCACGAAGATCCATTCGTATTTTTTGTTGAAAAAGTAGCCGGATGCGTTCATGGTCCCTCATGTAAGGCGACGGAGGTTTGGTGTTTCAGCGGACGTCACCATGTCATATCAGACCCGGGGACCGGGGCAAACCCTTTTTTCAGGGCGGTCGCATGTAACCATCGCTAACACGATCATTATCGCTGTCGCTGTCGCTATCGGTATCGGTATCGGTATCGGTATCGCTATCGGGTTCGGGTTCGCCATCGAAACGATCCGAATATCGAACCCGATAGTGCTCCGCCCCTTTTTTCCTTGATCTTTGCGCTGTTTCTGATAGGAAATTTCAACGGAAATTATCGATAACGTTCATATTTTTCAGGGAGACCCATTTATGAAACTCAGACAGATCCTCGTCGCTATTCTCGCCCTCGGCCTTCTTTCATCCTGCCAGTCGATGTTGAACATGGTCACACCCAAAGCGCCCGCAGACATGGTGGCCCAGGTCAAAGCCAAGGCGGACCAGGTCCGTTTTGCCCAGCCCAAAAAACTCGGAAAATCGAAACAGGCCCGCATGGACCTCAAAGCCGGTCAGTGGGTCACCACCCTCACCACGGACAAGGGGGCCAGTGGCAACCTCACCCTTAACACCATGAAAGTCATCAGCGTTTCAGGCAGCACCGTGGTGATCGAATCGGAAAGCCTCTCCGCCATGGACAACGGCGTGCCTAAAATGGTTCAGATCACCTACGCCAACTTCCCGGTGAAAGGCTCCCTGTCCACGTCCCAGACGGAGTTCGACGCCACCATGAAAAATATCCGGATCGTGAAAGTTCTGATGAAAGAGGGGAACAACCCTGTCCAGGAAATTCCGGCCGAGATTTTCGCCATGTCCCAGGCCATGGGCAAAGACATGATCGGTTCCACGGTGAGAATCGGCGAAATGACGGGCGACGCGTGCAGCACCCCGTACATCGAATCCTCTCTCTGTTATTCCTTCACCTACGCCGTGAAAGTGCTGGGAATCACCCGGACCGGAAAATCCGTGAGCCACAGCGAAATTCCGGTGAACGGACTGGTCCACATGGACAGCGAGGACATGGTCATGGAAACTGTCGCCTTCGGCACGTCCGGGGCCACGTCCAGCTTCTGAATCGCCATGTAAAAAAACGGGGCGGGCCGCGTCCGCCCCGGCATTTCCGATCCAGCCTCTATTCCGTTTGCGACAAACTGAGAAACCTATAAAAACCATGGTCCTGTGCCCCTTATGATCGATCAGGAAAAAGCAAAACAGATTCTGTCTTTTCTCGTGCGGTTCATTCTGCCCACACTCGTCACCATCGCCCTGTTCCTCACGGCGTTTTTCTCGATCATCATCCCCACCATCGAGAAAAACAGTCTGGACCGGAAACGTGAGATGATCCGGGAACTGACCACCTCGGCCTGGAATATCTTCGCCAAGCTGGACCACGACGCCCAGATGGGGCTGATCTCCCGGGAAAAGGCCCAGTCCCAGGCCATGGAGCAGATCCGGAACCTCCACTACGGACGTGAGATGAAAGATTATTTCTGGATCAACGACATGCATCCCCGCATGGTGATCCACCCCTACCGCTCCGACCTGAACGGCAAGGATCTGTCCGACTACCGGGACCCCCACGGCAAAAGAATCTTCCAGGAAATGGTCCATGTGGTGGAAAAAGAGGGCCACGGCTACGTGGAGTACATGTGGCAGTGGAAAGACGAGAAAGGGCGGATTCTCCCCAAGATCTCCTATGTGAAAGGTTTCGCACCCTGGGGCTGGATCATCGGGACCGGGATCTACGTCGACGACGTGAAAAAGGAAATCGCCGCGATCACCCGCGACCTGATCGCCATCACCCTGGTGATCCTGGTGATCATCGCCCTGATTCTCGCTTATATCGCCAACCAGAGTTACCGGGCGCTCCGGGAGAAACAGCGGGCTCTCAAAGCTTTGCGTGAATCCGAGGAAAAGTACAGGACCCTGGTGGAATCGGCGGCGGAAGGTATGTTCATGGTACTCGAAGGGTCCCTGATGTATGCGAACCAGACCATCGCCGACATGTTAGGGTTTGCCAGGGATGACCTTTCGGGCATGAACGTGGAGGATATTTTCGTCAGCCGGGATGACCGGGAGGAGGAAGACCATGTCCTGGCCCTGATCGACGGACGAAGCGTGCCGGAACGCTTCGAGACCCAGCTCAGGACAAAATATGGGAAAACCCTGGATGTGGCCCTGTCCGCCACCGAGATTTCCCTGGGCGGAAAAGCGGGGTACATGGCGGTGGTCTCGGACATCACCAAGCGGAAAAAAGCCGAGCACGAACTGGGCGAGAGCGAAGAAAAGTTCCGGACCATGGCCAACAACCTCAACGTGGGGTTCTTCCGCATGACCACGGGCCGGAATCCCCGGTTCATCGAGGCCAACCCGGCCCTGGTGGAGCTGTTCGGCTACGAGTCCAGAGAGGCCCTGCTTTCCACGCCCATCATCCATCTTTATCACAACCGGGACGAGTACAAGATCCTGGCCCCAAAAGCCGATGAAAGCGGGCTGAGGCGGGAGGTGGTGAAATTCAGGAAAAGGGACGGGAGCCTTTTCTACGCCTCGATCTGGGGTGTCCGGGTCGGTGCGGATGACAGGCGGCAGTACTTTGACGGGATCCTTGAGGACATCACCGAGGTGGTGCAGAGGGAGGAAGAAAGCCGGAAGCTGATCAGCGAGATGCAGAGCACCCTGATGTTCTTCAACCAGCGGCTGGAAAATCTGAACGTGTGTCCGGTCAACACCTGCCAGCCCGGCCAGACGGTTCACGACGCCGCCCTGGTCATGGAAAAAGAGAACACCGATGTGCTGCTGGTCAGGGACGACAGGGGCCGGGATCTGGGGGTACTCACCCACCACGATCTCAGGAAGGCCCTGATCCAGGAAGCCCGGCCTTCGGATATCCCCGTGGAAGACGTGATGACCGACGGGGTGATCGCCATGCCCGGTCAGTCCTCTGTCTTTGAGGCCTGGCACACCATGACAAGCCACGCTGTCTCCCACCTGTTCATCACCGACCTCCAGGGAAAAATCAACGGCGTGCTGGACGGGGACGATGTGCTGGCCATCCAGAACTATTCCCCCACGGTGCTGCTCTGCCGGATCAGGAATTCCCGGACACCGGAAGAGATCTTTGCCATGAAAAACGCCCGGCCCTACCTTCTCACCACCCTGATCGAAAGCGGGGCCAAGCCCCAGAACATCAACCACCTGACCACCCTGGTCAGCGACACCATCCTTGAGAAGTTCATCGAATTCGCCATGAGCGAACTGGGGCCGCCTCCGGTGCCTTTTTCCTTTATCGTGTTCGGCAGCGAGGGCCGGGAGGAGCAGACCCTGCACACGGACCAGGACAACGCCATCATCTACGAGGACGTGGACAGCGGGCGGGAGGAGACGGTGCGCCGCTACTTCCTCTCCATGGGGGAAAAGGTCTGCACCTGGCTGAACGACGCGGGCTACACCTTCTGCTACGGCAACAACATGGCCATGAACCCCGAGTACTGCCAGCCCCTGTCCGCCTGGAAACAGTACTTCAGCCGCTGGGTGAACATGGGCAGCGCCGAGGATCTCCTGCGTACCAAGATTTTCTTCGATTTCCGCAGTGCCTACGGGGAAGAGGCTTTTGAAGACGCCCTGAGGGACCACCTCAACCAGATCGTCGGAGATAACCACCGGTTCTTCCAGCTCCTGGCCAGGAACATCCTGCCCATGGCTCCGCCCATCGGCCTTTTCGGAAACTTCATCGTGGAGTCTTCCGGGGCGAACCGGGGCTCCTTCGACATCAAGAGCTCCATGATGCCCATCGTGGATTTCGCCCGGATCTACGCCCTGAAAAACAAGATCAGGGCCGCCAACACCATCCGACGCCTGGACGCCCTCCGGGAACTGAAAGTGCTGTCGGACCAGAGCCACCAGGAGATGGTCCAGGCCTACAGCTACCTGATGCAGATCCGGCTGAGAATCCAGGCCGAGGCGGTGTCCAGCCGGAACAACAACCCGAACAACTACATCTTTCCCAAGACCCTGACCTCCATCGAGCAGAAACTGCTCAAGGAGATCTTCGCCCAGACCAAGAATTTCCAGGTCCGGTTGAGCTACGATTTCACAGGACAGGTGGGGAATCTCTGATGATCATGATCGTTTCGGACACCCACTGCCACTACGAGCTGGTAAACCGGCAGATCGAGTATGCGGAAAACGTCCTGGGTCACACCATCACCAGCGTTATCCACCTGGGGGATTTCGGCCTGTACAGTGCCCAGCTGAAGGATTATTTCAGGAAGAAAAAGAAGCGGTTTCTCCGGCCCCTGTACTGCATCGACGGGAACCACGAGGATTTCAAATCCATGCACAAGCTGGTGAAGATTTACAAAGACCACTTCACCTACCTGCCCCGGGCCACGGTACACACCATCGAAGGCTACCGTTTCCTCGCCCTGGGCGGGGCCGCCTACATGGATCCCATGATCACGGCCCGGGAGTCGGTGATCACCAACCATCAGATCGACGCCTGCCTGTCTGTTCCAAAGGAGGATGTGGACATCATCATCACCCACGACTGCCCCGTGGGGATCGGGGTTCCCAGCACGCCGGGGCTCGAACATTTCGGAGAAACCGGGTTTCCCAGGAGCGAGGAGTTGGTGGCCCATTTCAAACCGCAGATGTGGCTGTTCGGCCACCACCACAAATGGTACCACGCACGGGACGAGCATACGGCGTATTACGGGGTGAGCGGGGTGTGGCGGGGATTCGCCCTTCTGGACAACGACTATCATCTGTCCATGGTCCGGAACAAGGTGGAATGGAAGAAAACCACCGCCATGGAACGCCTTCTGATCAGGCTCCGGATCATCCGGCCGGCCAATCCCGAAGCCGGGCTTTGAAACCGGCCGTTCTGGTGATTGGCAAAAATCTGTTCCGATTCACGCCTCCGGCGGCCCTGCCGGGGGCCAAACTTTTTGAAAAAGTTTGGCAAAACAGGCTATGGGGTTAATTCCAATGAACCGTTCGACATGATTGACTTTCATTTGAATTGATTTGTCATTCGTCGCAACGTTTATCCCCAACCTGTTTGTCCAGCTTTTCAAAAGCTGGCCGCAGGAGGCACGGATAAAAAAAGGGGATCGTTTTCAAACGATCCCCTTTTTGTTTCAATCAGATTCCCGAACCGGCGATCAGGCGTCTTTTTTCTGGGTCAGCAGAGAAACGATGATCAAGGTCAGGAAACTCAGCGGAATGGCCACGATGCCGGGGTTGTCCAGGGGAATCGGGGCTTTGGCTGTTGTTTTGTAAAGGTCCAGGTACGTAGCCGGTGACAGGAGGATGATCACCAGGGAGGTGACGATGCCCACGAAAATCGAGCAGATGATGCCCTGGGCCGTGGTTTTCTTCCAGAACAGCATCATGAGAATCGCCGGCAGGTTGGCTGCGGAAGCCACGGCAAACGCGAGACCCACGAGGAAGGACACGTTGATGCCCTTGAAGATGATTCCGAGGATGATGGCAAGGATACCGATGACAACGGCGGCGACTTTACCGGCGTTGACCTGGCCTTTGTCGGTCATCTGGAGGCCCATGTAGTTGGTGAGAAGGTCGTGGGCCACAGCTCCTGACGCGGCCACGATCAGGCCGGACACGGTGCCGAGAACGGTGGAGAAGGCGATGGCCGAGATACACGAGAAGATGAAGATCCCGAAGAACTTGGCCAGAAGCGGGGCGGACATGTTACTGCTGTTCAGGTCGATAACGCCGTTGAGCATGGCGCCCAGGCCCATGAACACGGTGAGAACGTAGAAGAAACCGATGGACGCGATGGCCACGATGGTGGATTTACGGGCGTCCTTGGGGCTTGGAACGGTGTAGTAGCGGATCAGGATGTGTGGCAGGGCCGCGGTTCCGAAGAACAGGGCCAGCATCAGGGACACGAAGTTCAGCTTGGACATGAAGGTCGAGCCCTTGTCCACCTTGAACTTGAGACCGGGCCGCATGATGTCGCTTCCCTGGGTCGGGTTCTGGGAGTAGACCGTGACCTTGTCCGAGCCGTCTTCGAGCAGGGTTTTGGAGAAACGGACCATCACGCTCTGCTGGACAGTGGCAAGGAATTTGAAAGGACCGACAGGACCGGTTTTTTCCACTTCCTGGCCGTCCATGACAATTTTTTCCGCATGGCCCACCTGGAAGAACCGTTTGTCGGCTTTCGGAGCGCCATTGTAAAGTTCTGTGTGATCGGCTGTTTTCGTCACGGAAAGGGCTTCCTTGAGTACGGTGGCGCCGTCTTTTTCAGCGATGCTCCACCAGGTCATGATGCCGTCTTTCTGGAGTTTGACGAATTTTTTTTCAGGTTTTTTCGGGTCGGCCACCACGGCGGCCACGGTGTAGGTGGGGTCATCCACAGCGGTGATGGTGCCGTCGGCCACGGTGGCGGTGAGGGTCTTGAACTGGTGGTAATCCTCGTAGGGAATTTTGCTGATTCCGTTCATGAAGATCGCGATGGACAGGATGGTGGAGAACACCACGAGAAGTCCGCCCTTGATGAACTGGACGTAGGTGGTGGAGGTCATGCCCGCCGTGGCCACGATGTAGATCACGATGATACCCACGATGATGACGCCCCAGTGATGCTGGAGTCCGAGAAGGGGGGTGACCAGGTCGCCGGCGCCCACCATCTGGGGAATCAGGTAGCAGAGGGACACGATCAGGGTGCTGATGGCGGCCGCCAGCTCGATGCCTTTGGAGTTGAACTTGTAGTTCAGGGCGTCGGTGAAGGTGTATTTCCCGAACCGTTTCATGGGCTCGGCCACGAGGAACAGGGCCACGACCCAGCCGGCGAGGTAACCGATGGAGTACAGGAACCCGTCATAGCCGTCAAAGGCGATCATGCCGCAGATCCCGAGGAACGAGGCTGCTGAGAGATAGTCACCGGCAAAGGCGATACCGTTGACCGCCCAGTGGATGCTGCCGCCTGCCGCGTAGTAGCCGCTGGCGGATTGGGTTTTCCGTGCGAAGAATGAAGACATGCCCAGTACGCCGAGTACGAAGGCGACAAAAATACCTATAGCTAGTGGTGAAGCAACGTAAATCACTTTCCAAATCTCCTGTTTTATTTATTCGTTATTTCAGTTATTTATTCAGTTCGTCTTCTTTTTTCGTGCAGAGATGATTGTAGATCAGCCCCATGATGATGGCGAGCACAATCAGTCCGAAACCGTAAACAACTGCCAGGTTGAGCCCGGCGAAAACCACCGCGCCCATGAGTTTTGGTTTGACTACGTTGATGGCGATGAAGCCGGCGTATACAAGTACATAAAAAATGAACATGATGACGCCAAGTTTGGATTTGTAATCGGAGGCGTTATCGACGCCCCACTCGGTTGCTGGTCCGTGTCCACCCATACGAATCTCCTCCTAATGCTGATGCGTTAAAAAAATTAAATGGTTGAGTTCCTGGCACACCGGATCGAAGGGGAACGGCGATTCCCCCGGAAGAACGGCAATCCTTCCGGATCGGGCGCGTTTGGAAAAATGCTACCCTGTACCTTGTTCAGGATTAATAAATTCTCTGTGTTGCCGGCTGTTTTGATTCAGGTTAACTTGGAGGTGTTATTCCCGCGTGTGACCCGTGCTTCAACCCTTTTCAGGACAGGTGTGCCTGTGGCGCAGACACCACGCTGCGAATCGAAGAGCGAATTCAATCGGCAGCATGTCCCGAGTCCTGATCATACAACTCAAAAATTTATTAACTTCAACAGTCGCATGCATCGGCAAATGCATCCGGATTGTTGTCAAGAGCTTGGAATACAAGGATTTTTCTTTTTTAATTCAATACTCTTGAAAAAAATAGCGTGAAAGCATGTAACATCAAGAAAAAAAATAATCAAGCACTTTGAAACAAGGTTCCTGTGATGGAAATCTGTTCAATCCCGTTTTTCCGGCAAAAAAGGGCTTTGCGATTGTGTTTGATTTCACCGCGATCCTGTCTTAGTTTTGAAAAAGACGACAGACTGTCAGCCGGCCTTTGCCGGGGCAGACGTCATGACGATCAACCCGGGAGTTATCTTTATGCCGTTCACCCGATTCCATTTTCTCCACCTGTTTTTTGCCAGCATCCTCATGGGGATGGTCTATCTCCATTACCGCTATGTCCGCTTTCTCTGGCCGGGCTGGAAGGGAAGGCTCCTGATTTCCCTGGTTCTGTTTTCCCCGGTTTTGGCCGTGTTTCTCTCGTTCTCAGCCCAGCTCAGGGGAAAGAGTGGGCTCGGTCCGGAATTTCTCGCCTGGTACGCCTACCTGGGGCTTGGGTTTTTATCCTTTCTTTTTTTTCTTGTGGTTCTCCGCGACGGCATCGGGATGCCATGCCGGTTTTTTTTCAAGATCGCCGGAAACAGCGAGGCCCTGGCCGCCGTCCCGTTTTCAAACCATGTGCTCGTGCGTCATCACATGGCCTACACCCTGACCCTTGTGGCCTTAGTCCTTTCCCTGGTCGGAATATACAAAGCCCACAAGCTTCCTGACGTTCGGGAGCAGACCCTTTTTGTCCGGGATCTGCCGGAAGATCTCCAGGGGTTTTCAATCGTCCAGATCAGCGATATCCATCTGGGGCCCACCCTGAAGAAGCCTTTCCTTGAAAAGATCGTCCGGCGGGTGAACGAACTCAAACCCGATGTGGTGGCCCTGACCGGCGACCTGGTGGACGGCTACGTGGAGCATCTGGAGGGGGATATCAAACCCCTGGAGAACATCCGTTCGACCTATGGAAATTATTTTGTCACCGGCAACCACGAGTATTACTTCCGGGCGCTGGAATGGATCGACGCCGTGAAAAGGACAGGGTTCACCGTCCTCTTGAACAGCCACGACCTCGTCGAGAAAGGTGCCGGGAGAGTTGTCGTGGCCGGCGTTCCGGACCTGAAGGCCGCCCGGTTCGTGCCTTCCCACCGGTCGGATCCCGCGGCCGCCCTGGCCGGAGCCCCGGAATCCCATGTGAAGATCCTGCTTTCGCACCAGCCTTTGACCGTGGAGCAGGCCGAAAGGGCCGGATACCACATCCAGATTTCAGGCCACACCCACGGGGGGCAGATGTTTCCCTGGAACCATGTGGTCGTGCTGAACCAGCCCTTTCTGGCGGGCTTCTACAGATACCAGGAGCTTCAGCTTTACGTGAGCCGGGGCACAGGGTACTGGGGACCTCCCATGCGGCTGTTCGCCCCTTCGGAAATCACCCGGTTTGTCCTGAGAAAGGCCTGAAGCTTTTCTTTGACTTGGGGCGCTATTCATTGTAGATTGAACGAAAAAAACAAGAACATGCGTCGTCAGCCTTTCTGTCGGATTTCTTTTTTTTATGGCCGGAAATCCACCGGGTTCTCTTGGCCTGACCGGGACCTTTGCGCGGATCATCGATGGCCACACCCCAGGAACGGAGGTCAAGTTTGAAGAGTTTATCTCCCCAGGATTCAATCATCATGATGGATTCAAGCGGAGACGTGGTTTTCTGGAACAGGGCTTCTGAAATCATGTTCGGCTGGACCGTCGGGGAAGCCCTGGGACGGAAACTCCACGAACTGATCGTTCCGGACATGATGAAGGCCAGTTGTGAAAAAAGCATCCGGCATTTTGTCAGGACAGGAGAAGGCCATGCTGTCAACAGGACCCTGGAATTGACGGCAAAACACAAAGACGGCCATGAGTTTCCCGTGGAACTGACTCTGGGGGCCGTCAGAATCGCCGGTAACTGGACCGCATTAGGGGTTGTCCGGGATGTCGCCAGAATGAAAGAGCTGGAATTCCAGCTGATCCATGCGGAAAAGATGGAGTCCATCGCCACCATGGCCGGCGGCATCGCCCATGATTTCAATAATATCCTGGCTTCCATCATCGGTTTCACCGAACTTGCCATGGACGATGCGGAAAAAGGTACCGTTCTTTACGGAAACCTTCAGGAAGTTCTGATCGCCAGCAACCGGGCCAAAGACCTGGTCCGCCAGATCCTGAAGTTCAGCCGGCAGACCGGCAGCGATCCCGAACCGATTCATGTGAAAAGCGTGGTGGAGGAGACCCTGAAGCTGATCAGGGCCTCTTTCCCTTCGACCATCGACATCCGCACCGATTTGCGGAGCGAGGCCTTCATCATGGCCAACAGTTCCCACATCCACCAGATCGTACTGAACCTCTGCTCCAATGCGGAAAACGCCATGGAAGACCGAAAAGGGGTGCTGACCGTGAGCCTCGCCGACATGGCGGCCGAAGAGGTGAAAGCCGAGACCGGGCGGGATGTCCAGGATCTTCCCCATATCCGGCTCAGTGTCAGCGACACCGGTGTGGGCATGTCCACCGATATCCTGGGCAAGGCGTTCACCCCGTTCTTCACGACGAAGAAGCAGGGTGAAGGTTCGGGGATGGGGCTTTCCATTGTTCACGGCATCGTGACCAGTCTCAAAGGGAGAATCTATCCCCACAGCGTACCGGGCAAGGGGTCGACCTTCCATATCTACCTTCCTGCCCTGAAATCGGCGGCCAGGAGTGTTCCGGTAAAACACGGGACTTCCCGCCAGGGTGGGCATATCCTTTTTGTCGACGACGAGGCGTCCATCGTGAAAATCGGCAAAAGGCTGCTGGAAAAATCTGGATACACGGTGGAGGCCGTTGAAAGCAGTGCGGCGGCCCTTGAGCTTTTCAAGGCGTCCCCTGACAAATACAGGCTGGTGATCACCGACCTCACCATGCCCCAGATGACCGGCATTGAACTGGCCCGGGCCATCATGGCCATAAGGCCGGACATCCCGGTGATTCTGTGTACGGGTTACGAGAAAAACCAATCGATCATGGCGGCAATGACGGCGGGAATCAAGGCGGTCGTCGGTAAACCGATTCTTTCCGACGAAATCGCCGAAACCATCGGCCGGGTCCTCAATCCGGCCTGAAACGAGGTGTGACATGGCGGATATTCTGATCATTGACGACGACATTCAACTGAGCGCCATGCTCAAACAACTTCTGGAACGAAACGGCTACTCGGTTCTCACGGCTCCCGACGGCAGCAAGGGAATTGATCTGTACCACATGGAAGGGGCCCGCCTGATCATCACCGATCTGATCATGCCGGTGAAAGAAGGTATCGAAACCATCGCCGAACTGGTCAAGGAAAACCCGGATGTCAAGATCATCGCCATTTCCGGCGGAGGAAGGCTCAAACCGGACAGTTACCTCAACCTGGCGGAGACCTTCGGGGCTCTCCGGACTTTCACCAAGCCCATCGACCGCCAGTCCCTCCTCGACGCCGTGGCAGAGCTGATGGCGTGACGGATATCTCTGGCTGACAGCCTGTCGAATCGCTGCCGGTGCCGCTATCGGTATCGGGTAACATCCACATTTTTCGATAGCGAACCCGATAGAGATACCCTCATCGTGTGCATGCGATTTCCCAGCCTCCCCCATTCCCAGAGTTTTCCCAATGGATATACCATGATCTGACGATGCGGCCTTTCAACTTCCGCCCCTTCTTCCGAATCATATTCTAATCAGATGAATGATTATTCGCTTAAATAAAAAACTATGTTGACATATATGGATAGAATATGATTCATTAAATCAAAAATTGAAAAGATATGAATGCTATTTAAACCAGGAAGGCTCTGATGGACGCATTGTCCCCCAAAAAGAAAATCCTCGCGGCTGGTGAGGCGATCATGGCCGAAGCAGGACTTAACGCCCGGATATCGGATATCGCGGCCAGGGCCGGAGTCAGTGATTCCGTGCTGTACCATTATTATAAAAACAAGGAAGACCTGTTGTTTTCCATTGCGGAAGAACGCCTGAGAGACTTGCGGGAAGCCATGGAGGAGCAGCTTCTCGGGCTTTCCGATCCCATGAGCCGGCTCAGGAAACTGTTTTTTTTCCGTCTCCACTACCTGATGAAAAACAAAGACTATGGGAACCTGCTGATGTTCGAATGTCGTTCGAACATGGGGTTTTACAGTCATCCCGCGTTTGCCCAGGCCCGGTGGTTCATGTCGCTTCTGGGCCGGATCTTGAAAGACGGTATGGAAAAAGGGGTTTTCCGGAACGATCTCAACGTCTGGCTTGTGCGGGACGCGGTGTTCGGTCTTCTGGACCTGGCCAACATGGCCATGCTGCTTGGCCGGGAAACGGAATCGGCCGGGAATGCTGAGACACTGTTCGGCCTGATCGAACCCATGGTCACGGGTGGACCGGAGACCCGGCCCCTCGAGCCTGACAAGCGCCAGCGGATCCTTCGCGCCGCCGAAAACCTTTTCGCGGAAAAAGGGTTCGCGAACGCCACCATCCAGGCCATTGCCGCCGCCGCAGGGGTGGGGGACGGCACGGTCTACGATTATTTCAAAAACAAGGAAGACGTGCTGTTCAGCGTGCTGGCCGGCGGATTCCAGCCCTCTGAGCGAAGAAAAGGGTTTCAAGATCATCTCCGTGATTCCGACGATTCCGGTAAAGAACCGGGCAGTCTTGAAAAACTGGAACGTTTCATCCGGCGATTTTTTCAGATCGGCCTGACCCAGCCGGCCTTCGCCAGGATTTTCATCATTCACGGCATCTTCAACAGGCCATTTTACGGGTCTCCTGCCCATCAGAGTTTTGAACGCTACATGGAGAATCTTGACCGGTGCATCGGCGCGTGCCGGCGTGAAAAAACCGTTCGTTCAGACATAGACCCTGGCGTGGTGAGGCTGCTGGTCATCGGCGCCTTCAGCCACCTGACCTTACGCTGGCAGATTTCGGAAAATAAGACAAACCTGGACAAAGCCGGAGAGATCAACGCCATGACCGAACTGGTGATACGGTCTGTTTCAACCCGTTGATCGCCGGCCTGTGCCGTACACATTCATCCCTATTCAAGGAGAACAACCATGAGGAAAAGCATCCCCAGAGACAGTGGAGGGCAGGATTACAGCCGGGACATGGCGGAAAAACGCCTGGCCTTCGTGGAGGAAACCGCCGGAGTGACAACCACCCATGCCAGGGCCTACTCCTTTGATCCGGCCACACTGCCGGGCAATATCGAACATTTTTCAGGCGTGGCCCAGATCCCGGTGGGATTCGCCGGCCCTCTCCTGATGAACGGGGAACACGCTCAGGGCGAATTTTTCATTCCCCTGGCCACCACCGAAGGGACGCTGGTGGCCAGCTACAACCGGGGCATGAAGGTGATTTACGAAAGCGGCGGTGTCAAGACCACGATTCTGGATGACGCCATGCAGAGGGCGCCTGTGTTTCACTTCGAGGACGCCCGGGGCGTCCGGGATTTCGGTTTGTGGGTCAGCGCCCATTTTGCGGAGATCAAAGCCCGGGCCGAGAGCACCACCCGGTCAGGCAGGCTCCGGAACATCGAACAGTACCCGGTGGGCAAGATGATGTTCCTTCGCTTCAACTACACCACGGGAGACGCGGCGGGCCAGAACATGGTGGGGAAAGCCACCTTTGTGGCCTGTGAGTACATCAAGACCCAAAATCCCTCGATTAAACGCTACGTGCTGTCCGGCAACATGGATACAGACAAGAAAACGTCCCAGCTCAACATGCTTCACAGCCGGGGAAAACGGGTGGCCGCGGAAGTCACCATTCCCGCACGGATCATCGAAAAACTCGCCGGAGCCCCGGTGGATCTTCTGGTTCAGCAGCGCCAGGTCAGCTCCCTGGGAAGTTTCCTGGCCGGTTCCAACAACAACGGGTCCCACGCGGCCAACGGGATCACGGCCCTCTTCATCGCCACGGGCCAGGATGTGGCCAACGTGTCCGAGTCGTCGGCCGGGCTTGTTTACGTGGAAAAAACCATCGACGGGGACTACTACTTTTCCATCACCCTGCCGTCTTTGATCGTGGGGACTTACGGCGGCGGAACAGGGCTGGCGACCCAGAAGGAATACCTGGAGCTTCTGGGATGCCACGGGACGGGAAAGGTGAGGAAATTCGCGGAGATTGTGGCCGGAACCGTGCTTTGCGGTGAGATTTCCCTTGCCAGCGCCGTCATGGCCGGAGACTGGGTGTCCAGTCATGACAAGTACGGTAGAAACCGGTAGTCCAGGACATTCAGCTTTTCTCGGCGGTTTAGTTTGACTTTGTCATCCTTGCCTCCGGCGGCCAGCTTTTAAAAAGCTGGACAAATGTATTGGGAGCGTATGCCGCGAATTAAAAGGGGTAAGCTGGCCCACCGGCATATCCCGAAAACCAGGCGTTTTATGAAACGTGAGATGTTAAGACCTGTTTTGTCAAACTTTTACAAAAAGTTTGGCCCCCGGCAGGGCCGCCGGAGGCCATGTTCAAACAACCTTAAAACCAGCCTGCGCTGATCTGGGCTACGTATCGGCGGTCTTCCTTCTGGCCGCCGACCACTCCCACTTCTTCTCCGTAGGTGGCCACGTCAAATTTGACGACCTTGAAATTCAAGGTGGCGCCTGCGGTGAAGTAACCCTGGTTCAAGCCGGCCCGGACACTGAGAACAGCGGGCAGGGCCAGTTCCACACCCAGGTGCAGCCGCTTTTCAAGGGAATCGTCATCACTGGCGTTTTCCGTGAAATCATAGATGTCCAGGGCCTCGGTTAAGGTCATGCCCATCACTTTCTGGGACAGAGCGACGCCCGCGTTGAACTGGGTTTTGGCATCCATGGCATCGCCGAAGTCCATTTCAGGGACGTTCTGAGCAACCAGGGCCAGGCTCAGGTCCGTGACCTTGAGGGCTGATGTGGTGTAAAGAACACCGATATCCGCCGCAATCCCGGTTCCGTCTTCCTGGTCATCGTCCATGATATCCTCGAAATTGTCGTCGGCGATTTGTTCGGCCGTATAGTCCTCGTTGAGGGATGTCCGCGCGATGCCCTTGAGGGTGGCACCGACTTTCAGGCCGTCGACATAGGGGATATCCATCCCGGCGCCCACCATGATCCCGTAGTCGGCCACGGCATCGATCTGGGCCACCGGGTTCACCAGGTTACGGATGCGGATATCCGCGGTGGCCTGGCCCAAGGCGCTGACCATCACACCGGCCGAGCCGGCACGGAAACCCGTGTAAAATTCCGTCGCAACTTTGACATGGTTGTTGTCGCCCACGTATTGGCGCATCACATCGGCCACGGCCTTGCTGTCGTCCATGTCGATGTCGGACATGTCGTTGAAAAGATCGATGGCGTCTTCCGACGCTTCCACCTGGGGGTTGAGGATGCCCAGCCTGAATTCTTCAGTCCGGGCCAGGCCCGCCGGGTTGAAATAAAGGGCGTTCTGGTCATCGGCCACGGCCGTGAAAGCCCCGCCCATGCCCAGGGTCCGGGTCCCCCGGTGGAATCCGAAATACGGTTCGGCGAACGCCGTGGAACTGGTCCAAAGGAGAACCGCGAGAATGACGACCCCATGACAGATATGCATCGTGCTGATGTTTATGGTTTTATTCATGGATCGCCTCCTACAGGTTCTCGACATAAGAGTTGAGTTCCGCAACCGTGACCGTGCCATCCTGGTTTCCATCAAGTTCGGCCTTGAATTCCTCGAAGTCGTCCTTGATGTCGTTGGTCTCGGCGAACACGTCAATGGCGTAACCGACATAGATCAGGTCTTCGTTGATCATGGCCAGATCCGCTGTGACCTCTTCCGTGCCCTCCTGTGCCTCGGTGATCAGCGGGGTGAAGCCGGCCCGGTTATCCTGGATCCAGGCTTCGGTCATGATCACCGGTCCTTCGACTCTGGCACAGATCCGATGGGCCAGGGTCAGGACAATCCGGGTGACGCCCAGAAGACCCAGCTGGGTCTTCTGGTTGTCGGTCAGGGCGTTCAGTTCCACACCTTTCATCTCCGCGATAAGCTTGAACTGCAAGATGGCCTCGGTGGCCGCCTGCAACTTGGTGGCAATGTCCGCACACATGAGCTGGTTGTTCTCATCTCCGATGACCCTTCCGATCATGTCGATACTGCCTGTATTGCCCTCGTTGTCCAGTTCGTCGAGAGTCGAGATGATGTTCAGGGTGTCCAGGTTGAGTTCTCCGCCGGCAACGGCGTTGCTCAGGTACTCGAGTACCTGGACGGTTTGGGGCAGGGTATCGAGGATGGATTTCGCCCGGGCGTAATTTCCGTCATCCAGAGCCATCCGAGCTTCTTCCAGTTTTGCTTCGTAAGAGTCGTTGTCGTCGCATCCTGTAAAGGACACGGCAGCCAGAAACATGAAAAAACCTGCCATCAGGACAAGCAGCTGATTTCGTCTTCCTTCCATCGGTTTGAATAATCTCTTCATGACATCCCTCATTTTTTGTGGTTTTGGGCCTGGCCCGTGAAAAAGAAATAAAACCGTCAAGTTTTCAAACGATTCAGGAGATTTTTCGTATGGCTTAACGGTTTTGTTCGTAGAAGGGGCGCTTCATGCCATCGAAGCTCCCATGGACGCTTAATCGTGACCTTGTTTTCGTTCGATCGGAGCACATGAAATTATCTATATTTTTACAATAGATCAGGTGTTTTAACAAAGAATTTTTTGTATGGAAACGAATTGAGTCTCCAGAGTGGCGACAGGCCGGCCTGCTCGTGCCTGAATACCGGTCATTGCCGTGTCCGCTACTTTTCCAGATAGTCCAGGACCCGCTGGAATGTGACACGGTTGCTGCCCCAGAGAAGCAGGTCCGGAACGTCGGATGGGTCGGCCCAGGTATAGTCGCTGTGCTCGTCGGAAAGGGTGACGACAAAGCCCTGGGTTTCGGTGAGAAACACGGTTTTATGGAGATCCCGTTCGTCGGAGTAGACCCGGAAGCCGTCGAGAAGAAGCTTCAGGCTGGACGGGGCGAGATCGGCCCCGGTTTCTTCGCGGATCTCCCGAAGGCAGGCGGTGAGGCGGTCCTCTCCTTTTTCGATGCCACCTGTGACCGGTTGCCAGTATTCTTTGTGCCGGTCTGTTTCAGGGCACTTTAATAGAAGGAACCGTTCCTGGGTTGAGTCGAAAATCCAGCATTCGATGCTGTGTTTCACCGGATGGGTCATGATGGCATGCCTTTTTCGTTCGGTTGAGGGTCTTTCGCACAGGGGACATCCCCGTTGACCAGGGCGACCACCCGGGCGGGTCCGGCGGAAGCCCCTTTGATTTTAAGTGGAAAACAGCAGACAGTGAACCCTGTCGCCGGCAGTCTGTCCAGGTTGGCCAGACGTTCCAGGTGGCAGTATTCTTTTTCGACACCCACATAGTGGGCTTCCCAGAACAGACGCCGGTTTCCGGTCTTTTTTGCCCGTTCGGCCTGGACAGGCAGGGGAAGGTCCCAGCCCCAGGCGTCGATGCCGGTGATTTTCACTCCCTGGTCCAGTATGAAACGGGTGGCTTCGGCGCTGACCCCTGATCCATGGGTGAAATAATCCGGTGTGCCCAGAAGGCGGTCGCCGCCTGTGCGGATGAGGACGATGTCCATGGGTTTGAGGGAGTATCCGATCCGGGCCAGGGCCTCTTTCACATCATCCACGGAAACCGCCTCACCGTGCGGTTTGTCTGTCATGTCCAGGACCACGCCGTTTCCCATGCACCATTCCAGGGGGATTTCGTCGATGGTTTTTGCACGCCTGCCTTCGGACAGCGGGCCGTAATGCCAGGGCGCGTCCAGGTGGGTCGTACCGTGGGTGGAGATTTTCAGGACATCGTTGGCCCAGCCCAGCCGGTTTTTCAAAAAAGAGGGCGTGAGCCGGTGCAGGATGAAAACGGCCAGACTCCCGAAACGATGGCTCTGGCGGATCACCTTGTTTCTGGCCCACCAGGGAGCCCAGCTCCGGTCGTTGTCGAGGGTCACGCTGAGATCGACGATGCGCATGGTGACTCCGTATCCCTGCCGGCTTGCCCTGTGAGGGTTCCGGGTCAGAAAAAGTTTTTAAGAAACATGGAAAGCCGGCTTCGGTCTTTCAGCCTCTGGGTGAAAAGGCGGGCGGCTGTTTCGTTGATGCCCCCAGGGTACCCGCCGGATTCCTCGAAAACCCAGTCCAGATCGTCGGCACTGAAAAGCGGTTCATCCTCGTTCCACTGAATGGAATTTAATCGCTTCAGGACATAGGTTTCGGTTTCCATTCGGGTGAGCCTGGGAATGACGATCTGCCTGACGTTATCTTCGGCCGGCTGTTCAGGGACGTCCTCGTCCTGTTCCACCGGGTCAGGATCGACGAGCATGTCGGACAGCTCATTGAGAGAGCCCAGAAGAGACGGCTCGGTGAACAGCAGCACTTTGTCGGCCTGTCTGTCACCGCCGGCGAGTCCTGTCAAACGGATCAGGGAGAGAAATTCATCGGTTTCCAGATGGTGGGCATCGTCCAGCAGCAGGGCGGTTCGGCCATCGCCCTGGTACAGGTAGGCTTTGAATTCCCGCATCATTTTACCTGGACGCGGCCCCGCCAGCTCGTCCATGAGCCGGGGATTGATCCGGCAGGGCTCCCAGGACGATGGATTATCAGCCAGAAATTCCTGAAGCATCAGGGTTTTACCGCTTCCGAAATCGCCTATGACGAGGATGACACGGCCTGGGCCTTGAAAGGCTTCGATGATCGAATGGAGGCACCGGGTCCTGGCCGTATAGGGATAAAACGTCGATTCATCCACCGATGACAGGAAGGGGTTTTTCTGGCGCTGGGTTTTTTTAAGTCTCATATCCGTGCCTGGTGATGTTGGGCCGTCCGGTCAGGAAAAAAACAGGACGAGCCTTGGTTTGCCTTTGGCCCGCGGGCCTGCCGGCGCTTTCAGGCCCCTTGCGAGTCTTGAGGGTCAAGGGGCCTTCCGTACGGCAGCTTGGCGAGGATCATCGTTCCTTCACCTTCTCGGGAACGAACGGTGAACTCTCCTTTGAGAAGCTTCACCCGCTCTTCCATGCTTTTGAGTCCCATTCTTTTTTCATGGAGCGCTTCGGTGATCCGTTCTTCCAGGTCAAACCCCCTTCCGTTGTCCTCGATCCTTAGGATGATGTCGGGAAAGGAGGCCACGAGTCGTATGGTGACCAGGTTCGCCCGGGAATGTTTTTTCACGTTGTTCAGCGCTTCCTGAATGAGCCGATATAAATTGATTTCCGTGTCAAAGTCAAGTTCCAGTTTCTCCAGGCCTGCGGAATAGAAGTCCACGGGAATCCGGCTGGTTTCCGAGAATTCCTCACAGTGCCGCGCCAGGGTGCGGACCAGGCCCAGTTCATCGAGGCTCGGGGGTCTCAGGTCGTAAGCCAGGTCGCGGATGGCGTGGATGGATTTTTTGAGGATCCGGGAAAAATCCATGGCTTTTTCCCGGACTTCGGGGGGGATATCCGGGCAGCCTTCGAAGAGGCTGTCGCTGGTGATGATCAGGGAAGCCAGGTCCTGGGCCACGTTGTCATGGAGATCCCTTGCGATGCGCTGACGTTCGTTTTCCTGGGCCTTGATGATCTCCTGGGTGAGAACCTGGATGTGTTTTTCGGCTTTTTTGGCCTCGTTCATGTCCCGGTTGAAAAGGGCGAGACGGGACAGCTCCCTTTCCCTGAACACCTCGTCGATGTCCATCTTGATCAGGGAAAGGGCGTCGTACACGGCTTTGAACGGGTGGTCCGGCGGTTTTTCCGCCAGCTCCGGCAAAAATCCGTCCTCTTCCCAGTGGATGTTGCCCAGAAAATAGATCAGCTCGTCTGCGTAGGCCTTGATTCTGTCTGTCTCCACAGGCAACAGCGGAGGTTTTTCCCGATCTGCCGATTTCCTGTTTTCTTTGTCCAGGCTGATCCGTTCCATGGCTTCTTCCGGGGTATCGGCAAGCTGGATCTTCAGGGACCGGACGGGCGACGATATACTGAGGCCTGCACGTGCGGACCAGTTGCCGCCATACATCAGGGTCATGCGGCAGCAGCCCTGGTCTTGCATGAATTCGGCCCATTTCCTGAAGAACGCTTTTCGGGCTTTCAACCCGATGCCTTCCAGCTCGGTCAGGCTCTGGATGAAATAATGGGGTTCCCGTGCCAGACCGCTTGATTCAAGCACCTCTTGCTGGAGCTGGAAAATCCCGTCGATAAAGGATTCTTGGAGGTGTCCCGTGGAGATGCGGTGGATCACATTGGCGTCGATCACTTCAAACACCGTGCTGTAGTCTCCGAAGTCCCGGCCCCATTCCTTCCGGGTCACGATGTCTCGTGTCCCTTCATGGGTGTAGCCGCGACTTTTCAGGGTCAGGATCGCTTCTTTCAAGGACTCTTCGTAGTTTTTCCTTACCAGAATTCTTTGTTTGCGCGAGGGTCCTGTTCCCTTTATTCTGACAAGATGTTGGACCGGCTGGGGAAGGTTGTAGGCGATATGCTTGATGATCCGATCGTTTCTAAGGACCGTTGACCGGCAGAGGCCAAATGCCGCCCGGCAGCCGACGCCCCTGAAATCCCTGATTTCGACAAAAGGATCGGAAGGGGAGAGCAGGGCGGGGAGCACCCGTTCCCTTTTGTCCATGAGCCGGCGTTCCAGATCCTCGTCGAAAATGGTGAGATCGTGGAAACGGGTATGGAGAATCCTGTTTCCGATGAAATGAAAGGTAACGGACGGACCCCCAAGGTCCATGCGGTACCAGCCGGGTTTTTCGATCAGGGAAAGCCCTGAAACCGGGCATCGGGATTTTTCAGAGTTCAGCCGGGGAATGCTGTCCAGCTCCACCCCTTTCAGGGGCCTTTCAGATGCCAGAATCTGGACGGCTTTTTTCAGGGCCGACGGCACGTCTTTTTCCACCATGCCGTTGTAACGGATCAGTTTCAGGCGGCTGCTGATCCGGATGGCCATCATGATCAGAGGGGATGAGGTGCAGAGGATCAGGGCGATCATCTGTTTCTGGCTTTCCAGGAACCGCATATAGTACCGTTTGCAGTCGCTTGTCACATGTTTCAGTTCCGTGAAATCCTCCACGTAGACGAAACTCCGCTCCCCGAACACTTCCCGGATGACAGCTTTCACGAAATCCAGGGCGGCGACCACCGAAGGCAGGTCCGAATCCCCCACGATTTTTCCCAGGAGAATCCGGTCACCCACTATGCTGAGGGACATGAAGTAGTTGGCCCCCAGCTTGACATCGCGCCAGCCTGGACGGGCGTAGACCGGGAGCCCTGTGGTCGGGCAGGTGGAAACGATCCCGTCAGGGTGTCTTTGGAACGACGGTTTCATGGACAGCCTTTCATGTGCGTCTTCGCGGTCACACGATGCCACGATGACTCCAAAGCGGGTCAGGTGCAGTCCGGAGAAATGTGAAAGCCCACCGGGAAACGAAGGAATCCTTGTTGGCAACGCTCCATTCATCACAGATTCTTCTGACTATATGGAGCACACATGGCTTGTCAAACAAAATTTTACGGTGTCCTGATCGGGGCGTTCCGGAATCCTTGTGCGGGTCTTCGTGGCGTCGAAGGTTTCGGAGCCGTTGTAAGGACCGGATGCTCTGGATTCTGCGCGGCATTCATCCTTTGCCGACCCGGAATCCACGCCGGCATGGTTTCCGGTTAATCGGTATCGGTATCGCTATCGGGTTCGATCGTCAGAACATTTCGATAGCAAACCCGATCCCGATAGCGATAGCGATGGTTAAGATCCATGCGATTGCCCTGACTCCCAGCGCCATAGCCGTTGACACTCCGGTTTCATCCTGCTATTTCAGGGCCATGGAACGCTGAAACCACCCTATGAACGGAACAGGACAACATGAAACGAATATGCGTGATCGACGGCCAGGGAGGCGGAATCGGCAGCACGGTCATCCGGCGGATCAAGGACGTTTTCGGTGAAACGGTGGAAATCGTGGCCTTGGGAACCAATGCCGTGGCCACGGCCCAGATGCTGAAAGCAGGGGCCAACCGTGGCGCCTCCGGAGAAAACGCCATTTCGAGGACCGTGATGCAGGCGGATCTGATCACAGGGCCCGTGGGAATCATCGTGGCTCACGCCCTGATGGGCGAGGTGACGCCGGCCATCGCCGCCGCCGTGGCAGGAAGCCCGGCCCGGAAGGTTTTGCTTCCCCTGTCCCAGGATAATGTTCATTTTGTGGGGATTGTGGACAGCCCTCTTCCCCACCTGGTGGAAGAACTGGTTGAGAAACATCTGAAGGGTTTTTTAAGCTGACGTGCCGCCTGAAAGGTCAGGGGGCACGATAAACAGGGAGGTCGAACATGTGTGAAGCCAGCGCTTACATAATCACGGAACATGAGCCCCGGCTCATTATGGATTGTGTTGACAAGGTCGTTCCCGAGGGTTCGGGTATCCGCCTTGTCAACATCTTCGGCGACCAGAAAATCATCCGGGGCAGAATCCACTCCCTGTCCCTGGTCGATCATAAAATCTTCATCGAAGAGACCAGGGAAACCTGATCCGGTTTTTTCACTCCAGATCCATGTGGAAACGGATTGGCCCGCGGTAGCGGTTGTTCTCTCCGAACCGGCCGTGCAGCGGGTACTCGGACCGCGGATGGGACCAGGATGTGGCGATGGCCACGTGACCTTTGGGAAAAGGCGAGGTCTCCACGGGGATATAGTCCATGGGGGCCAGGGCCGCCGGGCCTTCCACCAGGTCGTCCTTCTCCCCGTAACAGATCAGCCAGGGGAGTTTTTTCTCCTTGATCCGTTTCAGCTCGAGTTTCTTTCCGAAAAGCTGGACCGGAAGAACCCCGTCTTTCGTGATGGGGGTGTTGAACGAGGCGAAGCTCATTTTGGTGATCCCCATGGGAATGTCGGTCCGGTCGTTTTTCAGCCAGTAGTTGAGGGCCAGGGCCGTGTTGTTGAAGTGGAACGTTTCCTTGCTGGCGCTTTTGATCATCACCAGGTCCCTGTAGAACGACACCAGGGGCGACTCTTTCTCGATGCTTTTCAGTTTGTAAACCCATCCCATGAGCTTCCCGTCCGCCACCACGTTGCCGTTGGGCAGGGTTTTCGACCCGTAGAGCAGGTTGTTGTACCTTTCGGGCAGGGATTTGAGAAAATCGGCCAGGCCCTTGCTCCTGGTTCCGTCGATGGGGGCCACACAGGTGATCAGGGCGTCCACCAGGCCATCGAGTTTGCCGGTCAGGAGATTGCAGACGCAGGAAAACCCTCCCTGGCAGTAGCCGTTCAGCGTCACGGGACGGCCATGCCTTTTTTTCAGGAAGTCGCAGAAATAGGCGGTGTCCAGGGCGTCGTCCTCTCCGGTCATGGTCTGGACACCCACGGTTTCGGCGATGGGCTTCTGGATGCGGATATAGGTGGGAATGGCCTGGTCCGCGAAAGCGTGGGTGTAGCTTTTCTGTTCATCGGGAAGAAATCCCAGGATATTGGCGCCGAGAACGTAGGGGGGAATGATCAGCACGGGTTTCTTTGTCATGTCCGTCTGGATGTTCCTGTTTCGCGAATTGACCCTGTAGAGGATGAAACGGTCCGTTTCCGCAGTCTTTTCGTCGTATCCTTTTTCGAAATGGAAACCGAACATCTCCCCCGCCTTTTCAATGGCCTCGGGATAGTCTTTGGTCATGGCGGAGATCACCCGCGCTTTACGTTTGAAATAGGTGTTCAGGTTCTCGCCGTCCTGCCGGAACAGGGTGTTGAGAAACGCGCCGAAGACTTCGGTCATTTCGCTTTCCGCGTAGTCGTTGATCGCCTTGATGCTTCCCGAAGCGCCTTTCGCGGAGATGTCGCTGTTGAACATCATCAGTTCGATGAAGGATTTGAGGGTTTCTGTCGGTGATTCCTCGAAGATCCTCTGGGATTCCACATCCTTGAAATAACCCATGGCGATGAAATAGGGGACAAGGATCTCGTTCATATACACGGACAGGCCTTTCCAGTAATCCTGGATGGCCATGGCCTGGTCGATTCCCCTCTCGATGGGGGAAAGGAAGGTGTTCCTGTACCACTGGTCCGGTAAAAAATCGGTCCACTTGTAATCGTAGCCGGTCATTGTTTGTCCTTTGGTTGAATGGTCATTTAATGGGTTCGTTTGAATTGGCATCATCATTCTACCACCTGTAGTTGGCGAGATCAAGTTTGAGATCGTAGACTTCTCCCATGAGCTGGAGAAACTCCTTGTCATTCATTTTGAAATGGGCTTTCAGCGTGTCGAACAGATGCTGCTTCACATCATGGTTCAGGTCATCGGTGGAGAGGATGGCCATGAGGTTGGCCGCGCAGATAATTCGCCGGAAATCTCCCCGGCTTCCCCCGCTGTCGTTGTCCAGGTCCTCCACGTCATGGCCTTCGCAGGCGTCCCTGACAATGGTGGGCAGGTGCCACCGTTCACAGAGAATCCCTCCCAGGCGGCCGCTGGAAGGCAGGGCGAAATGTTTTTCGCCGTCACTGAAAAGCACCCCGTGTTTTTTGCTGTACTCCTTGATCGCCTTGTAATGGTCGGGGAAGAAGCGGAAGTACACGAGCTTTCCGATATCGTGAAGAACGGCTCCCAGCCAGATCCTTTCCGGGGAAAGAAGGGGTTCGAAACATTTGCCCAGGTGTCTTGCGCACAAAGCCGTCAGCACCGAATGGCTCCAGAACGCTTCCAGTTCGTCCTTCTCTTCGATGCCCAGGGTTTTCACCACGGACAGGGACACGACGATGTTGTAGATTTCGTGGATTCCCAGGTAGGCCACGGCGAATTTCACATCGTCCACCTCCCGCCTGAAACCGTAGTACGCCGAATTGACGATCCGAAGGATATGGGCGGTGAGCACGGGTTCGTTCATCAGAAGCCGGCTGACCGATTCCACACTCACGTCGGGCCGTGAAATCATGCCCTGCATTTTTACGACACAGTCGGGAAGCGGGGGCAGTTGTCTGGGATCTTTGAGGAAATCAGCTGAATCGATGTCGATGGTGTCGAGGTGTTCCATAACGGTCTCCGGTCTGAAGATGAACCATAAATCGGTGGCATTGTGAGCGGTGGAAACCGGCTCCAGGCCTTGTTTAGATCAATCTGTGGTGCGACAGTGACGCTTTTTTGCTTTATTGAATGATGAATCAGTGTTTCGTGTGACTCGTTCCAGGTGGGGACCAGGCACGTCTTGGAAAAGAATATGGGATTATAGCCCAGATCGCGGAGTTCAGGCAATTAAAAAAAACATCGCAACCCTGGACAGTAAAAGGGTTCTTGGGGGTGACTTACGGACAGGCCCTGAAAATTTTTTTCTTCTTGACGATCTCGGTGACGATCAGGCCCCGTTCCATCAGGTCCATGAGGGTCACGAGGATCCACCCCCGTGCGATGATCCGTTCCGTGTAACCCAGGGCGGGATAGAAATTGTGGAATATGTGGTCGAATGCAGCCCCTTTTTTTCCTTTTTTCTGGATGAAACGAAGCAGCTCCAGGGTTCTTTTCTTCCGGTGTTCCGAGGCTTCCCTGAGCCGCTTGTAAGGCTCTGTGACCGGGCTGCCGTGGGCCGGAAGGATCAGGCGGAGACCGGGAATGGCCGCTATGAGCTCCAGGGATTTCATGTAATTGGCCAGATTGGAGCGGGGTGGTCCCAGCCAGGTGTTCACCGCGCGGAGCACGATGTCTCCACAGAGGAGAACGCCCTGTTCGTGGTTGACAAGCACCATGTCGTCGTCACAGTGGCCGGGCATCAGGCGAAGTTCCCAGGCGCTGTGTCCGATGGTGAGGATCTGACGGTCTGACACGGTTTCCAACGGACCTGGCACGAACCGGACCCTGAAAGCCTGGAAAAAAAGTGTGTCCAGGATGTACTGGCCCAGGGCCGCGCATGTCCTGAAAAACCAGGAACGCCCGTCATGGATCAGGGCCGTTTCACCCCTGAAGCTTCGCCTGTAATTCTTTCGTGAGGCCATGGTCCTGGCTGTCCGGCTGTTGGCGAGAATACGGAGGCCCAGCCTGTCCCGCAGGCCGGCCGCACCCGAGAAATGGTCCCAGTGGCCGTGGCTGACGAGAAGCCGGGTGATCCGGCAGGGTTTACCCCGTTGTTTCATCAGCGCCTCGATGTCACGGATCTGCGAAACCATGCGGTCACAGGCTTTCCGTCCGCCCAGTCCCGCGTCGAATACCAGGCCGTCTTCTCCGGCGATGACATAGACGTTCACGGAAAAAGGGGCGATCCAGGATCTTTTTTTCTGGCCTATCCGGAAGATGTCCGGCGCGACTTCGGTGATCATGGTCATTCTCCGATGATTTTAACCAGCACCCGTTTTTTCCGGCCTCCGTCGAATTCCCCGTAGAAGATCTGCTCCCAGGTTCCGAAATCGAGACGCCCCTCTGTCACGGCCACCACCACTTCGCGGCCCATGATCTGCCGTTTCATGTGGGCGTCGGCGTTGTCTTCCCCCACGTTGTGGCGGTACCCCGACACCGGTTCGTGGGGCGCCAGCTTTTCAAGCCAGACCTCGTAATCGTGGTGAAGCCCCCTCTCGTCGTCGTTGATGAACACCGACGCGGTGATGTGCATGGCGTTGACGAGAATCAGGCCCTCTTTGATTCCGCTTTCACGGAGGCACTTTTCCACATCCGGCGTGATGTTGATGAAGGCCCGGCGTGAGGGCACGTTGAACCAGAGTTCTTTTCGGTAGCTTTTCATGGCGTTTTTTTCTCCATATTAAACCGTCCCACGATTTTTGGGTGACATCATATTGCGGCGCCGCCGTCTGGACACAATTCCATCAGATCCCCGATGCGGGCAAAACCCCCATGGCGATGGCGGCCCGCCGGATCGTAGAGAACGGCCCGTGCCCCGTTCTGAAGGGCCCAGAGGACGTCTTTTTCCGGATCGTCTCCCACCATGGTCAGATCCGCCGGAGAGCATCCGAGTTCTCTGACAACGGCGGTGAAAAATTCAGGCGAAGGTTTCTTTACCCCCAGGCTTCTGAAGCAGAAAATGCCCTTGATGAAAATCCCGATCCCCGCCCGGTTCAAAGCCTTGCGGATATCCGCCTCATCCGAGTCCTCGGCGTTGGTGGCCAGGTAGAGGGCGTGACAGCGGCTCAAGGCTTCCAGCATGGGGCCGGCGTTGGGGCAGAGCTCCACCTTGCTCCACAGATGCATGGGGCCCTTTTCCCCGGGATCGTCTTTCATCAGGGTGTTCCCCCAGTCGAACAGGTAGATCACGGCCGGTCCCTTATTCCTTGCCGAGGAAAAGGGGAGAAAGGTAATAAAAACCGGGCTCGAGGTTCGACAGCACGGGAACGTTGAGGCTCAGGGGCTGGCCGTTTTTTACCATGGCCGCCGCGCTGTTGTAGATCGTGTCGTCGGGAAAACGGCCCCTGCGGTAGGTCACCACGGAATACGGTTCCCCGATTCCGGCCAGTTTTGCGGCCGTTCCGATGCTTTCAGGAAGGTAACCGATACCGTCCACCAGCCCCAGTTTCAAAGCCTGTTCGGGCATGAAGACACCGGCTTTCCGGATGGTGTCCATGGCCCCTTCCGGGAGTTTCCGGTGGGCGGCCACCAGGGAGTAGAACCGCCCGGCCATGCTGTCGATCATGGCCTGGAAATAGACCCGTTCCTCGTCGGTTGCCGCCTTGAACGGGGAACCCATGTCTTTTTCCGGGCCCGAGGTGTTCACTTCCATGGCCACACCGAGTTTTTCCATCAGTCCGTAAACCTTGGGCCTTAAAAAGATCACGCCCACCGAACCCACGATGGAGGTGGGATGGGCGATGATTTTATCCGCCGGAAGGGCCAGGTAATAAGCTCCGGAGGCCCCCACGTTCATGATGGACACCACCACGGGGATGTTCCGGACTTCCTTGAAATGTTTGATTTCATTGTACAGGATGTCGCTGGCCGTCACTGTGCCGCCGGGAGAATCCACTTTGAGGACCAGGGCCTTCACATTCTGGTCCATTCTGGCTTTCTTGAACTGGGCCAGGGTTTCGGCCAGAAGACCCGGCCGGTGCCGGAACATCTCCTCTTGGGCCTGGTCCGTGATGGTGCCCTGGATGGAGACGATCAGGACCTTGTCTTTGCCTTTGCCTTCCACGGTGAATTCGCGCAAGGGATCGGTTCCGTCGCTGAACATCCGGACCGTGGGAAAGCAGCCGGTCAGAACCGGCAGTAACACGAAGAATAAGAAGGTGATGCGTTTCATGGTCGTTCTCCTGTGTCTGAAAGCGGTGGTCGAGAGACTTCAAGTCATAGCAGGTCTCGGCAGCTGATTCAAGACGTGGATCGCATGGTTGATCACCTGCTTTTCGTCACCCCCACCCTGGGGCACATGAACTCCACCGGGCAGACGCTGCAATGGGGGGAGAGGGGACGGCAGAGGATCTGGCCGAAGGCCACCAGCATCTCGTTGTAGATGATCCAGTAGGGTTCGGGGAGTTTTTCACGGAGGGCCATTTCCGTCTTGTCCGGGGAATTGGTCGTGACGTAACCGATCCGGTTGCTGATCCGGTGAACGTGGGTGTCCACGCAGATGGCGTTTTTCCGGTAGCCTTCCACCAGAACCAGGTTGGCGGTTTTCCGGCCCACGCCGGGCAGGGTGAGAAGGGCGTCGATGTCGTCGGGAACCACGCCGCCGAAACGGTCGAGGATCATATGGCTGATTTCCACGATCCGTTTCGCCTTGGTGGGGTAAAATCCTGCGGGATAGATGGCTTCGGCGATGGCCGCTTCGCCCAGGGCGATCATGTTCTCGGGTGTCCTGGCCTTTTCGAACAGCCGTTTCGACGATTCGGCCGTGACCTCGTCCCGTGTGCGCAAAGAAAGGATCGTGGAGATCAGGACCTCGAAGGGGCTGGCCCCGTCGTGGGACAGCAAGGTGATCACCGGGGCGTTCCAGGTTTTGTAACGCTCTTTCAAAATGGCCACGAAAAGGTCCATGGAAAAGGGTTCCCGCGCCGTGGGTTCGTTGGTCGCCGCTTTTTTTCTCGCCATGCCATACCGCCTTTAAAGGTCAGGAAACTCAGGTCCAAGAAACTATAGTCCGATCAATAAAAATATGCTACATGAGCCCGGAGTTTAGAATCAAATCCACAGAATTTCAATCCCCGAATGGGGTCATGGAGACAACGATGAAAACGGAACGCATACACAACTTCAACGCCGGACCTTCAGCCCTGCCCCTGCCTGTGCTGGAGGAGATGAACGCCTCCTTTCTGAACTACAAGGGAAGCGGGATGTCCGTCATGGAAATCAGTCACCGGTCCAAGTGGTTCGACGACATCATCAACGACGCCGTGGCCCGGATCAGAAGGCTTCTGACCCTGGGGGCCGAGTACCATGTGCTGTTTCTCCAGGGCGGGGCCAGCCTCCAGTTCGCCATGGTTCCCATGAATTTTCTCGGTGAGGGCGAGAGCGCCGACTACGTGGACACCGGCACCTGGTCCTCCAAAGCCATCGCCGAAGCCCGGATCCAGAAAAAAACCATCCGGGTGGTGGCCTCGTCCAAGGACAGAAACTACGCCTACATTCCCAAAAATCTGTCGTTCGACCCAGGTGCCGCCTACGTCCACCTGACATCCAACAACACCATCAAGGGCACCCAGTGGCACAATTTCCCTCACACCGGCAGCGCGCCCATGGTGATCGACATGAGTTCGGACATCCTGTCCCGGCCCGTACCCATGGACAACATCGGCCTGATCTACGCCGGAGCCCAGAAAAACATCGGGCCTGCCGGAGCCACAGTGGTGATCGTGAAAGACGACATGCTGAGACGGATCCCCGAAGGGCTTCCCACCATGCTGTCCTACAAGACTTATGCGGACAACAACTCCATGTACAACACCCCGCCCTGTTTCACCATCTACGCCATCCAGCTCACCATGAAATGGCTGGAGGAAACCGTGGGAGGCCTGGAAAACATGGGGAAGATCAACGCGGAAAAAGCCGGATGCCTCTACGCGGCCATGGATCGAAGCGGGTTTTACAAGGGAACGGCCGACGCGGACAGCCGGTCCCAGATGAACGTGACCTTCCGTCTCGCTTCCGAAGAACTGGAACAGCGATTTGTGGCCCAGGCCCTTGAAAACGGGTTCGGCGGCCTCAAAGGCCACAAATCCGTGGGCGGATGCCGGGCCTCGATCTACAACGCCACCAGCCTCGCATCGGTCCAAGCCCTTGTGGAATTCATGGAGTATTTTGAAAAGAAGAACGGTTGAACGAAATCCCGGTCTTGTCTCGTGGGCTGAGGCGGTTCCCTTTTTCGGGGACGGAACCGCGGACCGTCTCCTTGAAAAGGTCCGGGACCTTCGAAAAAAGGCCACGATCTATCCAGCGGACGAGCAGGTGTTTCACGCCTTTTGCCGCACACCGTTCGATCAGGTCAACGTGGTGATCGTGGGCCAGGACCCTTACCACGGAAAAGGGCAGGCCCATGGTCTCGCCTTTTCCGTGCCGCAAGGCGTCAACGCCCCCCCCTCGTTACGAAACATTCTCCGTGAAGTGGCCGACGATACAAAGAAAAACCCTGAATCCCAGGGTACGGACCTTTCGGACTGGGCTGACCAGGGTGTCCTTCTCATGAACACCCTGCTGACCGTGGAGGAGGCCAAACCCATGTCCCACCGGAATCTGGGGTGGGGAACCCTCACGTCCCAGGCCATCTCCGAACTGTCGCGCCAGCGGGACCATCTGGTTTTCCTGCTCTGGGGTTCCAAAGCCCAGAGTCTCTCATCCCTGATTGATTGCACGAGACACCTGATTCTTGCTGCGGCCCATCCGTCGCCCCTTTCGGCCTACCGTGGTTTTTTCGGATGCCGTCATTTTTCAAAGGCCAACGCCTGGCTGGAAAGCCGGGGTCTTGAGCCTGTCCGGTGGTGACTGGCCTGCTCAGGATAGCCTTGTCGTGTTGGCCTGGAATGACGTTTTTTGGATTTGATCTTTGGCTGTCTTTCAGATAGTATTTTTCACCATCGACCAAAGGGCGAGGCCCTGCTGTTCAATCGTGTTACCTTTTTCCCAATCACCGCCCATCGCATGGCGGGAGGATCTTATGGCGATTCCGCCATCCATGGCCATTTTCAAGGACAAAACAGCCATCGTCACCGGCGGTGCATCGGGTATCGGCCGGGCCCTGGCCATCGAAATGTCCCTTTACGGCACGAATGTGGTGATTGCCGACCTCCAGTTCGACGCGGCGGACGATGTGCTGAAAACCATCCATGCCCTGGGCGGCAGGGGATCAGCGGAGTACATCGATGTCCGTCGTCCCGACGACATGGAAGACCTTGTCAGGAAAACGGCCGCAAGGCATGGGGCTGTGGACTTCATGTTCAACAACGCGGGGATCGGCATCGGAGGCCGGGTGTCCCGCTATCAGCCGGAACACTGGAAACAGATTGTGGACGTGAACCTCATGGGTGTGATTCACGGCATCCAGGCCGTCTATCCGCTGATGAGGGAACAGGGGCACGGGCATATCGTGAATACCTCGTCCGTGGCAGGTCTGTTGCCTGTTCCCATGGCGGTGTCCTATGCCATGACCAAACACGCCGTGGTGGGGCTTTCCACCTCGCTCCGGCCCGAGGCGGCGGCCTTTGGCGTCCGGATCAGCGTTCTTTGTCCCGGAGTGGTCCGGACACCGATCCTTAAAAACGGCGGCCGGTTCGGGGCCATGACCAGCCCGGTTCCCAGGGAAGTCCAGCTGAGGACATGGGAGCGGATGTGGCCTATGGAACCCCATGCTTTCGCGAGAAAGGCACTTCGGGAAATCGCGGCGAACAAACCGGTCATCGTCATTCCCTCCTGGTGGAAATGGCTTTACCGGCTGAACGCCCTGTTTCCGGGCATCGGCCACGCCGTGGTCCGGAAAATGTACGACGATTTCGAAGAGGGGATACGACAGTTCGGATGAACGTCGGCCATAAAAAAAGGCCTTCCGGAAAACCGGAAGGCCTGTGTTTCTCTTACGTCAGGCCCTTCAATGGGGGCGGGGGCAGGGCACTTCGGCGAGGTCCATGGGAACCGGTACTTTTTTCATGAGGGTCCGGCCTTCGTCCACTTCACATTTCCGTTTGATGATGCCGCCGTCAATCTTGAAAACGATTTTCTCAACCTTCCATCTTATTTCACCGTATTTCATAACAACCTCCTGTGGGATTGGGTTGGATTGCCTTGTGTCTTTACTTATGGTATCGGCGGGTCAATCCAAAACATTAAGAACCGTGGCGTTTTTTTTGAATCCGCCCGGTATACGATCCCGTCAAGGAGGTCAGGGCAGAGAAAGGGGGGAAGGAAAACAGCTCCTGACAAGGCGGACCAACGTGTCACGTTTTTCGTCGCTGTAAGGCTTTGTCATTCCGGCTCCCCAGACCACCCCGGGCCAGCAGGGGTCGTCGGTGCGGCGTCCGACCACGTGGACGTGGAGCTGGCGTACCACATTGCCGATGGCCGCCACGTTCAGTTTGTCCACGGGGAAGTGGTCCTTGACGAAACGGGCTGTGCGGTCGGTTTCCTCGTGAAGAAGAATCCGGGAGTCCCGGTCCAGATCGCACAGCTCCACGGCCTTGGTTTCGGGAACCAGGATGAACCAGGGAAAAAGGGCGTTGTTCATCAGAAGGAGATGAGAAAGGCCCATTTTCCCAAGAATGAAACAGTCGTTCTGAAGTCGGGGATCAAGGGTGAAACGGTTCATCATCACCTCAGTAAGCTGTGACCTTCAGGTCGTCGAAATGGACCTGCTGCATGTTTTCCACGAAAAAGCCGAAACGCATCCTGTCCCGGGGAAGGGTGATGGTCACCTTGCCCACATACACGTTGTTGACGTAGTACTCGCACTGGGTTCCCCGCACTTTCACCAGGATTACGTTCCGTGTCGTTCCGTTTCCGATCAGGCAGGTGTTGGCTGTCCAGGGCATGGGAAAAGGTTCGATGACCTGGTTGTTGCTGTACCCGCTGACATAGGACCAACCGTTGCCCGAGAGGCCGAAGTTGTAACGGTTCTGGTGATCCGTTCCCATGGTGAGCCCGTAAGCGTAATTGTCGACGCCTTTTTTCCAGATCGCACCGACTTCGATGTCGAAGTTCTGGGGAAGGGTCGTGAACCTTCCCGGAAACTCCGCCGAGTTCAGGGTGTTCTTCGTTTCCATCATGTAGACGCCGCCTTCGATGGCGTTGATGTAGTTGTCACCGTTCGGCCACATGGCCCAGCTGTTGTCGTTGCCGTAGAAGCTGTCGGAGAAGATCACCCGGCCGTCCCGGCCGCCGCCCTCCGCCGTGATCCGGAGATCGTCAAAGTGGATCAGCTGTTTGTTCTCCACGAAAAAACCGATCTTGAGCCGGTCGTGGGCTATGGGAATGGTCACGGTTCCCACCAGGAGGCCATTGACGAAGAAGTCGAAGAGAGGACCCCTTGCCCGGATTTTGAGGATGTTCTGCCGGGTGCCGTCACCGATAAGGGCCGTGCCTGATTTCCAGGGCATGGGGGCCGGATCGATGACCTGGTTGTTGTTGTAGCCGCTGACGAACGACCAGCCGTTGCCGCTGACACCGAAGTTGTAACGGTTCGGGCCGTCGATTCCAACGGCGATGCCGTAAGCCCGGTCATCCACGCCACGCTTCCAGGTGGTAGTGGCCTGAACCTCGAAGTTCTCGGGCAGACTGAGGCTTCGGCCCATGAACTCCGAAGAGTTCAGCTCGTTTTTCGTTTCCATCTGGTACACACCGCCCTGGATGTCGGCGATGTAATACTCTCCATAGGGCCAGAGCTTCCAGCTGTTCTCGTTGCCGTAGAACGAATCGTTCAAGAGGGTGCTGCCTGAAATGGCCGGTCTGGCGTCAACAGCCGGATCATGTTTTTCAGGCTCGGGTTTTTTCTTTTCCTCGGAAAGCTGGCGGATCTTGATGTCGGCGATCTTCCTGAAACGGCCCTGGGGGTATAGTTCGATGTAGTCCCTGAAATCCTGGACCTTGTTGGAATTCTTGATGGCCAGCCAGAACTCTTCCTCCTCGTCGATGGACTTCTTGGGCGGAACCACCACCACGGTGTTGTCGCCCTTGGCCTTGTCCACATGGATGTTGATAAAGTAGAAATCTCCGGTGACTGACGAGGACACCCAGGGCACCTGCCCTTTTTTCGTTTCGTCCTGGACACCTTTGCCCACCTGCTTCATCAGCTGGCTGAGTTCCAGGCTTCCTGATTTCTCAAGGGCGTTGAGCAGGTTTTTCGTGAAAACCCCGTTTCGCCCATCGCCGTCCGCCGCGGTCATGCCCGGGGCCGTGGCATAGGCGATCATGGTGCCTGAGGGGGCGTCCATCTGGGCCAGGCCCCTCTCGACGCTCCGGAAGCTCCGGGCAAACGGGTTGTTCCGGCAGGCGTCCAGAAGCACGATGTTCAGACGGTTTTCGGCGCTCTGCATCTTCCGTAAGACAAGGCTGGCGTCCACGGCCTGGTCTTCCACCTCATCTTCGGCCATGATGTCCACGCCCACGGGGATCAGGTAGTTGTTGCCCTTGACCTGCATGCCGTGGCCGGCGTAGTAGAACAGGCCCACGCCCCCTTTTTTCAGGTCGATACCGAACTGGCGGATGGCCCGTTTCATGTCAAGCTGATTGGCGTTGAGGAGCCGTTTGACCTTGAAACCCAGGGATTCGAGTTTGTTCGCCATGTCCGTGGCGTCGTTTACCGGGTTTTTCAGAGGGCTGTCCTTGTAGCTGCTGTTTCCGATGACCAGGGCGATCCGCTGCTCGGAAAAAGCCTCCTCTTTCGTCATTTTGAGGGCCCGGTCAGCGAAAGCGCCTGTGGCCCAGAAAATCATGGCGCAGATCATCACCGCACCGAGAGTGAAACGACATGTCCTCATAACCCACCTCTTCATACGTGTTTCAGTTGCCTGTCTGACGGATGCCCCCCTTGCCGGTTTTGTCAGGCGATGTACGAACAGCAGTAATCGGTGATTTTCTTGATTTTCAGGCTGAAGGCCGATCCGGCAGGGACTTCGAAGCTTTCTCCCGCCTTGATGATCTTCCAGCCGGGATTCCCTGGAAGAAGGACTTCCAGCTCTCCATCTAAAATTTCCATGATTTCCTTTTCTGCGGTGTTGAAGGTGTAGTCACCGGGAAGCATGATTCCCAGGGTTTTTTTGGAGCCGTCCGGAAAAAGGAGCGTGCGGCTGGTGACCGAACCGTTGGCGTAGATGTTGGCTTTTTTGACGACGGTGACTTTTTCGAATGTGTTCATCGGCGGGCGTCCTTTGTTTTGATCCTGGTTGTCCTTGTTTCCGGATTGATTTTGGGAAACCGGAGTATCTGATTATTTATCGGGCTGAATGAGGGTATTCTATAATGGAAAAAACGGATGATTTCAAGATGAAGGATGAATTGCCAGAAGGACCTTGAAATGGGCGGCCGGAAAGCCACAGGCTCTTCCTTTCCGGGAGGAGCCTGTGAAAACCTCGGACGGGCCGCCCGTCAGAACGTGATGATCTCGTACCCCCGATCCCTGTATCCGGCCATGCCGGGGTGGCCGGAGACGTCGTCCAGCAGGGGGAGGCCCTGTTCCTTTGCGGCGTCCAGGGTGCCCAGTTTGTTGGAGCAGGCTTTGCAGACCCCTTCCACCAGGCCCGCTTCCAGGCATTTATTCCAGAATCCGTGAAGCATGTGTTCCGGTTTCACGAGTTCGGGGATCAGTTTCACAGCGGCGCCTTCGACCACGATTTTCGCCTCGTGTCCCTTGGCCTTCATGTCCAGGGCGTTCAGAAGCACATGGATGAAACACATGGGGTCGCCGTTGAACACGAACAGAACGAATTTTTTCATGGGTGTCTCCTTTCATGGGTGGGAAGTACATGGTCCGGATCAGGGATCGTCGGTATGACAGGGCCAGCATAGCAGAAACATGGACGTCGGGGCAAGATGATGAATTGCGAACAGCAGGGCCATTCCATGAAACATGGGCATGATCTATGGCCTTTCTGAAAAAGGTTGACAAAACAGGCATAGCGTTAACAAAATCCCTGAACCGTAAAATCCTCCGACCGGAGGATAAATCATACAACCGTTGAAAGGACATGAAATGCGCATCGTTCGATTCTGTGATGACAATGGAAAGATACGCCACGGCATTCCCGAATCACCCGGAACAGCTTTGGAGCAGGAGGAAATGGAAGGGGGGATCTGGACATCCACGGGCCGGTCTTTGACCATCGCACGCTACCTGCCGCCTGTGAACCCTGCGGCGATCTTTTGTATCGGCCTCAACTACGCCAACCATGCCCGGGAAACGGGAATGGCTCCACCCGAACGGCCCGTGGTGTTCATGAAAAACCCCGCTTCGGTCACAGGCCACCTGTGGGACATCGTTCTTCCCGCGTCCTGCCGGGAGCCCCTCCAGGTGGATTACGAGGTGGAACTGGCCGTGGTCATCGGCCGGGCCGCGAAAAATGTGACGGAGGACGAGGCCCTGTCCTATGTGAAAGGGTACACGGTGGCCAATGACGTGTCCGCCAGGATCTGGCAGAAAAACGGCGGGGGCGGCCAGTGGGTGAGGGGCAAGAGTTTCGACACGTTCTGTCCCCTGGGACCATGGCTGGTGACCCCGGATGAAATCCGCGACCCGTCGGACCTTGGCCTCGCCCTGAACCTGAACGGGGAAACACTCCAGAAAAGCCGGACCTCGGACATGATTTTTTCCGTGAAACAGCTGATCGCCTATCTGTCCGAAGACACGACCCTGATGCCGGACACGGTGATTTTGACCGGAACACCCGAAGGGGTGGGGTTCGCCCGGAAACCTCCCGTTTACCTGAAACCGGGGGACTGTCTGAGCCTTACGGTGGAGAACATCGGAACGCTGGAAAACGCCGTGGTGTAAGGGCCGTAATTGTTCAGCCCTTCTCTCTAAAGGCGGCGATGAACCAGTCCCGGGTTGCGTGAACCGTTTCCCGGACATTCAGCAAGGGGATCATGTGGCGGGCGTTGGTGATGCAGATGAAGTCGAACGGGTGTTTCATTTTTTCCATGATGTGGCGCATGTACCCCACCTGGATCACCTCGTCGTCTTCTCCGGTGATGATGGCGGCCTTGAAATCATGGGCTCTGGTGAGAAGGGAGGTCCGCCACGAATAGATGTCCGCCAGGGTTCCGATGGAATATTCCCAGACGATGAGGTCGTCGTAGTCGATGAAATCGGCGAAGGCGTTACCCCGGATCAGGGCGTTCACATCGATGAAGGACCGGAAGTCGATCTTGAAGTCCGGCATGAACAGCCGGGCCATCCTCAGGCTGTTCCAGCCGTAGAACGTGAAAAGGTCCGGAGGGTATTCGGACAAAAACAGGGTGTGGCAGACAAGGGCCCGGATTCTTGGATCGTTTTCCGCGCAGGCCATGGCAAGGGGCGCTCCGATGGAACATCCGAAAAAACCCACCGGACCTGAAAACCGTTTCGAAAGAACCGTCACCACCTGGTTCATGTCGGCGACCACCTGGTCCACCGTGTAGACGCCCCTTTCCCCCCCTGAGTAGCCGTGGCCTCTCAGGTCCACTCCCGCCACGTTGAATCCCCAGGTGGAAAGCTTGTAGAGGAACTCGCAGTACATCTCCGCATAGGTCCCGATACCTGGAATGAACACGATCACCGGGTGGTCCGGAGCGCTTTCATACAGTTCGATATGGATGGAAGGATCGCCTGCTTTAAGAATTTTCCGGCGGCTGACAAACGGGGCGTAGCCCAGGACGTTCATGAGGATCATCCGGCGTTTCTCAGGTGTCTCGGCTTTGGCGAGCTGTTTTTTCGTTTCGTTGATGTCGTGGTCTGAAAGCTGGATCATGGCGTCGATTGAAATTCGTTTAAATGGTTTGGATCAGTTGTTCTTCGCCTGGAGAATCGAGCGGGTGACCAGGTTTACCAGTCCCCAGATCCCGGCCGCGTCGAGGCATCGTTCTATGGACGCGTCGAAAAGCACGTCCACCGAGGCTTCAAATTCGTTGTCCTTTTGCCAGAACAGGTAGTAAATGGGGATTCTGGGAAAGGGCAGAAACCGGAAGGCCGCGTCGGCCATATCCACAGGTTCCGCGCAAAGATGATGGGCCGCTTCCCTGAAGTCCCCGAGGCTTCCCTTGAACCTTTGGAGCAGGGGGCCCATGTTCAGGGCGTGGGGGCCTTTGAAAAAGTGGCCCTCTTTCAGGTCTTTTGTGCTGACCAGGTTGCGTCCCAAAGGATACAGGGCATCCACCCTGTTGAAGTAAAGAAGGGTGATCAGCTCGAGCAGAGGATCGTTCACGGTGTCCCAGAGTCCCTGTTTGTTCTGCTTCAACCGCCGCCCTTTGAAATCGGCCAGGATGTCCCGGTTCAGAAAACGGAAGGCAAGACCCTCCTTCCGGGCTTCGGTGAGGGTGAGATGGGAAAGGGCCGTGATGTCCCTTTGGACAAGCCTGTCCCAGTATTCATTGGGGACGACGATGTCTTTGTCCTGGGGCGTCAGGGCCGGAGGGTTCTGGGACAGACGGCGTTTCTGCATGTCGAGAAAACCCGAACTGAACGGATAAGGGCCCATTCTGAAATTTTCGCAGGGAAACAGGTCGCAACCGCTCATGCAGTAGGCCACGGCGTTGAGGTGGGCGCATTCGAGAATCGGGCAGCCCGATCCGAAAAGCTGTTTCTGGACCGCCAGCTTCGACGCCGCTTCACGGCTTGTACCGGCCCCGCAGGTCGAACATGTGCCGATGACGTTCAATCGGCAGACATCGCAGTTTATTCCGCATGCGCCAGTGGCCATGTGCCTCTCCCTCTCTGGTGTCCTGGTCTCCAAATGTCCGGGAAACGTTGAAAAGAGACAACATTCTAACAGAACATCCGGGATATGCAACAGAAGAATCGGAACCCTCTGGAAGTCGAATCTTTGCGGGATTCTGGGCCGCAGGCGATGCGTCTCCGGCCTTCCGGGCCGTGGGAGAGACACAGCGTTTTACAGGGATGGTGATTATTCCGGTATCGGTGATGAGAAAGCCTCACGGACCTTGTCCGCGATATCTTTTACCGTGAAAGGTTTGGCGAGAAACATCACACCGTCCTCGAGAACCCCGTGGCGGGCGATCACATTGGCCGTGTAGCCGGACATGTAAAGGCACCTGATACCTGGTTTGATCTCGGAGATTCTGGCCGACAGCACCTTGCCGTTCATCTTGGGCATGACCACGTCGGTGAGCAGAAGATCAATGGGACCGTCATGGTTGCGGGCGATGTCCAGGGCAGTTTCCGGACAGGTGGCGGTAAGAACGGAGTATCCGAGTTGTTCGAGAATGGATTCTCCGATTTCAAGGATGGCCGGATCGTCTTCTACCATAAGTATGGTTCCGCTGCCCCGTGATGGCTCATGGCTCTTTGGCGGTGCCGTGGCATGAATGTCAATCGTCCGGGCCTCGGGAAAGTGGAGTTTGAACGTGGAGCCTTGCCCCGGCATGCTGGTCACGGTAATGAACCCGCTGTTCTGTTTTACAATACCGTAAACCGTTGCAAGCCCAAGGCCTGTTCCTTTACCGATCTCCTTGGTGGTGAAGAACGGCTCGAAAATCTGGTCCAGGGTTTGTTTGTCCATGCCCCGGCCGTTGTCTGTTACGCAGAGAACGGTAAAGGTTCCGGGGTAAACATCTGTTTTGCCGGTGCCGTGGGATTCGCCGACGACAACCCGCTGTGTTTCAATGGTGATTTCACCCCCGTTTCCAATGGCGTCCCTGGCGTTGACCATGAGGTTGGCCAGAACCTGGTCGAGCTGGGAAGGATCCATGAGGACGGGACCGATATCTTGTCCGGGGATCCAGCGGAGCCGGATGTCTTCTCCGATCAGGTGCTGAACCATGTCAAGCATCCCGGAGATTGTCCGGTTGATATCCAGGCCCCGGGGCCTGATGGTTTGTCTCCGGGCAAAGGCGAGGAGTTGACGCACGAGTCCTGCCGATCTTTCCGAAGCGTCACGGATATTTTTTACACGCTTCCGTGAGGGTTCAGAAAGATGGTCGTCCATCATCAGAAGATCGGTGCTGCCCATGACCACGGACAGCATGTTGTTGAAATCGTGAGCGATACCCCCGGCCAAATGGCCCACGGCTTCCATTTTTTGGGCTTGCCGAAGCTGGTTTTCCAGATGGGACTTTTCTTCCGCAGCGCGTCGGCGCTCGGTGATGTCCACGCCCATCAGGATGATGTGTGGGGTTTTGTTGATGGAAACGATCTCCGAGGAAAGGTACAAAAGGTGGCTGTGACCTTGTCTGTCACGGATGGTGATCTCCTTCCCATGGAGTTTGTCACCGGACATGAAAACACGCCTGATCGTTTCATACTCCTCCTGTGAAGCCCACAGGGCCAGTTCGCCCGAGGTCCTTCCGGTGACCTCTTCCGTATTGTATCCGATGATTCGGCAAAGAGAATCGCTGATATCGGTGAACCTTCCGCGCTGGAGATCCATCAGGCCTATGAGCAGGGGGCTTTTGTGAAAAACGGTCGAAAATTTTTCTTCCGATTCACGAAGGAGCAGATTGGCCTCCACCAGTTCGTTGCGTGTGACCTCGTGACGTTCATTGGCCGCTTTGAGGTCCCTGGCCGTTTGTTCCATTTTCCGGAGGGCCTCGGTCAGCTCCAGGTTGATGACCTCCATTTTTTCCTTCTGGGCCTTAACCGTGGCTTCGGCCTGGGTTCTTTCCTCAATTTCGGCCCTCGCTTTTTCCAGAGCGGTCCGGTTGATGGCGAAAACACTGTAGGAAATGACGGACACAATGAGGATGGCGGCGGTGTTGTCTCTGAGAAAATCGATCACCGCATGATCGGGAATCGGGAGGCTGGACCGTGTGATGGTCATATATCCGAAAAGAAAAAGGATATTGGCCAATCCATAGATCAGGAACACGGATTTCTTCCGGTTGACCACCAGGGGAAGGAGGATAAGGACGCAGAAAACATAGGCAAAGGTATCGAGACGGGTTACCGGGTGGTTTTTGTCCAGTATGATCACGGCCCAGATGGTGACCTGGTTGATAATGACGATCAGATGGGCGGAAAGACCGAAGTGCCCCCGGATCAGCAACGCCAGGGCGCATGGAACAAGGAAAAAACAGAGAAACATGGGGAAGAGGCTGGGTTTGATGAAGCGGAGTCCGTTTGAATTTAGGAAGAGGATCGAGCCTATGAGAATCAGGACCATGGCCATGTTGAACAGGCAGACACCGACGAAAAACCGGGCCTTCAAACGAAGTCCGAAATCGGAGTCCTTGTATTTCGACAATGCGCTGTCCATCCATTGACGCATGGACCACCTCAAGGCGCATCGACAGGGTGTGTGACAGCCACGTTTAACGCCATGTAGTTTATCTTCTCCAAAGGAATGGGGACCCCGGCCCTCTTTTTTGACGTTTCATCGCGCACATGGAAAAACGAAAGAAGCCGCGGGGGGCGACTGGAGGCGAACCCTTCAGACATGCGTAAAACAATAGCAGGAAAAGCCGATGGCGTAAAGCGTTTAGGACTCATTGAACGACGGATGTTTTCATTCTGGATGATTTTCAAATGATTCTGAAGAGCCAGGACTGTCCTCTTCCTCCTTCATCGCGGCCCGGGATTTGATGAAGAAAAAACAGACCACACCGAAGGTGACCAGGGGGGACAGCCAGATGGGGATATGGGCATCGAAACTTTCGGCGATCATGATGACGCCGAGAAAGAGGATGGAGTACATGGCCCCGTTTTTCAGGAAAAGGTAACGTTTGATCCGGTCCACGTTGTGAACCGTGAATTCCCGGACCACAAAGGCGCCGATTCCGTTGCCGATCAGAATCAGGGGAATGGACCGTGTGAAGGCAAAGGCGCCCAGGACTCCGTCAATGGAGAATGTGGCATCGATGACTTCCAGGTACATGATTTTACTCCAGTCGGACATGCGGCTTCCGATAAGGTCCCGCTCCACTTTTTCCGCGTGTTCCCGGAATCCGTGGGTGATGAAAAATGCGGTGGATCCCACCACGGCGCTGAACGCCATCATGGTGTTTCTTTTCAGGGCAAACCAGACGAGCACGGTGAGAATGATCGAGACCACGGCGAAAAACCAGCCGCCCTGTCGCTGCATGAACGCTTCCCCGGGCAGGCCGAAGTTCTTGGGTTCGATGAAAAGCCAGTGGAAAAACAGAAACACCAGAAAGGTGCCTCCTCCGATGAGCAGAATGGGGGCTGAGGACTGGACGACCGAAGCCACTTTGGGATCGTTGCTGAACGTGGCTGTCAGGGCCTCCACAGGCCCCAGGGACGGCAGGGTGAGCCAGACGATCAGCCAGGGAAGGATACCCCGGATGAGAAAGACGGCGAAAAGGAGTCCCCAGAAAAGAAACCATCGCCTGGCCCATTGCTCCATGGTAGACAGAACCTGGGCGTTGATGATGGCGTTGTCGATACTTGAAATGGTTTCGAACAGAACCAGTCCGATGACGACGATGGAGGCTGACATGAAATCCATGGTGAGGGCTTCCTGAAAGTGCAGTTAACCGCGATGGCTCGGAAACAGATCCATGGGCCTTTTATGATGTGGCGCCCCCGACAAGAATCGAACTTGTGCACATGGATTAGGAATCCATTGCTCTATCCACTGAGCTACGGGGGCGAAACACTTTAGTTACTCGACGTACAGGCTTTGACCAGGATAAAGCTTGCTGGTCGACTTCAGCTGGTTGAGCTTGAGAAGCCTCGAAACAGACATCCTGTACTTGTTGGCAATGGTCAGAGGATTGTCCCCCCGTTTGACCTGGTAGACAACGCTCTTTTTTGTTTTTCCCCTAGCTACGCCGGTTCCGGGGATTTTGAGAACCTGACCCACAGAGATACCTTTTCGTGACATTCTGTTGTGGTTCTTGATTTCGGCAACGGTCGTATCATACTTTTCCGCGATTTTCCAGAGGGAATCTCCACGTTTTACAACATGACGCTTGTTTTTCGCTTTTCTCCGAACGGCCTCCTTGTGTTTCTGGACTTTTTCCTTGGCCATGGAGGCAATGGCCTTGGTGACGTTTTCGTCCTGAGGGATACGAAGAATTTTACCGGCGCAGAGATAATTCTTTCGGGAGATGTCGTTGACATGGACCAGGGTTCGGGTGGAGATGTTGTATTTACGTGAAATGGTCGAGAGGGTTTCCCCAAATTTCACGCGATGATACACAAAACCCGGAGTCTGTTTCGTTTCAGGAACCGATGTTTCAATGGAATCGATTTCCGTGAGAAGCGTGTCGGATTTACCTGAAGGAATGTTGAGTTCATACTCGGCTTTCGGAAGGATATGGTAACGAAGCTCGGGATTCAAATCCCTCAGGGTCGTTTCGGGCACTTCGATCAAGTCCGCGATGTCTTTCAGTTTAACCTGCTTGTCGATGGTAACCGTTTCGAATTCATCGGGGCTGTCGAGTTCAATGTCGTCAAAGCCGTATTTTTCAAGGTTGTTGATAATATGAATGGTGGCGATGAATCTGGGAACGTAGCGGGCCGTTTCGGTGGGGAGTTTTCGGTAAAGATCCCAGAAATTGTCCAGATAGTTTATGTTCTGTTTCCGGATAATGCCAAGCACGCGCCCTTCGCCGCAGTTGTACGCGGCAAGGACCGTGGACCAGTCACCAAAGATGCGGTGCATGGTTTTCAGGTATTCGATTGCAGCGATGGTGGATTTCTGGGGGTCCAGGCGTTCATCAACATATGTGTCCCGTTTGAGGCCGTACATATAGCCGGTGGAAGGAATGAACTGCCAGAGGCCGAGAGCCCTGGCCTTGGAAAGGGCCCTCACCTTGTAACCGCTTTCGACCAGAGGAAGCCAGGACAGTTCTTCCGGGAGCCCGGCTTCTTTGAGCTTTTCGATCATCATGGGCCTGTATTTACCCGATCTTTTGAGGGATTCGGCGAAAAAGTTTCTTTCACGTCCAGTGAAACTGTCGATTTCGTACTGAACATCCTTATTAATGATAATGGGAATGGCGTTGTGGCTTCCTTTGACATGGGTATGCTGGGATGCGTAGATCTCCTGAATTCTTCTGGAAATCATCAGGCGAAGATCTTCTTTCTGCTGGATCAGTTTGGGAGAGTTCATGACATCGATGTTCAGTATCAGGCCGTATGCCTGATCCAGGCTTTGAAGCGCGCTGTCAATATCCCCTTTTTGCCAGAAATCCTGGGATGCGTTGCAGAAATCCATGGTCTGATCGAAAACGTCCTGGATGGACTTCTCAACTTCAGGGCTTTCGAGGTCGTAGTTTTTGACATTGCCGGATATAAGAATGGAGGCTGGCACAGCCTCATCTGTCTTGTCTTCTGAAAGAACAGGGTCAAGGTTCATGGAAGTGGACCGGATGGCCTGGGGTTTTATCGGCTGGGTGGCACAGGCGGCCGATAAAAACAGCGCAATGACGGGGAAAAAGATAAATTTTTTCATGATCCTCAATAATAATAAAGATTTGAAGCAAAATAAAATGAATGAAAATAGAATAAAAATACCGTTAAGAATGACAACGATACCGAGAACTATAAATGAAGTATCCACCGTGTTGTCAAGGAATATTCCCGGGAAAATCAAAAAAAAGGGTAAAATATGAAAAGTATAAGTTATATCTATAATTATTACAGGCTATTGTGTTTGTCGGTGGTGTAATGTCCAACACGGATACCAGGGGCATCGAAAACGCAGCATCGAAGAACCGGCAGATCTGATCATTTATATATAAGGCGCATAGGGTATTTGGAGAAAAAATGAAGTTTTTGAATTTTTGACTTGAATTATTTAAATCAGATTGGTATCTAAAGGAGTTTTTTTGAGCCGGAAAGAAATTTCGGGTTTAGAAAGGCCGGTATAGCTCAGTAGGTAGAGCGTCTCACTTGTAATGAGAATGTCCTCCGTTCGATTCGGGGTACCGGCTCCAGGTGAGAAAAAATTGGTGGGGTTCCCGAGCGGCCAAAGGGATCAGACTGTAAATCTGACGGCGGAGCCTTCGGAGGTTCGAATCCTCCCCCCACCACCATTCATAGCAAGTCTTATGTAGGAGGTTCTGACAGGGCCGTTGACTACATGGATGCCTGCATAACCTTGCTGCATTGAGCCAGCTTGTCTGAAAAGAGAGGTTGGGTTTATGGGCGGGAGTAGCTCAGTTGGTAGAGCTTCAGCCTTCCAAGCTGAACGTCGCGAGTTCGAGACTCGTCTCCCGCTCCACACTAAATAACGATGTTTTTGCAGATAAAACTGCTAGACAGCCTGAAAAGAGGCCCATGTAGCTCAGTCGGTAGAGCGCTTCCTTGGTAAGGAAGAGGTTCACCAGTTCGATTCTGGTCATGGGCTCCACTCAGGCGTTTTCTATTGTGCCGTGTCTTGACGACGGTTGGGTGCGACACGGCACGTATATTTAAAAACATGCTCTTATATAGAAAGATAACCACAGGAGGTCACGGTCATGGCAAAGGAAAAATTTGAGAGGACGAAGCCGCATGTAAATATTGGGACGATCGGGCACATCGACCACGGCAAGACAACCCTGACGGCGGCGATCACGAAGCAGAACGCGTTGAGGTCGGGAAAAGGCAAGGCCGTGGCGTTTGACGAGATTGACAAGGCTCCTGAGGAAAAGGAACGCGGGATCACGATCGCGACAGCGCATGTGGAATACGAGACTCCGAACAGACATTATGCCCATGTGGACTGCCCGGGTCACGCCGACTATATCAAAAACATGATCACGGGAGCCGCTCAGATGGACGGAGCGATTCTTGTGGTGAGCGCGGACGACGGCCCCATGCCCCAGACCCGTGAACATATTCTCCTGGCGCGTCAGGTGGGTGTACCCCGAATCGTGGTATTTTTGAACAAATGCGACATGGTGGACGATGAAGAACTGATCGAGCTTGTCGAAATGGAGCTTCAGGAGCTTCTGGACAAGTACGAATTTCCCGGATCAGAGACCCCGATCATTCGTGGAAGCGCCCTTCGCGCCTTGGAGTGCGACGATCCCGCAGCGGAACCGGCCCAGTGCATATTCAAACTGATGGACGCCTGCGACTCTTACATTCCCGAGCCTGTCCGAGACACGGACAAGACGTTCCTGATGCCGATCGAAGACGTGTTCAGCATTTCCGGTCGTGGAACGGTTGTGACCGGCCGTATTGAGCGTGGTGTGATCAAGACGGGTGAGAACGTGGAAATCGTGGGTATTCGTGAAACGATCACGACGGTATGCACGGGTGTTGAAATGTTCCGCAAGATTCTTGACGAAGGTCGCGCGGGAGACAACGTGGGTCTTCTTCTCCGCGGCACGAAGCGTGACGAGGTTGAAAGAGGCCAGGTTGTGGCCAAACCGGGCAGCATCACGCCGCACACGAAATTTGCCGCAGAGATTTACGTACTGAGCAAAGAAGAAGGCGGCCGTCATACGCCGTTTTTCACCGGCTACCGTCCCCAGTTCTTTTTCAGAACCACTGACGTGACCGGCATCCTGAATCTTCCCGAAGGTGTGGAAATGATCATGCCTGGTGACAACGTAACGATCACTGCCGAACTGATTTCCCCCATCGCCATGGAAGAAGGTCTCCGTTTCGCGATCCGGGAAGGCGGCAGAACTGTAGGCGCAGGTGTTGTCGCAAGTATCATTCAATAGTTAGCACACAAGGAGACAGCCTGTGAGAGTCATCGTATCGCTTTCATGCACGCAGTGTAAGAGGAAGAATTATTCAACGACCAAAAACAAGAGGACGACTCCGGACAAACTCGAGTTTAAAAAGTATTGCAGATTCTGCAAAACTCATACGCCACATAAAGAAACAAAATAACGGATCTAAACGTCGTATTTTGTTTGAAGATTGAAAAGATTGCAGGTCAGTAGCTCCAATCGGCAGAGCATCGGTCTCCAAAACCGAAAGTTGTGGGTTCGAATCCCTCCTGACCTGCCATTTTCATAACGTATGGGATCTACAAGACAGAATCCGTAATTGAAAGAACAACGGAACTGGTTATGCGGGAGCACCATGGGGCGGATACTTAAAAAGAAAACGGAAAGCCAGAAAAATAAGCTGAAGACGAGGCTGGAAAATGACGGGCTGAATCAAGGCGACAATGGATCATCTGCAAGTACTGACGCTCCAACACCCAAAGAGACGGAGAAACGTATCGTCCCTGCAAAAAAGGTGGAAGATCAAAAGAAAGCGACCCAGAGCCAGGAACCTGGTTACTATCAGAAACTAAGCCAGTTTCTCCGTGAAGTGAAGGCTGAGATGAAAAAAGTCGTCTGGCCGCCAAAGAATCAGGCTGTCGCATCGACGGTTGTGGTCATTATACTGGTGATCATCGTTTCATCGCTTCTCGGTTTTTTTGATCTTATCTTGAATAGCTTGATTCAGATGGTTCTTAAATAAACAGGAGAGATTATTTTGGCTCTGAAATGGTATGTTGTCCATGTCTATTCCGGATTTGAGAACAAGGTGAAAGCCGCGCTTGAAGAAAAAATCAGCGCCTTTCCCCATCCTGAAAAATTCGGCGGAATCGTTGTTCCGACAGAGCAGGTTGTGGAACTGGTCAAGGGCAAAAAAAAGGAATCCTCACGGAAATTCTATCCAGGGTATATCCTGATCAGGATGGATTTGAACGACCATACATGGCATCTTGTCAATGACACCGCGAAAGTGACCGGATTTCTTGGTGGAATGAACAAACCGGCTCCGATCAGTGACGACGAGGCCCAACGCATCATTTCAAGAATGGAAGAGGGCAAGGAAAAACCCCAGCCTAAATTTTTCTTTGAAACTGGTGATGAAATCAAGGTTGTTGATGGCCCGTTCTCCAATTTCAATGGGACGGTTGAGGAAGTAAATCCCGAAAAGGGTAAGATAAAAGTGCTGGTGAGTATCTTCGGACGAGCGACACCAGTTGAACTGGACTTTGTTCAGGTGACGAAGTTATAGACATATTCAGGAGTGAACAGGAACGATGGCAAAAAAAGTAATTGCCCAGGTAAAGTTACAGGTTCAGGCAGGTAAAGCGAATCCTTCACCTCCTATTGGACCGGCCCTTGGTCAGCACGGCGTCAATATCATGGATTTCTGCAAGACGTTCAACGCCAGAACGCAAAATGACACCGGCACGATCATTCCCGTCGTCATTACGGTATATGCGGACAGGTCCTTCACGTTCATAACGAAAACACCTCCAGCATCTTTTTTGATCAAGAAAGCCGCCAATGTGGAAAAAGGCTCGAAAGACCCTCTTCGTGATAAAGTTGCCAAGCTGAGCATGGATCAGATTGAGGAAATCGCCAGAACCAAAATGGAAGATCTCAACGCCAACAGCCTTGAAGCCGCGTGCAGAATCATTGCAGGGACTGCTCGGAGCATGGGAATTGATGTTGTCTAAATTACAAGGAGCAAGCCGGTAAAATGCCTAAGAGAGGGAAAAAATATTTAGAAGCCGTTAAAGGTCTTGACCGACAGAAAAAGTATGAGATTGGAGAAGCTGTCGGATACGCCATTGAAAGAGCCTTTGCAAAATTCGATGAAACCGTGGACATCGCCGTGAAGTTGGGTGTTGATCCTCGTCATGCCGATCAGATGGTCCGTGGATCCGTGGTTCTTCCCAACGGTATTGGAAAGGATGTTCGCGTCCTTGTTTTCACAAAAGGTGAGAAAGAAAAGGAAGCCCTTGATGCGGGAGCGGATTTTGTTGGCGGTGACGATCTTGTGGAAAAAATCAAAGGCGGCTGGTTCGGTTTTGACAAAGTCATCGCGACACCGGACATGATGGGCGTGGTGGGGAAAATCGGTAAAATCCTTGGTCCCCGTGGTCTTATGCCCAACGCAAAAACAGGTTCCGTTACCTTTGACGTGTCACGTGCCGTGGCGGAGATGAAAGCCGGTAAAATTGATTTCCGTGTTGAAAAATCGGGCATCGTGCACGCTCCTGTAGGAAAAGTCTCTTTCGGTCGCGAGAAGCTGGTGGAAAACATGAGCTCCCTGATCGAAACACTTGTGAAGATCAAACCTTCCGCCAGTAAGGGGACATACATCAAAGGCGTGACCGTTTCGACTACCATGGGAATCGGTGTGAAAGTCGACACGACGCTTCTCAAGGAAGCGATAAGATAATTTCAGCCATTCTTCGGCGGAAAAATTGATTTTTTTCATGTCAAAGACAGTAGGTGCACATGGAACTTCAGTGTATAATCGGCACAGCCGGCCTACCGAGACACATCATATGTTTTGGTAACGTTGGCCTCCGAGAAATATATTTTCTTAGTAAAGGAGGTGGAAAAAATTGGAACTGAACAAGAAAAAAGAAATCGTAACCCAGCTTCATGAGGATCTGAAAAAATCCAAGATTGTTATCGTCACGGATTACAAAGGCCTTGACGTTGCGGCCGTTACAAAACTTCGCTCCCAGCTGACGAAGGAAAACATCGATTATCGCGTCATCAAGAATACTCTTCTTCGTCGCGCATCCGAAAATACCAGTGCAGCCGTGTTGTATGACATGTTCAAGGGGCCGAGTGCTGTCGCCATCAGCTACGATGATCCTGTTTCTCCTGCGAAGATTCTTGCGAAATTTTCGGAAGAAAACACCAAGCTTGAAATCAAAGGCGGTGTCCTGGATGGAAAAGTTCTTGATGTCAACGGGATCAAAGCCTTGTCATCTCTGCCTTCACGAGAAGTTCTCCTCAGCCAGGTACTTTCTGCAATGAACGCGGTGCCCACGGGCATCGTCCAGGTTCTCGCCGCTGTACCGCGAAACATGATGAACGTTCTGAACGCGATCAAAGAGAAAAAAGAAGCGGCCTGATGGTTCTTGCAATACATAGATATAACTAAATTATAATATTAAATTTCAGGATAGAAAATCGGAGGATATAATGGCCATTACTAAAGAAGATGTCATTGATTTCATTGCCAATATGACGGTGCTCGAACTTTCTCAGCTTATCAAAGAACTCGAAGATAAATTCGGTGTTTCCGCTGCCGCTCCGGTGGCCATGATGGCCGCTGCTGGCCCTGCCGGTCCTGCCGCTCCCGCAGCTGAAGAGCAGACCGAATTCACGGTTATGCTCGTCACCGCCGGTGACAAGAAAATCAACGTGATCAAGGAAGTTCGCGCCATCACCGGCCTTGGCCTCAAAGAAGCCAAAGCTCTTGTCGATGAAGCTCCCAAGCCCGTAAAAGAAGGTGTCTCCAAAGAAGAAGCCGAGAAAATGAAAGCTCAGCTCGAAGAAGCTGGCGCACAGATTGAATTGAAATAATTCACGTCACTACATTTTTTTGTGTTCATCATACGGAAAAAAAGGTGAGGGGTTATCCCTCATCTTTTTTCCGTTTGTCCTTTTCCGCAGTTCCATCAATGCAACATGGAGATGATATGACAGTAAACCCTTTGGTCAACAAACGAATAAGGAAAACTTTCGGCGGGAAACATAAGATAGCTGAAATTCCCGATCTGATCGGAATGCAAAGGGATTCCTACAACCGGTTCCTTCAGATGAACGTACCGCCTGAAAAACGTGAAGACATCGGTCTTCAAAGCGTTTTCAAATCGGTTTTCCCTATAAAGGATTTTACGGGCACGGCATCTCTGGATTACGTCTCCTATTCTTTTGGTGAAGTGAAACACTCTGTCACGGAATGCATTCAGCGTGGAATGACCTATGAAATTTCCATTCGCATCAGGGTCCGTCTCGTTGTTTTTGACATCGACAAGGAAGCGGGAACCTCGAACATCCGGGACATCAAGGAGCAGGAAATTTATTTCGGGACGATCCCCCTGATGACCGAAAGGGGGACCTTTATCATCAACGGAACAGAGCGCGTCGTGGTCAGCCAGCTTCACCGGTCTTCCGGTGTTTTTTTCGACCATGACAAAGGGAAAACCCATTCAAGCGGGAAGATTATCTATTCCGCACGGGTCATCCCTGTCCGTGGCTCCTGGATCGATATGGAAATCGATCCCAAAGACATTGTTTACATCCGCATCGACAGACGGCGTAAATTCCCTGTCACCGTCCTGTTCAAAGCGTTTGGATATACCAGTGAAGACCTTCTGAACTATTTTTACAAAAAAGAAAAAATCTACATCCGTGATGACGAATTTTTCAAGGCGTTCAACGAAGAATTTTTGAAAGGGCAGCGCGCCAGCTTTGACATTGTGGATAAAACAAACGGAGAAGTCGTGGTCAAGAAGGGCCGCTTGTTCACCAAACGTGCTATCAAACAATTGAAAACAGCCGGAACGACTGAGCTTCCGATCAGCGCGGAAGATGTCGCTGAAAAAGGACTGGCTGTATCCCTGTACGAACCGGGCACCGACAAGCTCATCGCCAAAGCGGGTGACCTGGTCGATGAAGACGTGATCAAACGGATCCGGGACGCGGGTATCGGGGAGTTCGAAGTTCTCTACCAGGACGCGGTGTTCTCCACGGATTCCATCAGAAAAACCCTGATTGCCGACAAGGTTGACAGCAAGGACGACGCCTTGATCGAGATTTACAGGCGCATGAGACCTGGCAACCCGGCGACGCCCGAGGTGGCACAGGAATTTATCGACCATCTTTTCTTCCGAGACGCTTTTTACGATCTTTCGGGTGTAGGCCGTCTCAAAATGAATCATCGTCTGGGCATCGACTCTCCCATGGAAATCAGGATTCTCCGTAAGGAAGATATTCTGCTGACTGCCAAGATTCTCATAGAACTCAGGGACACTCAGGGAACGGTGGATGACATCGATCATCTGGGCAACCGCCGTGTCAGGGCCGTGGGGGAACTTCTTGAAAACCAGTACCGTATCGGTCTTGTCCGGATGGAGCGGGCCATCAAGGAGCGGATGAGCATGCAGGAAGTAGACGCCCTCATGCCCCATGATCTGGTGAATCCCAAACCGGTGTCTGCCGTGGTCAAGGAATTTTTCGGAACGAGCCAGCTTTCCCAGTTTATGGATCAGACGAACCCCCTTTCCGAAACCACACACAAACGACGACTGAGCGCCCTGGGGCCCGGTGGTCTGACCCGCGAACGCGCTGGTTTCGAGGTGAGGGACGTGCATCCTTCCCATTACGGTCGAATCTGCCCCATTGAAACACCGGAAGGACCGAACATCGGTCTTATCGTTTCTTTGTGCACGTACGCTCGGGTTAACGAATACGGGTTTATCGAAACTCCCTACCGTGTGGTCCGTGATTCCCAGGTTTCCGATGACATCAAGATGCTGTCGGCGTTTGAGGAAAAGGACCACCCCATCGCCCAGGCCAACGTGCCCTTGGATGATGATAACAGATACGTCAATCCCATGGTCACCGCCCGTGTGGAAGGTGAATTCCAGATGGTCAGCCACGATGAGATCCGGCTGATGGATATTTCACCCAATCAGCTGGTGAGCGTATCCGCTTCCCTTATTCCTTTTCTGGAAAACGACGACGCCAACCGCGCCCTGATGGGATCAAACATGATGAGGCAGGCGGTGCCACTGATCACAAGCAGTGCCCCCCTTGTAGGGACAGGTATCGAAGGCGTTGTTGCCCGGGATTCTGGCGTGGCCATCGTGGCAAAACGAAAGGGCGAGGTGTCTCATGTGGATTCGTCACGCATCGTGCTCAAGCATGATCTCGATGATGAGGTTACAGGCCCTCCTGTCACGATCTATAATCTGTCCAAATTCAAGCGTTCAAACCAGAACACCTGCTTCAATCACCGCCCCATCGTGAAACAGGGACAGCGAGTGGAAGTCGGTGAGGTCATTGCGGACGGACCGGCTACCGAAAAGGGTGAACTCGCCCTGGGTAAAAACGTAACCGTGGCCTTCATGCCTTGGGGGGGGTACAACTTCGAGGATTCCATTCTTGTCAGTGAAGCTCTGGTCCGGGACAACGTGTACACTTCGGTGCATATTGAAGAGTTCGAACTGATCGCCCGTGACACAAAACTGGGAAAGGAAGAAGTGACCCGTGATATTCCCAACGTGGGTGATGAGGCGCTGAAAGACCTGGACGAGAGCGGTATCATTCGCCTGGGTGCGGAAGTCAAACCCGGCGATATTCTGGTGGGTAAGATCACGCCCAAAGGAGAAACCCAGCTTTCGCCCGAGGAAAAACTCCTTCGAGCTATTTTCGGCGAGAAAGCCGGCGACGTCAAAGACACCTCCCTCAGGGTTCCTCCTGGTGTTTCAGGGATCGTGGTGGATGCCAAGGTGTTTTCACGCCGTGGCGTGGGAAAAGACGACAGGACCCGGCAGATCGAGGACGAGGAAATTCTTCTCCTCGAAAAAAACCGTGATGACGAGATCCGGATCACCGAGGAATGCGCCCGTGAAAAAATTGAGGGCATCCTTGTCGGCAAACAGTGCGAAACACCTCTCAAACGAGGCAAGGAAACTCTGATCGAAGCGGATGTGGATATCGACCGGGAGATGATCGCGGAAATTCCGCTGACTCATTTTGAAGGCGTTGTCCTGAAAGATTCGTCGGCAACGGCGGAGGTCCATGCCATTCTTGACCGGTGCAGGGAATTTGTCGAAGCGGCCAGGAAACATTTTGACGAACAGGTGGTTCGCTTTGAAAAAGGCGATGATCTCGCACCCGGCGTCATCAAGATGATCAAAGTCTATGTGGCCATGAAACGGATGCTTTCCGTGGGTGACAAAATGGCAGGCCGCCACGGGAACAAGGGTGTCGTTTCCCGAATTCTTCCCCAGGAAGACCTGCCTTATTTTGAGGACGGGACCACGGTGGATATGATTCTCAATCCCCTGGGTGTTCCTTCACGTATGAACGTTGGACAGATTCTTGAGATTCACCTGGGCCGTGCAGCCAAAAGCCTGGGCAACCAGATCAACGAGATGCTGACCGAAATGCGGCACAAAGAGATCAAGGACAAGCTCAAGAAAATCTTCTCATCGGATTCTGAAAAAACGTTTATTGACAGCCTTGATGACGACGAGGCCATCGAATTCGCCCGTCATTATAAAAATGGCGTTCATATGGCGACCCCTGTTTTCGACGGAGCCAAAGAGGAAAACATCAAGGAACTGCTCTCCGAAGCCAATGTCTGGGTTTCAGGGCAGGCCCAGCTTTTCGACGGACGGACGGGAGAGCCCTTTGACGGCAAAGTGACGGTGGGGACCATGTACATGCTGAAACTCCACCATCTGGTCGATGACAAGATCCACGCCCGGTCCATCGGTCCCTATTCTCTGGTGACCCAGCAGCCTCTGGGCGGCAAGGCGCAGTTCGGCGGTCAGCGTCTCGGTGAAATGGAAGTCTGGGCCATGGAAGCCTATGGATCGGCCCACGCTCTCCAGGAATTCATCACGGTCAAATCCGATGACATGGCCGGTCGAACACGGATGTATGAAAAGATTGTGAAAGGCCAGACGGCCCTCGAACCCGGATTGCCGGAATCCTTCCGCGTTCTCACGAAGGAGTTGCAGAGCCTCGGTCTTGACATAAATCTCATTGAGGGAAATTAAGGAGGCGTTAGTGGAAACCTTATACGATTTTTTCGCAAAACCCATCGACCCCAAGCTTTATACCGGGGTCCAGATTTCATTGGCTTCTCCTGACCAGATCCGGCAGTGGTCTCATGGTGAGATAAAGAAACCTGAAACCATCAACTACAGAACTTTCAAACCGGAAAGGGACGGGCTGTTCTGCGCCAAGATTTTCGGGCCCACCAAGGACTACGAGTGCAACTGCGGTAAATACAAGCGTATGAAGCATCGTGGGGTGGTCTGTGAGAAATGTGGTGTGGAAGTCATCCAATCCAAGGTTCGGCGTGAACGCCTCGGCCATATCGAGCTGGCGACGCCCGTTTCCCATATCTGGTTCCTGAAGAGTCTGCCCAGCAAGATCGGTAACCTCCTGGATATCACCCTCAAGAACATGGAACGGGTTCTTTATTTCGACAGTTATATCGTCTTGAACCCCAAGGATACCGGCCTCGCCAAATGTCAGCTTCTCAACGAGGACCAGCTTCAGGAGGCCTTGGATCTTTACGGCTCCACCTTTGAATATGGAATCGGTGCGGACGCGGTGAAAGTCCTGCTGAAAGAGCTGGACCTGAAGCTGGTATATACCCAGCTCAGGGAGGAAATCCGCTCCGTATCTTCCGTGGCCAAACGTCAGAAGCTCAGCAAGCGGATGAGAATCATCGACGCCTTCCTGTGTTCGAATATCGACCCGGCGTGGATGATCATGGATGTCATTCCCATCCTGCCACCGGACCTTCGTCCCCTGGTTCCCCTGGAAGGCGGACGGTTCGCCACCTCGGATCTCAACGATCTCTACCGCAGAGTGATCAACAGGAACAACCGTCTCAAACGTCTTCAGGAACTGCGGGCGCCGGATATCATCGTCCGTAACGAGAAGAGGATGCTTCAGGAATCCGTGGATGTGCTTTTTGACAATGGAAGGCATGGTCGGGTGGTCACGGGCACGAACAAAAGACCCCTGAAGTCTCTGAGTGACACACTCAAAGGCAAACAGGGCCGCTTCCGTCAAAACCTTCTTGGAAAACGTGTGGACTATTCCGGACGAACGGTTATCGTGGTTGGGCCGGATCTTCGGCTTCACCAGTGCGGGCTTCCCAAAAAGATGGCCCTTGAGCTGTTCAAGCCTTATATTTACCACCGACTGGAGAAATCGGGCTACGTTTCCACCGTGAAAAGCGCCAAAAAAATGGTTGAAAAAGAGGTGCCTGAAGTGTGGGATACCCTGGACGAAGTGGTCAAGGAGTATCCCGTGATGTTGAACCGTGCCCCGACCCTTCACCGTCTGGGCATCCAGGCTTTCGAACCCGTCCTTGTGGAAGGAAAGGCCCTTCAGCTCCATCCCCTGGTTTGTACTGCGTTCAACGCCGACTTTGACGGCGACCAGATGGCGGTCCATGTTCCGCTTTCCATTGAAAGCCAGATCGAAGCCCGCGTTCTGATGCTGGCATCGAACAACACCCTTAGTCCGGCCAACGGTCAGCCGATCATCGTGCCGACCCAGGATATCGTTCTCGGTCTCTATTACATGACACGTGAAGTGACCGGATCCAAGGGGGAGAACAGTGTGTTTTCAAGCCTCGAGGAAGTGCGCATCGCCTATGATGACGGCGCTGTGGCCCTCCAGTCGGCCATCAAAGTCAGAATCAACGGGAAAATGGTTGAAACCACGGTGGGGCGTGTGATCCTCTGGGAAATCATTCCCGACGAACCGGTGTACTCGTTCCGGCATATTCTGCTTCGTGACAGGGAAGCCGCCGAAATGGTTCATGAAAAACTGATGAACAAAGAGCCGTTCGAGCAGCTGATGGTCAAGTACTCGACCAGCGCGGACAAAGACCGGGGCGGGTTGATCGGGTTCCTTTTGAAAGACGAGTTCAGGGACGTATTCAAAATTAGCGAGAACGACCTGGACGGATTGTATTCTCTCAAGCTCCATGATCATTCCCAGATCATCGAAATGGGCGGATTGTATTACATCTTCCAGGTTCTTCGAATCAGGCCGGGCGTTCCTTTCTCCATGGTCAACCGGGTGATGGACAAGGGAGCCTGTCGTGCCCTCATCGATTACGCATACCGTAACATAGGGCCCAAGGCGACGGTCATCCTGTCCGACAAGCTGAAGAACATCGGATACCGATATTCCACCGAGGGCGGGCTTTCCATCTGCATCGACGACATGATCATACCCGAAACAAAGTGGGACATCATCCGGGATTCGGAGGACAAGGTTACGGAAATCGCCCGTCAGTACTCGGAAGGATTGATCACCCAGGGTGAAAAATACAACAAGGTGGTGGATATCTGGGCCAAAGCCACGGACGATATCGCCAACGAAATGATGAAAGGCATGAGCAAACCTTCGGTGCGTGCCCACCGTGTCATGAACACCGAAGATGTCCGCCTGATGAACAAGACCGAGGACACCATCAACTCCATCTACATGATGGCAGATTCCGGAGCCAGAGGAAGCAAGGACCAGATGCGTCAGCTGGCCGGAATGCGCGGGTTGATGGCCAAGCCTTCCGGTGAGATCATCGAAACCCCGATTCAGGCCAATTTTCGTGAAGGCCTTTCGGTGCTTCAGTACTTCATCTCCACCCACGGGGCACGAAAAGGTCTTGCGGACACGGCGCTTAAAACAGCCAACTCCGGATACCTGACCCGTCGTCTTGCGGACGTGGCCCAGGACTGCTCGGTGGTGGAATACGACTGCGGAACGATGATGGGAATCGAGGTGGAAGCCCTGATGGAAGGCGGTGAAGTCATTCAACGCCTGGGCGAGCGTATTCTGGGACGTGTGACCCTTGAAGACGTTTACGACCCCTTCACCGACGAGGTCATCGTGCCCCAGGGCGTCGAAATCGACGAGAATGTTCTTGATATTATCGAAAATGCCGGGATCACCACCATCAAAATCCGTTCCGTGCTCACCTGTAAATCGACCCTGGGTGTCTGCGCCAAATGCTACGGTCGTGATCTTTCCCACGGCCAGACCGTGGAGATCGGTCAGGCGGTTGGTATTCTCGCAGCCCAGTCCATCGGTGAACCGGGAACCCAGCTGACCATGCGTACCTTCCATATCGGTGGTACGGCCAGCAGGAAAGTTGAGGTTGCTGAAATCAAGGCCAGGGTCGACGGAAAAATCAAGTACCTCGAAGGGCTCAATGTGGTGAAAACCGCTTCGGGTGACATGATCATCATGAGCCGCCGTGGTGGAGAGTTCGCCATCGTGGGTGAAGCGGGCCGTGAACGTGAGAAGAACTCTGTTATTTACGGCGCCAGGATTCATGTGGAAGACGGTCAGATGGTCAAGGCCGGCGAAGTACTTGCCACCTGGGACCCCTTCACGGTGCCCATCATCACTGAAGTGGATGGACGCGTGAAGTTCGGCGATATCGAGGCCGGTAAAACCATGCAGGAAAAACTCGATCCCGTGACCGGTAAATCAAGCCGCACCATCATTGAAAGCCGGATCGGTGACGTCCGTCCCCGTATTTCCATTAAAGACTCGAGCAACAAAACCGCCATTCTCGCTTCAGGCGGTCTTGCCAGGTATCCTCTTCCGGTGGATGCCGTTCTGATGGTCGAGGAATTCGACGAGGTCAAGGCGGGTGACATTATCGCCAAGCTTCCCAGAGCGACCACCAAAACCAAGGATATCACCGGTGGTCTTCCAAGGGTCGCCGAACTTTTCGAAGTCAGGAAGCCCAAGGAAACGGCGGTTTTGTCTGAAATCGATGGTTTCGTCAGCATCTCCAAAGGTACCAAGGGAAAACAGAAAGTGACCGTGAATCCTGTGGATGTGGGAGAAAAGAAAGAGTATCTCATTCCAAAGGGTCGTCACGTGAATGTTTACGAGGGTGACTATGTTCGTGCCGGTGAAAAGCTCACCAGCGGAAGTGAAAACCCCCAGGACATTCTCAGCATCAAAGGTGAAGTGGCCCTTGCCAGCTATCTTGTGGACGAGGTTCAACAGGTTTACAGACTTCAGGGTGTGCGCATCAACGACAAACACATCGAGGTGATTGTCCGCCAGATGATGAAGCGGGTGAAAATCATCGACGCCGGGGATACGGATTTTATCGCTGAAGAGCAGGTGGACAGACAGCGTTTCGCGGATCTGAACAGGGAAGCTGTGGAAAAAGGCGGGAGTCCCGCAACAGGTGAGCCCCTTGTTCTTGGTATCACGAAAGCCTCTCTTTCAACGGACAGCTTCATCTCCGCCGCCTCGTTCCAGGAAACGACGAAAGTGCTGACAGAAGCGGGAATCCGTGGCAAAATCGACTTCCTGACCGGGCTCAAGGAAAACGTGATCATGGGTCGAATCATACCCGCCGGATCCGGTGTCCGCATGTACAGGGACATTGAAATCGAAAGTGAAGTCGAGGTCAGTCGCGAGGAAAACGTCACCATGGATCTTTAAGATAAAATAAGATCTGTAAATACAAAATGCTTGACAACATAAATCCGTCTATGTATTATTCCGTGATTTGCGTTTACGGAATATTCTGGCGATAATAACAAAGGGAAATAGAGTGTAATGCCGACTATCAATCAACTTGTGCGCATCGGACGCAAAAGAACGAAAAAGAAAACGAATACCCCGGCTTTGATGGGTGGCCCGCAAAAAAGGGGCGTTTGCACACGTGTTTACACATCCACACCGAAAAAACCGAACTCGGCTTTGAGGAAAGTGGCCAGGGTCAGGCTGACCACAGGGGTTGAAGTTACCGCTTACATTCCTGGCGTGGGTCACAACCTTCAGGAACACTCGGTTGTTCTGGTCCGCGGAGGCCGTGTAAAGGACTTGCCCGGTGTCCGTTACCATATCGTACGCGGTACACTTGACACGCTGGGTGTTGAGGACAGAAGACAAGGAAGATCTAAATACGGCGCAAGACGTCCGAAGTAGCCAGGATCTAAACTGAAATCAAGTGAATTCATAACTGGAAGGGTGCGTTAGGAAGATGCCAAGAAGAAGGGAAGTTCCGCAAAGAAAAATTATGCCTGATCCAAGATACAACAGCGAGCTTGTATCGCGTTTCATTGCCTGTATCATGACGCAGGGTAAAAAAAGCACGGCTGAAAAGATCTTTTACGGTGCATTTGACATCATCGAAAACAAAAGTGGTGAAAGTCCTTTGGAAGTGTTTGAAAAAGCCATGGACAACGTCAAGCCGGCCATTGAGGTCAAATCCCGAAGAGTCGGCGGATCGACGTATCAAGTACCCACAGAAATCAGACAGTCGAGGCGGCGGGCGCTTGCTATTCGATGGCTGATTGAATACGCAAAGAAAAGATCAGAAAAAAGCATGGCCCGGAAACTGGCTTCCGAACTCCTTGACGCGGCGAACAACAGAGGGGCTTCGGTCAAAAAGAGAGAAGATACCCACAAAATGGCTGAAGCGAACAAGGCGTTTGCCCATTACAGGTGGTAAACCGGTATTGACGTATTTCTTCTGATTGAACACACAGGGAAGCGATAAACTTCACCAGCAGAGTCTTATAATGACTTACCGGCATGGATCCGGAGGAGGACAGACATGGCAAAGGAAAAATTTGAGAGGACGAAGCCGCATGTAAATATTGGGACGATCGGGCACATCGACCACGGCAAGACAACCCTGACGGCGGCGATCACGAAGCAGAACGCGTTGAGGTCGGGAAAAGGCAAGGCCGTGGCGTTTGACGAGATTGACAAGGCTCCTGAGGAAAAGGAACGCGGGATCACGATCGCGACAGCGCATGTGGAATACGAGACTCCGAACAGACATTATGCCCATGTGGACTGCCCGGGTCACGCCGACTATATCAAAAACATGATCACGGGAGCCGCTCAGATGGACGGAGCGATTCTTGTGGTGAGCGCGGACGACGGCCCCATGCCCCAGACCCGTGAACATATTCTCCTGGCGCGTCAGGTGGGTGTACCCCGAATCGTGGTATTTTTGAACAAATGCGACATGGTGGACGATGAAGAACTGATCGAGCTTGTCGAAATGGAGCTTCAGGAGCTTCTGGACAAGTACGAATTTCCCGGATCAGAGACCCCGATCATTCGTGGAAGCGCCCTTCGCGCCTTGGAGTGCGACGATCCCGCAGCGGAACCGGCCCAGTGCATATTCAAACTGATGGACGCCTGCGACTCTTACATTCCCGAGCCTGTCCGAGACACGGACAAGACGTTCCTGATGCCGATCGAAGACGTGTTCAGCATTTCCGGTCGTGGAACGGTTGTGACCGGCCGTATTGAGCGTGGTGTGATCAAGACGGGTGAGAACGTGGAAATCGTGGGTATTCGTGAAACGATCACGACGGTATGCACGGGTGTTGAAATGTTCCGCAAGATTCTTGACGAAGGTCGCGCGGGAGACAACGTGGGTCTTCTTCTCCGCGGCACGAAGCGTGACGAGGTTGAAAGAGGCCAGGTTGTGGCCAAACCGGGCAGCATCACGCCGCACACGAAATTTGCCGCAGAGATTTACGTACTGAGCAAAGAAGAAGGCGGCCGTCATACGCCGTTTTTCACCGGCTACCGTCCCCAGTTCTTTTTCAGAACCACTGACGTGACCGGCATCCTGAATCTTCCCGAAGGTGTGGAAATGATCATGCCTGGTGACAACGTAACGATCACTGCCGAACTGATTTCCCCCATCGCCATGGAAGAAGGTCTCCGTTTCGCGATCCGGGAAGGCGGCAGAACTGTAGGCGCTGGTGTTGTTGCCAGCATCATTCAATAATCGGGATTTTTGAAAATGATGATTAACACGAAAATTAGAATCAGGCTTAGAGGATACGATCACAAGCTTTTGGACAGCTCAACGCTTGATATCGTTGATACCGCGAAAAAGACAGGCGCTCGCGTCGTTGGTCCCATTCCGCTGCCCACACGGATCAATAAATTTTGTATTCTTCGTTCACCCCATGTGAACAAAAAGTCCCGTGAGCAGTTCGAGATCAGAACTCACAAACGGCTGCTTGACATACTTGAACCGACGCAGCAGACTGTTGACGCACTTATGAAGCTGGATCTTTCTCCAGGTGTCGATGTTGAGATTAAACTGTAAAGGGTAAGAACCATGGTCAGAGGAATATTAGGTAAAAAAATAGGAATGACGAGTGTCTATACAGCGGACGGAAAATACGTCCCCGTGACTGTATTGAAAGTTGGCCCGTGTTTCGTCACGCAGATCAAATCCGAGAACGTCGATGGTTACAATGCGATTCAGATCGGTTTTGAAGCTAAAAAAGAAAAACATGTTACTAAACCGATGATGGGCCATTTCAAAAAAAGCGGCGACACGTATTTTGCCCACGTGAAAGAGTTCGACGTTCAGAATCCTGATGACTTTACTCTTGGCCAGGAAATTACCCTCGATATGTTTGAAATCGGTGAGATGATTCAGGTCACCGGCAAATCGAAAGGGCGTGGTTTCGCTGGAACGATTAAACGGCATGGCTTCGGCAGGGGGCCTGAAACGCATGGTTGTCGTAACCACAGAGAACCCGGTTCCATAGGCTGTAGTGCGTGGCCCTCTAAGGTCATGAAAGGCAAAAGAATGCCCGGACAGCTCGGTAATGATCGTAGAACCGTCAGAAATTTGCAAATCGTGGATATCCGTCCTGAAGACAATGTTCTTCTGATCAAAGGACCGGTGCCTGGTGCGAAATCCGGGATTGTTGAAATAAAGAGACCTTTGTTCTGATAAATGATCATCCCGTTTGAGTTCAGGGGTGCGGTAAAGAGGGTAAATATGGCTGTCGTTGACGTAATAAATGTTACTGGTGAGAAAGTGTCTCAGGCTGAACTGTCGGATGATATTTTCAACGTAACAGTAAAAAATTGTATACTGCATGAAGTTGTGAAGATGCAACTCGCCAACAAACGGTCTGGCACGGCATGTGTCAAAAACAGATCGGATGTAAAAGGAAGCACACGAAAACTTTTCCGCCAGAAGGGCACAGGCAATGCCCGTCCTGGTTCGATCCGGTCGCCCCTCCGCAGAGGAGGTGGTGTTATATTCGGGCCTCACCCCAAATCGTGGGCTTACACCGTTCCTAAAAAAGTCAGACGCCTTGCGCTGAAAATGGCTTTGAGCAGCAAACTTCAGAATGAGAGTCTTGTTGTTCTTGATCAGTTTGAGCTGAGCGAAATCAAGACAAAAAGGGTTAACGATATCTTAAGCACGCTCAACGCGGGTAAAGCCCTGATCGTATCCGACACTGAAAACACGAACCTTGAGTTGTCAGCAAGAAATCTTCCCAAGGTGAAGGTGCTCAGGACCGAAGGTCTCAATGTCTATGATATATTAAAATACGACAAACTGATTTTACTTGAAGCATCCATCAAGGGAATTGAAGGGAGACTTTCGGCATGAACCAGTACGATATAGTGTTAAGACCCTTAAACACTGAAAAAACGAACATGCAGCACGAAGATTTGAACAAAGTCTTTTTTGAGGTTGAAAAAGGATCCAACCGGATCGAAATCAAAAAAGCCATTGAATCCATCTTTAAAGTCAAAGTGGCTGCTGTCAATACGGTACAGATTAAAGGCAAGAAAAAACAGCGTGGCAAAATCTCTGGCAAGCGCCGCGACTGGAAAAAAGCGATTGTAACTTTGATGCCTGGCGAAAGAATTGATTTCTTTGAAGGTGTATAATTCGGGGGATTAGATGTCAGCAATACGAAAAACGAAAGCAACATCACCGGGTCGAAGATTCCAGGAATATTCCACTTTTGAAGGAATTACGAAAAAAGATCCTGAAAAAAGCCTGCTAAGACCCATCAAGAAATCCGGCGGCAGAAATGCCAATGGACGTGTTACATGCCGCCACAAGGGCGGAGGGCATAAAAGACATTACCGGATCATTGATTTCAAACGGGACAAGAACGGCATTCCGGCCAAAGTCACGGCAATTGAGTATGATCCGAACAGATCGGCACGCATTGCCCTCCTTACTTATGCTGACGGTGAAAAGCGCTATATACTCGCGCCCATCAATCTGAATATCGGCGATACGGTGACTTCCGGTCCTGGATCGGACATTAAGCCCGGCAACACTCTGCCCCTGGAACTGATTCCTCTCGGAACCCAGATTCACAATATCGAGCTGAAGCTCGGAAAAGGTGGACAGATTGTCAGAGGTGCCGGAACGTTCGCCCAGCTCATGGCTAAAGAGAAATCTTACGCCATGGTGAGACTTCCTTCCAGTGAAGTACGCATGGTCTATCTGAAATGCAGTGCCACGGTAGGACGTCTTGGAAATACAGAACATAACAGCGTTAATCTCGGGAAAGCTGGTAGAACCCGCTGGCTTGGTGTCAGACCCAGCGTTCGTGGTGTGGCCATGAACCCCGTCGACCATCCCATGGGCGGTGGTGAAGGGCGCTCCTCCGGTGGTCGTCATCCTTGTACACCTTGGGGTAAGCCGACCAAGGGTTGCAGAACACGAATGAACAAGACAACCGATCGTTACATTGTGAAAAGACGAGCTAAATAATATTTGAGCAGAAAGCCTTAAAGGCAATGAAGAAAGAGCAGGAGAGATTATGCCTCGTTCGTTAAAAAAAGGCCCCTTTGTTGAGCCGAAACTCGTTCATAAAGTCCTTGTGGCTCAAGAAAACCGGAGCAATCTGGTGATCAAGACCTGGTCAAGAAGATCAACCATCATTCCAGAAATGGTGGGGTTGACCTTCGCGGTACACAATGGGAAAAAGTTCGTTCCGGTTTTTGTCACAGAAAACATGGTAGGCCATAAACTGGGTGAATTTTCGCCGACGCGGACTTTTTATGGACATGCCGGTGACAAAAAGACCAAGAAAAAATAAACCGCATTAAAAGAACAAGGAATATAGCGATGGAGGTTAAAGCTGTAGCGAAACATGTCCGCATTTCACCTCAGAAGGTTCGGAAAATTGTAGGAGCCATCAAAGGGAAACGTGTTGAAAGCGGACTGAGTTCACTTAAATTCATGCCCCAAAAGGCTTCGGGTATTGTTGAGAAAATTTTGAAATCAGCCGTAGCGAATGCGGATCATAACAACAATATGGACGTTGATTCTTTGATAGTTAAAAATATCATTGTCGACTCTGGTCCTTCTCTGAAACGTTTCAGACCGAGAGCAAGAGGCAGAGGGGCAAGAATACTTAAAAGAACAAGTCATATCACTGTCATCGTTGCTGACGAAGCATAACAGGCAGGAGGAGCACACTTTGGGCCAGAAAGTTAATCCAATAGGAATGAGACTGGGGATCATCAAGACATGGGATTCTCGTTGGTACGCCGATAAAGAATATTCTGACTACGTTCTTCAGGATTTTGCGATTCGCAAATTTCTTAAAGAACGACTTTATCATGCTGGTATTTCAAAAATTGAAATTGACAGATCGTCGAAGCGCATCAGACTTCGTCTATACACCGCAAGACCCGGAATTGTGATTGGGAAAAAAGGTGCTGAAATCGGTGTACTCAAAAACGATCTGGCCAGAATTATTTCAAAGTACGGTGCTGAACCCCAGGAAATCATGATTGATATTCAGGAGATCAAAAGACCTGAAATCGATGCTCAGATGGTTGCAGAAAATATCGCTCTCCAGCTTGAACGGCGTGTGGCTTTTCGCAGGGCCATGAAACGATGCGTGACATCCGCCATCCGATTTGGTGCCGAGGGGATCAAGACAGTGTGCTCCGGTCGACTTGGCGGTGCTGAAATCGCTAGAACGGAGTGGTATAGAGAAGGTCGAGTGCCTCTGCACACGCTCCGCGCCGACATTGATTATGGGTTTGCCGAAGCGAAGACCACCTATGGAATCATTGGTGTCAAGGTATTCATTTTCAAAGGTGAAATATTAAAAAAATAGTTCTTTCGGTTTCTGCGGAATCCGGATAGGCTGATGACCTTTTGTAGGAGAACAGGGACATGCTTAGTCCAAAGAAAGTAAAATTCCGAAAACAACAAAGAGGAAGAATGACGGGTGAGTCCCATAGAGGGTCAACGCTCACTTTTGGAGAATACGGACTTCAAGCCGTTGAATGCGGCTACATCAATGCTCGCCAGATTGAGGCAGCTCGTATCGCCATGACAAGGCACGTGAAACGTGGTGGAAAAATGTGGATTCGTTTCTTTCCGGACAAACCCGTGACTAAAAAACCGGCGGAAGTAAGAATGGGTAAAGGTAAAGGTCCGACCGACTCTTGGGTAGCCGTTGTGCATCCTGGAAAAATACTCTATGAAATGGAAGGGGTATCTCGTGAGATGGCGATGGAAGCTCTTCGTCTCGCTTCTCACAAGCTTTCAATCAAGACAAAGTTCATAGAGAAAGGACTGTACAAATGAAAAAGAATCCAATTCTATCTTTAGCCCCTGAGGAATTCTCAAAAAAGTTGTTCGAGCTCAAAGAAGAATACTTTAACTTGAGATTTCGCCATGGAGTCGGTCAGCTTGAAAAAAATTCCACTTTGAAAAAAGTGAGAAGAGATATTGCAAGGCTGAAGACAGTCATGAGATCCCATGAACTTTCTAAATGATAAGAAGAGCACTAAGCTATGAAAACACGTGGATACAGAAGACAAATTCAGGGAACCGTCACCTCGGACAAAATGGATAAAACCGTGACCGTCCTGGTTGAAAGGATCGTCAAACACAAACTTTACAAAAAGTATGTGAAACAGCATGCCAAGTTCGCTGCCCACGACGAAAACAACCTCTGCCAGATTGGTGATAAGGTTATCATCACTGAAACGAGACCGTTAAGTAAGATGAAGCGCTATCGTGTTAGTAAAATAGTCGAAAAAGCTGTTTAGAATAAGAGGTCACTTAAAATGATTCAGACTGAAACAAGACTAACTTCCGCTGACAATTCAGGAGCACGCGAACTTTACTGTATCAAGATCCTGGGCGGATCCAAAAGACGATACGCTCGTGTCGGCGACATCATTGTTGTTTCGATCAAAGACGCCATGCCGAATTCCAAGGTGAAAAAAGGCGACGTGATGAAAGCGGTTATCGTCAGAACAAAAAAAGAAATCAGAAGACCCGATGGAAGCTACATTCGTTTTGACGATAATTCTGCTGTACTGATTAACGCGAACAGGGAGCCTGTTGGAACACGTATCTTCGGTCCGGTTGCAAGAGAACTCAGAGCCAAAAGATTCATGAGAATCATTTCTCTCGCTCCTGAAGTACTGTAATTGACTCGACATAGAGCTTTTGGAGAATTCCATATGAATGCGGTAAAAACCCGAATTAAAAAAGACGACAAAGTTAAGATCATCACCGGTAAAGACAAAGGTAAAATCGGTAAGGTGCTTAAAGTTGTCACTAAAGACAGCCGCATGGTTGTCGAAAATATCAATATTGTCAAATCGCATCAGAAACCGAACATGAAAAATCCCCAGGGTGGCATCATCAGTAAGGAAGCCCCCATCGATTTCTCCAATGTCATGTTGATGTGCAACCATTGCATGTCTCCGATTCGAATCAAGATGAAGACGCTGGAAGATGGAAAGAAGGTTCGTGTTTGCCCGAAATGCAAAGAAACGATTGATGCCTAAAGGATTTCCCGGAGGATTGTAATGTCAGAGTTATATGAATTCTATCAAAATGAAGTGATTCCCAAACTTCAGGAAAAGTACAACTACAGGAACGTCATGCAGGTTCCGAAAGTTGTCAAAGTGGTTCTGAATATGGGGCTTGGCGAAGCCATCAAAAATGCTAAAATTCTTGAATCGGCCGCAGCAGAACTGGCGCTTATTTCCGGTCAGAAACCCGTGATCACGAAGTCCAAGAAATCCATTTCCGCTTTTAAACTTCGTGAAGGAATGCCCATCGGATGCACGGTAACGCTTCGAAGAGAAAAAATGTGGGATTTCATCAACAGGCTGATCAATGTGTCTCTTCCCCGCATCAGAGATTTCAGGGGTATTTCGGGTAAAGCCTTTGACGGGAGAGGTAACTACACCCTGGGTATCAGAGAACAGATCATCTTTCCGGAAATCCAGTACGATAAAATTGATAAAATCAAGGGCTTGAATGTCACAGTGGTGACCACTGCGAACACAGATGAAGAAGGCAAAGAGCTTTTGAAACTTCTTGGAATGCCCTTTAGAAATTAAAGTAAACAAAGCCCGATTTCATTTAAATGTGAGAAACCATTCAAGGAGAGCACGTTTTGGCACGAAAATCATTGATTGCGAAAGCAGCTAGAAAACCAAAGTTCAAGGTAAGAACCTATAACAGATGTCCTCTCTGCGGAAGACCACGTGCTTTTATCAGAAAATTTGGCATCTGCAGAATTTGTTTCAGGGAACTTGCATCGCAGGGTAAGCTGCCTGGCGTGACAAAATCGAGCTGGTAATACAACAAACCAAGGTAAAACGGAGCAATTAAAATGAGTATGAGTGATCCAATAGCGGACATGCTTACGCGGATTAGAAACGCTGGAAAAGCAAAATTTCCGACAGTGGATATCCCAGGCTCGAAACTTAAAGTTGAGCTTGCGAAAATTCTTAAGGAAAACGGATACGTAAAGAATTATAAATTTGTTGAAGACGGCAAGCAGGGAATGCTTCGTGTTTACCTGAAGTACGAATCCCACGGTGTTCACGCGATATACGGCTTGGAAAGAATCAGCAAACCGAGCAGAAGGATATATACAGCTTCGAAAGATATAAAACCCGTATATAACGGGTTGGGAATTGCGATTATATCGACTTCAAAAGGGATAATGACTGATATACAGGCAAAAAAAGAAAATCTCGGCGGAGAGATTCTTTGTAACGTCTGGTAAACGAGGAGCTTATATATGTCACGAATTGGTAAAAAACCCATTCAACTGCCTGAAAAAACTGAAGTGATCTACAGTAATCAAGTATTGAAGGTCAGCGGCCCTAAGGGGACCCTTGAAGAAAAAATTCATCCTTCCATCGGTATCTCAGTTGACGGGAACATTTTGAATGTAGAAATCACCGGGAATGACAAAAATGCGGATGCTTTTCATGGAATGACACGTGCCAATGTCGCCAACATGATCAAAGGTGTCTGTGATGGATTTGAAAGAGTACTCGAAGTCAACGGAATTGGTTACCGTGTGGAAATCAAGGACCAGACCGTTGTTCTCAGTGTCGGTTACTCCAAACCGGTCGAATATGTGCTGCCCAGTGGCATAGCCGCTTCTGTGGAAAAGAACCAGATCAAACTCTCGGGAATCAACAAGCAGCAGCTTGGTCAGATTGCCGCTGAATTACGGAGTATCAGACCCCCGGAACCTTACAAGGGTAAAGGGATCAAGTACATTGAAGAGACTATTCAGCGGAAAGCAGGAAAAACTGCCGCTTAATTGAGGGTTCGTTGAATCGTTCCCGGAAACAGAGTGATGACCGTATTTAATGATGATAGGTCGCATGTCACAAAAAGGTAGGATGTAACCATGAGCAAAATCTCGAAAAACGAAAAAAGGCTGAAAAGAAAGATACGTATCAGAAAAAGACTTTCCGGTACTCCTGAACGCCCTCGTTTATGTGTCTATAAAAGTACCAAACACATTTACGCGCAGATCATCGACGACACCATCGGTAAAACCCTTGTGTCTGCTTCGACTGTGGAAAAGGATTTCGTAAAAAGCGGTGACAAAAAAGCATGCGCCAATACGGTGGGAAAAACCCTGGCGGCCCGTGCGATGGATAATGGAATCAAATTGGTCGTATTTGATCGAAATGGATATCTGTATCACGGAAGATTGAAGTCACTGGCTGACGGCGCACGCGAAGCCGGTCTTGATTTTTAGTTAAGGAGGCTACCTTGTTTAAGAAAGAAACTGACGATAACCAGCTTATCGATAAAGTTGTACATATTAACCGTGTTGCGAAAGTAGTTAAAGGCGGGCGACGTTTCAGCTTCAGTGCGATTGTTGTGGTCGGTGACGGCGAAGGAAGGGTCGGATACGGATTAGGCAAGGCCGGAGAAGTTCCGGAAGCCATCAGAAAGGGTGTTGAGCAGGCCAAGAAAACCATGGTTCCCGTGACAGTGGTCAACGGCACAATCCCTTATGAAACCATTGGCAAGTTTGGTGCTGGCCGTGTTCTTCTGAAACCCGCTTCCGAAGGTACTGGTGTTATTGCTGGTGGAGCGGTTCGCGCGGTTCTTGAAGCCGTGGGTGTCAGAAACATTCTTACCAAATGCATGGGCTCACACAATCCCCACAACGTGGTCAAGGCGACCATCGCAGGATTGAAACAGCTTCAGAGCCGTAAGCAGGTAGCCCAGAGAAGAGGGATGAACGTCGAAGACCTTTAATACAGGATAGAATCATGACTTCAAAATTGAAAGTGACTCTTGTCAAGAGCTTGATCGGAAGACCTGCGAAGCACCGAGATGTGCTTAAGGGAATGGGTCTTACAAAGATGAATCGTACGATTGTAATCGATGACAATTCCTCGAACCGGGGGATGATCAATAAGGTTTCTCATATGCTGAACGTGGAGGAAACGGGAAATGAAGCTTAACGAACTGTCTCCTGCAGAAGGATCCGTCAAGGACAGGAAAAGGATCGGACGGGGTATTGGTTCTGGCTGGGGAAAAACGGCCGGAAAAGGTTACAAGGGTTTGAAAGCCCGTTCCGGTGGATCAGTCCGTCCCGGATTTGAGGGCGGTCAGATGCCGATTCACAGAAGACTTCCCAAACGCGGTTTCACCAATACTTTCAAGACTGAATACGCCATCGTCAATCTAAAGAACCTGTCTGGTTTCGAAAATGGCATGACCGTGGATCCTGAAACTCTGATTCAGGCCGGTCTCGTGAAAGGCAAATTTGATGCAGTCAAAATTCTTGGTTTTGGTGATATCAATGTGTCTCTTGTCATCAAATCATGCAATGTCAGCCAGTCTGCTAAAGAAAAAATTGAAGCTGCCGGTGGAAAAGTAGAGGCCTAATCATTATGGTGACAAGCGGATTTCAGAACATACTTAAACTGCCTGAACTCAAGAAAAGAATCTTTATCACGCTGTTTTTCTTGTTTGTTTACAGAATCGGGGTACATGTCCCGACTCCTGGTATCAATTCCGACGCTCTTTCAAGAATTTTTAAAGATCTTGCAGCTCAGGGCGGTGGTATTGTCGATATGTTCAATATGTTTTCCGGTGGCGCCCTTGAAAGGCTTTCGGTTTTCGCTCTTGGGATCATGCCTTACATCAGTGCATCGATCATATTGCAGCTGATGACCATTGTTTTTCCCTATCTCGAGCAATTGAAGAAAGAAGGGGAGCACGGTCAGAAAAAGATCACCCAGTACACTCGTTACGGGACGGTAATTCTGAGCATCATTCAAGGTTTCGGGATCAGTTACGGTCTTGAAACCATGGGCGCTGTCCAGGCCCCGGGATGGGGATTCCGTATCATGACGGTCATCACGCTGACAGCAGGCACTGCGTTTATCATGTGGCTTGGCGAACAGATCACCGAGAGAGGCATCGGCAACGGGATTTCTCTGATTATTTTTGCCGGCATTGTGGCAAGGATGCCCAGTGCCATAGCGACTACTCTGGGTCTTGTCGCCATGGACGAAATCAGTCTGTTCACTGTCCTGCTTCTTGGGGCTTTTGTCGTGCTTGTTGTCGGGTTCGTTATTTTCATGGAACAGGCGCAGCGTCGAATCCCTGTGGAATACGCGAAACGTGTGGTCGGACGAAAAGTTTACGGTGGGCAGAGTTCCCATCTCCCCTTGAAGATCAACATCGCAGGTGTCATTCCCCCCATTTTCGCTTCGTCTATATTGATGTTTCCTACAACGATATTTTCATTTTTCCCGCCGGACAAATCACAGGTTCTTGAGTCAATCAAGGCAATGATGACTCCGGGCAGTGCGCTTTATGAAATCCTGTTTGTCGCATTTATCATCTTCTTCTGTTACTTTTACACAGCCATTACGTTCAACCCCACGGAAGTGGCTGAAAACTTGAAGAAAAACGGTGGGTTTATTCCTGGAATCCGGCCTGGTAAACGTACGGCTGATTTTATCGATAAAGTTCTGACTCGGCTGACACTTGTGGGCGCCATTTATGTTTCGGCAATTTGTGTTCTCCCTTCAATTCTTATCACGAAAGGCCATGTACCGTTTTATTTCGGCGGGACCGCTCTTCTGATCGTTGTGGGTGTTTCCATTGACACGGTTGCACAGATCGAATCACACCTTCATATCAGGAATTACGAAGGGTTTCTTAAAAATGGGCAACGCTTTAAAGGTCGTCGGTAAATTTTGAGTTGAAATGATTGGGTTTTGGTGTTATTAAAAGCGGTTCTTTAAATTAATGCTCTGTTCGGAGGTTGTCGATGGCAAAGGAAGAACCAATCACGGTTCAGGGGAAGGTACTGGAAACTTTGCCCAACGCAATGTTCAAAGTTGAATTGGAAAACAAGCATCAGATACTTGCTCATATTTCGGGAAAAATGCGCATGCATTTTATAAAAATATTACCAGGAGACACGGTAACAGTCGAACTTTCACCCTACGATTTAACCCGAGGAAGAATCACGTATCGTTCGAAATGATCTTTACCGTCTATTTTTACAGGGAGTCAATCAAATGAAAGTAAGAGCATCAGTCAAAAAAGTATGCGCGAAATGTAAAATTATCCGCAGAAAAGGTGTTGTCAGGGTAATCTGCGAGAATAAACGCCATAAACAACGTCAGGGTTAGAGGAGGATAGGTTTTGGCACGAATTTCAGGTGTTGATATACCGAGAAAGAAACGTATTGATGTGTCCTTGACATATATATTTGGTATTGGACGGTCTACAGCCCAGAAAATACTCAGCGGTCTGAATATCGATTGCGCTCAGAAAACCGAACAGTTGACCGATGATGAGATCAACAATATCCGTAAAGTCATCGACAGTGACTATGTCGTTGAAGGTGAGCTTCGTACTGACGTGTCCATGAGCATTAAACGATTGATGGATCTTGGGTGTTACCGTGGTCTCAGGCACAGAAAATCTCTGCCTGTCAACGGCCAGAGAACCAAGACCAATGCCCGGACAAGAAAAGGCCCGAGAAGAACGGCTGTTAAGAAGAAAAAATAAATAATTCCCGTATGACTTAGGAGGCAAGCTTTAAACAATGGCTAAAGCCCGCGTTAAAACAAAAAAGAAAGTTAAAAAGAATATATCCTCCGGTGTGGTTCATATCCAATCGACGTTCAACAACACGATTGTATCGATCACCGACAGCAACGGCAACGTTATTTCATGGTCAAGCGCCGGTATGCATGGTTTTAAAGGTTCGCGTAAAAGCACTCCTTTTGCGGCTCAGATGACAGCCGAAGACGCTGCCAGAAAAGCTCAGGAACATGGGATCAAGACTGTCGAGGTGTTTGTCAAAGGGCCTGGTGCTGGTAGAGAGTCCGCGTTGAGATCTCTCCAGACAGTTGGCTTCAATGTCACCAAGATCAGGGACGTTACCCCTGTTCCGCATAATGGATGTCGTCCTCCTAAGAAGAGACGGGTTTGATGTGTTTTTTTAATTATTAGAATATAAGATCGATTTCTTAGCTAATAAGGAGGAACTTTTGGCACGATATAGAGGTTCAGTTTGTCGTTTGTGCAGACGTGAAAACATGAAATTATTTCTAAAGGGCGACAGATGCTACTCTGATAAATGCGCCTTCGATCGAAGAGGGTATCCTCCTGGACAGCATGGTCAGCGCCGTGGAAAGTATTCAGATTACGGTATCCAGCTCCGCGAAAAACAGAAAGTTCGCCGCATCTATGGAATTTCAGAAAAACAATTCCGTCTGATGTTCGAAGCGGCTGACCGTCAGAAAGGCGTTACCGGCACCAATCTTCTCGCAAATCTTGAAAGAAGGCTGGACAATGTTGTTTATCGTCTTGGCTTTGTCAACTCCAGAACCCAGGGGCGGCATTTTGTCAAACACAACCATTTTCTTGTCAATGGAAAGAAGGTCAACATACCTTCATACCTTGTCAAGAAAGAAGACGTGATCCAATTGAGAGACAAAAGCAAGACGGTTCAGGTCATCAATGATGCTCTCGGTGCTGTGGTCAGACGTGGTGTGCCCCAGTGGATGAGTCTGGACAAAGACAGTTTGAAAGGTGTTATTTCCGGAATGCCTGCTCGTGAGGATATAACGATTCCTATCCAAGAACAGTTGATCGTTGAACTTTATTCCAAATAAGATTCAATAAGGCAGATTCGTTCGGTTTATCACACGAAAATTCTGGAGATTATATTATGTCATCTGACGAACTTGTATACATCAACTGGCGGGAGATGATCAAACCCGACAAAGTTCACCGTGAGAGTAATTCCACATACGGGAAATTCGTATGCGAGCCTCTTGAAAGAGGGTTTGGAATCACGATCGGTAACGCTTTGCGCCGTGTCATTCTCTCGTCTCTTTACGGAGCGGGGATCGTTTCCGTAAAATTTGATGATGTACTTCACGAATATTCAGTGATACCTGGTGTTTTGGAAGATGTGGCTGAGATTATCCTTAACCTTAAGGAAATCAGATTGAAGGTTGAAGATATAAAGCCAAGAATCATCAAGCTGAAGGCCTCGGGAAAAGGGAAGTATAAGGCTGGGGATATTGTGAGTCCTGACGGGCGTGTTGTGGTGTTGAATCCTGAGCAGCACGTTCTCACGCTGACAGAAGACATGGATCTCAACCTTGAACTTGTTGTCAAATTCGGGCGCGGTTACTCGCTGGCCAAATACAACAAGGACGAAGAAGCACCCCTTGGAACCATCCCTATTGATACGGTTTTTTCTCCGATCCGGAGGGTCAATTATTCTGTTTCAAATGCCCGAGTCGGTCAGCGCACAGATTATGACCGTCTGACGCTGGAGGTTTGGACTGATGGAAGCCTGGCTCCTGAAGATGCCGTGGCTTACGCCGCTAAAATTTTGAAGGAACAGATGAATCCTTTCATCAATTTTGATGAGGACATCGAACCTGAGCTGGAAGACAGCTTTGATGACGGACACAGAAAAGAGTACAATGAAAACCTCTACAGAAATGTCGAGGAGCTCGAACTCTCTGTGAGAAGTGCAAACTGTTTGAAAAATGCTGATATATTGAAAATATACCAGCTCGTTCAGAAGACTGAGAACGAAATGTTGAAAACCAAAAATTTCGGAAGAAAATCCCTGAACGAAATCAAGGAAGTTCTCGGTGAAATGGGATTGTCTTTAGGGATGAAACTGGATGGATTTGTTCCTCCAGATGACGATATTTCTGAAGGGGAGTAATGAATCATGAGACATAGAAAATCCGGTGTTAAATTAAGCAGATCTTCAAGCCACAGGAAAGCGATGTTCAGGAACATGGTGACCTCGCTTTTTAAATATGACCGCATCAGCACAACCGACGCCAAAGCCAAAGAGCTTCGCAAATGGGCCGATGGAATCGTGACCCTTGCCAAACGTGGTGATCTTCACGCGCGACGCCAGGTTCTTGCGATTATCAGAGAAAAGGATGTGGCTCATAAGCTTTTTGAAGACGCTCCCGCCCGTTTTGGTTCTATTGCCGGCGGCTATACCCGTTTGACGAAAATTGGCTTAAGAGCGGGTGACACAGCAGAAATGACGATGGTGGAGCTCGTCGGTGAAAAAGTGGAAGCTCCGGCGAAAGCCAACGAAGCCTAATTTCGCTTTTCCCAGCATGACAGGATTTGATAAAAGCCCATGGTTTGATTACCATGGGCTTTTTTTATGGTGATACTGTTTGCGTTGGATGGAAATTAGAAACGAAAAAACCCCGTCAATTTGTAAATCAACGGGGTCTTTTTATATGTGTCGCACGATGCGATGTTATTTGGCTCCCCAGCACGGACTTGAACCGCGGACTTAGTGGTTAACAGCCACTCGCTCTGCCGACTGAGCTACTGGGGAATGAGGTCACTAACCTGATATACAATCAATGACGGAGATTTATTTACAGGATATGGTACGTGATGTCAACTGATTTTATCGGGGTTTTAGAGGGGAATAATTCTTCCATGCTTTTTTTGACGCCCATCACTTGCCCATGTGTTTGAACTCTGGATCAGAGGAATGAATCGTTGATTCATGACCGGCCATGGTATAGAAGATGTCATGGGCTCACGGAATATCGGTGATAAGGGATGCATATGAGTTGGAAAGATGTTGTGGAAATTCCCCCCTGGGGTGATGTTGAAGATTGGAGGCAGGTCAATGACGCGGTCCGGTACCTGATCGGACGGCATAAAGCCAACCTCGGACCGGTCATGGAAACGGCGCGGTACATTGAAACGCTGCTGAAATCGTTTTTCCCCTTGCAGGACCAACTGGTTCAGGAAACATGCGTCGGTTGCCAATGCCCCTGCTGTGAGACAGCCACGGTGTGGTATGATTTCTGTGACATCCTTTTTAATCACTTGACCGGACAGGAACTCACCGAACGTCAGCTTATCGGGAAACAGGGGGACATCTGCGGCTGCTTTTCCCATCGGGGCTGCGTTATGCCGCGTCTGTCAAGACCCTGGGTCTGTACCCTTTATTTCTGCCCTCAGCAGATGCACAGGATAAGGGTCCGTGGACAGGAGGTCAAAAACGCGTCGGACCAACTCATTCACGATATCCGGGTCGCAAGAAAAAAACTGGAAACCTCGTTCATACAAATTACGTCATGAGGTGGCCGTACATTTCCGTCCAAAACGTTCCATCCACCCCGAACTGGGTCCAATGCTTTTAACATTTTACTTTTAAACAGGCTGTGTTATACCGATAACCGGCAACGTAAGCCTCTTTCTGACAGTGACCCGGAAAACGATAGCAGACGCCGCACCGTGGCAGGCAAGCCTCTCTCCTGCTGCGGCCAAGGCGATGGATGCATCGCCCTTTTTCACTCCATTTCGGACCGCGCAGGGTGAGCCATGGAAAAAAAGAGTGACAGGAAATCCTCATACATCAGGCAAGAAACCTGGAAAAAACGAAACACAAAACAGACCTCGCCCCGAGTGATGAAAAAAGGATTCAACTTGGCCGAACTGGGTCTGATCGTCCTGGCCATTGCTGTCTTTTTTGCGGCCGGAGCTTTTTTTTTCCGCGTCACCAGCCGGTCGGCCTATGACATAACCGTCAAGCACGATCTCCAGAAGTTCGCGGATTTTCAGGACTACCATTATAAGATCAACAGGAAATGTCTGGGAGAACAGGGGCAGTCTGTCAGGAACGACGGCGCTGTCTCGGATCTGGTGATCGAGAACTACTCGGTGTCTGAAGGGGTTTGCATCACCATTGTGTCAGGAGATCCCCAGCGGCCGAATGACGCGGATAATCCGTATGCATTCCAGGCCAGGCACGCTAAATCCGATAAGGTTTACGAATATAATTTTTTAAGTGGCAAAACGGTGGAAAGGTAAACACGTATGGTTCAACCTGAGCATAGCATGGACAACCGGCGGGTAAAAAACCTGTTTATCAACAAGGGTCTACAGTTCAGGTTCATCATGGCGAGCCTGTTGTACATGTTTCTCGTCATGGTCGTTACCCTGGCCCTGGTTCTCGTTCCAGACCTTTACACCATGTTTTCCTCCCAGGATCTGGCCGCCCAGCATCAGGCGGCCCAGAACTACCTGGTCCTGGCGACGCGCATCGTTCCATCGGCTTTACTCCTCTTTCTGTTGATGTTCGTTCATCAGCTGTTCATGACCCATAAAATCTGCGGGCCCCTGGTCAATTTCACCACGACGTTCAAGAAGATCGGTGACGGAGATCTTTCCAGAAAAGTCATGCTGAGAAAAGGCGATTACCTTAAAGTCGAATGCGAGGCCATCAACGGGATGATCGAAGGGCTTTCCCAGCGCTTTCAGCAAATTGCGGAAGAACACGTGCGGGTGATACAGGTTCTTGAAACCACGCTGCCGGCCCTTGCGGACGGGCCCGAGAAAAAGAACCTTGAAGAACTGGTCCATGATCTGAAAAGCCAGCCGGTCGACTTGACCGGATATCCCGTTTCCGATGACCATGCGGACGAACACTAATCGAAAAACCACGGCTGTGGGCGATGTCGAAAAAATCCTCAAAGGCCTGGAAAAGAACCTGGCGTCCTGCATGGTCAAAGACAGGCACGGGTTTCGGAGAGATCTGGCAAGGCTCCGACAGAATCTGAAAAGCTCCTCTCTGGGTCAGCAGGACTTGACCGGTCTTTTGGCAGGCCTGGAACAGAAAATCCGGCATTCCGTCGAACAATGTGAAACGCGCAGAAAAAACAGGCCGAAATTCGAGTACCTCGACGACCTGCCCATCACCGCACGAAAAGACGAAATCATCCAGAGCATCCGGGACAACCAGGTTCTGATTCTTTCCGGGGAAACAGGTTCGGGGAAAACGACCCAGATTCCCAAGTTCTGTCTCGCCGCCGGGCGGGGCATCCGGGGAACCATCGCCTGCACGCAGCCCCGTCGTATCGCTGCCCTTTCCGTGGCCGCCAGAATCGCCGAAGAACTTGGGCAGGAGCCGGGCCAGGCCGTGGGCTACCAGATTCGATTCCAGGAAAAGACGTCGGAAAACACCCTGGTCAAGGTGATGACCGACGGGGTCCTGCTGGCCGAGGTCCAGAAAGACCGCTACCTTTCCTCCTACGACACCATTATCGTGGATGAGGCCCATGAGCGGAGCCTCAATATCGATTTTATCCTGGGCATCCTTTCCGAGCTGCTGAAAAGACGAAAAGACCTCAAGGTGATCATCACCTCAGCCACCATTGACACGGAAAAGTTTTCCAGGGCTTTTGGCGGGGCGCCTGTGATCGAGGTGTCCGGCCGGACCTTTCCCGTGGACCTTTCCTACCGGCCGGCCGAGAACAAGGAAGAGGAAGACCAGTACGTGGACCGTGCCGTGGCGGTGGTCGAGGACATCCACCGTCTGGGGCCTTTCGGCGATATCCTGATTTTCATGCCCACCGAAGCCGATATCAGGGAATGCTGTGAACTTCTGAACGGGAGATCCTGGCTCCATGCCGTGGTGATGCCTCTTTTTGCCAGGATGTCCGCAGCGGACCAGAAGAGGATTTTCGAATCCGTGGCCGGACGAAAGATCGTGGTGGCCACCAACGTGGCCGAAACCTCCATCACCATTCCCGGCATCCGTTATGTGGTGGATACGGGACTTGCCAGGATTCCACGCTACACCCCCCGAACACGGACCACGTCGCTGCCGGTCACGGCCATTTCCCAAAGCAGCGCCGACCAGCGGAAAGGCCGGGCCGGCCGTGTGGAAAACGGGATCTGCTACAGGCTTTACAGTGAAAAGGAATACGAGAACCGGCCCCTTTTCACCACGCCCCACATTCTCAGGGCCAACCTGGCGGAAGTCATTCTGCGCATGATCGCCCTTCGACTGGGTGAGGTCAGCCGATTCCCCTTTATCGACCCGCCATCGGCCAGGAGCGTGAAAGACGGTTTCGACACCCTGGTCGAACTGGGGGCCATCCGGCTGGATCAGGGGCCGGACAAAAAAGGCGGTATGGGATACCGCCTGACAGATCAGGGCCGGATCATGGCAAGAATCCCGCTGGACCCCACGTTGTCCCGGATGCTCATCGAATCGTCGAGAAGGGGTTGCCTTGCCGAAGTCACCGTGATCATCTCGGCCCTGTCCATCCGGGATCCCAGGGAGCGCCCCCTGGACAAAATCCAGCAGGCCGATCAGGCCCAGGCTGTGTTCAAGGACCCCACAAGCGATTTCATCTCTCTTCTGAACATCTGGAACGCCTGGGAAAAGGAGGCGGCCGCAAAAGGGGGGAAAAAGCCCTCGGTTCTGAAACAGTTTTGCAAAGCCCACTTTCTTTCCTTTCTCAGGATGAGGGAATGGCAGGATATCCACGCCCAGTTGACGGACATCCTGGCTGAACAGGGCCTTGGGGGAGAAAAACAATCGCCGGAGCCGGACCGGGATAACAGACGAAGCCCCTTCAAACCCCTGTACCGCGCCATTCACCAGAGCCTGCTTTCCGGGTACCTGTCGGGAATCGCGGTGAAAAAGGAAAAGAACATCTACACAGCCGCCCGGAGCAGGGAGGCGATGATATTTCCCGGATCGGGCCTTTTCAACAACGGCGGGGCCTGGATCATGGCTGCTGAAATGGTGGAGACCTCCAGGCTTTACGCCAGAACCACGGCCAATATCGACCCCTTGTGGCTCGTCGAGCTGGGGGGCGACCTTTTAGTGAAGCAGTACAACACGCCCCGCTGGGACAGGAAAAAAGGGGCGGTGGTGGCGACAGAGCTTGTCTCCCTTTTCGGGCTGACCGTGGCGGAAGGCACGGTGCTTTTCGGCAGGGTGAAACCCCAGGAGGCCTCGCAGATTTTTATCCAGAACGCCCTGATCGAAGGGGATCTGGACCTTGACCGTGCCGGAAAGGAACTGGCCTTCATCCGGCACAACCTGGACCTGGCCGAAGAGGTCCGGCAGATCGAGGACAAGGTCCGGCGGCGTGACCTGCTGGTGGCTGACGAGGCGCTTTCCGCGTTTTACGCAACCCACCTTTCCGGAATCAGTGATATCCGCACCTTGGCCCGCTTTGTCCGGGACAAAGGAGGTTGCGGTTTTCTCATGATGACCCGGGACATGATGCTCCGTTACGAGCCGGATCAGGGGGAGTTGGAACTTTATCCCGAAACATTGGTCATGAACGGGGCTTCGTTCAGGGTCAGCTACTGTTTCAAGCCGGGAGAGGAAGACGACGGGATCACCCTGACCGTTCCTTCCGCCTCGGTGGGGGCCGTGAAAACCAATACCCTGGACTGGCTCGTTCCGGGACTTGTTCGTGAAAAAATTGAAACCATGATCAAGGGGCTTCCCAAGGAATACAGGCGGCGGCTGGTTCCTGTGAGTTCCACCGCGTCGGTCATCGCCGGTGAACTGCCCGAGCTGAAACAGGCCCAGGCCACAGGGAAAAACCCCGATACTCCCCTCGAAACCGCGCTTTCCCGGTTCATTCATGCCCGTTTCAAGGTCGATATCCCTCCGACGGTCTGGACAAGTGGCCAGGTTCCCGATCATCTGGCCATGCGTATCCGCATCACCGGGCCGGAAGGCCGTGTGATCGCCGAAGGCCGGGACAAGAACCTTCTGGCCCGGGATTTTTCTTCGAAAACCGACGATGATGGGTTTGAAAGAGCCCGGAGCCGTTTCGAACAGGACGATGTGTCCTTCGAGACCGTCGACGAGGTGCCGGACAGCCTGCCTCTCACCGTGAAAGGCGCCACACGGGGCATCGCTTTTCCCGGTTTCAGGGTCGAAGGAGAGAAGGTCTGTCTGCGTCTGTTCAGGAAGCGGGACCAGGCAACGCACCATCATGGGAAGGCGGTGAGGTTGCTGTTCGAAAAAGCCCTGGCCGAACGGGTGAAAAGTCTCAGGAAAGACCTGGTGCTCCAGGGCCGCCACCGTCTTATGGCCGCAGGTTTCGGCGGAGAAAAAGCGTTCAGCCGGAACATGGTAAACCGGGTGATGGCCGAACTGTTTTCCCCCGCCATAAGGACACGGGCCGCCTTCGCGGAAGAGATCCGTCAAAAGGCCCCGGTGATCCACGAAACAGGACGGAAAATTCAGGCGTTGGCTGTGGCGATACTCGAGGCTTACCACGACACGTTGAACCTGATCCACAGCCGTGAGATCAAGGAGATGGCCGGGGGACGGACCGCAGAGCTGGGGCTTGGCCTGAGAAGGGAACTGGAACACCTGGTGCCCGAACAGTTTCTCGCTCTTTACTCCGCCGAGCGGCTGAGTCATCTTGAACGCTACATCCGGGGCATCCGGTTCAGGGCCCAGCGGGCCTTTGACAATCCGGACAAGGACCGTTTCAAAGCAGCGGAAATCAAACCGTTCACCGATATCCTGAACAACTTTCTCGAAACTCTTGACGAATCACACACCGACGAGCGCCGCAACCGCATCGAAGAGTTCTTCTGGCAGCTGGAGGAATTCAAGGTGTCTGTTTTCGCACCGGAACTCAAGACGCCGGTGAAAATATCGGCCAAACGTCTCCAGGCCCTGGCCGACGAGATTCGCCGGATGATCTGAACTGGCTGTATAGGGTATCTGAAAAGCGGTTGACACGCCATCCGGTTGTCCCTATATTTTTCACAAAAAGCAAAAAAATTCTCCTTTACCCGTGATATGATCCACCATCGAGCAGACAAATTCAAAGGCGTATCATGCAGGACTGTCATATCAAACGTCCGATTACCGGTGTTTTCCCCTATCTTCGCTTTGCCCTGGATAAAGGGGTTGGGACGGAGGTCGTTCTAAAAGGGACAAACCTCAGGGAAAGCGATTTTTTTGATCCCCAGAATGATATTGCCCTGCCTCAGGAACTCCTGATCGTTCGGAATCTGATCGCGGCGATCCCCCATCCGGAAACCGCCTGGGATCTTGGCCGCTACTTTTATTCAAGAGCCCATGGCGTCCTGGGGGGCATGATGGAATCGGCCCCCACGGTGGGCGATGTGCTTGCCTGCTGGATTGAGTATGCCATTCTCCTGCATGTCTATTTCCGCATCAGCCTTGAAACGGTGGGCCACAAAATCCGCCTGTATGCGTTGAACCAGTTCAACCTTCCGGACGATCTTTTTCCGGTGCTTCTCGAACGTGACATCATTGCAGGGAAAACGGCCATCGACCACCGCCTGCCCGGAACGTTCCAGACCTATGCCACGGCCATATCCCTGGCCCATAAACCCCGGACCGATAAAAAAAAATATCAGGGGCACTTTCTCGAAAACATCCGTTTCAACCAGACTCACAACTATGTGGAGATTGAAAAAGAAACGTTGAGCGTGACCCTGCCCGGCGCCGATCCCCACAAATTCGAGCTGTTTCGCCAGCAGTGCCAGGCGGAGTACAGCCTGCGAAGTCAGGCCCGGTTGCCTCTGACCGATACCGTCACCCTTCATTTCCAGATCGGTAAAGGCATCGTTTCGTTTCAGGATATCGCCAAAAAGCTGAATATGAGCGAGCGTACGTTGAGGGAACGGCTGTCAAAAGAAGGCAGCAGCTACAGACAGATCAAAAACAGGTATGTGTTTCAGCAGGCCCTGAACCTGTTGAGCAACCCGGGCCTCAGTATCGAAAACATTGCAGACACGTTGGGTTACAGTGAAACCTGTGCTTTCAGCCGGGCTTTTGAAAAAATGACGGGCATGTCCCCCGGACGGTACCGCAGAAACATCATTACCAATCAAACGGTCAGCGAATCATAACGGCGTGAGCCGGTCCTTTTCGGTCTGCCGAAAATATCAACTTTTCCTCCGCAAAGATCATCAACACATCCCACAAAATTGCCTACTATCGCATTTAACGTTGTAATCGTTTCCTCCGGCGGTTCGAATGTTTTTCAAGACAAGATATGAAGGCAGGGCTATGAAAACCAAGGTGAAAAAGCGCCGTGCGGCGCGGTCATTCCAGAAAATCAGGTTGCTGGCATCGTTGGCCTCGGCCGTCACACGGGTCTGCTGTGAAGCGATTCTCGACGGCCGGCTGCGTGAGATGATCAACGCGAAACGTTTCGGTGACACCCATGATATCTCCTGGGCCCAGCTTCTTGAAAAACGGGCCGGGCAGGTGCCGGACAAGCCGTTTCTCCTGTACCGGGACGAGGCGATCACCTACCGCCAGATGGACGAACACGCCAATCAGATCGCCCGCTTTTTGCGTGACCAGGGATTCGGACCGGGCCAGGGCCTTGGGATTTTCATGCGTAATTCTCCCCGGTTTCTGGATGTTTTTTTCGGCGCCCAGAAGATCGGGATGTATCTGGTGCCCATCAACCCGGAGCTTAAAGGGGATGGCCTGGCCTATCTGATCAACCACAGCGACATGGTGGCCCTGGTCATGGATGCCGAGCTGCAGGAAACCATCAGCGCCGTTTCCCATCAGCTGACGAACCTCACATGCCTGATCGTCAACGACATCGAACCCGAGGCCAAACCGTTTCCCATACCGGACACCCTGCTCAGGCTGAGCGAGGCCTATGCCAGACCGACCAGTACGCCGGGCGTCGGCCACCATCCTGAGGATATCTGCCTGATCATGTACACATCCGGAACTACAGGCAGGCCCAAAGGGGTGGTGTACCGCTATAAGAAAACCAATGTGCGGCTGCTTTCCCTGATCGCCCATGTCCTGTTGAAAGAAGATGATGTCTACTACACGTATCTTGCCCTCTGTCACGGCAACGCCCTGTTTGTCACGACGACCTTTGCTCTGGCTCGAAAGGCCACCGTCGCTTTGTCCCGAAAGTTTTCCGCCAGCCGGTTCTGGGATCGCGTGCATCAGTACCAGGCCACGGTGTTCAACACCATCGGCTCCATCATCCCCATTTTGATGAAGCAGCCGCAGCGGCCAACGGACATGAAGAACTCCGTCCGTTTCGTCATTTCCGCCGCCTGCCCCGCCGATATGTGGGAGGCTTTCGAGACGCGCTTCGGCGTCACCATCTACGAAATCTACAGCGCCGTCGACAGTGGGGGAAAGGCCATCATGAATCTCGGAACCGCGCCGGTCGGTTCCCTGGGCAAACCGCCCCGGCCGGATGATATCCGGATCGTCGATGAAAACAATCAGCCTGTTCCGTTGAACACCCCCGGCGAACTTCTGTTCAAGGTGAAGGGCGGCAAAGGCCATGTGGAGTATTACAAAAACCCCGAGGCGTCGGAAAAAAAATCAGGGACGGGCTGGCTTCACACCGGGGACCTGGTCCGGCAGGATGAGGAGGGGTTTCTCTATTTTGTCGGCCGGAACACCGAGTCCATGCGCAAGGGCGGAGAAAATGTCTCGGCTTACGAGGTCGAACATGTGCTCATGGATCACCCGGCGGTGGAAGACGTGGCGGTTTATGCCGTTCCGTCGGACCTGGCCGAAGATGAGATCATGGCCGCCATCAAACGGGTCGACAACGCCAGCGTGAGCGCCCAGGATCTTCGGCTGTTTCTTTCGGACAAACTCGCGAAATATGCCATTCCCCGGTACATGCGCTTTGTGGACGACTTTCCCAAAACCAATTCGCACCGGATCATCAAACCGATCCTTGAAAAGGAAGGCATCACCGAGGACACCGTGGATACCCTGGCGGCGTCCTGACACCCACGAACGATCAACGACCAAGGGGAAGACCCGATGAAAACACCCGATATGCCATGCACCATCCCCCCGAGCGGCGCGCCGTTCAATGCGGTGGAAGAGATTGTCTACCGTAGGCGCAGTGTCCGTATCTACAAAAAAAAGCAGGTGGATGAATACATTGTCAAGCGGCTCCTCGAGGCCGCCCGATTCGCCCCGTCGGCCGGAAACGGGCAGACCTGGAAATTCATCGTGGTCCAGGACCCGGACATGCTGAAAGAAATGGAAGCCGATATCCTGAAGGTCTGCCGCTTCATCTCCCGCTGGTTTTACTATCTGATCAGCCATTCGACGATCAAATCCTGGCTGACCCGGATCCTTCAGAGGCTGGACCCCAGCAACACCCATCCCATTCCCTTTATCGCCTCCCATCTGATTGCCGAAGGGAAAGCCGGAATTTTTCACGGCGCACCGACGGTGATCCTCATGCTCGCCGACAAACGGGCGCCGGGGGATTCGGCCATCGAGGTCGGCATCACGGGGATGACCCTTGACCTGGTGGCTCACAGCTACGGGCTCGGTACCTGCTGGATCAGTTTTTCCAAACTGCTGTTCAAGGGACCAAACCGCCGGAAATGGAAAAAACGCCTGAATATCCATTACCCCTACAGCCTGGTCACCTCCATCGCCATCGGCCATCCGGTGGGAACCCCGGACGGTTATGTGGTGAGGGAAACCAAGAAAACCGACTGGTTCGGTATGGACGGTCGTTTTAACATTGTGTCCTGAAAACGAGGAGGCGAAGGTGCCTGAATCATTGACCTTGAAAGAACTGGTTTGTGTGGAAAAACTCAATCTGATCGGCACCCACCTGAAGCACGGCGCCGTTGTCTTTGACGAAGACAAATGCAAGGGCTGCGGCCTCTGCGAACAAGCCTGCTTTACGGGGGCCATTGTGGGAAGCCGCGACAAGCGACCGATGATGATCAAAGGAGTGGAATCGTTGTGCGTGTCCTGCGGCGCCTGCACGGCGATCTGCCCGGAAGGGGCCATCGAGATTTCCGGGTTCATTGAATTCTACCGGTACTTCAGGTGGCTGGACCGGGATACGCCCCACCCGCCCAGGCAATTTTAACGAACGTAAGAAGGAAAACGCCATGTCAGATCCTGTGTACATTATCGGAATCGGGATGATCAAATTCGACCGGTATCCTGACCGTTCGATCAAAGATCTTGCCGGAGAGGCCCTTGCCCTTGCCTTGAAAGACGGCGGCATCGAAAAAGACAGCATCGAGGCGGCCTGGTTCGCCAATTCCCTGTGGGGCCTGTTCTCCGGCCAGCATTGCATCCGAGGGCAGGTGGCCCTGTCGGCCAACGGGCTGGACGGCATGTCCATCATCAATGTGGAAAACGGCTGCGCCGGGGGAAGCACCGCGCTCCATTCTGCGGTCACGGCCATCCGGGCCGGGATGGTGGACTGCGCCCTCGCCATCGGGGCTGAAAAAGTCTACGACGAAGACCGGGTGAAAGTGATGACCTCCTTTGCATCCGGCGCGGATGTGGAGATCATCGCCCAGTTTGTGAAGGCCCTGAACGAGCAAAAGAATGCCGAACACAAACGGGCTGAAAAAGCCTCGCCTGAAAAAAAAGGCGGCCATTCGTCGTTTATGGACCTGTATGCCGCCGGCGCCCGAATGCACATGGAAAGATACGGTCTGACCCAGCGGCAGCTGGCCGCCGTGGCCGCCAAATCCCATAACAACTCGGCCTTGAATCCCCTGGCCCAGTACACCTTCCCCATGACCATCGACCAGGTGCTGGCGGACAGGGTCGTGTCCTATCCCCTGACCCGGGCCATGTGTGCGCCCATCGGTGACGGGGCCGCCGCGGCCCTTGTCTGCTCCGGCGCCTTTCTTAAAAAACATCCCACCCCTCGGGCCATCCGGATCCGCGCCTCGGAGATGCAATCCGGCAGGCTATACGGTGAGAGCGATATTTCAAGAAGAACCTCCCGCAAAGCCTATGCCGCCGCCGGAATCGGCCCGGAAGATGTTGACCTGGCTGAAATCCATGACGCCACGGTTTTTGGGGAGGTGTATCAGGCGGAGCAGCTCGGTTTCTGCCCGGAAGGTGAGGGCGGCGTGTTTGCCGAGGAGGGACACTCGGCCCTTTCCGGCCGCTTGCCCCTGAACCCCAGCGGCGGGCTGATCTCCCGGGGTCACCCCATCGGCGCGTCGGGCCTGGCCCAGATCCACGAACTGGTGACCCAGCTTCGGGGTGAGGCCGGAAAGCGTCAGGTGCCCCGGCCCAGAATCGCCCTGGCCGAAAACGGCGGGGGTTTTATCGGCATGGGGGAAGCCTCCATGGCCATTCACATTCTCGAACGAGACAACAGTTATCTGTGAGGCCTGTCATGAAAACACTGAACCATAAAACCGTGGTGATCACCGGTGCGGGCGGCGGCATCGGCCGGGCCCTGGCCTTGAGGCTGGCCGACGAGGGCTGCGCCCTGGCCATCTCGGACATCGACCGGGAAGCCCTCGAGGAAACGCGGCGGCAGCTGGCCCTTCGGGGCGCAAAGGTTCACAGCGATATCCTCGACGTCTCGGACCGGCAACGCATGGAAGCCTACCCCGACACCGTGGTCCAGGCCCTGGGCGGGGTGGACATGGTCATCAACAATGCCGGGGTGGCCGTCGTGTCCTCGGTTGAAGACCACAGCATCGAGGATTACGAGTGGCTGATGGGCATCAATTTCTGGGGGGTTCTTTACGGCAGCAAGTTTTTCATCCCCTACCTGCGGCGGTCTCCCGAAGCCCTTATTGTCAATATGTCCAGCGTGTTCGGCATGCTGCCCATGCCCCATCTCTCGTCGTACAACGCGGCCAAATTCGCGGTCCGGGGGTTTTCCGAAGCGCTGGCCCATGAACTCCACGACACGGCGATCCGTGTGATGACCGTGTACCCCGGCGGCGTGAAAACGGATTTCGCCAAACGGGCGCGGTTTGGCGGCACACCCCGGAAAAAGAGCCACCAGGAATTCAACAACTTCTTTGAAAAATATTCCATGTCCACAGCGGATTCGACGGCCAAAGCCATTGTCCGGGGCATCAAAAAAAACAAACGGCGGGTTCTGATCGGCCCGGACGCGCGTTCGGGGGATATCCTGGTCCGGTTGTTTCCCGTGGGCCACGGCCTTATCACCCGTCTGATCAGTTCATGGGTATGACCCTCACGGATAAGGAGAACGTTCATGGCTGAAAGCATTGCAATAATCGGCGGCGGCGTGGCCGGACTCACCGCAGGCTACCTTCTGCATGACCGGCATGAGGTGACCCTCTTTGAAAAGGAAAGCAGGCTGGGGGGCAACGTCTACACCCTCGATACAAAAACAGGCGAGGAAATCGATATCAGCGTGTTTTTCTGGTCCCCGCTCCTTTACCCCAACTTTGCCTCGCTTTTGAAAAAACTTGGCATCCGGCTCAGCACCCGGCCCATGGAAGGGCTCAGCCAGTCCTTCCGGAATATGAACACCCGGCGGAACTACTACCTGAGCTGCGATCTGACCAAGCCGCGATCGACATTCAGCGGAAAAAATGTCAGATCGTCGGTGCATCAGGCGGTCGTTTTGTGGAACTACATCAAGCTGGTCCGCCACTTCCGGAAGGGCCGCCTTGCGGGCCTCACCCTCAGGCAGGCCCTGGCCTTCTGCCCGGCCTTGACGGGAGACCTGTTGAAACTCGCCATTTTCCCCATCTGCATCATGACGTCCATGCTCTGGGATGAACTGATGGACGCCCCGTCCGAATTTGCCGTGGCCAAAATCGAAAAACAGATCGGCTCACCCCTCAAATTCGCCTCGTGGCGGCTGTATCCCTGCAAAACCCGGGTGTATATCGAAAAACTGGCCGCACCCTTCAAGGACCGGATCATCACCGGTGCCGCCATCGACTCGGTGACGAGAAACGGCCGAAACGTCACCCTGACCCTGGCCGACCAGTCGGAACACACCTTTGACAAGGTGATTTTTGCCTGTCCGGCGGATACGGCCCTGGGTCTTCTGGCCGACCCCACCCCGGACGAGATCCGGCTCCTGTCACCCTGGCGATACAACGACGGCCTGGTGATCGTTCACACGGACAAAACCAACTACCCGCCCGAAGATCGCTGGGCCATGTACAGCTACCTTTATACGGATGAAAACGGCAGAATCAACACCTCGATCAACGCCCACTACCGGTTCCAGAACGGGGTGCCCGATGACAGCGACTACATCGGCTGCCAGCATCCCAACATCCCCATTGATCCGGACAAAATCGAGTTCAAAAAAGTGTTCCGAACGCCTGTCTACGACAAACGATCCTCCCGGACGATCAAAGACCTGCCGTCCTTGAACGGGAAGAACAACACCTATTATTGCGGCTCGCACTTCGGCTACGGGCTCCACGAAGATGCCGTCACCTCGGCCATCGACGTGGGCCGACGGCTGGGAGCTACCTGGCCCTAAGCGTTCCGGTCCAGCGCGATCCTCACTTTTTGCGCCAGTTCCCGCATGGTGAAAGGTTTCTGGATAAAATGGACCCCTTTGTCCAGAACGCCGTGGTGGGCGATGACGTCCGCTGTGTAGCCTGACATGAAAAGACGCTGGATGTCCGGGTAAAGGGTCAGGATATTTCGCGCCAGATCCCTGCCGTTCATTTCAGGCATGATCACGTCGGTCATGAGCAGGTGGATTCTTTCGGGATACTCCGCAGCGATTTTCATGGCCTCGCCGGGCGTCGGGGCGGTGAGCACCTGGTAACCATGGTGCCTCAGCATCAGGGCCGTCATGTTGAGAATCGCCGGTTCGTCTTCCACCAGCAGAATGGTCCCGTTGCCTGGGGCCACGGGCTGTTCGGCCGAAGGGGCATTCACGTCAACCGTCTTGGGGGTGTGAAGCGGAAGGTAGATCTTGAAACTTGTGCCCTGGCCCCTTACGCTGTGCACGCTGATGAAACCGTTGTTCTGACGGACGATGCCGTAGACGGTGGAAAGGCCCAGGCCTGTTCCCTTGCCCAGCTCCTTGGTGGTAAAGAACGGCTCGAACAGGCGGGCGATGGTCTCCTTTTCCATGCCGGATCCGTTGTCGCTCACGGAAAGCATCACGTAATCCCCGGGAATGAAATCGGGACGGGCCTCACAGTAGGCCTGGTCGAAAGACGCCATGGCTGTTTCGATGGAGACTTTCCCGAAATCGCCGAGGGCGTCCCGGGCGTTGACACAGAGGTTCACCAGGATCTGGTCGATCTGGCTGGGGTCCATCAGCACCGCTCCCAGCCGGCCCCCGGGAATCCATTCGAGATCCACATCCTCTCCGATCAGCCGCCTCAGCATCTTCAGCATGCCTTCCACCGTGTCGTTCAGGTTCATGGGGCGTGGCGACACCGTCTGCTTCCGGGCAAAGGCCAGGAGCTGCTGGGTGAGGCCGGCCGACCGTTGGGCCGCTTTCTGGATTTCAACCAGATCCCGGTGAAGGGGGTGGGTTTCCGGCATCTGGTCGAGGATCATGTCCGTGTGGCCGAGAATCACCCCCATCATGTTGTTGAAATCGTGGGCCACACCGCCTGCAAGCCGTCCCACGGATTCCATTTTCTGGGCCTGGTTCAGCTGGGACTGGAGCCGCTCTTTTTCCGCCTCGGCCCGTTTGATGTCCGTGACGTCCACGGAAAAGATGGCCAGGCAGTCAACCGTGCCATCGGTGTTTTTGACCGGCCACATGTTGTGGAGAAACACGCGGTTGTCCCTCTGGTCCGTGAATTCGTTCGGTTCTCCCGAGCGGATGACGGCGTCCATGAATGTTTTTCGTTTTTCAGCCACATCCGGCGGGAGCAGGCTGTACACCGAACGGCCCACACAGTCCTCCACCTGGCGGTTCAGCCGGCTGGCGAATGTCCTGTTCACGGTCAGAATTTTGCCGTCCCTGTCAAGAAAACAGACCGATTCACGGATGGCGTTGAACAAGGAGCTCAGGGTCTGCTGGCTTGTCGCCACCGCTTTTTCCGTTCTCCAGCGGTTCAGGGATTCCACGAAGGCGAAGGACAGGTTTTCCAGATCCTTGAGATGGTCGTCAGTGTAACCGTCCGGATTGTTTCCCACGGCGATCATGCCGAAAACATCATCCCCCCTGAACAGAGGCACTCCGAGAAACGACCGGATGTCGGGATGGTCTTCGGGAATGTCCCGCCAGTCCGGGTGGCTGGACGGCTCGTTGGTGAAAAGCCCCCTGCCTTCCCGGATCACCCGGCCCCAGATGCCTCGAATCGCCATGCCGTTGATTTTGTTCACATCCTGTTCGCCGCGCCCGGACCAGCCCTGGTCGTTGACGGTGAGGGTGTTGAACCTTCCCTGTCCATCGGTTTCACCGATGAACCCGATCCGGCTTCCGGTGACCTCCTGGGCCAGATTCAGGCAGATTTTCGCCACCTCCTCTTCACTTGAGGCGTTCAGGGTCTGTCGGAAGACACCGTTTATGGCGGACAGCACCCGGCTCTGCCGGAGGATTTCCCTCTCCGCCCTTTTCCGTTTGCTGATGTCGGAGAAGATGCAGGCGAACTGGCCGAAAGCGGGGCGGAAAGCCGTGACCTCGAAATACTTGTCCAGCGCACGGCTGACGTTCTCGAAAAAGACCGGTTCTCCGGTCAGGGCCACGGTGCCGTATGTCTCGATCCAGTGGGATTCGGTGTCGGGAAACACTTCCAGAACGGTCCGTCCCACCACCTGCTCGGCCTTTAGCCCGGTCATCCGTTCAAAGGCGGGATTGACGGCCAGAAAACGGTAGTCGATCGGAGCGCCGTCCCTGTCGCAGATGATTTCGTGAAGAGAAAACCCATCGAGCATTTCCCGGAAAAGGGTCCGGTAATCGTTTTCAATTTTGCGGTGTTCGGTGATGTCCCGGCAGATGGACAGTACCGACTGGATGTTTCCGTTGTCGTCACGTTCAGGGGCCAGGCGCCAGTTGTAAATCTTTTCCATCCCCTTGGTGTCCCGGTATGTAAATTCGGTTTCCATGGGCTCGCCCGTGGTGAGGACCTGGTCGATGGACTGTTCCCAGAATAGATGGTCGCCGGTTCCGGCACCCATGTCCTTGCGGGTTTTGCCGATGAAATCCTCGGCGGGGATGCCGGTCAGCTCCCGGATGTTGTCCGAGACGAACAGATGGCGGCCTTCCCGGTCAAAACGGATCACGAGATCCGGAAGCCGGTCCACAAGGAGTCTGTATTTTTTCTCGTTTTCCTTGAGGGCCTCTTCCGTCTGTTTCAGTTCGGTGATGTCCGTGTGGACCCCCACGATGTGGTAGCCTTTTCCCTGCTCGTCACGGGCCACGCAACCGCCCCGGGACAGGATGTGGCGCCAGGACCCGTTTTTTGCCAGCATGCGGAAGGTAGCGTTCCAGGTGTCGCCGTCCGGTCCGGCGTTGATCAGATTCTCCACCGCCTGATTGAGAAGGTCCCGGTCGTCCGGGTGGACCTTGGTCATGAGAAAGTCGAAACCTTCCCGTCCCCGGATGGGTTCGTACCCCAGCATGGTGAAGATTCTGTCGCTGAACTGGAATTCCCCAGTCTTGAAGTTGTTTTCCCATAGTCCGTCGTGGATGGCGTTAAGGATGTACTCCACCCGGTTGTTCGCCCTGTCCAGGCTGCGCTGGGCCACCAGTTCGGACCGGATCGCCTCTTCGGCCCGCTTCCTTTCGGTGATGTCCATGATGTTGCCCATGACTTTGGCGACACGACCGCTTTCGAACACCGCTTTGCCCATGGTCTCCACCCAGATGGCCCGGCCGTCTTTCGTGTGGAAAGGGAGTTCCAGTCTGTAGGGCGTTCCGTTTTCGACACAGCGCTCAAATGCCTCCCGGATCAGGGGCCGGGCCTCCTCCGGGTAACAGGAAAGGCTCCATGTCACAAGGTCTTGGAATTCTTCGGGAAAAACGCCTGGGGCAATGCCGTGCAACCGGTAGGTTTCATCGGTCCAGGTCATCTTCCGCTGGTTTGTGTCGTAGACCCATCCTCCGACCCTGGAGAGCTCCTGGGTGATTTCCAGGAGGTCGCGGCTGTCCCTGAGATCCTTTTCCGTCCGCTTCATCTCGGTGATGTCCCGGACGATGGCCCAGAGGTACACGACGGACCCCTGGTCGTCCAGAACCGAATAGGTACGCAGCTCAACGGGGAACCGGCTGCCGTCCTTCCGGATGTATTCTTTCTGGTACACCCCCGAATAGCCCTCTCTTAGAAGGCGTTTTTCCCAGAACTCCGTCCGCTCCCGTTCCCGCCATTCAGGCGGTGTGATTTCGTAAAAATCCTTTTTGGCCCTGAGTTCGGAAAGGCTGTAGCCCAGCATGCGGCAATAGGCCTGATTGGCGTCGACAATCCGACCCTTAATATCCACCATGACGAAGCCGTCCAGGCTGTTCTCGAACAGGTCCCTGTAAAACTTTTCCCTGTTTTTCAGATCATCCGGCATCGTTTCACCTTTCCATGGCTTGTTTCAATCGTTCGAATTCGGTTTCAAGATGGTTCATGATTCCCCTGGCGGCGTTCATGTCCCGTTCCTCGGCTGTTTTTTCCATCTTCAGTGCGAAGGCCGCCAGGGTTTCTCCCCCAACCACCGAAGCGGCGCCCTTGAGGGTGTGGGCCTGCCGCTCCATTCCGACGAAATCTTCAGCTTCAATATGCGATCGCAAGGCTTCCAGTTGCCTGGGGATGTCGGAAAGGAATCCCTTCATGACTTTTTCCGCCATGTCCGTGTCGTGGTTCATGCGTTCCATCATGCCAGCCCTGTCCCAGACCGGCGAAACCGAAGGGGATTCTTCGGGTGTTGCCACAACGTCATGTCCAGCACCGGAGTGCTTTGGAACGTCTCCAGGGTAAAGCCAGGATTCAAGGACACCCATCAGGGCTTTGGCCCCCACGGGTTTGGCCACATGGTCGTTCATCCCCGCCTCAAGGCATTTCTGACGGTCGCTTTTCATGGCATGGGCCGTAAGGGCGATGACGGGAATGTTTCGGTAAGGGGCCCGGCTCGCCCGGATCCGGCGTGTGGCTTCGAAACCGTCCATGTCCGGCATCTGGCAATCCATGAGGATCAGGTCGTAGGTTTTCGATTCAAGGGCCTTGAGCACGGCTCGGCCATCTTCCACCGCATCGGCGGAAAACCCCAGTTTTTTCAGAAGCTCCAGGGCCACCTGCTGGTTGGTCAGGTTGTCTTCGGCCAGGAGAATCCGGCCTTTTCCGCCTCCGGCCCTCGGCATGGCTTCCATGGCGGTATGCCGTGTCTCAATGGGCCGGTGGGCCGTGAAAGGACCGGCCGAATCCTCATGGACAAGGGCCAGAAGGTTTTTCAGCTCATTGTGACGAACGGGTTTGGTCAGATAACCGGCAAAACCGATGTCCGCGAAATGCCGGGCGTCACCCCGTGCCGCCATGGAGGTCTGCACCACCAGGCGGGTCATGGACAGGCCCGGGTCGGATTTGATGGCCCGGCCCAGGGCTTCGCCGTTCATCCCCGGCATTCGCATGTCGATAATGGCGATGCGATACGGGTCCCGCTCATCCAGGGCCCGGTAAAGGGCTTTGAGGGCGCGGGGACCGTCTTCCGCCTCTTCGGGTCTCATGGACCAGGCGGTGAGTCTTTTCGAGAGAATGTGGCGGTTTGTTTCGTTGTCGTCCACGATGAGCACCCGGACATCTTTCAGCTTGTCCGGGTCCGGGTTTTCGTGCCGGCCGGTGCCCCGCTGTTTTTGAAGCGGCACGGTAAACCAGAATTCTGATCCCCGGCCGTCCTCGCTGTGTACGCCGATCCTCCCGCCCATCAGCTCGACCAGTTGTCTGGAAATCGCCAGGCCCAGCCCGGTTCCACCAAATTTCCGGGTGGTGGAGGCGTCCGCCTGGGTGAATTTTTCGAAAAGGATGTCCTGCTTGTCCCTTGGAATCCCTATGCCGGTGTCGCGAACGGTAAACTCGAGCACTAAGTTGTCGCCCGATTCTGAAACCTGGTCCTGATTCGGACCGGATTTCAGCCGGACAAGGATTTCCACTTCGCCGTCAGACGTGAACTTGATGGCGTTTCCAGCCAGGTTGGTGAGAATCTGGCGAAGGCGCCCGGGATCGCCCCTGAGCAGGACGGGCACGTCCGGTTCCGCGGAGCACAGGAGTTCGATCCCCTTTTCATGGGCTTTGACGGCCAGCGAGGAGGCAAAATCCTCCAGAAGGACAGACAGATCGAAATCCAGAGTTTCCAGTTCCAGTTTGCCGGCCTCAATTTTGGAAAAATCCAGAATGTCGTTGATCAGGATCAGGAGAGCCTCCCCGCTGGCGGCGATGGTTTCGGCATAGCGTTTCTGCTCGCTGTCCAGGGCGGTGTCGAGCAAAAGGGCCGTCATGCCGATGACCCCGTTCATGGGTGTCCTGATTTCATGGCTCATGTTGGCCAGGAACTCGCTTTTGGCGATGCTGGCCATTTCAGCCTGGATGGCCATCTTGTTGGCCCGTTTGATGGCGTCTTCCAGCTGGCGGTTTGTCTGGACCAGCACTCCTTCGGTCCGCTTCCTGTCGGTGATGTCGGTATGGGAACCGGCCATTCTCAGTGGTTTGCCGTCCGGACCTCGCACGGCTTCACCACGAGCCAGCATCCAGCGCCAGGAACCGTCCTTGTGCCGCATGCGGAATTCGTGTTCATAGCGGCGTTCCTGCCCGACCAGGTAGGTTTTTACATGGGCCAGCACCCGGGGCGCGTCGTCGGGATGGAGGTTGTGGGTGAAGGAGTCGAAATGGTTGGGCAGCTCGCCGTCCCTGTAACCAAGCTGTTCTTTCCATTTGGGTGAAAGGTAAAGGCTGTTGGTTCTGAGGTCCCAGTCCCAGATGCCGTCGTTGGAACCCTGGACCGCCAGTTCGAACTGTTCCCTGCTTCGCTCCAGTTCGGTTTCCGTCCTTTTTCTTTCGGTCACGTCCAGAGCGATCTGCATTTTCACCAGCCGGCCGTCTGTCCATTGAATGGCGTAGTCCCGGACATCGTACCATCTCCCGTTGCGGTTGTTCCGGTACTCCCACTGGAATACTCCCGCCGGGTTTCCCCGGTCGTCACGGAGCCGGTCGTTCTTGCAGAAAGGGCAGGGTTCGTCCAGTCCCTGGATGGCCTTGAAGCATTGTTTCCCCAGGATGTCTCCCCACAATCGTTGGGCATGGTCATTGACGAAAAGCAGTTCGTAGGAATCGAAATCCGACACGTACACGCAGGTGTCCATGCTGTTCAGCACGCTCATCAGGCGTTCGTTGGCTTCCCGGAGCTCCATTTCCGTTTTTTTCTGATCGCTGATATCGTTGAACACCGTGGCGAAGCGCTTTTCACTCAGGCGGTAGGCGTTGATGATGTAATGGCGGCCCAGGGCTTCGGAGTACTGTTCGAAGTTTACCGCTTCGCCGGTCAGGGCCACTTTGCCGTAAATTCCGATGAACGGGGCGTTTTCGATTCCGGGCAGAACCTCGGTGACCCTGCGCCCGATAACCTCGGAGACCTTCAGGCCGGTATGGGTTTCAAAGGCCGGGTTGGCTGAAAGGAAAACGTAATCCACCGGGGTTCCGCGTTCGTCGAGAACGATCTCATGGACCGCGATGGCTGCCACGGCATGCTGGGAGAGAAGCCGCTGTTCTTCCTCGCTTCGCAGAAGGTCGTCTGTCCGTTCGGCCACCAGCCGCTCCAGCTGTTCACGGCGTCTAAGGACCGTGAAAAGGACCATGATGAGCGACAGGGTGAGAATAAAACCCGTGACGAAGGTTGTCAAGCCGGCACGGGCCGGATAGAAGGAATGAAATTGATTGTCCCCGTGGGCGGTGATCATGAAAACACGGCCAAAGGCAAGGACCGGCCGGGCAAGATAAAAATCCGGATTAAAGGGAAACCCGTCGCAGCAGGAGGCCCCGGGTTCAGTTTTCGGAGAACCGACCTGGAGGATTTGAAGGCCCAGATGAATCGAGGGGGTTGCGGAGGCGCATTCAAGAAGGGAGTCCAGCTGGAGAACGGCCAGGGCGAAGCCACGGATTTTCTTTGTTTCGGAGAGGTTTTCGAACACAGGACGAAAAATCAGAATGCCTTTCCGGGAAGAGGTCCCCTGAACCAGCTGGATCGTTCCAGTCGCCGTGGGAAGGCCTGTCGTCAATGCCTGTGAAAGCGCTTTGCCCCTGACAGGTTCCGATGCCAGGTCGAAACCCAGGGCTTTTTCGTTGCCTGAAACAGGTGTGGCGAAATAGACGGGATAGTAGACTTTGCGGTCAGGCACGGGAACAGGCCGGCCTGTGGCGTCCTTCTCCCAGATCATGTAATCATGGAAAAAGGCGAGACGGGCGTCTGTTTCATAGCGTTTTATTTCATTCCGGGAGACCTGCGGAATCCATTCCCAGGCTTTGACCGCCGGGTTTCTGGCAAGGTATTCCGAGTACCTGAGAAATTCATTCCAGGACACATGTTCGGATTGCTCGAAGAACCTGGCAAGGCCTTCCAGTTCAATATCCCGAATGTTTTTGATTTGTTGGGCGATGGTGGCAGTCTGGTCTGCCGCCATCTGGAAAAACGTGTTTTTTTTGGCGTGGCGTTCCTGGTCCACCGTGTTCCATGCGGCGAACAGGGTCAGGGCCATGCCCGACAGGAACATCATCACTGGGGCTGTATGGCGTTTTATCAATGGATCCCAGCTTCTGGGTAAGGCGCTTGCCGTTTTGGTCCAGACCCAGAGGGCCATAAAAGCCAGGAGGGCCAGGACGAGCAGAGCCACAGGCCATGCCGACATGAAAGCGTCCCGTTTCCAGGTTCGGGCTTCGATATCCATGCAGAGCAGGGCGCGGATGTCTCCTTTGTGGCCCAGAACAGGCGTCAAGGCGGTGACCCAGGCCCCCCAACGGTTGGTGTACGGTCCATGGACCGTTTCCTGCCCGGATTTGAACACGTCGAGAAAGATTTTTGGTGTGTCATGGTGGATTTCCCCGGGCTGCCGTTGATTGGGGAAAGAGGACAAACCGTCATGCACAAGAAAGAAAAGCTGGTTTTGGGGTGTACGTCCCAGAAGGTAGACGGACCGGCAGTGGGGGGCGTTTTCCCTGACAGCGGCCAGTTGCTCCTTGAGACGCAGCCAGGGTGGTGATGCCAGATCGGCTTTCGAACCCTTCAGTTCCACGAGCCGGTCACTGTTGATGGACTGGGCCACAAGGCGGGCTTGCTGGATCAGGCTTTTTCTCATGTTCCTGTCCGCGCGGTCCACAGCCATGACGCCCAGGCCCACCCCCGAGATCAAAAGCGCCAGAGTCACCAGGCCCGTGATTTTGAATATTTTTTCTTTGCCCGGAATCCCTGTGTTTCCCCCCGATGCCATGGCAAACTCCCCGTCTTGTATAATTTTATAATGGTTTCGCTCGAAACCCGCTGTCACGGTCAGGACGCATGATATGGCCTTGCGGCAACAGGAGCCATGACAGGCCCCGGGAATCCACACCCAGAAGATGGCGATCTTCTGCCGGGATGGGGCCTTTTCAAAGGACGGTCTGTTTTCACGTTTTACGGATTTTTCAACAACGGAAGCATTTTACCCTGCCATGGATTCAAATGCAATGCCGGTTTACCGGTTCCGGCAATTCTCGTTGAAGTCAGGGAAGGATTTTGACGGACGCCAGCCCCCATGGCCGGGGGCTGGCGCATCGTTCAGGTTGTGACGGCTACTGGTCTTTCTTGACCTCATCAAGGTAGTGTCGTGTTATTTTTGTGATGACCGGAGTCAGCAGGAGAAGGGCCACCAGGTTGGGAAGGGCCATCAGTCCGTTGAAGATGTCCGCCAGGGTCCAGGCCATGTCCAGCTTCATGGTCGCCCCGATGATAATGAAAGCCACAAACACGAGCCGGTAAGGAAGGACCGCTTTTTCTCCGAACAAAAACTCCATGGACTTTTCCCCGTAGTAACACCAGCCCAGGATGGTGGAATAGGCGAAAAGGATGATGCCGAGGGTCACGATCATCGCCCCGCCGGGAATGGCGGACTGGAACGCCATGGTGGTCAGTTCCGCGCCAGTCTTGCCGGAGTTCCAGACGCCTGTGACGATCAGGACAAGGCCGGTCATGGAACAGACGATTATGGTGTCGATGAAGGTCTGGGTCATGGACACCAGGGCCTGGGTGACGGGATGTTTTGTCTTGGCGGCTGCCGCGGCGATGGGGGCGCTTCCGAGTCCCGATTCATTGGAAAAAACACCGCGGGCAATGCCCATCCTGGCCGCGAGCATGACGCTCGAACCGAGAAAACCGCCGGAAGCGGCCGTCGGGGTGAAGGCCTGCCTGAAAATCAGGGCGAAAGCCTCGGGCAGTTTATCCATGAACATGATCAGTATCACGAGGGAACCCGCCACGTAGAAAACGATCATCACGGGGACAAGCACGGAGGTGACACGGCCGATGCTTTTGATTCCGCCGAGGATGACAAGGGCGGTGAACACCATGATGACAAGACCGGTGGCCCAGGTCGGCACACTGAACGTCGCCTTGACGGCTTCGGCCACGGAATTGGACTGAACCATGTTGCCGATACCGAAGGCGGCCACTGACGCGAACACGGCGAAGAGAACCCCCATCCATTTCCAGCCGAGACCGTTTTTGATGTAGTACATCGGTCCGCCGCACATGTTGCCGTTCTCGTCCTTTTCCCTGTAATGGACGGCGAGAACCGCCTCGGCGTATTTGGTGGCCATGCCCACGAAACCGGTGACCCACATCCAGAACATGGCCCCCGGTCCTCCGGCGGCAATGGCCGTGGCCACACCGGCGATGTTGCCGGTTCCCACCGTGGCCGACAGGGCGGTCATCAGGGCCTGGAAGTGGGAGATGTCACCTTCCTCGTCGGATTTTTCCTTACGTTTGATGAACGCCAGGTAAAGTGAATGAAAAAGCTGGCTGAACTGGAGTCCCCTGAGAGCCAGGGTGAGCCAAAGGCCGGTTCCCACGAGAAGAACCAGGGTGGGCGCTCCCCAGACATAGCTGTTGATCGTGTTTAACAATGCGCTGAAATTTTCCAAATGACAACCTCCGTGATTAAAACCTGTTGTTTCCTGTTCCGCCCGCGTTGACCTGCGGCCTTTGGCGCCTTCGCGCTTCCGGCGTTTCAATCGGGCATTCCAAATTCAGGGCTGATGAAACCAGGTTCGCTTCAGAATTCCTAAAGGATAGGAAGAATCGTTTCACGCGTGCAGTCCGGTTTTTCTGTCGGCGTCCCCCCCTATGTCCCTCCGCCCGGCATTCATCTATGCTTCAGGAGGCAGGTTGTCAACCCCTTAATGGGCCGGAACCGGACCGGGCCCCATGGCCGGGGTCAGGTCCAGGAGCACGGTTCTTTTACGAGGTCAAGGGTTTTCGGCGAACACGGGTGGTGGGGATGGGGGCTATCGTTTGAGGGATTTTTTCACCGATTTGATGTACCGGCCGAAGTCTTTGTCTTTTTTGCGCTTTTCCACGTAGGACATCTGGTGAAATTCGGATTCCGCCTTGAGTTTCAAATAGTTGTCGAAATGGTCCCGGCTGATCGCCCCCGAGTTCACGGCCTCGATCACCGCGCAGCCCGGTTCGTCCGCGTGGCTGCAATCCCGGTAACGGCATTCGGCGGCCAGGGCCGTGATATCGGAAAAACCCAGGTCCAGCCCTTCGTCCGCTCCCAGGAGGCCGAATTCCCTCATGCCCGGGGTGTCGATGACAAGGGCCCCGCCCTGAAGCCGGATCAGCTCCCGGCGTACGGTGGTGTGCCGTCCTTCGCCCGTTCCGCTGACCTCTTTCGTGTCCTGGACGGCCCGGCCCATGAGGCGGTTGATCAGGGTGCTTTTGCCCACGCCGGACGAGCCCACGAAGCAGTATGTTTTTCCGGGTTCGAGCATCTGCTCCATCTCGTCCACACCCTGGCCCGTGACGTGAGAAAGGGTGTGAATCTTCGCGGTGATGCCCGCCCCCTGGATTTCGGCGATCTGGGCTTCTATGACGACCGGGGAAACAAGATCCGTTTTGGTGAGCAAGATGACAGGTTCGGCCCCTCCGTCCATCACCATGACCAGGTAGCGTTCCAGGCGTTTCAGGTTGAAATCCGTGTGGCAGGACTGGACGATCACCACGGTGTCCACGTTGGCCGCGATCATCTGCCAGTCGATACCGTCGCCCGCCGACTTCCGGCGAAGGGAGGTCCGCCGGTCCAGAACACTGTGAACCATCCCGAAATCCCCTCCGGGCTGTTTGTCCACAACCACCCAATCACCCACGCAGGGCAGCTGGTGGCCGGAGGAGTGACGGTGCAGAAAACTCCCGGTGAGTTTTGCCCGATAAGCGCCGTCACCGTCCACAAGGAGAAGCATCTCCCGGTCCACCGCCGCGACCCGGGCGAGGGTTTCATAATCTGTGGTCTGGACGAAGGTCTGGAACGATTCGTTCCAGCCCCAGAGGGTCAGGTCGTTGTGTTGGGAATTCATGGGCCTCCGGATGTGGGATAATGATGGTGATGCCCGGCTCGAAAGCGGGTTGATACGTGAACAGGCGGCATTTTAAGCCCAACGGCGTTGGAATACAAGATTCCATTTCAGCACAGGGTTCAGGTGCCTGGGAAACGATGAAAGCGTCAGGGTTTTTCTGGAACGATAGGGGTTGTTTGGTGTTGTGATTTATTCCCATGTTGCCGGGAACACAAAAAAAATGTATGGTTTGGGTTAGAACAATGACGAGGAGATACGATGCAGAATTTATTGCCTTTAGATAAAATGACCATTGCCGAAAAGCTCGTTGCCATCAATCAGATCTGGGATGATCTTCTGCGGAATGCTGATGATATTCCATCTCCAGACTGGCACAAGGAGGTTTTGGCGGCCCGGGCTGCGCGTGTGAGAACGGGGCAAGCTCATTTCAAAGATTTGCAAACCGTTAAATCTGAATTGCTCTCAGAGTTTAAATGAAAATTCAAATTCTTGATGAAGCACAATCTGATTTGCGTGAAGGTGCTCAGTTCTATGAGATGCAAGGCTCTGGTTTGGGGGCTTATTTCCTCGACACATTGTTTTCCGATATCGAATCTTTAATCCTCTACGCTGGTGTACATATTCAAATTGACGGTTATTATCGATTGCTGTCAAAAACGTTTCCCTATGCCATCTATTATCTTCTGGATGATGGCATCGTCAGAGTTTATGCGGTTATGGACTGTAGAAAAAATCCTGATCAAACCCTAGAGCAATTGAAGCGAAGACGGGTTTAACTTTTTGTTTTGAATGCGAATGGAAGCAACCCCTTTTGATCGAGCGTTTAAACGGGAACCTTCACCGGGAAATGACTGAGATGAAACACACCCTGCGGCACCTGTTGATCGTCTGTGTTCTGCTGACCCACGCTTACGTTTCGGCGGACGAATCGTCCCAGTTCCTGGGTGAAAAACCGGGCCAGTGGGCGTTCAAGTACATCAACCCGACGACCACACCCGATGAGGTTAGGTTCAAGACCAACGTGTCTGAACTGGCCGAATGGTTCAGGCGTAACGTTCCCATTCTGGCCCAGTCCAAAGGGTTTAACATGCAGGTCTACGTGACAGGCTCCTGGGATGACCATTACCGGATGTCCAGGGCCAATTACGGAACCCGGGCGGACATGACGTTCTATTTCCAGCTTTTCATGAAAGACGGACGGGTCTGGACCGCGGAGCTGCCCTCGGCGTCGTATTACGGTTTTGCCATCAACTCCACTCATGCCGCGGTCATGCCTCATGGCACCTTTTCCTACTTCAGCAACCTGAACGACGACCCGAAACGTGAAAAGGCCATCAATGCGGCGGCCACGAAAATGGACGAGGTGAGAATCGTTTTCCCCTTCCGGGAGGAACTCGCAGCCGGGGTGCATGTTTACGAGAATCCCGGCAGTTCGGGCTACACCGTCATCGTGTTTAACCCCGACAGACCCTCCTTCTGGATTCCGGTGACGGTGAAAGAGCTGGCCGCCATCTACCTGGAGTATTACGCGCTCCGACCCTCGGACCAGATTCTTTTGCAGGAATTGAAAAAGGAGATCGCCCAGATTCCCGAAGGTGAGATGGATGCTCAGGCCTGTATGGGCCACGACTCCAACATCGTTTTCAGGGTGAACGGGAAAAGCCAGGGGCTGCCCCTTTCTCGGTTCAACCCCGATTACTGGGACCGTTCCCTGCCGCCCTCGGCCATCCAGTTCATGACTTTCTGGTACCCCCAGATGAGCCCCGAAGACATGGAGGTCCACCTTAAACGATTCGGGTACCCGGTCCGCTCCCAGATCCTGGTCAATCAGATCGACTGGAAAGGCGTGGCCGGCCGGATCATGAAAGGGAAATAGAATTTTCTTTTGATCTGCCGGCGGCCAGCTTCCCCACTTTCGTGAGGACAAGTTTGAAAAGCTGGGCAAACGGGTTGGAAATGGATGTTGCGGCAGAAGATAGACACCGGTCCCAGGGAAGTTTCAAAACCTGTTTTGTCAAACTTTTTCAAAAAGTTTGGCCTCCGGCAGGACCGCCGGAGGCATAGGCTGTTTCGTTACAGCACCCCGGAAAGATACGAAAAACTTTCCACCACACTGGAAAGGGGTCTGGCGTTTTCGAGGCCTGCGATGATGTCCCAGCAGTCCGCCACCTCTTCGGGTGTGATGGCCCGTTTGCCGTCGCCGATGACCGTGCCTTGGGCGCAGAGGATTTCCGTGCGGCTGAACCAGCCGGCGGCGCAGTTGAAGATCATTTTGCTGGTCTTGCTGTTTTCGGAACAGAGGAAAAGGACCAGGGGGGCGATGAATTCGGGTTTCAGTTTCTCCAGCATGTCCGGGGGCATGATGTTTTCCGTCATGCGGCTGGCCGCCACCGGGGCGATGCAGTTGCACAGGATGTTCGACTTGGCCCCTTCGGTGGCTACACTGTTCATAAGGCCCACCAGGGCCATCTTGGCCGCGATGTAGTTGGCCTGGCCGAAATTGCCGTAAAGCCCGGCGCCGGAGGTGGTGTTCACGATGCGTCCGTAGCCCTTTTCCTTCATCACGGCAAAGGCGGGCTGGGTCACGCAGAACGCCCCTTTCACATGGACGTTCATCACGGCATCCCAGTCGTCTTCGGTGAGCTTGAGGATGCTCTTGTCCCTCAAAATCCCCGCGTTGTTCACCAGGATTTCCACGGTGCCGAAGGCGTCCACGGCTGTTTTCACGATATTTTTTCCGCCTTCCACACTGGCCACCGAGTCGTAGCTGGCCACGGCTTTCCCACCTGCGGCCGTGATCTCGGCAACCACGTTGTCCGCCGCGGCGGCGTTGTTGCCCGATCCGTCCAGGGCCCCGCCGGGATCGTTCACCACGACCTTGGCCCCCCGTTTCGCGAATTCCAGGGCGTAGCAGCGTCCAAGTCCAGAACCTGCCCCCGTGACAATGGCGACCCTTTCGTCAAATCTGATGTCGTTCATACGGCTCCTTGTGGTTTGCTATTTTGGGTAATTAGTGTTCGATCTGATTGGCCCCCGGCAGGGCCGCCGGAGGAAGATTTCACAAACACAAACAGTCACACCTTATTGTTTTTTTTAGCCTGCCTGAAAAGATTCATCATGGCAAGCCCCATCATCATTTTTTACCCACCGAGACGGCCGGGGAAAAGTGCCGGATGAAATCGATTTCTTCGTCTGTGGGCGGCGGATTTTCGGTGAGCGACGCTGCGATTTTAAGATCCCAGGGCGCCTCTTTTTATGGCGTCCACGGTGGCGCCGGGCTGGAGCCAAAAAAGGAAATCGACCGGGCCATCGCCAAGGCCATGGACCTGATCGCCGAACATGACATCGCCGCGGTAATGACACAACGAGAAGCCTACCCAGGCGCTTGACCGCGAACGCGGGAACCGGTATACCTTGACCATGCCCACGCCGCCCGACACGGGAGGCGTCTTCGACCCTTCACATCACGGGACAGGCCATGACCATGGACATCCTAAAAACAGGATTGAACCGCGACTCGGTTTTCGGGTATGCGTGCAACCGCTGCCTGGTCTGCTGCCGCGAGAAGACCATCCAGCTGAACCCTTACGAAATCGCCCGTCTGGCGCGGAACAGGAATCTTAGCACCACGGAATTCATGGAACGGTACACCGACTCCGGCGGAACGGCTCTGAAGTTTAACGAAGACGGAACCTGTGCTTTCCTTGACGGTCACGGCTGCGGCGTCCACGGGGATCGGCCCCTGGTCTGCCGTCTTTACCCCCTTGGCCGTCACGTGGGCTTTTCAGGCACCGAGCGCTTTTCCCTGATCCGGTCGGACAAGGGCTGTCAGGGGATGTTTCATGACGAGGGCACCGTCCGATCCTATCTGGAAGAGCAGGGGGCCTTTCCCTTCATGGAAGCGGCGGACCGTTACCTGGAGCTGTTGTGGCATTTGATGGAAAACCTGAATGACAGCACAAACGATCCCTCGGAAACCGGCGAGGTCCTGCACACTGTCCGCACCGTGGCCCAAGGTTCGGGCGGCCACGAGGATCTGAGCTGGAACGACACGGACCGTGTTCTCGCCGCCTACTGCGGGGAAAAAGGGCTGGATGTTCCGGAAAGTCCGGAAGAACGCATGATCCTCCACATCCAGGCCGTCCGTTCATGGGCGGAACAAATCATCTGACGTTCAGTTTGATTCGCTATCGAAACATCTTTCCCCCCAGGGCTCTCAAATCCTCCATGAACAGATAGAACACCGGCGTGATGTACAGGGTGAGGGCCTGGGACAGGATCAGCCCGCCCACCACGGCAAGGCCCAAAGGCTGCCGTGTTTCCGCTCCGGCGCCGATGGCCAGCGCGATGGGCAGGGTGCCCATGATGGCCGACATGGTGGTCATCATGATGGGCCGGAACCTCAGGATGCAGCCCTCGAAAATGGCGTCTGCCGGGCTTTTTCCATCTTCCCGCTGGGCCGAAAGGGCGAAGTCGATCATCATGATGGCGTTTTTCTTCACGATGCCGATGAGCATGATGATGCCCACGAAGGCGTAGATGCTCAAATCCACCCCGAAGATCAGGAGGGTCAAAAGGGCCCCCACCCCGGCGGAGGGCAGGCCCGAGAGTATAGTGACCGGATGGATGAAGCTTTCGTAGAGAATGCCCAGCACGATGTAGATCACCACGATGGCCATGGCGAGAAGAACCCACATCCCTTTCATGGATTTCTGGAACTGCTGGGCCGTGCCCTGGAAACTTCCCGTGATGGACGCGGGAAGATTCAGGCCGCGGGCTGTGTCCTCCACCATTTTAACCCCGTCTCCCAGGGCCACCCCGGGTTTCAGGTTGAAGGATGTGGTCACCGAGGGAAGCTGGCCGGTGTGGTTGACCGTGAGGGGGCCCACGTTCTGTTCGATTCGGGCCACGCTGGAAAGAGGAACGAGTTTGCCGGCGTTCGACCGGATGTAGAGCAGGGCCAGGGAACCGGGATCGGTCTGGAACCGGGGCTCGAACTCCATGATCACTGCGTACTGGTTGGTGGGGGCGTAGATGGTGGAGATCTGCTTGGAGCTGTAGGCGCTGTTCAGGGTGTTTTCGATGTTTTCCGCCGAGATCCCGAAAGAGGCCGCCTTGTCGTAGTCGATGCGGACCATGACCTGAGGGTTCACCATCTCGAGATCCGTGGCCACGTCCTGGAGGGCGGGCAGGTTGTCCAGACGTTCCTTGAGGGCCGTGGCGTAGCCGGCCAGTTCTTCGATGTCCGAACCCTGGAGGGTGTACTGGTACTGGGCCTTGCTGGACCGTCCGCCCACGTCGATGGACGGGGGATTCCGGAGAAAGGTGTTGATGCCCGGCACGGCGTTGAGCTTTTTCCGGAGCCTCTGGATCACCTGGTCCACGCTCTCCTTGCGCTCGGATCTTGGTTTCAGCCGGATGTTCATGCGTCCCGCGCTTCCTGAAACTGCGCCGCCCGTTCCGCCGGCCGCTGTCATGAAAGCGGCCACCGAAGGATCGTTACGCACGATTTCGGACACGGCCAGCTGGAGTTCCACCGCGGCCTCGAAGGAGGTGCCCTGGGATACCTCGGTGCTGGCGAACATCTGCCCCGAATCCCCGCTGGGGATGAAGTCCTTGGGCACCACCTTGAACAGGTAGACCGTGAGAACGAGAAGCAGGAAGGAAAACACCAGGGTGGCGGTTTTGTGCTTCAGGACCCAGGTGAGGCTGTGTTCGTAGAGGGAAAGAAGCCGGTTGAAAAACCGGTCGAAAGACCGGTAGAGGGGGCCGTGTTCCTCTTTGTCGCTGTGCCGGAGGACAAGGCTGCACAGCATGGGGGAAAGGCTGAGGGACACGAAGCCGGAAATCAGGATGGCCACGCCGATGGTCACGGCGAATTCCCGGAACAGGCGGCCGAGAATCCCTTCCATGAACAGCAGGGGGATGAACACGGCACACAGGGACAGGGTCATGGAGATGATGGTGAAGCCGATTTCCCTGGACCCGTCAAGCGCCGCCTGCAAACGGCTTTTGCCCATTTCCATGTGACGGACCACGTTTTCCAGCATGACGATGGCGTCGTCCACCACGAACCCCACGGAAAGGGTCAGGGCCATGAGGGACAGGTTGTCGATGCTGTAACCCATGAGGTCCATCACGGCGAAGGTCCCCACGATGGACAGGGGCACGGCCAGGGCCGGAATGGCTGTGGCCGAGACGTTCCGAAGGAAGATGAAGATCACCAGCACCACCAGGGCGATGCTCAAGTACAGGGTGAACATCACGTCGTGGACCGATTCCTTGATGGAAAGGGACCGGTCGTAAATGGTGTTCAGGCGCACCGAGGACGGAAGCTGGGCTTCGAAAGCCGGAAGAAGCCGCTTGATATTGTCCGCCACCTCGATGGTGTTGCTGCCCGGCTGGCGCTGGATGGCCAGGACGATGGCCCTGGTTTTCGTGTCAGGCGTCATGTACCAGGCGGCGGTCTTGTCGTTTTCCACACTGTCATGGACCTCGCCCAGATCCCCCAGTCTCACCGGCGATCCGTTCTGGTAGGCCACCACAAGCCCCCTGTATTTCTCGGCTTCGGTGAGCTGACCCGTGGCTTTGATGGTGTAAGCTTTGTGTTTTCCGTAAAGGGTTCCCGTGGGCAGGTTCACGTTCGCCGAGGCCACCGCCTTTTCCACCTCGTCAAGGCCGATGCCCTTGGCCCTGAGGGCTTCGGGATTCAGGTAGATCCTCACCGCGAACTTCTGGGAACCGTAGATGTTCACCTGGGCCACGCCTTTGATCATGGAGATCCGCTGGGACAGGATGGTTTCAGCGTATTCGTTCACGGTGGACAGGGGAAGGGTCGTGGAGCTCAGGGCGATGAACAGGATGGGCTGGCTCGACGGGTCCACTTTCCTGAACGAGGGGGGCGTGGTCATGTCCTTGGGCAGGAGCCTCTGGACCCGGGCGATTGCCGTCTGGACGTCCTGGGCCGCCGCGTCGATGTCCCGGTCCATGGAAAACTGGAGGGTGATCCGGCTCCGGCCCAGGGAACTGGTGGAACTCATGGAATCCAGGCCCGCGATGGTGGAGAATTCTTTTTCCAGCGGGGTGGCCACGGCCGAGGCCATGGTTTCCGGGTTGGCGCCGGACAGGTTGGCGGACACCTCGATGGTGGGGAAATCCACGTTGGGCAGTTCATTCACCGGAAGCCGGGTGTAGGCCACCATGCCGCCGAACAAAATGGCGAGCATGGTGAGAATGGTGGCCACGGGCCGTTCGATGAAAATCCGGGAGATGTTCATGGCCGGGCCGCCTTTTTGTCCGGGGGAGTCGGTGTTTCTGGCGTTTTTTGTTTGCCGTCGGCGATGGTCACCGCCGCGCCTTCGGACAGTTTCAACTGGCCCTGAACCACCACGGTCTCACCCGGTTCAAGGCCTTCGAGGATCAGCGTCTCTCCGTTCACGGCCCGGCCAGGCCTTACGGTCCGCATGGACACGGTGTTTTTGCCATCCACCACATAGACGTAAAGACCCTTCTGGCCGGTCTGGATGGCCTGGGACGGAATCACCGGACCCTGTTCCGAAAGGGGAAGGCCCATCACGACCCGCACGAACTGGCCGGGCCAAAGGATTTTTTCGTTGTTGTCAAACCGGGCTTTGAGGGTGACGGTGCCTGTGGCCGAGTCGATGCGGTTGTCGATAAAGGTGAGCTCGCCTGTGGCGGCAGGCGACGACACCCCGTCGCCCCTGGCCCGGACCGACACCCGGCCTTTGGCCATGGCCGAACGGATGTCGTTCACGAACTGTTCAGGCACGGAAAAGGTCACGTCAAGACGGGACAACTGACGGATGGAGGTGAGGGCGGCGCTGTCGTTGGGGGAGACCTGGTTGCCCGGGTCCACGGACGTTTCACCGACCACGCCGCCGATTTCCGCCCGGATGGTGCAGTAGGACAGGTTCAGCCGGGCCGTTTCCACGGCGGCCTGGTCCGCCTTGATGGTGGCGTCGAGAACGGCCACCTCGTTCTGGAGACGTTCGTATTCCTCGATGGAAAGGTAGCCCTTGTCGGAAATGTCCTTGTAACGCTTCACCTGCCGGGCCGCCAGGTCTCGTCTGGCCTTGTCCCGTTCCAGGTCGGCCCGGGCCTGGTCGAGTTTCGCCTTGAACGGCGCCGGGTCCACGGTGAACAGAAGGTCGCCTTTCCTGACATCCTGGCCTTCCCGGAAGTGAACGGCCAGAAGCTGTCCGCTGATCCGTGGGCGCACTTCCACGGAATGCCCGGCTTCCACATGGCCGGAGCCCTCCATTTCAACGGGAATCTGTTTTTCCGTGACAAGGGCCACGGTGACAGGCGCCGGAGGTCTTTCTCCCTTGCCTTTTTTTTCCGCTGCCTTGTCTTTGCCGCAGGCGGAGAGGATCAGGGCCACCGCGCAGAAGAGAATCAGGGTTTTCTGAATTTTAAAAGCAGGCGGGGTGAGTGTGGAAAAAAGGGATGTTATCCGTTTGTCTTTCATGGCGTGCCGATTCCTGTTTAAAACGGTGCGGTCAGTCCGGACTGTGAGGGTTCGCTGTGATGTCTTTCGGACTAACCCGTTGAAGTAAAAGACAAAGAACCTGATTCTTGGTTTTCGAAGAACAACGTGTGAAAAAATAGCACATTTTTTGACGGTCCGCTTTTATTTTTCAGTGAAGAAATGTAAAGTGCCGGGTATCCAGGTTGCCGGCCCGCCTTTCCCCAAAGGTGTGATCGTGGCGGGCGGTTGCACAAGAAGTCCTGGAACACATGAAACTCAGGGGACAACCATGAACAGAACCATACTTCAGCAGGCCATCGAACAGGTGAAGACCCTGGTCTCCCCGGACAGGAACCTGTGCCAGATCTGCCATCAAAACGCCTGGGATTTTCCTCCGGAAACCCAACTGGACATCATCGGAACGCCCACGGCCATCGGTCTATGCACCTGCCGGAGCTGTCACGACAACCTGATGATCGCCATCGGGGAAATCTCCATGGAACACTGAACGGAGAGGGAAAGGAGACCATGGCTGAGAAACAGCAAAAATTCAACAGCGTGCTGGTTTACTCCAGTGAAACCGGACGAATCTGCCCGGGTTGCGGAAAACCAGTTGCAAACTGCACCTGCGGAAAAAAAATCGCGGTTCCAAAATCCGATGGGATTGTCAGGCTGTGCCGTGAAACCAAAGGGCGGAAAGGCAAGGGCGTGACCCTGGTCACCGGCATTCCCCTTCAGGGCGATCCTCTGGACCGCCTGGCCAGGACCCTGAAGCAGAAATGCGGATGCGGGGGGACGGTCAAAGACGGCGTCATCGAGATCCAGGGAGACCACAGGGATACCCTGGAAAAAGAACTCCTCGCCCTGGGCTACAAGGTCAAACGGGCCGGGGGCTGACCCTGCCTCATTCATATCCAGAGTGACTGCGGCGGTGGTGAAATCCTCATGGAATGCCTGATTGATTTTGCCCGTCGTCTTGATTATCGGTAACAGATGATCTATAGAGTTAAATGATTGAAGACACCGGGTTGCTTTATGGCGGTGTCAGACATTGCCGTCGTATTCGGAATACCGGGAAAAACAGAGCCGGTTAAGGCTGTGGTCATTTCACGGGCATCTCCGGTTGTCACTTCCGGCCTGCCATGGACCGGCGGGTCTTATCCATTATTTATTGAACGGAGGTCATTATGCTTAAACGATCATTTTATTGCGCCATGGCCATGGTGGTCATGCTGGCAGGTTTTGCCGCGAACGGACACAGCGGACCCCAGGCCGGGCAGTTTTTCTTATCACCGATGATCGGAGGCCATGGTTTCGAAGGCAACCAGGACCCTTTTGAAACAGGCGAGGAACTGGACCACGGGTTCACCTTCGGACTTGGACTGGGTTATGAGTTCACCCGGCATCTGGGAACCGAACTGACGTTCAACATCACGCCCACCGAAGCCCAGCCCGGGGATTTCAGCGTGGATGTCTTCACCGGAAGGCTGGACCTTTTCTGCAACCTGGTGCCTGAGAAAGATCTTGTTCCCTACGTGGCGGCCGGCCTTGGTACCCTGACATTCACCAATCCTGATCTGGACGACGACACGGATTTCATGGTCAACTACGGCGGCGGTGTCAAATACTACCTGAATGAGGCGGTGGCCCTGAGGGCCGATATCCGCCATCTGATCGCCTTTGGCGACACCCACAGCAACCTGCTTTACACCGTGGGCATGGTGTTCAATTTCGGCGGCGGCAAAGGACAGGCCAGCGCCGGCAGAAAAGATGCGGACAAAGACAGTGATGGTGACGGGATCGCGGATTCCAAGGACAGCTGTTCCGGAACTCCGGTTGGCGCCAGCGTGGATTCACGGGGTTGCTGGGTGATCAAGGACCTTCATTTCGAGACAGGTGATGCGGCCATCAAATCAGGATCCCAGAAAAACCTCGACGAGGTGGTGCGGGTCATGGAAAAGAACCCCGACCTGAAACTCGAAGTCCAGGGCTACACCGACAACCAGGGTTCGGCTGAATTCAACCGGGATCTTTCCGAAAAACGCGCCCAGGCCGTGAGAAGTTACATCGTGTCCAAAGGTGTTGATAAAGACCGGATCACGGCCAAGGGCTACGGCATCGAAAACCCGGCTGCGTCCAACGACACGGCCGAAGGCCGTGCGAAAAACCGCCGGGTCGAACTGAAACCCCTGTTCTGAGGTTGATTCCATCCGTTACGGCTCCCCCGTTCCTGGTGACAGGAACGGGGTTTTTTATTTCTTCACCGTAACCGGAACGTCTTTCTCCCCGGCATAGAACACGATGATCTCAGCCGGTCCGGTTCCCCCGTTTTTTCCCGAATGCCAGGTGCCGACCACTTCCACGATGGGGTCCCCGGCCTTGAGCCGGAGAACCTGGTTTTTGTCGGTGGTGACGGTCAGTTCGCCGCTCAAAAGAACGCCGGCGTTGATCACCGGGTGGGTATGCATGGGAAGCACCGCGCCGGCCGGGATGGTGATCCTCATGATGGTCACCTCGGGAGTTCCTTTCGGGTAAGGGGGAAGGGGTTCGCCGTTCCAGCTTTTTTCCGATTTCACCAGGACGTCGGCCTTGACGGCCTGGATGTCCTTTGCAAAGCCGTATCCTGTCAGCAGCAGTACCAGAGCCAATCCCGCAATCAGTTTTTTCATCATCGGTCTCCTCTTATAGGTTGGTGTGAAAGAAAGTCGTCATTTTACCAAAGCGGTGTGAAAGATCCATTCTTTTGTGGGAGTGAATCCTGCCCAATGGAATCACGACACTGAATGGATCGAAAGATAACAACACCGCCAGGGATGCAATGTGATTTGATTTAATCCGTGTTTTGAGCTATTTGTGTGGCTCGATTCATACAAAGGGGTATGAACGAGGGACATCGAATTCAAAGGAGAACACATAGATGGAAAAACTTGTTTACAGTGGAAAATCAAAGGATGTTTTTGAAATCGCCGAAGGCCCTTACGCCGGGAAATACCGTTTCGTCTTTACGGACCGGGCCACAGGGTACATTGAAAACGGAAAGACCGTGTTCGATCCGGGTTACGACAGCGTGGTCGGTGAAATTCCCGGAAAAGGCGCCATTGCCTGCCGCTTTGCCACCCATTTCTTCAAAGTGCTCAAGGCCCATGGGATTCCCTCCCATTACATCGACACGGTCAAGGACAACGAGATGATCGTGGAACCCGCCATTCCCCTGAGCATGCCCGCGGCATCTCCGGAATTCGAAGGGGCAGCCCCCCTGCAGAACTTCGAGTTCACCTGGAGAAACAACGCCACGGGAAGCTTCTGGAGACGCTATCCCTTTGTCAGGCCCTGCAAGAACCTCCACAAGGTGGTGGAAGCCTGGACCAAGGCGGACGTGGATACCCTGATCACCATGGAAGCCGTGGAAGAAGCCGGGGCCATGACCCGGGATGAAATCGAGCAGAGTGTGAAGCTGGTGAAAAGCATCGCCCACATCGTCTCCCGTGAGTTCGAAGCCCACGGACTCCATGTCATCGACGGCAAGTTCGAGCTGGGCCGTCTGAAATACGGAGACGGCAGCATCGTGATCATCGACGAGATCTCTCCGGACGTCCTGCGCGTGTGCCGGGGTTTTTCGCCTGACGACGACGGCCACTGCACGGCCTACAAAGACTGTACGATGACCACCCTCGCCGGGGGCAGACGGTCGATCAAAAACAGGAACCAGGTGGCTGCCGCAGATTTTGTCAGCGTCTTCCTGTGATATCCGGTTCCGACTGTCGGGTCTTCTTGTTTGGCAGGACATGAAACGGGTTAACATAAAAAAAGGCGGTGGGCCTGTGCCCACCGCCTTGATACGTTTCAAATTGTCTCTCTCGTCTCGATGACCTGAGACAGTGACATGTTTAAACAGGAACCCTATGTCCTGGAACGACGCTTCAGTTTGTTTTTTTGCTTCGACGTCTCATCGCCAGGCCAAACAGGCCGGAACCCAGGAGGAACATGGTGGCCGGTTCGGGGACAGGCTGGTTGAAACCCGCGATGTGACTGACTTTTTCGATGTTCATGATGTTGTCCGCATTGATCTCCATGGCCATGAAATCAATGACTGCATAGTTTGTATCGTCCACGTTGCTGAAAAGGAAGTGGGTATACGGAGTTCCCGCGTTCTTTCCGATCTTGATGAGGAAATAGGCAGGATCTTCACCCATGTCGTAAGCAAAAACACCGGGCATGTCCGTGATCGCTTCCCAGTTCCAGCCTTCGTCGCCCTGTTCATCCTTGAACGTCATGGCATAGTTACCGCCAAGTTCTAAATTGACCCAGTCTGTCTCGGTGTCTTCGCCGGATTTAGGCAGCGTGGTGGCGGCGATGAGGTCATCAATTCCACCGACATCGGACAGGGAAAGGGCACTGACAGAGCCTGAAAAGCCCAGTAACAACAACGCGGTTAAAATACCTGATAAGATTTTTTTCATCATTCTATCCTTTACTGAAGTTGACAATTTATTTGATGGCGTCATGCCGTACGGTTTGTTTGTGCGACATATTTTCAACAAGAAAAGCAATTGGTATGCCGTCATTGATGTTTGATTCATTTTTTTCTTCGTGCTTAGGTGTAAAAGCTCTGGCAAGTTTTTTTGTCGATCCTGTTCCCTGTGAGCGGGAAAAAGCGTTTCATGGTTTTATGAAAAAAATTTCACAGTACTGTAAAAAAAAGGTGACATGTGTAGGGGCGGCACGAACAGGAGGACCTTTGGTTCTCGCGGTCCCCTTCATCCCATTTCACAGGTCGAACCCGTTCTTGGCGCGGTCATTTTTTTGTGGTTGCATTCAAGGTCAATGCTGGTAAAATACCGCTTTTTCAAGAAAAGAGTGTGGTTTAAAAAATGATCGAACACGACCGAAGAAAAAAACACAGAAGCCCTTATATCATCCTGGCCGTTGTCCTGGTCGGATGGCTGGCCTTTCTGCCCCTGTTCGCCCGGGAATTTTTTTCGGACCTGTTTTTCATGCCCTTTGTCGGGGCCCTGGCTGCGGTGGTTGCCAACATCACTCCGGCTGCGGCCGGCATCGTCTATTTTCCCATTCTCACCAACCTTCAGGTATCCCCGGTGACCGTGGCCCAGTTCAGCATGGCCATCCAGGCTTACGGCATGGGGCTGGGGACCTTGCGCTGGTATCAGGTCAACCCCCGGCTGTTTCTTCCCAACGTGCTGGTCCTGTCATTCGTGGGCGGAGTTTTGGGGCAGGTGGCGAGCCTTGTTTTTTTTCCCATCCAGAACCCCGAAATGCTGAGTCTGATTTTCAACGGCATCTCGTTTATCTTCACCCAGATCATTTTTTTCTCGCTGATCACGAATTCCAAATATCCCAACACCACCTTTGTCCTTAACCTATCGAACGGCACCGTGATGTTTCTGGTTTCCGTGGTCGGCGGCCTGCTCTGCGGCTGGATCGGTTTCGGGATCGACACCATTTTTTATTTCGTCCTGACCCTGGTGTACCGTCTCAACCCGGCCATTGCCATTGTCACCAGCATCGCCCTCATGGCGGCCATGTCCATCACCGGGACTCTCCTGAACGCCTTGCTATACGAAGTGCCCGTCACCCTGTGGTTCAGCGCTCTTCCGGGGGTCACCATCGGAGGTCTTTTCCTGGCCACCTACATCGCCGTCAAGATGGGACCCCGCAATATCCTTCTTCTGTTCACTTTTTTTCTGAGCACCGATTTTTTTGTCACACTCTGGACCCAGCAGGCTTTGCCCATGACGGAGACGGTCCGCAAGATCATCATCTATATCCTGGTGTTCTACCTTTTACTGATTCACGTCAGAATCATCCGGAAACAGTCAGCGACAGGGGCTGTGGAACGGCGGCGACGCGATGAAAGTGACAGTCAAAACGTCCAGGACGAGCCTTCCGAAGAAGACGTCTCCAGCCGCGATTCAGAACAACACCCCGGATGAAAAAATCAAACCGGGGTGTGTGAATTCCATGTCCCTGAACGTTTTGATGGTGTATCATGAAACACTTTTTCGCGATGACCAACCCATGACAAGGAGACACCATGGAGAGATGCGCCCGGGCCGGGAAACTGGCCGGTTTTTTGACTGTGATTTCGACGGTTCTGGCCCTGACCGCCTTTTCAGCCTTTTCCAGTCCCGACCAGGTGAGGCCCGAGGCAGCCGTTCAGCTGGGCCATTCGGACAGTGTTCGTACCATGGCTTTTTCCCCTGATGGGAAATGGCTGGTGTCCACGGGCGTAGACAAGACGGCCAAGATCTGGGATCTGGAATCCGGCCGTGAAATGATCACCCTGGTTCCCGGCGACGAACTGATCAACGCTTTTTTTAGCTTTGAGGGGAAAAACGTCTGGACTGTCGAGGTCAACGGCGAAATGAGGCTCTGGGACATCGGCACGGGCCGCACCACAGGGCGCCTGGCCGGTGGAAGCCCGGTCACGGCCGCCCTCTGCACACCGGACAAGAAATACCTGATGCTGGCCGTTTATGAAAAACTGGAACTCTGGAACCTGGTCACCAAAAAAAAGAGTTTCGAGATCTCCCTGAAACCGGGGTTTGTCCGGGACCTGACCTTTTCTGCCGACGGAGAGACCCTGGCCCTGGTTATGAACGGCATGGAGTACCCCGAGCCTGAAAACATCGTCCAGATTTTCGACCTTAAACGGAGAGCCCTGACCCGTCTCATCAGGGGGGAGGGCGCCGAGTTTTATTCCGTGGCCCTTTCTCCGGACGGGAAGACGGTCATGGCCTCAAGCGCCGCCGGGATGGGGGACAAGGACGAGAAGGTCCGGGTCTGGGATGTGGCCGGCAACCGGCTGATCACATCCATTCCCACGGGGGATCTTGTGTTCAGTCTGGATTTTTCCCCGGACGGCAGATGGGCCGCCGTTGGTTCCAACTCCTCAACCCAACTGTACGACGCCGCCACATGGGAAAAGAAAACAGATGTAGCGGCCCATGATCCGGCGGTGTTCACACCGGACAGCCGGAACCTGGCCTGTTCCTCCACGTTTGAGATCCTCCACGGAATCAGCTCCCTGGTGGTGGGTATCCGGCTGGTTGATGTGGAAACGGGAACGCTGGTGAAGAAACTGGCGAGAAACGCGGAATGGAGCACCGAGGTGATGTTCGGCCCGGGCGGTGACGAAGTCCGGGTCACCGGGGTCAGGCGGTCGGCCTGGAATCTCCGGAGCGGAACCAGGACACAGGGCCTGTTTTTCACGGACACCCAGGGAAATACGGCCTACACCAACGGTGATAGCCCGGACCAGACTCTGGCCGTCCAGAAGACCGACAAGGGCCTTCGGATCTGGGACACCGTAACCGGGCAGATGATCCATACGTTTCCCGCAGAGACCTCGTCGTCGGTGAGTGAGATGAGGTTCAGCCACAGCGGACGGTACCTGGTCACGGGAACGTGGGGAGGCGAGCTTCATCTGTGGGACATGGCCCAGCGGACCCGGATTCTGACGTTCGCCGGAAAACACAAAAACATGATCACGGCCCTGGCTTTCGATCCCGATGACCGGCTGTTGTATTCCGCCAGCGACAGCAATGACGATACCATCAAGGTATGGAATGCGGCCACAGGAGCCCTGGTCCACAACTTCAAAACCGAAAGGAGCGTGACGGCCCTGGAAACATCGTCCGACGGAACCCTTCTGATGGTGGCCGGTTTTACGGGGAAAGATCACGACGTGGATGTGTTGAACGCCTCGTCAGGTGCCAAAGTCCGGTCTTTCAGGGGACACGCCAATGTCGTCAACACCCTTGCCCTGTCCCACGATGGGAAATTCGTGGTGTCCACGGATTTCGACGCCAGGGTGAAACTCTGGGATCTTTCCACGGCCACGGAGATCCGTTCCTTTTACGGCCATGCCGGCCACATCGATTCCCTGGCGTTTTCAAAAGATGACCGGCGTATGGTCACCACGTCGCGGGACGGGACCACCCGCATCTGGGATGTCCAGCAGGGCCGTGAGCTGGCCCGGTTCGTCAGTTTCGCCGACGGGGAATGGATCGCCATGACGCCGGAAGGCTACTACAACGCTTCGGACAGGGCCGACGCCTACGTCAACGTGCGCATGGGCCGCCGTGTGTACGGTATCGAAAATTTCAGGGAAGCCTTTTTCCGGCCCGACCTGGTCCAGATGTCCCTCTCCGGCGGGTCGCTCCGGGATTTCATGGGGATTGCCGACGTGAAACAGCCCCCGTCGGTGAATTTCCTGGACACACCGGAAACCGTTGACACGGACCGTGTGACGGTGAAACTCCAGGTTCGTGACAACGGAGGCGGTATCGGGGATATCCGCCTTTACCTGAACGGAACAGCCGTGGCCCTGGACAGCCGTGCCCTGAAACGGGTGGCTCCAGAAGGAGGAGACGACCTGGTACGAACCTACGAGGTGGCCCTTTCATCCGGTGATAATATCCTGAAAGCCCTGGCATTCAACGAAGAGAACACAGCCCAGGGCCAGGAGGCGGTTCTGAAGATCCTGTCTTCCGCCGTTCCGGTTTCAGCCCCCTCGCTCCACGCCCTGGTGATCGGCATCGACGAGTTCGCCAACCCCAAGCTCAAACTGGCCTATTCCGCCGCCGATGCCCGGCTTTTTTCGGACACCCTGAAACAGGCCGCCGGGGATCTTTTCGAAGATGTCACCGTGAATACCCTGACCGGAAGGGAAACCACGACCCGGGAGTCCATTGTGGGAGCGCTTAAGGCCTGCCGCAATCTAAGGCCCGACGATGTGTTCGTCTTCTACATCGCCAGCCACGGCACGGTGGACGATGGGGAATACTTCCTCATCACCTCCAATGTGGGCTCACTCCGGACAGAGCGCCTTAAAACAGACGCCATCGCCCAGAACGAACTCAAGGAGCTGATCGCCAACATCCCGGCCACGAAAAAACTGATCCTTATCGACACATGCAACGCCGGGGCCCTGGGCGACGCCATTCAGACCGCCATGCTGACCCGGGGCATGAGCGAGGACACGGCCCTCAAGATTCTCAGCCGTTCGGTGGGTTCCACCATCCTTTCGGCGTCCACCTCGGTGCAGGAAGCCATCGAGGGGTACAACGGCCACGGCCTGTTCACCTACGTCCTTGTTCAAGGCCTCAAAGGCGGGGCGGACAAGGGCAACTCCGGTTACATCAAGACCACCGAACTGGCCGACTACGTGGACAGCGAAGTGCCCGTATTGGCGGAAAAGGTGTTCAAACGGGCCCAGTACCCCACCATCTCCATCAGCGGCCAGGCGTTTCCCATCGGAAAACTCCGGGAGGCCGCCGGATCAGAGGCGCCGGTTGTGCCGTGAGGATGTTCTAAGGATCAAACGGATTGAAGGCCGGGGGATGAGGGATTCAAAAGTCCCCTGAAAACGGTTTTCAGGTCTTTGTCCGTAATGCGTGACAGGAGAAGGTCCTCGTAGTCCGGTTCGTCGGCCAGATCGAATGCTTCCATCGTCCCCTGGTCCTGGCAGACCTCAAAGGTGATCAGGTTTCTGCGGGACGGGTCCGGTGTGAAATTCCTGTTGTTTTCCACCCAGGCCGATGCGTCGTCGTGGCTTCCCACGAAAAGGAGGAACAGGTCTTCCCCGTCTTTCACGCAGACCATCCGGTACCCTTTGCCGATATCGTACTTGATGCAGTTTTTGATGCGGAATTCTCCGTGGCGGGTGAATTTGCCCAGGGCCGAAAGAGGAGAGTCTCCGTTTTTGATGATATTGGCGATGATGGCGTCGGCCTTTTTCGCAGCGGACACGGCCATTTTTTCAGAAGACTTCATGGCTTCGAGCATTCGTTCGAATTTCACGTTACTGTGGACGTATCGGATCATGGCAGCCTCTTGGTCTGGAAAAACAGGGTGAAAAATCAGGGGCACGGTTGCCCATGCCCCCTTCGATCTCCGGCAGGTCATTCAAAAGCTTCAGGGATAAGCCTCTTGTGAATAAAGGACCGGAGACCGTTTATCGTTGATCAGGACGAACAGCAGGACCCTTCGGAGCCGCAGGACGAACATCCGCCGCCCAGTTGCAGGCTGGATGTCACCTTGAAACCGCTCTCGATGTAATCCACGGCGATGGGCTGGGCATGTTCGAGAAATTCCCGGTCCACCAGGAAATCGAAACCGCCGAAGGTGAACACCTGGTCCGTGGTTTTCTTTTCGTCCAGGGCCATGGCCAGCTGGGGGCCGCCGCAGCCGCCGTTGTGGAGGAAGACCCGGACGGGCATCACGTCTTTGCCGTTGAAGTATTCCTTGATCTGTTCCTGGGCTTTTTCGGTTACGTTAAACATAGGGTATGTCCTTTATTGTCAGAGTACAAAGGTGCTTGTCGCTCTGTCGGTTTTTAAGGATCGGGTCATTTGTCGGGTTTGAAGAACCCGACCTACGAGGGTCCGTTACATGACCCGATCCTTTGTTTGGACGTTGAACGGTGATGGTCTGCATTATGACCCGATCCGTTGTTTGAGAGAGTCTCATCGTAGGTCGGGTTGAGGCACGAAACCCGACAAATGGCCCCCATCCTTTATTGGACGTTGAACGTTGGGTGTTGGACGTTCAACGTTTATCATTCTAATATTCCTTGGGCGTCAGATTGATCTGGTCCAGGGTGAACACCGGGCCGTCTTTGCACACCAGTTCTTTGCCGATGTTGCACCTGCCGCACATGCCGATGCCGCACTTCATCCGGTTTTCAAGGCTCATGATGATGTGGTCGTTCTTGTAACCCAGCTTTTCCAGAACGGGCAGGGTGAACTTGATCATGACCGGCGGACCGCAGACGATGGCGTAGGTGTCGTCGGACGCCTGGGGAGCCACTTTTTCCGTGACAGCCGGGGTGAAACCCACATGGTAATTCCAGCCTGCGGCCTCGCTGTCCACGGTGAGGTGCATGCGGATGTCGTCCCGTTTCTCCCACTCCACCAGTTCATCCTTGTAAAGCAGCATACCCGGCGTGCGCGCTCCGTAGACCACGTCGATGTTGCCGTAATCCCCGCGGTTTTTCGGGTCCAGCATCATCTTGATGGACGAACGTAAGGTGGTAAAGGCGAAGCCGCCGCCGATGATCAGGATGTTCTTGCCTTTAAGGGTGTCCCAGGGATACCAGTTGCCTAAGGGGCCCCGGATGCCCATGGTTTCCCCGACCTTCATGCTGTGCAGGTACTGGGTGACTTTTCCGGTCTTGAACACGGTGAACATCACAAAGCCTTTTTCCGTGGGCGAGCTGGCAATGCCGATGGGGATTTCGCCCTGGCCCGGAATGGACAGTTCGGCGAACTGGCCGGCCTTATAGGAGAATTTTTCTTCATCTTCCGGATTCTTGAAGACAAACCGGAAGGTTTTCAAACTTTTGTCTTCGGTGGCGATCTGAATGCCGTCAATCGTCACCGGATAGGGTACATAGGGATTTTCCAAAGGTCATCTCCTTTATGTTACTTGTTCATTGTCTCACAGATTTCCCGGATGTCGATGTTCGCCGGGCACTGGCGCACGCAACGGCCGCATCCCACACACATGATCCCTTCGCCGTATTTGTCCGTGAAGTATTTCAGCTTGTGCATGAAACGCTGGCGTGTCCGCTGATACGCGTGCTCACGGGGGTTGTGGCCGGAACCGTGCAACGTGAAAAGGCCGGTCATGCAGGAATCCCAGTTTTTGATCCGGACGCCTTGTGTCCCGAAATTCTCGTCCTGGATGTCGAAGCACCAGCAGGTGGGGCAGGCGTAGGTGCAGGTGCCGCAGTTGATGCAGGCGAACGCCGTGTTTTCCCAATGATCAGCTTCGAACAGTTCGAGCACGGTTTTCTTTGCGATCTTGTCAAAGGCGATTTTCGAGGTGATCGACTCTTCCGCCGCTTTTTTCATGGCGTCGATGCGCGTGGCCACATCCGATCCGGCTTCATTTGAAAAACCGGCGGCTTTGGCCCAGGCATCCCCTTTGTCCGTGAGGATCTTGGCGTAGAAGTCTCCTTCTTCCCCAGCGTCCACCAGAAGGACGTCGAGGCCTTTTTCATCAAAGGGGCCGGTGCCGCAGGAGGTGGAGAAATCCGTGGATGCGGGACGGTTCACTGCAAGTCCCACAAAGGTGATGGCCTCGTATGCCTTAAGGAAATAGGGATCCTGGTAATCGCCGTTGTCGTAGTTCAGCTTCAGGATCTGGAGGGCCCGAGCGTCGTAAGGCCGGATACCGATCACCGCACGTTTGGGGTACTCTTTTTTGGCCGGTTTCATGATGTTGCAGTCCGGATCGTTAGGATCGGTGCTGAAGGTCATCATGACTTCCGATTTGGGGAACACCAGGGCCTTGGGAGAAAGACGGGTGTCGGTTCCCGCCAGGTCCGGCATCTGGCCTTTGTCTAACACTTTAAAATCGTAATCGTCTTTTTCCCTGACCGGGCCGACGAGCTGGTAGACCTCGGCTGAGGCCGCAAGCCCCTTGACCCAGCTTTCCCTGTCGATATGGTATATTTTCATGGTTTACTTCCCTTTCGCTTTGGTCGTTCAATCATTTATCGTTCCAACCCTTATCGATGGGTGGTTCGTGAGTGGAAGCCATCATAAAAAAGGAGTTATCCTCAATTCGATGTTGAACGTTGGACGTTCGATGTTGGACGTTCAATCGTTTATCCATTCACGGTGTCCCGCAATCGCCTTATTTGATGAACTCCTCGGGATCATGTGTGGTGAACGTGTCAAGGGCCGGCCGGACATCGCTGGTCATTCCCGCTTCCCATCCGAACCGCTCGAAACAGGATTTTTCCAGTTTCCCCGTCAGCAGCCGCACCTTGATGTTCATGGGACAGGCCGCTTCGCAGGCTCCGCAGTCGGTGCAGCGTCCGGCGCAGTGGAAAGCCCGCAAGGTGTGGTAAGTTCTCACGTCCACGGAATCGTCGCCCTTGCCCACCCACTGGGGACGGGATTCGTCCACGAAACAGGTGGGACAGTAGCACAGGGGACAGGCGTTCTTGCAGGCGTAGCAGCGGGTGCAGCCGGATAGGAGGTCGTCGAAGAACGCCCAGCGCTCATCGGCGCTGATCGCTTCGATCTTTTCGATGGCATCGTTGTTCCTTGTCGTGTTGACTTCCGGGACCGGGTCGGCTGCGGGGATGTCGTTGATCACCGGGTTCCGGTGAAGACAACGGGCGCAGTTGTCCTGGAGCAGGTCGTTCTTGTCCGCCGTTTTTTCACCTTTGGCCGTTTTGACGGTGATTTTGCCATCTTTTTCTGTAAGGGCGAGGATGTCCCCTCCGGCCAGTTCTTTAAGCCGGGTTTTATCGGTCATGCCGGTGCAGGGCACACCGATGACGGTGACCTGTTCCCGGGTGATCCGCCGTTCCACGATGTGGGTGTTGATGTTTCTCGAATCGCAGCCCTTGGCCACAATGCCCACTTTGTCTTTGCGGTTGGTGAGGTAATTGGCCAGGTTCAACCGGCACTGACTGTCCCAGACCAGCTTTTCAGCGTCTTCAGGCGTTTTTGCAAGAAAGGGCTCGTTGACCCCGGGGAGCGTGCCGCTTTTGTAGCCGATCACCACATCCACCTTGCCGCTCTTGAGAAGATCACTTGAAATTTTTCGAATGTTCTCCGTGTAGTTGATCATGTTTTATTCAGCCTCCAGGCCGGTTATGACACCGGCCGATTATTTTTTTTGCCTCCGGCGGCCCTTCCGGGGGACCAGATTTTAAAAATCTGGACACATGGGTTGGGAGTACGACCCAAAGTGCACCCTTCCCAAACATGTTTGTCAAACGTTTCAAACGTTTGGCCCCCGGCAGGGCCGCCGGAGGCTTTCAGATCCTTAAGCCGCGATTTCACCCGGTGCTTTTTTGATGAAATACTTGGCAGGCCCCAGTTTTTTCACTTCCGCGATCACGTCATTGGCCACCTGGGCGAACTTCACCCCTTCGGCCGATGAAATCCACGAGAAATGGAGCCGTCCCGGTTCGATTCCCTGATACTCCAGAAGCTCTTTGAGAAGGGTGAACTTCCGCCGGGCATAGTAGTTGCCTTCGATGTAGTGGCAGTCTCCGGGATGACAGCCGGAAACCCACACACCGTCGGCCCCTTTCCGAAGCGCCGCGAGGATCATCTTGGGAGAGATGCGACCGGAACAGGGCACGCGGATCACCCGCATGTTGGGCGGATACTGAAAACGGCTGACACCGGCGAGGTCCGCCGCGCCGTAACTGCACCAGTTGCACAAGAACGTAACAATCTTAGGTTCAAAATCAGTCATTTAACCTCCAATACGGGCCTTCATATTTTGCCCTGATACGGCGTTCTCGGAATTTTTTGATCCGATGTCGTACGCGTAGTCTACGCCTCCGGTCTAAAAAATCCTGCGGCCTTGTCTCAGGCCAAAATCTGAAGTCCCAAGTCTGTAGCAAATAGGTTTGGCTTCCGGTGATGGTTAAAAAACATATGTGTCATACTTTTTAAAAGTTTGGCCGCCGGCAGTCCGGAGGCGATTTTTTTAGAAACCCCATCACCAGGAAACGTTTATTTTTCAGGCATTCTCGATCATGGCAAACAGCTGTCCGTCTTCAAATCCTTTCAGCACCAGCGCACCGGACCTGCAGGACGCCACGCAGGAGCCGCAGCCTTTGCAGAGAACCGGGTTGATCTGGGCTTTTCCCTTGTCACGTCCTTCCATGATCATGCTGGGGGCGTTGTAGGGACAGACCGTGATGCAGACTTCGCAGCCTGTACACAGGGCCGGGTTGACCTTGGCGATGTTGCCGCTGGTGTTGATGGACCTTTGTGACAAAAGGCGGGTCGCGCTGGATGACGCGGCCTGGGCCTGGGCGATGCTTTCGTCCACGGGTTTCGGGTAGTGGGCCAGACCGCAGAGGAACACGCCGTCCACCGCGAAGTCGCTGGGGGCGAGTTTCACGTGGGCTTCGGCAAAGAAACCGTCGGCGTTCATGGGCACCTTGAAGAACTGGGCCAGCTGCTCGTCTTTGTAAGGAACTACGGCTGAGGCCAGAGTCAGCATATCCGCCGTGATTTCCACGGGCCGTTTCAGAACATGGTCGGTGACGGTGATGGTGAGGCCGTCTTTGCCGGCCGCGACCACCGGTTTGTTCGCCACGTCGTAACGGATGAAGATCACGCCTTTTTCACGGGCTTCCTTGTACAGGGCTTCCCGTTCGCCGTAGGTCCGGATGTCCCGGTAAAGGACGAAGATCGCCATGTCCGGGTTCAGTTCCTTGAGGTGAAGGGCGCTGGCCATGGTGTGGGTGCAGCAGATGCGCGAGCAGTAGGGGCGCTCCGGTTCACGGGAACCCACGCACTGGATGAACACCGCGGATTTCATGGATTTCAGGGAAGGATCGTTGTCAATGAACTTCCGGTCCAGCTCAAGGCCGGTGAGAACCCGGCTGTCCTTGCCGTACAGGTATTCGTCGGGCTTCAGTTCCGTGGCGCCGGTGGCCACGATGGCGACCCCGTGACGAAGGGTTTCCTTGGCGCCTTTCACCGACAGGGTGGTGTCGAAGTTGCCCACGAAGCCGTCCACTGCCGTGATCTCGGTGTTGGTGAGAATGCGGATTTTGTGGTTCGCCTCCACATCACGGATCAGGTGGGCGAGGCCGTCCTGGATGGATTCGCCTTTGGACGTGGCGTAAAGGTTTTTCGCCTGACCGCCCAGGGAGCCTTCGCGTTCGATGAGGCTGACCTGATAGCCCTGGGATGCCAGGGACTTGGCCGCCGTCATGCCCGATATCCCGCCGCCGATGACCATCGCGTTCTGGTCGATGTCCAGTCTGGCTTCGGTGAGGGGTTCAAACAACGTGACCTTGGCCGCCGCCATGCGGACCATTTCCATGGCTTTTTCCGTGGCTTCTTTGGGGAAATCCTTGTGGACCCAGGACCCGTGGTTGCGGATATTGACCATTTCGAACAGGTATCTGTTCAATCCGGCGCTCTGGAGGGTCTCCTGAAACAGCGGGTCGTGGGTTCTCGGGGTACAGGCCGCCACGATGATACGGTTGAGGTTCTTTTCCTTGATCACCTTTGAAATGAAATCCTGGGTGTCCTGAGAGCAGGAGTACATGTTGTTGGACACGTATTCTACGTAAGGAAGGGTGGCCGCGTAATCCCGGACTTTTTCCACGTCGATGACACCGGCGATGTTGGTGCCGCAGTGACAGACGAACACGCCGATGCGGGGACGTTCGCCGGTGATGTTGATTTCGGGCGGCACGGTTACGGACTTGGTGAGGGTGTTCCGGCCTTCGGTCAATGCCGATCCGGCGCAAAGGGCGGCGGAGCCTGCTTCCACCACGCTCTGGGGAATGTCCTTGGGACCCTGGAGCGCGCCGCACACATAGATGCCGTCACGGCTGGTGGCCACGGGGTTGAACGAGCTGGTTTTAACGAATCCGCCGGCGGTTAAGTCCACACCCAGTTTGCCGCACAGATCTTTCACATCAGCCGGGATTTCCATGCCCACGGACAGGACCACGATGTCGTAAAGATCCCGGATCACCTTCCCGGTGCTGTCGTCCACGAAATCCACCACCTGGCCGGGACCGTTGGGGTTTTTGAAAATGGAATGAACCCGGCAGCGGACGAACTGGATGCCGTGTTTTTCCTTGGCTTCGTTGTAGCAGCTTTCAAAGCCTTTGCCGTGGGTCCGCATGTCCATGTAGAAGATGGTGCATTCCAGCTTGGGATCATGCTCTTTGGCGATGATGGCCTGCTTGATGGCGTACATGCAGCACACCGACGAGCAGTGGCCGTTGTCGCAGGTGTTGATGTCCCTGGAGCCCACACACTGGAGCCAGGCGATTTTCTTGGGTTCCTCGTGATCCGACATGCGGATGATGTGGCCCTGGTTGGGGCCGGATGCGGAGAGAAGCCGTTCGAACTCGATGCTGGTCACCACGTCCGGGTTGTTGTCGTAGCCGTACATGTATTTTCCGGAGGGGTTGTACGGTTTGAAGCCGGGGGACAATATGATGGACCCGACATTCAAGGTCACGGTCTTGTCCTTGTCCTCGTAGTTGATGGCGCCGGCCGGACATTTCTTTTCACAGGTTCCGCATTTGCCCTTGGTGAGCTTGAGGCATTTGTCCGCGTCAATGCAGTATTTCAGGGGCACGGCCTGGGGATAGAGAGCGTAGATGGCCTTCCGCTTGATCAGCTTTTCGTTGTAGACGTCGTCCACCTTCACCGGGCATTTTTCCGTACAGGCCCCGCAGGCAATACACTTGGTCATGTCCACGTAACGGGCTTTCTGGAACACTTCCACTTTAAAGTCGCCTTTTTCGCCTGTGACTTCCCTGATTTCGGAAAGGGTCAAAAGCTCGATGTTCATGTGACGGCCCACTTCAACAAGCTTGGGGCTCATGATGCACATGGAGCAGTCGTTGGTAGGGAAGGTCTTGTCAAGCTGCGCCATCACACCGCCGATGGAGGGCGATTTTTCCACCATATACACATAGTATCCTGAGTTGGCGAGGTCGAGGGCGGCCTGTATGCCGCCAATGCCGCCTCCCGCGATCAGGACCGAACCGATTGTTTTTTTATCGGGCATCTATCAATCTCCTTATTATTGTTCTTTCAGGCCTCCGGCGGCCCTGCCGGGGGCCAAACTTTTTAAAAAAGTTTGACAAAATGGGACCGGGCTTTGGGATGGTGTGCCATTCACAATCCGCATCTGTCGCGTAGAACAGGCTTACGCCCGCCGTCATTGCCGGGCGTAAGCCCGGCCTACGGCTGTCACGGCCCATTTTTATTCAAGTTCGAAATCCGCAAGATCAGGCCCCAGATACGTCCGTTCGTTTTCGCCCAGGATGCCCATGGCCAGACAGAGGATGGTCCACAGGTGTACGGTGTGGTATTCACCGCCGTACACATGGCACATGTCCTCGATCTGGGCGTGGCAGTTGTGGCAGGGGGTGACCACGTAGGTGGCTCCTGTGGCTTGAATCTGGTCGAACTTGATTTTGCCGTAGGCCTGACGCTCTTCGGTGAAACCGGCCTGGAGAGAGCCACCGCCACCGCCGCAGCAGTAGTTGTTGGACTTGTTCGGATGCATTTCCACGAAGTTTTCTTCGCCCACCGCTGTTTTCACGACAAACCGGAGGTCGTCGGCGAATGCGTCGCCCAGGGATTTCCTCACCACGTTGCAGGGATCCTGGACCGTGAATTTGATGCCCATGGTGTTCCAGTCGGAGTTCACCTTGAGTTTCCCTTCACGGATCCACTGCGCGTAGTATTCCACGATGCTGCGGAATTCGAAGTTGTGGGGAATGTTGAACTTGCGGATGGCGGCCCAGACCGCGTAAAAACTGTGGCCGCATTCGGTGTTCAGAAACACCTTGCAGCCCAGTTTGTCGATATGCTCGCACTGGGCCCGGACGATTTTCTCCCAGCTTTCGTCATCGGCCAGGAACATGCAGTAGTTTTCACCGCCCCACATGTCCGAGTAATAGGTCCAGTCCGCACCAGCGGTGTGGAGGATCTTCCACAACGGCAGCAGTTCATCGGGCTCGGTCACGGGTTCACGGGAGTTCTGGTTCAGGGCGAAGTAGGCCCCTTCCCGGTCGATGTCGGCCGTCAGTTCCTCGAAACCTTCCTGCTGGCGGCATTCTTCGGCCAGGTCTTCCACGGTGAACTTGAAATCTTCAAAGGGAACGCCCATGGCTCCCCCACGGGACCTTACATGGTGGTCACAGGAACCCAGGATGCCTTTGGGACGTTCTTCCCTGGGCCATCCCGACCGCAGTTCAAAGGTGAGGGCCGGAATGTTGATGTGCATGGGGCAGACATCGTAGCAGCGTTTGCACATGGTGCAGACCCAGATCCAGGGGTGTTTTGTAAGTTCCTCATCCATGCCCAGTACAGCCATCCGTAAATACTTTCTGGGGTCCATGTCCATCAGGCCCGTGGCCGGACAGCCGCTGGCACAGGTCCCGCAGGTGAGACACGCGGAGAGATTCCCGTCAGGAATCAGGGCCAGCGCCATGTCCTTGATGCGGGATTTTCCCCCGGTCACTTTCAGTGCTTCTGTCATATACATTCCTCCAGTTCAAAATGAATGATACCTTGGCAAACCTTGAGCGCCGTCAAAGGGCAGCTCCGGGGTTTGGTCGCTTTCTTGGGTTTTACGGGCATCCATGGCTATGAAACCATGTTCCGGGAACCTGGTCTCATTTGGATGTCATGGGCCCTTGAAGGGATTGGAATGGAAGGAATGTCATGAGAAGAAAACGACAGACGATCCGCCTCAGTCCCGTCACCGCGTCAGGCTTTGAAATCACAGTTTTCCGCTTCCGCCCCACGGGCGGAAATGAAAGCTAAAGCCGTCAGTAGTGTCTGGACAGGTGACGTATCATGATAAAATCCATCGTCTTTTTTCAGCAGTTTATATCAAGTAAAGTCAACTTTATATATAGAACGATTGAATTTATCAAATTGAAAATTTGTATTTTGCTGGCTGGGTGTATCGACGATGCGGATAGGACACAGGAAAAAATGGACCGGGTTATTTTTCTGTCAGGCCGTTCTGACGTGCTGGTCGAGAACGTCCCGGACGGTCCGGCACAAGTCGCGCCTGACGATGGGTTTCATGAGGAATCTCTGGAATCCCAGGTCCAGGGCCTTGGCTTCGTCGATCAGCTCGCTGAAACCGGTGCAGACGATCAGGGGGATATCCGGGCGGATGGCCCTCAGGGCCTGGGCCAGCTGGATTCCGGTCATGTGGGGCATGGTCATGTCCGTGATGACCAGATCAAAGGCCTGGGGATCTTTTCGAAACAGGTTGAGGGCCGCCGAGCACTCCGCGCAGCCGGTGACGGTGTAGTCCCGGCTTTTGAGCATGGAGGACACCAGGTCGACGATGGCTGTTTCATCGTCCACCACCAGGATGCGCTCTGTTCCCCTTGGGACGGGTTCGGTTACGTCCTGTGTCTCATCCGTGAACGGCGCGCTGGAACAGGGGAGGTAGACACGGAACGTGGTGCCCTGGCCCGGCTTGCTGTGCACCGTGATGGCGCCGCCGTAGTTTTTGATGATGCCGTGGACCACGGAAAGTCCCAGTCCCGTTCCTTCTCCGGAACCTTTGGTGGTGAAATAGGGATCGAAAATACGCTCCATGACGGCCTTGTCCATGCCCGTTCCCGTGTCGCTGACCTCAATGACCTGGTAGGGACCGGGTTCAAGAATCCGGTCCTGCCGGTTGATCTTTGAATCCGGACTTATTTCGGAAGAAAGAAGGTTGACCGAAAGAACGCCGCCTGTATTTTTCATGGCGTGAAAGGCGTTGGTGCAGAGGTTCATGATCACCTGGTGAATCTGGGTGGTGTCGGCGGTCACCGTCTTGTCGTCGGCGGTGAGCCGGTGCCTGATTTCGATGGTTGAGGGAATGGTGGATCTCAGGAGTTTCAACGCATCGCCCACCACATCCTCCAGTCTCAAGGGCTTCACCTCGTAGCTGCTCTGGCGGCTCAGGCTGAGAATCTGGCGGACAAGTCCTTTGGCGTGCCCTGCGGCTTTCAGCACCTCGGCAAGGTTGGCCGCCATGGTGCTGTCTTTGGGGGCGTCCTGGAGCACCATTTCGGTGTATCCCAGGATGGGTGTGAGCAGGTTGTTGAAATCATGGGCGATCCCTCCTGCCAGGGTCCCGATGGCCTCCATTTTCTGGGTCTGGCGAAGCTGGTTTTCCAGCTGCCGTTTTTCTTCCATCACCATCTTTTTTTGAATGATACCGGCCAGGGTGTTGGCGATGGCGCAGAGCAGGTCTTCTTCGGCCGGGTCGTAAGAATGGTCTCCGGGCAGGGCGAGGCAGATCACGCCGATGGTTTTGTGCTCCAGGCGAATGGGCACACAGTAGTGGCCGTGGGCCATGGGGCCCTCGTTGTGGATACCGAAACACGGCCGGCCGTTCAAAGCGGCTTCTCCGCAGAAACAACGACCCGGCTCGACATGGGTGCATGATGGCCCTGGAAAACCGGAGACGGTTTTCACATCGTTCAAAACAAGGCTGTCCTGGTTTTCTCCCTGGAAAAAGACGGCCGCGCTGGCTTTTTTGCCGATCCAGCTCAAGGACAGGATGCTGTCCATGGTCATCCGGAAAAGATCCTCAAGGGGAATGGGTTCCAGGGAGAGTCTGAGAAGGTCGTTCAGGATATTCTGGTTTTCAATTTTCCTGCGAAGCTCTTCTCCTGTTTTCCGGTGCTCTTCCAGGGCCCGTTCAAGGTCGAGGTTGCTTTTTTCCAGTTCGGTGATTTTCTGGCGGAGCAGGGGATAGTAGCTTTTACGGATGGATTTTTCCCCGAGCCCGATGATTTTTTCGTAGAGGGGGTTGTCTGGACCCTTGGGATCAGAGGGCGTTTTCATAAATGACCTCGAGATCTCTTTTGGCCGCCTGCCTGGGGTTGGTGACCAGGCAGGGGTCCTGGACGGCTTTTTCCGAAAGATCAGGAATGTCGCTTGAACGGGCTCCCCGGTCTTTCAGGGTGATGGATATGCCCGCCTCTTTTTTCATACGGGCGATGTGTTCGAGCAACGCTTTCTTCCTTTCCGAAGGTGTCCTGTTTTTCATTTCAAGGCCCATGACGCCGGCGATTTTTTCGTATCGGTCACGGGAGGCCTCGAAATTGAAGGCCATCACATGGTCGAGGAGCAGGGCGTTGCATTCCCCGTGGGCCAGACCCAGGTATCCGCCCAGGCTGTGGGCCATGGCGTGGACCGCTCCCAGGCTGGCGTTGGAAAAGGCCAGACCCGCCTCGAGGCTGGCCCGCATCAGGTGTTCCCGGAGTTCGGGATCGTCCGGTCTGGCCAGGGTGTCGAGAAGGTGATCGTTGATCAGGCGGATCGCCTCCAGGGCGTGCACATCGAAAATCGGGGAGTGGGCCGAGGAGACAAAGGCCTCGATGGCGTGGACCAGGGCGTCAATCCCGGTGCAGGCCGTGAGATAGGCGTCCATGGTCAGGGTGGTGGCAGGGTCGATCAGGGCCACGTCAGGAACCACGGTCTTGCTGATGATGGCGATTTTCACCCGCTCTTTTTCGTTGTTGATGATGGCGAACTGGGACACGTCGGCGGATGTTCCGGCGGTGGTCGGGACGCAGATCAGGGGCGGTCCGGGAAGGGGGACGTTATCGATCCCCTTGAAATCCAGGATGTTCCTCTGGTTGGTGCTGACGATTCCGATGCCCTTGGCGCAGTCCATGGGACTGCCGCCTCCCACGGCCACAATCAGGTCGCAGCCCTGGCTCAGGTAGAAATCGGTTCCTTCCATCACCTCGCCGGCCTTGGGGTTGGGGGTCAATCCTGAGAAAATCACGCTGGGGATGCCTGAAGCCTCCAGACTGTGGATCACCTTGTCGCACCACCCCGCGGCCATGACACCCGGGTCTGTGACGATCAGGACTTTTTCAGCGCCGAAATTGGCGGCGTACTGACCGGTGAGATCCAGCGCCCCTCTCCCGAAAACGAACTCGGGGGCGACGAATTTTCTGAGGTTGAGCGGCATGGAGAATCGGCCCTTTTTTCTGTTCTCATGTTGTTGGAATGGGGGGTAATCGCCTAATTTTTCCACGGCACGAAGAGTCCCGTGACGGGTTTTGGTCTAGAATAAGGAGTATAAACCATAAACGGGGGTTCGGGCAATCGGAGTTTTTGGAAATGCACGGTGAAATACAGTTTGAGCGGTGGTCTGGAGTGGTTGTCGGAATAATAATTCAGATTTTCAGAAATGTGTGACCTTCGATTGGGTCAGTTTTTTCCGTAAACCCTGTCCCGGTTGAACCGGTAAAATCCCGCCAGTTCCTCCTGTTTCACCGTTTCAGCCTCTGGTCCGAAGTGATCCCGCCGGAGCTGGTCTAAGCTCAGCTCCCGCCCGGCGGCCGGTGTTTTTTTGAGAACCTGGTTCCGGGCTTTCATGTAGGCCAGTCCTTTTTCCCAGCGTTCGTCCCTCTTGTCATCAAGCCGGTTCCAGCGCTGGATGGCCGCCTCGTCAAGACCCATGGATTTTCGATGAAATGCCAGCTGTTCTTTCCGCTCTTCCCTGGCCATGGCGTGGAGGTCCTTCTGACGCTTTTCACTTCGAGAAACTGGTTCATCAGGCTTTGCTGGTTGGACTGGACATCAGTAACGCCGGAAACGGAGGGCACCATTTTTCACAAGCCGGTCGATTTCGCGGACAAGAAACCGTTTGGCCCGGGATCGTGTTTTCGGCAGAAGGAGAAGAATGCCGCAGATGTCACTGAGAAGTCCGGGTGTGATGAGAAGGACTCCGGCCACAAAGATCAGAAAGGCGTCGACCACCTCGTCACCGGGCATGATGCCTTGTTTCATGTTGTCCCTGATCCGGAGTACGGTCTGGAGGCCCTGGAGTTTGGCAAGGCTTGCTCCGGCAAAACCGGTTCCCACCACCAGGATGATGGTGGCAAGGGGACCCAGAAGCAGGCTGATCTGCATGAGAATCAGGATTTCGAGAAGGGGAACCAGGGTGAACAGGAGAAAAAGTTTCAGAATCATGGTGTGTCCGTTCTATGGTTTAAAATCGATGGTCAGGGCAAGAACCCCGTCTTCCATCCGTGACTTGACGTCGTTGCCGAATTTTCCCAGGACTTTGAGCATTTCACGGTTGGATGAAAGCACGTCCGCCGTAAACCCCTTGAGGCCTTTTTCTTTGGCCAGTTCGATCAGGCGGCCGTAGAGGTAACTGGCGATGCCCAGGTTCTGGTACCCTTCGTCCACGACAAAGGCCACGTCACCGTAGGTTCTGTCCTTGTTGATCACGAACCTCGCCTCGGCGATGATCCGTCCGTGGCCCACATCCCCCACAAGACCCACAATCGATACGATCGTGCTGTAATCGATGTTGACGTAGGACTGCATTTTGGAATGGGGCATGGCCGTCACCGGGGTGAAGTAGCGGTAGTACACCGCTGTGTCCGAGAACCTGTAAAACAACCGACGCATCCCTTCCTCGTCCGAGGGCTTGATGGCCCTGAAGCGGACCACCAGGTTGTTCTTGAACGTCTCACGGGTGGCGATGTGTTCGGGATAAAGGTGGGACGTGTCTTCGAGGAAAATTTGGTCCTGGTACAGGATTTTTTGGGTTTTGGCCAGCCTGATCAGTTCGGCCCGGTCTTCAGGATGAGCGATTTCGATCAGGGCCTGGGCCCGCTCTCTTACTGTCCGGCCTTTGAGGCTGGCCACGCCGTATTCGGTCACGACCAGGTCCACCGATTCCTTGACACTGAGTTTGTTCGGGAACGTGTCCACGGTGAGGACGATGTTGGATTCCCCTTTCAGGTTCCGGCTGGACAGGGCGAAAACCGAACGGCCTCCACGGGACAGTTCAGCCCCGTTGAAAAAGTCGATGACTTCCACCGGACCGGTGGCCACGTTGCCCTTGCCCACATGCAGGGCCACGTTGCCGGAGAGGTCCACCTTGCGGGCATGGATGATGGCGATAAAGTTGGGGTTTTTCCCGATCTGCACCGGACTGAACACCTCGTTGATGGCCTGGAACTCGATCATGGGGTTGGCGTCGAGCCAGCGCATCAGCTCGGGTGTGCCGAGTGCGTAAGAGACCACGGATTTTCCACGGTAAATCCGTTTTTTCCGGTTGGTGACCGCTCCGCTTTTGATGACGTCCATAAGGGCGTCGGTGACGAAAGGGGAATGGATTCCCAGGTCTTTTTTGTGGACCAGGTATTTGCTGAGGGCTTCGAACAGGGGGCCGATGGAGTACACGATACAGCTGCCGTCCTCGATGACCGAGGCCACTTTTTCGGCGATGGTGTCAAATACAGGGTCCACGGGCCAGCGCACGAAATAGAACGGCTCGTGTCTGGATTCCACAAGATAGGCGAAGTCTGACGCCGGAATGAACGTGTCTCCGAAGGTCTGGGGGATCTGGGGGTTGATTTCTCCGATGACAAGAGATGTTTTTTCCATGACCTGCCTCGCCACATCCACGGCCACGCCGAGGGAGCAGTAACCCGCTTCGTTGGGCGGCGAAACCTGGATGAACGCCGCGTTGATCTGGATGATTCCCGACTCGAAAAGGTTGGGAATTTCCGAATACCGGCTGGGGATGTAATCCACCCGGCCGGAGGTGATGGCCTCGTCGGCGGTCCAGCCCGAGAAAAATGTTTTCAGGCGGAACTTCTGGCTGGACAGCTCCTTGATGGAGATGGCGTCGCCGAAGCTGATGATCTGGATCAGCTCCAGATCCTGGAGGTTGGGTTCGTGGGAGTCCATGAGGTGCTTGACCAGGGTCCGGGGTTCGGCCACCCCTGTTCCAATGAAAATACTCATCCCCGGTTCGATGAACTCGATGGCTTCCTCGGGGCTGACGATCATATCCTCGATTTTCTTGGGAGACAACTTGCTCATGGCTGGTCCTCATGTATCGGGTTTGTTGTGACGAATGAATCGAAATCAGGTTGTGCTCGTGAGCCGTGTTTCAAAACAGAACAATAAAGCATTGTTTCCTGGAAAACAATGCTTTTTCAGATAACACGGAAAAGATGGGGAAGACGTTCTGGCTGGTTTGAATCAGTACCTGAAGGCCCCTGCAATGGAATCCAGCTTGGTTTCCACGATAGCCCGAAGGCGCCTGGACTGGTCCAGCATCTCCGAGTGGTAGTTGAGGACCCACCAGATCTTGTTCAGGGTTTCCGGGTCTTCCTGGCGACACTTCAAATCCGATTCCAGTTCGTTGAGGTTCTTGTAGCGATTGTGAATGTCACTGAACAAATCATGACACCCTGTTTTTGTGTATGGTTTCAAGTTGAGTGAGAAGGCGGTTTGTCTGTTGATCATGATGCACCTCTCCATATAAGGTTGATTTGATATAACATTTTGAATAAACGAAATAAAATTTCGCTTGGTTCGTGAAGTCGATCTGATTATAAGAACGATACGAAGCGGTTGTCCATGAATTCCTTGCTTCATTTTTGCATGATCTTTTCCTGGGGATCCGGGAAGATTCCCTATGAAACGAAGAAACCGCCTTGGATGGTGGTTCTGTGTTTTGTCTGTCCGGATGAACGGCAAAAGAAAAAAAACCGGAAGCGGAGGTCGCAGGGGGGGGATGATTGAATACAGGAAAGGATATATCAATCAGCGCCTCCGTCTTCCGGCCCCTTCCTCGCGGAAGGGTACTGGTCTATCTGATGGGGTGATTAATTAAAATCACGTCCAAGGAACCGGCACCGCAGGACGGGGTGTCGGCGATAAGAGCGTTGATAAAAAAAGTCGGGCACGGCCAGAGGGAAGGGGGTGAGACAGGCCTTCCACTCGTGAATTGTGACAGAACAATATATCTTGAATTGACGGATTGCAAGCATTTTTTCCTATCTTGCCGCTTTTTTACAGGCGTGTACCTGATCTGTCAGGAGGTGGACCAGTTCAGCACTGCCGATGTTTTCTTCGATGGTCCGTTCAAAGGCGCTTCCAATCACCACGCCGTCGGCGAAACGTGCGATGTTCCGGACGTCATCGGGGGTTGAAATTCCGAATCCCACGCACACCGGAAGATCGGACACGGATTTCAGTGTCGCGCACAGGGCGCCGATATCGCCGGTGTCCAACCCATCACTTCCCGTCACCCCTGTTTTCGAAACAAGGTAGAGGAATCCCGAAGCGGACGCCGCAATGGCCTTCATGCGTGTTTCCGACGTGGTGGGAGCCACAAGGCGTATGATGGAGAAGTCGTCTCCCTTGAAAAAGCAGGTAAGCTCATCCGATTCCTCAGGAGGAAGATCCACCACGAGAACCCCGTCGGCTCCGGCTTTGAGGGCATCCTGGCAGAATCTCTCGGGCCCGTAGGCGTGAATCGGGTTGTAATAGGAAAAGAGGATGATGGGGATGTCCGTGTTTTCCCGGAGTCTTTTCAGCATATCCAGCACGGCCGGCACCGTGGTTCCGGCCTTGAGGGATCTTGCCGACGAACGCTGGATCACGGAGCCGTCCGCCGTGGGATCGGAAAAGGGGATGCCCAGTTCCAGGATGTCGAGACCGGCTCCACACATGGCGCTGACCAGCTCGAAAGAGGTGGAGGGATCGGGGTCTCCGGCGGTGACAAAGCCCACCAGGGCTTTTTCGCCTTTATTTTTCAAGGTATCGAATGTTTTTTGAATACGGTTCATGGCGGTTCTCCTCAGGATTTGCTCAGCACGGAAAAAACCGTACCCAGGTCTTTGTCTCCACGCCCAGACAGATTGACCAGGACGATACTGTCCCTGGCCATGGTTGCCGCGATTTTAAACGCATGGGCCAGGGCGTGTGAGCTTTCAAGAGCCGGAATGATGCCTTCGAAACGGCAGAGTTTCTGAAAGGCGTCAAGGGCTTCGTCGTCGGTGATGTTCTGGTAGTCCACCCGTTTCGTCTCATGGAGATGGGCGTGCTCCGGGCCCACGCCGGGATAGTCGAGCCCGGCCGAAATGGAGTGGGCTTCCTTGATCTGGCCGTCGGCATCCTGGAGCACGTAGGATTTGGAGCCGTGGAGAACCCCCACGCTTCCGTGGCCGATGGTGGCGGCGTGGAATCCTGTGTCGATACCTTTTCCGGCCGCTTCCACTCCGGTGATCTTCACCGGATCGTCCAGGAAAGGATAGAAAAGCCCCATGGCATTACTTCCGCCGCCCACGCAGGCCACCAGCTGGTCGGGCAGGCGTCCGGCCTGATCGAGGATCTGCTTCCGGGCCTCCTCGCCAATCACCGTCTGGAAATCCCGGACCATTCGGGGATAGGGATGGGGGCCGGCCACGCTGCCGATGACGTAGAAGGTGTCGCGCACCGCGCCCACCCAGTAGCGCATGGCCTCGTTCATGGCGTCTTTGAGGGTGCCTGTCCCCGAATCCACGGGAACCACCGTGGCACCCAAGAGTTCCATGCGCTGGACATTGGGGGCCTGGCGGCGGATGTCCTCAGCGCCCATGAACACCTTGCATTCCATGCCGAAAAGGGCGGCGGTGGTGGCTGTGGCCACGCCGTGCTGACCGGCTCCGGTTTCGGCGATGAGCTTGTTTTTGCCCATGTATTTCGCCAGAAGGGCCTGGCCCAGGGTGTTGTTGATTTTGTGGGCTCCGGTGTGGGCCAGGTCTTCGCGCTTCATGTAGATGGCCGCCCCGCCCAGGTGTTCGGACAGGCGTTTCGCATGGTAAAGGGGTGTGGGCCGACCCACGTAATGGGTGAAGAGGGCCGCAAGTTCTTCTCTGAACTCCTTTGTTCCGCAGATGCGGGTGTACGCTTCTTCCAGTTCGAGGATGGCGGGCATCAGGGTTTCGCCCACGTATCTTCCTCCGAAAACACCGAAATGACCACGGTCATCGGGTTGTGATGCTTGTGCTGTCATGAAAAAATTCTCCTTGCTTGTTGGCCCATGTCGCAGTTTTTTACACGGGTTATGAACGACGCCACTTTGGCGAGGTCTTTTTGTCCGGGGATGCTTTCGACGCCGGAACTCACGTCCACCGCATCGGGCAGGGCCGAGAGGATAGCGTCACCGATGTTGTCGGGAGACAGGCCGCCGGCGATGATCAAAGGTTTTTCCGTCCTGACGTTCCGTATGTTTCTGAAATTCCAGGCCAGGGCGTTGCCGCCTGGAAGAATCCCCTTGGCGCATTCCACGAGAAAGGCCGACGGATCGTAATGGCCGATGTCCCGCACATGGGGTTCGCTTTCCATATAAAGGACCTTGATCACCCGAAGGCCCTGGTTCATCAGTTTCAACACCAGATCCGGGCTTTCGTCTCCGTGAAGCTGGGCAGCTTTTAAACCGCAGCGTTCGGCTTTTTCAAGAATCCCCTCATAGGATTCGTTCACGAAAACGCCGGTGGCTGTGACGTGTTTCGGCAACGCGTCCGATATTGACCGCGCCGTTTCAACCGACACGTTCCGGGGGCTTTTGGGAAAGAACACCAGGCCGATGGCGTCGGCACCGAGTTCGGCGCAGGCCAGGGCCTGGCTGACATCGGTGAGGCCGCAGATCTTGATCTGGGGACTGTTCATCGTGCGACGCTCCCTGTGATCAGTGCTTTCATGAACGTCACCGTGTCATCCGCCCGTACCAGGCTTTCCCCGATGAGAAAATGGTTGATCCCGGCGGAAAGGTTCTTTTCGATGTCCGCCCGTGTGGAGATTCCGCTGGCCGCAACGGGAATCTGATCCCTGTCAAGGCCTTGGGCCAGGCGGACAGCCCGGGAAATATCCGTGTCAAAGGACGAAAGGTTCCGGTTGTTGATGCCGATGAGTTTCGCGCCCACGGACAGGGCTGAATCCAGATCCTCGTCCGTATGGATCTCGACCAGGGCGTCCATGCCCAGGTCCGTGGCCAGATCGTAAAGATTTTTCATCATCTCTTTTGTGAGAATCCGGGCGATGAGAAGCACGGCATCGGCCCCGAGAACCGCTGATTCGAAAATCTGGTATTCGGAAACCAGGAAATCCTTGCGGAGCATGGGAAGACCGCAGGCCTTGCGGGCCGCTTCGAAGTCCGAAAAACCCCCTTTGAAAAACGCGCTGTCCGTGAGCACCGAAAGGCAGGCGGCCCCGCCCTGTTCATAGGCCGCAGCCAACGCTGACGGATCAAGATCCGCCCGGATATCGCCCTTGGACGGGCTGGCCCGCTTGATCTCGGCGATGATGGACACCGCATCGCCTTTCATCGCCGCAAGGGTGCGGTAGAACGGCCGGCAGGCGTCCCGTTTCTCCGCCCTTTTCCGAAGATCCGCCTCGCTGATCCGTTTCCGGGCGTCTTCGATTTCCTTTTTCTTGTGCTCCACGATGCGCGTCAAAAAATCGTTGGACATGAGTTTACCTTTTAATATGCCTCCGGCGGCCCTTCCGGGGGACCAGATTTTAAAAATCTGGACAAATGGGATGGGGTGTCAGCAAAACATGATTGTCAAACTTTTCAAAAATTTGGCCCCCGGCAGGGCCGCCGGAGGCAAAAAACATCATCATCCGTTCATCTGGGTGTAATCCGCCAGAGCCGTCAGTTTTTCCATGGCCTTGCCGCTGTCAATACTCTGTTCCGCCAGCGTGAGCCCGGCCCGGATCGTGTCCGCTTGGCCCGCTGCCACCAGGGCTGCCGCCGAGTTCAAAAGCACCACGTTCCGCTTGGGCCCTTTTTCTTTTCCTTCGAGGATGTTACGGGTGATGGCCACGTTTTCGGAGACCTCGCCTCCGAGAAGGTCGTCTTCGTTGGCGCTTTCCCCGAAAAAATCCTCGGGGGTGATGTCGTAGGTCTTGATCATGCCTTCGTTCAGTTCGGAAATCCGGGTGGGGGCGCAGACGGAAATCTCATCGAGGCCGTCGTGACCGTGAACCACCAGGGCCCGCCGTGTTCCCAGTTTGTTCAGGGCCTGGGCGAACATCTCCGTGAGTTCCGGGGCGTAGACGCCGAGAAGCTGGCAGTTGGCGCCCGCCGGATTGCACAGAGGCCCCAGCATGTTGAAGATGCTGCGGATGCCCGTTTCCTTCCGGGCTTTGGCCGCGAAACGCATGGCCCCGTGGTATTTGGGGGCGAAAAGGAAGCCGATGCCGATTTCGCCGATGGCTTCTTCCACGATTTCTGGATCCGTGTCCAGGTTGACCCCTAAGCCTTCGAGAACATCGGCGCTGCCGCACTTGCTGGACACACTGCGGTTGCCGTGTTTGGCCACGGTGACGCCGCAGCCCGCCACCACAAAGGCCGTGGTGGTGGAGATGTTGAAGGTGTTCATGCCGTCGCCTCCGGTGCCGCAGGTGTCGATCACCGTGGATGCGTGGCAGTGGACACGAACCGCGTGCCGCCTCATGGCCTGGGCCGCTCCCGCCAGTTCCTCGTATGTTTCCCCCTTGGTGGCCAGGGCGCCCATGAACGCGGCGATCTGGGTGTCTGGAATGGTGCCGGTGAGGATGTCCGAAATCATCTGGGACATCTGGGTGTCTGAAAGATCGATCCGCCGGATGATGCGGTTCAGGTACTCTCGGAACATGGTGCTCTCTCCTTAATCAATAAGGCCCGCAATCCTCATATTGGACGTTCAACGTTGAACGTTGGATGTTGGACGTTTGTTTTTTTATTGTATCTCGCCCCGTGACAGCTTCAGAAAATTCCGCAGCATCCGTTTACCCAGAGGCGTCATGATGGATTCGGGATGAAACTGGATGCCTTCCACCCGCATGGTTTTGTGCCGGATGCCCATGATTTCTCCGTCTTCCGCTTCCGCCGTGATTTCAAGGCACTCGGGCAGGGTCGCCCGGTCCACGGCCAGGGAGTGGTAGCGCATGGCCTGGAACGGTTTGGTCATGCCGTCGAACAGGTTTTTGCCGTCGGAGGTGACCATGGAGGTTTTGCCGTGCATCAGGCGTTTGGCCGAGATCACATCGGCCCCGAACGCCTGGGCGATGCTCTGGTGACCCAGGCAGACACCCAGAATCGGGACCTGGCCCGCGAAATAGGCGATGCAGTCCAGGCTGATCCCCGCGCCGTCCGGGCGTCCTGGGCCGGGGGAGATCACGATGCCCTCGGGCTTCATGGCCTCCAGTTCCCTGACGGTCAGGGCGTCGTTCCGGAACACCCGGATTTCCGTTCCCAGCATCCGCAGGTACTGGACGAGATTATAGGTAAACGAATCGTAATTATCAATCATCACCAGCATGGCTCATTCCTTTGCGGTAAGGGTTTCGTTCTGGAGCAGGGTGAGCGCCTTGTAAATGGCCTTGGCCTTGTTCACCGTCTCCTGGCGTTCTGTTTCGGGAACCGAATCGGCCACGATGCCCGCACCGGCCTGGACCGTGAGTTTGCCGTTCTCCACGCAGGCCGTCCGTATGGTGATGGCCAGATCCATGTTGCCGTTGAACGAGAAGTAGCCCACGGCCCCACCGTAGGTTCCCCGGGGGTGGCGCTCCAGTTCGTCGATGATCTCCATGGCCCGGATCTTGGGGGCGCCGGAAAGGGTTCCCGCAGGAAAAGTGGACCGCAAGAGATCGAAGGCGTCGGCCTCGGGAACCAGGTGGCAGTTCACGTTGGACACCAGGTGCATCACGTGGCTGTAACGCTCCACGATCATCAGGTCCGTGACCTGAACCGTGCCCGTTTCCGCCACCCGGCCCAGATCGTTCCGTCCCAGGTCCACCAGCATCAGGTGTTCGGCCTTTTCCTTTTCATCTTTCAGCAGCTCATCGGCCAGGGCCCGGTCTTCCTGCTCGTTTTTCCCCCTTGGCCGGGTACCCGCGATGGGCCGGACGCAGGCCACGCTGTTTTCAAGGCGGACCATCACCTCGGGGGACGATCCCACCAGGGCCGTGTCGCCCAGGTGCATGAAGAACAGGTAGGGCGAGGGGTTGATGTAGCGCTGAGCCCGGTAAAGCTCCGCGAGATCCGCCGGGGCGTCGCAGACAAAGGGCTGGGACAGCACGGTCTGGATCACGTCGCCGGCGTGGATGTATTCCTTGATTTTACGGACACCTTCCTTGTAATGATCGTCCGGAAACACGGGTTCGGGAACGAAAGATTTGCCCGCAGGATTGGGTTTCGCCGGTTTCAGGGGACTTGCGGTTCTCTCGATCATCCGTTCGATACGCGTAACCGCCTGGTCGTAGACGTTCGCCGCGTCCTTTTTGTCGTTACAGAAGCAGAGCACCACCCCGGTCATGGTGTTGTTCACGTTGTCGAAGATGATCAGTTCCTCGGGCAGCATGAAATGGGCCAGGGGCTTGTCCGCAGGCAGCCGATTGGGAATCCGTTCGAAAAAAGACACCATTTCATAGGTCAGATACCCGGTGATGCCGCCCCAGAACCGGGGAAGTTCGGGCATGTCCGCCGGTTTGAACCGGGCCATGAACCCGCGCAGCACCGCGAGAGGGTCGCCGCCATGGGCGATGGTTTCCGTGGACCCGTTTTCCCGGATCACCACGTTTTCCCGGAACACCTGGATCTGGGTCCGGGCGGACGTTCCCAGAAAACTGTAACGACCCCAGCGCTCGCCGCCCTCCACGCTTTCCAGGAGAAAGAGGGGACCTTCTCCGGTGTAGAACTTTTTGAGGAGCGACACCGGGGTTTCCGTGTCGGCCAGGATGTCCACGCACAGGGGCAGGACATTGTACTTGCCCGCAAGGGCCAGAAACGCTTGTTTGTCCGGGTAGTTCTTTCTGAGAATCATGGTTTTCTTCCTTCAGGTGTCATCAAAAAAAAAGGACCGTGGGCCAGTCTGCCGCCCACGATCCTCATGATGTTATCGCCGTATCTTGTGGTTCATCCCTTTGGCGCAATCATGGTATCCGCAGGCCCTAAGCACCCGCGCCACCACCATCGCCGGATTGAAACTGAAGTCATGTGTTTGGTGTTACCGTTCATACGTCATCTCCATGTGAAACCTTTTTATATAGATCCCGGATTCATCTGTCAATGATTTTGTTTCTATAAATAGAAACAAAATATGGCCAGCGTATCCAAACGATGAAGCAGGCGGCAAGTTGTTGAAATGGATATACATTTTGGCATGTTTTACAGAGATCATGTATAAATAGAATTATGGTTGACATATGAGGGGTCAAGTTTGTCTGACAAATCCAATTCGATCAAGACGGGAAATCTATTAAATTGGGGAGCCATGAAAGATGATGTTAAAATATTGGATGTTGTCGCTTTAACGGGAGATTTGGAAGAACGCGGTCTGGTGAAAGGTCAGGTGGGAACCGTCGTTGAAATCCTTGATATTGGAGTATTTGAGGTGGAGTTTTGCGATAACGATGGCCGAACCTATGCAACGCTGGCGTTACGCAACGATCAGATTATGGCACTGCACTACGCGCCTGTTGCGGCGTAAAGAAGAGTTTCAGATGGTCTTCAATCCTTGCGTTTCAGGCCGGAAATCTGGCAGCCATGAATGAAATGCAACGTTCTCATCCAATGCGGCCAGTTCTAAATTGACTTAAAAAAGTTAATAATTTCAATAAACAACAACTTTAAAAAAACGCGCATGTAGCCCGGTCTGAGTTCAAGCGCTTGTTCGGTGAAAAGTACGACTACATCAATTATTTTTATAGCAATCGTTCCATTTCCTGTTTCGTAGTGCTTTCTTGTTGCTCGGAGTCCCGTTTCCATGGTCTACCGTATATATAATTCATCAAATAATTTGAAAATAGCATAGTGCGCATCAGCTTTTTAATTCTACCTTGTTCTTTCTTTGAATATAATGATTTGAATTCATGCATGAATTCACCTGTCGGTTCCTTGCCACAAAGAACAGTCCATTCATGCGCATATTTAAGTGCTACCCACTCTTTGTGATCAAAATCTTTTTCTGAAATTGTGCTCAGGTTATTACGATCTGTCTTCGTCAGTCCATGCCGCTTTCCAAGCGCAGAATGATAAGCAACTCAGCCGTGGCAATTATTTTTCATTGCAACCGTTAAAAGAACTTGTTCCGCAAACTTCCGGTCTGTTTTATAAAATGTTGTAATAAATGTCGGTCCTGTAAAAAGGCCGAAGAATTTACACACAAAATCAATTGGTGATTTAAATGTTCTGAGTTGTATATCTTTCATAAATCAAACCCCTTATTTCATAAAATAGTTATTTGTCTGGTGAGAAGTTCTTGTAAACTTAATTTAATTTCATAGTAAACCGAACGCCAAATTCAGGGAGCCGGGCGGCGGGGAGCGACACCGACTGCTGAACAGTTAAAGATTGCAAGTGAAACACCCGTCTGAAACACTGAGCCCCCGCCCGGTCCCACTGGAATGAATTGTGTACGCCCGGCACGGGCGTGATCTAATGAGGTGCCCAATCGTAAGGATTGGAAGTCCTCTTTACGTGAATCCTGTTAAGTCACAATGATTTAACACAAGTAATAGCCTAAGGCAAGGGCGTCGTCGCGAGGCGGGGTCTGGAGGGGCCGGAGCTTTGCGGAGGCACGAGCCGAAGGCGAGAGTGAGTGAAACGAACGTTAACCATAGGGCAAATCTACGAGCCGACGAACAGAAACAGCATAGAAGGCCAAGTCTCCGGACAAGTCAGCACAACATGACGAAGTCCAGGATTCGGGGGATATGGTAAATGCTGCGGTTGTGTAGAGAAAGATCACGTCCTTATCCGGGGAGATCTGCCGGACACGCGGCCGCTTACGGGCGGCAGCGCCTTCCATGGCAACATGTGAGGGTGATCGGGCAGAGGTCAGCAGAGGCCATAGTAGGTGTGGGAAGGCGATGCCATGTTCCGGGAGCGCTTGGAAACGAGCCACGCAAGAATGCTGGAGGACTCACCCCGCTGAAGGGCCGAACATGAAGAGAGGAGACGGATACCATGAGCTTGAATTCCATAGAGAAGCCGACCGGCGGAGTGGCAGGACAGCGCGTCATGGGGAGTGCGCCCTCGAATGAAAACCTGATGGAACAGATCTTTGCAGGCCCCAACGTGCGCGACGCATGGAAGCGGGTCAAAGCCAACAAGGGGGCCGCCGGGGTGGACGGCATTAAAAACGCCGACTTCCCGGAGAAATTCCGGCCCGAATGGCAGAAGATCAAACACGCGTTAATGGAAGGAAGTTACACCCCATCCCCCGTCTTGCGGGTGGAAATTCCCAAGTCGGACGGCAGCAAGCGTCCGCTCGGCATCCCAACTGTGCTGGACCGGCTGATTCAGCAATCCATCGCCCAGATCCTTACCGGGATATTTGATCCCGGTTTCTCGGAGAACAGCTATGGGTTCAGGCCGGGGCGGTCGGCGCACCAGGCCGTGAAATCCGTCAAGGAGAGTATCGGAAAGGGCTACCGGATCGCGGTGGATACGGATCTCTCGAAATTTTTCGATACGGTGGATCACGATATCCTGATGGTCCGGGTGGCGAGAAAGGTCAAGGACAAGCGGGTTCTTAAACTGATCGGAAAGTATCTGCGGGCGGGCGTGATGGTTGACGGCCACCTTCAAAGCACGCCCAAAGGCGTGCCGCAGGGCGGACCCCTGTCACCGCTCCTGGCCAACATCCTGTTGGATGACCTGGACAAGGAGTTGGAACGGCGGGGGCATCGTTTCGCACGATACGCCGATGACTTCACGATTCTGGTCAGGAGCATGCGGGCCGGGGAACGGGTGATGGAAAGCATCAAACGGTTCCTGACAAACACGCTGAAGCTGATCGTGAACGAGAAGAAAAGCCGCGTGGACCATGTGGAGCGGTGCTCATTCCTCGGATTTACCTTTATCAAAAAGAAAATCCGGTGGACGGAGAAATCGTTTGCCGAGTTCAAGCATACCCTGAAACGCCTGACCGGCCGGAGCTGGTCTGTATCCATGGATGTCCGGATGCAGAAGATCGCGGAATACGTCCGGGGCTGGATGAACTACTACGGCATATCGGAGTATTACGAGCCTATCCCGAAACTGGATCAATGGCTGAGACGGCGCATCAGGATGTGTTACTGGAAAAAGTGGCGCAAAACCCGGACCAAGGTGAAGAACCTCACCCGGCTGGGCTGCCCGCTCGATATGGCGATTTCTGTCGGCATGAGCCGCAAAGGCCCGTGGCACCTGTCGAGAACCTACGCGACACAGCTGGCGATGAACGACAAGTGGCTTGAGGAACAGGGGCTGATATCCATTAAACAACTGTGGGTTGACATTCACTACCCGGCTACGGCCCGGTGATCTTCGTGAACCGCCCGGTGCGGACCCGCATGCCGGGTGGTGTGGGGACTGGGGGAGAAAAACCCCCGGTTACCCGATTGGCGGCAAAGTTAACGACAAGGGCTGGAAATGCGACTGCCCAAAACCCGAAACAGATGAAAACCAAAACAGCATTTGAAACAACGGGCCGCCCTGAGAACGACGCCGGTTGAAATCGAAAACAGCTTTTGAAAATGCGGGCCACCCTGAAAACGACACCGCCGAAAACCAGAACGAAGAATGAAAAGGCGAACCACCCTGAAAACGAAAGCGGTGGAAAAACACTTTTCACACGGGAAATGTTACTTCCCGAAACGACTTACAACTTCACATTCGAAAGAACAATCGGAACTATGACTTTTCCGAAAACCCAGCCGCCAACGCACCGCTGTGGGGCGCGCGGCTTTTGGCGCGTCCCACACCAGCGGATGGTTAGGGCAAACCATTTTTCATAAAACCAAGGTAAACAATATATGTTGCCACAAAAAAAAGTAACAATGATAAAAATGCTGTTGTACATGCCAAAGCTCTAAATACCAAAGCCACTTTCTCTTTATTATAAGTAAAATAATGCTGAGACATATATGTGAAAGACTGAGTAAGCGCAGAAGATCCTAAGCCGAAGCAGAATAATAGAAGAGCTATTGAAATTTTAAAACCTATCTGGCTGGTTGTAAAATCTGGAGTCCATATTTTACCAATGAACGCAAGCAAAGCTACAGCGGCACCTCCATTTATAACTGACTGTAACTTGATGGCAGACTGTGCATGAAAAACAGTAGCCTTAAATAGCTCTCGCCATGCTGATTTGGCTTCTTTATATTGTTCGATTGTTAACATCTGTTGAGCATTAAAGCTCGCCATTGTAATATTTTCATTGCTTGAAGCATGAGTTGATAACCCATCCAAATATTGATCTAACCCTTCAATTGAAACAATTGTATGCCCCTGATTTTTGAGTGATTCTAATTGTGATTTAATAACATTAATTACTTTTCTTGAATCCATTTTATACTCTTATTAACCTTAATAAACAGAATTATAACAAGCGAAGTGAATCAGACATTTCCAGCTTGTTAGGGCCAACGACTTATGACAATTGACTTATACATTTTTCTAATAACAGGCTTCCAGATAGCTTGTTCAGACTCTCTGTAGGATAAATTGATGCTAATGTTTTGATTCGGGGTGAATATTTGAACAATGCTAACAATAACGGGGCCTTTTGGCCCACTTCTCCTGTAGTCGGTAATCAGTGTGGGATGCCCGGAGATGATGACACGCCGATAGTTCAAGAATGCCAAGAGCCGATTGCCTTGGGTGGGAAGCAACTTTAGCAGATTTCTGCGCGCATCAATCTTAAAGGCTTGAAGTTCGGCAGGAGTAAGATTGGAAATCTCTGATGGAGACCCATAAACGGGTGTTGATGAATCCACTCGAACTGCGGCGTAAGTTGTTCGAGGCATCGAGTTGGCCGAAATGAGATTTACATCTGATCCCTCAACTGCACCAATACCGGAGACATCTAAAGCCGCTTCAGCCGACGTATCTATTAGCTGATTGTGTTCTGCAGTAAGCACCCACCAGCCTTTGGGGATCTGCATTTTGACTCCACGGGGTAACTTGACCTCGACAAAGTTCGACGCTGCAGCAAAATGAGGAACTATTATGAGTAAAATGATTAAAGAAAAACGTATCTTCATGGTCTTAGCCCTAACGCACCGCTGTGGGGCGCGCGGCTTTTGGCGCGTCCCACACCAGCGGTATGTTATACATTTAATTTAGTTTATATCACCACTGAATATTGACTCTTCCATTTCATCAGCTCTAAAAGCAAGATTAATAAGAACTCCTGCAAATTCTTCATCATCATAATTCTTTAGTTTTCGTGTCGAAGATAACAATAGTGTATTATCTTTATCTAATGACAATGTATAAGTTGAAAATAACCCAACCATTCTTAGGGCATTAACAGCTGATTCAGTATAATTAATAATTCCAATCCGGCTATAAATATTTAGATAAGCCTTTTTGTCTATTTCGATTAAACCCAATGTAACAAATTGTGATCTTCCTGGGTTTGTTTTTAAAACAAGATTTGCATATTCAATGTCATCTATAGTTGAAACACGTTGCCTAATAATAAGTTTATCATGTTTTTTTAAAAATGACTGATAAAGTTCATTCATATTTTTGTTCTTGAAAATAGCATCTTTTAAAATTTCAAATTCCGAAATAGACTTTTCTGGAACACGAAATATTTCTTTACACCTTGGGCATTTTCCTCGCAAACCAGCATTATCATCACTGACTTCAAAATTATTACCACAATTTGGACATTCAAAATTTATCATTCATCCCCCAGATTTAGTATTAATATGTTATAACGCTAGTCGTGACCGGAAAAACGAGACGGGCGCGGGTGTTGCGCAAGCAAGACCCGTGCTCCGGCCGGTTTTTCCGCGTCGACGCGATTGTTGGGCATGCCTTCTAACTTAGTGCGCCGTCTCCGCGTCAGCTTCGGTGTGGTGAGCCCCTGCCGACATGATGGCGGCGTGGATGCCCTCGACATAGTGCATGTAAACAACATACGCTTCTACGAATTCGCGGCCCGCCTCCACACTCCGATCCTTGTTCTTCTTGGTCTCCAGTGCTTTGTTGAACTTCTCCTTGATGGCCCCCGCCATATGGTTATTGATCTTCTTGATCATCTCATCAGCGGAACCTTCGATCAGAGCATTATCGGCCATAGCGACGATCGGCTTAACTGGACCGTCCTTGATTCCGGTATAAGGAGCACCTTCGCCTGCACGGTGCAGGCGTACGAGAGTTTCTATAAAATACTGGTCTGCCAGTTCCCTTGCTTCCGGGCCCTTGGCCCTGACCGCAACAGCTTTCTTGAACGCGGCCTTGATCTCGGCCTCGTTATCCTTCTTGATCCATTTAAGAATCGGGGTCACATCGCCCTTCTCCAGGGCAGCCTTTGTTTCTGGAATGATTGGCCCACTGGTGGTGTCACAGTGCGCAAACACGTTCCCTGCCAGAAACATCCCGGCCACCAAGATTACCGACACTGACGCCACTCCGATTGCCCATTTCGTTTTCATATCCTCTGTCTCCTTTTGTTTGTTGTTTGTGAATTTTTTTTTTGTTCCAAGATGGTTCCGATACTCTTGCTCTTTTTCATTCTATTCTGTGTTTCTTCTTTCCCCCCTTTTTTCTGCCCAACGCTCCGCATAACCGGCTGGCAAAAGTTGCATAGCGAAGCGGCGCAGCTTTTGCCAGTCCGAGTTAATGCGGTTGTTATGGAAAATTTATAGAATTATAGAGGTTGTGTGAAATCAATCAACAAT